>ERZ826242.99-NODE-99-length-137420-cov-8.149914_pt1 | contig 137420 bp, 136 predicted proteins | sample MGYA00519871_ERZ826242 | MGnify/ENA primary metagenome ERZ826242 (study PRJEB31778, sample SAMEA3449226) | human gut metagenome | biome: human gut; feature: human-associated habitat; material: faeces | place: United Kingdom | collected 2010/2012 ... | reverse complement strand
TTGTTCATTTATAAAAGAATATACTAAAATAATTATAATAATAGTAAATAATAATTTAGTAAAAGCATAACTATACTTTAAAATTAAAAGTAAGTTCAAATATGTATTGTATTTACTCATATCCATATTAAAATTAAAATCAATATTATTTTTATTTAAATAGTTACTTATTTTATCAATATCTTTATAGTCCTTAATAAAAATTGTATATTCAATTTTTTCCCCAGCATGTAACTTGCTAAACATAAACTCTGAAAATCTTTGATTAATTAATATAAAATTTTCATCCAAAGAATTATCATAAATGACATCAAATTCACTTAAATTAATCTTATAATTTCTAAATATATCTAACTTTGTTTTCTCACTAATTTTAACTGTTCTATTTGTTTCATCAAAAGTGCTACTAACAATATAAAACGTTCTATTATCAAAGTTTTTTTCTATATTGAAGTTATATTCTATACTTTTATAATCAAAATTAATATCAACTTTAGTAAAAACAAATAATTCTTTATTGCTATCATTATTTATAAAATTATTAACTTTATTATTAAAATATTGAAGTATAAATGACACACATAAAAGCAAAAATAATAAAATTGATATAATTAAAATAAAATTTTTATTCTTATTACTATGTTTTAAAGATTTTTTAAATATTCGATATTTTTTATACATTTACTAACTCCTTTATATCAAAATTATCAATCTTTTTTAATGAAATACCAGTAAAAGCCATTGTGAATATAACAACTAACATGAAAGATATAAAATAACCGATCCATGAATTTTTAAATGTTATTAAACATAAATCAGCATTTTTAGATAAAAGCAATTGAGCCAAATTACTTTCTATAGCTATAGAAATGGCAATCGAAATTAGATAAGCCAAAATTGACAAAATTAAGTTTAACAAATAAATTTGTTTTTTTATTGTTTTATTAGGATAACCAACGATTTTTAGTATACCAATATTCTTATAATTATTCATAATCGTTCTATTAGTAAATAAATAACAAAGAACACACGATACAACCAATATCACAGACATGATTAAAGCTACCACATATATTGCTTCTTCTAAGATACTTGTTTTCAATGTAGTCACTGGTTGATAGAATGAAATATTTGAAAAGTTTTCTAGAATACTAATATTATCTATATTATCCAACAATATAACAAAATGAGAATCGGCATCATTACTAGAAACACTGATAGATCTATTTTTCATAATATCGTAATAAGTTTTGTAATTAATATAGCAAGTATTTGGTCTTGTAAAATATTGAGTTCTATCAAAAGTACCAACTAATTTAACCTTAACATCAAATTCATTAAAGTATTTAATATTTAAGTATCTTCCAATATATTTATCCAAATTAAAATTTTTTTTCATATCAAAACTATCATTTAATGTATAATTACTTGGAAAAAAATTAGATGGACAAATCATTCCATCAGTATCAACAGAACTTTTTCCTGAAATAATATTAAAATTAACATTTTTTATTGGAAAAATTTCAATATCGCCATCATATAAGTTATTGGTGAATTCTTTAACAATTCCATAGTTATTAATTTCCGTGCTTTCATACACATTTATAATATGAAGATTATCTTCAAGGCTCTTTTTTAATGATATAGCATTTTTTACGTCATCAATTCCTACATACACTAAACGACCATCTATACTGTTCAAAGCATATTCAGAAAAATACTTACTTACTCCAAAAACATATGACAGCCCAACAAAAGAAAAAGTTCCTAAAGTGATTAAAACAAAAAAGAATATTAAATTTTTAATTTTTAAAATACTATTTTTTAGTTTCATATAAATCACCATCTTTTAATTTCAAAGATACATCAGAATATTTTTCTATTTCTTTATTATGACTTACAACAATGACACATTTTCCTTTAACAGATTCTTGTTTTAGCATCTCAAAAATAGCCTTCTCATTATCCTTATCAAGATTTCCAGTAGGCTCATCCGCTAAAATAATATCTGGATTGTTTATTAACGCACGTGCAATTGCAACTCGTTGCATCTCACCACCTGACAATTCACTTGGATAATGATTCATTCGCATCACCAAACCAACTTTAGTTAAAGCTGATTTAACCAATAAATCATTAGAATTTGTATTGCCTTTTTCAACAAGTAAAGGTAATAAAACATTGTCATATGCAGTTAAATCATCATTTAATAAAAATGTTTGATAAATAAGTCCAATTTTTTTATTTCTTAGATAATCATAATCAACTTTTTTATTAATAAATTTATCAAAATACTTTATGGTTCCATTATCAAATTTAAGTAACCCACATATTATATTCATCAACGTTGATTTTCCATTTCCACTCGCTCCCATAATAGAATAAAACTTTTTATCAAAAAACTTATAAGAAACATTGTCTAAGACTTTAATATCAACACCATTCTTTTTATATTTTTTTGTAACATTTTGAAGCTCTATAACCGCTTTACTCATATTTTAAAATCCATACTCCTCATTAAATTCATCTATTTTTTGCAAGTACAAATAGTATTTTACTCTATAATTATCATTTATTTTCTTCACTATTAAATAGTTGTTTTTATCGAATTCATATGCATCAATTCCTATTAAAGAATCACTTACATCTTCAACGTTATACAAACTATCTTGTGCATTTACTAAACGATATATAATATAATCAGATGGATATTCATCACCTACAGAAGCTATATTTTTTAATTCTAAACCTTTTGTATAAATTTCATCTTCATATAAAGATGTATAAACTTTTTTAAAATTATCTGTTTTTTTATTTATAGAGATTTCGATTGGGAGTTCATCGGTAATTATTCTCTTTTCTATAAATACACTAAATTGCTTTTCAATATAATCTAGAGTAACTGAAATATTTGAATCTTTTAAATATAAAGCGTCAAACAAATTAACTACATTATAAGTTTCATTTTCAACTGAAAAAGTTTTCTTGTTTTCTTCTATTTTTGTTTTTGCTTTTGTAATGATATCATTAGATATATTTTTATTATTCTCTGATTTAATAACATATAATTCGTCAATATTATAACTTTTTAAAAAATAAAGATATCCATCACTATATCCAAGATATTTATTCCCAGTAGAATTCAAATTTTCTAAAGGAAATATAACGACAGAATTATTATTAAATTTATGATTATCTTTAAAGAACAAAAAAGCAGAAATTATGATAAAAATAATAATTATAATAATCAAACAAAAATTTCTTTTATTCATATGAACCTCCAAAACAATATAAAATAAAGAAAAAATGCAATTGCAAAAAATAGAATATACATCATAAAAAATAGAAATAATACTTGAAAACTTATCTTTAATATAATAATGCTTATTAATGAAAGAAAGAAAATAATTAAAAATAAAATGGAATACAACAATATAAAAGATAAATAGTTGAGTATAAACAATTTCTTTTTCGAATAACCAATAACATGATAAATTTGATTTGTTTTCTGATCATCTTTAACAAAAGAAATTACTGTTATAAAGATAATCACAATATTTATTATTAAACATACAACTATAAAAAATTTTAGTATATTTATAAAAACCTCATTAGAATTGTTTTCTATACCATTATATTCTAAATCATATTTATCTTCATTTTCTTTAACAAAATTTTCCAACTCCTTTCTTTCTTTAAAAATCAATACATTATCTTTACAATAAAAATTATCTTTTTTTAATTCATCACAAGTAACATTAGTTACAAGACTTCTGTTTTCTAAAGTATTTATTCTTTGATATTCCTTTTCTTGAAAATAACTTAATAAAATTATTAAAGAAAAATTTAAAAATAAAGATACAAAAAAAACTAATACATATTTCCAAAAATTTTCTTTTCTAATCACATTTTTTAATATCATTAATATCACATCTCACTAAAGTTTTATTTTCTAAACGATATATAATATCTGCATTCTTTAAATTATTCATATCATGTGTGACCATGATAATGCACTTTCCATCATCAGCTAAACCTTTTAATATTTTAATTATATTAGCAGCATTATCTGGATCAAGAGAACCAGTCGGTTCATCACATAATATGTAATCAGGATTATTTATAAGCGAACGTGCTATACAAACACGTTGACATTCTCCACCAGAAAGTTCAGCTGGAAAATGTTTTTTTCTATTCTCCAATCCTACTTTTTTTAAATAAGATTCCACCTTTTTCTTTCTATCCAACTTTGACAAACTCTTATCCAGTATAGTTGCAACTAAAACATTTTCAAAAGCAGTTAATCTAGGATTTAAATAATAATCTTGAAAAATTATGCCTATATTTTCATAACGCATCCTAGAAAGTTCTTTATCATTCAAATGAGATACATCTTTTGTTCCAACTAAAACGCTTCCATCAAAGTTTGAATCCAATAATCCAATTATTTTTATAAGCGATGTTTTCCCACTCCCACTAGGTCCAATAATCATATAAAATTTTCCGAGTTCAAATTCAACATTCAAATCTTTAAAAATTTCTATTTCTTCATTTTTCTTTATATATTTCTTACTTAAATTTTTAATTATCATATATAGCACCTTTAACAACCTTTCTTATTTTATTCAAAGAGAATAAAACAATCAAAATGAATCCAATTGGTATAATTATTAACATTGAATAGATATTCATTTTATAATTAAGCAATTCAAAGTATTCAGTTCTTATTAATATATTTGAAATTGCAAATGTTTCCAATAAATTAATTAAATAAGCAAATAATATTGAGAAAACAAAAACTATTAAATATTCATACCCATAAATTCTAAAAATGTTTTTATTTGTAAAGCCAATACTTTTATATAATAAAATTTCTTTTTTCTTGCTTTCTACATTTCGTTTTAAATGTAAACTGATTGCTATATAAACCATAATCAACATAAAACATAATACAACAATAAATGTTATTTCTAAATTATTTAGTCCATCATAATCTATTTCAACTTTATCATAACTATCAAAACCCATTTTCTTTAATTCTTCTTTTACATAATCTATATTTTTTATGTTATCAACTATAATATTTATAGTTGAGAGAGCATAATTTACATCTTGATTATAATCTGTGTATCTTATTAAACGTTCCAAGTTTTCTAAACTCGTAAAACATGTTATACCATCTATCATAATTTTTTTTGAATCATAGTTTGCTGAAATATAAAAAGTTTCGTCTCTCTCATCTAAAATTTCATCTACTCCAGCTGAATCATAATGTATTCTTTTAAAATTTCTTGAAAAAGTTGAACCAACTGTCTTAAATTTTTTAGGACAAATTAGATTATTTCCTTGAACATTTTTATTTCCATTAACTATCTCTAAATTATTTAACTCATTCTCATTAAGAGCATATAATGTTATATTTTGACTTTTATCAATAAAAAATCCATAAATAAAAAAATTTATATCCGTTACTTGAGTAACATGATCAATTCTTTTAAATTTCTCAATATTATTTAAATCATCTGTATCAACTAATACGCTTCTCCAATCAATATTCTTTTCTTTGACATTTTTTAAATATTCATTTATAGAAAAATCAAAATTGAAAAGAATCAATATTAAAGAAAGTAAGAAACCAACTAAAATCATAAATAATATTGAATTTTTACTTCTAAATGTTACTTTATTAATTAAATTATTCATATAGCCTCCAACGTTAAATATAATACTATTAGTAAAAAATTTATAAACTCTTTTTAAAGAGAATTTATCTATTTTAAAGAGAAATTAAAAAGGCACATGTGTACCTAGTCTATATTTATAAGCTCGTATTCACGATTACCGAATCCAAGTTCACTAGCAGCTTCAATTGTATGAATTCCATGTCTTGAATTAATTCTCTCAAGCAAATGATCTCTACCTTGATCATTTGAATTTATAACTAAATCAATACATGCTTGATCAATTGCAATTGGATCTAGAGAAGCAAGAATACCGATATCTTTCATACAAGGATCTTCAGCTTTAGCACAACAGTCACAGTCAACACTCATATTAACCATCATATTGATATAAGCAATATTACCTTTAAAATGATTATGAACAGAACTTGCAGCATCAGCCATACTCTCTAAGAATAAATCTTGTTCAGGAATATTATCCCACAAAACATTTTGATCCATAACTTTTCCAGCAGAATGAATAAATGCTTTACCTTCACTAGAAGCAACTCCTATTGAAAGTTGTTTTAAAGCTCCAACATATCCACCCATTGGATGTCCTTTGAAGTGAGATAATACTAGCATTGAATCATAATTATTAATAGATGCTCCAACATAGTTTTCTTTTATAATCTTACCATTTGGTACATCAAGTTTAATGTATCCATTACTATCCATAATATCAACATTGAAATATTTATTCCATCCATGTTTTTCTATTAATTTTTTATGCTTTTCTGTTTCATTTCTAGCACCACTATACGCTGTATTACATTCAACAACAGTACCACCAACATAATTAATAATATCTTTTAAAAATTCTGGTTTTACATAATTTTGATTTCCATCTTCACCAGAATGAAGTTTAACTGCTACATTTCCTTTAAGGTCAATTCCTAAATGTTTATAGATATTAACTAAAGATTCTGGTGTAAGTTTATTAGTAAAATATACTTTTGATTTTTCCATAAATGCACCTTCCTATTTACATATTTAGTATAGCATAGATGGAAAAGTATATAATTATTTTTTTGTATCTATATACATTTCTATATAATCTTTTAATGCTTTTTCTTCTTGATATTTTATTGAATCTTCATCTTTATTTGGATCTAAATAAGTTTCAATTTTTCCTTTATTTATTAAAATTATTGATGGAGCATATTTTATAGTATTATATAATTTAGTGCTTTTAAACTCTTCAAAAGGAATTTTAAAAATAGTTATATTATTATTTTTAGAAAAATTTTCTACAACGTTTTCACATGATACCTTAAAATTGCAATAAGGATTAAAAGTAAACAATATAAAAGAATCATTCGATTTAAGTATGTTCGTCAATTCTTTACTATCTATATCAACTAATTTTCCGGCATTATAATATTCATCATTTAAATAGAATTTACTGTTTTCCTTAGTACAGCCAGTCATAGATAATATAACCAAAACAAGTAAAATAATTCTTTTCACTACTGAACCTCTTTTAATGAAGAAAAATCTATATTATGGTAAGTTGCTTTCCAAAAATCATATACACTTTTGCCGTTTTCTTCTCTTTTAACAGAAACCTTATTTGCTCCATCATAAAACCAATAACCACCAACATCATAGATTTTAGATTCATCCCATCCAAGAGATACAAGAAGTTTCTTTGTTTGGCCAGCATATCCACCGCCTCCACACATCAAGAATATGTATTTATCCTTTGGAAAAAAATATTCTAAGATGTTTAATGATTCTTCATAATTTGCAACATATTTTCCAGAAACATTTTTAAACAAAGATTTTCCTTGATATCCTTTACCAACAATGCTTTCTAGTTCAGTACTTATACTATCATCAACTAAATATGGATAAGGTAATACCTCAAAACCACTTACAAATCCAGAAAGATACGAATCCCCATTGATTTTTTCCCAGTTAGCAGCATCCTTAAGCATTCTTACATCTATATAAACTGAATCACTTCTATTTAAATACTTATCTATTGTTTGTTCATTAATATTTTTATCAATTCCAAGACTACCTCTTTCTCCACCAGTAAGTTCAGGCTTAGGCAATTTACTTAATCCTTTATCTTTAAAGACGATAAAACCTAAAACTCCCCCAAAAATAAATGCTACAATTATACTTAGTATAATTAAAATTTTCTTTTTCATAAATTTCTCCTTTCACCATCAACTTTAAGATAAATAATAAAAAAAAGAAATAACTATTTAGTTGAATTAACTCAACTTATGGTTTAGTCATTTCATTTTTTATCCAAGTCATAATAACTTTAACAACATAATCAATTTCTTTTTCACTTAACTCATGATTTTTTCTTATATGATGCCACTTATATAAACATTCCCTACAACATGTTGCAGTAGCGTGTTCCGAAACAAAAACTGGGTGTCCATGGGTAGGTGTTTGTTTTCCATCATTTAAAGGATTTTCTGGTGCTAGTCTTGTTTTTATAAAATCATAAGCATGACTTTCAATAGTTTTTAATCCCTTCTTTTCTATGTAATCTAAGTCTTTCTGTTTTAAATGAAAACTACTTCTAAATTTTGACTTTGATAGCTTAAATAAAATATCATCAATATTCATAAATACCTCCATAAATATATGCTATAATATATAATATCATAAGTATAAAGGAGAAGCCAAAATGTTAAAAAAGAATTGGAATGAATATACCGAAAATGAAAAAAGAAGTATACTTTTTCATGCATATATTTATTATGGAAAAACAAATGATATTTTAACAGAATTAAACGAATATAGGTTACTAATTGCCAGTAATCCAGATGAGGTATTAAAAGTATATATAATTGCAAAATATTTAAATTTTAATCCTCAGACTGCTATAGCAAAAGCTTTAAGAGAAAATAAATTACAAGCTTTATTCGATTTAACAAGACCAATAGATTTTTCTAAACCTGATATTAATGAAAAATTAAACGAATTTTTAGAGAATACTATTTACACTTATAATTTTGAGGCTACTATAAAATCTAAACAAGGAAGAAGCCGATAAAAATTTGACTTATATAAAATTTTAGTTATAATATACAACCAGAAAAGGAAGTTTTATATGGAAGTAAAAAAATGGAGTGAATACTCAAAATCAGAAAAGCAAACTCTTTTAAATCATTTATTTACTTATTATGGAAAATTGATATTTAATCTTGAGGAACTAGAAATGTTTTCTTATCTAACAAGCAAAATACCAGATACTTTGTTTAAAATATTTGTTAGTTCTTATTTAGTAGGAGAAAATGGTCAAACTATAATATTGGAAGTTTTAAGAAATGAAAAAGAAAAACAAATTGCAGCATTAAAAAAGAAAATAGATAATTATAATGCTGAAGAGTTAAAAGAATATGAGAAGGAATTTTTAGCCGAAATTGTTAAAACTTACAATACTCCAGAAGCTCCAATTCCTTTAAGTGATGAGGAAATAAAAAGACAATTAAAAAAAATGTTTGGAATTTAAACCAAACATTTTTTTATTTTACCTTTTTTCTATTTATCATGAGCTTCAACAAAAATATGAGTATTGTTATTAAAAGAACACTGACTAATATAGCAGCTAAAATATAATGCTTATCGTCTTTCTTTTTTACTATTTTTATTTCTTCATTTTCTTTTTTATTAACATGAATAACGTACTCGCGAGTTTCATTACTTTCTGATGTCACACTTATTTTAAAATCATTCACCCTTACTACTAAAGGAAATTCACCTATTCCAGTAACTACTGAAGAATTATCTTCAGGTAAGGCTTCTATCTTAATTGAATCAATATCATTTTCAACATCTAATGTATATTCAAAAACATTTTTATCAAAATTTAATGTTCCAATATCTATACTTAAACTGCTTAAATAATTATTATTAGATTTAACTTTTGTAGTTGAAGTTGTTGTCGTTGTAACTGTAGTTTTTTTAACTGTTGTCGTTTTAGGTACACTATCTAAATATATATAGCCAATAACATCTTCGTTTGCATCAAACTTACAAGAAGTTAGTTTAGCATTTTTTTTACAAGCTTTATCTGTTTCTTCTGCAACTGATGCCTCCATGCATGCAATATAGTCTTTATCACTTTCGTCTATACAACTAGAATCTGAATCCCAAACGTAAATATCATTTCCATTTACTCGTTCTACATAACCAACATGTCCGTATGAAGTAATATTCCATACAACAACAGAATTTTTCTTTGGAGTTTTACCTACCGAGTATCCTGCTTTTTCAGCTGACGTATACCAAGTTTTCGCATTTCCCCAAGCAGGTAAAGATATACCTGTTTTTTCATTTACTTTTTTCCATGTATACCAAGTACAATTTACTCCATAAGGGCCTTTTGAACTATATGGATTACTTGCTGCATAAACATTCATACCTAAACAAAAAAACAAACTACAAAGTAATAACATCACTTTTCTATTCATAATAAATCACTTACTCATTTCTACATTATATAGTTTATCATAATATTCACTTATTGTACTTAAAATATTATTTCCTATTTTTCTTATTTCATCATTATTAAACATAAGACTAAAAACATAAGATTCTCCATATACATCAACTAAATATTTGATTGCTAAAACTGATGCCGCATACCCTTCAAAAACATTTTTTCTTTTAAAAATATTTTCATCTGCTACTTCGTTAGTTCCATTAATTTTTTCATTAATATTACCAAAATAATGACTATTGCTTTTATAAAATTTAAAAAGAGAACACCAGTCTTCATCATTATAATGTTCAAACTCTCCAGAAAAGTATTGAGCTAAACCTTCATCAAACCAAGTTATACGATCATCCCCATAATAATAATGATGATAAAAATTATGAAAACATTCATGAGCAACACAACCTATTCTTTTATAAAATAACTTTGTTTCAAATAAAGGAATTTTATCTATGCAAAGAAAACTAGCATTTTCACTTTTTTTAAACCATCCTCTAGAATAATCAGGTATAGAGTCTATTTTTCTTTGTTCACAAGCATCTTTTCTAAACTCATCTAAATCACCAAATATAACAACTTTTGATTTAATCAATTTATCTTGTTTAAATATACGTCTAAATAATTCAAACTTTTCCAATGTATTTTCAATAATCGCATTAGAAAGAATATCAATTGATTCATCTATATAAAGTTCAAATTCATCACTTTCATAAATTTTTTTCATATATCTTCTCCATGCTCTAATTAATAATGTGTTCTAATCTCATAAATAATTATATTTTCACTATAGATTCCTACATTTTTATCAAATAATGCAAATTCAACAATAATATCATATAATTCATTTCTAGATATATATTCATACACATCATCAAAATAAGGAATATCATTAAGAGTTTTATCAAAAATAGTTGTTTTTAAATTAAAATCAGGGTTTTTACATGCGTCTCTTACAGAATATTTTTGATTAGTAGAAACACAACAATAAACATCACCATTTCTAAAGAATTCAACTTCTCCAACAAGCAGTTGATTTTCTTCATAATTAGCTGAACTAACATTTATAGTAAATAAATCATAATCTTTTATTTCCTCAATAACTTTATCACGTGGCACTTTCAATTTAAAATTTCCGCAAGATTTAGATTTATCTCTAATAGCATAAAACTCCGCGGGATAAATTTTAATAAAATCTAATATTTCATTTACATCGCCTTTTTTAAAAAGCTTTTCGGAAAATTTATTTAAATTTAACTCTATAATTTTTTCCAAACTCTCTATTTTATTGTTTATAATCATACAATATTCCTCATTCTTTTTTACACTTTTAATCTATAATCACAATTCTATTTTGACTTCTACTCCAGTTACTTCTTTACCAAATTTTTTCCATGTTAATTCATTTACAATTTTAAAACCAACAGACTCAAATATTTTTAAAGTATTTCCTCTATTAACCTCAAAATAGTCATATAATTCCTTTATACCATTTTTTCTTGCTTCTTCACATAATAAGGTTAGCACTTCTTTTGAATATCCTTTACCTCTATATTTAGCATCTATCAATAAACCACATTCGTATTTATTATCTTTTTCATTATATTGATAATTACAATATCCAATAAATTCATTAATTTCTAAATCTATTACATAAGCAAAATACATACTTTTATTTTGTCTTTTATCAAATTTTTCTTTCCATTTATCTTTTGGGAAATCAATACATCCCGTATCATAATGATAACCATAATACACAACTTCATAACCAGCATTATAACTCATCGTATTTGGATCTTTTAAAATTTTTTCTTCATACCAATAATCTTCCAATTTAGGCAGATATAATTTTAACATAACTATCATCACTCCACTATCAATATTTCTATATAACGCAAGTATATTTAAACAACCAACAATTGTAAAAGTTAAGAATATTTATAAAACTACTTTTAATCATTACCAATTTGTTTAATATTTTTATTGTTATAACTACTTACTATTTTTCTACCAGTTTCTTTTTCTATTTGTTCTTTAGCGGTTTTTGCAACATTGCCGCCTTTTACTATAGAATCCTTAACACTACTGTATCCCGACTCATTTGAACTTTTAGATATTTCCGTAGATGAAACTTCAGCTAACATATTAAGAACCAATTCCATATTAGTCATATTATCTCTTAAATTTTCTTTCTTTAAATTTTTTAGCTCCTTATATTCTTTTACAGAATATCCACTCCATATTTTAGTTAAGATATTAGTTAATGCTGCAAAATCCCTACTATTTTCTATACCTTTATTTTTTAATTCATCAGTGAATTCTTTTCTAGCATCTATAGATTTTAATCTTTGATTTATCCATTCATCAGAATATCCTTTTTTTCTATAGTTTTCAAGAGCACGATTAATAGTAATTTCAGGATCATATTCCTCATCAATTCTTTCTTTACCAAGTCGTGCGAGCCAAAGTTTTATTGGTTCAGCTTTTTTTGATGGAATAGATTCAATAAGTCTAAACATTCCCTCAATATCTACTACATCAGTCATACGATTTTTTCCATCTTGAGACAATAATTTCAACTGGTTACAATTTGTAACCGTTTCATTTCCCTCTTTTCTTAATCTGTTTTTTAAAACTTTCCAATAGTTTCTAGCTGTTTGATATTCATTATCAGTTAAAACAGAAACTATATCAACAACGCTAATGTAAAATTTTTCTTCATCACCATTCCAAATAGTTCTTATTTGTTTATTTTCAAATACTTTTTCTACTACTTTTAATTCATTACTCATCCAATTTCCTCTTTTCTACTTTTATTGTATATAGCACCTTAGATTTAGAATATTCTTCTTCATCTCTAGTCATTTGTGTTTCCTTTGCTTCCACATCACCTATGATACTAAAATATTTATTTACATCTTCTAAATCAAAAAATCTTTTAGTGTAAGCTCCTTCAAAATATTAATTATTATCTTGCTTTTCTCCTTGACCAGCGCCAAAATTAAAATCATTTACCGAAGCAACTCTTGCTAACAAAACACCACCATCTTTTAAAATTCTTTTGATTTCTTTCATTATATGTATAGTTGTTTCATTATTAAAATAATGTAATGATAAGTCCGCAATTATTAATGAATACTTTTTATCAGCAATAGAAAACTTCATCACCATTCCAAATAGAATTTTTTGCTATTAGGAATATTATTTTCAATACTCTTTAATGCTTCAACTGAAAAATCACAGGATAAAACATTATAACCTCTTTCCAATAAATATAAAGTATCCGCTCCTATTCCACAACCTAAATCTAGTATTTCATTATCCTTATTTCCTTGTAAAATATTCTTATATTCATCTAACCATAAATCATAAACAGGTACACTACTACGTCTTTTAGACCAATTATCCCACATTTTTACAAATCCATTATTCATTTAGCTACATCTTTCCTTTATAAAAATTATCAAGTTGTATTACTTGGTATTATATGAAAATAATAAATAAATAACATTCAATATATTATATTATACCATATCATTAATTCTTTTTATAATTCATGAGCAAATATTTATTTTTGGTTTTTATTACTTGATTCACAGTTTTTCCTCCTTTACAAACAAAAAAGAGATATACCAAATGTATATCTCCGCATTCATGCATATAAGATTAGTTGCTTTATCTTATAAACTCTAGTCGATCAAATTGTCATATTAATACTTAGCAACCTAATTAATACACATAAATCATATCAAAATAATTTTTATATAACAAGATATATTTAATAAATACTAACTAATTTTACATTAATTATAAGTTAGTTAAATTTCTTATTAAGATACGTTCAACATGTCTAAATGCCAATAAACATATAACTTTACTGAACATTTAACAAAAAAACATATCAAGTAATTTAGTTATTTATTTTTACAGCACTGCCATTTTTCGCAAGTTCATCAACATAATCATCTATTTGATTATTATAAATTAAATAATTATCATATGATTTTTTAATTTCTTCAATTATATATTCATTTCTATTTCTTATTTTTTCTTTATCTATATCTTTAGATTTTTCTTTGATAATTTCTTTTCTTTTGCCAGGAACATATAATTCACTAAATAAACCTTTATATGTTTTGTTTATATAATCAAATGCTTTAATCGCATTATCATTTAGTATTTTTTTAATTAACATACTATTTCCACTAATTACTGATTTTTTTATCAAATCTTCTAAAAAAATAAATATTTGATAGATTAAATTACCATTTAATTTATCAAGATCAACATACCAACTTCCAAAATCGTTTTTTATAAATTTATAGTCAGACACAAGTTTTGAACCTATATTGTCTATAATTCTTTTCGAAATATATTCATTAATTATCTCATTAAACATTTTCTCATTTTTGTTTTCATATATTCCAGAAATATTATAAAAATTACCATTTTCATCATAACAAAGGCCTTCTTTCATTATTAAATGATTTATTTCGTGTATTAATCCATGTAAATTGATCATTCCATCGTTTCCGACCTCAATATATATAACTGGTTCAACAGAATTTTGAATAGATGCTCCATTGGAATTTAGATTTTTTTCTATCCACTCGTCATATTCGCAATATCCATTACAATTGTCACTATGAGCAATAATTATTTTTTTATTTTCATTATTTTTCTTTTTTTGACTTAAAATATTATAAAACCCAAGTTTAAGTAAACTAAAATAATCTAAATTGTCAGTATCATTATTTTCTATATAAATATTATTCATTCGAGTATATATTGTATTTTTTTCAAAGTTTTCAGAAATAAATATAATTTTTATTTTCGAAAAAATATTGTTTATTTTAAATTCATGTTCTTTTCCATAATAATCAATAAAAGACTTTTTTATTAAATCATTTAAAAGCAAACCTATTCGATCATATTCATTTATAAAAAAGTTTTTAGCATTTTCATTTAATCTTACTAACATCAGTTAACAACCTTCTTTCGAAATACAAATTGATTCTACATTCCTTGTAGCCGAACAACGAAGCCATAATTTTCCTTATTTTCATAAAAAAAGAACATTTTTTTTATTGTCAAAATAAATAAAATATTAAGATATAAAAATTTTACAAATTTCTTATTTTATATGGCCTTTACGAGATAGCACCGTCACGCACTCTACATGATAAGTCTGTTAATTATGAACAATTACTTTTTATATGTTTAGGTATAACTGACTACTTCATAATAACAATTCATTATAGTTGTATGTTCATTATGTATAGTTCTATTTAGATATTAATTTGATATTACCATCCGTTGTTTTATATATTACTAATTCTGAATTGCTTTTTTCTATAATTTCGTTTTCCATCCAAAACCTCTTTATCATCTTTATAACTCATATTCATATATTTTACAATTTTTGTTTATATTTGAAGAATTACCGTTTTTAGGTATACCATTAAAAAACCAATATATTGCTCTTGATATTCCTCCATGCGTTACTAACAAAATCTTCTCATCTTTGTATTTTTTCTTCAATTCATCTAAAAATTCTTTAATTCTTTGATAAACATTTTTCATAGATTCAAGTTCTGGGTATTTTCCATCTGAATTATAATTCCAAAACACATTCCAATCCAAATTGTCAAATGGAATATTTTCATATATCCCCATATCTCTTTCTTTTAATCTATCTTCTATCAATACAGGAATACTACTATCTAAATCAAAAAGTTTTAAAGTATGCTTAGCTCTTTCAATAGGAGAGCAATAAATTATATCTAAATCCAATTTTCTTAATTTTTTCCCAACGTTGATAGCTTGATTCATTCCTTTTTTATTTAATGGTTCGCTTAAATTAGCAATAATTCTATTCTTCCCTTGTTCTGTTTCACCATGTCTTATTACATATAATTTCATTCTTTCAACTCCCCATATCCTTCATATATTGTTCCATTATCTATTAAAAAATTTTTTATACTTTTTTGTAATACGGTTGTTTCTGGTAATTCATTATAATTATCACATTTTTTTAAATTAAATACAAAATTTAAAACATCATCTATTCCGTTTTTAGAACTTTGTATTTCAAAAAGTTTTTGAAATTTTTTAATATTAGAATTTTCATCTAACATTTTTGATATTTCTTTACTTAATAACCATGATTCACAAATATATTTTGGATTTTCTATATTATAATATTTTTTAAGTAACTCCCTCGAATTTTGTATTGATTTTTTCACTTCATTTATATCTAGATTTTTCCCCGCTGGTATATGTATTTTAATTTTATTATTTATTGTTGGTTCAAATTGCAGTCTTCCACATTCTATTAATCTTGCATTTATAAAATACGTTCCCCATAACATTTGTGAAATTCTGATTCCATCGTAATGTTTATTTACAATGTCATTTAACAAACATTCTCTTATTCTTTGTTTTTGAATTTTGATTTGTTCATTATCAAAATTGTATTTTTTTATATTTTCTTTATGATATTCAAGTCCAAGCAATAATAATATATTTGTTATAAATGGGTTTATTTTTTCTTCAAATAAAGATTCTATATCTTTTACTTCCCATAGTTCTCTAAGCTTTTCTGTTTTGTCAATATATAAGATATCATATATTTCTTTTGTTTTATTTTGTATCCTTTTATTATTTTTTATTTCGTCATTGCACTTGTTACATTTTTCTTGATATTTTGTATCTTTTATATCATAATACTCTAGCGCTTCTTTTATTTTTTCTTTATTTAACATCTTTTTCCTCTTATTTTATATAATATTCCATAATTAATTTTTCTTTTTCAAATCCATACTTTTTATAAATAGAAATTGCTTCAGGATTATCACTAGAAAGTTTCAAAATTTCTAGATTTTGTTCTTGTGCAAATTTTATGCATTCACCTATTAGTTTTGTCTGTATTCCTTTTCTTCTATATTCACGCAAAGTAAATACATCGCAAATATAGCCTTCTTTTCCACATTTCACACACTGTGGCATATAATTTATAATTTGTAATCCACATGTGGCAATAATATGTTTTCCCTGTTCTTCTATAAAAAAGATTATGTCCTCATTTAAATGCTTAATTAAATATTTTTTTGTTATTTCATAAAATTTTTTATCTTCTCCTTTTGGATATTCTTCTTTCCAGTCTTCTTTTTGTTGTATGACTCGTAATTTTGAAAGTTCCTCTATATCTTCTTTTCTTGCAATTCTCATAATTTCTCCATATTCTTTATTTATTAAAATAATTTCTACTATTTATTTTGTTTAGTCACCCATATCACCTAATATAGTATGAGTAAATATATTTTTCTCAAACACCCTCCATAAAGTTTTTAAAAAACAGGTGTTTTTTTATCAAAAATACGCTTTTTTTTATAGGCACTGAACAGTTGATTTTCGCCCAAATATAAGGCTTTATTTTAGTTTTAACAAGCAAACACATTCTACATGATAGGTATTTGGAAACATATCAAGTGCATTGATTTTTTCAACATTATAAAATTCATTAAAATAAGTTAAATCACGAGCTAAAGTAAAAGGATCACAAGAAACATAACAAATATTTTCAGGTTTTAATTTAATAATTAAATTCCTTGTTTCCTCATTAAGTCCACTTCTAGGAGGATCAACTATAATAGTATCAAAATAAACATCAATTTTTTTTAAAACTTCATACGTATCTCCAGCAAAAAAGTGAGCGTTATGACAGTCATTTATCAAAGCATTTTCTTTGGCATCTAAAATTGCATTTTCAATTTTTTCAACACCATAAATGTTTTCAAAATTATTCTTTAAACTCAATCCTAAAGTTCCAACTCCACAATATAAATCAAGCAAATTTTTACCCTTTAAATTGCTTTTTAAAATCATAAATATATTGCTTGCCATATAATTATTAACTTGAAAAAACGAGTTATAACTTACTTTAAACTTAAAATCACCAATATAATCATAAAAATAAGGTTCACCATAAACGCATTTATCATTTATAACAACCCCAGCTATGTTGCAATTATCTAAATCATTAAAAGAAACATCATCTTCACTGTTTACTGAAACTAATATTTTTCCTTCATAATTTACTCTTATGACAATTTCACCATTATTAACATTTATTAAATTCTTTTTAATAAATTCATTTATTTCATTGTTAACAATTAAGCAGTTATTAACATTAACGAATTGATGAGTCTCATCATTATAGTATCCAACTTTGCCATTATGTACATGCAAAGTAATTTTATTACGATAAAAAAGTTCTTTATTGTTTTTTACAAATTTAACATTATCTGTAATACGAGCATACTTTTTTAAAATATCTTTTACTTTTTCGTACTTATATTCCTCTTGATAATCAATACCAACATGCATTAAATTACATCCACCACAAACATCATAATAAGGACACTTCGGAATATTTCTTAGATTACTTGTTTTTATAAATCTTTCTACTTCAGCTGTAAAATATTTTTTATATTCGTGAGTGTTTTTTAATACTACTTCTTCTCCAGGTAAAGTATTTTTTACAAAAATAATTTTATTATGATAATATCCGATGCCTCTTCCTTTATTATCAAGTTTATTTATTGTTACTTGTTCCATATTCATATAACCTTTTTACTTCTTTTATAGTTAAGCTTCGATATTCTCCACTTTTCATTGTTCCTAAAGACATACCAGCATAACTCGTTCTCGTTAATTTATCAACTAAATAACCTAGTTCCATAAATAATCTTTTTATAATATGATTTCTTCCCTCAACAATTGTAACTTCTACATAAGCATAATTTTTAATTTTATTGTTTTCTTTTAACCTAACTTTGGTTGGTTTACACATTCTTCCATCAATCATTACACCATTCTTTAATTTCATAAAATCACTTGGTTCTAAAAATTTATTAAGCTTAGCGACATAAGTCTTTTCAACATTAAAATTTGGATGTGTTAATATATTTGAAAGTTCACCATCATTTGTCAAAAGTAAAAGCCCCGTTGTATCATAGTCAAGTCTACCAATTGGATAAATTCTTTTATCAGTATCAATTAAATCTACAACTGTTTTACGATTTAGTTCATCCTTAGCAGAAGATATAATACCTCTTGGTTTATTAAGCATGAAATATACTTTATCTTCTTCAGTTATACTCTTTCCATTAACACATATTAAATCATTTCCATTAACTTTTGTTCCAAGTTCTGTTACTTTTTCTCCATTAACGCTTACGCATCCTTTTAATATTAATTCTTCAGCTTTTCTTCTAGATGCAACACCTGAAGCAGCTATAACTTTTTGTAATCTTTCCATAAAATCACCACTCATAAGTATTGTACCAAAAAAAAAGATAAATTAATATCTTTACTTAAAAATTGAAAGTATTTTACTCTTTAATTTATAGAAAAATGAATCCTCTTTCTTATCGTATAAATATATATCCTCTTTATAATAAACTACATCATTTAAAGATACATTTACATAACCTACACGATTAGTCACGTCATCCGTATAAACAACATCAACCTCAACTTTTTCAATTTCATCATCACTTAAAAGCATATCTATATCTTTATTAACTTTTAAACCTTCACTTTTTAAAAATGTTGAAGCGTCTACTACTTTTACTTTTTTATATTTTTTAAATGTTGTTTCATATAGATATTTATGTTTATCAAAATCATTTGCTTCATCTAAGGTTACAACAACTAGATTTTTATTATCTTTACTTGCACTGGTAACTAAAGTTCTATAAGCTTTTTTAGTAAAACCTGTTTTTCCACCAGTTGTATATTTATACATACTCAAAAGTTTATTTTTGTTGTACCAATCATAAGTCTTATAATTAGTTTTCACTATATGATGTTTTGTTGAAGTAATTCGTTTAAATATTTCATTTTGCATAGCGTAACTCATAAGTATTGCCATATCTTTTGCTGTTGAAGTATTTCCATCACCTTTTTCATTTTCAAGTCCACTTGCATTAATAAAATTGGAATTGGTCATACCAATAGAAGACGCCAAACTATTCATCAATATCGAAAATCCTTCCATTGATCCACCAACATAACATGCAAGTGCAATAGCAGCATCATTTCCACTTCTTAAAAGAAGTCCATAAAGTAAATCTTCAACACTTATCTTTTCACCAATCTCAATATAAATACCTGATCCGAAGCTTTTTAAAACATTTTCATCTACTGTAACTATATTCTTTATATCCGTATTATTGATTACTACCATAGCAGTTAATATTTTTGTAGTTGATGCAATTAGCTTTGTTTCATTTTCTGCACTACCAGACAAAACTCTTTTAGAATCCATATCCATAACAACACTAGTGGCATTTACAGAAAATGGAATAAATAAACAACTTAAAAAAATTAAAATATACTTTTTCATACTAAATAATATAAAAAAAAGAAAAAATATATAACTACTTTTTCTTTGATTTCAAATATTTTGTTAAAGTCATTCTTGTTATATCATTTATCTTAACCATAAATATTAAACAGAATAACAAAAGTAAACAATCCAATATCTTATTAACTAAGCTTAAATGAAGTGAAAAATCTACTATCATCATTATAACTGCATATATAATACCAATTATACAAAGTATTTTAATTCTATTAATTTTTTTATACATCTTTTTATTTTCTTCAGTACTATTTTTATACTCATTCTTTAAGTCACGTTTTTCTTCTTTACTTAAAATATCATATTTATATTTCATTACTTCTGAATCCTTTCCTATATAACTTTTCTCTTACCTTATATTCTAACACATCTCCAGAATACTTTTTCTCTAAACTTTTTCTTATCTTTTCATATTCACGTTTTTTTGCTTCATCATCATTTATTGATTTAGAATTAAGAACTTCAACTATATCACTCTTTTCATATCCTAAATTTAATAAATCAGTCATTATTTTATTTTTAAGCATATATATTGAACTATTTTTATTGGTACTTATTTTTTTATCAACATACTTATTTATTTTTGCTATAAATATTTCATTATCTATAGTATCTAAATAAGTGCTAGCTGAATCTTTATCTATACCTAGTTTTACTAAACCTTTAAGTATTTTATTTTTTCCATTATTGGTTAAATTTATTTGATCATTAACATATGCTTTAATAAATAGTTCTTCATTTAAAAAATGATTATCTTCCAATCTTTTTATTGTTTCATCAATTACCTTTTCATTTACCATTTTTTTTCTTAAAAACTCAATTATTTCCAATTTAGAACGCATCTTTTTAGTAATATATTTAATTGAATCATAATAACTTGAAAGTTTATCGTTTTCTTCTACAATTGTTTTTAGTTCTTTTTCACTTATTTCATCTTTTAAAAGAAGTGAATATTTAACTATAACATCATCAAATAATATATAATTAGTATCATCAATTAATACTTTATATTTATTGCCTTTATCTTTAGTATATTTTTTTATTTTCATAATGTCTCCTTAAAGGAAATTATACCACAACAATTACTTTATGTGATAAAATTTAATCAGGTGATTTTATGAAATTAAAGAAAAACATTTTAGCATTTTTACTAATACTAATTCTTATATTCTTATCGTTGATATATATTACAACAGGTAAGATAAAGAAAAATGAAACTAAGGTTGATAAGCCAAAAGAAACGATTACTATTGTTGTTGAAAATAAGAATAAAGAACTAAATTTAACTGTTGTAGGTGACCTACTATTTGAAAGTCCTTATGAAAAAGCAGTAGAAAATGGCGAAAGTAAGGAATTATATTTTAATCGAGTTAAAAAATATTTTGAAAATGATGATATATCTATTGGAAATATGGAAGTTGTTATTGGAAATGATAAAATGAAAACTAGTGGAGATGGATATAACTTCTGTGCTCCAAGTTGGGTTGGTTCACTTGTTGCATCTCTTGACTTTCAAATATTATCGACAGCTAATAACCATTCATATGATCGAGGCTTGGATGGAATAAATTCTACTATAGACTTCTTTAAAAATAATACTAAAATTGAAACTATTGGAACAGAAAAAAACTCAAGTAGCCAAAAGATAAGAATACTTGAAAAAAACGGAATAAAAGTTGGATTTGCATCATTTACTTTAGGAACAAATATAAGACCAACAAAAGAAAATGTTGACTTAATAAACTATTATAAAGACCCATATACTAAAGAAATACTAAAAGGCAAAATAAAAGAACAAGTTGATTATTTAAAGAAAAATTCTAATGTTGTTATTGTTCTAATGCATTGGGGAACCGAGTTTACTTTCGTACCCAACAATGAACAAAAAGAATTAGCAAAATATTTAAGTGACTTAGGAGTAAATATTGTTGTAGGAAGTCACTCACATTCTATTCAACCAATTGAAATGATTGGTAATACATTAGTTTATTATTCACTTGGAAACTTTGTATCAGCAGATGATGATATTGCTAGAACTCCTAAAGGACAAGAAACATTTGATAATGCATATCAATTTGGATTACTTTCAAAAATAAAACTTGAACTTGATAATGATAACAATATAACATTTAAAGATATAAAAGCTGAACCAATAATAAATTACTTTGATTCCTCAATGAAAAATTTTGAACTAGTTCCTTTCAGTGATTATACAACTAAATATGAACAAAATCATTATAGATATAGTTTAGGATTAACTCATGATTTTATAAACAAAACTTTCAATGATGTTATTGAAGAAAAATATAGATAATTCTATATTTTTTTTTGAAAAAAGAAGCTATTTAGCTTCTATAATAAGTTTAATTGCGGTTTTTTCTTCGCCTTCAATTGTTATATCTGAAAATGCTGGAATAACTACTAAATTTTTACCACTTGGTGCTACAAATCCTCGTGCAATACATACAGCCTTGATTGCTTGATTTAAACTGCCTGCTCCAATAGTTTGTATTTCCACTGAGCCAGTATTTCTAAATACATTTGCAATCGCACCTGCAACCTTACTAGGATTTGATTTACTTGATACTTTTAATGTTTCCATAATTGTTCTTTCCTTTCTAATTAATAATATGAAAACAAATAAAAAAAATGCCGATGTTTTACCATCCACATTTTTTACTACAGAAATCAGTAGTAGATTCAAATCCATTTTCTGTATATGAAACATCCTTTGTTGTGTACAGAATACCAGATACTCTATTAACAATATTTACTGTATTGTCTTCCTCAGCATCTCCAAATGTAGAAGTATTACTATTAGTAACCACTTCTACACTAGCAGCTGGAGGTTCTTCATAGATTTGATAAAAATTCAATTTATATGTTTTATTGATATTTACAACTTCTGAAAAACGTCTTACAAAGTTTTCAGTAAACTTTTCAGCATTCATCTTTAATCTTCCTGTATCACGATAGAAAGTATAATCAACAGATTCATTCATAGAAGCTTCGAGAACTTCCTTAATTAAGTAGTAGTCTTGTTCACTAGTAGTAGTATAGTTATGCAAAACAACCATAACTCCTACTATTGATATTCCTAAAACTACTATCCAATATCCCCATAAACTTTCCTTCATTATTTATTCACCGCCCATATAACATTTCCTGATTTTCTAACTTCAGCTATTGATTTATCGCTTCTGTTCCATCCACCAATTAGAGTTTGATCTTTTAATATCTTACCGCTTGCTAAATTATCCAAGAAACTACTTGTACATTTAGTACAACTCTTTCCATTATCCTTATTTCCATCACCTTGAACTTCACTACAATCACAAGTTAAATCGGAATCGGTATATCCACCATAACTATTCAAAATAGAATTATATTTTTTAATTTGCTTCATATCACTTGGAGTTAAAACAAATGAATAACTTAACGTTTTTGGACTATATGTACTTAAATCCTTTCCTAATTCTTCAATTGCTTCTCGAGCAGTATTTCCCAATGTTGTCTTCCAGTTATCTGCATAACCATCAGTATCAGCTGGGAACATCTTAGCTGGATCAACTATCTTAAATTCATATTTTACGGCTTTATCATCATAAGGATCACATGTAACCGTGCTATATGTAGTATCATTTCCATCTCCACAACAACATCCATAGAATGAACCACCATGGAATGAACTTAAACTACAGGTTAATAATGAAGTATCGCCAGGATTTTGATTTGCACATGTTCCCGCACCATCTTCAAAGTATTTATCAAACTTACTATTTTCACCTAAACCTTTAAGATCCCAGTAAGTTTCAAATTTACCATCATACGATGACGAATATGAGAAAACAAATTCATGTTCAGAATAATTAACCAAAGACGACTTATAATTATATACCTCACCTCTAGGAACTAAACGATAAGCGCTATCATCAGTGGATGGATTAGTTGTAACAACCTTACCATCCGTACCAACAGTATACTTATCAACATCAGTTCTATTCCAGTCACATGTTGCAATATATCTTCCATCATGCCAGAACATTTTGTCTGCCGCATAAGTTTCATCAGTTACAAAGTTAGTAAAGAATGAAGAAGATGTAGTATTAGAATAATATAAATTTTTACCTAATACTTTCATACTAGCAAATCCTGCACCATATGTAGTTGAATAATTACCACCCGTTCCACTCACTGCAAAAGTATCTGGAGTACTAACATCAGTCTCCCTTCTATATTGACACGATCCTTCAAAACCAACTGTTACTTGAGTTTGTTTAGGATTACCATAATCATCTTGATATATTTGAGTATATTTGAAACTTGATAAACTAGTTGGTAAATTATACATTTGCTCAGCCGAATTTGTTGTAGATACTGAATCATCTGTAAAGTATTTATCACATCTCGTTAATGTTTTTTGTAAAGTTTCAATTTGACCCAACGCTGCTGTATAAGCAGAATTATTACCATCTGCTGCACTTTTATAATTGTTGGCATCAGCTGTTACATCATCAAAATACAAACCATGATTTTCAGCATTTCCAGCAGCATTATACATATCACTTGAAACGCTACAAGAAGCGTCTGAATGGTCGCGTATGAAATTACCAACAGCATCTTGTACAGAACGATAATCAAGTATTCTATAAGTCTTAGATATATTAGTTGAGAAATTACCAACGTGTCTTATGTTTTCTGCTGAAAGAGAACTATTTCTAGCAATTCTTTCATAATTATGAGAAATAAAATTATGTTCATAATAATGAAGGTCAAATGAATCTGAAGCAGTATATCCTCTAATCGTTTTACCAGGTTTACATACCTGTGTACCAGGTATGTATTCTAAGCAAGAATCTTCTTTTACACATCTTACAGTCACTGTTTCAGTTTTCTTATTTTCTTCTGTTTCTTCACTAGCAGCTTTTCTATATGACGCTTCATAAGCTTTATTTTTTTGATATTCATTATATGCATCAACTGATGCATCAACTTGTCTTCTATAATCAGTTAACCATTTATCATATTCAACTCTTATTCTACATCTCTTTGTAGATTGAGTATGAGGAGCATAAGTTCCTGATACTGAGTTTTGAGCTAATTTGAAATACTTTCCATTCGTTGCTGTTAAGGCACCTGGAATATCAACTTGAGTTCTTTCAGTACAATACATTTGACAATAATTAGAATCTAAATCAGTATTTGTTTGAAGATATTCATTAATTCCAGATTTCAATTTATAATAATCTACCTTTAAATCATCATCTCTACAAAATAAATCATTTAATATAGGTTCACTTACCTTTGAAGTAGTGCTATCTTCACAACAATTATTAACTTCAACCTCATCAGCAGGAATTGTACCACACCCTGTTGGTCCACATACACCTTCATAATAAGGTCCTTCACTTATTGAATCGTCAATTTTTTGAGTTGGAGCACCGCTAGTATTGATTGCACCGGAGGTGCTTCCAGCTCCTACAAATATTTCAATTTGTTGAGTACCAGATCCCGAAGTTGTACAAGTATAGGCACCAGATCCTGGATAATAAGCATTGATTGAGAAATTACAATCATTTTCAGTATCTTCTACAATCAATGTTCCTTCTGTACCATTCCAAGTATCTTGAATATTATTTTTTATATTACATCCAGTACATGTAAAAGCAAGCTGACTTTTATCTATTGGATTACTTGCCTTAACTGTATAAGTAACCTCTTTTCCATTAACTCTTTTATTTGTTAATGTTAAACTATTTGATGGAGTTTCAAGAGAATTAACATCCCCAGTATTATCTATAGCTTCTGTTGACTTCTCATAAGCTTGATTCAAAAGGGTTTCATTTCCAGTAAGACTTGTAGATGGAGGCCATTGAGCATGTAACGCTGGATCTGGATTCATTCTAAGTGTCAACCAAACTAGGACATTTTGAGATTTTCCATGACCATCATATCTTTGGGATTTATCTAGACGTATAGCAATAAAACGCATTGTTAGAGCATCAACCAAATTATCTCCCGTACGATGTTCATATGCATAAGCTAAAGCAGATGCAGCACGACTTGTATCTGGATTACATGTATATGACATTGTTGACGATGCACGATATGCATAGTCTAGACAATATCCAAAATATGTTCCACCATTAAAATTAACGTCAAAAACATTTAATGGCATCTCATCAGTTGTTGATGTTCCAATAAATATTCCTGTATGATCAAGTTCTCTTCTAATTTTTACCGTTGCCGATGATTTTCTTTCAATTCTATCTGCTTTAACTGAATATGTTCCACAGCTTAAAATAATCAATAAAATAAAGAGCAATGTTTTTTTATTTTTCATAGTTTACTACCTCTTCTCTTTTTTATCTTCACACAAACAGTAGCAACCCCAATTATCACAATTACTATTCCACCAATAATAAATAAATACTTATTCTCTTTTACAAAAGTTGGAACATTTTTCTTATTACTATCATCAGACTTTTGATTATCCTCTTTCTTAGCATTAACTTCAGTAGCAAATTCTTTAGCAGATATTTTTTCATTTACGAACATCTTACAAACTTTGCTTTTAGGATTATCGCTGCAAAATTGATATCTATAATATAAATTATAAATTGGTGTTGTTAATGTGATTTTTCGATAATCTTCATCCTTACAATTTACATTTTCACTTTTTACTTCAAATGTAAAATTAACTGCTTCATCAGTTGCAATACTTTCAAAAGTTTTCACGCCATTTTCAGTATCAGCATAATGATAAGTAAATACATCATCTGAATAATCATTTTTAACTACTACATAAATGTCTTCAGTAATATTTTTTATGGCAATCTCAAAACCATAATCATATTCCTCAACCTCAGGCATATCAGGTTCATCAATATCTATAGAAGTACCAACTAACATATTCTTTATAGTATAACTAACTTCTATCTTTTGAGCCGCATCTTTTACTTTTTTTGAATCTTCGTTATTACATTTAGTTCCAGAAGTATCTACCTTTAAGTCTTCTGTGTTTTTTATTTCTTCATCAATTTTTACATCAAAGTCTTCTTTTTTATCCAAAATAACAAATACAAGACCAGTAATAAGACCAATCAAAACAATTACAGCTATAATAACCGGAATATATTCCCTTTTAAAAGGCTTACGTTCTCTATGTTTTTTCATATGCTATACCTCCTAATTCTTATTATCATAAATACAATAGCACTTGTATCCAATGCAATTCCACCTGATAAAATAGCTATTAACATAATTTTTCTTTTTTCATATTCACTTTTAGCTTTTTGTTGTGCTTCTTCTTTTTCACATTCAATACATCTTGTTGTTGTTGATCTTCTTAAGCTTTCTCTTTTGGCTTTAATTCTTTTTTCAATATCTTCATCAGTTCCTTCAAGATCCCTAGTAATCCACTTTTGACAATAATAATAATCTTCCAATTCCTCATATTTGCATATATCTAAATCACTAAAAGAATTCTTTTTTGGTTTAATCAAAGTCAAAGTTCTAATGTCATTAGTGCAGCCAAACTTTATACTTCTTACAACAAAAGTATAAGTGATAATGTTACTTGTATCCTTAACATTAAATGTATAAGTTCCATCCGTTGCCATACTTGCAAACACTTTTGTATCAATTCCATCATTTGTTCTATAGGAAACATAGATATCATCTACAATATTATATATAGAAATATCAAATGAAACTGAATTATCTTCTTCATATTTTAAATCATAAGAAACTTTAACATTGCTCGCAAGCTTATTTAAATATGCACGAGAATTATAATTACATGTAGTATCTTCTTCAGCTAAAACAAATGTAGAAAATAGAAAAAAACTTAAAAGAGAAAAAATATACTTTATATATTTATTACTCATATTTTAACCCAATCCTATTCTATATAAAGTATATCAAAAACGCATTTTATATGCAATATCATAAATCACAAAAAAAACATATAGCTGACAACTATACGTTTCCTAGTTTGAAGATCAAATTTCAACTGTAAATGTCAGTTCACGATCAAAATTTGCTTATCTAATAAATGAGTTTTCTTTCTCAATGTACGTACACACTTAGCATAGATAAAATCCCTATTGACATCCTGGGTAAAAAAGATTTAAATTACTAAAACATCCCGTCCTAATAACCAATCTTAACTAAGTGAAAATCGTGTAGTGTCTTACGATCTTTTACGAATAGATTTTATAAATCTCATTCAACGTAAAACATACAACTAAAAGAATAATATGTAATTACTGTTTGGATTAATAATTACAAACATCTAAAACTTAGTTCACTACCCTACTAAGTAATTTAAGTATAAAGTAAGAGCATACTTTTGTCAATATAAAAATTCATAATAAAATAAAAAATATTTACAAAAGATATTTGCTTTGATATAATTCAAAGTGAGAATAGAGAGGTAATATAATGGATAATTTAGTGAGTGAAACTAATTTAAGATTACAAGAAGTAATTGATAATTTAGCAACAATAAAGAAAGAATATGAAAAAAAATTAAAAGCAAACGATAAACAAATAAACTCTGAGTTAGCAAAAGTAAAAAAATATAAAAAAGATTTCTTTGAAGCTAAAGAAAAAGTAGAAAAGATGAATGCTGATATAGTTGGTTTTTCAGAGGATTATAAGAAATTAGTAGAACGTTTTAAAGATGATGAACTTGCTAATATCCTAATTGCAGCCAACAAAGAAATATCTTTAAAGATAGAAGAGAGAAAAAGAAAAATAATTAAAGATAAAGCATCTATGAATGAATTAGTAGAAAAGGCTGAAAAAGTTAAAGAATCCCTAGTTGTATTAACTCAAGAAAAAAATGCTTTAGAAAGTTGCTATGTAAAAATATGTGATGCTGAAGAATACTATCGTAGATCTTTAAATGAAATAATTGATTATTCAAATGAAAATAAAGATAATTTATGTGCTTATTTTGATGATGCTAATGCCATAATTGAAAGTGCTAAAGAAGAAGAACCTTTAGTAAACTTAGATGACATGAACATTGAAGAAAATGAAACAGAAGAAGATACAAACTTAAATGAAGAATCAAATTCAGGCGAATTAACACCAGAAGAAGATCTAGATGAAGAAACTACACCAGTAGAAGATGAAGCAAATAAAGATACTGATGATAAAAAACAAGAATTCGATGATGAAGAATTTATTCTTTCAGAACATGATGATGACATTGATTCAAAAGACGAACAAAAAGAAGGAAATGAAGAATTTACTTTTGAAGAAGTTCCAAGTGATTTAGACGATATTGATTCCACTTTAGAAGGAATATTTAATACCAATGATTCATTAACTGATGATACTTCAATATATAATAAAGACGAAGAAAATTAATTCTCCGTCTTTTCTTTTTCCCATCTAGCATAAATTCCACAAGGTAAAACAAGTTCACTATTGGTCATATTTATACCAACTTCATCAATATCAATAAATCCCTTAACTTTCTTATTAACAGTTAAATTAAGAACATCCTTTAAAACACTCATTGAAAGACCAGTTGTATATGAATTTATTAAAAACATTATAGGATCATCACTTAAAAGTTCCGTACAACTGCTAACTAAATCAAAAAGATCCGTTTCAATATTCCAAACTTCTTTATTTGCCCCTCTTCCAAATGAAGGAGGGTCCATTATTATAATGTCATATTTATGACCTCTTCGTATTTCCCTTTCAACAAACTTTTTAACATCATCAACAATAAATCTAATTGGTTTATCTTCTAAACCTGAAGACTTGACATTTTCTTTTGCCCAATCAACCATTCCTCTAGAAGAATCAACATGAACTACACTTGCTCCAGCACTTAAAGCAGCCACACTTGCTCCACCAGTATAAGCAAATAAATTAAGAACATTCACTTCTCTTTTAGAATTATTTATTTTATCCCTTAAAATATTCCAATTATATGCTTGTTCAGGAAATAAACCGGTATGCTTAAATCCCATTAATTTTAAATTGAATGTCATATCTTTATATGAAATTTGCCAAGAAGTTGGAATACTTTTATTATATATATGCCACATTCCTCCTCCAGTATTACTTCTATCATATTTAGCATCTATATTACTCCATTTAGATTTATCAGCATCACTTTTCCATATTATTTGAGGATCGGGTCTTGATAATATAACATTACCCCAACGTTCAAGTTTTTGTCCATCCTTCATATCCAAAATTTCATAATCAAAAAAATCATTAACTACTTTCATTTCATCACCTTTATATATTCATTTTTTAATAAATATTCCCAACTATAATCAATAAAATCTATTGTTCCAATTAAACTAACAAAGAAACCTAACATTATAGTTTGTAACACAAAATCATTTAACATATTAAACGCTAGTATTATACCAAAAAAATCTAAAATAACAAATAAAATAACTTCCATATAATAGTTATGTTTGGTTTCTTTTAAATAAAATATATCAATCATTTTAATTGATGAAATAAAAAACAATAATACCATTAAGCTTACTGGTGTTACTAAAAATGAATGAATACTTCTAGTTAAAATAAAAGCAACAAGACCTGAAAGAGCAGTAAATACACTTATCTTCAAATTATATCTTTCATGATTAATAAAAAAAATTGTTAAATTAAGTAAAGAATATATAATTATAAAACTTAAAAACAGATTTCCCGTTTCTATTTCACTCATAGCCTCAAGACCATAATATGTAGGAAATGATAAATAAATGCCTCCTAAAATAAATATGATAAAACTACAAATAAAGTTATAAATAGATACTTTTTTCACGTATATCATCCTCCAATTACATATTAAAATACTAAAAATTAAAAGTCAATGTTTGTTGTATTTTTGACACATAAGTTATACAATTAAGTTAGGAGGAGTTTTATGGAATTATTTATTATTTTAATCGTTTTTATTGGCATTATTTTATTATGTTCAATCAAGCAAATCAACGAATATGAAAGAGGTATATTATTTACCTGTGGTAAATTTAAAAAAATACTTAAACCTGGTTGGAATATTGTTTTACCTATTGTAAATTCAATAAGTAAAGTTGATATTAGAACAAAAGCTGTTGATGTTCCTGAACAAGATGCAATTACTAAAGATAATGTTTCAATTAGAATTAATGCAGTAATTTATTACAAAGTGTTTGATGCTGCTAAAGCAATCATAGCAGTTGAAAGATTTCAATATGCCGTATCTCAACTTGCTCAAACAACTATGCGTAATGTAGTTGGTGCCGTTTCGTTAGATGAACTTCTAGTTGAAAGAGATAAAATATCTGAAGAAATATGCAATATTATTGATGAAGCTACTGATCCCTGGGGAATTAAAGTTGAAAATGTTGAACTTAAAGATGTTAAACTTCCAGAAGAAATGCAAAGAGTAATCGCTAAAGTTGCTGAAGCTGAAAGAGAAAAACAAGCAGTTATAACTAAATCAATCGGTGAAAAAGAAGCTGCTGAAAACTTAGCTGAAGCAGCAAACGTCATGGCTTCAAGTCCTGGAGCACTTCATTTAAGAACACTTGCAACTATAAATGATATTTCATCTGACCAATCAAATACAATAATTTTTGCAATACCTATTGAAGTACTAAACGCTTTTGGTAAAGACAATCTTGTTGAAACAGTTAATAAAGTAAAAAGCAACCAACAAAAATAAGAGCAAAAGCTCTTATTTTTTTGGATCAATTAATATTTTAACAGAAGGACTTATACCACTAGTAAGTTCTTCAAATGCATCTTGAACTTCATCTAAAGATACTATCTTATCAACAAATTTCAAAACATCAATTCGCTTATTAGCAATCAAGGCTAAACATGTTTTAAACTCTTCTTCAGTATAAGCAATCGCACCCTTTATAGTTTGTTCATGTAACACACTTACAACTGTTGGAATAGTAATAGGTTTTGTTGAAACACCAACTAAGACAATAGTTCCACCAGCTCGTGTAACCATAATTGCACTTGTAACTGCAGGATCATTTCCACAGCAATCAATAACTATATCAAAACCATCACCAGTTTTGCTAAAACATTTATTTACAAAGTCATCAGTTGCATCCAAGTATTCATCAGCAACTTTTAAATCAACGGCTTTTTTTCCTCGTTCTTTATTAGTTTCAGAAATCACAACGTAGCTTGCACCTTCCATTTTAGCAAACATGGCACTTACTAAGCCGATTATTCCACCACCAATTACAAGAACTTTGTCCCCTACTTTAATGTCAGCTAAATGAATAGCATGTAGTCCAACTGCTGTAGGTTCAACCATTGCCCCTTCTTCAAATGATACACTTTCAGGCATTTTTAAAACTAAGGATGCATCAACACTGATTCTTTCGGAATAAGCACCTGGATTAGTAAGGGCAAGTCCTAAAGCATCCTCCCAAGTATGCGCACAATATTGAGGATTACCAGACTTACATGCAAAGCATTTTCTACATGGAGATATTGGTAAAGCTGTAACATGATCCCCTACCTTTAAATCATTTCTTGATCCTGGATCAACTACAACTCCAGCAAATTCATGTCCCATTACTAAACCAACTGGTTCACCCGATTCAAAATTATGAATATCAGATCCACAAATTCCTGCCTTTTCAACATCTATAATAACTCTTTTATCTTTTTTTTCTGGGTATTCCATTTCAGCCCTCTCAAGCTTTCTTGGACCAACTATTTTAACACATTTCATGACGTTTCCTCCTATAATAAATTATAGCACAACATTATTAAATTAAACGTTTTAAAAAAAGTACTTTACATAAAAAAGTCGTTAAACACGACTTTTTCTATCTTGAATTTTATAAGTTATTTTAAGAAGTATTTTTCTTGGAGCAAGTCTTGTAAGGAAAACTGCTGCTTTCATTTTAAATGATGGAATAATATACAATTTATTTTTAAACATTTCTTTAATTGCATACTTAGCAACATATTTGCTTGATAAAGATGATGTATGAAACTCCCCATGAGCAACTTTATTGAATTCTGTATCAACAGGTCCTGGACATAAACAAGATATTTTTACATTACTTTTATCAACCTTTAATTCTTCATATATAGCCTCAGTAAGTCTTAAAACATAATTTTTAGTTGCATAATATGTGCTTAACTTTGGACCAGCCATAAACCCTGCAGAAGATGCGACATTTAAAATATGACCAGAGTTTTTTTCTTTAAACTTAATTAAAAATTTCTTAGTTAAATAGTGCACTGCTTTAATATTAACATCTATCATTTTAAATTCAGTATCCAAATCCGTTTTATCAAATTCACCAAATAAACCAAATCCCGCATTGTTGACTAAAATATCGATATCTTCATCTTTAACTGCATTCCATAATGTTTCAAGATTATCCTCTTCTGATAAATCTAAAGGAATAACCAAAACATTAGTTTTAACTTCCTTTTTTAATTCATTTAAAATATTTTTTCTTCTAGCAACAACTATCAAATCATATCCAAGATTGCCTAATATACAAGCAATATCTTTACCTATTCCACTAGAAGCTCCCGTTATAAGTGCTTTCATACAAACTTTTTCCTTTCAAATAAATGAATAATCAAAAATAAAACAATAAAACCTAAAAGATATCCCCCAACAACATCAGTTAAATAATGTACACCCAAATATATTCTTGATATTCCAACTAATAATACAAATGTTGATAAACTAAAAGTTATTAACTTTTTATATTTTAAATTATATTTATTTACTAAATAAATAATACTTCCAAAAAACAAAACTGATATCATAGCATGTCCAGAAGGAAAAGAATATGACTTTTCCATAACCATTCTTAAATAATCAGGTCTTTCTCTTCTAACAATTATTTTGACCAAATTATTAATTATTACACTTGAAATACTTGATAGAACAATAATTAATAATTTATATTTTTTCTTTAAAATTATAAAAATAAACAATAAAACATTTAAAACAATCATAAATTTTGGACTACAAATAAACGATATAATTTTAAAAGTATTTGTAAAAGTCACATTATTATGTACTGAAAAAAATAACGATATAGCATTATCAAAGTTGCTACTAAATCCAGTCATAACCATAATAAGATCAACAAAGAAAAGTAAAACAAATAGATAAAAAAACTTTTTCATATTATTTTAACCTCAAAAAATGTTTTACTTTTCCAACACCAAAAATAATACTATCGGCATTTTTAATAGAAATACTTTTAAATATTGCTTTTCCACCAACAGTTAAAGATGAGATAAATGCTGAAACTAAAACTGAAACAATGACATTATTAAGACCAGTATTAGTAGATAAAGATATAGCTATTACTGCACCTAAACCACCAGAAATAATTCCACAAACATCTCCAACAATATCATTACATATACTAGATATTTTATTCTTATTTTTAAGCATATTAATAGCTTCTCTTGCACCACTTATCTTTTTGCTTGCAATTGCATGAAAAGATGCTTCATTCGCACTCATTGTTGAAGTACCAATTATATCAAATAAAATACCAATTCCAATTACTAACAATAAAATAATTATTAAAAACACATCATTTAACGAAGATGTTAATACATTAGTAATTGAACTAAAACAGACAGATAAAACAAATGTTAAAATAAAAACTTTAATAATCCATTTCTTTTCCATGTTATCACCTATCCTAATTATATCAAAAAAATTGCAAAAAAAAACTTTAATCCGGTTTTCCCCAAAAATTAAAGTATAGTTGTATGGTATATCATAGATCAATTTTACGGCTTTGGTCGAGTTGAATTTCTCTACTTTCATACTTTCGGTTACCCTAAAGCACTTTCGTTTTAAATGAAGCAGCTAGGCGTTGCCGGTCTAACTACTCGATTACCACTTAGTCCGCACTTTAATACCTACAATATATACACGCTAGAGGTTTTCCCTAACATAAGTGACTATCCTTATATGCTTTTGCAATTACTATTTCAAATAATATCCCTAGTAATCACTCACATCATGTACGTTAATCATTATTTGTATAAGTGAGGCAATAAAAGGAGTGTTTTCATATGCCATTATGAAGTTTCCTTAGATTTTAAATCATATACTCACCCCAACTTGGGCAGAAGAAGCAAATACACGAAGTCTCATTTGTACAATTGGTAGATTTTTAGCCCTACCTTCAAATAGTGTAATGACTAGCATAATGCACCACACGATTAAGATTATAGCAAAAATACAGAAAAAATGCAAATCTGCTACACTAACATCATATGCTAAAGCTTATAAAGTATTTCATTTATATTGATTAATATCTATGATTCTATCACTTATTTCCATTATTTCTTTTTTATGAGTAATTATTATAAAAGTCTTATTTTTATTTTTTTTGATAAGATTTATAACATTTTTTGTCATTTCTTTATCTAAAGATGAAGTCGCTTCATCCAACAAAATTATTTCATTATTTGATAAAAAAATTTTTGCAAGTTGTATTAATTTTTTTTGACCTCCAGAAAATGTGGAACCATTATTTTTTAAAAGAGTATCATACTTTTTAGGTAATTTCATTATAAAATCATGTATATTCAACTCTTTACATATTTGTTTTTGTTTGTTTATATTACTATCAGATAAAGATAAATAATCTCTTATAGATATATCTATTAAAAATGCATCTTGGTTTAAAATAGCAACATTTTGACATAACTTTTCTTTAGAAAGTCCTAAAGTATTTATTCCATTAATAAAAATTGAACCTTTATCTGGTTTTACCAAATTAAACACCAAATTAAACATTGTAGTTTTACCAGCTCCATTATCACCAATAATGGAAATTACCTCATTCTTTTTTACTGAAAAATTTAGGTTATTTAATATAGTTTTTCCATTATATGAAAATGTTACATCATCAAACTCTAAAACATTGTCAGATAGTTTATATGGTAAACTTAAAACAATTTCATTATTTTCATAATTGAAAAGAAAATCATACATACGATTTAAAGATATATAAAATTCTTGTAAATCAGAACTTTTTTCAACAATAGTTTCAGCATTGATAAATATTTCATCATAATATTTTACTAATAATACGATTAAACCAATTGATATAGTTTTCATAGAAAAACTAAAATATAATAAAATATACAAAATTATTTTAGTGATAAAAATAACATATTTTAGATTAATTGTATAATTCAGAAAATGCTTGCGTCCCTTCATATATTCGTAAGCCCATTCATCACGTTTTACTTCATATTCGTTATTCAAAAACAAATCAATATTGGATGTTTTTATTTCTTTTAGACCATGCATAGTTTGCTCAAGCAAAAGATTAAGATTGTCATGCATCTTTCTTCTTAAAGAAAAATGTTTATTAGCTATTTTTAATTCTCTGTTAGCTAAAAACATATAAAATATTAAACTTATTAATACAAACAAAGCCACAGCTACATTAGTTTTTATAAAAATAATCATTACAACAAATATATACAGCCAACAATAAATTATATCTGTAACATAATCAGGAATCTCTCCAATATTAAAAGCATCTATATTAATAATTGTACTTATTTTTCCAAAAGAATATTTTGTTAAATCACTGTAATTCAAATTATATAGCCTATTTATTGATTTTTTATGAACCAAAATAAAACTATCCTTAAAATATTTTGAATATATATTCGACATTATAAAATTCAAAAAATTATATATCAAATAAAGAAGCAAAAGAACTATAACATTTTTAAAATATAAATTTTTTAGAACAAATTCATCCAATATCTTAGAGGATAAAAAAGGAATTGAAAGATCTAACAAAAAATATATAAATAGTAAAACTATAAAAAAAATTAATCTTTTCCATAAATTATCAATAACTTTAAAATATTTTTTCATAATATACCACCAAATACAATATATCAGTTAAAAACAAATAAAAAAAAACTTATTTAATATCAAATAAGTTTACATTATTGGTAAAAATACATAACAATTATTTTGAACATATTTTTCCAAAATAGGATATATTTTTAAATCACTTGAAAACCAAGATTCATTAAATACTTTTTCAGCAAATTCAATGACATGGTTTATAGATTTTTGCTTTAAATTACCAACTTCAAAAACAACATAATCATTTTTAGGAATAACTAATTTAAATAATTTTTCATTTTTTTCTGGGCTACCAACAAAATAATAATAAACACCATTACTAAAATAAGTGTAGCCATATCTTTGATTTGCATTAAATTGTTCATATAAACCAGAATTTTTAATATCTTCATATAGAACTCGTATTTTATAATCTAAATCTTCTTCAGTTAAAGCTGAAATTTGTAATCCATATAACTCAACTTTGTCAAAACTATCAATTTTATATTCAATAATTTCATTTGAGTAACTTTTTTCACCAAAGATAGCTTTTGGATAGATCTTATATTTTTGAGGTTGTTCTTTTCTAATATCACTTGGAGAAATTCCAAAAGTTTTTTTAAAGGCTCTTGAAAACGCGATAGAGGATTCATAACCACAATCAAAAGCAATATCAATAATTCTTTTATCCGTGTTTAATATTTCTTCATATGCTTTTGAAAGACGACGTTCTCTAACATAGTCGCTTAAAGTTATTCCCATAATTACACTGAAAACCCTCTGCATAATGAATTCATTCATCCCAAACTTACTAGCTATCTTTTTATAATCTAAATCTTCTTGAATATTACTTTCAATATAATTTATTATATTGTTCAACAACTTATAGTTCATAAAGCCTCCAAATAAGCTATGTCTTTAGTTTAAATTATAAATGTTCTACAACATCCATTATACAAGGTACCATTTGTTTCTTTCTTGAAACAACATTTTTAATTAAAGTTCCTTGAGTTAATTCTTCAATATTATATGCTTGTTCAAGTATACGTTTAGAGTTATCTGAGTATAAAATATTTGAATCATTAGTTAAGAAGTTAGTTACAAAAAGTGCACAAAGTACTAAATCTTGATTTGCAGCTACTCTATTTAATTCTTCAATTAATTCACTTTCACGATCTTTAAATAATTTGTAATCAGTTGTAAATACTTGCCCGATGGCAATAGAATGATCATTTATTTTATAATTTTTCATATCTTTGAAAACAATTTCATTTGCAGTTAAGTCTTTTATATCTACTCCACTTTCCAACATATCAAGTCCATATTTATTCAAATCAACTTTAGCTATAGATGCCAAAGTTTTAGCAACACTTTTATCAAGTTCAGTAGTTGTTGGACTTTGTAAAAGAAGTGTATCTGATATTATTCCACTTAACATAAGTCCAGCCATGCTAGAAGGAATCTTAACATTATTTTCAACATACATTAAATAAATTATAGTATTAACTGATCCAACCGCCATATTTCTAAAATTAATTGGTGCAGCCGTATTAATGTCACCAATATTATGATGATCAATTATTTCAAGTATTTCAGATTCATAAAGACCATCTACTGATTGACTAGTCATATTATGATCAACCAAAATAACCTTTTTTCTCTTTACCTCATGAGCTTCAATTGCTCTAAGCATTCCAAGACATACACCTCTATTATTTACAATTGGATAGTTAGTATGTTTTAATTTATTAGTTTCATCTTTAAAATAACTTAAATAATCAAGTTCATTAAAATATACTGTCTTTTGACCTCTTTTTATAGTTTTAATAGGATTAGCTAAACATAAAACACGAGCTATTTTAAACGAACTCTTTGAACTACAAATGATATTAGTCTTATTTTCAATTGCCAATTTTTTTAATTTATCAGGAATATTTTTAGTTTTAACTAAAATTATTAATTTAACACCTTTTTCAATTGCATATTTAATTATTCTTTCTCTATCTCCAACTATCAAAATAGATTCTGTATCTAATTCTATATTATTTATAAATGTTTCATCATCAAATGTAGCTGCATGAGCATAACCAGTTATATGTTCATCAAATTCTAAGTATTCATTAGAATCAAGTACACTTATTAAATTACTAAAATCTGTATCAACTAACAAGTTTTCATTGTAAATCATATCAGCAGCTACTTCTTTCAAAGAAACATAACCTTTAAACTTTTTATTATCATCAACTAAAGGAATACCAGTTATAGCATTAACATTCATTACATTAAAAGCATCTATTATAGGTTTATTTTCATTTAACATGAAGTTCTTATGATAATTAACATCTTTAAGTTGGATTTTAACATCATTTAAATAAGCAGGTCTTTCAACACCAAAGTAATTAAGAACATACTCAGTTTCTTTATTAAGCGAACCTAAAACCTTAGGTATAGCTTTAAAATTTAATTTATTTTTTAAATATGCATAAGCAATTGCCCCACATACAGAATCTGTGTCTGGATTTTTATGACCAAAAACATAAATTTGTTCCATTTTTACTACCTCTATTCTACATTAAAAACTACTACTTAGTTTTTGTAGCAGTTTTCTTATTTTTATTATAGTATCTTCTCTTTTTTGGTTTATCTTCTTTTTCATCAGTTTTTTCTTTTTTTACTTTTTCGGGTTTAATTTGTTCTTTCAAAGTTTCAATTTTTTTATCAGTTTCATCAGCTTTTAAGTTAGATAGTTCCAAACTTTTCTTTTCTAATTGAACCTTTAAATCATATCCACTTTCTATCAACATTTTTAAAATCATTGATACAAACAAGAATATAAAACCAAATAAACTTATATTTGTGAAATCTAACATTCCAACAGAAATTACTACAAAGAATTTTACAATAGGCAACACGATTGCCAATAATAAAGAAAGTGGAATAACTTGATCCATAAGTTCTAAATTATCTTTAGTATATAAATTTCCTGCTGTAAATGAATTAAATAAAGTTTTTAATCTTGTTGAAATCATATAAATAAATGAATTATTCAAAGAAACTGCTGTTCCTAAGAAAAGTGTTCCAACTAAAGCATTTGTTTTACCAATTCTACTTATTAACACTGACGCATCACTAAAGGAATAACCTGTTACAGCTGACACCATTGATACAAAGAAATTACTAATTTCATTTGAATGTTCAATTAAATTCATAATGGCAAAACCAATCGTAAGTGCTGTATAAATTACACACGCACATAAAGATAACCACTTAAGAATAAATAATACAAAATCAATAAAGCTTAAGATAACCTTATTTTCATAACTCACATTTTTCATAATACCAATCCCTTTTCCATTTAAATAATACCATAAAATTTCGAAGAAAAAAAGAATTATTGACTTTTAAGTTCAAACAATATATCTCTAAGTTCCATTGCACGTTCGAAATCTAAATTTTTAGCTGCCTCTTTCATCTCACGTTCAATATTTTCAGCAATTAATTCTTTATCCTTTTTACTCATCTTTTTATTTTCAACTATCTTTTCTTCGTCAGTATTACTGATTACTTCTTTTATTTCTTTTACAATTGTTTTAGGAATTATTCCATGAACACGATTATACTCTTCTTGAATACTTCGTCTTCTTTCAGTTTCTTTTATAGCTTTATCCATCGATTCACTTATGGTATCAGCATACATTATAACATGTCCATTGGCATTACGCGCACATCTTCCAATTATTTGGATAAGTGATCTATCACTTCTTAAGAAACCTTGTTTATCAGCATCCATTATAGCAATTAGAGAAACTTCAGGTAAATCAATACCTTCTCTTAAAAGATTGATACCAACTAAACAATCATATTTTCCCATACGAAGTTCTCTTATAATTTTAAGTCGTTCAAGAGTATGTACTTCACTATGAAGATATTGAACTTTTATTCCGACACTTTTTAAATAAGATGTTAATTCTTCTGCCATACGTATTGTAAGTGTAGTAACAAGAACTCTTTCATTCTTTTCCATTCTAGTTCGTATTTCACTTATTAAATCATCTATTTGACCTTCAGTCTTTTTAACCTCAATAGTTGGATCCAAAAGGCCTGTTGGTCTAATGATTTGTTCAGCACATTTTCCATCTACAAGTTCAAGTTCATAATCACCTGGAGTAGCTGAAACATAAATTACTTGATTAACTTTTTTATTAAATTCATCAAATTTAAGTGGTCTATTATCCATAGCACTAGGTAAACGGAAACCATAATCAACTAATGTTTGTTTACGCATTCTGTCCCCATTATACATACCTCTTATTTGTGGAACTGTTACGTGAGATTCATCTATTACAAGTAAAAAGTTTTTAGGGAAAAAATCTATCAATGTTGATGGAGTTTCTCCTTCTTCTCTTAAAGCAAGATGTCTTGAATAGTTTTCAATACCATGACAAAATCCTGTTTCACGAAGCATCTCTACATCATATTCACATCTTTCTCTAAGTCGTTGCTCCTCCAAAAGTTTATTGTTATCAATCAATTCTTTTTCACGTTTATGTAGTTCATCTTCAATTCTATTACACGCCTCTTCAAGTTTATCTTTATTAGTAACAAAATGAGTTGCTGGAAATAAAGTAACACTTTTTTTAGATTTTATAAGTGTACCCGTTAAAATATCAAATTCACTTATTCTATCAACTTCATCTCCAAAAAGTTCAATACGTATTCCGTTTTTCTTTTCAGCTATTGGAACTATATCAATTGTATCTCCATTAGCTCTAAAGGTACCTCTATGAAAATCAACTTGATTTCTTTCATAATTCATATCAATTAAACGATTTAAAAGATCATTTCTAGAAATTGTATCTCCTTTAGTAAGTATTAACATATGATTCTTATAATCATCAGGATCTCCTATTCCATATATACATGAAACACTTGATACTACAATAACATCATCATAAGTTAGAAGAGCACTTGTTGCTGAATGTCTTAATTCATCTATTTCATCATTAATACTTGCATCTTTTTCAATATAAGTATCACTTGAAGGTACATATGCTTCGGGTTGATAATAATCGTAATAGGATACAAAGTATTCTACATGGTTTTCAGGAAATAATTCTTTTAATTCTGAATAAAGTTGTCCTGCTAAAGTTTTATTGTGAGCTAAAACCAAAGTTGGACGATTCGTTTTTGCAATTACATTAGCAATTGTAAATGTTTTACCTGTTCCTGTTGCCCCCAAAAGAACTTGATCACGTACACCAGCATTTACACCATCTACAAGTTCTTTAATAGCTTCAGGTTGATCACCATTTGGTTGATACTTAGAAACTAATTTAAACATAAATACCTCCTTTTTAATTATTTGTATTTTATCATTTTATATACAATAAAACAATGAATCATTTAAGTTAAAATTATTTCAATAATGATTACTTAATTATTCATGCTTTTTATACTCGAGTTTTTTAATATCTCCTCCAAATATATCAAATAGATAATCATCGAGAAAATTACTTATTGCTACCTCTAAACCACGATATCCAAGATTCATATTATATGCTTTATCAACAATTTCATCTATAAAGTCATCACTGATTTCATATTCTACACCTAGTATTTCTAAATACTTATTAAATAATTGTAAATAACTATATTCACCATTTAATAAAGAATCCTTAAGATTTTCTTTACTAGGATTATTTAAAATAACCCTTGATCCAATTCTTCCAACTAGTTCATGTATCATTCCATATTGTTCTAAATTTTCTTCATTTATTTGTTTTCCTGCATCAAACAATTTACTGAACGCCCCAGAAAGAACAAAGGTCATTCGTGAAGTATCAAAGACAAGATTTTCTTCATTTAATCCTCTATCTTTAGGAATACTCTTGATTATTTCAGCACCATCTAATAATTTTAAAAGAATTTCTTGAACATCTGTTGTATTAACATAGCTAACTCCATCTTTTGCTTCGCATATCTTATCAAATTCATCTATAAAAACAATCGCGTGATTAACTTTATCCATATCATCCCCACAAATATGATATAGATCCACTAAAATCGATTCAACATTTTCTCCACTAAAACCATTTGAAGTATACCTTTTAGCATCAACTATTATGTAAGGATTGTTTAAAAGTTTTGCAATACTTTCAACTATAAAAGTTTTACCTGTTCCTGTCGGACCAACAAGTAAAATGTTGCTTTTTAATGTACTAACAACTTTTGAATCTAAAGAAGAATATGAAAGAGACAAATCTTTTATAACATTGGCAAGTAAATGTTTTAATTCTTCATCTTGTCCAAAAATAATTTTTCTTAATTTAGCATACAAGTTCTTTATTTCGTCAGTTTTAATTCTATTATTATCAACCTTTTTTACATTAGCTGGCTTGCTTATCATTCGCCTTACAATAGAGGAATCTAAAAAAATATGATCTGCTGATTCAGAATTATTTAAAATAGAATTTAACTCAGCTGCTAAACTTGGAACAGAAAAATAATCAAATTCCTCTTTTATTTTTTTATCGTCAGTTTCTCTTATACCAATTATCCTATCATTCATAATTGTTACTTCATAAAACATATCTAAATAAGTTTCTTCAGCTTGCTTTAAAGTTTCATCTTCACTTTCATAATCTTGAATCATATTTAATAGTTTAGTATTAATCGTTTGATATACATAATCCTCATTTTCTAATTCTTTTAAGCTATTAGGCAATTGTTTCATTGGTTTATTATCAATATCTTCCATTATAACATAATTATCATTAACGTCAGCATAGGCAATTTTTTCCACCTTCAAAATGTGCTTAACATCCTCACCTATTTTTATTTTCTTATGTTTTAAAATTTTAACTAATTCCATATATTTACTCCCTCAAAAAAATAAATTAAATTTATTATAGCATAAATATTTTAACTATAATTAAACAAAATATTATTTATAAATATATCTATTCATTATTTAAATATTCTTTTAAGAATTCAATAACTCCATCATCATCATAATTATATTTTGTAACATAATCAGCTAATTCTTTTACTTCAGGTAAAGCATTTTTTAAAGCAACTCCAACACCACAATTTTTTATCATATCTAAATCATTTAAACCATCACCAAAAGCAATGGTATCTTCATTATTAATATTTAAAATATCAGCTAATTTAGAAATTGCATTATATTTAGAAACACCTTTTTTAGAGATTTCAATCCACTGTTTATTAGAATAAGAATCTTGCATAATAAAGATATTTAAATCTAAAAATTGCTTATTTAACTTATCATAAATGTCATTAACATATTCATTTTCAATCATCGCGATTGAAATATGATTTATATCACTGCATTTTTCAAAAATAGAATTCCAATTAGATTCAACTTCTATATAATAGTCAGAAGGTTTTCTTTTGTTTTTTGTATACGTATAAACTTTTTCTTTAGTACAAATATCTATATACTCGCACCTTTCAGAATAATATTGTTCTAATTTCTTAGCTATTTCAAAATCTATTGAATTTGAAAAAACGATTTTAGAATCACTTGCATGATAACACGTTGCACCAGCATCAGTAATAATATAATCAACAAACTCAAAATCTTTAACAACATCTCTCATAGATTCATACATTCTTCCAGTTGCAATAACAGTTACATACCCTTGTTTTTTCAAATCTTTTAAATAAAGTCTACTTCTATCACTTATAGTTTTATTACTTCTTAATAAAGTACCATCTAAATCAAAAACTATCATTTTCATACTACTTATCACTCCTATATTAATCGTGTCTTCAAACATTATATCATAAAACAAAAAGACTGAATAATCAGTCTTAATTAGTTTTAGATAAATCCTTATTATAAAGATTTTTATAAATATCACATCTCTTTAATAATTCTTTATGTGAACCATTATCAATAATCTTCCCATCAGAAACAACAAATATTCTATCGGAATCTATCACTGTTGAAAGTCTATGAGCTACTATTAAAATAGTATATTCGCCCTTAAATTTTTTATTTTAACTCTAAAAGTCTTTGAGGTTCTTCATCTTCAATTTGTCTTAAACTACCTGATTGACTTTCAAGAGTTGCAGAATATAGAACTGCTCCTTCTAATCTATTTAATTCGTAACGGATATTTCTAGCAAGCTCTTTTAATTCTAAATCAGTATTGGTTTTTTCACAAGATATAATAAAATTTCTTAAACTTTTTCCATTAAAACGCATCAAAGTATTTATCATATTTCCATTCATTACAAAATATACTAAATCTTCTTTACGAACACCATATTTTTGTTCAAACATATTACATAATTCAATGTTGTATTTAAAAGCATTATCATATTCTTTAGATAAACACTCTCCACATTTTATACTTGAAGGAGTTTTAAAAGATGTTAAGTCACTTGATGAAATATCACATGGTAAAATGTCTGCATAGGCACTTAATTTATCTAAAGCATTAAGAGATATACTTGCATTAATATTAAACATTACAGTTTCAAGTTCAACATCATTTGAAGAGATAATTGCTTTCATAAGTTTCTTCTTGAAGTTTGGAACAGTTACTACTAACTCATTATAAACTTCTTTTGCTTTTCTATAACTATATTGATATCTATTCATAATAGAAGATATTAAAATAGTATCATCTATATTATTAGTAGACGATTTGATATCAACAACATCTTCTTTATCTTTGTCTTCTATTTGTTCCACAACTTCATCCATGAAAACAAAATCTTCATCTAATGTAGGAACAAAATTATCTATTTCAGCAATAATAAATGGAACTTTTTCTTTAGCTATTTCATATAAACGTTTACCAAATACATATAACTCTTGAATACTTGCATATTTTGTTTTAATAAGTTTAATAATTAAATCTTTTAATTCCATAGCGTCAACACTAAAGACAAGATTAGTTAAACTACCACATGGAAGTATATTTTTTGCATCATTTATAGAAATTCCATTTGTAGATAAGTAAAGAAACCTATTATTTAAAGCATCTACATGTTTAACATATTGTTCTTTTAGTTCATCATTATTAGGTAAAAGTTTTCCATCCTTATCATGAAAGTTTGGAATATAAAAACTACCTTGTATGTTATTCGAAGAAATAACTCCAACTTTTTCTTGTTGTAAAACATTTTTTACTAAGTTAGAAACACCCGACACTTCAAAGACATAATTATCAGGGAATACTAGAGTTTTTTCACCATCTTTCAAAATATGTTCAACAATTTTTGTATTAGTTTCTAATCCGTTTGCACTAAATTCAGAAACTATATCCTCAATATTTTTAGCATTCATTTGAAATTTATATAATGATAAACCAATATTAGTTCTTTGACTTAATTCTATTTCTTTTATATCCTTTATTGTAGAATTTCTTAAAGCTATAAGACGTGCATTATCTTCTTGAATTTGTTTTTTTAAACTATTAACTTTTTCACCCAAATTTTCCTTTGAATTTCTAAATGAATACAATAATTCTTTTATAAACTTAGTAATTTTTCTACTAATGTATGTATCTTCTTCTGATGTCTTAACAATATTAAATACCATCTCATTCATAGAATCTTCACTTAAACCAACAATTACTAATTGATCTAAACTTTTAATAAATTGTCTATTACTATTTATAGCGTCTTCTATATATTTATCTATTCTCTTTTCTAATTTATCATAATCTAATTTTTCTACTAATTGTACTCTCACCAAAACTACCTTCCTTCATAAGCATTAATATTATAACATAAGGATTCACCATTTGTTAATTTTTTTACTTAATATCTAAATGTATAGAATTACCCATAGTCGAAACTTTTTTCTTGCGCTTAACACCATTTAAATTACTATAATTATTGCAATACCCATAACGGCTATTAGGAATGTAATTTATCCAAAAATCTATTACTTTTTTTCTATATGAAAGTTTCTTAGTTTTATTATTATAGAAATCTATTGCCTTGGTTCCTTTTTCTTTATTAAAATGACGACTAGTCTTAGCTCCTCCTACTCTTTTATTATGTTTTTCACAACGACATCCACTAGAAATATATATTGGTTGATTAAAATGATATCTTAAAGCATAAAGATTATAAAGATGTTGTTTTTTTATTGTTTTATAGCCACATCGATCATTACAAGCTATTTCATCTGCTTTAAAATAATCAGTTTTAATAAAATCTTCTTCAGTTGCATTACCAGTCATAAACTTTTTATATACTTGATTTAGTTTTCTTTCTGTCTTAGGCCCATAAATTGAATCCTCTTTTAAACCATTATCTTTTTGAAATTCTAAAGTTGCTTTTTTGCTTTTCTTACCCCAAATACCATCAAATTTTCCATCATAATACCCAAGTTGAAAAAACATTATTTGACGAGTTTTTTTACTTCTCATGATTTTCATCCTTCCTAAAGTTATGACAGAATGATTCAATCATTAGTTTTATTTCTTCATCATCCATTTTTATATTTTTACTTTTAAGCATGGTTTTAATATTATTAAAAGCCAAATTGTACTTTTCTTCAGAATCATTTCCTTTATATAATTGTTCACAAGCATTTACGCATATTTCTGTAACGCTTTTCTTCATTTCATCAGTTACGTATTTATTATATAAGTTTTTTATTTTTATAGTTAAGTAAGATACAAATGTTGTTAATACTAAATATAATAATTGAAGTCCATTATTTATTAAAAATTCAATAAATTCTTCCATAAAAAATACCTCCTACTATTTAATATGTAAGAAGTATTTTTTGGTATTTACTATTTAACTATCTAAATAATCTCGAAAGAATACCAGTTTTTTCTTTAACAATTTTTGCACCGTAAGCTGACATTATTGAATCTAAATCATTATCAGTTTTATTTAATGCATAAGGAATTACACATTCTCTGATAAATTCTTCCCCTGACTTTTTGCCATTTTCTGTTGATATAGTAGCATCAACTGGAATTTTATTTAGTACATCAATTTTATCAAGATAATCTAATAAACTGATTTCTTCACCATTATAAATTAACTTAGTGTTTAAAAAATTTGATTCACTGACAATAGATTGATATTTTTTAGCTCTCTCATTAAACTCACGTTTTTGTTGTTCAATTTCAGCAGCATTATCCAAAATAGCGTCTAGTTCTTCATTTGTTAAACTACTAGGTTCACTTTCAGGAGCAATTGTAGAATCAGCTTGAGAAGTTACCGAAGAACTATCATTTTCAATAGATTTATTATTTTCTTGTTTTAATTCAGCATCATTAGGCATCATAGAGTTTAAGAAATCATCAATAGCTTTATCAGTAGAATCCATTTCTTTATTCTCGTTTTCAACAGCATTTGTTGAATCTTGAGGTTCTTGAACTAAAGCATCAGCATTTGTTTCGTTAAAAGCCACTTTAGGAATTTCAGTTTCATTCGTTAATACACTAGAATCAACCTCAGGAATTTCAACAGTCGATTCAACTGAATCAACATTCTTTGTTTCTTCAAATGCTACTGTTGGTTTTGGAACTCTTATCACTGTTTCATCCATTTGAACTACTGGTTCACTTTTTTTGAAACTACCATAATGTTCTAAGTCTAATTTAGAATTTATTAAGTTTTGCTTTAAATTTTCGATTAACATTGCCTTAGCATCATTTAATGAGAAAGCATCCAATTTTTTATAACGGTCTAAATCATTTTCAGGAACTTGTCCATATGTTGCTAAAGTGTCATCTATTGCTTTAATAAGTGCATTATAAACTTCAGTGTATACACTTAAATTTTCATGCGATACTTCCCTAAAACCAACAACATTTCCAATATTTTTTACGAATTTCATAGGTTTTAATAATATATCAGCATTTTTCAAAACGAATTCATCTAACACTTCTAAAGTTTGTTCCAAATTATCTTTTGAGCATCCAATAATAATAGAATCATTAAAACTAACAGAAAAATCAGAATTAATAGATATATAATAAGGAATATTTGCTTTTTTAGCCATATCATAAAACTTTTCAAAAGCAACTATTTCATCATAATTAAAAGTATTTAACACAAACTCATAATCAATATTATCCTTAGTAACATCATCACTCTTAACTATTACTTGAGTCTTATCATCACTTAATATTGAAGAAGATATTTTTTCGCTAATATCAACTTGCAAATTTCTTTTTTCTTCGTCAGACATGGCAAATATATTTATATTATGTTTTTGTAAATAATCTACAACAAGAATTTGATTGAAAAAAGTAGAAAAATCATTTTCATCTATTTTAGTGTGATCTTCTTTTTTTCTTGCGGCATACTTAAATCCATTAACACCGGTTAATTCCGTTTTTCTAAGTCCTGAGTATGTTGAAAGAGCATCAGTAATATATGTATTTAATGCATCACTCTTTCCAAATAATTCTTCTTTTGTAATTTTTTGCTCCATAGTATTTCCTCCAACTACACTTGCCTACTATAATTAGTATAGCAAAAAAAAATAAGAAAGTATACATAAATTAATACATTTTCTTATTTAAATCTAACCCAATTAATTGTAATTTAATTGAGACATACTTTATATCTTTATCTTTTAACCCATAGTTTTTTAAATCTTTTTTAGTTTTTAACCACAAATCATTTACCGTTCTTATTTCATTTTTAGTAAGTAAACAAGCTATGTTATCATCAAGCCCCAATATTGAGATATCTTTATAAATATATTTATTCATTTTTTTCATTTTTTCAACCTCAATGACAATTATGGCATTTTAAAAATTATTTAGTAAGTATAAACTAAGAAACTCTCATCACACGATCAGCATCATTTTCTACTTTTGCTGCTTCCTCATTTATTTGATGTATATCATTTGATAGTCTTTCCTCCATTTTAGTCGTGATTTCTTGAAGTTCTTTTGAATAAGGGTAAACATCACGTAATTCATTAATATCAATTTTTTTAGAAGAACACAATAAATCTAAAACATAAAAGGCTACCATTTTCGACATATCATCATCAGAACTAAATAAATCCACTATCTTTTTAGTATCATCATGATAATGTAAAATTAATCTTCTAGCAAGAGGATATTTCATCTCCAAAGAAGTATCTAATTTACGACTCATCTTATCTATTTGAATTTCTGTCATAGAAATTCTATTTTCAAAACTTTTTAAAAACGACTCAATATCTAAAGTATCAGAATTCACTTTTGATTTAATATATATAGCAAATTTTTCATATACATCATTTGCTAGCAAAATCTTAGTCTGAAAAGCATCAAGAATATCACCAAAGCCAGCATTTTTCAACTTTTGTTCAGCCGTTTCTAGTTCTTTCCTTTGCAAATTTATTTTTCTTAATTGCTCTTCTTTTTCATATATGCTTCTCTCTAATTTTCTCAATGGAGCCTTATACAAAGCTTTAGAATAAACTTGATTCATCATTTCTTCTCTTTCAGCATAATCATCACCCAAAGAACTCTTTAACTCTTTTTCTGTTTCTTCAAAGTCTTCCAATTTAGCTGAAATAACAACAAATCTTTTAAAGAACGTAGCATAATTTACACTTTTTTTTAAAGTTTCATAACATTTTTTATCTTTTTCATTAGTAGCCTTCATTTGCTCAATTTTATTTTCTTCATCGATATAGTCTTTCAATTCATCAAATAATTTCTTATTCTTTATAATTGAATATATGATTGTCATTAAATTTTCATCAACAACGTCATCCTTAATTAATTTAGCCGAAAAATAACTATCATATCCATCAGTTAATACACGTTTAATAATAGAAATTAATTGTTTTGTACTAGATACTCTCTTATTCATCGCGATAACATAAGAATTAAAGTTTCTATTTTTAACAGTTTCATTTAAAAGATTTAATCTTTCCAAACTATTATTAAGAGCTCTTAACTTAATTTTTACACGAATATTCATTTCTGTACTACCTGATTTAGTATGTTCATCGAGCAACAAACTTTTATAAAGTGATACTTTATCTATCATATTTTTAAGCAATTCTTCGGTTTCTTTTAAAGAAGAACTTTCCGTCACTAACTTTTGCATAAGATCAAACTCAAGTTGGTAACGCAAAGTTGATGAAAGATCTTGAATTGCCCTTTTTGTTTCAGCATCAAGTTCAGGGTCTTCCTTATATCTAACTAAATCGGCAATTAGTTTTTTAAAATCTTCTAGTTCCATATTCACTTGATTATCCGTTTTTTCCATACTAATCATCATCCTCTTCGTTGTTTTCTTCCATAGTTGCAATGAGTTCATCCAACTCTTCTAAAAGCTCAATTTCTTCCTTTATTTCGTCCATGTTATCGACCTCCACTATAATTTTAGCATAAAAAGCCAAATATTATAATAAAAATACAATTATTTTACATTGAATAATAAGAAAATAGTTGTTATAATTACTTTAGGATAGGTGAGATTATGGAAATACCAAAAATATATTTTGATACAAATATGTTAATGGACACAATTATGAAAAAAGCATGGGAATCATACCGTGGTGGAATAGCTGGATGCAAAATATCCCTTGAAAATCTAAGATTAGAAATTGATGATTTAAAAAGAGAAATAGAGAAATTAGACGAAACAAAAAGAGAAGACCGCGAAAAATATGTAGAATGTTGCAATATCATTCAAAAAACATACGATAAGTTACTTGATGGAAATAAATATAGTTTGCGTTCATTCATTGACAAACTTAACTGTGAAAGACTTGGAATTGATTCAGCTGAATTAAAACAAATTGATGGGGATAAACCAATTTTTAGTTTAGAAGATAACTCAATGACAAATGATGAAACTCAAGCTTTGTTAGATGACCTTCAAGAAGAAAAACGTGAAACAGTTTATCCAACTCAAGATGTAGATCAACTTTTTGAACCATTTGAATTTCCAAATATTACTTCAGAAAATCCAATTCAACCAAGAGATTTAGAAACCCATAATAATTTACCAAGATAAAAAAATAGTTCGTGCGAACTATTTTTTATTTCTAATAAACATAAGCTCATACATTTGCTTATCTTTTTTCACAATTATTTGTAAAATTACTCCAGCAATCCATAAAAGAAGTGATAAAGTAATTAAAAAACAAGCAAATATTAAACTAGGGAATTTTAACACCAAACCTGTTTTAAAATATTCAATAAATACTGGAACGGCTAAAATAACTCCAACTATAAAAAATAATATTGCAAATATATTAAAAAACAAAGCTGGACGATACTCTTTAAACAATGTTCCAATAGTTTTAAGTACTTTAAATCCATCAGAATAAGTATTTAGCTTAGATACACTTCCTTCTGGTCTATCACGATATTGAACAGGTATTTCAACTAATTTAAAGTTTTTATCTACAGCATGAATCGTCATTTCCGTTTCTATTTCAAAACCTTTAGATAAAACTGGAAAGTTTTTGACAAAGTCATAAGAAAATGCACGATATCCAGTCATAACATCTTTAACATTGTTTTTAAATATTTTATTGATTAAAAATCTTACGATTCTATTTCCAAAGTTATGAAATGGTCTTTTGTTTTCTTCAAAGTATGTACTTGAAAGTCTATCACCTATAACCATATCAGCTCGTCCACTTAAAACCAAGTCACACATCTCACAAGCATTTTCGGCAGGATATGTATCATCTCCATCAATCATCAAATAACAATCAGCATCAATATCTCTAAACATACTCCTAATAACATTACCTTTACCTTGTCGATATTCATAAACAACCTCAGCCCCAGCATTTCTTGCAACTTCATCAGTTCCATCGCTGGAGTTATTATCATAAACATATATAGTTGATTCTGGTAAAACTTTCTTATAATCTTTTACAACTTTTTCAATCGTTTTTGCCTCATTATAGCATGGTATTAAAACAGCTATTCTCTTTTCTTCATTTTTTTTCATTTTTCTTCACTCCTATACTCTTGAATATTTAAAATTACTAATGTTGGTAGTATAAACATATATGGCATAGCATATCTAAAATATGTATTTGCTGGCGATATAAAACAAATAAGAATTGATAGATATAATGGAATATAAGCAATTAAATATTTTTTCTTTTTTACATAAACACTTAAAATAAGAACTATCCAAGTTGAAAATCCAATTGAACTAATAAGTCCGATTCCCGGTAAATACGGAAATACACTTTCATAGAAAACAAGGGCATATCTTAAAAACTTAGTAGATTTATTAAAGTGATAATCAACAACATTTGCTTTCACTACTCTTTTATCATAAGTATCATATACATACCAATAATGTTGATTTGGATAAATATAACCATACGTATTATCTATAGTTGCATTAATATAAGTCACTGGATATTTAATAAAATACTTAAACCAAACTCCAAAATACTCCTTTAATTCTTCCTTTGTTGTATATTTATTGAATTCATTTTTTACATCATCTGCAAGTCTAGGATTATATCTGTTTGCTAAAGTATCATATTTTAAAACTTTATCAATAATTTTTTTATCTTCATCACTTATCGCTTCATCATGATATTTTGCAAGTCTAGCAGTTTGTTGAAATGGAACAGATAAAGTTTCTCTTATACTTGCATCAGCTATACCTAAGTATGGAATAAGTACTTTATTGAAACCGATAACTATTCCTGTAAATAATAATAATGATAAGAATAACTTAGAAACATTTTTCCTACTATAAATCATTAAAGCAACAAAAGAAATAACAGCAATATATAATCCATTATGTCTCATCAAACTCATCATAATAACCATTAGAGTAATAAATAAAATATATTTAAAACCAATAATTTTATCTTTATAGTTTCTCACTACATCAATCATAAACAAAATAAGCCAAATCATAAATGCTGTGTACAATGTATCCTTAACAGCAGAGACTGTATAAAAGGCATAATGAGGCACTACAGAATATATAATTAAAAGAATAAATCTCAGTTTCAAAGACACACCATTATTTTTTAAAAACTTAATTGTATATGCAAGTGTAGATACATAAATAAGAGTTTGAATCATCGTATAAATAAATAATCCAAAATTATCATTCAAAATCATTCTACCAAAGTCAATACACCAACCTATTAAAAATGTTTGCATTACAGGATGATGATTAGTCATAAAAATATTTTCATTTCTAAGTATTGCCCAATCAGCATATTTAGTTCTAACATTATAATATTGAAGTATTTGATTCGATGGATCTGGAGATAATACAATCGGATAAAAAGCTATAATATATACACTAAAAAACAAAAGAATTACAATGAAAGAAGAAAGAAAAGGTTTTTCATCAAAGAACTCAAAGAACTTTCTGAATTTAGAATTCTTGACTTTCATTTCTTTATTTTTAAAACCATTTAAAAATAAATCTAAATAATAAAAACATATTTTAAAAATCGTATAATAACCTACTGCCTTTAATATAGTTATAGCAATTGTTGCTGCATTATTAAACATAAGCATAATATTACCTGCACTTGACGCGCATTCTCCGATAATCATAAAACTTGAAAACAGAAAACTCAAAACTTTCTTAGAATTACATATATTGACTTTATCTTTCGATAAAGCCCTTATAACTAAAACAAATATAATCATCATTCCAAAAACATTGGTTTTATAAAGTTGACTTAACTTGTTTAAATCTAAACTTTTAAATGAGGCAATACTAATAAATAAAGCAAATGCTGCACATATTGAAAAACCAATGTTTTTTAAATTCTTTTTCATGTTTTCACCCAATTCATAAATTTAGTATACTATCTTTTAAGTATCTAAGCAAATAAAAAGAGTTAAAAAACTCTTAATCATCATTTTTACTAATACTAGCAAATGTTCTGTTTCGTAAATCACGATATAAAGCACATTTTTCATATACATCATCATTTTTACCTTTACAAATAATTTTACCTTTATCTAGAACAATTACCTTATCAGCAAGTTCCATCATTTCTGGTTTGTGAGTAATCATAAGAATAGTATGATCAACTTTTAAATCTCTTAATACAAGACCTATTTCACTTGTATATGATTGATCAATATTGCTTGTTACCTCATCAAACAGCAATATTTCTGCTTTAGTTAATAAAGCACGAGCAATTGCTAAAAGTTGTATTTGACCGTCAGTAAACAAATGATTTTCCTCATTAATAACTGTATTATATCCTTTAGGTAATTTAGAAATGTAATCATGGATACCTACTCTTTTACAAGCATCAATTTGATGTTCTAAATTATTATCCACTAAACCTAAATTTTCACGAATACTCATGTTAAAAACGAATGATTTTTGAAACACTCCTGACACATTAGAAACATAAACTTTCTTTGTATAACTATATATATTTTCATTATCAATATAAATTGAACCTTTATTAGTTCTTACAAGTCTATACAATAGATTAATAATTGTTGTTTTTCCGCTTCCAGAATGCCCAACAATTGTAGTAATCTCATTTGGATAAGCTTTAAATGAAATTTTATTTAAAATTTGTTTACCTTTAATGTCATAAGAAACATTTTCAAATGTAACAAGACCGTTTATATAATCATTATCGATATCGCCAAATTCAGCTTCAATTCCATCTTTATAGTTAAGAATAGTTTTTATTCTATTAACTCTTACTTCATAATTGCTAAGTTCTAGAAGATAAGAAAGAAGTTTATCTGTACATGTAACAATTAATTCAAAGTATCCAATCAATAAAACAAGTTTATCTATACTCATTACTCCATTTACAACTAAATAAGCAAGTACAATATAAAGAGCTATTTTAACAATATATACAAGATATGGAATTACACATGATCTAATATATAAGTGTTTTCTCTTATTATAATATTCATCACGCCATTTTTTTCTTGGTTTATCCAAGTTTTTATTAATATTTGGCATAATATTTAATGATTTTATTTGCTTAATACTTACTAACATTTGATTTAATGTATCAATTATTTTATCCTCATATTTTCTTGTACCTTCATAATATTTAGAAACTCTTTTAGAATTATCATTCATTAATTTAATATAGATTAAATCTATAAATACAACAAATAAACCAATATAAATATTGTAATACATAAATATAATACAGATAATCACGATTTGTATTATACGCATTAAAGCTTCACTTGCTGCATTAACAATATCAACTAAATATCTAATATCATCACTACAAGTATCTACTATTTTACCTTTTGAAATTTTAGAAAAAATGGAATCATTATTAGAAATATGATCAAATAATTGTTTTTGTACTTCCATATGATAGTAATCAGCAAGTTTAGTATAGGTTACTGAATTCCATCTCAAAAATGAAAAATACATTACATAGAAAACTATATACATTAAAACATAAACCCAAATTCCTTTAAAATTGCCGTCAGATATGACAGCAATAATTCCTGATGTAGCTATTGGAGGTAAAAGAGTACAAAGGTTATAAAGTCCACAACTTACAAACATTTGTATAACAACAAGTCTTTTACCTTTAGCTATTTCAAATAGTTTTTTTACAGAATTAATATATCTTCTCATTATTTATCATCAAAATTGATGTTTTTATCAAGTTCAACATCATTAACTTTATATCTTCTATTATTTTGAATAAATTTTAGGAATTTGTTTAAAGAAAGAACTATTAAAGCTAATATAAAGAAGTAGGCTATACCAAATACCGTAAACTCAGGTTGACTCTTTGTAAGCAATCCAATTACGGATGCACCAGCACTCATACTTGTTACCAACGTTAAACTGTTAATAGATTTATTGCTAACATCACTTTTTAAACCATTGAATAACTTTTGAGCAGATGAAACATAGTTTTTAGTCATACTCCATAAATATTTAATATAATCTAACGTATCTTTTAAAGTTTCATATCTATAACCTGAAATATTTAAAAATTCAACAAGTTCTTTATCGCTTTTAGCAATCTTTTCACGAGTTGGTAAATATGTACTCATTTGATTAATACGACCTTCAATCAAAGTTATTGTCTTTGCATATGATTCAAGTTTAGTATTAAATGAAACTATATCAGCACCCTTAACACTTGCACGGTCTTTAACATTATCAATTTTTTCCCAAATAATTCTATGAAGATTTAAATATCTATGCAATTGACCTTTAAATTCTCTTATGAATATTTGCTCTTCAATATATCTTTCAATATTTTCAGTTTCAGCTTTCTTATTATTAATAAAATAATAAACGTCTCCTCTGATAACATCATACTTCTCATTATCAAATTCAAAATATTTTTGTTTATCAGTTCTTGTTAACAACGTATTCATTTCCTCTTTTGTAGCTTTATCAGTTACAACAAAGTATGGATAAACTGTTTCAATATGAGCAAGTTCCTTTGGAACTGGTGCTCCTAAACTGAATAAATATCTGAAAGCTGGAGACAGTTTAGTTTCATAATAATCTGTTAATGCATCAATATCGGCAAATAAAGTATCTTCACTTACATTATGATTGTTCAAAATGATTAACCCATCTTCAAATATTTTTACTTTAATATTTAATGCCGTGGTAAATTCAATATATTCTTCACCTTGAACACCATAATCAATTCTACCGATTTGTAAGTTTTTACGATATTCGATTAACTTGTCTTGATCAAGAGCAAGTTTAGTTGTTGCCTCTCTTAAAAAATCATAAATTTCAGATAGTTGTAACATTGTTCTTTGAAACCAACCACCTATATAAACGTTATTTATCTTCATAAAACACCTCTAAATACTTTTTGAAAAGAATTTTGCATCAATAACTTCAAAGCCATAATTTTTATAACAAGCATGAGCTGCTTCTCTAAAGTTTTTGCTCCATAACTCTAAAGCAATACAATTTCTACTTTTAGCTATTTGAGTAACAAAGTCTAACATATGTGTTGCAATATTATGTCTACGATATTCTGGTTTAACACAAACATGATTTAATATTGCATATGTTTCCATTCCTTCATACATTGTTGGTATAATTGTTACTTTTACATGAGCAACAAGTAAACCATCCATATAACCATTGATATATATTTGATTCTCATCAAATAAAGTTTTTCTAAAACTTGTTTTTGCAAATTCATATGACGTGTTTTCATTAAAACATTCATTACATAAATCCACTATTTCTTCAACATCATTTAATGTCGCGATTTTAAAATCTACATTCATACTATCCCTACCCTAACTATTCTCAGTCTATAATACCCCTCCAATTTTGTCAACATCTTCACACATAGTTTACAAATAATCGACATCAAAAAAAGAGTAAGCACTTTACTCTAATTCTAAATCTAATGCATTCTTAATTACATCATCCATATCATAATATCTATAATCTCCAAGTCTTCCACCAAAAATAACTTTGTCTTCAATAGAAGCAAGATTTCGATACTCTAATGCAAGATTATTATTCTTTTCATCATTAACTGTATAAAAAGGTTCCATACCTTCCAACATATCACTTGGATATTCATATGTAACAACTGTCTTAGCTGAATTATTAAACTCGAAATGTTTATGTTCAATAACTCTTGTATAAGGAACTTCTCTACCAGTATAGTTAACTACAGCATTTCCCTGAAAATTATCAACATCCAATATTTTAGTTTCAAACTTTAAAGATCTATATTCCAAACGTCCTAAAGAATAATTATAAAATTCATCAAGGCGACCAGTATAGATAACTTTTTTTGCCATATTCATATACTCTTCTTTTTTATCAAAAAAATCTGTATTAAGTCTAACTTCTACACATCCAAGCATACGTTCTACCAAAAGAGTATAACCTCCTATTGAAATACCTTGAAAACGATCATTAAAATAATTATTATCATAAACAAATCTTACTGGAAGTCTTTTAATAATCGAAGGAGGCAAAAGTTTACAATCACGATTCCATTGTTTTTCCGTATAACCTTTTACTAACTTTTCATAAATTGTTCTACCTACTAAAGAAATAGCTTGTTCTTCAAGATTAGTAATCTCACATCCATCCATTTCTTTTCTTTCTTCTTCAATATGTTTTATTGCATCCATTGGAGTAAATACATCATCCCATATTTTAGCAAACGTATTCATATTAAATGGCATATTATAAACCTCATCTTTATATCTAGCTATTGGAGAATTTGTATATCTATTAAACTCTACAAAAGAATTTACAAAATCCCATACATCTTTATAATCTGTATGAAAGATATGTGCTCCATATTTATGAACATTAATTCCTTCAATATTTTCCGTATATACATTTCCAGCTATATGATCTCTTTTATCAATAACTAATACCTTTTTACCCATTTTATTAAGCCTATAAGCAACAGTTGCTCCAAAAAGACCTGCACCAACAATTAAATAATCATATTTCACATTTATCACCTAATAAGATTATAATTTATTTTTTATAAATTCACAATAAACATTACTCTTTTCAATACAGATTGACTCTTGATTTAACACGATTAAAATTTTATCAACAATGTTTTTTAAAACAATTTCATCTATATCAAGAAGTATATAAATTAAAGTATGTTCTAAAGATGTACTCATGCCACTTGCAATAAAATAAGTATATTTATAATCTTTAAAATATTTATTAATGATACTAATTGATTTATTTATATCTAAAGAAACTTCCGTATCTCGATCATTTAATCCAATATACAAAGTGTATTTAATCATTTTTCACCTCTTATAAATTTAGCATCATTTATAACTATTGAAGCAGATTTATCTATTATATATATGTTATTAACAAGCTCTTTATAATTCTTTTTATCAACCTCTAAAAATAATATATTCTTATCCTCTCCTTTTAAACTTACAACATCTAAACAAATTGAACTTAATTTTTTTATCTTTTTTTCATTAACACCTTTTAAACTTACTTTTAAAGAATAAATTCCACTTATAAACTTTTCGTTGATAAGCGTTCCAATAAAAGTACCTGTTGCATATCCAAGAGCATAAGATACAATAATACAAAGAGAAGTGCTATTGGAAACAAGTGCTTCTTTAGCTGCATAAAACCAAATGAATATTTCTACAAATGCAATAAGAGATGCCATAATTTTATTACATTTAACAACAAACATCGTTCTAACACTTGAAAGACTAACATCTAAAATTCTTGATAAAAATATTTTAAAACATAAAATAAGCATATTATCACCTATTTTATTATGAGTAAATATTACCTTTTTATTAGTTTTGCATATTATATCTTGGAGGTTTAATTATGTTATTTGAATTTAATACAAACATCTATGATAATAAGTCAGATGAAACATTTGAAATCGATGAAGGTTTTGTAAAAGGTAATTTATTTAAAGATGAATATATCGGATATAAAGACTATAAACCGGCAAAGATAACAGTGAAAAATGAAAGAGAAGCTCTTCTTATAAAAATAATGATGTTAGATTTTGCTATAAATGATCTAAATCTATACCTTGCACTTAATCCCGATTGCAAAGAAAAATATGAAATGTTTACAAAATATTCTTTGATGTATCAAAAATGCTTAGAAGAATATGAAAAGAAATATCAAGTTTTAGAAGTATGTCATGATACTTTTGGTAAATATACATACAACTCTAATCCTTGGCCATGGGAGGGTGAAAATGTTTAAGTATGATAAAAAATTGCCATATCCAATCAATATTAAGAAAAAAGATTTAAAAATGGCAAAATATATTGTTACTCAATTTGGTGGTGCAAATGGTGAACTTGGAGCTGCATTAAGATATTTTTCTCAAAAATTTTCTATGCCAACTGAAGAAGGTAAGAATTTACTAAATACAATTGCAACAGAAGAATTTTCTCATAATGAAATGATCTGTACAATGTTATATCAACTTACAAAAGATGCCAGTTTAAAAGAAATGCAAGAAGCTGGACTTGATACTTTATACACTGAACATGGTAAAGGTATTTATCCAACTGACTCTAATGGAGTTCCTTTTACAGCAACATATTTTGCATCTGTTGGAGATCCGATAGCTGATTTAGTTGAAGATATGGCAGCTGAACAAAAAGCTAGAGTCACTTATGAACATTTAATAGATCTTGCAACCGATGAAGATGTAATCGCACCACTTCTATTCTTGCGCCAAAGAGAAATTGTTCATTTTGATAGATTTCAAGAGTTATATAAAAAATATAAAAGTTTGGGTTACTAATCCAAACTTTTACTTTGTCTACATATAAATTTTTCTGACTACTGTGATTTCTCCATCATCATTCTCTTTTTTGTTTTCTTCTCTTTCAACATAATATTCATCATAATCTTGACCACAAGGATTTTCAATCGCAAAGGTTCTTCTATGTAAATCATATTTATCAGCAGGATGTGCATAATAAAGTACTTCATCTAACCCTAGTTTAGTTAAATAACCACTTCTTGCTTTTTCATAATCATATCCTATAATATTGGATTTTAGTTTATCTATAAGTAATCTCACTAGTTCTGACACAGCTATTTTTTGATTATTAAAAAGTTTATTTTTATACCTCTTTACAGCCTCTTCTTTTGCTTTATCTCTCATATCATAAACCTTTTCTTGAGTTTTATAATAATCTTCTTTAGAACATTTTTGATACATAGAGTCTATTTTATCTTCTACTTTTAAATATTCAGGATCACTAAACTCATTAAAATCATAACAAAAATAATCTAAAATACTTGAAATGAATTCATCAATTACTGAATCTAGCTTATAAGAAACTTCTACACCTCTTAAATATTCAATAGGGTAATCAAATTCTAGTCTATATAAACCTTTTGTTTCTTTTGATTTAGTTTGTTTTTCATTTTTTAATTCTTCGTAAACCCTTTTTAAATCAATGCTAGATAAATTATCTTTTCCCACTCTATTTCTTAATAATCCATATAAAAGTGCAATCTTTTTAGGATTTTTCTTCACATTTTCCATTGTTTGTAAAAGAACAAATTCTGGAGACACTGCGGCTCCTTCTTCGTTTTCATAAAAAACGAAGCCTATGTCTTCAAATGCAATATTTCTTTTATCAACAACCTCACTTTTTAAGTCTTCAATACTTGAAGCTATAGAAAGTATTGAATTGCTATTTATCGACAACATATCAAATGAAGTTGTATTAAAAATAAGTGAAGTAATTAAATATTGCATAACAATTTTAAATTCTTCTAATGTTAAGTACATTCCATCATCATCGATAATCCTATCAATTTCTACACTTTTACCAAAATTACTCATCATAATTTTCCCCTTTAATTGGGTCATAGTATACCAAAAGAAAAGAATGTTGTCAATATGACTATTTTCTTGATTTTCACCATTAATTACTGCTTTATGGTATTTTAAGGAAAAAATCAAGTTTTTTACGTTTTTTCATAAAAAAATTTGGAATCTAATCCAAACTTTTTTTAAATACAAATAACTTACTTATAACATAATTACCGACTATTTGCATAACTTGGCATATAATAGTTGCAATTATTACCCAAACGTTGGAATTTAAAGAAAGCAATGTACAAATAAACCACATTATAAACATTTCAATTAATAAAGTAGCAATTCTTCCTAATGTAAAATTAAATATCTCTTTTACTATATTTTTTTCTTTTGATTTAAATACAAATACTCGGTTAGTAACATATGCAAACATAACTGCACCAATCCAAGAAATAATAACTGAAGTTTGTAGTTCAATTGGATTTGATGCATCAAATATCGTAAACAATAAAGCATACTTTATCCCTAAAGATACAATAGTCGTAAGAATTCCAACAATTAAATAGTTCCATATCTCAGGATTTTTATAATATATATTCCATCCCCAATTCCAAAATTTTATTATTGGGTTATTTCTATCATTTTTAATTATTAACTTTTTTTCCATACTTATCACTAAAGTAAGTATAACATAAAAGTTAAATTGTTTTAAATAAAGTTTTCTTTGTTTTAGGATATTCTAACTGAACTTCATCAGGTGCAGCTACCCATATCTTACCATTGTTTTCTGTATGAAATTCCATATTTCCGTCTTTAACTCTTATTAAACTGACATCAAAAGTAATTCCATCATCAGTATAATCTTGCAAAAGATAATAATTTCCATATCCACCTGCAACTTTAATTAAATCATTCTTTTGATAAACTTCTCCACCGATATCTAAACTATCAGGATATTCATAAGACTCCGTATTATTATGAGGATAAATTGATATACCATCTAAATTAAGTCCATCTTCTATATGAAAATCTGGATACTCATCACTGCAAGGAGTAATGATTGTATATTTAGACATCAACATTGCTCCAGCACTAAAGCCAAGAATTACGGCTTTACTATTTTTAATGGAATCTAAAATTTCTAGTTCTTCACACATTTCTCTTTGCTTAAATGGATCCCCTCCCATAAGCATGATGAAACTTGCACTTTCTACATAAGACTTAGCATCTTCTTTGCTCATATCAGGAGTAATAATAATCGATTCATCAAATTTAATTCCTACTTTTTCAAAATGTTCAATAAATTCTGGAACACTCTTGCTTATTGCCTTTTCAACTTTATGTGGACCACCTGGAATATAAACAATTCTTTTCATATCCTTTAAATCCTCTTTAAACATATCTCCTAGTCCATGTCCAAAAGCATTGTTCTTGTCAAAACCACTGCAATAGTATCTAATCATATGATCACTTCTTTCTTTGAAAGTATTATAACACACTTATCGATATTTAATAAACAACTTTCTCACTAAGTCAAGTGGTATAACTGTAACTGCAAGTGCAATTACAAATATAAGCTCATTTAATTTAAGACCATATGTTCTAAAAAGTGATCCACCATTATAAATTAAGAATATTTGAGCAAGAGTTATAAATAAAAGAATTACAATAAAAACCTTATTTTTTAAAATATTAGCAAACAAATTTAATCTTTCTGTTCTTGCATTAAAAGCATTAAATACACTTATAAATACAAATAGAGAAAAGAAAGCAGTCATAAGAGTTTTTCTACTATTTCGTATAAACATATAAACTATATCACTTTTTAAAAATAATGATAAAAGAATAAATGAATAAATACTTATTAAAAGAATTGCTGAATACATATATTTATTTAAAATAGGTTCATCTTTTCTTATTGGTTTTTCTTTCATATATCTTTTTATCGGATATTCATAAGAATATGCAAGTCCAGCCAAAGTATCCATTATCATATTTAACCAAAGCATTTGCATTATAGTTATTGGAGTTGAAATTCCAAGTAATGGACCAACTATTGATAAAAATAATGCAATTAAATTCATTGTAAGTTGAAATATTATAAATTTTCTAATGGATTTAAATATTGTTCGTCCAAAAAGAACTGCTGATTCGATAGATTTTATATTATTATCAATTATAACTATATCACTTGCTTCTTTAGCTACCTCTGACCCGCTTCCTAAAGAGATACCAACATCAGCACTTTTTAAAGCTGGTGCATCATTTACTCCATCTCCAGTCATACCAACTACTAGATTATTTTGTTCCAAAATCTTGGCAACTCTTGCCTTATCCTTTGGAAGAGCACGAGCAATTACTCTTATCTTTTTATAATATTTATAAACTTCCATATCACTCATGCTTTCAAGATCATCATGACTTATAACTAAAGAATCGCGTTTTAACATTCCTAAACTATCTGCTATTGAACGACTAGTATTTATATCATCTCCAGTAATCATAATCGTATGAATTCCAGCTTCTTCAATCGTCTTTAAAGTTGATGCTGCTTCTTCTCTTATCTCATCCCTTAATAGAATAAAACCTAGTAAAGTATTATTTTGTAAAATTGATAAAACTCTTATTCCTGAAGATGTAAAAGTATCTATCTTTTTCAACATCTCTTTTTTATCTTTTATATACTTTTTATTACCATCATTTTCTATATAAAAAGTTGCTAATTTAATAAGAACCTCACTTGCACCTTTATAATAACCTTTACCATCATTCAATTTTACATAAGAATATTTGTTTTCAGAATTGAATTGAATTTTATCTTCAATCTTTTTAGTCAAAGGAATTTTCCCAACAAATGTAAGTATAGCTTTATCAGTAGAATTTCCACCTGTTACTTGATTATCTTCAAAATAAGCATCATTATTGTATAGAAGAGCATCTATAAAAATATTTTTTAAATCATCTTTCATATCATCTAAAATGTTAAAGTGAGTATCATCTGGTAAACATATTCCGATAACTGAAAGTTTCCCTTTAGTTAAAGTTCCTGTTTTATCAGTAAGTAAAACATTCATTGATCCACTTGTTTCTATTCCAACTGCTTTTCTAACTAAAACATTATTTTTAAGCATACGTTTCATATTGGAAGATAATACTAATGCAACCATCATAGGTAAACCTTCTGGAACACAGACAATAATGATTGTAACAGCTAAAGTAACAGTTTCTATTACTAAATCAACTACATATTTAGGATTAGTTATTAAACTCATTATAATAGCTTCATCAAAATTATTACTGATAAATACTGAATTAAAAATATTAGAAATTGACGCTAAAATAGCACCAATATAACCAATTCTAGAAATTATTTTAGCAAGTTTAGTTAAACGAATTCGCATTGGTGAAGGTAAATTATTTTCAGTTAATCCCTTTGCAATTGAACCATACACTGTATTAATTCCAACTTTTTCAATACGAATACTTGCACTTCCAGATAAAACTACACTTCCTTTAAAAACCCTTTGACCTAAAACTTTTGTTACCTCTTTTGATTCACCATTAATACTTGATTCATCAACTCCAATTGTTCCCTCTAATAAGACACCATCTGCTGGTATCAATTCACCACTTGAAAGAAGAACAATATCTGAAACTACAACCTCATCATTTTTAATAGTTGCATTTTTTCCATTTCTTCTTACTCTAACAGTAATATTTTCATATTCACTTTGAAGTCTTTCAAATGATTTATTTGATCCGTATTCTGAAAGAGATGATATTAAAGAAGAAAGTAAAATTGATATAAGCATACCCAAAGTTTCATACCAATTTTGATCTTTAAAAAGTAAAACAAAACGGATAGCAAGAGCAATCAACATTATTTTAATTATTGGATCTCCTAAAGATTCAATTATCAGATTTAATAACTTATTTTGTTTTTTTACACTTATGTTATTAGATCCATATTTTTTTCTTGATACAACTACTTCTTCATCTGTTAAACCATTCATTTTCTTCACCTATAAATTTATATGTTGAAAAGTTTAGGTTTATGAACTAAGGAATCTTTAAGGTTTGTCCAATTGATAAAGTATTGCTTGTTAAATTATTAAGCTTCTTTAACTCATCTACTGTCGTATTATATTTTTTAGCAATCGAATACAAGGTATCTCCTTTATTAATCGTTATTTTATTAACTTCATCTATTATCAAAAGTTCCCCAACAGTTATCATATTGCTTGTTTTATTGTTGATACTTTTTAGTTTATCAACACTGATACCATACTTTTTAGCAATAGAATATAATGTATCTCCACTTTTTACTTTATAATAAACTGGAGATTCTGCCTCATTTTTTTCTTCTTCAGTTGGAATGATTAAAGACATACCTATTTGTAAAGTATTGCTTGTAATGTTGTTGGCTTTTTTTATTTTATCAACTGTTGTTCCATATTTTTTAGCAATAGAATATAACGTATCCCCACTTTTTACTTTATATAAAGATGTAGCTGAGGCACCAATATAGTCTAAAATAGCGTCTGCTACCATTGTTGCAAACTGATCAATATTGTTTTTTATAATATTGGCATCACTCGAATTATCAACGTATCCATATCTAATAATAACCGTTTCATATCCAGGAGTTTCACGCGTTAAATAAAAATAATCTTTAGTTGTATCAACTGAATAACGATACTGATAATACTTAGTATCATTCAAAGTCTCAAGTTTGCTACTAATAAGTTTTGGCAAAGTATCTTTTTTACTTAAAGGGTAAATAATTTCTATACCACTAGATCCACCAGAATTTAATGTATTAGATATTAAAATAACATTATCTTTATTAGGATATTTGCTCTTTAAATCTTTTATTCTATCATCGTATGATATAGTTGTATCCCCATTTCTAAGTAAATAAGTATCGACTCCTCTACTCTTTAAAATATCATAAATTTTTTTTGATATTTCAAGAGAAACATTTTTTTCAACTAAACCATTTCCTTTTGTTCCAAAATCTGCACCACCACCACTTGCATTAATAACAACGCTTTTCATTTTTATCACCACTATAACTTTATTAGAGAAAAAAATATTTATTACAAAGCATCTTAAAAGAACAAATAAAACCAGGAAAAATCCCGGTTTACTTTTTTAATAAATCTGCTAAATACAGTTCATCCTTGCTATGTTGTTTTCTATAATTTTTATATTTTTATTAAAAACGTTTTCCCCTTCATTATATCTCCTACTAATATCTTTACCAATCGATAAACGTTTTTCTTTAATCAAATTAAAGTTTATAATTCTTCATTATTTCTTTTATTAAAAACAAAAAAAATTCCAGATATTCTGGAAATCTTTTTATGCATTTTTATTTAATGCTTCATACACTTGAACGCTCATTTTAACAGTAGCACCAACAATTGGATTATTACCCATTCCAATAAATCCCATCATTTCTACGTGTGCTGGAACAGAAGACGAACCAGCAAATTGAGCATCTGAATGCATTCTACCCATGGTATCAGTTAAACCATAACTTGCAGGACCTGCTGCCATGTTATCTGGATGTAATGTTCTTCCAGTTCCTCCACCAGAGGCTACCGAAAAATATGGCAATCCATTTTCAACACGATGTTTTTTATAAATACCCGCTACTGGATGTTGAAATCTTGTTGGGTTTGTTGAGTTTCCTGTTATAGAGATATCAACATTTTCATGCATCATTATAGCAACACCTTCTCTAACATCATAAGCTCCATAACAACGTACTTCACTACGAACTCCATTACTATAAGATTTCTCATTAACAACTTCTAACTTATTATGTTCATAATCAAATTTTGTTTCAACATAAGTAAAACCATTAACTCTAGATATTATTTTAGCTGCATCTTTTCCTAAACCATTTAGAATTACTTTTAATGGAGTTTTTCTAACCTTATTAGCTGATGCAACTATTCCAATTGCACCTTCTGCTGCAGCAAATGATTCATGTCCTGCTAAGAATGCAAATACTTTTGTATCTTCACTTAAAAGCATACTTGCAAGTTTGCCATGACCGGCTCCAATATGTCTTTCTTCAGAAACACTTCCATCTATACAAAAACTTTCTAATCCTTTGCCTATTAAAATAGCTGCTTCGCTTGCACTTTTAACACCACTTTTTAAAGCAATTGCACATCCAACAACATAAGCATAAACAGCATCATCAAAAGCAATATTTTGAACTTCTTTAACACTTATCTCTGGAAATATATTGTAACTTTTGCATATATCTTTTGCTTCATCTAAATCTTTTATTCCATATTCATTTAAAAGCTTTGTAATCTTTTCTATACGATTATTATAATATTCAAACAATTCCATAAATTATTCCTTTCTTGGGTCAATTTTTTTAGAAGCCTCTTCAAATCTACCATAAGTACCAGTTGATTGATTAATAGCTTTCACTGGATCAATTCCTGTCTTTAAAAGTTCTAGCATTTTACCAGTATTTATATATTTATAACCGATTATCTTATTTTCTTCATCTAAACCCAAAGATAAGATATAGCCATCCGTTAAATTCAAATATCTAACTCCCTTTTCTTTAGTAGAATAAACAGATCCAAGTTGACTTTGTTTAAACTTACCTAAATCTTCCATACAAGAACCAATACTAAGTCCTCCTTTAGAAAAAGCTGATTGACTTCTTCCATAAACAATTTGTAAGAAAAGTTCTCGCATTGCTGTATTGATTGCATCACAAACTAAATCCGTATTTAATGCTTCAATTAAAGTTTTTCCAGGTAGGATTTCTCCAGCCATTGCTGCCGAATGAGTCATACCAGAACAACCTACAGTTTCTACTAAAGCTTCTTCTATAATTCCATTTTTAATATTTAAAGTAAGTTTACACGCTCCTTGTTGAGGTGCACACCAACCCACTGCGTGAGTAAGTCCTGATATATCACTCTGTTCTTTAGCACTTACATAAATTCCATCTTCAGGAATTGGTGATGGTCCTCCTACGGCATCACTTCCAATTGGACACATATTTTTTACTTCTTCTGTCATATATTCGCCTCTATTCTAATCATTATTATAACAAATTTACTTTTTCTTATAAATATACTTTACATAAAAAAAAGAAACTTAGTGTTTTTTGTTAAGCTTCCTTATATCATTATTACATGCTATTTTCTTTAACTTTGCTGCTTCAATAAAAGAAACAAAAATATTATTCATATTCTTATCCCTCTTATATAAGCTTTCGGGATGAAATCTCACACCTATATAAAAGCTCTTATCGTGATCCTCAACTACATCAGCATATCCATCATCACAAAAACCAGCAACATTCAAATTTGGGCAAGTTTTTACCCTATTCTTATGTCTTGAATTAACTATCATCTCAGTTGTTTTAACTATATTATAAAATTTTGAGGATGAATCAATATAACACTTATGAACATAATCAGCTTCCATTTGAAAATGCTTGCTGACATCATCTACCCTGCAAATAGAACCACCTAATGCTCTTACTATTTGATTTTGTCCAGCACATATACCCAAGATAGGAATATCTTCATGATAACAATACCTAGCAATAAACTCTTCACCTATTTCATTGGCAGTTCCACCTTGCAAAATAATTCCATCGCATAACTTAATTTGAGCAATAATATATTCTTTTAAAAGATCATCATAACTACACTCTTCTGTTTTTTTCACAAGATTAATTTCTTCATCCGGGAGAATAATTCCAATCGCAATACCACCATTATCAAAAACAGCTTGCTTTACTTCATCTCTAATTCTAGAATACGGTCTAAGTTCATCTAAATCACTTTTTTTATGTTTACAAACTATACCTATTATAGGTTTATCCATAAAATCACCTCATGCACAATAAGGAAATTATAGCATACAACCAAAGAAAAAGATATGTTTCCATATCTTAACTATTATACTTATCTTTTTCACTATTTAAACACATAATATTTGAAAGTTCATTTATTTTTCTATTTTCTTCCTCTAAACTATTACCCAAATGTTCAAAATAGTTTTCTTTAATAACTTTATTACTTATATTTACTTTAGTAGTAATTTCATTGTTGATTTGATTTAACTCTTCAGTTGTATAAGTCTTATCTGTATAATACTTTATCTTATTCTTTTTAGCATTATAATAACCTATTTCATTCTTCCATGATCCATCAGCAAATACAGTTAAACTCTTAGCATCACTGCTGAAAAGATCAGTACCTAAGTAAAGTCTAGGATCATAATCTAAATCGAATAAATTAGCAATTGTTGGTAAAATATTTAAATAGAAAGTATATTCACTGAATTTCTTTGGTTCAATTGTAGAATTATATATTACAAATGGAACTTGTTCAGCATTCATATCTTCATTTGTATCGTAATCCAACACTTCATTTAAATGATCTTTACTAATTCCATAAGGATAATGATCTCCATATAAAACTATAACAGTATCGTCTAGGATTCCACGACTTTTTAATCCTTCAAGAAGAATACCTAAACCATTATCAAGTATTTTTAATTTAGACATATATCTTCTTACATCGCTTGAATACCCAGTTCCATCCGTCATACTATAGTATTTATCACCTTGAATTGAACTGCTACTATATGGTTGATGAGAAGAAACTGTAGTAAGCCATGTCATAAAATGTTCATTATTGCTTGTCTTTTTATCAATTATTTTTAAAACAGCTTCCATAAATTCATCATCATTTGCCCAGTTAATATATTCATTTGAATATTTAATTCCAAGTTTTTGAACACCATAGTATTCTCCACTACCCATATTCTTATGAATTGTACTTCTTGGATAATATGCTTCCGTATAATCATGACTTGAGAAAGTTACATAATTTTGTCTATTGAACAAATTAAATATACTTTCATAATAAGTATTTGCTTTATACTTACTTGCAGTACATGTATTATATATTGAATATAACGAAGTCATTCCACTAAATTCATTATTCATAGTTGCACATGAATTTCTTGGACTATAGTTATTCTCCCAAGACCAACCTTCAGTATATAACTTATAGAAGTTTGGATAATATTCAGGATTAATAAATATATCATTTGCCGATTCCATCATAATAACTATTAAATTCTTATCTTTAAACATACCCGTATAATCATTCTTATCTGTTATAGTTTGATTAATAAAATAGTTACTTAATGCTTTATATTCTGAATTATCTTCATTTTTGATAACAGAGTTAAATGCTGTATCATCAATCACTCTTGTTTTATCAGTTATTTCTTTATCATCATTTTTATCATTTACATAATCTTCTACTATTGTAACAGGATGAATAATTGCTTTTATATCCAAAATACCAAATCCTGTTGTACCAAATTGCTCAATTGTTAAACTTGGATTAGATGCTGTTAAAAACAAATTCATATTTGATGTAGTTTGAAGTTTATTTTGGAAAGCATCATAATATATGGTTACAAAAAATAAATTACCAGATAAAAGTAAAATGACAATCGTATCAGCAATTTGTTTTTTTAAACTAAATTTATAATCTTCTTTATCCATAAATATAAAATAGAGAATAGTTAATATAAAAGGAATAAAAGTTAAAAAATAAATAATTTTAAAACTTAAAAAGAAATCTTTAATATAATCTACTACTGCTCCAAATTGACTTGATGTTTGTAAAGACATATAAACACCTAAAAAGTTATAGAATCCTGCTTGAGCACAAGCATAAGCCGAAACTATAAAGTTAACTATAGATGTACATATAATTCTTATCTTTCTTGGAAAATTACTTAAAATTAGAGCAATTATTGAAGATATAAAAGCTGAAGATAAAAATATCCTAATCATAGAAACATCTATTAATTTAGAACCATTTATTAATTTAAAAATTATATCAACCATTAATATATTTATTAATACTATAAAGAATGTTTTTATATAATTATTACTAAAAAACTTCTTCATAAAAACACTTCCTTTTTTACAAAACATTATAATAATAGCATAGTTTTGTGAAATTAAAAAGAACAAAAAATAAAATTTGTTCAATTTCTATATTATATTCAAATAAGTATAGAAAAAGTTCTTGATTTTTGATATTCTTATAATGAAGAATAAGGGTGATATTATGTTTGGAAATATAATAAAATTTGAAAAATCTAAAATATATGTAGAAAATATTAAAAAAATAGCTGATACTAATTACATCGGTTTCCATGTTGTTTTTGAAGAACCAAATCATAAAACAGTTGGAGAAATTACTGAAATTAATAAAGATGTTATTGGCATACAATTAATTGGTGAAATTGTTGACGGTATTTTTGCCAATGGTGTTATGAAAAAACCAGGAATGAATACAATTGCTAGAATAATTTATAAATCAGAACTTGAGCTTATTTTAGGAAATCAAGATTTATCAAATAGAAGTAACTTACTAATTGGTTCATCTCCTATATATAAGGATTATATAATTACTTCTAACATTAATGAATTTTTTGCTAATCACTTTGCTGTAATCGGTAATACTGGTTCTGGTAAAAGTTGTGGGTTATCACGATTAATACAAAATGTTTTCTTTACAGCTAACAATAATATACCAATAAATGCTCATATGTGTTTATTTGATGTTTATGGAGAATATTACAATACTTTTGATGAAATGGATAAATTTGTAGGTCTACATTTTAAAAAATATACAACCGAGATTCGTTTTGGTGATGCCAATTTACTAACTATACCAGCATATCTTTTAACAGTTGATGATCTTGCAATTCTTTTAGGTGTAAAGGACTCATCTCAATTACCAATACTTTCTAAATCACTTGAACTGGTTAGAATATTTTGCTCTAATGATCCTAAATCAGTGGATTATAAAAATGATATTATTGCTAAAACAGTACTTGATATTTTATCAAGTGGAAAAAACTCTACTCAAATAAGAGATCAAGTTATATCAATACTTACAACGTATCATACCGAAGCTATTAATTTAGATTCAAAAATAAGACAACCTGGATACGAAAGAACTTTAAGACAATGTTTAAATATTGATGATCAAGGTAAAATAAATGCATTAGCTTTAGTTATCAATTTTCTACAAACTTATGTAAAAGTAGATTTAGATATTGATTTAGATGAAAACATAACTTATACATTAAGCGATTTATATTATGCTTTAGAGTTTGCTTTAATTAGTGAAGGTATTTTAACAAGTGAATCAGCATTCGATAAAAACAATATTTTGAAATCAAGACTTCAATCCATCATCAACAGTGATAGAAATGAATTTTTTAAATTTGATAGATATATGTCTAGAGCTGAATTTGTTGAAGATTTCTTTAAAACTGGACCACACGGTGAAAATGTTCAGTTAGTAGATGTTAACCTTTCATTTATTGAAGATTCATTTGCAAAATGTTTAACAAAAATATTCTCAAGAGTGTTCTTTGAACATACAACATCACTTCAAAATCGTGGTTCTTTCCCAATACATATTGTTTTAGAAGAAGCTCATAGATATGTTCAAAACGACTCAGATATAAATGTTTTAGGATATAACATATTTGATAGAATAACAAAAGAAGGAAGAAAGTATGGAACTATTTTAGGTTTTGTTACTCAAAGACCAAATGAGTTATCAAAAACAGCTTTATCTCAATGTTCTAACTTCGTTGTATTTAGACTTTTCTATCCAGAAGATCTAGAAATAGTAAAAGGTATTTCATCAAATGTTACTGATGAAACACTAGAAAAAATAAAAACATTAAAACCAGGAATGGGACTTGTATTTGGAACAGCATTCAAAGTCCCTCTTCTAGTAAAATTCCCACTTCCTAATCCAATGCCAATATCAACATCAATTAAAATTGATAAAGTTTGGTATCAATAAAGACGATAAGTCTTTTTTTTTGCAAATAATCTAGTATTACATTTATTGTCTTTAAATTATATACATCTCCACTTTCATTATATACGTTCGCTGTAAAGGTACTTACTCCATCTTTATATTCTAAACTTGCATCTTCCATTGATAATCCTTCCACTGTTTGATTTCTTAAATATCCTGTATTTGGATCACTTAATGTATTTCTTATTATCAATTCATCTATTACTACTAGAAAGACACTTCATCCATTATTTTTTATCTTTTTTGTCTATTTTTGTCGAAATTTATTTACTTTTCAACAAAAAAAAAGCAAAAACATGTTTTACATTATTTTTGCTTTTATATTTTAATATATAATCGTATAATTTTTATTACTTTTATATTTATTAATAATTTCTTCTTTTATATCTTCATCATTTCTAGAACTTCCATTTAAATAATTAATTCTAGTAATATACATATCATCATATTTTTGTAAATCATAATAACTAATAGACTCTCTATCTTTGATGTATTCATCATATTTTTTTTCATTATCATGCATTATATATAAATAGGATACATAAGAATAATCGTTTAATAAATAATAAACATAATATTGAGTTTTCTTTTTATTAGTTATAACTATTTTATCATTCTTAGTAACACCTAGAGAAGTAACAAATTCACTTCTTTTGTTTTTAATATGTTTGCTTAACTTTGGAGTACATCCAGTTAACAAAAGTAAAATTAAAAATAATACAGTAATTCTTTTCATATTTTCACCTGACAATAAAATTATATCATAGTTGACTTAAATACTTAACACTTATATAATAAACGAAAAAAAGGAAGTGTTATTATGTTATATCGTGCATTAAATGCATACGATGTAAAAAATTGGAAAGAAGAACAAACGATAAAGGCAAATATCGTTAGAAGCTATAAGGAATATAAAAATAAAAAGACAGCTAAAGCGAAAAATATTTTAAACATTTTTTCTGAAGTATATTATCAAAAAATGTCTTTAGCTTTGGATCGCATAATTGCTCATGTTGGTGGAAAAAACATGAAATATAGTTGTTGGATTTCAACATCCAAAAGTTTTAACTTTGTTGCTGAAGAGTATGCAATTCCTCAAACTGGAAAATATAATATAGATATGTCAAGAAAACCTATCGCGATAATTGATAAAGAAAAAACGTTTGGAACTGTAGCTACTAGAGATGAAGCCGGAAACGAAAACATTGCTAAACATTTTGGAGAATGTGTAGATATATCAGATGATAACTTAAATAGATTATATGAAGCTGGTGTAATCTATCCTTTATATCAAAATGAAGATGCTTGCTATAGTCTCAATGATGCAGTTAAATCTATAAATAATAAAGGAAAAACTAAAATGACTGGATTTAATAATTTTGCTAAAGCTGCTTATGAAGTTTTATTCTTTACAGTGATAAATAAAGAAAATATCATTTCGGTTATTTCTCCATTAATGCAAGATATATTATATGTATTTACTAAAGATGCCAATACAAATGAAGATAAGATTGTTTTAGAAAAATTAAAAGAATTTATCAACATCGATGTAGATATTCATAACTATGAAAAATATGGTTTTACACCTCAAGAAATAAATGTTATTGAATTTTTATATACTCAAAGAGAAGATGGTCTATATAATTCTTTAGTTGATTTAATTCCATATCTTTATGATGAATCAATAAATATTATAGAATTATATGAAATATTAAAGGACATAAAAAAATCTATTTTAAGAAAAATAACTGGAGTTGAAAAAATAGAATTATTGGATAATGAAATATTTGTTTCAGATTATGATCACTGTGTTAGCAGTACCTTATTTGATGGAAGAAAAGTAAATAATCGCAACAAATATGATATTATCTTTTTCACTGATAAACAAAAGAAATTAACAAGAGTTAAACCAGCAGTATAAATTTCACATAATTTTTATATAGAGTATGCTATAATGTTTATGGTGATGATATGAAAAAAATAAAAAATCTTTTTAAGGAACACAGTCCTTATTTACTTATATTAACTTTATGTGAAGGAATATTAAGTCTTGTTTGTACTCTTTCTTTTGTTTATTCAGACTCCCTTAGTTATAATGATTCTCTAATATATAACTCCTTGGGAATAGAAAAACTTTTAGAAACATTATATTCTTCAACATTCTGGGCTTTACTGCTTTTAATACTTGCATTTATATTTATCTTAAACATTACTTGTATTAAATATAAAAATCTAGAACACGGATTTATAAGTATATGTCTTTGGATACTTATGTTCATATTATCAATTAATTTAACAAAAAGTTTAATGGATAATCTAATGACATCTCTACTTTTTATACCAATTATTATAATTAACATAGTTGCTTATAAAACCGAAGAAAACGAACTAAAAAAGAGAAAATCTAAAACTAAATAGATTTTCTCTTTTTAAATATAATAAGAAGCAAGAATATTATTATTAACACTAAAACCATAATTATCATATTAGGATTTTCTTCAAGTTCTTCATAAGCTTCATCATATTCACCTTTCATAATAGAGCTCAATATTGTATTGTCTTTAGTCTTTTCTATGTTATTACAATATCCTTCATATGTTTTAATGTTTTTCCAGATATTTAATTCTTTATTAATAGCTTCGCTTTCAAGTTTGCAAAGTTCATTAACATATTTATATTTACCATAAATATATGCAACTTTAGCATAACCATTTTCCACAAGATAACTTTGTAAAAGTTGATCATCAACAAATATCCAACCTAAGCTTCTACCATATTTATCTGTTTTACTTGCTTTATCATCAATTTCAATCTCAATCTTTTTAGCGTTTGTTAACATATTACAAGTAACTTCACTAGCAACATCTCCATAAGCTTCCTTCTTTTCTGGAGTATTTATTGCAAGAAAACGATACTTATAAGATTCTCCATCTACTATAAAATAAGCAGTATCACCATCAACACACTTTTCCAGTTTTGCACTTTTAATGCTGCCGGCATAAACATTACCTGAAAAAACTAAACATAAAATTAAAACTAAAAATACGACTTTATTTTTCATCTAAATTTTCTCCACAATTAGCACAAAACTTATCATTATCTTCAACCTTTTTACCACAATTTGGACAATAATTCATTTTGTTTTGATTTTTCTTGGATTCATCTTTTATCAAGAATATTACACTTATCATAAGAACAAATCCAACTAAGAACAAGTACATAAATAAAGGAATATTGCTTAATGATGAAAGCATTGACGCTAATCCTACAAATGCATAAATAAGTCCTGAAACTAAATACAATTTATTATCTTCGTGTTTTATACTATAAAGAATCATTACAAGTGCAATAATTAAGATATAGATATCCACATACATTACATTTCTATATGTAAGTAAATCCGTTAATACTACATCTGTTACAATGATATTAAACAATCTTTTTTCATTATCGCTTGGAATTACTAAATAACTGAATAAGTATATACCTACAATTGAAATAGTTACAACAATCAACTCATATAACCATGGAACACTTATAACACCATCAATATATAATGATAAAACTACAAGTAAAGTCACAACTGTAAATGCTGATTTTATTCTATCATGACTATTTTTGTATAAAAGAATCATATATAGGAATCCTAAAATTAAATACTTAATATGATTTACAGGTAAATCATTTATTTGAACAATTGGAAGAATAACTAAAAAAGCATATAACATATAATCAATTAAACTATTTTTCTTATCATCAAATAGAGTAACAAACACATAATCAACTAATATTACTCCCAAATTCAATATAAAGTTAAGAATCGTATTAGTTGGAAGAAGCACTAAATTTGTAAGAATAGCAGCTATCAATATAGAATAAACTATCTTAAGCCCATAATCTTTATTAAACTTATATAAAAGAATTAAAGCCATATTAACAATAAACAATCCTAGATTATAACTAATTGAAATATAATTTTTACTTATGAAACTTAAAGCAGTAATAATAATAAACATAATTCCAACTGGTAAAGCATAAGTATTAAACTTATCATCTTTAAACAATATCTTATTGGCAATCATACTTATTAAAATCAATACTGATGAAACTAAATATGCATACATCGTATGATTAATTAAAATAGCTGTTACACCTATTAGATAAATATAGTTAACAATCTTATATGAATCAACTAAAATATTTTTTTTAACAAATTCAAAATATTCTATTATCAATATTACTAGTAAATGAATACTTGTAACTATTGGTAAACTTATATCATAGTTTACTTTATTAAATAAAATCATATCAAATAAGAACAAACTTCCAAATATAAGTAAAAGAGATAAAAGAGATGTTTCCATATCTTTATTTCTACTCATTACAATGATTATATTTGCTAGAGTTATAACTATAAACATTAAAGCATTAATAACACTCATATTTTCAAATAAAACTATCATTATACATGGAATAATAAATGTAAATAATTTTGATACAGTATAAATGCTTTTTTTATAAGCAAATATATTTAAGAAAAATACTAAAACTGATAAAGCTATAATTATATAAAACATATCAACATTATAATATTTAAACATTAAACTGATAAGTACAAAGAAAGATACATAAGTAACTTTAATAAATTCAATATTATTATAAACATAAGAAACTATTATAGAAAATATTCCAACAAAAATCGAAATTATTGAAAGATAAATATAAATTGCTCCTTCTGCTTCAAAAAATTCACTTAATAAGTCAGATCTTGAAAGAACAGGAAATATCATAAGTAATGATACAAAACCTATTCCAAAGAACCATTTGCTTGATAACTCCAGTTTTAATTCTTTCATTATTATAAACGATAAAAAGAATTGAACAATAGCAAATAGTCCTAAAAAGACAGCTCCACTTTCATAACTTATATTTTTATTTGATAAAACTATTCCTAACATCGCTACAAACATGATTATTCCAGCAAAATTAAGAACATAACCTAAATTTTTAGTTTGTCTATTCATCTTTATCAACCCAACGCAATTCCTTTGCTTTTTCCTTTATATTTAAATTTTTCATAAGAAATGCACATTCAATAAGTTCCATAACTGAACCTATAATCATTACTACTCCAATAATTCTTAAAAAAGTTTGAGCACTTTCAAATGGATTTGCAAGAAGTAATACTCCTAAAGTTATTCCAAGCAATGAAAATACTAAATTATATTTCCAAGAAGTAGAGAAATTTCTTATATTAATTGCAAATTGAAGCTTAACTATTGATTTAATACAAATAGTTAAACCTATTAAAATAGTAATAAATTTTACTAAACTTTGAGTATTAATTATTAAGTATAATCCAACTCCAGAAGCAATTACTCCAAGAAGTAAAGATTTGCTTATCATTTTTTCTTCTGGTGTTGATTTAATATAATCAAATACCCAAAAACATCCAATAATAAGAGTCATTATTCCAATAATCATTGTAATAATTTTTAAAGAATTAGCTGGTTCCATCATAAGTACAACACCAAGTATCAATGTTGCAATAGATGAAATCAAACACGTCTTTCTATATTTTTTAGCACTACTATATAACATATAATCACATCCTAGATTAATTATATCACGTCTATTATGAAATTTATACGAAAAAAAGCATAAAAAAATGCAGTAGGCACTGCAACTTAATTATACAAAAATTATCTTACTTCTTCAATACTTTCAATTTCATTTAAGTAAACTACACGATACTCTTCTTCATAATCTCTTATGGTTAAGGTTGAATAAAAAATCATATCTTCATAATCTTCAAAATCTTTAATTTCTACCAAGAGACCTTCTAAAGGTTCACCCTCTTTAAATTCGATATGTACACACTTTTCAACTAATTCATCTAATTCCATAATGCACCTCTAAAAAAATTATAACATATATAATGAATTATTTATATATGTCAAATAGAATGTATAGTTGAAATTTTACTCTTTCTTTTTTTTATCTTTATATTATAATTATACTAGGTGGTGTAACTAAAATGTTTTTTCACGATTAGTCTTAAAGATGCTGAAGAAACTTGTTTGGATTTAGTAGTTTATTAACAACAATTGATAATTTACAGAATACAACCCCGGATAATATTAAACACAGGATGTGATTTATTATTATTACTAGTGTATCATACTTATATTTTCGGATATGAGTGCTAGGCTATTTCATAGTAAATGAAAATTTTAAAAATTTATTTTATGACTTTATGTCGAATTTCAAAGTAGTATCTCATGTGTTGAGATTAAAATTTATTAATACTGGAAAATAAATTTTCCCCAAAATAACATTTTAATTTAGGTATTAATAAATAATAAGTAAAAGAAAAAAGCAACTAATTAAGGTTGCTTTTTTGATTGTCTAAATTTTTAATTATGTCATCAATTTCTTTAGAATCTTCCGAATTGAGTTCAATTCTAAAATTACGGATTCCTAAATTATAATAGTATTTAAGTTTTTCAAGATTATTTGTTACTTTAGAATCAAGTATATGTGTTAAATGATTTTTTACGTCCGTTTTTATTGGATATTTACTTCCATTACGATCAACTAGTTTATATTCATTTTTCATACATTTAGTACATACAGTATCTTTATTAGCAACTTTGTTTACTGGACAATATTTTGTTATCATAAGTTCAAAAGTACTATAAAGTAACATCTCAACATTATAGTTATTGTGTTTCATAATACGTTCAATGTTATCATCTTCAAGTTCAATCGATAAAGTATTTATATCAACATATTTAGATAGATAATCCAAAGTTTCATGATTAGTTATATTCAAGAAGTAATCACTTATTTTGGCTCCATCATATATTTCACCTAATTCAGTTGCTAAAGTATTTTTAATATTTGTCTTTTCATAAATTCTAGAACCGCGATAATATATTTTAGGATTATCTTTATATAAATTATAAAGATTTCTATCTATTACGTAGATACGATCAAAATAAGTTAAACATTTAAGTAATTGTTTTTCATTTCTTACTAAAACACTTAAAGTTAATTTTTCTTCAAGAGAATTTTTATGCATTTCTTCATTATCTTTTCTTTGAATTACTTCTTTTTTTGAATTTTCACGAATAAAAGTTAGTTCTTCAACTGCATTTCTTCTTATAGCATTTAAATCCTTAATATTTATAAATTTAGATTCAAATTCTCCGATACTTATATTAGCTATTTTAAACGGAGTATTACCAAGTTTTGATAGTTGTTTAATAATATCATCTTTTTTTATACTTATATTTTTACTTGGAAAAACTATATCTGCCTCTTTTTTAACAACATTGATTCCATCAGTTATTTCAAGAGTTGCATGATTTCCACTATGAGTAAACGTCACATCAATATCAACTTTTCTATCCGGTAATTCTCTATATTTGTTAATTACAGTTATATCACTTGTTTTATTAACAGAATCACCAACACTTGCTTTAATTTTCTTATCAATTACAGCAATATTTTTACAAACATTTGTAAGCTTTAAAGATTCATCATAAAGAAAATTAACAATCATTCCATCATTAGTTTCATTTATTCTAATTCCATCTCCTTGATTTAGTTGAGAATCAAGTTTAATATAGATATATTTACTTGTTACCTTAAAGACTTTACCTAAATGAACTCCTACATGATTGGATGTATGAATATTAATAATTTCATCATTAGTTGCATTAAATAAATATCCATAAGTATATTGTCTATTAAATATCACTTTTAAATCTTCTTCATATTCGGATATTCTTAAGTCATCTTTTCCATAATAGTAATCAATTAAATTACGATATAATCTAGTTACACAAGCAACATATTCTGGACTTTTCATACGTCCCTCAATTTTTAATGATTTAACACTTGAGTCCATAATTTCTTTAAACTTACTAACCGTTTTAAGCTCTTTTGTTGAAAGCAAATACTTAGAATCAGTTTTTATAAATTCATCATTTTCAAGCAATTTATATGGAAGTCGACAAACTTGAGCACATTCTCCACGATTGCCACTTCTTCCTAAAAGAACTGATGAAAATAAACATTCTCCAGAATAACTTACACACAAAGCTCCATGAATAAAAATTTCTTTTTCCATTGAAGTTTTATAACTATCAATAGTTGCAAGCGATTGTTCACGAGCAAACACAACACGTTTAACATTTAAGTCTTCTAAGATTCTTAAACCCGATTCACTTACATTATGAACTTGCGTTGATGCATGTATTTCCAAATTAGGTAAACGTCTTTTTAAAAGATACATAAGACCTAAATCTTGAACAATTAAAGCATCTACTCCAGTTTTATGTAAAAACAAACAATAATTATAAACATCTTCTAGTTCAGACTCAAAAACAATTGTATTAACTGTAACATAAATCTTTACACCATAAAGATGTGCAAAATGAATAGCTAAAATCATTTCTTCATCACTAAAATTACCGGCAAAAGCACGTGCACCAAATCTTTTACCACCCAAATATATAGCATCAGCCCCATTCATAACTGCTGCTTTTAAAGAATCCATATTTCCAACAGGAACTAAAAGTTCTTTCATAATTCCACTTCCTAACTAAAAAAACTGAATAACTCAGTTTAATTAAATTTTACTAAAGAATGAGCAAATCTATATCCTTTTATGGCTATGAATCTTCCAAATTTACCTGGAATTGCACAAGCTCCAGCTTTTGAGAATATCAACCTTTTATAAAGTTTAGGATTATTTTCTTTTATGCTCTCCCATAATTCTTTATATTGTTTTTCTCCTTCTTCATTCATCGCAAGACGAGAAAAAATTGTTCCAATTGTCATACAAAACACACATTCTCTATACATCATTTTTCTCAATTTCTTAGACTTTACTTCATCTAAATCATATTTATTACATACAAGTTTAGTAACAAGTACTTGATGTGAACTTCTTTTAATTAATTGAGGTTCTTGAACTGATTGATCTTCTCTTCCAATAAAATATCTATAGAAATCTAAATCCATATAATAAATTGTTTTAGTGTTTACAAATGGAATATAAATAAATAAGTTATCTTCATAGAAAGTATGTTTTGGCAAATCCATACTTGATGCATCTAATACACTTTTTTTATACATCAATGAATGAAGTGATAAATATTGAGTTGGTTTAAATTTCTTCATTTCATCCCAAGTCATTTCTTCATTTTCTTTAAATACATTTTTAAATGAAATAGTTTGATTGATTCTACCATCAGTATAAGTATAAACATAATTCATGATAATTAAATCAGAATCGATTTTCTTAATCTTTTTAAGCAAAGCCTTGTATGCTTTTTTATCAACACAGTCATCACTGTCGACTACTTTAAAATATTTTCCTGTTGCAACACTTAATCCCGTCATTATTCCTGCACCATGACCACCATTTTCTTGATGAATAGCTTTAACAATTTTTGGATATTTTTTTTGATACTTATCAGCTATCTTACCTGTTTTATCTTTAGACCCATCATCTATTATAATTATTTCTACATCTTCACCACCAATAAGTAAAGACTCTATACAGTTTTCCATATAAGCTTCTGAGTTATAACATGGAACTACAAAAGATATATACTTCATTATTAACACTTCCTAACACATTCATTATACCAAATATAAATTATCAAAACAAATAAAAAGACATTAAATGCCCAATTCACCATCTTTTAAAACAATTTCCTCACCACTTAATGCACTTTCAATACCAAATTGAAAATCTTGATACTCTTTAGTTTCATTTACTACTGTAACATCAATAGTTTTCTTATCAAAAGATTTAATTAAATCCATAGTTCTACTAGAACATTCAACTTTTATATTTCCTTTAAAATACACTTTAAAATAACTATCAAAACTATTATAACTAGTAATATTAAGAGAAACAACTCTAGTTTCATTAGGAGCCAATATTCTATTTTCATCATAGGTTAATTCATTGCTTACTAATGAAGATGTTAAAACATCTGTTTCTGTTGTTGACGGATTTATAAAATAAGAAAACGAAAGAGATGTAAAACAAGTACAAATTATAAACATAATTGATATAGCTAAAAATATGGTTTTATTTTTATTATCCACGATTATCACCTAGCATTATTATAGCATCTATTTAAATTACAAACAATATGATATAATTCTCATAGGTGAGATTATGAAAGAATTTTATATCCTTATACTTTTATTTTATTGCTATTCATTTATCGGATGGCTTATAGAAATAGTAGTAACTTTATTAAAAATGCACAAATTCGTTAACCGAGGATTCTTAATTGGTCCAATGTGTCCAATATATGGTTTTGGTGGAGTTCTAATAACACTGCTTTTAAACAATTATGCAAAAGATCCTTTAGTCTTGTTCATAATGGCGATTGTTCTATGTGCAACCCTTGAATATATTACTTCATATATTATGGAAAAAGTATTTAAAAATCGTTGGTGGGATTATAGTGATCAAAAATTTAATATCAACGGACGAATTTGTTTAGAGTGCGCTATTCCTTTTGGTATCGCTGGTATTATAATGTTTTATGGAATAAACCCATTTTTAATAAACTTGTTTTCAATGTTTAATATGATAACATTAAAAATAATTTGCTACACATTATTAGGAATTACGTTAATTGATATAATTTTATCGTTTAACATTATAATGTCATTAAAGAACATATCCAATGCAATAAGATGTGATTCTACAGAGATAATTACTAAAAAAGTTAAAGAGATATTAAGTAGTAAAACTTTTTTACATAAAAGATTAGTTGCATCATTTCCTGATATGAAAGTTTTCAATAAAATAATCGTATTAAAGAATAAATTAAACAAGGATAAAAATAGGCTTAATGAAGAATTAAAAGAAACAAAAAAAAGATCAAAGAAAAAGAAATCAAAAAAATGATTTCTTTTTTCTATTTAACAAGTTTTTTCATCAATTGAACATGTATTAGTATCAGTATTTAACTTATCAAACATACAATTAAATTGTTCTTTAATTTTACATTTGATTCCTTCATCGATTTCCATATATGGATCAGTTAATTCCTTTACTATTCCACTTTCCATACTTATAGCTTCCCCATTTTTTACAACTACTACATTTGGAGCATAAATTCTTTTCTCATCAATTTTAACTTCTTTAGTTTTTCCCTTTTTAGTTTCATATTTTAAAGGATTATAATCGGTTAAAACAGGATTTAGAAGTTCAAGTAAACGATAATAAGCTTCTGTTCCTTCTTTAGTACGAACAGGTTCATTACTATCATTTAATTCATATGTATCACGAATTTCTTTTATATCAACATAGTATACTTTTTTTACACCTTTTTCCAATGATGAGTCAATAAGTGATGTCATTACACTTCTACACCATGGACAAGTACTAAATCCAAAATATACAACAAAAGTTTTGTCTTCTTCAATCATATTAACTAATTCTTCAGCAGTTTTATAAACAAACGGATTATTATCAGCGATTGTTAATTCTCTTACTTTTTTTCCATTTCCTAGGTCATTATTATTAACACTCTCATATTCGTTTTTAAATTTATAAGCATCTGTTATTGTAGTTATTGGAATATCATGCTCCGCATACAATTCAGAAAATATATATACTATCCCAACTGTCACCAATAAGAATAGACAGATTACAAATATCATCGTTCTTCTCTTCTTGTTCATTTTATTGCCTCGTTTCTTTAAAATATTATAACAAACATATATAAAAAAATAAATAAAAAAAATAAATTGAGTTATAATGTCCAATGTAGTATAATTTCATTAGTATTGGGGACGATGTGATGAAAAGATTTTTTAATAAATTAAAAAAAACAAAACTGAGCACAAGATTGGTTTATTTATTTGTAACAATTATATTTATTGGAAGCTATAGTTACTTATTTAAATCACTTTTGTTGCTTAATAATATAGAAAATAACTTAAGAATTATTGTACTTATTTCCTTAGGAATAATGTTATTATTTTATGTTTTTGGTTCTCTTCTTTTACTTTTATCAAAGAAGAATAAAACTGTAATCGCATTATCATTCCTAGCTATGATTATTTCTAGTTTTTCAATCATTGCATCACTTGCCATAAATCGTGTATATGGTCTCTTAGATAATATGAGTAAAGATAAAATTTTATATACAACTAATATGATTTTAAAAAAAGATAAAGAATTTGTTAATGATGAGTCATTTAAAGTTGGTATCTTAAACAATGAAACAGATATAGAAGGAAATGTTTTACCAAAAGAATATATAAAGAAAAATAATTTAAAGATAAATGTAAGTGAATATAATTCAAACTTTGAATTGCTTGAAAAATTATATAATGGTGAACTTGATGCTATCTTTATTACAAGCAATTATGTGATCAATTATGAATCATACGAATCATATAAGAACATTGAAAACGATACTAAAATAGAATTTACTTATTCTAAAGAATTAAAAAATCAAGATATCATTGAAAATCCAACAACCGTAGATAAACCTTTTACAGTTTTAATAATGGGTGTTGATTCCACAAGTGATGTATTAAATGCTAATCAAGCTTTTAATGGAGACACACTTATGCTTATAAGCTTTAATCCTCATACATTAAATGCGACTGTATTTTCAATACCAAGAGATACTTATGTACCAATTGCTTGCTTAAAAGGAGAATCATCAAAGATTAATTCATCTGCAGCTTATGGATCCACTTGTGTAATAAATACAATTGAAAACTTAGTTGATATAAAAATAGATTATTATGTAAAAATTAATTTTAAAGGCGTTGTTGATTTAGTTAATGCTTTAGGTGGCATCAATATAACTGTTCCTGAAAAAATAAACTTCTGTGAACAAAACTCAAAAAGAAGTAAAAAGACTCAAGATTTACAATGTATAAAAAGTGGATATCAACATATGGATGGAGAAAAGGCCCTAGCGTTTGCAAGACATAGACATACGCTTCCAGCAGGAGATTTCCAAAGAGTTCAACACCAACAATTAGTAGTTGAGGCAATTGCAAATTCAGCTAAGAATTTAAAAAATGTTGATGCTTTCTTTAAAGTACTTGATTCCGTTTCCGCAAATATTGATACAAACATGTCAACAAATCAAATGATGAATTTATATAATGTTGGTAAATCAATGTTATTTAGTGGAAACTTGGGTTCTATGATAAATATTCAAAAGACTTATCTTACAGGATATGACTTAACAATGTATGTAAATAATTTAAGAGCATCTGTGTATACATTCCAATATTATGAACAAAGTCTTGAAGAAATTAAACATGCTTTAAAAGTTACTCTTGAACTTGAAAAAAATGATCCAGTAAAAACATTTAATTTCTCAGTAAATGACACATATCAAATTCCTGTTATTGGAAAAAAATATTATACAGTAAAAAGACAAGAATCAATTCCTAATTTTAAAAATAAATCAATTGAATATGCAAAAAGTTGGTGTCAACCAAGAAGTATAAGTGTAGTTGAAAACCATGTACAAAACACAAATTACACTGATGGAACAATCATTAATCAAAGTGTTAGAAATGGTATTTTAACTACAGGAATATCATCTATAACATTTGATGTAGTCAAAAACGAGCAAGATTAAATTCTTGCTTTTTTCATGAAAAAATACCAGATTACGCTGGTATTATGACTTTTTCTATTTACAACTTCTTTGATCGTTTATAGTTTTAACAATAACTTCATATCGATTTAGTATATCATCTGAAAGAATTGATTCCATAGCAGGTATACTAGCATCCATCATCAAATCAACTGATCTATCCAATAAAATATTATGGATTTCAAGTGACTCATCATGAGTTACAATATTCAAATTTTCATGTTCACAATAATAACTAACCCACTTAATCAATTCATTAAGAACTTTCTCATAATCGTTTTTTGCTACCCTTAAAGATTTTAAGTTAATAGCTATTGTTAACTTACCTATAATATCCGCAAAATCTCTAATCAATGTTTGACTAATCATAAAATTCACCTAACTTTCTCTCTATAATTTTTTAAATATTCGGTAATTTTACATTTTCTCATAAAGTATACTTATTTCTTAAGATTCCTCCAATTCCTTTGTTTCCTTATATTCATAATTTAATCTATTTTGTTTAGTAACAATAGATTCTCCTAAATTTCTTTCTATATCTTCCCTTGCAACTTTTGCTGCATGTCCACCCATTCTAGCAATTTCCTTATTTGGTTCTAAGCCTTGTGGTTTATGTTTTTCTGCTAGTCTTTTTGCAGTTTCTTCTGATAAATCAGTTAATATTATTTCAATATTATCCATATTGTCTCTCAAAGACTCCTTACGAAGTCCTTTATATTGTTTATATTCTTTTGCAGTCATACCTGACCACTCTTTATAAATCTCATTAGTTAATATTGCAAATTCTTTACCTTCAGTTATACCGTTTTCTTGCCAAACATCCGTTAATTCTTTTCTATCTTGGATTCCTTTTAATCTTTTTGAAATCCATTTTTCATCGTAACCTTTTGCACGATATATATCTATTGCTCTTTGAGCTGCAAGTGATGGATCAAATACTTCATCAATTCTTTCACTTCCTAATTTAGCTAACCATACTTTTATTGGTTCTGCATTTTTGCTAGGAATTGATTCAATTATTCTAAACATTCCTTCTATATCAACAACATCTGTATTATAATATTTACCATCTGAAGATTTTAATTTCAGTTGGTTACAATTTGTAACCGACTCATTTCCTTCTTTTTTTAATCTATATTTTAACACTTTCCAATAATTTCTAGGATTATCACTTTCTGATAAAACCCTCACTATATCAACAACACTGATATAATATTTTTCATCTTCTTTATCCCATACAGTTCTTATTGTTTCATTATTAAATATTTTATTAATTAAATGCATTTTATCTTGATTCATTTATAACCTCCTCCTTTATTTCAAATTTGAATAACTCAATAGCATCTTTACATTTTTTGCATTGTATCCTATATACTAATATCTTATTGTTAGATAATTATTTTTTTATTACTAATACATCATATCTATAAAAGTCATTACAACGTCTTTTATACCCATTTTTTCTGCGTACAAAGATAGCTTGTTGAGATCTTTATCCTTTCTTTTTAAATACTTTCTTACACTATATTTAATAAGTTCTAAATCTATTCTATTTTTAGATCTAATAATATCACATATACATCTTTCAACGTCATATACTTTAACTTTATTACCCATAGGAGTTTTTACTTCAATAAGGCCAAGTTCATAAATATCATTATCAACATAAAACACATTATGTTTTCTTAAGTGAATACTATTATAGTTTCTCTTTACAGTTATATCATAGACTCCATTCGGATCTTTTAAAGATAATCCATGAAAATATAAAGCTGTCATGTGAGAAAATATTACATTAGGCATACTTAAACCGAAAACATAATAATTATCAACATTAGTTTTAGTATCAATATAAATACCTGATGCCACTTTTTTTATAATACATTTATCCTGCATAATTGAAAGATACATTCTGTGTATATCAAACATATCAAGTTCTTTTGAAGTAATATATCCATTATTTCTTTTCATAAGTTCTTCAATAATTTCGATATTGCTCTTATCTTGAAACTCCTTTATAGTTAATTTTTCCATATAACGCCCTTTGACTTTTCTACTTAAATTATATTACATTCAGTGAATAAGTCAAGTAATAATTTATATTTGCAAAAAAAATACCAGATTACGCTGGTATTATTAATTCTTTTCCTATACTCAAAACATTACTAGTTAAGTTATTAGCAACTTTTATAGCATTAACTGTTGTATTATATTTTCTTGCTATTGAATATAATGTATCTCCTGGTTTTACTATATGTGTTTTTACATCAAAACTGTTTGGTATAATAAGTTCTTGTCCGATTGATAATGTATCTGATTTTATATTATTAAGTTCTTTAATTTTGCTAACTGTTGTACTATATTTTTTAGCTATTGAATAAAGAGTATCACCTTTCTCAACCACATATGCATTAGTAGATTGATCTTTCTTTTGATCATTAACTAACAATTTTTGATTAACAGAAATCATATTGCTTTTTAAATTGTTCAAATCTTTTAACTTATCAACAGTTACTCCATATTTTTTAGCTATTGAATATAATGTATCACCTGATTTAACAGTATAATAGTCTAGATCATCTTTGGAGTAACCAATATAATCTAAAAGAGCTTCTAAAGTTGCATATGCATAACGTTCATAATTTTTCTTTAGTTTAGCTGCATCTTTAGTATTATCCAAAAAACCATATTCCACAATTATTGATTCATAAGGAGCTGTATCTCTTAACATAAAATAATAATCTTTACTTGGATTAGATGTTCCACGTTTTTGATAATATTTTCTAATTGTTTGACCATTTTTAGCAAGCTCATTTAACACTTTAGAGGACAAAGTTTCATTATTACGTAGAGCATAAATTACTTCAGCGCCTTCGGCACCACACTTGTTAATTACCCATTATAACTGCAAATAGCCTTGATTTATAAGGTTTTGTAGAGGTCACCTTTTTTATAAAATTAGCATAGGGACGTTCACTTAGTGTGATTAATTATTTTCCTTTAGTCTTCTTCTAATATATCTACAAATTTATTGTATAAATTATTGTTGTCATTATTTATCAAATCATTTTCTAACATTTTTTTACCTTTTCTTTTTAAGATACGCATTACACCAACTCTTATTAGGGCATGTCTGAGATTTTGTAAATATTGATTATAATTTGAAATTGCACTATTATTTTTATTTCTTTGAAATCCTCTTAAATTATTCTCCAGATTATCAAGAAATAACAAGTCACTCTCATATCTTTTTCTTATGATTTCAACTATATTAAAATCAATAGGCATAATTCCATTAATCATGTTATCAATTGTTTTTAAATCTGTAATATATTGAGAATCTTCCATACTATCTTTTACTTCATCTAATTTTTTTATTATTTTTTCAATAATATCAACCATTTCACTTTCTCCTTTCTTAAATTTATTAATTACTATTATAAAACATAAAATCCATAAAAAAACATAAATATATCAGATAACAAAAAATAAGCCCTAACTAGATAACTAGTTAGAGCCTATATTAATCTTTACTATACTGATTTTTTCCCTTTCTACCATAAGGATTTCTTGCTAAATTTCTATTTTCATATTTAAAAGTTACCTCTGGTACAATATCATATTTAAAATATATAGTAATGTTTCTATTTTTATCTATAACTATTCTATCTACTAATGTATCTATTAATTCTTTCTTTGGTTTGCTTAAATCTAATAGTTTTTTTATTTTTTTAGTATAATCAGGCAAAATATTTGCTTTATTTTTTATTTTATATTTTTTAACATTTTGATTTTCTATATTTTCATTAATTTGTTTTAATTTTTGTTCTGATTCTCCTGCTAATTCTTTATAAGTATCTGCTGATATTACACCATCACATCTATCATTATATAAAGTTTTTAATCTACTAGTAATTTTTTCTTTTTCTATTTGTAATTCTTTTACTATTTTATCAATATTTGTAGTTTCTTTGTGTATATTTTTTACAACTTCATCATTTAATTCTTTTATACCAAGTTCCTTTATTAATTTAGATATAGATTTATTAATTTGTTCTAATACTTGATCTTCTAAATAATTATATGGATAAAAATGTGAATAACATCTACCTCTTACTGGATCTCTAGAATATCTATTACAGTTAACAGACCAATAATTTTGTTTTTTACGGTAAAGTACTGTAAGTCTATTTTTACATTCTTTACAAAATAACTTACCTTCTAATAATCTTTTTTCTCTATTTGTTTTAATTTCATAATTTCTTGTATTTCTTTTTCTTAAATTATTAACATATTCAAATGTTTCTTTATCAACTAATGCTTCGTGTGTATTTTCTACTATAATCCATAATTTTTCATCTAATGTTATCTTCTTTTTTGATTTATAATTAACTTTAGTTTGAGTATGTTGAACTAAATCGCCAGTATAAATTCTATTGCAAAGAATCTTTTTTACTGTGGAAATATTCCAGTTATCTCTATCAATTAATCTTGATGAATAATTAGTCTTTTTATATCCACTAGGTGTAACTATATTTTCTTTATTTAATCTATTAGCTATTTCTGTAGGTCCTATACCATCTGCTCTCCATTTAAATATTTTTTTAACAATCGGAGCAGTATCTGGATTTGGTATTAGATGACCTTTATCTAATGGATCTCTCATATAACCAAAGCATGGTAAACTACCTACAAATTTTCCATTTTTTCTTTTTTCATTTAATACATTTCTAATCTTAATTGAATTTTGTTTACTATAATAATCATTACAAGCAATTATAAATGTTGATGAATCATTACTAGCTTGATTTTTAAAACTATCATAAGACTCTAGTATTGATATAAACCTTATATTATTTTCTGGAAAAAAAGTTTCAATATAATAACCAGTCATAACGTGATCTCTACCTAATCTTGATAAATCTTTAACTATTACACAATTTATTTTTTTGTTATTTATGTCTTCTAACATATTTTGAAATCCAGGTCTTTCAAAGTCTGTTCCTGAATATCCATCATCAACATATTCTTTAACTAAATTAAAATTATTATTTTTAACATACCCTCTTAATAATTCTTTTTGATTTATTACACTTTCACTATCAGATTCATATTTTTTATCTTTATCTTCTTGGGATAGCCTTATATAGATTCCAACATTGAAATCTATTCCGTTTAAGTAAGTATTATACATTTATTCCTCCTTTTATCTTACTTAATTGGGTATTAAGACGTGTCCATAGTAACATCAAAGTAAGAAAAGTGCAAATCATTTTGACTGCACTCCTTCTTCTTTTGATATTTCTTCGATTAAGTATTTTAAAATAAGATCTTTAAATGAAATATTATTCAAATAGGCTCCTTCCATTATTAAACCACCTATTTAAATTTATGCTTATATTTATTATTTTTGAATTCTTTTCATACATATATCTACTTCCTTTCTTTTTATATTAGTATTACTAATAATATTATTAGAATTATTTATTATATTTAATTTTTATATTATATTTATTATATTATTATTGAATTATATGTCCTTTGAGTGTTAAAAAAACATCTAACCCCTTAGAAAAAATCTTCAGGTAGGTCAGATGTATACTTTTCTTCATTAATATAAATTTTTCTTTGAAATCTATGTTTATATTCCATAATAATATAATTATTATCTGCTAATTCTTTTAATAGGCTTGATATTCTTCTTGGACCTACTCCAAGATAATTTCCCAAGTATTTATTATCAGCATAACAGTAACCTTCTTTATGAGATAAAAGCATAATTATTCCATATAAAAGTTTGTTACCAAAACATATATTTCTATCTAAAATTATAAACCATGGTATTTTTACGTATTTATTATAATCCATTTATTACTCTCCCTTCGTATTTGTTTTTAGTATTTCTAAGTAACCTCTTTCTAATAACTCTGTCATCATTTTAGAAATAGATACTTTATAAAATTTAGACATTAATTTTATTCTATTAAATAAGTCTATTGGTAAATATAATTTAAATATTCTCAAACTGTCCCTCCTTCCTAAATAGGATGATTGTCCTATTGTTTTTACTATTTTTAATTGAAGCAAGATAAGAAGATAGCACCACAAACAAAAAAACTCCTTATAATATAAGGAATTGTTATGGTGCTATTCTTATTTCGTACTTACGAAATTCATCCTACTATTTAGGTACTTATAAAGGATGATTGATAAATATATCCTTTATTTCTCTTAATTTTAATTCTTATTAGTTCATCCTATTATTATAAAAATATAAAAATTAATAGGATGATAGTACATAATGACCACCTCCTTAAAAAATAGCACAAAAAAAGGAAGACAAATGTCCTCCAGATATAAATATTGCTATTTTACTATATTGTAGCACTTAACTTGAATAAGTCAATGAATATCCGATGCTTTTTTGTGCTTTTCGATGCTTTTCAATGCTTTTTTGTGCCAAAAATTATTTTCTATACAAACATACTCTGCATAAGTCCTTTTTTTAACTCTTGTAATCTTAATAATTTATTGTTTTCTAAATTTACTTTATGATTTATTGTGTTAATAACTAAGGAAATATTTTCTTGAATATCATTACTTGGTATCTTAATTTTTATGTTCGCCATTATGTTATTCATTAATTTGGGATTTCCTACATATGACACATGCTTTGGGGTTTCATAATTTAATAATTCAGCAAATAATTCATTAGTAAATCTTATATTATCTTCATATAGTACACCACATACATTCGTACATCTAAATTTACCATTTCTATAAAAGACTTTCCCCGCATTTGCGCCGTCAGTAGTCCATGTTAAATACTTACCATTAAAATCAAAAGTATCAGAATATCCTAACACTCCTTGATTAGATGTTTGCGAAGAATAAACAGGATATTTGTACTCACCACTCTTAAATTCACTTAATTCATTCTTTGGAATAACTACTCCTCTAGTTATTTTAAATAAATCTTTTATACACACAGTATGCCAATCAAAACTATTTTTCTTCAAGCTCAATATTAATCCTGTTTTATATAAAGAAAAGTCCTACACAAACATGCTTTGCATAAGCCCTTTTTTAAGTTCTAATAAACATTTGTATTTATCCTCTTCTAGTTTTATTTTATTATTAAAGACACATAATGCTTGTGAGATTTTATTTTGTTCAGTTATTGATGGAAGCGAGATTTTAATATCACACAAATTTGAAAAATTCAATGTATTTCTTACACCACCTTCAAATTTGGAATAAGTACCTTTTCTAAATTCTTTTGAATTAAACCATTCATACATAAAATGAACATCTTGATTTGTTGTAAAGCATTCATAAAGTGGGCTAACTAAACTAACAACATCATTTTCTTTTAATGCTAGTGAACCAACATCTAATCTTGATGGATTATAAGCAAAGACATTTTTTCTTATAATATAGTAATTAGTTTTATCATTACTAGCAACACTTCTATCATCAAATTGCTCATTTTGTGCTATAAATCCATGTTTATTACTAACACTCTCCACATAAGAATATTGATTATTTTTATTTTTTCCATTCCATTTTTTAAGAACATTTGAAAGTTTTGTTTCAGAAGTTACTGCTCTAGCAAACAACATTTCTTTTATACATAATTTATATAACTTAAGGGCTTCAACTTTCTGTGATTGGAGTTCTATTTTTTTGTCTAATAATTGGAACATATCAGCTATATCTTTTTGCTCATCTTTTGATGGAATATATGCATTTAAACTATTGATAGTATCTTTAGAAATTCCAAATACTTTAAAACCATTTGCTAACACTCTTATTTGATTGTGAATTGCCGGACTATTAAAATAATATCCTTTAAATTTAGGAGAAAAAATATTTTTAGTATCTCTAGCCATTATTGTATGTAATCCAGAAACAATTTTATTATCATTTATATTAATTACCTCTGTTGCTTTTCCTATACCTTCATAATCCTCCGAAGCATCTGCAATAATTAAATCATTTTCTTTACATAATTCATATTTATTATTGAAATTTTGATCTTTTATAAATGTGTTTATGTCATTAGAAACATCCACTAATGCTCCAAATTTTTTATGTATATCACCATAATGTAAATTTTTAATAACTCCATTAAAATCTAATTGTTCTCTTGAAAATGAATTGGTACTAAAATATGAAAAAATATTGGATAAATCAATTTTATTCCACTCTTCATTATATTTAGAAAATCTTAACCTTGGAACATTCATTATTTCACCACTTTTCTAGCCCTTAAGTTTGTTAATAAATGAATGTTCTGTAAAATATATCTTGGAAAGGAGTTACTATGAAAATTGGTAGATCTAAAATACTTTACAAAGATTGGATTTATGATTGGTTATTAGATAAAAAGAACTATATTAAAGAATCAACTTATGCTAATTATTCAAATGCTATTTTTAATCATATAATACCTAAGTTAGGAAATTATAAATTAAATGCATTATCTAATAAATTAATTCAGGAATACTTATTAGAATTATCTAGAAATGGTAAAAAGAATAACTCTGGTGGCTTATCAGTTAAAACAATTAAAGATATTACTATTATCATTAAAGGTAGTATTAGAAAAGCTATAAATGAAGGATTGATAAACCATATAGAATTATCTTTTAACTATCCAAAAGATGAATCGAATAAAAAAATATATGTTTTAACAAAAAATGAACAAAAGAAAATTACTGATTATTGTATAAATAATATTAATTCTAGGAATATAGGAATTTTAATTTCTCTATATTCTGGTTTAAGAATTGGAGAATTATGTGCATTAAAGTGGGAAGATATAGACTTTAAAAAATCATTGATTATAATTACAAAAACTGTTCAAAGAATTTATATTAAAGATAAATTAGAATCAAAATCTAAAATTATAATAACAAATCCTAAAACAAAAAATGCTAATAGGGAAATACCTATTAACAAAGATTTTTTGGAAATATTGAAACAAGTAAAAACTAATAATCGAGATTATGTTATATCAGGTAACAATAAATTAATTGAGCCTAGAACTTATAGAAAATATTTTGATAAAGTTTTAAAAACTATAAAGATTAATCATATTAATTTTCATGCCTTAAGACATACATTTGCAACAAATTGTATATCCTTAGGAATTGACTATAAAACAGTTAGTGAACTTATAGGTCATGCAAATGTAAATATCACTTTAAATCTATATGTTCATCCAAGAATGTCTCAAAAAAAGAAATGTATAAATCTTATTTGTAAAGTGTTCCAAGAAAAGAAATAAATCTTTTCTTGTTTTGATATTAAAAAAAATTATGCTATAATTGTATATGTAAATTAGTCTTTTTTTAACAAACTTAAGGACTGCTTGGTGGTGATAAAAATGAATGAGTGGAAAAATATAAAAATCGGAGATGTTGGGAAAATTGTTACAGGATCAACTCCTCCAACTAGTGATAAAGAAAACTATGGTAATGATTATTCATGGGTTTCGCCTGCTGATTTAGGAAAAACTAAATATATTGAAAATACATTGACAAAGTTATCAAAAAAAGGATTTGATAAAACTAGAAAAATACCTGCAAAGAGTATATTAGTTACATGCATAGGATCAACAATCGGTAAAATGGGTATGACAAAAATTGAGATGTCCACAAATCAACAAATTAATAGCATCATAGTTAATAAAGAAGTATATGATGAAAATTTTATTTATTATTGTATAAATTATAATTTTCCTAAATTTTTAAACAAAATTGCTTCACAAGCAGTGCCAATTATATCAAAAAGTGAATTTGAAAAATTAGAAATAAAAGCACCTAGTTTAGTTGAGCAAATAAAAATAGGGACAATTTTAAATTTACTTGATAAAAAAATCGAGCTTCAATCAAAGAAAATTGAAGCCCTTAAGTTATATAAAAAAGGACTGCTTATTTCTTGCTTTAAAGATAAAATCAGAAATACATCTATCAAAGAATTAATATTTATTGGAAAAGCTGGTGGAACACCAAAATCAACAATTCAAGAATACTATGATGGGAATATACCATTTTTAAGTATTTCAGATATAAGTGGTCAAAATAAATATATTACTTATACAGAAAAGAAAGTATCAAAAAAAGGTTTAAATAGTTCTTCAGCATGGATTGTTCCTAAAAATAGTGTAATATTATCAATGTATGCTTCATATGGATTACCATGCATTAATAAAATAGAATTATGCACAAGTCAAGCCATGTATAGTATGATTTTTAAGGATAATGTAATTAATGAATATGTGTATTATTATTTATTTTATCTTAATCAAATAAAATTTTATGATTCATTGGTTTCAACAGGCACTCAGCCTAACCTTAATGCTGATAAAATTAATAAAATTAAAATATATCTACCAACTAAAGAAGAACAAATACATATTTCAAACAATTTTCAAAATACAGATAAAAAAATTAATTTAGAATTTAAAAAATTAAATAAATTACAAAAATTAAAAAAAGGACTTATGCAAAGTATGTTTGTATAAATCCTTTTTATTATATACTTTTAACAAAAATAATATTCTCTTTTGGAACATCATAATTAAAAGTATATAATTCTACACAATTATCATAATTATTTTTTACATTATCAATCATACATTTAATTACCCTTTCATACAAATTTCCTTTTTGGATTTTTATAATAGTGAAAGGAATTATAAATTTAATAATATACGGCTTTCCAAGTTTCTTTAAATTATCATTAATATTTGTATATTTTCTACTAATCATTTCAACATATTCACCGCCAAAAGATTCGGCATAATAGGAATATTCATCAATTTGTTTCTTATTATAACCAGCAATAAATGAAATTCTTCTATCTCTCACATCAAAATCCTTGACACTGTTCTTTAAATCCTCAACAAATAAATATAAGTTATCTAAATTTTTAAAGTTCAATCTATATTCAGATTCTACACGATTAATAACGTTCATAAAATTTAATTGTTTTATTCCATTATTTTCTATTTCATCCTTTGAAATAAGTCTAGTATAATGATAACATATCAAACTATATTTACTTACACTTTTCCAAACATTATCATGAGTATTACTATTTATTGCATTTAAAAGATCAGATGGATATGTATTTATATTAGCAATATCTATATTATAATTCATCTAATCCAAGTTCTTTCAAGTAAACATTAAGTTCTTTATCTACTTCTGCTATTTGTTTATCTATTTCTTTTAAATCTTGTTGAACTACTTTTATATCTATTTCTTCTTCCTCTTCAAATGTATCTACATATCTAGGAATATTTAAATTATATTCGTTTTCCTTTATTTCAGACATAGGAGCAACATGACAATATTTTTCTATCTCAACTCTATTTTTATAAGTTTCAATGATTTTATCAACATCTTCATCTCTTAATCTATTTTGATTTTTTCCAGCTTCAAAATCTTTTGATGCGTCAATAAACAAAATATTATCTTCATTTTCTCTACATTTTTTAAATACCAATATACAAGTAGGAATGCTAGTTCCAAAGAAAATGTTAGCTGGCAAACCTATAACAGCATCTAAATAGTTTTTTTCTTCAATTAAATACTTTCTAATTACCCCTTCTGAAGCTCCTCTGAATAAAACTCCATGAGGTAAAACTACTGCCATTGTTCCATTATCTGATAATTGGTAAATCATATGTTGAATAAAAGCAAAATCTGCCTTTGATTTTGGTGCTAATTTACCATAAGCACTAAATCTTTCATCTTCTATAAACTTTGGATCAGCACTCCAATTTGCTGAATAAGGAGGATTAGCAACTATTGCATCAAACTTCATATCTAAATGTCTAGGTTTTTCTAAAGTATCATCGTTTTTAATATCAAAGTGTTTAAATGAAACACCATGTAATAACATATTCATTCGAGCTAAGTTGTAAGTTGTAGAATTAAATTCTTGTCCATAATATGAACTTACTTTACATTCTTTACCTACTCTTAAAAGTAATGATCCAGATCCACAAGTAGGATCATATACATTTTGAAGTTTTGATTTATTTAATGTAACTAATTTAGCAAGAATTCTTGATACTTGTTGAGGAGTATAAAATTCTCCTGCTTTCTTTCCTGCTGATGCTGCAAAGTTAGAAATTAAATATTCATAAGCATCACCTAAAACATCTATTTCAGCATCTTCATGATGGAAATCTATATCATCTATTTTTAGCATAATGGTTGAGATTAATTTAGTTCTTTCAGCTTCTCCTCTTCCTAACTTAGAGTTATTTAAATCCATATCTTCAAATAGATTTTCAAAATCATCTTCTGATTCATTTCCTAAAGTTGATTCTGAAATAACATTGACTGCTTTTGCAAGCATTGAAATATCAAACTTACCAGTTTTAATATTATTAATTAACGTACTCCATAAATACTCAGGCTCAATACAATAACCAATGTTTTCTTCTTCTATCAAATCTGATCTAAATTCTTGTGCTTGCTCTTTATCTTTAAACATATCAGCATATTTCATTTTATTTCTTAGCATTACATTTTCAACATAACTAACTAGATTTTCAGATAAATATCTATAAAATATCAATCCAAGAATATAGTTTTTAAAATCATTAGCATCCATATTCCCTCTTAAGGAATTAGCAATACTCCAAAGTTGTTTTTGAAGTTCTGCTTGTTGTGATTGTTGTTTTTCTTCTCTTGACATATTATCCTCCTATAAAAACTTCTTGAAGATGTTTTTAATAAATTCTTTTATATTATTTTTTACAGTTCTTCTTTCCCAATAATCATCTATTTCAATAGCTTCATTTATTTCTTTATCTGGGAATATACTGCTATATTCATATTCATTAATTATTTCGTTCAATTTTTCTAAATTAATTTTGTTATTTAAAGCAAATTTTTCTATTTCTTTTTCTCTTTCTTTATTCATATGATCATTAAATGCTTCATCTATTGAATCGTCTTCTTTTAATGCTGGCAATATTGAATTTAAGAAACTCTTAATTAAATCTGCTTTTAAGAATAATTCATCATCTGTAATATTATTTAATTTGTCATTAATTACTTCTATATCTTTTTTCTTTTGTTCTTCATTTGTTAAATCAACATTTCTAATTAAATTAAGAATATATGAAACATTAATTTTATCAGTTTGAATCAATTCTAAAGAAAAAGTAACATCATTTAAAATCGAACTTTTTTCCTTATCATTAGAAAGTTTTCTATATAATTCATAATACTTACTTTTATAATCTTCAAAGATTTGAGCATTGATAGTTGTATCATCATTATCTAAATCAAATTGATTAAATGTTTTTAAACTAACTAGAACTTTAGCTACTTCTCTAAATGCTATAATAAATTCTTTTATATCTTCTTCTCTTTCAAGTGAATCAACACTCTCTACAGTTGGAGTAATACTTAATAACTTATCTACTGCTTTATTAAACTTCTCTAAATAAGTATCATAAGGTGCCATTATTACAGTATCAATACTATCTGTTTGCGAAAACAATTTAACTGCTTCATCTACTCTAGCCTTAGTAGTCCTGTAACAAACTATATTTCCAAATGGTTTAGTATCTGATTCAACTCTATTTGTTCTTGAAAATGCTTGAATAAGATCATGATATTTAAGAGGTTTATCAACATATAAAGTATTTAATCTCTTAGCATCAAAACCAGTTAATAACATATTAACAACTATAACTATATCAATCTCTGTATTTTTTATTCTTTTACATATATCTCTAAAATATCCATCAAAGTTGTGTGTAGAGAAATTTGTGTTGAACATTTTATTATAATCTTCCATATATCTATCCAATACTTCTCTTGAATGTTCAGGATTCTTATCTAAATCTTCATTTGCTCCATAAGTAAATATTGCTCCAATTTTTAAATCATGATTTATCTTTTTAAATGCTTCATAATATTTAATTAATAATGGTATTGATGAAACAGTAAATAAAGCATTATATTTTTTATCTCTTGTTTTAATATTATGATGATCAATAATGTGTTGAGCAATTAGTCCTACTCTTTCATCTGCCATAAATACTTCATCTGTATCTATTCCTTCTACCATAACATCTTCTTCTAATGCACCAGAATTAACTTCCATAAATTTTATATAGTCTACATTAAATCCTAATACGTTTTCATCTTTAATGGCATCTTTTATTAAGTACGTGTGTAAACATTTTTCAAAGATATCTGCAGTACTTCTACCATCTTGTGATAGATTTTCTTTAAATCTAGGAGTACCAGTAAATCCAAAATATTGGGCTTTACTAAATGTTTTTGAAATTTGTTTATGCATATCACCAAATTGTGATCTATGGCACTCATCTATTATAAATACCGTTTTTAAATCCTTATATTTTTCCATGATGCTTGCATACTTAGGATTAGTACAAGCATTAGCCATTTTTTGAATTGTAGTTATAATTAATGGTTTAGAACTGTCTTTAATTTGTTCTATTAATTTATCAGTTTGACTGGTCATATCAACACAACCTGGATCAAATTTATTAAATTCATCTAAAGTTTGTTTATCTAAGTCTTTTCTATCTACTAAAAAGAATACTTGATTGATAGATGGTTCTAAAGATAAGATTTGACTTGTTTTAAAAGATGTAATTGTTTTACCAGAACCTGTTGTATGCCATACATAACCATTGTTATTTGTATCTAATGCACGAGATACAATATTTTCAACTGCATATACTTGATAAGGCCTCATTACCATCAATATTTTTTCCGTTTCATTAATAATCATATATCTTGCAATCATTTTTCCTATATGACATCTATCTAAGAAAAATACACAAAATTGTTCTAAGTTATTAATTCTATCATTATTTATATCAGTCCAATAAAAAGTAAATCCATAATTTAACTCTTGATCTCCATTTGCAAAATATTTAGTTTCTACTCCATTACTTATTACAAATAATTGAATAAATTTATATAAGCCTTGATATGAATGCCTTTTATATCTCTTAATTTGATTAAAAGCTTCTTTCATATCAATGCCTCTTCGCTTTAATTCAATTTGAACTAAAGGAAGACCATTAATTAAAATAGTAACATCATATCTATTCGTATATTTTCCCTCAACAGTAGTTTGATGAGTTACTTGAAATATATTCTTACACCAATCTTTTGTATTGAATAATTCAATATAAACAATACTACCATCATCTCTTTGAATATCTTGCTTTTGTCTTAATTCTTTTGCTGATTGAAAAACACCTTTACCAGATATTTTAACCATTAATCTTTCAAATTCTTTATCACTTAAATTTTTACCTTTAAGTTCTATTTTGTTATGAATATTGACTTGTTCTCTAAAATTTTGTTCTAATTCTTTAACATCATTTATTACTACCTTAGAATACCCTTGCTTTACTAGTTGATCTATCATTCGATCTTCTAGTCTAGCTTCACTCTCATATACTCCCATCATTACACCTACCAATCAATATATATTTTAATTATATCACGAAAATTGGTAAACTTTGGATTTGAACTAAAAAATTATAAAAAAAGAGAAAATGAATTCTCTTATTACATAATCAAAAAAGAAAAATAGGGCTCCATCAAAAATGACAGTGCCCTTGCAAAAACGATTGAACGTTTTTTTCTTGCATAAATAATATATCACGAATATATAATTATGTCAAACTATTCATCAATATTTTCTATATAATTATTTTCTATTATTTTTTTGAAATAAGAATATATTGATTTTAATAGTTCATTATTATTATAGTATTCTTTATGATGAATTATTCTATCAAAAAACAATTCATTAATCTCTTTCTTAATATTTTTCTTTATTCCATCGCTAGTTACTATTTCATTAAACATATAAAGAGTATATGTAATTTGCCTAATTCTAGAATTACCTAGTTTATTATCTCTTGTTTCTTTACCTATATTACAACTTTTTAAATATTGTACAACCTTATATGCTGGAGGATATTCATTATCTTTTTTATTTAATTCACTTAATACGCAAGTATTATGAGCAACAGCATTCCTTAGTTTTACAATATTCCTCAATATATATACGTCCCTATTTTCATCAACTAGATTGTATTCTTTAGTATAAAAATCATAAAAATTTACCAATTCACCAAAAGTAATAATTTCAAGAAATTCCCATATTGGTATATTTTCTAACTTTTTATCTTTATCAACATCATATTTAGAAAATATCTTTTGATAATATTCATTCCCAACCTTTTTAAAAATACTATTGTGAACTCTTTTAGGAAATTTTTCATCATTAAAATCTTTTTCTAAATATAGATTAACTATTCTATATCCATCTTCTTCATCAATTGTTTCAATAGTATTTAATATTTTAATTTTTAAATAATGTTCAATATCTATAATCATCTTAAATAAAATTAATCTAACTCTGTGATCAATAATAGCCATATCTTTTAAATACGCAAAGTCTAAATCAATATATTTATCAACAAACTTTCCATCAAATAAATAACGTTCAAAATTATGTTTATATGAAGTTACATTATAATAATTGTTGTTATCCCTTAAATATTTTTCAGCCCGTTCTTCTGAAATTTTTTCAAACTTTATATTTTTTTGTTTTAAATAAGGAACCATCTCATCAATGTGCATCATTGGTCTTAAATTAACTGATTTATCATCTACTTTATCCATGCTTTTTTCACTTCCTTACAACTGTACTTCGATTATATCATAAATACTGCTGAATTCTATAATTCTTTAGGGCAATTTTGTTTATAATTAACATCATTAAATCCATATACTTTTTTACAAGTATTACAAATAATTCCTATAGCATCATCACCATAAATATTATATCCATCACCTTTTAGTAAAATAATATCTTTTGAATCACAAATCGGACAATGTGGATTATTATCTAGAGAGACTTGTTTCTTATCAAAAATATCCCTTACTATTTCATAACCATTGTATCCATGTTTAGGAGCAAATTCATCTTTATTAAATACTTTAATTCTACCAAACATAAACTCTAATTTATCTATTCGTTTTTCAGTATGATAATGCCCGCAATACCATTTATCATAATCGATATTTTCTTCTATCTCATCTAAGAATATTTCCATTGCTTTATCAACTTTAGTTTGATCAACACCTTGCATAAATACTTCAGTTGGTTCATATTTCAAAGGACATGTATGTGATAAAATAATATCTACATGTTTTCCTTTATATTTAGCTAAAATACTATTTTTTTCTTCTTCTGTTAATTGTTCATCTTTAAACCATCTATGACCATATAATAATCTATACTCTTTATCAACAGAATAAGCACCACCTATTACTAATACTTTTTTACCATCTATGTTATATAATTCTCCATTTTTAGCAAATATTAAATTGGGATATTCTTCTTCAACAAATACTTTTCCTTCAAACTTATCTATTTCTTTATATGTAGATATATTTTCTGGTCTTTCTTCATGATTGCCTTGAATGCAAAAAAATTTAATACCCATATCATTTAGATGCTTTTTTAATTTTTTATCCTCTTCATTTAGGCAGTAATTAATTCCGGCATCTCCTAGTATAATTAGCATGTTATCTTTAGTTTTTTCTAAGTTATGAAGTCTATAAAAATATCTATGTGTATCACCTGTTATATAAATCATTGTTTCACCTTCTCAACTTTATTTGCTATTTTTTGCTTTTCAAATCTTTGAAAAATTTTAACTTTAACATTCTTTCTAAAATTAATAATATATTTTTCATTTGGAAAAACTTTTTTTGCTCTATTTACATAATCAATAAATTTTTTAGATTCTCCATTACTGCAATTCAAATCTTTTAATATTCTATGTTTATCTATTTTAGTGTGTTTTTTCTTTGCTTTATTTAGTCTCACATTTTCACGTTCTTTCATATTATCTATTTTTCTATACAATTTATAAAAGAACTTTGTTAATGTTTTATCTCTAAATCTAACATACAAACCGTCAAATGAAAAACCTAGATAACTAATAAAATTACCACCATCTTCCATTCCTTTAATACATTCATGTAAAGAACTTATTTTACCATCCTCATATAAATAACCTGACGTTTTCTCTACATTCATTGTCAAAGTTGGATAATTGTTTTTTTCTTCCAAAAGTTTTTTCCATATTTCTTTTATAGAATCAACTTTATTTTTAGGTACAATAACAATTAAATCATCAGAATATCTCATATACAAGCCGTTTTTTGAAGTTACATAGTTGCTTACCGCTTTATCAAATTTTATCATGTATACATTAGCAAATACACCACTTAATGGCGAACCTTGTGGGATTCCATATGTTTCCTTATTTATTTTAATTTCATCTTTTAAGTCTTTCTTTGCATCATTCCATGAAATTTTATCAAATAAACTATTGTTAGATTTCAGACTTTCACTGGTTTCTATTTTTTTAGATATCAGATAATTTTCTATAGTTTGTTTTTCTATATAAGAATATCTTGTCATACTTTTAAACACTTTATAAAAATCTTCATCTAACTTATCTATCGATAAAACCTCGCATAAGTATTTCTTTAGCAAATCATGATTAATATAATCAAAAAAATTAGAAAAATCACTAACTAATATATAACACTCACCACTTTGTTTTATAAAATCAAAGGCAGTTTTTGCAAACTCTATGTTTGTTTTTCCTTTCAAATTTGTTCGATAAGCAATTGCTGATTTATTTAAATTATTATCATTACAATATCCATTGTATTTATTATTTAAATTATATGAATACCATTGATAAATACATCGGTCAATATGTGAAGCATATTTTATAGGTCTTTCTTTTATTTTCCAATGATGATGTGTTGTATCATTTATCTCTTTAGTAAATTTTTTAAATTCTAATTTATAACTAATGAAAGGATAAAATCCGTGTTTTATTACATAGCCTTTATCTTTTACTTTAGTAATTACATCATTTATATTAATTACTTTATCTATATGTTGATAATACCTTGGTTTAAATATTTTATTTTTCATTTTTCCTCCAAATTAAAGAAACACATCCTGGTTGCAGCCACCAATATGGATGTGTTCATTAATAACCTTTCAATTTTCATTCTTCACAATTAAAATTTACTTAGTCCTTTTTAATGCTGCGCCTCTCTACATTAGTTATAGTATAATAATAGTAGATGAATTATTGAATGTATTAGTTCAATTCTTCACATTTCTAATATCAACTATTCAGTCAAAGCGAGGTGATTCAGTTATGAACGTTAACTTTAACCTAATAATTATCAATTTAGTATTGACAATTAACATTTAACACCCTACGATACAATTTACCGTGGCAAAATATATTATACTCTTTTTTTTATTTTAATCAAGCACTCTGACACATAAAGTGCTATTTTAATTATAATATTTATTTAAAACATAGCTCATATATATTCTAATACTCATTCATAACAACTTCTAAGCAAGTTAAATGTAGCTTTAATTAAATCATAAAATGCATAAAAGGATAAACAAAAACTAAAAGAAGATAAGAAATTAAATATAAATTTTTTCATAGAAACAATAATAAACAAATCGAAATCAACATTTATAAGATTTTTAACAAACGGAATATCTAAATATAACACAAGATTACAAATAATTAGGATAATAATTAAATATAATATTAGAAATATATCTTCCTCAATACTTTTGATAATTTTTCTTGATTTTATTTTAAGTTCCTCTTTGTTGTTATTTTTCTTTATAATACCTGTAATTGAAGACGAAATAAAACTAAAACCGCTGAAACATAACCCCAATAAAGTTAGTAATATTCCTATTAAACTTTTAGAATCAGTAAAAAAAACATCTGTATTAATACATAAACCTGAAACAAATGATAATAATATGCACATTAATATAATTACCTTTTTCTTCATACTAATTGCTCTCCTTAAATTTTTCAATTGTTTCTATAGAATCAAAGCATCTTATTATTTCATTTATTTCAATTTCATTTAACTTATCTTTCATTAAGTTTTCATAAGAGATTGGTACATTAACTTTTGTACTTTTTTGGCTACTACTAATCCTTTCTTTTCTTCCGTTATTTCCTAATTTAGTTATTTTCCAATGTCCACCACCAGCACTTATATACCTAACATATGAATCAAATCCCTTTTTATTTGGATTTAAATTACCTTTGGTATTACAAAAATTTATGTTTACTACATCTGAACCAACATTTTTTTCTGCCTCTTTTAAGAAAATATTAACATCATCCTCTGCATCAAACATATTCGGAGCAATCAATCTAAATTCTATATTATAAATTTTACTATTATTATCAAAGTGTGTCCAAAAGTTTTCTTCTTCAATAATTGGATTTAACGTTATTCTTATATCTTTTTCTTTTAAATTATTATTAATAATATTTTCTAATACTGTTCCACACGTATTATAATTTTCAAACACTTGAGTATTAGATTCAATTAAAAATTTTTGAGTTTTTAAATCAACAAATATATTAACATAAGGATAATTATTATCTTCACGTTCAATAATATTATTATCAACAAGTTCTCTTTTATTAAATTGTTTTTTTCTTGCTAGTTGACAATGTAAAACATCATTATAATTATTTTTAAATATAAGAAAGTAAATTCTACTTTGATAGCGTGATTCAAACTTTTTTTCAGATTCAATCATAGAAAAGAATTATCTAAATATTTTATTCTTCGAAGCCGAATCATTTTGTAATGAATAATTATAAATAGTAGCTTGTTCCGGAAAAGTTATATTTCCCCTAAAACCATAAAACAAATTTGTTACTTCCATACTTCTACCTCCATATAAAAAATAAGCAGTATCCATCTTAAAAAGATTAAATACTGCTATCTTATGTACTAATTATATCACATTTTTCAACATTATTTTAATATTTGCAAGTAATTTGTACCTAAAATCTAATTTTAATACCATTCTAGTAGCCAAATTATAATTTTTGATTAATTATACCAATCAATCATTTTATTCAAATATAGTTGTCTAAATACCCAATTAAATCTAACAATGGTAACTAAACCCACGACCTCCTGCATTTATGTGATTAGATACAACAATAACATTACTATCATTTCCAAAAGCATTCTTAATTCTATTGACTCTTTGAGTTGGACTCAATGTTTCATCTGTTTCTCTTGTAATATAAACAGGTATTCCAAGTCTTTTTAACTCATTATACATTATTTTACTAATAGCTAAAGTCATATTTTTTTCGATTATATCATTTCCACTAGCACCATTATCAGTACCACCATGACCAGGGTCAATTATAATCTTATAATTATTCATAGTATCACCTAAAATAGTGTATGAAAAAAAATGAAATATGGCACTCACATTTCATTTTTATCTATTTAGTCTCATAAAGCAAATTAGATTTATTTATTACTTTATCTAATTTAGTTATATCGTTACTTTTATATATTTTATTTATATGTGATAAACTTTGTTTAGTATAATATACTTTTTTTCTCTTTTTTAAACAACTATCACTTACATATAAATCATTTGTATAAGTGTTCTCACTTAAATCATAACCAGTAAATTCATCAAACTTCTCACTTCTATTTATTATTGTTCCAAGATTTTCATAATATGTAACAAAAGCTAAACATTCATTTTCATATTCAAAATAAACATATTTTGTATTTCCAAGCACTGGAGTAGTAAGTTTTAATGAATGATTTTCAAAAGACACATTCATCGTACGTTTATCATAATTTTGTTTAATATAAACATAGTTTAATAAAAAATTAAAGACAATAACCGATATTAAGAAAACAGCAACAAACAAAATGACTAAGTTAAAAATCCTAATAGTTTTATTTTTAAGTTCCACAGTTCCAACTACATCTATCATATTTTTCTCAAACTTATCCTGATATTCATCTTTTTTCAATTTCTCTCCGGATAAGAATTCATTAATTGATATTCCTAAAACTTCACATATTGAATTATACATGGACATATCCGGCATACATTTTCCATTTTCCCATCTTGATATACTTCTACTATTAACATTTAATTTTTCAGCTAACTCTTCCTGAGTTAAGTTACACTCTTTACGCCTTTCAGCAATAAACTTCCCAATTTTTTCTTGATTCATAACTTCCTTCCTTTCTGTCTTTATACTACAAAATATATTTTATATAATACACGACATAAAGTGAGAATTACTTATTTTTCATTATATTCATCCAAGAAACTTTTATATTCACCATTCTTTTTAGTTCCTAAGACACAGTTTAAATTAACATTATCCATACTTTTAAATATATTATGATCAATTTCTCTATTAATTTGTCTCATCTTTTTTACTAATTCTTTCATTTCTTTTCTTTTACTTGTTCCATCATTGATTAAAGAACAACCTTCAGTAAATCTACAAGCACAGTTGATAAATGTAAGTTCATTATAATTTCTCCAAGAAATAATAGCGCCCTCTTTTACCAAATAAAGAGGTCTGATAAGTTCAAGTCCTTCATAATTATCAGAATGAAGTTTAGGCATCATAGTTTTAATTTCAGCTCCATAAAACATTGAAAGTAAAGTTGTTTCAATAACATCATCAAAATGATGACCCAAAGCTATTTTATTACATCCAATTTCTTTTGCTTTATTATATAAATAACCTCTACGCATTTTTGCACATAAATAACAAGGACTTTTAGAATCAATTGTCGATACAACATCAAAAATATCACTTTCAAATATTTCAATTGGAATATTAAGAATACGCGCATTATCCTCAATGTATTTACGGTTATACTCATTATATCCAGGATCCATTACCACATATCTAGCTTCAAAATTAATTTTGCCATGACGTTTTAATTCCTGAATACATTTAGCAAGTAAAAATGAATCCTTTCCTCCACTTATGCAAACCATTATTTTATCATTATCTTGAATAAGTTCATAAGTCTTAACAGCTTCAATAAATTTAGACCATATTTCCTTACGATATTTCTTTATAATACTTTTTTCAATTTCTTTATACTTCTCCATAACACACCTAAATTCTAACCGATAATATTATTCATCACTTCAATAAATTTATCAATTTCCGCGTTCGTTGTCAAATGACTTAAACTAATTCTAATTGAAGAACTAGCAAGTCCTTTATTTTTAGTAACTGCATATACAAGTTTAGATGGTGTTTCAATCGGACAACAAGATGTTTTAGTAGAAACATATATTTCTGAATCGTTGAGTCTTTTTTGAAGATCATTAGACTTCCTATTTTGAACACTAAAATTAATAATATAAGGTATTGAATTATCATTGCTGTTTATTGTAATATCCTTTTTACCTTTTAAATATTCAACAATTCTATTATTCTTATCTATAACGGAAATACGTCTTTTTTCCATATTTTCCAAAGACTTTTTAAGAGCAATAGAAGCAGATGCAATCAAGGCTGTATCCGGTGTACCACTTCGATAAATCGTACTAGATTTTCCTCCATTGATTTGAGGCTTTAAAAACACATTATCACGTTTTACTAAAATACCTACTCCAGAAAGTCCATAAAACTTATGAGGTGTAATAGTTATTAAATCAACATCGCTGTAATCAATATTAACTTTACCAATAGCTTGACTAGCATCAGTATGAAAAAAACAATTTGGATATTCCTTTAAAATAGAAGCAATTTCCTCAATAGGTTCTCTTATTCCGAGTTCTGAATCAACAGAAGTAATACTTACTAAGATGGTATCATCTCTTAACATTTTCTTTAATTCATCAATGTTAATAATTCCATACTTATCAACAGGAATAATCTCAACCTCAAAACCAAGTTCTTGTAAATATGTACAAGACGATACAATTGAATTATGTTCTAAAGAACTTATAAGTATATGCTTTCCCCTACTTTTATATCTTTCACATACGCCTTTAATAACTAAATTGTTGCTTTCACTTGAACCACTTGTATAAATTATTTCATTCTCTTTAACATTAAGAAGTTTAGCAATATTCTTAGTAGCTTCAACTATAACCATTTTTGCTTTCATCCCAAGTGTATGATTTGAATTTGGATTCGCATAATATTCTTTAGAAACGCGAATAAATTCATTTAAAACTTCATCATCTACCGGAGTTGAAGCAGCATAATCTAAATAGATCATATTATTTCACTGGACCTTTCCAATTTTCAAACTTATCTTTATAACTCTCAACATAACTTGCATCAATTACAATTTTCTCGCCCTTAATCGTTTTTTTCTCAACTGGAGCTGGATTGCATCCACCTTTTTCAACACCTATTTTATCAATATGGAATTTATTCTTACAATTTTGACATTCCAAATATTCTCCTTTTTGAATAAAATAGGCTGTTGGTGATGGATTACAAGCTTGACATGTATTAAATGCAATTCTAACTACACCATCAGTTCCTCTAACAAGTATAAATTGAACTATTACTCCATCAACTTCATAATTTGCATAAGTTGCTTCACTAGTAATATTTTCAGTATTAATCTCAATTTCATTTTTTATATTTTTACTTAATTCCATATATTTATTGGTAGTTTCACTTTTAGAACAACTACACATCATCATAGTTAAAAATATCACAAAAAACGAAAATATGATTTTTTTCATAGAGTTACCTCAAGAGTATATCCTAAATCGCTTATACATTTTTCTATAACTGACATTTCAAGAGTTCCAACATATTCTATCACAACTTTACCGTTTTTTAAATCCACTTTAACACCTTTAACTCCATCAATGTTAAGAAAAGATTTTTTCACTGAAGAAACACAATGAGAACAACTCATACCTTTAACAATTATTTCTAATTTATTATTTTTTTTAAACATATTTATCTTCCTTCCTTATTTAATTTCAATATTCTTAAAGAATTAAATGAAACAGTTATACTGCTTAAAGTCATCGCAAAAGCTGCAATCATTGGATTATTCGTTATAGGTAATATTCCAATAGAAATTATAATCATACAAATATTATAGATAAATGCCCAAAATAAGTTTTCTCCAATTATTTTAAAAGTAAACTTACTAATTTTAAACAATTTAACTATATTAGAAAGATCGTTATTCATAAGAATTATATCGCTTGAATTATTTGCAATATCTGTTCCACTAGCAATAGAAACTCCAATATCAGCACTTTTAAGTGAAGGAGCATCATTTATTCCATCACCGATCATCATAACTTTACCACTTTGCTTTAATTCATCAATATTAATTTTCTTTTCCTTTGGTAATACATTTGCACGAACTTCATCAATTCCAATAGATGAAGCAATTATTTTAGCTGTACATTCATTATCACCCGTAAGCATAACTACTTTTTTATTCATTACTTTTAAATTTTTTATTACTTCTTGAATATTATCTCTGATGATATCCTTTACTCCGAATATTGCAACTACTTTATTCTCTTCAAAAACATATACAATTGAAGCCCCAGTATTAACTATATTTTTTTCATAGTCTTCATAATCATTTTTAATATCTAACACTTTAAATAACTTATTATTTCCAATAAAATAAACTTTATCATTAACTTTACCAGTCAAACCAATTCCATCAATTGTTTTAAAATCAACAACATCATATAATTTATCATCTATTTTAAAAGCATTGCTGATTGGATGACTTGTTTTACTTTCTAAGCTTGCAACAATTCTTTTTACATCATTAGAATCACCACCAAATATATGTTCTTCACTTAAACGTAAATCACCATATGTAAGTGTTCCTGTCTTATCAAAAACAACAGTTGATACATCTTTTACACGTTCAAGAATATCACTTGATTTAACAAGAATACCAAATCTTGCACAAACTCCTTCACTTACTACAATAGCAAGAGGTGTTGCAAGACCTAAAGCACATGGGCAAGCACTTACAAGAATTGTAATAAATCTTTCCAATGCTTGAGTTAAAGTGCTACCAATAACCATATAGACAATGAAAGTAAGTAAAGCAATAAAAAATATTGTAGGAACAAATTTTTGACTTATTTTATCTACAAGATTAGATATGTGAGTCTTTGTATTACTAGCATCAATTACAAGTCTTACCACCTCAGAAATTGTTGAAGCAGCTCCAATTCTAATAGCTTCATATTCAATAAAACCATCAACATTCAAACTACCTGCTAAAACATCATCACCTACACTCTTTTTTTGAGCAATTGATTCTCCAGTAATAAATGCTTCATCCAAATGAGTACTTCCCTTAACAATCCTACCATCAACGGCAATTTTCATACCCGGTTTACATATTAAAATATCCCCAACTTTAATCTTATCAAGAGTAATACGTACTTCCTCATCACCCTTTTTTAAATAAGCATAATCAGGAGTAATTGTTACCAATTCTTTAATCGCATCAAGAGTTTTATTTTTATTCTTATCAGCAATAAATCTTCCCAATTTAACAAAATAAATAATAATACAAACAGATTCAAAATATAAGTTTTCAACGCATTCTATTGAACCATTAAAAATCATAACCAAACTAAATAAACTATATAATTCACTTGAAAGAACTCCAAGCATAACTAAAGTATCCATATTTGAGCTTCGATGTAATAAGTTTTTTACACCTGATATTAAAATATCCAACCCATATATCAGAAATGGAATATTTAAAACAGCTAAACAAATTGCATAATTAAGCGGATATTTTTCCATATTCAAAAATTCTATTATTGGTAGACAAACCATATGTGACATTGAAACATAAAGAACAATTAAAGCTAATATTCCAAACAAAATCAATTTTAATTTATCTTTTTTCCTTAAATTTTCTTGAACTACTTTATATTCTCCCAAGCTTTTAAAACCAGCTTTTTTTATTAATTCATCCAAATATTCCTTTGTTAAGTTATCATCATATTCAATTGATGCATTTGCAAGAACTAAGTTAACACTTGCAGATATAATTCCATCCTGTTTATTTAAGAAATTCTCTAAACTTGAAGAACAAGCACTGCAACTCATTCCTGCAATACTTAAAACAATTTTTTTCATACATCACCTACTTAATTACTTTTATCTTATTTGTTATCATATTCATCCAACAACTATATGTAAATTCTCCAATATCATCAGGAGTAAACTCAACTATATTTTCACCAATTTCTAATTTTGTATTTATACCATATTCTTTAATTTTTAATTCATTATTACAACCAGTCAAATATTTTTTATCTACATGAATTATAACTTCAACAGGAATACCTTTATGGACTATCATATTTTGATAATTATCATAAGTTAAATGAAATTCAACAACTTGTTTTCCATCAACCATTTTTGCTTCAACAAAATTATCAGTATTTATAAAAGGCAAATTAATGTTTAAATAGGATAATCCTCTAATAAACATCGACAAAGATAAAATAAATATTAAAACAACAGCAATCTTATTTAAAATAATCTTTTTTTCACCTTTAACGATATTAAATACTAAGCTTGATACAAACATAAGGGGAATAGTTCCTAAACAGAATAGAAACATTGATAAAGCTCCTAGGAAAAATGAACCAGTTGATAAAGCATAAACTTGCATTGCTTGCATTGGTCCACAAGGCATAAAGCCATTTAATAAACCGATTATAAATGGACTTTTTGAACTTTTTTTAAAATTAAATAATTTAACATTTTTTATATGAATTATACCTAACATATTTAAAGACATTATAAACATCAAAACCGAAGCAATAACGATAATAATTCCTGAAGACGTATCATTTATGCTTAATACACTTCCAAGTAAACCAACTAAACCGCCAATAAACGTATATGAAATAAGACGTCCTAAATTATAGAGTATTGGCTTTTTTATACTTTTACTCTTATCAACAGTTGCAACAAGATTTAATGAGCCACACATACTTATACAATGTAGGCTCGTAAACAATCCAGTAATAAGAAGCATACCAAGTGTTATATTAGTATCAATTGTTGGAATAAAATTAAAAATATTAAAGTTAAATATTCTATATATTAAAAAAGCAACAATGACAATTATTGATAATATAAATATGAATTCTTTTAGCTCAATATCTGTTTTTAAATTTTCTTTATCATCACTTATATACTCATTTTTAGTAACATATCCGCTTTTTATAACATTTCTAATAATTTCATACTTTTCAATTTCACCAATATAGTTGATAATAGCAATATTTTTCTCAAATTCAACAGATTTAATATTTTCTATTTTTAACAAAGAAGCACGTATTGTAGTTTCACAATGACTACAATGCATACCATCTATTTTTACACAAATCGTTTTCATTTTAACTTGCCAAAAAGATCAATAATATCTTCTATAACATCCATGTTATCATTTTTTATATCTTCAACCATACATGATTTCATATGACTTTTTAATATTTCACTTCCAAGACTTTTTAAAGCATTAGTAGCTGAAGCTACTTGAAGTAAAACGTCATCACAATATCGATCTTCACTAATCATTTGTTGAATACCATTGATTTGACCAGCTATTATTTTAAGTCTTCTAGTCAAATCCCTTTTTTCTTCATCAGTTCTATGCTTGCTTCTTGTACATTTACACTCCCTTTTCATAACATCACCAAAATCATTATAGGGTATAGGGGGTATATCTGTCAATTTAAAAATAAAAAAAGAAATAGATAAATCTATTCCCACATATCCGTATAGTCATCGTTTTTACTATACTCTTTATCCATTTTATTTATATAAGCATAGTATTTATATAAACTGCTGTTTGGATTTTTATAACTAACTTTTTCGATTCTAACTCCTTTAAGAAGAGACTCAGCAATATATAAGTATTCTGAATCTTTACCAGCTATTAATGCTGTATGCCCCCAACGAGCGATCACATCCCCTACTTTATAATCACCAGAGTTTGCATATTCATATGTTAAAGAATGCATTTCTCCGACATCACTCATATCTTTATGTCTATCGTTAATACCTGCTCCAATATCTCCAACGTCAAGACCAGAATTGTATAAAGACCATGTAACAAAACCTGAGCAATCTAACCCGTTCGGCATCTTTGCTCCTGGTTTATATCTATTATGATCTTGTAAATTAGTTAATGGACAACCCCATATGGCTGGACCTTTATGCGACACTTTTATATCTTTAAATTTATCTTCACTTAAGTATAGTCCTTTATGATAATATCTTCCCTCACCATCAGCTTTTCTTACTCCTGATTCATGCATTCTACCATTTTCATAAAAGTAAGATACTTTATATTTAAATGACAATGTCATAAATCTTATTGTTTCAATCAATGCTGCACGTGTTCCTTCACCTTTATTTAAAACTCTAGTTCTCAAAGCTTCATCTATAATATGGGCTTCTTCTTCAGTATAGGCATGACAAGGTAAAAACTTTTTTTTATCATCAAGTTCCGGTTTTCTAATCAAATCCGTTACGGTAACACTTACTTCAGCCTTTTTTCCGCTTTCACTTTTTAAAGTAACAACTGATGTTCCCAAGTTAACACCAACTATTTTTCCATCACTTATACTTACTATATCTTCATTTTCACTTGATAACGTTAATTTATAATCATCTTTTGAACTCTCTATATCATAGTTTAGTTTCTCACTTTCTCCAATAGCCAAATAAAACGTGTCAACTTTAAATTTAATACTTTTTACACCATCATCTATCTCTTTAATTGTTGGTATAAAATGAATTTCTTCTTTTCTATTGATAACGTCATAAGCTATAAAACATGAAATTATAAAGATAATTATTGAAATAAATAAAGATGCTTTTTTCATATTAACCTCACATATTGAATATAATATATAATTTAATATTTAGCAATAAAATAGTTAAAAAAAGTAGTAAATTTACTACTTAAATTCCAAGCAAAATAGTTGCTATATTAAAATATATTATTAAAGAGCATGCATCAACTATTGTAGTTATAAAAGGACTTGCCATAACTGCTGGATCAAAACCAAGTTTTTTGGCAAACATTGGTAAAGTACAACCAATAAATTTAGCGAGAATAACAGTTGCAATTAAAGTTAAGCAAACACAAAAAGCAACTTTTATACTTACAGCATCAATAATTAAAAGTTTAACAAAGTTACAAATAGCTAAAGTTAATGCACATAAAATAGATACTCTAAATTCTTTAAAAACAACTTTAAATATATCCTTAAATTCAATGTCATTTAAAGAAAGTGCACGAATAATACTCACGCTTGCTTGACCACCAGCATTTCCTCCAGTATCCATAATCATCGGAATAAAAGCTGTTAAAATAGTTACACTTGCTAAAGCCGATTCAAAGCTTTCGATAATTTTTCCAGTAAAAGTAGCAGATATCATCAAAAGCAAAAGCCAAGGTATTCTTGCTTTATAGGTTTCAAATACACCTGTTTTATCATAAGGTTTATCAACAGGTATAATTGCTGCCATCTTTTTTATATCCTCGGTTGCTTCACTTTCAAATACATCAAGAACATCATCAATCGTGATAATACCAACAAGTCTATTTTCAGAGTCAACTACTGGCATAACTGTCAAATTATATTTATGAAACATATTAGCAACTTCTTCTTGATCAGTAAAAGTTGAAACATATATCAAGTCTTTTTTACAAACATCCTTTATCTTATTTGTTTCTTTAGCAAAAAGAAGGTCAGTTGCTTCAATACTTCCATATAATTTTCTTTTATGATCTACTACATAACATGTATTAATAGTTTCATAATAACTGATTTCATTTTCTAGTTTTAGAATTGCGTCCCCAACTAATGTTTCACCTTTAAATTCAACATATTCAACTGTCATAATAGATCCAGCAGTATCATCTTTGTATCTTAATAGTTTATTAATATCTTTTCTCGTGTCATCACTACAATTTTTTAAAATTTTATCAACAATATTTGCTGGCATTTCCTCAAGGACATCAGTTGCATCATCAGCAAACATTTCATCAATTAAAGAAACAGTTTCCTTCTCACTCAGTTCCCTTAAAAGATTAGTAGCTACAACTACATCAAATTCTGAAAAAACCTCAACTGCTTTATCTTTAGGAATAATCCTAAAAACCATAGCTAAATCTGAATTAGATAAATCACTTATCACTTCAGCCAAATCACTAATATTCATTTTATTTATAACGTTTTTTAACTCATTAATGTTCTTCTCATCAATAAGTTTCTTTATATTTTCTTCCATATAAACCTCCAAATTTGATATTATTTTTATAATTTATATACCTCGGGTATCCGTCCATAAAAAATATCACCTCCAAAAGTTTAACAAAAACATTATAATATATATTTATTCAAAAAAAAAGATTTAGAAACTCTAAATCTATTTTTTACTTTTTTTAGTATTCTTTTTTGCTGTATTTTTATTAGTTGAAGTTTTCTTACTTTTTGATTCTTGCTTTTCAGTTTTTTCTGTATTTTTTACTTCTTCTTCTTTTTCTTCAACTTCCATATCAGTTTCAGAATCAGGTTCTACATATTCACTAGCATTACTTCTACCAAATAGAATAGCAACTACAACAGCTGCAGTTATACCAAGAATTACATAACCAACAACATCATTTTTTTTCTTTTCCTCTGTTTTAGTATTTGAACCAGTACTATCTACTTTTATAGAACCATCTTGTATTCCAGCAACAACATCAACATAATTTGAATCAGAATATTCCTCATTAATAGCTTTAACTATTTTTTCTGGACTAGATTCTTCTGAAAAACCAGTAAAATATTGATCACCAATTACATAAAATGGAACACCATCAACATTAAAGTTAAAATAACTTCCAACTTTAGTCATAAGATCACTGTTGTTCTTATCACCCCATACTTCATAATCAACTATACGAAATTTAGAATTGATAGTTTTATCTTTTTCTAGTGTTGCAGTATAGTTATGAAGTTTTTGACAATAACCACATGTTGATCCATAAAATATATAAAAATTAATTGGGCCCTTTTCTGCTTTCTTTGTGGTCTTTGCATTTACTGTTACAAAAGGAAATACAACTAAAACCATAATCATTAAAATTTTAAAATATTTTTTCATTACCATAATCCTCCTTAATAAATTATAACATAATATATAATATTTGAGATATTTTTTTTATAAAATTACTGATGTAGATATTCCAAGAGGTATTCCTACAAAATACCAAATTAGAATTAATACAATCCACATTGCTAAGATAACAAGCGAATATGGAATTAAATACTTAATTGATTTTACCAGTCCAGTTCCATCTTTTTCATACTTCTCCATGAATGATACATATATAACAAAGTAAGCCATTGCTGGTGTAAGTGGATACATTATACTAGAAGAAACTGTGAAAACTAGTTGAGCAAACTCAGGTGAGAATCCCGCAGTCATCATCATAGGTACAACTGTGCCTGAAAGAATTGCCCAACGATTTACAAATGATGGAAGTAATATTGTTGAAATCATACTAATTATAAACACAAGAAGTATAAGTGGAACTCCAACAAAATTAGTGTTACTTAACATCTTTGCAAGTGCAGCAGTAACCAATGCCCCAATATTAGTATACTTAAGTAGGCTAATAAACATACTAGCACAGAAGATTAAAACAATTACTTTTCCTATTCCATCAAGAGAATGTGATAAAAAATCACATATATCACGATGATTATTTATTGATTTTGTACCAATTCCATATAATAATCCTAAAATGAAGAAAAGTATTGTAACTACAAATACAAATCCACTATTGAAGAATGAATCATATCCAAATAATTTATCAATATATCTTGTTTGAGAATAATCCAAGAAATTTCCTCCAAAAGGCACATTTGGAATTATATTATAGATAAATATTAATAGGTATATAGTCGCCCCAAATAATGCTAAAAGTAATCCTCTTTTCTCTCTACGAGTTAATTTTTCTTTTGGTTCAACAATTTCTTCATCAACTTCATATTTACCAAGTTTTGGTGCAATAATTCTTTCTGTTATATATGTTAATAAGCATGAACCAACAAATATAGCAACAATCATAATCAGTAAAAAAGAAAATGATGATATTACATAACCACTAGAAATTACATTAGCGCTCATTATCGTATAATCAGCAAGTGATGATCCAACACTCGAAAGCATAAAATTCATTCCAAATCCCAGAGACAATGCAGCAAATGATGAAATTATTCCAACAATTGGATTTCTCTTACCATATTTAAATAATAATGCTGATAATGGTATAAGTATTACAAAGCACAAATCTCCAGTTAAGCTTGCTAAAATACATATCAACATAAGTATAAAGGTAACAGTTGTTTTAGAAACATTCTTCGTTAAAACAAAGAAAATAGTATCCAAAAATCCGCTTCTATCCATTATTCCAATACCAATCAATATAATTAACAACATTGAAAGAGGCGTAAATGATACAAATGAAGAAACAGTATTAGAAAATATATACTTAATTCCACTCAAATTTAAAAGGGATTCTACTGTAACCAATGTTGATTCATAATTACCAGTTTTAACATTAATTTTATTATAAGTGACAGACGCATCAAATAAATCTAAAATTCCACTTAGTAGAACTACAAGTCCACTCATAAGTAAAAAAGCCATTATCGGATGCAACATTACGCGATCACGCAAATTTTTAAATTTTTTCATTTTCGACTCCTTTAAGTTTTTTCTTAAACTCTAATCTATCCATCATTACCTCATGTCCACAGTTAACACACTTTATTTTAATATCAACACCATTTCTAGTAATGATCCATTTATTTGTTCCACACGCATGTGGTTTTTTCATTATAACAGTATCGCCTACATTAAAGTTTTTTTCCATTATGTACCTCCACTTGAGGATAAGGAATCTTTATTCCATCTCTATCAAATTGTTCCTTTATAATTCCTAACGCTTTTCTTTTCATATCAAATTTAGAATCCGGTTTAGCATGTACTCTAAATATATAAGTAACTGAAGAATCATTCATACTTTCAATACCTAAATATTCACAAGGTTTTACTATATTTGGAAGTTTATTAATTCTATCCATTGCTTTTGCAAGAGATTTTTTTACGTTTTCCTCAGTTTCTTCATAAGCAACATCAACCATAATTGGAATACTTGCATGTTTTTGACTCATATTTATAACATGAGATATTTCACGGTTTGATATTATTAATATATTACCATCAAAATCTCTTACTTTAGTATTTTTAAGACCAAGTCCAATAACATATCCAATAAAATCATTTATTTGAACCAAATCGCCTATTATAAAATAGTTATCCATTATAATATTACATCCACTTATGATATCTTTAAGCATATCTTGAAAAGCAAGACCAGCTATAGCACCAGCAATTCCAAGACCTGCTAGAATTCCTTTTACATTTACTCCATAAGTAGCAAGAATAATACATAATCCAACAAGTATTAAAATATATTTTAAAACACTGCTGATAAGAACTACTATAGTATTTCTTTTTTTATCCTCTAGTTTACTAGTATTAGTTATTAACATTCTTTTAATTGCTCTAGATAAAATGTTCATAAGTAAATAGCAAGATAATACAACTATTATAGGAACATAAAATTTTGGACTAGAAATAAAGTCAACAATTTTTTCAATATTCATCATTTTATTCACCAAGTATATTATACCTTAAACACAAGAAAAAAGACAAGTTTTACTTGTCTATTTAAGTTTCTTCTTTTTAGCTTTTTCTTTTACATACGATAAAGAATCCTTTATTCCACTTACTCTTAATCCCTTAAGAGGTTGGCATATACTTTCACATAAATTAACGTGTTTTATATGTTTTAAAAGATAACTACCATACTTAGTCTTCTCTTTATTTTTAAATTTATCGTAATTAGGTATTTTGTTTGCATTACTGTAAACACTGCTCAAATCCACAAAAATGTCTTCGCCATCTATACTTATATATTTATCATACCTAGAATAAATTTTTAAAAATTCATCAATATTTCCTTTTACTATATTAGAAACTTTATTAGGATTTTCAATAATAAATCTAATGTCACCCTTATATGATAGAGAACAAATCATTTCAAAGAGTTCATAAATACTTAACTTTTCTTTATTTAAAATAAGCAAAGATGTAAGCAAAACACTTTCCCTATTAAAATTAATTACATCATCAAGTTTTTTTGTACTTTTAAAAGAATAAATTGGTTTTTGCATTCTACCAGTTACATAAAAACTACTCCAAGTACTTAAATGCTTTATAAAATCTTTAGTTTCTATAACACCAAACTTATAATTAACTTTTCTATCTCTCACTACGTTATATATAATACCAGTTCTACCCTTTAATTTTTTAGAACTCAATTTTATTATTTTTTTTCTAGTGCTTTCAGTATAATCTTCTGGATTTTTAGCAATATCATTAGTTAACCAGTCTTTTAAAGAATCAACTACAAATATAAAATCCATACTTTTTACAGTTTTTGAATTGTAACCTGCTTGATGAAAAAAACTTGATCCATATCCATAAGCAGCCGTGATTCCATCCTTAGATGAAATTATATTTTGTGCTTCTTTAATATAATCCATAAATTATTCTCCAATTTTAACGTTTAATATTTCCATTATTCTATCTAAATCACTGTTGGAATCAAATGGAATAACAATCTTTTTCTTAGAAACAACAGCTTTAGAACCAGTCATTTCTCTTAAAGTATTTTCATATATTTTAAGTTTTAAATCTTTTTCTTCATGTTTAATTTGTTTTCTTTTTGGTATTTCTTCTTCTCTAGAAATATCTTCAATATCTCTTACAGTTAAATTTTCTCTTACGATTTTATTAGCAAGAGTAATTATTTCCGTTTCATCTTCCATTTTACTTAAAACTCTAGCATGACTTGCTGAAATTTTACCAGTTATAACCATATCTTGAACTAGACTTGGAAGTTTTAAAAGGCCAAGAAGATTTGTAATATATGTTCTTGATTTATTGAAACGATTTGCAAGCATTTCTTGAGTATATCCCATGTTATCCATGAATTTCTTATATGCTTTTGCTTCTTCTATTGCACTCAAATCCTCTCTTTGAATGTTTTCAATTAAAGCAAGTTCCATCATTTGTTTATCATCAAAATCTTTAATAATAGCTGGAATAGTAGTTAAACCAGCAAGTTTACTTGCTTTTGTTCTACGTTCACCAGCTACAAGTTCATAGCCTTTAATACTCTTTTTAACAATAATTGGTTCAAGTAACCCATGCTCTTTAATTGATGCAGCAAGTTCACTTAAACTTTCCTCATCAAAATGAGTTCTAGGTTGGTAAGGGTTTGATCTAATCTCATCAATATTTATATCAACTACATCACTTTTTTTAGTATTTTCAACAATATCTTTTTCAAACGTATTGAAATCCATTTCACTGTTAAAAAGTTGTTCTAAGCCCTTTCCTAAAGCTTTTCTTGTATTAGTTTGACTCATCTCTTCTTATAACCTCCTCAGCTAAATTATTATAAGCTTTCGCAGCTCTACTCTCTGGGTCATATTCATTTATTGGTTCACCATGACTTGGTGCTTCTACTAAACGTATTAAACGAGGAATAATGGTATCAAAAACTTTTTCATTAAAGAATCTTCTAACTTCTTCTACAACTTCAAGTCCTAAATTTGTTCTTGAATCGAGCAAAGTTAATAAAACTCCCTCTATTCTTAATCTAGGATTTAACCTAGTTTGTGTCATAATAATTGTATTTAAAAGTTGAGTTATTCCTTCTAGTGCAAAAAATTCACATTGTACTGGAATAATAACTGAATCACTAGCAACTAAAGCATTTGTTGTTAAAAGTCCTAAACTTGGTGGACAATCAATAATAATGTAATCAAAATTGTCCTTTATAGGTTCTAAAACACTTTTTAATTGCTCATTCATCTTAAAGTCATTGTTTTCATGAGTCATCTCTATTAACTCAATATCAATTCCTGCTAAATTTATAGTTGCAGGCATTATAAATAAATTGGTAAATCTAGTTTTTATTATAGCTTTCTTAGCAGGTACACTTCCATTTAAACAATCATATACACTTGCAGTTATATCACCCTTATTTATTCCAAGCCCAGTTGATGTATTACCTTGTGGATCCAAGTCAATTAAAAGAGTTCTTTTGCCTAATTTTCCTAAAGAAGCAGACAAATTTATACTTGTTGTAGTTTTTCCAACTCCACCCTTTTGATTTACTAACGATATAACTCTAGCCATAATACCACTCATTTCTACCTAATGTCTACATAATAGATTATAACATAATTAGTTATTAAATAGAAACCAATTTTTTATATTTTAGTTATTATTTTTATTACCATATCTTTGATTAAATTTTTCTATTTGAGTTAGTCTTTTTTGAGGTTCTTTTTTAGGGACAAAATCTTCTTCATATTCATATCCAAGAGAATACTTACTAACTGGATAAAAAGTAATGATATCTTTTGTTTCCATTATAGTAACAACCTGGATTTTATCTAATGATATGTCTCCTAAAACACCTGCACCAGGATAATCAATAATATATTTATCAACAGTTTCATCCAATGATCTAAAAACAGGATCCATATCCTTTATAATATTACGTATTTTAAAATACTCATTATTTATATTAAAAGACGGAGAAAACTTTCCAGAACCATTTTCAGAATAATAATGGGCCATTATATGATCAAGTGAACGAATATTTGAATACCTACTTATTTGATTTATAAAATACGATTCAGAATATTCAACAGATTCACCTAAATTTTTCTTAGCAATCGTATAATACCTATTTATTTCAATCAAAGTTTTTTCAGGAATATTTGGATATTTTAACAAATAATTTTCGGTAACATCTTTAGCCTTAGAATATTCTTTTAATCTAGTTAATATATTTACATATAAAATCATTACTTCTATAGAATTATTTGTTGGTAGAATCACAGTTTCAAGAATATTTTTTGCAACATCATAATTACCTTGAGACGCTTCTATCTCAGCATTTAATATGTCTTTTACAGGGGAATCATCAAGATCACTAAAATACTTTTTAGCCATATCAATATTTCCTTTTAATAGTTCAATTCTAGCAAGCCAACTAGCTGATTTATAAATAAGCGATTGAGCACAATTGGATTCATTAACCTTCTTTAATAATTCGTACGCTTCGTCATAATCATGATTAAGAAACTTGATAATCGCCTTTGACACAAAGAAAGATGCATCTTTTTCATCAAAATGATTATATTTATCAACATAGTATACCGCAGTTTTCAAATTATCAGTATTAGCATAAACATCAGCTACCAAACGCGTTTCGTATATTGTTTTTGGTGTAAACTTATATTCTTTAATATATTTTAATGCTTTATAGTCCTTACGAATGTTATGATAAAAAAATATAATTTGAAATACAGTATCATGTTCACAAAAAAATGGATTACTATCAAGAAAAGCAGCTAACTCTTCATTCAATCCGCCTTTTCTTCCAGCTATAATAAGAAATCTCATATTCTTTTCATCCTTTTTAGGATCATCATAATATGCTTTTAAAAGATAATAATATGCTTCCTCATACATAGATAAAAAAGAGTAACAAGTTCCTAGTTTTTGATATACAAAAAATGGTTTAATAGTAGTTGGTTCTTCAATTAATTTAAGTTTATCAATTGCCTCTTGATAATGACGTTGCTTAAAATAAACCATACCAAGTTCATATCTTAAATGTTCATTACTAGAATCTTTTCCAAGTTCATCTTTTAAAATTGAAGTTGCCTCATCAATTCTACCTTCATTGGCTAAATATCTAGCTTGATTTTCAGCATAATTAATATTATTCTTTTTAACCATATGGTTATATTGACCTTTATTATATCTCATAGAAAACCTCCTATTTTTATCTTTTTACGATATATTATTATTTATAATTAATATTTTCTGTTGGAACTAACATTTTTACATTATTAGCAGTCTCAGTTGATTCATTATCAAAACTTTTCTTGTAAGATAACTCACTTACTGGATAAAAAGATATTATATCCTTTGTGCCTATAATTGTAACAACTTGCATCTTATCTAAAATTTTATCATTAAGAATGCCGGCTGATGGAAAGTCCACTAAATATGTATCACAGACATTGCTACATGCACAAATTTTTGGATATTCATTAGCAATCAACTCTTGAAGTTTATAAAAAGTAGCTTCTAAATCCAAGCCAGGAAAGAAATTATACTTTTCAGAACTTGCATTCACACGTTCCAAAGTTGTATCGGCAGAATAGTCAATTATTTGACCTGACATATAACTTGTTTTTTGAGTTTCTAATCCTATTTTATTTTTAGCAATTGTAATTAGCAAAGTCATATTTGTTAAAGTGTACTTATCTAGTTCATTTTTATAATTAAAGAATACAAAACCTAATATATTTAAAGCATCCGAGTATTTACCTTTTCTAATATCTATAGAAGCAAGATAAATTAATGAAACAATTCTATATTTTTCATCCTTTTCGCTTAACTTTTCCAAAATACTTTCTGCTTTATCTAATTCATTGCTATAAATATACAATGTAGCTTTTAAAACTTTTGTTTTAGATAAATTAGATGACATAAATTTTAAATTACTTTTTGCTTCTTCTATTTTTCCCAATCTTATTTGAGATTTTATTAACCAATAAACGGTTTCATTAGTACGATATCTTTTTTTAACTAAAAGATCATAAATATTTTCGCTTTCAGCATAATTTGAATGACGATATTCAATTTTTCCTTTTAATAGCAAAGCTGAATTATTTAATCTATCCATACTATTTAAAATATTAAGAGCTTTATCAACTTGACCAGTTTCATAATATATAGCAGCTATAATAGTTTTATCATAATCATTTTCTGCTACAAAATCTTTATTTTTTATAGTTTCTAATGCCATATCATTCATTTTTAGTTCATGATAAAGATTTAAAATTTGATTTATTGTATTATGCTTTTCATAACAAAGATATTTTTTAATAAAAGACAATCCTTCTTGAAATCTCTTAGAATTATTAGCAGAACTTACTACCATATAATATATATAATCTTCTTTTTTCTCTTGACGTTCATCATACTCATAAGCTTTAACACCACAATCAAAACTTTCACTATACTTTTTAAGATTAAAATAACATATACAAAGCTTATAATAAACATGATAAGGTTTAACAACTTTGCCATCCGTTAAAAATAATAAATGCTTCACAGCTTCATCATAATTATGTTTTTTTATATACAATTTAGCAAATTCAAAATGACATATCATATCACCAGTTAAAGAAAACTTTTTCTCAAGTAATTCAATTGCTTCATCTATTTTGTTTTCACTTGCTAATTCTTTTACATCATCAAATGACCTAGCATTTGTTTCTATTTCTCTTACATCAATATCTTGATTATTATCAAAATCTTCCAAAATATAACACCCCAATACAAATATGCAACATATAATAACACATTTTATGCCAAAAGAAAAGTCTCACGAAGAGACCTGTCTATAAATATTTTCTGAGTTCACCAGTCAATTCATAAACTTTCACTAGCAACTTCCATATTTTTTATTAAACTTTTCTATTTGACTTAATCTTTTTACATTAATAACAGGTCCAACAGAATCACTATCAAAATTCTTCCAATAAGATAATTCACTTACTGGATAAAAAGAAATTATATCTTTTGTTCCTATAACTGTAATAACTTGCATTTTACCTAGAGGCCTATCATAGAAAACACCAGCAGAAGGAAAATCCACAACATAAGCATCACACGCACGACTACATGCACAAATTTTTGGATATTCATCAGCAATTAGTTCTTGAAGTCTATCAAAAGTAGCTTGTAAATCAATGTTTTTAAAAAAATGATAACCATTAACACGATCTTCCATATGTCTAAGAGTTGCATTTTGGGAAAAATTGGCCACTTGTTCCATAACATAATTTGTTTTTTGAATATCAATTCCAATATTAGTTTGTGCAATAGATATAAGCATAACTACATTTGATAAAATACGCTTATCAAATGTAGTTTTATAATTAAAGTACACGAAACCTAGTAGACTTAAAGCTTCTGTATATTGATGTTTTCTAATGTGTATAGAAGCCAAATAAATTAAAGAAATACATCTGTACTTTCCATCATTTTCACTCAATTTTTCTAAAATATTTTCCGCTTCATCTAATTCATTACTATAAATACATATAGTTGCCTTTAAAAATTCTGTTTTAGCCAAGTTAGCAGGGATTAACTTCAAATTGTTTCTTGCTTCTTCTATTTTTCCCAATCTTATTTGAGATTTAATTAACAAATAAGCCGTTTTACTAGGTCGATATCCTTTTTTTACCAAACGTTCAAATATTTTTTCACTTTCCAAATAATTTGTTTGTCGGTATTCAATTTTTCCCTTTAAAATCATAAGTGAATCATCTGTTTTTTCCATTTTATTTAATACATCATATGCCTTGTCCATATTACCAGTATCATAATATATATAGGATAAAGTAATTCTATCATAATCGTTTTCTGGTTCAAACGATGTACTTCTTATAACCTCTAAAGCCTTGTTATTCATTTTTAAATCATGATAAAGACTTATTACTTGATTTACTGTTTTAGGATTTTTATAACAAGGGTATTTTTCTATAAAAGATAACCCTTCTTGTAATCTACTAGTTTTATTAGCAGAACTTATTATCATATAATATAAATAATCATCACACTTTTCCTGATTATCACTAGATTCATAAGTTTTAATACCACAATCAAAGCATTCATTATATTTTTTAGAATAAAAATAGCATAAGCATAGTTCATAATGAACATAATAAGATTTTACGGAATCACAACCAACTAAAGATAATAAAAGATTTATAGCTCCATCATAATTATGCTTTTTTATATACAACTTAGCTAATTCAAACTGACATTTCAAATCACCTGTTAAAACAAACATTTTATTAAGCATTTCAATTGCCTCATCTATTCTATTTTTTTCTATTAGCTTTTTAACATCATAAAATGATACCACTTCTTTATCTAAATTTTTATTTTCACTACTTAGAGTTTTATTAACTTCTCCCAAATATAACACCACCAATATAAATATGTAATTTATAGTATCATACATTAAAGCAAAAGAAAAGTCTCACAAAGAGACTTATTGATTTCTTAACTTAGCATCAAACTTTGTTTCAATATCTTTTATTACTTTATTGAACACTACCATTACTTCTTCATCACTTAATGTACGTGTTTCATCTTTAAACACCAACTTATAAGCCATAGATTTCTTACCTTCTTCAATGTTTTCATATATATCAAAGATATTAACTGAATCAAGTATTCTTCCAGCACTTTTCTTGATTGCTTCTTTCATTTCAGCATTGGTTACATCATTATTTACAATAAAAGCAAAATCTTTTTCAATACTTGGATATTTAGAAGCAGTTTTATATTTTATAGGTTTTACTCTGCTTAACAAACTATTTAAATTAAGTTCACAAACATAGATTTCATCTTTTTTAATAGAAGGGTGAACTCTACCAATAATACCTATTTCATTTCTATCTAACATAATTCTAGCACTCATATTTGGATGCATATCAGGTAAATCATTTGCTTGAACAAACGAATATCTATTTTTAAATCCTAGATAATCAAGCAAGTTTTCAACAATTCCTTTTAGTACAAAGAAATCTACTTTAACATTTATTCCTAAAACTCCATTTGTTAAATAATTTCCACTCATAAGTATAGCTGCTTTAGTTGTTTCATTATAATTTATGTCATATGTTTTAGCTATTTCATATATTAAAATATCACTTACTTTTCTTGCTTTATTATAATCAAAAACATTGATTAATGATGGAAGTATACTTGTTCTAACTACACTTTTATCAACACTCATCGGATTTGGTAAAATAACATTTTCAAGATTATCATATTTAAACATCTTAGCCATTTCTGGACTAGTTAAAGTATAAGTCTTTGCTTCATTTAAACCAGATGCTCTTAAACGAGTTGAAACCATTTTTCTTAAACGAACATCATCTGCATAACGTCCTAAACGAATTGGAACTCTAGGAACTTTAGATACTAAGTTTTCATATCCATAGAATCTACCAATTTCTTCAGCAATATCATTTATATTAGCTTCAACATCTAATCTTCTACGTGGAATAACTACATGGAAAATACCATTTTCATAAGTATATCCAAAATCAAGGCGAGTTAATTCAGTTTTAACATCTTCATCAGTAAGTTCAATTCCAAGCATTTTATTAATATCATTTTTAGTGAAATCAACACGTTTTTCAGACTTATCTATTACGTCATGTTTTATTTCGTCTTTTAGTACTTCACCTGATGCATACTTTTCAAGTAGAAAACATGCTCTTTTTATAGCCTCATCAGTATATTCAAAGTTAAGTCCTTTTCCATAACGGATACTTGCTTCACTTTTTAAATCAAGTCTTTGAGCAGTAAGTCTAATAGAAACAGCATCAAATATAGCAGATTCAATTAAAACTGTTGTAGTGGATTCATCAACTTCAGTGTTTTCTCCACCCATAACCCCAGCTATACATACAGGCTTTTCACCATTCGTGATAACGATGTCATTTTCTGTTAATTTGCGGTTTTTTCCATCTAAAGTAATGATTTCTTCTCCGTCAACTGCATCCCTTACTAAAACATGTTTTCCAAGTTTATCATAATCAAAGAAGTGAAGTGGTTGACCATATTCAAGCATAACATAGTTGGATATATCAACAACATTATTAATTGAACGCATACCAGCAGATTTTAAACGATTTTTAATAAACTCAGGAGATTCACCAATTTTAACATTTTTAACCATTTTAGCAATATAATATGGACATTTTTTAGTTTCAACATCAAGGCTAAATTTATCTTTAATTGATTCATCTACTTCATGATAATCACTTTCTGGTAAATGTACACGTTTATTTAAAACTGTTGCAACTTCGTACGCAAAACCGATATGATAATAGCAATCATTATTACGACGTTTATGGTTATCAAGATCATATATAGTATCATCTAATCCAAGTACTTTTAGTGGGTCTTCTCCAGCCTTTGCAGTTTCAGGAAGCTCTGTAATACCTGCAGCATAAGTTTCATCATTTTTTTCTTCAAGACCAAGTTCAAAAAGAGCACAAATCATACCATTTGATTCTACACCTCTAATTTTTCCTTCCTTAATTTGAAAATTCCCAGGTAATATACATCCAGGTAAAGCAACGATTACTTTTATACCTTCACGAACATTGCTAGCTCCACATACTATTTGTCTAACAGTTTTTCCATCGTTAACTTTACAAACATGTAAATGATCTGAATCCGGATGATCCACACATTCTAATACTTCACCAACAACAAGATTATCGATATGATGATCTATTACGCCCTCAATATTTAATCCACCTTTAGTTACTTGTACTGCTAAATCTTTTAAATCTATACCATCTAAATCTACATAATCTTTAACCCAATTCATACTAATCATTATACTTCACCATCCTTTCTATCAAAATTTTCTACTTCTCTTAAATCCAAGTTATAGAACGTTCTTATATCTTTTATTCCATATTTCAACATAGCTATTCTTTCAGCACCAAAACCAAAAGCAAATCCTGACCAAACATTTGGATCATATCCACAATTTCTTAAAACGTTTGGATGAACAAGACCTGCTCCACCAATTGTAATCCAACCAGTACTTTTACATAAAGTACAACCTTTTCCACGACATTCAAAACATTCGATATCCATTTCTACACTAGGTTCTGTAAATTGATAATATGAAGGGCGAAATCTTGTTTTAAGCTCACTTCCAAACATATTTTGAGCAAGTACATCAAACGTTCCTTTTAAATCACATAAACTGATATCTTTATCAACAAGCAATCCTTCTATTTGCATAAATTGATGTGAATGTGTTGCATCATCATCATCTCTTCTATAAGTTTTACCAGGACAAATCATTCTTATTGGAGTTTTACCCTCACCTTTTAACATTGTTCTTGCTTGAACTGGACTAGTTTGACTTCTAAGCAAAATTTCATTGTCTTTTATATAGAAAGTATCTTGAGCATCTCTTGCTGCATGACCTTTTGGAATATTTAAAAGCTCAAAGTTAAATCTATCCTCTTCTATTTCTGGTCCATCTACAACATCATATCCCATAGACATAAATATGCTTTCAACATTTTCGATAACTCTTTCCAAAATATTTGCACGTCCAAAATTAAATTTTGTACTTGGTAAAGTAACATCTATTCTTTCATTTGCAAGTTTTTCATTTAAAGTCTTTAGCTTTAAATCATTTTCACATTTTTCAATTATAGTTGAAACTTCACTTTTCAAAGTATTAGCTAAAGCACCTACTTCTTTTCTTTCATCAATGCTTAAATCCTTCATATTTTTAGTCAACTCAGTAATACATCCTGATTTACCGATATATTTAGCTTTTAATTCAACAATATCTTGTAGATTATTAACTAAACTTATATCTGTTTGTAAATTACTTTTAATAGTTTCACATTTTTCTTTCATAAACTTTCCCTCCTAAACAAAAAAAGCCATGACTTAAGGACGGATAAATCCGTGGTACCACCTTAATTCATGACTTATAATCATCTCAATATTTCTTAACGCGAAATCACGGTTTATGCTCCTGTGTTGAAATTCATAATACAACCTTATTTAAGATACTTTCAGCCGATGATATCCACTCTCTAAAAATGTATTATATTATTACTTGACGCACATTCATCGCATCACTAATGCTAGTTTACATCATAATTTAGTTTAAGTCAATCAAAAAAACTTGCCTAAGCAAGTCTTTTTTATATAACCATTAATATTATTAAAATAATGATAATTACTACTAATAATGCTAGTAAGAATTTCCAAATATGTTTAAACCATTCTTTTAATGAAATATCAAACATTGATAAACCAAATACAAGAATAGCACTTGTTGGAGCAATGAAACCTACTAATCCATAAGCTGCTTGTAAAGCAAATGCAGCAGCATTTAAATTACTAAATCCACTAAATGCACCAGCAATTAAGGAAACAACATATTGGAAGTCTACTGCAAATACAGTTGTTAAGATACTAGAAATAAATATAGTAGCTATATTAGTACCCATACCAAGAATTAAACTTACAAGTCCTGGAACTCTTGGATAAATAACGCTTATTTCAAGTACAGTATAAACAGCAACTAGTAATGCAAGTGGTTTTCCAATAGCTTTGAATCCACTAACGAATTCTTCAACTACTTTACTAAATGGAATTCTATAGATGAATTTAATTACCATACTAGCGATTAAAATTAATCCACCACCGATAAATAAATCCCAACTACCAAATGCAGCTAATGTTCCGCCTAATATATGAGAATATACTTTAGAATTAAATAATTCTGCATCTTGAATCCAAGCTAAAGCATCTTTAAATGCGGTTACTCCAAATGCACCTTCCCAACCAATATATGCTAATATTAAACTTACGAAAAGAATAATAATACATACTACTAGTGGTAATACTTTAACATTCTTTTTATTTGCTGCTTTAACTTCTTCACCAATAAATGGATCAATTAAAGCATTTTCCTTTGTTCCTTGAACTTTATTCATTCTTACAAAAGTAAAGAACATAAGTAATGCATAAGCAATTACAAAAAGAATAATTGTTGCAAGTAATTCATTACCATAACTTACTCCTAACCCAGTAGAAGTATTAGCAAGTTGACCACTGATTTTTACAGAATAAGTTGCTCCTAAAATACCAACTAAAACTGCTCCAAATGTTGCAGTAACACCACTTACTTTATCAACCTTTAATTTGCTTAAAATTGATATTACAAATGGAATAAGAGCAAATATTGCAAATTGTTCAGTACTTACACCTGAAATACAAGCAATAATAAATGCAGCAATACCTACAAATATTTTTTCCTTTCCTTCAAATTTTTTTGCAATGTTATCAGTTAGTTTTTGATATGCAGCAGTTGAACCTAATAATTTATAGAATCCTGCAACTACAAATGCAAATACAAATATAGTTGTAAAATAATAAATTACTAGTTGTCCATAAGTAGTTATATCAAATAAACCTACTCTTGTATCATTTGCAGTAGATGCAAATAATCCGAATTTTTCTGCATAACTTAATCCAAGTTTACCATTACTATAATATGCTTCTGGAAAAATCCAAGAAAGAATAATAGCAATAAATAAAGTGATTAATGCTCCAACTAATAAACTATGCTTTTCACTTAATTTCTTCATTATTCTAACCTCCTATACCAATTATAACACATTATCAAGTATGTAAATATTTTTTTTATTGATATTCATAAAAAAAATACTCTTTCATAGTATTAATTAGAGGTGAAAATTAATGAACGGAACATATTATCCAAATCCAACATTTCCAAACAATATGAATGGATATGATAATTCAATGGAAGAAGTTTCATCAAATCAAGTTAACAATGATGAACAAAGTTACATTGAAAATATTTTAAGAATGAATAAAGGAAAAAAATGTAAGGTATTCGCATCTTTCCCAGATAGTACTGAATGGCGAGATCGAATATATGACGGCATTATTGAACAAGCAGGAAAAGACCATTTAGTGATGTCAAGTCCAGAAACAGGGGACTGGTATTTAATACCACTTATTTATTTTAACTGGGTTGAATTTGAAGAACCAATCAACTATATTAAAACATTTTAGAAAAATATTCTAAGTTTTTTCTTTCATCTCCAATCGTTGTAGATAAATAATGACCTGGATATAATCTAATAGAATCATCATATGAAAGTATTGTTTCAATACTTTTTTTCATATCTATTTCATTTCCACCTAAATCTGTTCTACCAATTGAACCATTAAACACAAAATCACCAACGAACATAACATTATCATCCTTAAAATAGACACTTATAGAATCATCAGTGTGGCCAGGCGTGGGAATTACTCTAAAAGTAAATACTCCAATATTATTTTCTTCTTTTAAATTACTATAATCATATACTTTAGCATTATAATAGTTTTTAATACTTTCAAGTGCACCAACATGATCAAAATGATGATGAGTAATAATTATTCCAACAACTTCACCAGCTATACTTTCAATAATTTTATTTGCTTCATCTCCTGGATCAATTATCAAAATTTCTCCATCTTTTTCAAGTATATAACAATTAGTTTCTAAACTTCCTACAACAACACTTTTTATCTTCATTCTTATTTCCTTTCTAAAAAAATCATGATATACTTACCATAGGTGGTAACATGATTAAAATAATATTAACAATTATAATTGTAATATCATTATTAACACTTTTGTTTATTTCATTATACACGAAAATATTAGTTTCTAAAACAAGAGTTTTAAAAGCCGAAAAAGAAATTGAAGATGAACTAAATAAAAGATATAAAATAATAGAAGAAATGAAACCAATAATTGAAAAATCAACGAAAAAAGAAATAAAAGACTTTAAAGAGTTAGAGGATTTAAAGAAAACTAATGTTTCTACATTTGATATTGATGCTAAAATTGAAACAACAATTCAAACTATAGAGATAATTAGAAATGATTATCCTAAATTAGATAAGAAAAAAGATTTTAAAGAATTAGTGACTAAATTAGAAGAATCAACAACATATATAAATGCAGCTAAATCATATTTTAATAGTTATAATAAGAATCTACTTACATATTCTAGAAAATTTCCAACAAATATAATGTGTTTAATTATGAAGATTAAAAAGAAACCTTATTATGAAGGAAAAGATGTTTTTAGTGATATAGACATTTAGTCTATATTTTTTTTGCAAATAAAAATGTTGATAACACACATATTATCAACATTTTTTATATTATTTATTAATTTTATAAGTAAGTTTTGTTGAATCACTTAAATC
>ERZ826242.96-NODE-96-length-139754-cov-20.597141_pt1 | contig 139754 bp, 78 predicted proteins | sample MGYA00519871_ERZ826242 | MGnify/ENA primary metagenome ERZ826242 (study PRJEB31778, sample SAMEA3449226) | human gut metagenome | biome: human gut; feature: human-associated habitat; material: faeces | place: United Kingdom | collected 2010/2012 ... | reverse complement strand
CGTACAGGAAGCCCCTTGGAGCACACGCCCCAAGGGGCTTTCGCATACCCGAAACACTCACGACCCAAACCCACACACCCCCACAAAAACACCCGGGGCTTCTCGCACTCATGAGACCCACGTCCGGGACCATTCCCGGCCGGCCCCGCCGTCGGGGCCGAAGAGAGACGGCGCGGCGCGTTCCCATTTCCGCAGGAAATCCGGAAAACAGCACGTCCGTGACCGTGGAATCCCGACGCCCGGGCCTCCTCCCCCCGGTCTGCTGTGCGGACGGCTCCCCCCCCTGAGGGGAGCCAGAAACTGGCTTGGTTATGGGGTCGCTCTACACTGGCTTCTGCTATGCATTACTTCACCCCTAAACGTTGCGCTACGTCGAATAAAATCATGTATCACGATAAGGCGCAGGTTCAGCGTGCCGCTGATCAAAGCCTAATCGAGCGCGGAGTTGAGCTATGGGTGTACCGTTGCGAATTTTGCGGATGCTGGCATCTCACGCATCGCGATCCGCAATCCAGTTACCGGCATGTACCGCTGAACCAGCAACTCAAGCCACACAGTCGTAAAAAGGGCTACAAGCCACGTAGACGTTAGCGTCAGAAGCTCCACAGGCCTCGCCAACGCCGTGTCTGAGACAGGTTACGGTCCAAACACGTCAGGTCGTAGGCTGCTAAGCGTTCAGGGCGCTCGGACACACTTCGTCCAACACTTACATCACCTTGGTGTTTTCAAGGTTGCGGATAACCCAATCGTTGAAGCGAATTACCGGCTTGCGCAACATAAGTCCCAACAGCAATGAGGGGACAAGGAACAGTGCCAGTTTGCCCATGGAAACCCAGTATTCCATGCCGAATGAGCCTGCCATGGCCGAATGCATCGCATCCACCGCATAGGGGAACAGTAGCCATTTAGAAACGACCTGGAAGAACGTCGGCAGTGTTTCAATGGGGAATGTGCCGCCGGAACCGGCTACCTGCATAACCAGCAGTACTACGGCAATGGCTTTGCCGATATCACCGAACGACAGGGTCAGCGTATACACAATATTCGAGAACACCAGTGCAGACAACCACCCGACCATCAAGAACTGAATCGGATGCTCACACTGCACGCCGAGATAGAACATATCGCCCAGGCACACCAGCGTACCTTGCAGCAAAGCAAGGAAACCGAAAATCATGTATCGGCCGAAATATTCGTGGTGCAAGCGTAAACCGAACTGCCGCGCATTGCCGGGAGCCTCGGCACGCGGCTTCTTCAGCACATCCAACGCGGCGGCCGGTCCGGCAATCCGCCCGGCAATCATGGCCTCGCGAAGACCCACTTCCGAACCGAGCGGCAGATCATTGCCCAACCCTAAGATACGAGCCTTCTCATGGTCGGAAATCGATACTTTCAACATGGCGACCAGAATGATCGCACCGACCCAAATAGACAAAATCGTGTAGAACGGAGCCATCGCGGAACCATAGTTGGCAACGGGATAGAGCGCGATGCGGTCGACCGCTACGGGTGCCGCCAGCATGGAAGCAATGGCATCGGGCTTCGCAGAGGAAATCACAGACAGGTCGATGGTGCCGCCATTGGTGATAGAGGCGAGTTGGGAAGACAAGTTGTCGAGTTTCTTCGCCGAACGGGTCAAAGCGCTAGCTGCGTCAGTCAAGGCCGACTGGATGTCCGTCAGGCTGTCTGAAACGCCGCCAGAAAGACCTGACACGCTGCTTACGGTCGATGCAAGCCCGTCGATTACGGAACTTGCCTGCGTGGTCACTTCGTCCATGGACGAGGTCAGATTGTTCAGTTGCGGTTTCAGCGTGCTCTTGTACGTGTCTGAAGCCTGAGTAATCGATTGTTTGGCGGCAGCGATTTGTGATTTCAGATCTCGACGCGCTGTATCGGCATCGGCAGTACCGTTTGCTATGTGCGTGGCCGCATCGCCCAACGCGGTGGCGGCTTGCTGCATGCTCTGCTGCGCCTTTGTGGCTTGGTCTGCAGCCGCGTTCAGTTGAGCGGCAACGGTATCTCCGCCCACGGGCAGTGAAGCCGCTTGTTTGGCGAGATCTCGTAAAGCGGCGGCATACTTTCCAAAGCTGTCGGCCTGAGCCTCCACTTTGGATTGCATATCGGTTAGCTTGTTTGATATCTGTGAGGATTGTGAGCCCACATCGGCAAAAGCGGCATCGATTTGCTTGGCAATGGTGTCGTAGGATGAACCGGCCTGCTGCAATGCCGTACCGACGCCATCGGTGGCTCCGGACAATGCCTTGTCGAGGCTGGAGACGCCGTTGCGGGTCTGTTTCAACGCCTTTTTGGTTGTGGCCGCAGCTGAGCCTGTTGATCCCAGCAGCTTATCGGTGGAATCAATGATGCTGTTGGCGGCCCCGAGCAGATTGGCATAGGAATCCATCTGCGACGCAGTGCCGGTCAAACGAGACGACATGGTGGCAATATGACTGGAGGCGTTGTTGACGTACTGCTCCATTTGCGGGCTTTGCGCGTAATCGGCCACGTTGGAAACCAAATCCAGCGCCACGCTCGCCAAGGTCTTCACAAATGTCTGGTCGATGGTCGTGGCCACGGTGGTAGCACCCTGGTCGGTGATATGCGGAGCGATCGGATTGATTTTCTCATTGAGATAGTATTCGAGCTTGGCGTGCTTGATCTTCGGTGAAAACAGCGTCATCATATCGGAGCTGAAGCTCTTTGGAATAATCAGCGCGGCATAGTATTCGCCTGAGTTCACGCCATCGATGGCCTTAGCACGATCCACAAACTGCCAGTCAAGGTCATGATTGGCCCTGAGCGTATTGGTCACGGTTTCGCCGACGTTGATGGTGATCGGCATCAGATCGGACTTATAGCCCTTATCCACGTTTGCCACGGCGACCTTCAAGGCCTTGGTGTTGCCGTACGGGTCCCAGCTGGCGGCGATGTTGTACCAGGCGTACAGTGCCGGCACAATCACCAATCCCATAGCCACGATTACGGCGATCACATTGCGGGTGGCTTGGCGCACGTCACGTACGAATATTTTCCAGATAAGCTTCATCGTGCGCCTCCTTGCCCAGACTGCCCAGACTGACCGGACTGCTCGAACTGTGCGGTGTGCGCAGTCGGCTCGGCGGCCTGATCGCCGAACAGTGTGAGTCGTTCAGTGGTTTCGCCGATATTCGGATTGCTGTCCATCGCCGCTTCGTGACGTCCGTGGCCGTGGAAACGCCGCCACACATATCCGTTGAGCATCACATTGCGGAACTCGTCGGCACTCATGGCGCTGACGCCAAGCTGCATGGCGTAGGCTTCGCGTGCGTATTCAACCACAATGAGATAGGCGTCGATAAGAATAATCGACAGAATCCAAGAGGTCAGCATGGCGATTTTCTCTTGGGTGACGAACAGCAGCACCAGGAATACGAACGGGAGTACGGTCAGCAATGCCAGACCGGCAACGATCATCTTTGGATACCGTGCGAAGAACCGGTGCGCGCGATGGGCGATGATATCGCGCAGTTCCTTGCTGTCGGACACCGTGCGGAATACGGAGTTCAAGCTCACCTGTTCGTTCACCATGCTGTTGTGCTCGGTGATCATCAGGTCGGTATCTCCCAAACGACGGTCGAACAGCGCGTTCAGGTTCATCGCATACCGGCGTATGACAAGTCCCACGAAGAGTGCCGCCGGCAGATACCAGAACAGGTGCAGCATGTCGAGCCAGTAATGGTTCGCGTACAGGCCGGCAATCGGGCCGCGCATCGCGTTGATGCCGTAGGTAAAGGGCAGCCACGGGTGCAGTTCGCGGAAGAAGTTCGGCATCATTTCAATCGGATACAGGCCGGAGGCGCCGGGTATCTGCACAATGACCAGAATTACGGCGATGGCTTTGCCGATATGGCGGAACGCCACGGCCAGTGCGTAAATAATGTTGATGTATACGAACGAACAGAAGATCCCGGCCAAGATGAACAGCAGCGGATGCTCGCATTGGATGCCAAGCACCAGATCGCCGATGGTGGCGATGACGGCTTGCAGGAATCCGATGGTGACCAGCAGCAGCCAGCGGCCAAGATATGCTTGCGTAGCGGTGATACGGCGAATGCCCTCGCGGTCGACCTCAAGCTTGTAGATGGCGATTAGCACGAAACCGCCTACCCACAGTGCCAGATTCGTGTAGAACGGGGTGACTGCGGACCCGTAATTGTCGGTGGCATACACGACTTTCGTGGTCAGGGTGACGGGATTGCCCATGAAGTCGCCGAATCCCTTGTCATCCAGATGCAGCGTATCCCGGATTTTCTGGTAAGCGGCGGAACTATCGAGCGTGGCGATATCGGTGCGTACGGTGGCGACATCGCTGGCCACCTGGCGCAGCGAATCCTGCGTGCTGCTGATGGTGGTTTTTGTTTGGTTCAGGGTATCGACAAGCTGGTCGAACAGTCCGTCGGCCTGATCCAAGGTGCCGGATAACGAAGTCAACGTGCCATCCAGTGTGCCATTCAGGGCGGCGAAACTGTTCAATGATGAGGTGAGCGACGGCATTACGGTGCCGGTCAGCGAGCCGCGCGCGGTATTCAGCGCCGCGATGCCGCCGGTGGTGGTGTTGGTCATGGCTCCGGAAAGATTCGTGGTGGCGTCTTTACCGGAGTTGATGAACTGTGTGGTGTCGGTATGGAAGGTGTTGAGCTGTGTCTGCTGTTTGCTGATCAATGAGTCGAGCGCATCGATTTGTTTCCAGATGTTCTGGCCGACCGGGTCGGTGGTGTCTTTGCCGATGCCGGCTTTGGTCAGCGCGTCTTTCAGATCGCTGATTGACGTTTGGGTGGCATTCAGTGGGGCCGAAAGTGTGTTGGTGATGGTGTCAACGGAGTTCTGCGCGCTGTTGAAGGAGCCGGTGATGCTGCCGGCGGCGTTGTTGACGTGAACGGCCAGTCCGGAGAGTTGTGCTGAACTGGTGTCGAGCGCGCCGACCAGTGTGGTGGAGAAGGCTTGTGACCCGGCCTGTGTTTCCGCCAACAGTGTGCCGGACTGGCGGGAGGCCTTCTGCGCGGCCGCGACGGTCTGCCTGAGTGAGGCGGTGGTCTGTTTGGCGTCGGCGAGAATCGTGTCTGATTGGGCCAGCGTGTCCTGTAAGTCGGTGAGTGAATCCTGAACGGTGTTCAGCGTGGACATCACCGTATTGAGATCATTGATCGTATCGTGCTGGACTTTGCCGGTGGCTTGGTCGAGATCGCCTCCCGCTTCGGAAACGGCCGAGGCAACGGTGGTGGCTACCGTGGTGACGAAGGCGGAGTTGATCTGCTCGTCGATGGTGGTGGCACCGGTGTCGGTGATTTTCGGCGCGATCGCGTTCTTCTTCTCGTTGACGTAATACTTGATTTTCGGCTGTTTGGAGGTTCCGGTCACCGATTCGACCAGGCTGGTGCTGAAATCCTTGGGCAGCACGATGGCTGCATAGTATTCGCCGGTCTCCACGCCGTGTACGGCCTGTTCCTCATTGTCTACGAAGCGCCAGCCGAGTTCGTCGTTCTGCTTGAGTTTCTTGACGACCTGCCGGCCCGCATCGAGATGGCCGACCAGATCGTTGGTGGTGCCTTGGTCTTCATTGGCTACGGCCACTTGCAGATTGCCGGTGGCTGAATAGGGATCCCAGTTGGCGAGAATGTTGAACCATGCGTACAGCGAGGGCAGTATTGCTACGCCGAGCGTCACCACAACGGCAACGGGATTGCGTAAGATACGTCTGCAATCGCGCAGAAAGACTTGCCAAACCTTCCGCATCCAGTCCCTCTTTTCCGGTTCGTAGTCATTGCGGCCACATGCAGTCTATTCCTACCACTGGTGCGGATACTGCTGGTTTTGCGGGTTCTCTTGCAAAACTGGCCGTTGGTTGTCCGCATAGTGGGACTGATATGTGGACGTTTATTGATGGTGCGACACCGGCGGGATGGTTGTGCAATTTTGCCGGTATCCGGTGATGAAATGTTGAGGTGTTGGGACTGAGTCGTCGCAGTGCTGAGACTGAGACGACTCAGTGACGAGCCCATCCGAGCCTATTTCGTTGGTTCTGGTCTTACTGATCCAGACGGAAGCCCTGAGCGGCGGCCTTGTCGAGCAGTGTCTGATGGCTGACATCCTGCTGGCTGATCGTGGCGACCTGATCGCTGAAGGCGTCCACCGGACGGTCGGCTTGGCGCAGATCGTAGTACCGGTGAACTTCCTCGTCGAAGGCGGGCAGCTGGTCGAGTACGCCATCGGCGTCAGCCGGGTAGGTGTTCTCGAAGAACTGCATCGTGCGCGGCATGCGCGGCTTGACGGTCGGGTTCTGATCGGGCTTGCCGATGGCCAGACCCAGCACCGGATACGTGTATTCCGGCAGATTCAGCACGTCGATAAGGCCGGGGATGTTGTTGAGCAGAGAGCCGAGAATCACGCAGCCCAGTCCCAGCGAATAGGCGGCGGTCTCCATGGCGTGCAAGGCCAGCACTGCGTCGTTCTGAGCTTGGGTGAAGCGATAGCTGTACTTGAGATGGAATTCGTCGGAAGCGGGATCGATGCCCTTGCGTTCGGCGATGCGCGCGTTGCGGTGCTCGTCGATAACGAACACGTACAGCAGCGGCGCAGTGGCAATATACGGCTGATGGCCGAATTCGGCGAGCTTGGCTTTGATGGCCGGATCGGTGATGCGGATGGCGGACCAGTCGTTAAGGAACTGGCTGGACGCGGCATGCTGGGCGACGGTTTCGAGCGTGGCGCGGGTATCGTCGTCGATGGCCTCGTCCTTGAACTTACGGATGGAGCGGCGGCCCAGAAGAGCCTCGATTGTTGCGTTGGTAACCATGGTTTTATTGTCGCACGGCAGACGCCGGACGCCACGGTGGATTACCTCACAGTGAAATGCCGATATTGTGTGGCGGAACTGTGCTGGACTGATGGTTCCTGTCGATTGGCTGATGGTTCCTTGACGAAATTCCAGCGATGAGCCATCAGTCAACCAACAGAAACCATCATCCAACCGGGGGATTAGCGGCTGGACTTGCGATGGCGGTGGTCGACGAACGCCTTGGAGCCCCGATCCGACAGCTGCGAAACCACTGCGCCGAGTGCGGCCGAAACGGCGGCGAATGCCAGACTCATTGCCAGACCTTGCGGCGCGTCTGCCGCCAGTCCCTTGCGCAGATTGCGTTTGCTCGTGCCCTTGTCCCATATCATCTGGAATGCTTTGCCGGCAACCAAGCCTGCCAGCGCTGGGACTGCCGACTTGATGAGCTTGTCGCCCAGAGAATCAGGGTCGTTGAGCCGGTCCTCGCGCAGCCTGTTGACCTTCTCGTCGATGCGGTGCAGGCTGTCGACCGCACGGTCGGCGCTGGAGGGGAAGTCGGTGTTCGTTTCGTCGCTCATGACTCTCAGTCTAATAGCATCTCAATCATCTCAGCGCAAAAGATGGGCGTTAATGGTGGAGTCATGAACGAGCGCAGACTAGAGTGGAGGCATGAGCGAACAGAACGTGAACGGCACCGTTGCCGTCGAGAACTCTCGTGGCGGCAACGGATTTTTGGTGTTGCTGCGCCATGGCCAGACCGTGTGGAGCGAATCCGGGCAGCATACCGGGCGCACGAACATCCCGTTGACCGCGGTCGGCGAGCAGCAGGCAGCGGATGCCGGAAGGCGCCTGCGCGAAGCTTTCCCCGAAGGATTCAGTCAGGGCTGTGTGTTTTCCAGTCCGCTGAAGCGGGCGTGCCAAACCGCTGAACTGGCCGGTTTTGCGGACCACGGTGTGTTGGACGGCATCGCTGAATGGGATTATGGCCGAGCCGAGGGGCGTACGCGCCAGCAGGTGAGTGAGGCCAGCGGTTTTGAATGGGATGTGTGGCGTGACGGGCCGCGCTCGCTGACGCCCACGCTGGAGGGCGATTGGGTCGAGACCTTACCTTCGGGCGAGCAGGTGCCGGTCCATGCCGGGCCTGGCGAGACGCTGGAAGAAGCAGCGGTACGCGCCAAGAGCGCCATCGATGAGATTACGCCGCTGCTGAAAGACGGCCATAATGTGCTGTTGGTGGCTCATGCGCACATCCTGCGCATCCTCACCTCGCAATGGCTGGGCGTGGACCCGCATTTCGCGCGGTTGCTGCGTTTGGATACGGCGCACTACTCGGTGCTCAGCGTCTATAAGGGAGATAACGTCATCGAACGGTGGAACGCCTAGCCCCGGTTGCGCTGTGATTACGCTGGCCTGCCCGCTGCTGCGGGCGGGCCTTTATTGTTTGTGGTGGGAATTGCGGTATGTCGATAAATGATTTGCAAACGATAGCGTCGCCGTGTTGTTTTTTTTGATGGGCATAAGTGACAATCGATTGCCATGAAAGATATGTTAGCGCTCTCATAATTGCGAACGCTTGCATTGCGATAATGAGGAAAAAAATGACCGAATCAATGGGATATTTGTTGACAATGGCCTGAAAATGATGATTTATGACGCGCCGATATTGCTATCGTTTGCAAAAAGAAGCAAACCGTTGCACAATAGTGCATGTCGATAGTCATAAAGGTGCGTGTTAGCGTACCTGTCCTGACCGGGGATGGCCGGGTCGACGATGAAAGAGAAAGGTTCGATGATGAATCGTACAGTGAAGTCAGCGGTCGCAGTGGCGGCCATCGCTGCAATGTCCCTCGGCACTTTGGCGGCCTGCGGAAGCTAGACCTCCGGCGATGACGCCAAGGGCAAGGTCTACTACCTGAATTTCAAGCCGGAAGCGGCTGATCAGTGGGCCGCTCTGGCCAAGGAGTACACCAAGGAGAAGGGCGTTGATGTCAAGGTCCAGACCGCGGCCTCCGGCACCTACGAGCAGACCCTGAAGTCCGAGATTGCCAAGACCGAGGCCCCGACCCTGTTCCAGGTGAACGGCCCGGTCGGCTACCAGAACTGGAAGAAGTACACCGCCGACATGTCCAACACGGATGTGTATAAGGAACTCACCAACCAGGACGTGGCCCTGAAAGACGGCGACAAGGTGGTCGGTGTGCCGTACGTGATGGAAACCTACGGCCTGATCTACAACAAGGACATCCTTAACAAATACTTCGCGCTGGATGGTGCCAAAGCCACGTCCATGGACGAAATCGACAACTTCGACACCCTGAAGGCCGTGGCCGACGACATGCAGGCCCGCAAGGACGAGCTCGGCATCAAGGGCGCGTTCACCTCCGCCGGCTTCGACTCCAGCTCCGACTGGCGATTCAAGACCCATCTGGCCAACCTGCCGCTCTACTACGAGTTCAAGGACGACAACGTCACCGAGCAGCCGGCCACCATCAAGGGCACTTATCTGCCGAACTACAAGAAGATCTTCGACCTGTACATCACCGACTCCACCACCGACCCCACCCAGCTGAGCGCCAAGACCGGCGATGATGCGAACTCCGAGTTCGCGCTCGGCGAGGCCGCCTTCTACCAGAACGGCACCTGGGCTTGGACCGACCTGCAGAAGGCCGGCATGAAGGCCGAATCCGTGGGCATGATGCCAATCTACACCGGTGTCAAGGGTGAAGAGAAGCAGGGCTTGGCCACTGGTTCCGAGAACTACTGGTGCATCAACGACAAGGCCTCCGACGCCGACAAGAAGGCCACCGAGGACTTCCTCTCCTGGGTGATCACCTCCGACACCGGCAAGAAGGCCATCTCTCAGGACATGGGCTTCACCACCCCGTTCAAGACCTTCGATGACGTCAAGTTTGACAACCCGCTGACCGAAGCCGCCGTGGAAGACCAGAAGTCCGGCACGACCCAGGTTTCTTGGAACTTCACCATGATGCCGTCCGAAGAGTGGAAGAACAAGGTCGGCCAGGCACTGCTCGAGTACGCGCAGGGCACCGGCAAGTGGGATGCCGTCAAGACCGCCTTCGTGGACGGTTGGGCTTCCGAATACGAGGCTTCGCACTGAGTCTCATAGAGTCCCATAGCCGATAAGTAACAATCCGCGGCGCCCCTGCCATTTCCTTCTCCGGGGGCGCCGCTTTGTATTGCTGAGTCTCGCACAAAATCGTCCGCCGCAAAAAAGTGTGAGGCACGCACCCGCTCAATCGCACACTGTGTGTCCATAGATTGGCGATTTTTCGCCATTTCCCACAATGTGCGATTGAGCGTTACTGTGCGGTTGCCTCACACTTTTTCCATGGTGGGCTTTGTTGTGTGAGCCTACTTAACGCGGGAGGTGGAGGAGCGGACCTTCAGCTGGGCCGGGAACACGATGTAGGGTTGCTCAATCGGCTTTTCGTCAATGAGATCGAGCGCCATGCGGGCTGCCACGCGGGCCATTTCCACCGGATCTTGGCGGATGGTGGTCAGGCCGATATCGCCGGTGTAGAAACTATCGTCGTAGCCGATCAACGAGACGTCGCCGGGCACGGAGAATCCATTGCGCTCCAGCTGGAACATAAGCGGCAAAGCAATGCCATCCTCCTGGCATGCGATGGCGGTGGGCATCTCGTCTTGGCTCATGAGTTGGTTGACTACGTCGCTGATTTCATAACGTCCATCGTCATCGACCTTGCAGACGATGACCTGCGGCTCGATGCCTTCCCTGCGGCAGCAGGTGGTGAATGAGTCGAATCGGCTTTGCACGGAGAAGCTCAGCGACACCTCGCGATTGGTGCTGATATAGGTGATGCGGCGATGTCCGAGATTGATAAGATGGCGAGCGGCCAGCGTGGAGCCCTGCACGTCGTCGATATTGACGGCGGCGGTAAAGCCGCGGGCTTCGGGTTCGACTGAATTGATGCCGACGATCGGCACGCCGACCGAAGCCAGTTGCGCGATTTCGTTGTTGTCGATATCGAAAGACGCCACAATCACGGCATCGGCGTTACGGCGTACCGGCAACATCTCGAAGAATTCCTTGCGCTCCTCGATGCTGGAAATCTGGAATACCGAAATATCGTAGCCCTGCGTGTGCAGCACCTCGTTGAGCCCCTCGATGACCGAGGCGGTGAACCACAGGCGGATATGGCCGCTCATCAGTACTGCGATGCGCAGGGAGCGGCCGGATTTCAGGGCCGCAGCCGAGCGGGAGAGTGAGAAATTGAGTTTGTCGGCGATGGCGAGCACGCGCTCGCGGGTCTTGGCCGACACCAGATCCGGCCTGGTGAAGGAACGTGAGACGGTGGAGATGGAGACGCCGGCCTCGCGGGCGACATCCTGAATGCTCGTAGCCATTGCAGCCCCCTTGCGTTGAATGGAAAATCGCAATACACATGCACAACTGACTCCAGTGTACATGCTGATTGATTGATCTGCGGCGATGACAACGATTGTATTACAAACGTTTGCAAAGTGTCTATGTCGGCGTTAGATTGGCTTTATATAGCCATTATCTTAGGTGAAAGAAGATCGCTGGAGCCGGAGTGTGCTCGAACTTGAAACGCCTAAAATGACAACGTTTGACATATAATGATTCGACGTTTAACTTGAACGAGAACAGGCCGTGCATGCGGTTCTCGATCGGCAAGCTCGCATTGAGTTGAACTCCGCAGCCGGCGCACGATGCAGTGTCGCAACGCAGCGGACTCAAGGAGGAGGAAAAGTCATGATCAGCATGGCTGGCAAGGCGATACGCAGATGGTGGGCGCTGTTCGCGCTCCCCACATTCGCCGCATTCATCATCGGGTTCCTGGTGCCCTTCATCATGGGCGTCTACTTAAGCTTTTGCGAATTCACCACCGTTACCGACGGTGAATGGGTGGGGCTTAAGAACTATGGCAAAGCGTTGAAAGACAAGGAATTCCTGCACGCGCTCGGCTTCTCCACCGCGTTTACCATCGTGACCACCATCGTGATCAACGTGATCGCCTTCGCCATCGCCTACATGCTGACCAAGGCGATCAAGGGCTCCACGCTGTTCCGCTCGGTATTCTTCATGCCGAACCTTATCGGCGGCATCATCCTGGGCTACATCTGGCTGCTGCTCCTGAACGGCGTACTGGCCCACTGGGGCCGCGCCCTGACCTATAAGGCGTCCTACGGGTTCTGGGGCTTGGTCATCCTGGTGTGCTGGCAGCAGATCGGCTACATGATGATCATCTACATCGCCGGCCTGCAAGCCCTGCCCACCGATGTGCTGGAGGCCGCGGCCGTGGACGGCGCCAACGGACGGCAGACCATGTTCCGCATCATCATCCCGCTGATGATGCCGTCCATCACCGTGTGCTCCTTCCTGACCGTGACCAACGGTTTCAAGCTCTACGATCAGAACCTCGCATTGACCAACGGTGCGCCGAGCAACATGTCTGAAGGTCTGGCGCTGAACATCACCCGCACCTTCTACGGCCGTATGGGCTGGGAAGGCGTCGGCCAGGCGAAGGCCGTGCTGTTCTTCATCCTGGTCGCGGTCATCGCCCTGATTCAGAACAAGCTCACCACGAGCAAGGAGGTGGCAGCCTGATGAACGAGAACAAGCCTGTGAAGCATGGCGCATTATGGACCGTGCTGTTTGCCGTTGTCTCCCTGTTCTGGATTTTCCCGATCGTCCTGGTGCTGATCAACTCCTTCAAGCAGAAGGCGTACATCTCCAAGAACGCGTTCTCCCTGCCTGCCGGCAAAGCGTTTGTAGGACTTGAGAACTATGTGCGCGGCATCGAGACCACGCAGTTCTTCGCTTCCTTCGGCTGGACGCTGCTTATCACCGTCGGCTCGGTGGCGCTGATTCTGGTGTGCACCTCGATGTGCGCATGGTGGATCGTGCGCGTGAACAACTGGGCCGCGAAGCTGCTCTACACCCTGTTCCTGTTCAATATGATCGTGCCGTTCCAGATGGTGATGTTCACCCTCTCCAAGATCGCCGACATGCTGAAGCTCAATACCCCGTGGGGCCTGTGCATCGTGTACCTCGGTTTCGGTGCCGGTCTGGCCGTGTTCATCTTCACTGGCGTGATCAAGGGCATCCCGCAGGAGCTTGAGGAGTCCGCCATGATCGACGGCGCGTCAGTGCCGCGCATCTTCTTCCAGATCGTGGTGCCGATTATGAAGCCGTCGATCGTCTCGGTGGCCATCCTCGAAGCCATGTGGATCTGGAACGACTACCTGCTGCCGTACCTGACGCTCGACCTCGGCAAGTACAAGACCGTCTCGGTCGCCGTGCAATACCTCAAGGGCGGCTACGGTTCCGTGGATATGGGCGCCATGATGGCCTGCCTGGTGCTGGCCATCATCCCCATCATCGTCTTCTACTTGGTATGCCAGAAGTATATAGTCTCTGGTGTCATGGCGGGAGCCGTCAAGGGCTGACGACTCGCGTCGTCAGCCCATGGCTGGAAGCCCAGTGGGCTTCCAGCAGGCTCCAGGCTGAGCCGCGACAGCGGCGAAGCTAATGATGAGCCTCGTCGTAGGCGAGTCCGTAATTGCAGGGCCGAAGGCGGAGCGGTCAAGGGTTGAGCCCGACAATTTGGCTCCCCTCCCTGAGGGGAGCCAAAAGCTGTACAAGGAGTAGTTGATGAACTGGCTGGCACCGGACTCGAAATTCATGCGCGCGTGGAGCAATCTTGTTGACGGCGTATGGATCAACATTCTGATGCTGGTCACTTCGATTCCGATCGTCACCATCGGTGCGGCCCTGACTGCCGGCCATGATGCTTGCCGCCGCTCCATCGAGGGCGAGGGCAAAGGCGTAACCTCCAACTACTTCAAGTCATTCAAAACCAACTTCATCAAAGCCACACTGCTGTGGCTGCCGTTCTTGGTGGCGCTGATTGCACTGGTCTGGTCATGGATCGTCCTGCAGATCACGCCGCTGCTCATCATCAAATTCGCGCTGACCATCCTCTGGCTTATCGGTTTCGAATGGGTGTTCGCGCTTCAGGCACGCTTCGAGAACACCGTGGCCGGCACCTTGAAGAACGCCTTCATCTTCGGCATCTCCCACATCGCGATGACCGTGGCCCTGGTCATCGTGGATGCCGTGTTCGTGGCACTGCTGGCGGCCAGCTGGTTCCACATGCCCGGTGGACTGTTCCTGCTGGTGATCCTTGGTTACGGCACCATGCTGATGCTCCATATCCCCGTCGCCGAGCGTGTCTTCAAGCCATATCTCATTGACTAGGCGGGTTCTCACGAATATGCGGCGATCTTCGAGGTCTGAGCGCTCTCTGTCCACGCAAGCGCGGTAAAGATAACAAATTAATAACAGTTTGGGGCGGCTGGCGGAGCGGGGTGCCGATTGAGGGGTATTAGTGATTGGCTTGGAAGGGGGCTTTTGGCATACGGGGAGTGTTCGGGCTGGGCGGTTGCCCCCCCGTAAGTGCTTATATACATAAGGAATCTGGCACACTGAGTCTCAGTGCCGTAATGGTATCATCGCAAATAATGTTTGCGTTCACGTAGAGGCGAACGAGACACTCGACAAGTGGGTCGAGGCAAAGGACAAGGAGAGGTGCGGTGAAGCATTGGAAGAAGATGGCAGCATCGTTGATTGCAATATCAACGATGGTGGCAGTAGTTCCGACGACGTATGCCATGGAATCGGAAGATTCCCAACCACAGACAACCGATACCGCGACAGTGCAGACTACTAAGGCTGCTGAACCGACGCTGCTCGCCAGCTGGGACTTCACGGGCAAAAACGGCACCACGAACAGCGAGATTGCCGATTCGACCGGCAAGTACAACCTGACGCTGAAGGACGGCGCCAAGATCGAACAGTACGGTGACCGCAGCAACAACGAGGCGCTCTCACTGCGCGGCGATGGCCAGTACGCCCAGATCGATGACCAGCTGTTCAAGGATGCGGGCGACTCCTTCACTCTGGAGTTCGCGTCCAAGACTCGTCACGACAACAGCGGCAAGTTCTTCTCGTTCATCGTCGGCAAGGACGGCTCGAACGACGCCAACACCACCGATCAGGCCAACGCCAACAAGTACCTGATGTTCTACAACAGCAAGACCGCCATCAAGGGCGTTATCTCCAACAACAACTGGGGTAACGAACAGGGATCCAAGGTCACCGTTTCCGGCAACGACAACAGCTGGGCCGATTACAAGATTGTCGTGGACGGCACCAACCTTGCCGTGTTCCGCAACAATGCCCTGATTATTTTCAAGGCCAACACCGGCATCAAGATGAGCGATCTCGGTGCGACCACCGCCTACATCGGCAAGTCGTTCTACTCCGTCGATGAGTACTGGAATGGTGCAATGGATGATATCAAGGTCTACAGGGGCGCTGACCTGACCATGCCGACCGCCGTTGCGATTTCCGGTACCGGTGTGGTGAACAACAAGCTCACCCTGATTGAGAAGGACTCCACCAAGCTCACCGCCACCGTCACTCCGGACGACGCCGTGAGCAAGAACGTCACCTGGTCCTCCTCCGATGAGTCCGTGGCCAAGGTCGCCGCAGACGGTACTGTAACCGGCGTCAAGGCTGGTACTGCCACCATCACCGCCACCACTGAGCTGGGTGGTGTGAAGGCCGAACTGCCCGTCACCGTTGAGCCGATGAACGCCCAGAACGCTGCCGAAGCCGACCTCAACGCCGCGATTTCCGCGCTGAAGACCACCACCACCGAGAACCTGCCGCTAGTTGCCGAAGGCACCAAGAATGGTTCTGCGATTACGTGGAAGTCCTCTGATGAAAAGCTCATTACCGGCACTGACGCCAAGTACGAGGCTCCGAAGAACGGTATGGCCGATCCGTATAAGGGTGCCGGCGTGGTGACTCGCCCGGCTTACGGCGACGGTGATTCCAAGCCTGTCACACTGACCGCCACTGCCTCCTACAACGGTGGCGAGGTCGTGACCAAGACCGTGGAAGTCACTGTCAAGGAGCAAACCCGCTCCGTTCCGGACGGCGCTTATGCGGCCGTGACCTTCCTTTCCGATGCGGCCACCACCAACGGCAAGATCGGTGAGGCGCTGTACGAGTCCGCCACCGACGGCAACAACTTCTTCTCGTTCAGCGAGATTAACAGCGGCAACCCGGTTATCGTCTCCAACACCGATACCAAGGGCCTGCGTGACCCGTATGTGCTCAAGTCCAAGGATGGCGACAAGTTCTACATGATCGCCACCGACCTCAAGGTCTCCTCGCAGGGCTGGAGCCAGAACCAGCAGTATGGCTCTCTGAAGCTTGAAGCATGGGAGTCCACCGATATGGTGAACTGGACTCGCACCAACGCCGAGGATGGCGACACCGGTATCAAGGTCAACGCCGACAACATGGGCATGACTTGGGCACCGGAAGCTTTCTGGGATGACGCGCTGAACTCCTATGTGGTGTTCTGGTCCTCGCGTGAATACACCGATGACACCCGTGCCACCGCAGTGAAAAGCTCGAAGACCAACGGCGCATACAACATCCTTGTGATGGCCACCACCCGCGACTTCAAGACGTTCACTCCGGCCGAGAAGTGGCAGGATACCCAGTACTCCCGCATTGATTCCACCGTGTTCAAGATTGGCGATATGTACTATCGCCTGACCAAGAACGAGGAAAGCGGCAAGGCCGGCGATTACATCACCAACGGCAAGTCCACGTTCCTTGAGCGTTCCCAGTGCCTGACTTGCACCACCGCCGCCGCTGATCCGAACGCCGATACGACCAAGACCTGGCAGCTCGTTGACCAGAACATCCTGCCGTTCGAAGGCCCGGAGTCCATCAAACTCAATGCTGGCGACCCGAACCAGAATGAGGCTGGCGATGCGATGATCATCATGGCCGACTCCGGCGGATACAAGCCGTACATGACCTCCGAGTCCGCCATCGCGGCGTCCAGCTGGACCAACCGTCTGTCCTCCACCGACGGCTGGGGTACCGAGAAGCAGTGGGGGCCGAATGTCACGGGTAAGGTGACCCCGACCAACATGCCGACCCCGACCCGTCACGGCGCGTTCGTGAACGTGTCCGCTGCCATCGCGGAGAACATGCACAAGTGGAATACCTCCACCCCGACCACGCTGCCCGCTGTTGACTCCGCTACCAAGGCCGAGTACAACGCCGAAACCCGCGAACTCACCGCCACGGTGACCGCCGCTGACAAGGGCACGCTCGCCGGCTCGGTGAAATTCTCTGCTGGCGACTGGTCCAAGACCGTGAAGCTCGACGCCGAAGGCAAGGCCACGGTGACTCTCCCGGTCACCATCTCTGGCACTGTTGCGGTCGCCTACGACGGCTACACCGATGGCTTGGTAAACCCCTCCTCGACCGAGGTGGCCGGCATCGAGCAGGGCAAGGTCGATTTGGCTGAGCTCAACAAGCAGATCGCCGCTGCCGAAGCGCTCAAGGAATCCGATTACACGGCTGATTCCTGGGCTGCGCTCGCCAAGGCACTGCAGGCCGCCAAGGCTGCGCTCGCTTCCTCCGACCAGGCTGTGGTTGACAAGGCCGCCGCTGATCTGAGCGCCGCCATCGCAGCATTGCAGAAGGCGGAAACGCCCACCAAGCCGGATACCGGCGATGGTGACAACAAGGGCGATAACGCAGGCGACAAGACCGATGACACCAAGTCTGACGGCAAGTTGCCGGCCACCGGTGCCGCCGTATATGGCGTGAGCGGTGCCATGGTGCTGCTCGCCGCTGCCGGCACTGCGCTGTCCATCTGGCGCAAGCGCCGCGCTTGAAGTCGACGATCCGAGCAAGGTGACCGATGCCGATGTGAAGGCCGAGGTGAACGATGCCAACGCCAACGCCACCGTGGCCGTGGCGAACAACGTGGTGACGGTGACCGTGACCGCGCAGGATGGTACGACCGTCAAGGTCTACAGGGTCGTGCTCGCCAAGAAGGCCGTCACGCCTGACCCTGAAGGCCCGACCGATCCTGATTCCGGCAAGGATGACGGTGACAAGAACACTGGCAAGGATCCTGACAAGGGCGACAAGCCCGGCGCTGACCTGTCCGAGACTGGTGCAGCTGTGCTCGGCCTTGGTGGTGCCGTGGTGGCGCTCGCCGTCGCCGGCATCTCCCTCACTATCTGGCGCAAGCGCTGCGCCTGAGCGGATTCAAATGCTCCCTCTCAGTCGGCTTCTGGCGGACGGAGAGGAAGCACCTAGTATCACCATAACTTGAACAATTTCAAAACTGCGCCTCATAACTGAAGGCGCAACCACAACCAACCCTATCAATGAGGAGAAACATGGGAAAGCTGATGCGAAAGGCAACCGGACTCACGGTCGGCGTGGCAACACTGCTCGCTGGTCTGGTGCTGCCGATGACGGCCAGTGCCGAGAGCGCATCGCCAATCGATGCCAGTCCGATCATCCACTATTCATTCGATAACGCACTGACGTCCAAGACCATCGCTAACGAGGGCAGCGCGGCCAACAGCGATGCCACCCTATCCGGCGACGCCACGGTGGCCAATGGCCAGATCAACCTGACCGGCTCGCAAACCATTAGCGTGCCGACCACGGCCATCGCCGGTAAGAGGGACGTTACCGTCTCCATCTGGCTCAAGAACAATTACGGCAACGGCAATACCGCCGCCGCGTACATCGGCGCGGCCAAGACCGGCAATTATCCGGCCAACGGCTACTGGCTGCTCAACCCGGCCAACCCGAGTGGCTACGCGAAATCCGTAATGACCAATGCCACTGCGGCCGACCCGAATAACAGCCCGTGGGGCACCGAAGTCGGCCCTGGATCGACGAACGCCGCCACCACCGGCACCAAGGCCACCAGCGATTTGGCTCTGTACACCACCGTCATCAGCGGCACCAACAGCACCATGAGCTTCTACCTCAACGGCAAGCAGGTTGGAGACGTCACCTACACCATTCCGGCCGGTGGCCTGACCAATTACGGCGACCTCGTCGCCTACATTGGCAAGTCCTCCTACGCTGACCCGAACTCCAAGCTCGACGTGGACGATTACGCCGTATACGACACTGCCATCAGCGCCGCAGACGTGACCAAGCTGTATGACGCTCAGGTGCTCGACAAGGCCGAGGCCGCTGTCAAGGCCGCTGTGCCCGCATCCGCTACCGAGGACTTCGCGCTGCCGACCAGCGCCGCTGGCGTGAGCATCGCGTGGAAGTCGGACAACGCAGCCATCGCCGTTGACAACGCTACCGGCAAGGCCACAGTCACTCGTCCGGCCGCAACCGCAGCTGATGCCGAGGTGATCCTCACCGCCACGTTTGGCAACAACGCCAAAACCGCCGACTACACGGTCCTCGTGCCGAAGCAGCTCTCCGATGCCGAGCAAGCCAAGGCCGACCTTGACGTCGTCACCATCGAGGACTCCGACGACATCCGTAGCAACTTCTCCGTGCCCACCAAGGGCAACAATGGTTCGACCATCTCGTGGGAAGTGACCGGTGGCAAGGATATCGCCACACTAGGCGAAGGCGTGAACGACAAATCTCGAACGGTCACTGTTAAGCGCCCTGCCGCCGGTAGCGATGCCGTCACTGTGACGCTCAAAGCCATTGCCAAGTACGGTACCGCCACCGAAACGAAGACCTTCACCGTCACCATTCAGCCGATGCCTGCCGCCGAAGAGAAGGACGAGGCCTACGTGTGGGCGTTCTTCACCGGCGAGGGCGTGGGCGGCGAGAAAATCAGCCTCGCGGCTTCCAAGGGCAACGATGCGCTCGACTGGAACACGCTGAACAATGGCACTCCGCTGTTCACTTCCGAGTTTGGCGAGAAGGGTTTGCGCGATCCGTTCATCATGAAGTCCAAGGATGGTGACAAGTTCTACATGCTTGCTACCGATCTGAAGATTGACGGTCGTGCTCCCCTCAACGGGCTGAATGGCTTTGCTGGTGCACAGGCTAACGGTTCCAAGTACATTGAGATTTGGAAGTCCGACGATCTGGTCAACTGGTCCAAGCAAAGCCACGTCAAGGTGAGCTCTGATTACGCAGGCAACACTTGGGCGCCTGAGGCCTACTACGACGAGGAAATCGGCAAGTACGTGGTCTATTGGGCCTCGAACCTGTACGACAACACCGACGAGAACAGCCGCAAGCAGCTGACCTACAACCGCATGGTGTACGTCACCACCGATGACTTCGTCAACTTCTCCGACCCGACAGTGTGGGTTGACGTTGATCGCCGAGGTGGTGCAGGCAGTGGATCCATCGATGTGACCGTGCAAAAGGTAGGGGATACCTACTACCGCATCTACAAAGATGAAAACACGATGTCTTTGCGTCAGGAGAAGTCCACAGATTTGACTGCCGCAATTGGTGGTGCCGGCGTGAAGAACTACGCCGATGCGCTTAAGGGTAGTGCATGGAGCGAAGTTGCCACGAACATCGGTAAAGGCCAGGCTAACGGTTACGGTAAAACCTTCACTTCCGGCGAAGGTCCATCGCTATTCAAGGCCAACGATGGCGATGTGAACGGCTACCAGTACTACCTGTTCGCCGACCAGCCGAGCTATCATCAAGGTCCAAACCACTATGTGCCGATGGCGACTGAGGATATCGCCAGCGGTCAGTGGACCGTTATCGGCAATAAGATGCCTGAGGCGAACTTCCCGACCAATTCCGATGGCGGCAAGCCGCGCCACGGAACCGTGCTGCCCGTGACCCGCGCCCAGTACCAGAAGGTGCTGGAGGCATACGCCCCGGCTGTGGCTGTGAAGTCCGTTGACGCGCTGTCTGCCGAGACAACGGTTGGTGTGGCTCCGACGCTGCCGGAGACCGCGCATCTGACTCATGCGGACGGTTCCGTTTCTGACGTTGCAGTTGAGTGGGATGCCATTGACGCATCTTTCTACGCCAAGACCGGCACCTTCACCGTCAAGGGCATCACCCAAGACGATTCCCGTATGCCGGTTGAGGCTACCGTCATTGTGAACGGCATCGACCTCTCCAAGGCGACCGTCACCGTCGAACCCAACGAGTTCACCGCAGACGGCGCTGCCAAGGAACCAGCCGTGACCGTTGTACTCGATGGCGCGACGCTCAAGGAAGGCGCCGACTACACGGTGGCCTATACGAACAACGTCGAACCTGGCACTGCCACAGTGACCGTAACCGGCGCTGGCAAGTACTCCGGTACTGTCTCGGCAACGTTCACCATCAAGGCCGCCGAGCCCGGCTCCACGCTGGACAAGTCCAAGTTGCAGGCGCTTGTCGATAAGGTGAAGGGCTATAACAAGGCTGATTACCAGTCTGGTTGGGATGCTTTCGCCGTCGCGCTCGCCGACGCGCAGCAGGTGTTGCAGAACTCCACCGACCAGCAGGAAGTGGACAAGGCGCTGTCTCGGCTCCAGTCCGCCGTCGACAAGCTGGTCAAGAAGTCCGGCGATTCCGGCAAGACCGATGGCAAGGATGACGGCACGCAAAAGCCCGCCGCCAAGCCGGGCAGCGCTCTGTCCAACACCGGCGCCTCGGTGTTCGGTGTGGGTATCACCGCGGTCATACTGCTCGCCGCCGCCGGCGCCGCCTACGCCTTCCGCAAGCGCCGCGCCTGAACTGTTTGCAGCGTAGACCAAGCCCCTTCTGGATGAGTCGAGCTGTGAAGCAAGCAGCCTACTGGATTGTTTGCTTCATGGCGCGGCCCCATCAGAGGGGCGTATCGCACGTTCGTCCGACGACGCTGTCGGACGCATAGGCTCTATAGCCCCATAGCTCCAATAGCCATTACCGAACTTCACCACTCAACATCTAGATCTGCTGCGCGACAAGCAGTATCACCGCGCGCAAGGAGGAAACCAATGACAACCAAACCATCGATAGGCAAACGCCTGCTCGGCGCGATGCTGGCAGTGCCGATGGCGCTCGCCGGCATGGGAATCGGCGCGACCACGGCGGTCGCGGCCGATACCGTTCCGACCAATAATCTCATCGCCGCCTACGACTTCACCACGAAGCCAAGTGACGGCAAGACCGTGGCCAACAGTGCGCCGAACGCTACGCTTGGCGCGGCCGAAGTACAGAACTCCGCCGACTCGCTTTGGGCCGATGATGCCCTCACCCTTTCCGGCGGTGCCAAGACCGGCACCGGCGACTGGGTCAAGCTGCCCTCGAATCTGCTGTCCGGCAAGGACGCCGCCACGGTGCAGTTGGAGGTCAAAGCGGATTCCAGCATGCTCAATGCTTTCCATTTCCTGTGGAACATCGGTAACGACAGCTCCGATACGGAGTATTTCTTCGCCACGCTCAACTGCGGCAGTTCGCGTAACCCGCTCGTCGGCCTGAAATCGGGCGGTACGGAGACGCTCGTGCAGTCCAGCTCCTGCGTGGCCAAGGCCGACCAATGGTTGTCGGTGACTGCCACCATTGATGGCACCGCCGCGAAACTGTACATCGACGGCACGCAGGTGGCATCCGGCACCGTGCCGGCCAAACTGTCCAGCGTCAAGGACCAGTCGCTCAACACCATCGGCCGTTCGCCGTGGCCCGACAACCTGTTCAAGGGCGCGGTCTCGAACTTCCGCGTATACGATGCCGCGCTCACCGCCGATCAGGTCGCCGCGATCAGCACTGCCGATGCCTCAATTCATGCCGGTGAACTCACCGGTTCCGTGCTGAACGGCATCATCATCCCCACGACGGTCGACGATCCGTTCATTTCGCTGCCCACTGCGAACGGCGTGACGTGGGCGTCCTCCGATAGCAGCGTCATCGCGACTGACGGCACGGTCAACCAGCCCGCCAAGGGCGAGGCAGCCAAGACTGTCACGCTGACCGCCGCCGTCACGGTCCGTGGCCAGACCGCTACGAAGGAATTCACGGTCACGGTCAACCCGACCACGAAAACTGCCGCTGAACAGCTCAAGGAAGTCGCGGCCGGCTACGTGATCCCGTCCGTCGTGCGTTCCGGAGACGCCCTCCCGGCGGCTGTGAATGGCACTACCGCCACGGTTACGTCCACTAAGGACGTAGCCGTCGAGGATGGCAAGATCACCATCGATGGCGACGAGGCCACGACCGGTACCATCACCGTCGAGTTCTCCAAGAACGGTCTCGCCGGCATCGAGCCCATTACCAAGGCCTTCACCGTAAAGGTGCTGCCCGCCGCGAAGTCCGCGACCATCGCCGCCTACGATCGCAACGCCACCGGCGAGAATGAGGCCAACAACGGCGACGTCGCCTACAGCATGCACCTCGCGCTGCAGAACGCCGACGGCTCGTACACCCCGTACAACGAGAATTACGGCATTTTCTTCGCACGCTCGCCGAAGGCGCAGAAGCTCAACGAGAACCTCGACGGCAATGACTATCGCAGTCTCAAGGATCCGAGCCTGTTCCGCATGGCCGACGGCACCTATGGCGTGATTTCCGTGCGTACCAACCGCGGCACCGCCACCGGTGACTCCACCGCGAAGTCCAGCGTGCTCATCGCCACCTCCGAAGACCTGCTCACCTATAGCGAACAGGAGAACTCCGGTTCCATCGTCGACCTTGGCGAGACCAACGGCGTCAACGCTCCGTACGCCGTGTACGACACCGCCAGCAAGCAGTATGTTGTCGGCTGGGCCGATGACAACGGCGTGGCCAAGTACACCACGTTCGATTCGCTCAAGGGCTCCACATCCAAGCACGGCAGCGTACTGTACGGTTCCGTCGCCAAGTCCGGCGTACTCGCCGCCGACGGTGTACAGGGCATCGCGAACTTCCGCTCCGGTGCCACCATCGCGGTGGACGAGGCCACGGTGAAGGCGCTCAACACCCGTTACGGCCGCTCTGAGAACACCGGCACGAGCAATCTCACTGACATCACCGTCAAGAAGGGCGCCTCAATCGATGAGGTGACCGCGCAACTGCCGAAGAACGTGGACCTCACTTACTCCGACGGTTCTACCGGCTCCCTGCCGATTTCCTCATGGAACACTGAGGGCATAGATCTGACGAAGGTGGGTGATTACACTGTCACCGGCACCGTCAAGCAGACCGAATACCAGATTCCGTTCGCTGAGGACCGCGCCGATCCATCGGTGTATAAGTGGCAGTGGACGCATGAGGCCGACGGCAAGGAAGTCACCGAAACCAAGTTCCTGATGATCGCTTCCAATGACATCCAAGGTGACGTCACTTGGCAGCATGGTTCGCCCCACATGCCGTTCCGCATGGCCGACACGATTTCCGGTCTCGCCGACGAGCCGGGTAACCCGAATGCCCTGATTCAGTCGAACGGCTACAACAACAAGGAGGTGTCGCTGCTCAAGGCTGGCGACAAGGACTCCGAGGGTAATGCCATCATGCACAGCTTCTGGGCTCCAGAAATTCATGAGATTGATGGTAGGCTCACGATTCTGTTCATGGCCGGATACGGCAACACATGGTCCAACGGCAAGTCGGTGTACATGCAGCTCAAGCAGGATGCCGACGGTCACGACCTCGACCCGGCCGACCCCGATAACTGGACTGTGCCGACACCGATCTACCGCAATGACGCCTCGCTGCTCAACGGTAACAAGCAGCTCGCAGCCACAGCGTCCGGCGGAGTGGGCATGTCGCTCGACATGACCTATTTCCAGGATGCCGACGGCAGGTCCTACTACGCCTGGCAGCAGCTCGGCGCCACCTACATCGCCACGATGGATCCGAAGGACCCGGCCCATGTGACCAGCTCCCCGGTGCGCATCGTCACCCCGGAGTATGCGTGGAACGCCGCCATAGCCGAAGGTCCGAACGTGACCCTGCGCGACGGCAAGCTGTACCTCATGTTCTCCGGTTCCGGCGTGGGTAAGACATACACCACTGGGCTGGCCGTAGCGGATGCCTCCGGTACTGACCTGACCGACCCGGCCAGTTGGACGGTGCTCAATTACCCGATTCAGAAGTCCGGTCCGTTCAACGGTGAGATGCAGCTCGGCACCGGTCACGGCATGTGGAGCGAGGACGAAGATGGCAACCAGATCTACGTGTTCCACGCCTATGCCACGAAGAATCTCGGATCCGTGAATGCTGCCGGCCGCGACATGTTCGTGCGCCGTGTGCACTGGGCCGCCGACGGCATGCCGGTGTTCGACATGAGCTCTTCCGAGGAGCTGGCCTCCAAGACCGTTTCCGTGACAGTGAAGGTGGTCGACGACACGGTTACGGTCGACAAGACCGACTTGTCCAAGGCGCTCGCGTCCGCCAAGCAGCTGTGCGAGTCCGACTACACCGCCGCCTCGTGGAAGGCGTTCGCCGCAGCGTTGGCCTCCGCCGAGAAGGTTTATGCCGACGAGAACGCTTCGCAGAAGGACGTCGACGACGCAACCGCCGCGTTGAACAAGGCGCAGGCCGCGTTGGTGAAGGTCGACGGTTCCGATTCGGGCGATGGCTCGAGCGATTCGACTAAGCCGGGCGACGGCTCGAGCATTGACGCTGGTGCTACTGGTGATAAGACGGGCAACAAGCTCGGTCTGTCTAAGACCGGTGCCGCCGTACTCGGCCTCAGCGGCGTGGCCGTGGCGCTCGCTGCCGCCGGCATCGCCCTGACCCTCCAGCGCAAGCGCCAGGCCTGAGCGGCGTAAGCCTCCAATCGCGAAATCGGCCCGTGTGGAGGTGTATTTCCGAGTTGTAGGGCAATGGCTGAAGTATTGGCCGTTGCGGCCGATGAGAGCCCGTTGGTATTCCGCCATTTTCGGGTGGTTGATCGGCTCTGGGAGTGGCGAGTACCCGGGCGCGTGCCCTACAACTCGGAAATACGCTCGGTACGGAGCCGTTTCTGGTTCACGGGATTTCGGCTGAAAATCCCGTGAACCAGAAACTTACAGAAATGCACATGGCCGGCCATCGAGTTCGGCTTGATTCCAATCTTTTGCGTGTGCGATTGCACATGTCTTCAGTTCACGGGATTTACCAGCGTGATCCCGTGAACTGGATAACGCGGACATGCAGGCCACGCGGCTCAACAAGCCAATATTGCACACAGATGATGTGCGATTTTGTTTGTTGTGGGGTGCTGAGAAGGGGTAAATGTTCATTCGGGGAGATGAAACCGGTTTTAAGAGGGGTGCCGGGTATTTCAGGTATGGCAAGGAATCAGCATGTGCGTTACCGCTTTCGCGTCGTCGCTCAAAGCGTGCTCAAATTTAGGTGAACGCTCACATTAGAATTGTGAGTGCTTACAGAAACCTGTGCGATTGCACATCGGTGCTCCTGTTCACGAACGGTGTCGTTCGTAGGGATTTCCGGTGGCCGTCGTTCGGGCGGAAGTGGGTCGCGCTGGCGAACGAAGAGGCTCCGGCGAAGCGGAAGCAGGAGCGAGAAGCGGTCGATAAAGGAGCGACCGGGTGTCACTCGATAACAATTCGATAACAAATATTGCGATGGCGCAACGATGATCCATCACAGTATTGCAAAGAAGCAAGGACCCAAGGAAGGAAACTCAGTGAGGAGAGTTACACGATTGGCGGCCTGCCTGACGGCGGTGTCGACGTTGGGCGCGGGGTTGATCATGCCGATCACCGCCGTGGCCGACGACGCGACGCCTGCGGTGCAGACGACCACGACCAGTGCGAACGTCAGGGCGGCGGCCAATACAGCGACGGCTGACCCGATTGCCAGCTTCGATTTCAATAGCGACCCGGACGATGGTGCATTCGCCAGTGCTCAGGGTGACGCTAAGGCCACCGTGCAAGGCACGGTGGATCTCGTCAACGGAAAAGATGACGACAACGGCAAGGCCGCCCAGCTCGGCAGCGGTTTCTGGCTGAACGTGACCAAGTCCGATGGCAGTGCACTGCTCAACGGTCTTGATGATGTGACGATCAGCTACGACAGCAAGGCGGCTGCGACCGGTGGCCAGTGGACTGTGTTTGCCGCGCCGACCGCCGGTGCGGTGAACGGCAGCGCCCCCACCTACGTCGGTGTGCTCGACCACACCGACAAGACCCGTGTGGAACGCTATCTCAACGGCCGCGCATCCGACATCGCCACCATCGACAAGAACACCGGTACGAAGGATGCTTGGAAGCATGTCGATCTCGTCATCTCCGGCAAGACCGCGAAGCTCTATGTCGATAAGAAGTTCGTGGCGAGCAACGTGAACGGCGAGGATCTTAAGAGTATTCTTGGCGGCTCAGGTGGTGTGCTGCAAATCGGCAAAGGCAACTGGGGCAACGGTGAATACTTCACCGGTTTGCTTGATAATTTCATGATTTATGGCTCCGCGCTTTCCGCAGCCGATCTCGGCATCGCATCGCCTACTGCAATCGAGATTTCCGGTTCCAATGTGAAGGACGGCGAGCTGAGTCTCAAGGAAGGCAACTCCGCATCCCTGTCCGCAACCGTCACCCCTGAAGGTGCCGATCCCACAGTGACGTGGGAATCCAACAATCCTGCTGTGGCTACTGTGGATGCCAACGGCAAGGTCACCGGCGTGAAGGCCGGCACCGCCACCATTACAGCGGCTTCCGAAGCTGACGCCGCCAAGACCGCCGAGCTCAAGGTCACCGTCACCGAGGTCAAGGCCGATGACGCCTACGGCTACGTGATGGTCCACTTCATCGAAAACAACAAGGGCTACGCCGAGAAGATCTACCTCGACATCTCGCGCGGCGATGACGCCACCCAGTGGGACACGCTCAACGGCGGCGAGCCGATTCTGGTGAGTAACGAATCCACCACCGGCGTGCGCGATCCGTTCATCGCCTACAACCCCGAGTCGAAGACCTACTACGTGCTGGCCACCGATTTGCGTGTGTTCGGCAGCGATAATGCCGGTTGGGGCACGTGGGCTACAGGTTACAGCACCAAGTTGCATGTGTGGTCGTCCAAAGATCTCATTCACTTCAACGACATGACGGAACTGGAGACCGCCACCGCCGACAAGTACACTGCCAATCCGAACAAGAGCCAGACGCTCACCGATTCCGTGACCGGCAATACCATCTCCGAGATCGGCATGGCATGGGCTCCTGAGGCTACGTGGGTGCCGAACTTCTATGATCTCAACGACGACGGCCAGCTCAACGGTTCCGATAAGGACAACCCGAAGAACCAGCAGGGCGGCGCATTCGTTGTGTATTGGTCTGTCTCCGCCAAATACGATGGCGAGAACAGTCAGCCCGGCAAGAAGGTGACTCACGTGCTGTGGGCCGCCACCAAGGACTTCACCAATGAGACCTACATGTTTGGCGGCGTCTTCGTGCCTAACAGCAAGTACAACCGTGGCAACACCATCGACACCACGATGCTGCAGAACGGTTCCCGCACATACCGCACCACCGGCTCCGGCGTGATCTTCATGGAATACACCGATCGTGCCGATTGGTGGCGTGCCAACGACCAGGGCCAGTACGCGACCGACCCGGCCAAGGGCTGGGTGTTGCGCCAGACCAACATCGGACACACGCTCGGCAGCGCGCAGGAAGGTGCCAACGGTTTCAAGGTCAACGGTGAAAACAAGTGGTACATGTTCGTCGACAACTATGGATCTGTCGCCTCCGGTGCCCGCTACGGCTACAACCTACTCGAAGCTGACAACCTCGATTCCGAGAATCCGTGGAGCGTCCTGAAGGCCGACGACTACTTCCTCACCGCCAACACCAAGCACGGTGGCGTGGTCTCGCTCACCAAGGCCCAGTACGACGCGATCCGCGCGGCTGACGCCAAGGCTTCCGACAACGCCGACCTGAAGGCCGAGGATGTGACGGTGGATAAGGGTGCTGCCGATACGGACATCACTGCCAAGCTGCCGAAGACGCAGCAGGTCACTCTTGCCAACGGTTACGGCACTGCCAAGCGCGACGTGACGTGGGACGTTTCCAACGTCGACACCTCCAAGCCCGGCGAATACACCGTCACCGGCACGGTCGACACCATCGGTGCCAACGAGAACCATTGGAAGTGGACGAACGCCGCCGGCGAGTCGAAGACCGACGAGGACGACCTCATCAACTCCGGTGCGAACGCGAACAACAGCTGGAAGCAGACCGGTGGCTTTGTGGACAATGAAACCGCCAACAAGAACCGCACGCTATACAGCTCCACCGCCATCACCGTGACCGCTAAGGTGACCGTGACCGGCGAAACCGAGCCGACCGACCCGGATCTGCTTGCCGACTTCACGTTCGATGATGGCGATAAGACCTTTGACGGCGGCAACGCGACGGGCACCACGCAGGGCACCGCCACGCTCGCCGACGGCAAGGACGGCAAGGCCGCGAAGCTCAGCAAGAACTTCTGGCTCAACGTCACCGCCAAGAACGGCGACGCTCTGCTCAAGGGCAAGAACGACGTGACCATCAGCTACGACGTCAAGCCCGATGCCTCCAACAACACTGGCTGGACCTTCTTCGCCGCCTCCAACGCCACCAAGCAGGAGTACGGCAAGGAACACTACGTCGGCGTGCTCGACAAGACCACCGGTATTACCGTCGAACGCTACAACAACAACGACGGCAAGCGCGATTCCTCCGGCAACGTCTCATACACCAAGACGAACGCCGACTGGAAGCACGTCGATATCGTGATTTCCGGCGCAACCGCCAAGCTGTACATCGACTCCAAGCTGGTAGCCGTGAACAACAACGGCCAGAAGCTCGCCGACATCCTCGGTGCTGATGGCGGCGTGCTGCAGATCGGCAAGGCCAACTGGAGCAACGGCGAGTACTTCTCCGGTCTGCTCGACAACTTCAAGATCTGGGGCAAGGCCCTGAGCGACGACGAGCTTGGCGTGGAAAGCGCGAAGACCGACTACGCCGCCGCGCTCGCCATCCCGGCGCAAATCACCGGCGACCTGCCGAGCACTGTGCTGGGCAAGACGGTTACTTGGTCCGCGACCGGTGACGGTGCGAAGCTCGTAGCCGCAGACGGCAAGGTCACGCAGCCGAAGTCCGGCGAGAAGGCCGTGAAGGTCAAGCTCACCGCCACCATCGACGGCGTGGATAAGGCCATCACCGCCGAATCCGAAATCCTCAACAACGGCGGCGAAATCGCTTCCTACGTCAAGGATGTCGATCGCTCCGACCAGAACGGTGCCAAGTACGACCCGCTCGCCTACAACGACGATCGTCGCGCCGACTCGCTGTACGTGGCCGCCAAGGCCGCCGATGGCAGCAAATGGGAGACCCTGAACCGTTCGCAGTCGATTCTGTCGGTCAAGTGGGACGGCTCGCAGTCTGCCAAGCCGAATGCGCAGATGGGCTCGCCCGCTTTCTTCCGTGCGGAGGACGGTACCCTTGGTGTGGTTTCCTCGCAGAACAACGCCACCGGTGCGATTTACGTGTGGGATGGCAAGGGCGACGGTGCCACGTTCACCAACGAGCGCGCCATCACCGTGACCGACAGCTCCATGGTCACCAACCCGCGCATCGTCTATGATGCCGCCTCCAAGGGCTACAAGGTCTTCTGGACCGATGGCCTGAGCGGCGAAGGCCGTATGGCCACGCTCTCCGACCTGACTGCCAAGGCAACGGTCGGCGAGACGCTCAAGGCCGACGCGGTTGCGATGGGTGTGGGCGACGTGACCGAAGGTCTGCCCGCATGGGCCGGCGAAGGCCAGACCCGCGCATTCGCTGTGAGCTCCTCTGAATTCGATGCGTTCTACAAGAACTATGTCGATCTGCAGAACACCGGCGTTAAAGCTCTGGGCGGCGCAACCGTGGAGAACGGTGCTTCCGCCGAGGACGTCACCGCAGCGGTTTCCGGAACGCAGGCCACAATGACCTACAACGACGGCTCCACGAAGACCTTCAACGTCGACTGGAACGCCGATGATCTGGCCGCCGTGGACACCTCAAAGGCCGGCACGTATGAGGTCAAGGGCACTGTTCAGCAGACCACCGAGGCCATGTACAACGACGCTCGCGCCGATCCGGACATCTTCTACAACGAAGACGATGGCTACTACTACCTCACCGGTTCCACCTATGAGGTAAAGTCCACTGATTCGACCAACAACCAGAAGGACAGCTACCGTTCCATCGGCCTCAAGCGCGCCAAGACCATCAACGGTCTGAAGGATGCTGAGGAACACATCATCATCAAGCCGGAGAACGGCACTCCGGGCCACGAAGACCAGTACCCCAACTCGTTCTACGGTTGGAGCGCGTTCATTTGGGCCCAGGAGTTCCACAAGATTAACGGCAAGTGGTGGATTGTGGCCGGCTTCCACAGGGGTGCCTCGTCCACGAACGGTGGCTGGTGCAACAACACCATCCTCATCCCGTACACCGGCGACGAGCGGTCCATCAAGGATGGCGGATTCCTCGAGGCCGAAAACTGGGGCGAGCCGACCGTGCTGGAAGGCGCCGCATTCGACGTGACGTACTTCGAGCGCGAGGAGAACGGCAAGGCCCAGGGCTACTGGCTCTTCCCGAAGAGCGCAGGCCTGTACCTTGCCAAGGCAAAGATGGGCGATGGCGTCACTCCGCTGGTGGATGGCAGCCTTGAGCACATCTATCAGGCCAGCCAGCAGTTCGAGTACGGCAAGTATGCGCCTACCCCCGGAGACAACTCTGAAGGTTCTGATCAGGCAATCGTAGAGGCACCGTTCATGTTCGAACATGGCGACTACGTCTACATTGCCTATGCGGGTGCCACGGTGGATAAGTATTACAACACCAACGTGATGCGTGCCGCCAAGAATGCCGACCTGCAGGATCTGTCGAGCTGGACCACGGCCGACTTCCCGTCGTTCGACACCAACGACACCTACACCGGTGCCTACGGTGCGGATGAGGCCTCGTACGAGCGCAAGCAGGCCGGCCCCGGCCACATCTCGCTTGCACATGATGAGGCCGGCAACATCGTCATGGCCTACCACGCACGCCCCTACCCGGAAATTCACTCCGGTTCCGCAGCGGGTGGCCTGTTCGATCAGGACCGCAATACGTGGGCCAAGGCCGTGAACGTGCGCGCCAACGGCATGCTCGACATGTCGCTGACCAAGGATCAGGAGGTCGCTCCGGCCAACCGCACGGTGACCATTACGGTGACCGTCGGCGAGCCCGATACGCCGGTTGAGCCGTCCATCACCGGCATCCGCGTCAAGAGCGAGCCGACAAAGACCAAGTACACGGTGGGCGAGCAGTTCTCCGCCGATGGTCTTGTGATCGAGGCGACGATGTCGGACGGCACGGTGAAGACGCTCGATGCCGCCGACTACACGGTCGGCGACGTGGACATGTCCGCTGTGGGCACCAAGACCGTCACCGTCACGCTCAAGGCCAACGATCAGCTCACCACGTCGTTCGTGGTGACCGTGAGTGCCAAGACCGAGCCTGGTAAGCCCGGTTCGGGCGACGGTTCCGGCGATGGTGCAGGCAGCGATAACGGTAACGCTGGTACGGGAGCAGACTCCGGTCTACCGTCCTCTGGTGCCGCCGTGCTCGGCCTTGGTGGTGCCGTGGTTGTGCTCGCCGTTGCCGGCATCTCTCTCACTATCTGGCGCAAGCGTCGCGCCTGAGCGGATCCAAATGCTCCCTCTCAGTCGGCTTCTGGCGGACGGAGAGGGAGCACCTAGTATCACCATAACTTCAATCTTCAATCCATAACTGAACACAAAACCAAAACCCACAATCAGAGGAGACATATGGGTAAGTGGAAGAAAGCGGTGGCAGCTCTTGCAGCTGTCCCGATGCTGATGGCGTTGGCGCCAGCAGCAAATGCGGTTGAATCGGATCCCACCGATTCATCGGCCGCGCAGCGGGCGCTGGCAGCAGCCCTGAAATCAAATGCCAAGGCAGCGGCAGACAGCGATCTGCTCGCCAGTCTTGATTTCGACAACGTCGCTGCAGGCGCTACTGGCACTATTGTCGATGACACCACCGGCACCAAGGCGACCATCAACGGTGCTGCCGCAGTGGCTACCAGCAAGGACGGCACTGCTGCAGTTCGGCTCGGTTCTGGATTCTGGCTGAATGTGACTAAGTCGGACGATTCTGCCGTGCTCAAGGGCCTGGATGCGGTCACGATTTCGTACGATTCCAAGTCCGCCAGCACCAATCAGGGCTGGTCGGTATTTGCGGCACCGAATACGAATGCGCAGACCTATCAGCAAGAGCATTACCTCGGCGTGATGGATCGCACCACTTCGGTGAACGTTGAGCGTTACAACAACGCTGGTAAGCGCGACACCACCGGCAATGTGAGCAAGGATGGTCTCGCCAGCCAGTGGCGTCACGTCGATTTGGTCATCGACGAGGCCGCTTCCACGCTGTACATTGACGGTGAGCAGGCCGCAACCGTAGCCCCAGCTGATGGCGCGAGCTTCGCTCAGCTCACCGATATTCTCGGCGCAGACGGCGGCGTGCTGCAGATCGGCAAGGCCAACTGGGTGAATGGCGAATACTATACCGGCGCACTTGACAACCTCAAGATTTACGGCTCTGCGCATACTGCTGACCAAATCAAGGAAGCCTACGATTCCACGAAGTCCGATGCCGCCAAGGCCGACGCTAATGCGCTGACCATTAACAACGGCAGCACTGATGTGTATTCCAACATCACACTTCCGGCCAAGGGCTCGGTTAACGGTTCCGCGATTACGTGGAAATCCAGCAACGCAAAGGTCATTACCGATGCGGCAGATGGTGACATCGCAGCTGGTGTCGTTGCTCGTCAGAAAACCGACACCAAGGTGACGCTCACTGCCACCATTACCGATGCTGACGGCAACACGGAAACCAAGGAATTCGAGCTGACCGTCAAGGCCGCCGTCGAACAGCCGAAGACCACGGACTATCTGTTTGCGCACTTCACCGGCACCGAAGGTAGCGCTACCGACGAGCAGATGTACTTCGCCACCAGCAAGGATGGCCTGAGCTGGCATGACACCCGCGAGTCCGGCGATCCGGTACTCAGCTGGAACAACAGCCAGACCGGCAACTCTCGTGGTAAGGACAACGGCGTGCGCGACCCGTATCTGGTCCGCTCTCCGGAAGGCGACACCGTCTACCTCATCGCTACCGAGCTGAGCATCCATAACCGTGGCGGTTGGGGCGCGGCCACCGCTACCACCAATGGCAGCACCAACCTAATCGTGTGGGAGTCGCATGACTTCGTCAACTGGAGCGAACCGCGCGCCGTTGACGTTGCCTCTCAGATTCCGGGAGCCGGCATGGCTTGGGCTCCGGAAGCCTACTGGGATGATGTGAACAAGCAGTACATGGTGTACTGGGCCACTGCTTCCGACGCGGACAACAAGTCCGGCGATCGCACCAATATGTACTACTCCACCACGCGTGATTTCGTGAACTTCACGACGCCTGTCAAGTGGATCGACCGAGTCAAGTCCGTTATCGATACCACGATGATTAAGGCCGATGACGGCTATTACTATCGTGTGTCCGGTGACACGTACCTCGGTGTTGAGCGTAGCAAGGATCCGTATGCCACAACGCTCACCACTGGTGACACAATTGCGAATGGTTACTACAACACTGACAGTGATCCGAACCAGTGGACGCTTGTCGGTACATTCGGTGACCTGACTGGTACCGGTCTGACCGGTGCGCAGCTGGAAGGCCCGGAGCTGTTCTTCTACAATGAAGATGACGTGCAGACCAGTGATGCGGGCAAGAAGATGCTCTACGGTCTGATGTGGGACCAGTACTCAGCCGGTAAGGGTTACACCCCATACCGTTCTGCCGATTTAGGCAGCACTGATAAGGCTGATTGGGGCTTTGCCTCTGATGTGAACTTCGGTTCGCTCAAGAAGCGTCACGGCACCATCCTGCCTGTCACTGAAACCGAGTACAACGCAATCCTGAAGGCATTCGATAAGAACAAGGACACCGAGCCAGTCACACCCGATGAAGACGGCTCCGGTCCGATTGCCGAGTATGACTTCGAAGACAGCAAGGGTACCGACACCACTGAGAACAGCAACGACTTGACCTTCAACGGCAACGCCAAGGTCTCCGAGGATGCCGAAAAGGGCAAGGTGCTTAAGCTCGACGGCTCTGACGGCACCTACGCCGAGTTCCCGAAGGGCCTGTTCGATGGCCGTAACAAGCTGACTGTGCAGATGGATGTCAAGTCGGAGATCAATAAAAACCAGTTCACGTTCGCTTTCGGCCAGAACTCCACCAAGTACTACTTCCTGAAGTACAACAACTCCGGCGAGCTCGCCAGCCGCATCACCACCAACTCGTATGGTGCGGAGGACGCGGCTAACGCTACGTTGTCTGGCAACGGCGCATGGCATCGTGTCACGGTCACGTTGGACGACAACGTGATGACCGTGTACTCTGACGGTGCGCAGGTGGCTCAGAACAAGGCGACCAAGAACAAGGTCACCGATTTGGGTAACGATCTGCTGGCCTACTTGGGCAAGTCCTTCTACAACGACCCATACTTCAAGGGTTCGTTCGACAATGTGAACGTGTGGAACCGCGCGCTCACTGCTCAGGAAGTCGAGAAGACCAGCCCGATTGCTCTGCAGGGTATTTCTGTGGGCACTGTGCCGTCCGACCCGAACTCGCTGCGTGGCACTGACGACCACTCTCAGGTCCGTTCCACCCTCGACTGGTCCACGAAGACCGTCACCACCGTGCTCAACCGCCGTGGCGGCGCGACCAAGGTGCCCGTCAAGGTGTCTGTCAACCGTAGCGACGACTCCATCAAGCTCACCCTTGATGGTCAGGCGTTCACCAATGGTGGTACGGCCGACCTGGCTAAGGACCGTACTTTGGTCGTTGATTTGGGCGACGGTGCGCCGCAGACCTGGACGCTGAAGAAGGTCACCGTGGGCAACAACCCGGTACTGCCCGGCCAGTACGCCGACCCGGACATCGACTACTTCGACGGCAAGTTCTGGATCTACCCGACCACCGACGGCTTCTCCGGCTGGAGCGGCAACTACTTCCATGCGTTCAGCTCCACCGACTTGGTGAACTGGACCGACGAGGGCGTGATCCTCGATGTCAATAAGGACCACCAGCCGACCACCGATGGCGATGAGAACACCGCCATCTCCCCGTGGTCCGTGGGCTCCGCGTGGGCGCCGACCATCGAGAAGAAGAACGGCAAGTACTACTTCTACTACTGCGCGAAGTTGCCGAACGGTACATCCGCCATCGGCGTCGCCGTGGCCGACAACCCGGCCGGCCCGTACAAGGCCGCCGACCAACCGCTGGTCACTCGCACGATGGAAGGCGTCACCGTTGGACAGGCCATCGACCCGTCCATCTTCACCGACCCGAACACCGGCAAGTCGTACATCCTGTACGGCAACGGTTCGCCCGCCATCGCCGAACTCAACGACGACATGGTGAGCATCAAGGCCGGTACGGTGAAGAAGCTCAACGGTCTGAACGGCTTCCGCGAGTCCGTGGTCGTCGCCTACCGCGACGGCAAGTACCACTGGACCTGGTCGTGCGACGACGCCAACTCCCCGAACTACCATGTGAGGTACGGCGTCTCCGATTCCATCGACGGCACCATCACCTACAAGGGTGTGCTGCTGCAGAAGGATTCCTCCAAGAACCTGCAAGGTACCGCGCACCAGTCCGACGTGCATGTGACCGACGCGGACGGCAACGACCGTTGGCTCATGGCCTACCATCGCCACTACACGCCGCTCGGCGTGTTCACCTCCGGCCTCGGCTACCACCGTGAAACCGCCATCGACGAGATCACCTTCGACGCGGACGGCCTGATGCAGACCATTCACCCGACCGACGAAGGCGTGTCCATTGAGATGGCCGATACGACGGCGCTTGATGGCGCGATTGAAGCGGCCGACAAGCTCGGCACCGATGGCTCTGCTTACACCGAGGCCAGCTGGAAGGCATTCGAGGATGCGCTCGCCGCAGCCAAGACGGCCAAGCAGACCTTCCTTGACTCCGGCCTGTCTCAGGCTGATGTCGATGCCGCCGCCAAGGCCCTGACCGACGCGCAGAATGCGTTGGAGGAGAGCCAGCCCGAGCCGGAGCACCCGGCCGCAGGCACGATCCTCTCCATCGCCGTGACCGCGCAGCCCGCCAAGGCCGAGTACAAGGTTGGTGAAGCGCTCGACGTTGCCGGTCTGGTCGTCACCGCGACCGTGGCCGATGGCAACGGCGGCTCCACCACCCGTGAGCTCGCCGCCGATGAGTACGAGCTGCTCGGCTTCGACTCCTCGAAGGCCTCCGACAAGGTGACCGTGACCGTGCAGTCTGTGGCCGATTCGACCAAGACCGCCACGTTCACCGTGAAGGTCGTTGCCGACGAGACGCCGACTCCGGATCCCGATCTGGCCACTGAGGAAGAGCTCAAGCAGCTCGAAGACGCCATTGCCAAGGCCGAAGCCGAGAAGCTGAACCAGGACGATTACACCGCCGATTCGTGGAAGGCCTACGCCAATGCGCTGGCCCAAGCGAAGAAGGTGCTCGCCAAGGAGAACGCCACCTCCACCGAGGTCCAGGATGCGATTCGTCACCTGACCGAGGCCCGCAAGGCCCTCGTGAAGGTCTCCGCTGATGGCAAGAAGCCGGGTGCCGTCATCTCCGACACTGGTGTCGCCGTCTTCGGCGTGGCTGGTGCCGTGGTGGTCCTCGCCGCCGCCGGTATTGCCCTGACCATCTGGCGCAAGCGCCGTATCTGACCCCTCATTTGCAAAAAACTCTCACTGAGCACTCCTCAGTGAGAGTTTTTTGCAATTGGGCCTTAGGGCTCATACCTATCTGGCGTTGGGGGCGCTTGTTACGGCTATGCAGTGCGATAGGTTTGGTTACTGCTCTGCGGTTTGTCGGGCAAGCCTAGAACAAGTTGACCAGGTACGACCAATGGTTGCACATAAGTGCGCATTGCATATGCAGTGCTATCCAGCCCAATGAAGTTTGCGATTTGTCGGCGGGCTCTCGGTGTTGCACAGAATTGCAGAATTGCGGCATTACGCTCTTCGGGCCGGATTCTGCGCCGGGAATTAGGCCTCTGACCGTTTGCCTGATAGTCCAGTCGGTTGAACGCTTCGTGACTCATAACGGATGGCAACGTAGTTCGGGCGAGAGGCGAATACAACGTGGCTCTGAACTCTCCACGAGTGTTTTCGAATAATGGAGCGGCCATTCCCGTTTCTGAAGCAAGTCTGCGTACGGTGGGGATACCAGAATAACGATTCTTCGTCACTCGTAGAACCTCCAGCGCATTTGCGATAACTGGATTGCGTGTATCTGGTTGAATAGTGCCAAGCTGATCGATGGTGAGCCTTCCATATAGGCTACCGGGATTGATGATGGTCATACGATCGTCGAGAATCTGCAGCTGTATCGGCATACCCTGTGTGTGGATGCTGTAGTCACGGTGTATGAGTGCATTTAATATCAATTCGCGGACGGCCTCAATTGGATATTCAGCGGCATCCATTCTTTCGCCGTTTTCGGGAGAGATGATAGTTGTTGTGCGAATATTCTTGCGTATAAAGGCGATGGCTCCGCGCAGCTGTTCGTCAAGCGGCCCCTCAATGCGAGCATTGTCGATGAACCGTTCTTCGTTTGGCCTTGTATCGCCGATTTGCGTGCCGGGGATTCGCGTTGCGATGATAGATAACTGAGGGAAGAATGCCTGTGGATACGTGGAAAATAGCATAATCCCGGCTAGTGTCGGCTTTCCGTTCCGCAAAACGCTGGTGAGTTCCAGAATGTGTGATTCGTCCATCCGCGCAAAATGTGGGCGCTCACTTTTGAGCGCGAGTTCATGCCGCAGTAGGGAGTCTTGGTTGAGGTCATCGGCTTCGGCGCGTTCCACGATGCGTATTTCGTCCTCGTATTTGCGGCGAAACGCTTCGTAGCTGTAGATTTCGTACTCTGTCATCTTTTGACGTTGTGTTTGAGATTTTCAGGTTGCCTCGGCGGCGCGATTGCGTGTTCATTGCAGCGACTCGATTGGCTCGCAAGTCCGTATTGAGATTCGTTGTCGGTGTCGGTCAGTGGCTGCTAGTGTGTGGCAAGCAGAGCGAACTGCATGCCACACGTCGGTGCATAAGCGAAAATCGCGTGAGCTGCGCGAAGAAGACCGGCTTATGAGAGGGTCGCCGGTCTGGCAGAGAAGAATCAATGGTATGTCCGATATGGTTTATGCGGTATATGCTGTCCAAACGCACAGATGTGATGTGCGGAAATTGCTTCGACGGATACCCTCTGCCTCCCTGTCTGTATTTCAGTGAGCGCTAACGGTATAATGCATAAACACTTACACAGTGTGCTGATGCTGCGCTGGGATTCTGCGAATCTCTTGTGTTTCGTGGGTTTTTGGCTTGGTGTCACGCTCCCCACAGTGATGCGGGTGCATATTGGGTTGGGCGGTGGAAGGAGCCGCCGCTGTTGTGTTCGATGGACGCAGCATCCAGCCTGATAACAATTTGATAACAATGGGGTCAAAGTAGGAGAGGCTCTCAACGTATGAGAACTATCGATAAAGGGAAAGGCGCGTGGCACAAAGGTATTGCGGCGGTAGCTGCAATACCGATGGTGTTCACGCTCATGACTGCGGGAACGGCTGGGGCTGCAGAAGTGGACTCCAGCATTCAGCCGGCCACAAGTGATACTAACAAGGTGCTCGATCTCGGTTTCGACGGCAACCTGACCGACAACAGTGCCGCTGCAAACACCGTCACCGAATATAAGGGCACCGCCACCTATGTTGACGGCGTGGATGGCAAGGCCATTACGCTGAGCCAAGGCGCGCTCAGCCTTGGCGCAAGCCAGAAGCTCCAGCCGGAAAGCCTGTCGCTCTCGTTCTGGTGGAACCCCAGCAAGACGATGACCGGCGAGCAGATTCTGATGTGGGGCAAGGGCAAGTACAACGAAAACGGTTGGTACCTGAGTTCCAATTCTGATACTAAGCCGCTCGTGCTGTCGGTCGGCGTGGGCTCCGGCGGCTCCGGCTCCGGCCAGCCGCTCGAATTCAACCTGTCAGGCAAGCGCGCGGATGTCTTCCCTGTGAACACGTGGACCCATGTGATGGTCACGTTCGATGCCAAGACCAAGACCGCGAAGTTCTACATCAATGGTGAGGCGCAGACTGCTGCCTCTGATAACACCGCTTCTGCCGGCACCATCGTGGCCGACGACACCACCAAGTACATCGGCTGGAATGGTGCCCATGCTTCCGGTGGCCAGCTCACCGGTATGTTGGATGACGTGAAACTGTGGAATACCGTGGCCAACACCGCCGATGCGGAGCGTGAAGTCAAGGTCGGTGACAAGAGTTTTGACGCTACCACGCTGGCTCAGGCCGCGCTCGACAAGGTGAATATCGCTACTTCGGCAACCTCCAACCTGACCTTCAACACTGAAGCGGCCAATGGTGCAACGCTGACGTACGCTTCCGATAACGAAGCGGTTATCTCCAATGAGGGTGTCGTAACCCGTCCGGCTGTGGGCGAGGCCGATGGCACCGCAAAGATTACCGTCACTGCCTCCTACGGCTCCAAGGCCGTTTCCAAAACCGTGACCGTCACCGTGCCAGCGCAGACCGAAAACGGTGGTGGACACGACGTGCAATACCTTAAGAACTACCTCTCCGAGCAGGGCATGGAGAACGTCACCGTAGCCGACGAATACCTGCAGAACGCCGGTAAGAAGGAAGTCGAGTATCTGCTGAGCTTTGAGCCGGACCGTCTGCTGGTCGAGTTCCGTGCACAGGCCGGTCTCGACACCAAGGGCGCGAAGAACTACGGCGGTTGGGAGAACGGCCCGGACGAGAGCCGCAACCCTGACGGCAGCAGCAAACCGGGACGCTTCACCGGTCACTTCGTGGGTCACTGGATTTCCGCGGCCTCGCAGGCGCAGCGCTCCACCTTTGCCACGGCTGATCAGAAGGCCCAGCTCTCCGCAAACCTCACTGCTGTAGTCAAGGGCATCCGTGAGGCGCAGGAAGCCTATGCCAAGAAGGACACCGCCAACGCTGGTTTCTTCCCCGCATTCTCCGCGAGCGTGGTGCCGAACGGTGGCGGCGGCCTGATCGTGCCGTTCTACAACCTGCACAAGGTTGAGGCCGGCATGGTGCAGGCATACGACTACTCCACCGACGCTGAAACTCGCGAAACCGCCAAGGCCGCCGCGGTCGACTTCGCCAAGTGGGTTGTCAACTGGAAGTCCGCACACGCCTCCACCGACATGCTGCGCACTGAATACGGCGGCATGAATGACGCCCTCTATCAGGTCGCCGAAATCGCCGATGCATCCGACAAGCAGACCGTGCTCACGGCCGCGCACCTGTTCGATGAGACCGCGCTGTTCCAGAAGCTCGCCAATGGCCAGGATCCGCTCAACGGCTTGCACGCCAACACCACGATTCCGAAGCTCACCGGTGCCATGCAGCGATACGTGGCCTACACCGAGGATGAGGACCTGTACAACAGCCTTTCCGCCGACGAGCAAGGCAAGCTCACCAGCCTGTACCTGAAGGCTGCGCAGAACTTCTTCGATATCGTTGTGAAGGATCACACCTATGTGAACGGAGGCAACTCGCAGTCCGAGCACTTCCACGTGGCCGGTGAACTGTGGAAGGACGCCACCCAGAACGGCGACCAGAACGGCGGCTACCGCAACTTCTCCACCGTGGAGACCTGCAACGAGTACAACATGCTCAAGCTGGCCCGCATCCTGTTCCAGGTGACCAAGGATTCCAAGTACTCCGAGTACTACGAGCACACGTTCATCAACGCGATCGTGGCCTCCCAGAACCCGGAAACCGGTATGACCACGTACTTCCAGCCGATGAAGGCCGGCTACCCGAAGGTATTCGGCATCACCGGCACCGACTACGACGCCGACTGGTTCGGCGGCGCGATTGGCGAGTATTGGTGCTGCCAGGGTACCGGTATCGAGAACTTCGCCAAGCTCAACGATTCTTTCTACTTCACCGACGAGAACAATGTTTACGTGAATATGTTCTGGTCGTCCACCTACACGGACACACGCCACAACCTGACCATCACGCAGACCGCCAATGTGCCGAAAACCGAGGACGTCACGTTCGAAGTCTCCGGTACCGGTTCCGCGAACCTCAAGTTGCGCGTGCCGGACTGGGCCATCACCAATGGTGTGAAGCTCGTTGTTGACGGTACTGAGCAGGCTCTGACTAAGGACGAGAACGGTTGGGTGACGGTCGCCATCAAGGATGGCGCCAAGATTACCTACACCTTGCCCGCTAAGTTGCAGGCCATCGATGCCGCCGACAACAAGGATTGGGTCGCCTTCCAGTACGGCCCGGTCGTACTCGCCGGTGCGCTGACCGATACCAACTACAAGACGAACTACTCCTACGGTGGTGTCAAGGTGCGCGTGGCCAACTACGATTCCGAGGCCAACGCCAAGGCTGCGGTCATCCCGACCTCTGGCTCGGTCACTGACTGGCTCAAGGGCATCAAGGAGGACGCGTCCGAAGGCAGCAACCTCGTGCGTACCGACGATCCGAACACCGGCAACCGCGAAACCCTGAGCTTCAAGTTCGCCAATGTTGACGGTGACGCCGCCGACCTCACGCTCCAACCCTACTACTCCACGTACAAGACCACGTACGCGATCTACTGGGATATGGCCGAGGTCGATTCCGAAACCTACCAGAACAACATCTTCAAGAAGAAGACCGACGCTGCAACCCAGTCGATCATCATCGACGCGGTTGACGCCTTCGACAACGAGTTCCAGCAGGAGCTCGCCCACAACGCCGCTAAGTCCGACGACTCCAACGCCGGCACCTACGAGGACAAGCAGTACCGTGACGCCAAGGCCGACGGCTGGTTCAGCTACGATCTCAAGGTGAACACCGAGGCCGATGCCAAGAACTACCTGAGCGTCCAGTACCAGTCCGCCGATGCGGGCCGCACGTTCAGCATGATCGTGGATCCGACCCCGGTCGCCGACAACTCGAAGGGCGAGGTCTCCGCCAACGCGAAGACCTACACCGTCACGATCGAGAACAAGGGCTTGAAGGCCTTCTACTGGGATGTCCAGCAACTGCCCGCCGACCTGATTGCCGAGGCCAAGGACGGCAAGGTGCGCGTGCTGTTCAAGTCCACCGGCGGTCTCGTCGGCGGCGTATACGGCGTGCGCATGCAGAACGCTGCGGCGTTGTCTACCGATGCCTCGCTGAAGTCGCTTTCCTTCGACAAGGGCACTCTTGACCCGACCTTCGATGGTTCCAAGACCCAGTACACGCTCACCGTTCCGGCCGGTACTGAGTCCGTCGATGCCACCATCGGCGTGAAGGATGCCGGTGCCTACGTCAAGGTCGATGGCATCATCATCGATGACACCAAGGCCCGCACCATCGCGCTGACCGACGACGTGACCACTGTGGAAATCACTTCCTACGCGCAGGATCACAAGGCCGTGAAGCACTACTCGGTGCAGATCGTGCGTGGCGACGCCACTGTGCCCGCCGCCAGTGATCCGGTGCTTGAGTACACCTTCGACACGGACACCATCGTCAAGGACGGCACTATCGACAACACTGGTACCGCAGGCGACAAGCTCGACGGTAAGGTCGTGAACGATGGCGCATCGGCAAGCGACCATGCCGACAATGGCAAGGCGCTCACCCTGACCGGTGGTGACAAGGGCTCCGCGTCTCCGTACGTGCAGATTCCGGCCGGCCTGATTGATGCCAGCCAGAAGGACATCACCATTTCCGCCGACTACCAGTGGGACGGCAACAACACCTGCATCTACCCGTGGGCGTTGGGCAAGGACACCAAGGATTATTTGGTGAACATCGTCTCCTGTGGTTCCAATACACGAGTCGAGGCCTCGAAGTCCGGTACCCAGACTCAGCTTGCCGGTTCCACTCCGGCCAAGAACACGTGGGTTCACGTGGATGTGGTGGTTAAGGGCGGTAAGTCCATTGCCTACTACCTTGACGGCGAACTGATCAAGCAGGTCTCGACCACGCTGACCGCCGCCGACTTTGTTGGCACAAACAACATTGCCGGTTACCTCGGTAAGTCGTTCTATAACGACCCGTACTTCGGTGGTCAGATCGACAACTTCAAGGTATGGAACCGTGCCGTCACCGCCGCCGATCTCTTCAACCCGGACAAGGGTGACGAGCCGACTCCGACTCCGTCCAGCGATGCCACGCTGAAGTCCCTCACCGTGGCCGGTCAGACAGTTGACCTTGCGGCTGCCGCTACTGAGGACGGTGCTTCGCTGACCGTTGATGATCCGACCGCTGTTAAGGCTTCGGATGTGGTATTTGAGGCCAACGACTCCGGCGCCACTGCCAAGGTGAACGTCAATGACGGTGTGGTGACGGTCATCGTCACCGCCGCAGACGGCAAGACCACCGAGACCTACACGGTCAAGCTGGTCAAGAAGACTGTACCGGTCGAGTCCATCGCCATTTTCGGCGACGGTGTGGCTGAAGGCAAGTTGGCTCTGGAAACCGGCAAGTCCGTGAAGCTCACTGCTACTGTCACTCCGACGGATGCAGATGATGCTGCGGTCTCGTGGTCGGTCGAGGGCGATGCCGTGACCGTTGACAAGACCGGTCTCGTGAAGGCCGTCAAGGCTGGCACCGCAACAGTAACCGCGACCGCAGGCGGCAAGACCGCTTCCATCACCGTGACTGTTACCGACCCGGTCGTTCCTCCGGCACCTTCCGTTGATTCCGTCGCCATCACAGGTAGCGAGGTCAAGGACGGCAAGCTGGAGCTCAAGGTTGGCGGCGAAGCGACTCTCACCGCCGACGTGACGGTGACCGGTGATATCGCCAAGACCGTGACCTGGACCTCCTCCGACGAGAAGATCGCAACCGTGGATGCGAACGGCAACGTCAAGGCCGTGGCTGAAGGTAATGCAACTATTACCGCCACGTCTACCGAAGACGCCACCAAGTCCGCTTCCGTCGCGGTGACCGTCACCAAGAAGACCACCACCGAGCCAGAGCAGCCGGAGCAGCCCGCCCCGGCAGAGAAGGATCTGACTGACGCGAACCATGTGGACGACCTCATCACCGCCGAATCCATAAAGCCGGGTGCCAAGCTGACGTTGAACGTGGGCAAGGCATTCGCAGGCAAGACGGTGAACGTGTACGCCTTCTCCAACGGCAAGGCCGTGCTGGTCGCCTCCGGTGTGACCGTCTCCAAGGACGGCACTGTGGTGGTGACTGTGCCCGCCGACCTGAAGCTGGGCGCCACGAAGTTCGCTGTCCAGTTCGCTGACGATTCGCTGGTCTGGGATGCGGTCAACGTGGCCAAGCCCACCGCCGAACAGCCCAAGGCCGACGAAACCGCCAACACCGGTGCCGCCATCCTCGGCGCAGTAGCCCTCATGGCCCTCCTAGCCGCCGCTGGCGCTGCCCTCATCATCTGGCGCAAGCGTCAAATCTGACCCCAATTGCAAAAAACTCTCACTGACGCTTAGTCAGTGAGAGAAATTTGCAACGAGTGGCCTGATTTTGCAAAAAACTCTCGCTGGGCATCCCTCAGTGAGAGTTTTTTGCAATAGGGGGGGCTTATCTCTTCGCCTGAGTGATCTGGTAGGCGGCGAAGAGGATGGCGAGCCAAATCACGCCGGCGATGACGGCGACGCGGTAGCTGGCGGAGAAGCACATCAGCACCACGACCAGTGCCAGGAACGCCAATACCACCCACGGGGTTACTTTGGCGAACGGCAGCTTGAAGTGAATCGCGTCGAGCGCTTCCTTGCCAGACTTGCCGGCCAGCTCGGAATCCTCGGGAGCGCCGCCCGCGGCGACCACCTTACGGAACTTCATTTCGGTGAACATAATCATCGTCCAGTTGATGATGCCGGCGATGGTGGCAATCGACATCAGATAGTTGAACGCGAACTCAGGCCACACGAACACCACGACCACGGCGATAGCGGTGATTACGGCGGACGTCAGCACGCCAGTCACCGGCACGCCCTTGGCGTTGAGCTTGCCCAGATACGCGGGCGCATTGCCCTGCTTGGCCAGCGAGTACAACATGCGGGAGTTGGCGTACAGGCCGGAGTTGTAGACGCTCATCACAGCGGTCAGGCACACGAAGTTCAAAATACCGGCAGCCGCGTGAATGCCCACGGAATCGAAGATCTGCACGAACGGGCTGGACTTGCCATCGATGGTGTTCCACGGCACTACGGCCATGATCACACCCAGAGCGCCGATGTAGAACACGAGGATTCGCCAAATAATATCATTGGTGGCGCGCGGAATCGTGGTCTTCGGATCCTCGGTTTCGCCGGCGGTGATGCCGATGAGCTCGGTGCCGCCGAAGCTGAACATCACCACAACCAGTGCCATCAGCAGGCCGGTCCAGGAACCGTCGGAATTCTGCCCCATCAGGCCGTTCGGGAAGAAGCCGTTACCCACGGTGAACCAGTTCGCGAAGCTTGCGCGCACGCCGGATGCGGTGGGCAGGACAAAGATGATGACGGCCAGGCCGCCGATAATCATGGCGATCACGGCCACAATCTTGATGATGGCGAACCAGAACTCGAACTCACCGAATTTAGAGACGCCCAGCAGGTTGGCGGCGCAGATGATCACCAAGAACACGGCCGCCGACACCCATGTCGGAATCGCCGGGAACCAGTAGTTCACAAACGAACCCACCACTGATAGCTCCACCATCGAGACGAGGATGTAGTTGAACCAGTAGTTCCAGCCGGAAATAAAGCCGGCGCGCTTGGACCAGTAGCGGGTGGCATAGTAGCTGAACGCGCCCGCCTTCGGATCCTCAACGGACATTTCAGACAGTGCACGCACAATCGCGAAAATCGCGAGGCCGCCAACCAAGTAGGCGAGCAGAATCGAGGGTCCGGCCAGCGCGATGGATTCACTGGAACCATAGAACAGGCCGGTTCCGATGGCGCCGCCCAGCGCAATCAGCTGGATGTGGCGGTTTTTCAATGACTTGCGCAGCGTGGCCGGCACCGGCACGTCGTCGGTTTCGCGCGGCTTCTTAGGCGCATCAGTAGTACTCATTGTGCTCTTCTCTCACATTTCTTGGGTTTGGCGCACGCGGGGCTTGCCGTGATGCGCAACGTTCGTTATTCTATGCCGCCGTATCGTCTCAGAAATGGTCAATCGTCTATTTGTGCGCTATTGCAAGCGCGGGCGTGGGCGCGGCCGGTGAGCAGGCGAAGCTATAGCGAGCGATGCTTATGAAACCGCACGCTTCACTGAGTTCACTGAATTCACTGTGCTCACTGCGTGGCAGGCGTACACATGGTGAAGATGGTGTGGGACACCGATTCGGGAGAGGCCGCGAGATCGGTGGCGAGCCAGTATTGCAAAAGCCCAATGCTGCCGGACACGGCGAATCGCATACGCATCTGCGCCTCGGCTGGGTAACCCGCCGAAGATTGCAACTGTTCGCCTACACCGCGCTGGCTGTAAATCAATCCCAGCAGCTGCTGCTGGAAACCGATATCCGCTTTCGGGCTCATCAGCACTTGGAGATGATTGCGATTGTCGGCAATGTACTGGCAGATGCGCTCAATAACATGCTCGATGCCGGCAGGATCTGGCTGGGCGAGTAGCTGTTCGAGTGCGGTGGTGACCCAGGCCATGGTTTCGTCTTCAATGTCGTGCAGCAGTTCCTCGATGCTCGCATAATGCGCGTAAAACGTGGAACGATTCACATCGGCCCGCTCGCACAACGCTTTAACGGTGATGGAGCCGAGCGGCTGATCGCGCAGCAACTCGATAAGCGCGTCCTGCATGGCACGTCTCGTGTATCGGGTGCGGCGGCTTTCCGTCAATTCTTTGGCCATGGCCTTCTCCCCAAATTCCGACAACCCACAATCCAACTGTTGGTTGCAGAACCGACACAGTGTTGTTTTACTTGAGTATAGCAGGAAGTTCTGGCGGGGCCTATGGGGCTAGGTGGCTGCCACGAGCGCGTTGGAGGTGTGCGATGGCGTATATCGAATTCGACCATGTGGTCAAGGAATATCCTTCTGGCAGCAGTGTGATTCGCGCGCTCGACGAGGCCAGCTTCACCGCCGAACAAGGCGAATTAAGCGTGATTCTGGGGCAGTCCGGTGCCGGCAAAACCACGGCATTGAACATTCTGGGCGGCATGGATACCGCCACAACCGGCCGCGTAGTGGTCGGCGGACGCGATATTACGGGTCTGCGGAAAAAGGAACTGGTGACCTACCGGCGCAACGATATCGGCTTCGTCTTCCAGTTCTACAATCTGGTGCCTAACCTTACCGCGCTCGAAAACGTGGAGCTCGCCTCGCAAATCTGCCCTGACCATTTCGATCCAGAGGAAACGCTGCGCAAAGTCGGACTGGGGGAGAGGATGGACAACTTCCCCGCGCAACTGTCCGGCGGCGAACAACAGCGTGTATCCATCGCCCGCGCGATTGCCAAAAAGCCGAAGCTGTTGTTGTGCGATGAGCCGACCGGTGCGCTCGATTACGAGACCGGCAAGGAAGTGCTGCAGTTGCTGCAGGATATTTGCCAAACACAAGGCATGACCGTAATGATCATCACGCATAATTCCGCGCTTGCACCGATGGCTCACAAAGTGATTCGCTTCCGCTCCGGCAAGGTGACCAGCGAGGAGGTCAACGCAACGCCGCGGCCCATCGCCGATATCGAATGGTAGGTGATTGGCGATGCTCACTGCAAGACACTCTGTGAAACGCCCCGTGAAACAAGCGAGGCGATTCGTGAAACAACCTGTGAAACATTCTGTGAAACGGCGGAACCTCGACGATAGCGGCGGTCGAGGAGCGGGCGTTTCTGCGGTATTTGCCAAAGATACGTTGCGTTGCTGGCTGCGCAGCTGGAAGAGGTTCGTCTCGATCGCCGTCATCACGCTGCTTGGCGTGGCCGTGCTGACCGGCATCTACGCCGGATGCCGCGATGCTTTTCTGGCGGCCGGTCGTTTTTACGATCAGCAGGGACTGCATGACCTGCAGGTGCTATCCACATACGGCCTGACCGATGATGATGCAACGGCACTGCGCCGAATCGACGGTGTGCAAACCGTGCAGCCCGAACGTTCTCAGACGGTGACCACGTTGGTGGACGGCACCAAGAAAACCGTGACCATGCAGGAAATCGGTACCGAAGGGCTTGATCAGCCGTACCTGCAACAAGGCAAACTGCCGAACAAGGCCGGCGAAGTGGCGGTTACGCAGCAATTCCTGAACGATAGCGGACTCAAGATTGGCGGCACCATTACTGTGACGCCACAAGACACCTCTTCATCCGTCATATCGGTAGCGGCCACGGAGACTGACGATTCCAATAATGCCGATACGGTAGGTGTCGCCGCCAATGCCTCGGCATCCGATGCGAAGTCCGACGCCAATACGGACGCCGACGCCGAGCAATCCCCGCAGTTCCCCACGAAACTCACCATCACCGGCGTCGTACTCGACCCGCGCGACCTCAACAATCCAGACGGCTATTCGGGCATGACCTCCTTCCGGTCCACCTCATCCGAGGACTATACGTTCTTTGCACCCAGCGACGGCGTGACCGGCAATATATACACTGCGATATCGGTTGCCGTCACTGGTGCGTCCGATTTTGACACGTTTTCCGATGCCTACGATGAAGCCATCAAAACCGTGGCCGACCGTATCGAACATCAGATACAGGCCACACGCCAGAAAGCCCGTCGTCAACAGATCGTCTCCAGCGCGCAGCGCAAACTGGATGATGCCCAAGACGAGGCCAACGAGCAGCTGGACGAAGCCCAGAAGCAGATCGACGACAACTGGGCCGAGCTGGAAGCCAACGAAACGACATTGCAAGATAGCCGTACCGAATTGGAGAACAACAGGACAACCATTACCGATGGCGAACGGCAGCTCGCCGATGGACGTGCGCAGATTGCATCGGCCCGTCAACAGATCGCGCAAGGTCGCCAGCAGATAGCCGAAGCGCGCACCCAGCTCGAATCGGGCAAAGCGCAGCTCACCTCGGCTCGCAAACAGCTCGATGCGGCGCAAACGGAACTGACTGCCAATCGCACGAAAATCGAACAGGGCATTACCCAAATCGACCAAGGCGTGGCACAAATTGATCAGATGCTGTCCATGATTCAACAGGCCGACAATCTACTGGCGCAACTTGACCCGAATATCGACTTCAACTCACCCACATGGCAGGCCATCAAGCAACTGCTCGCGCGCCTTGGCATTACCCTGCCTGAAGTGCCGTCAATCAGTGAGCTGCGGCAACAGCTGGCCGCCAAGCAAACGGAACTGCAAACGCAGCGAGACAGTCTGACCCAGCAGAAAGCCGATTTGCAGCGCACATTAAACGAAACCATTGCCCCCGCACAATCCACCTTGGACCAGCAGAACGCGCAACTGACCGCCAAGGAACAGGAAGCGGCTGCAGGAGAGGCACAGCTCAATACCAAATCCGCGGAACTCGAAGCGAATGCCGCAACCCTCGAAACCCAGTCGGCGCAACTTGAAGCGCAGGCCGCCCAACTGGCCAGCGGCAAGCGGCAGCTTGAAGAAGGCGAGCGGCAGCTGAAAGAAGGCGAACAACAGCTCGCGGACGGCAAGGCGAAACTGGATGATGCGCAGTCTGCACTCGATGCGATGCGAAGCGAAGCGGAAAGCGAATTCGCCAAGCAGCAACGGCGCATCGACGATGTGGCCAACGCACGTTGGTATGTGCAGACGCGCGCTTCGATCGACGGATTCAGCTCGCTCAAATCAGATGTCAGTTCCATCGAATCCATCGGCCGCGCATTCCCGATTGTGTTCCTGCTGGTCGCCGTGCTCATGAGCCTGACCACCATGACCCGCATGGTCGAGGAAGATCGCGGACTTATCGGCACCTACCTTGGACTCGGCTATGGCGGACTCGCCGTGTCCAGCCGGTATCTGCTGTTCGCGTTGCTCGCCTGCTTGGTCGGCGGCGGCATCGGTCTGCTGGTCGGATTCCTTGGCATCCCGGCATTCCTGCTGGTGGTGATTGAGGGACTGTATATATTGCCCGGTGTGCGACTCGAATACGACTGGTTGTACGGTTCGGCCGGCATCGTGCTGTTCGTGGTCGGCGTGGGCGTGGCCACCGCGCTCGCCTGTCGCGAGGAGATACGGCACACGCCCGCCGCGTTGATGCGGCCGAAGGCACCGAAAGCGGGCGCTCGCATATTGCTGGAGCGGATTCGCCCGGTATGGAGCCGGCTGAACTTCCTCGGCAAAGTCACCGCGCGCAATATCTTCCGATTCAAGTCGCGCTTGATTATGACCGTGGGTGGCGTGGCCGGTTGCACAGCGTTGATTATCTGCGGATTTGCGATTAATGACACCGTCGACACGATTGGCGTCAAACAATACGAGCAGATCTACCAGTACGACCTGATGGTCGTGGCCAATGACGATGACGCCACCGCGATGCGCAAGCAGGTGGCACAAGATGGCCAAACCACCGAAACGCTGAATCTGCGCGTGGATAGTGGCGAGATGAGCAATGCGGCGCAGGAAAGCGAAACCGTGCAGCTGATGACCGTGCCCAACGATTCGCTGAATATCTTGAACGATATGGTCACGCTGGAACAAGCTGGCGATGATGGATGGTTTGGGCTGCCCAATATCTTCGGCAAAGCGGGTGGCGGCACTGTAGCGCTGGACGATAGTGGCGTGATTGTATCGCAGTCCGCCGCCAACTCGCTGAATATTCATGCCGGCGACACCGTCACGCTGGGCAATGGCGGTAGCAGCCGGGCCAAGGTGCAGGTCACGGCCGTGACGCGCAATCTTATTGGCTCTGATGTGTACATCAGTGAGCGACTGTACGACCAGAAGTTTGCGGCCGGCGGTGTGACGTCTTCGGCTTCGGGAGATGGCACTGCCTCGACCTTGACGTGGAACGCGATGCTCGCCAAGCTGAAAGGTTCCGAGACCGAACAGGCCGAATATGCGGATCGGTTGGGCGAGGAATCGTCGGTGCTCAAGGCCGTGAGCTGTGCGCATCTGGCCGCCACGTTTAAGTTCGATCTGATGGGTGCCGTGGTGGCGCTGATTGTGGGGCTCGCCGGCGGTCTGGCGCTGGTGGTGCTGTTTACGTTGGCCAATACGAACGTGTCCGAACGCATCCGCGAGATGGCCACACTGAAGGTGCTGGGCTTCTATGACCGCGAGGTGCACAACTACGTGAACCGCGAGATGATGATATTGACCGGTATGGGTGTGGTGGTTGGTCTGCCGCTTGGCAGGTGGATAGGCGGATTACTGACTGCTGCGTTGAATATGCCGTCGCTGTATTTCGAAGTGGAAGTGCACTGGTACAGCTATGCGATTGCCGTGGTGGCGACGCTGGCGTTCGCGCTGCTGGTGCAGCTGTTCACCAACCCAGTGCTCGATCGCGTAGACCCGGTCAGCTCGCTCAAGTCCGTGGAATAGAGGTAGAAGTTCAATTTGGTGTTGATGAATTGAACTTTTTGGCGGAAAATTTACAGTATCATCGCATGTATTCTTGAGCTGAGCGGTTTTCGTGACATATTTCGGTGATACAGTTTGAACTTGTTTTGAACGAGTATCGCGTCTGGTGCGTAACAATCGGGCGGCAGAGAAGAGAAATGAAATCAGTATGGCCGATACGAATGTGAATGGTGGTACACGGCAGGCTACGGGCAAACTCAAGTCTGTCGAAAGCCTGGACCAGACCAACGAGATGGAGCGTGGCCTGAGCAATCGCCACGTGCAGTTCATCGCCATTGGCGGCACCATCGGCACCGGCTTGTTCCTGGGTTCGGGCAAGTCGCTGGCACTGACCGGCCCCTCGATCGTCTTCGTGTATATCCTGGTCGGCGTCATCATGTTCTTCCTGATGCGCGCCATCGGCGAGATGATGTACCGCGACCCCAGCCAGCACACCTTCATCAATTTCATCACCCGTTACCTTGGCAACGGGTGGGGGCATTTCGCCGGCTGGACGTATTGGGCCGCGCTCGTGCTGCTGGGCATGACCGAGATCACGGCCGTCTCCACGTACTTCATCACCTTCTTCGACACGTTCGGCATCGACCTGACCCATTGGAAATGGCTGATCGAACTGTGCTTCCTGGTGTCGCTGGTGTCCGTCAACCTGATCGCCGTCAAGGTGTTCGGCGAGGTGGAATTCTGGTTCTCGATGATCAAGATCACGCTGATTTGCGCGATGATCGTCACCGCCGTGGTCATGATCGTGATCGGCTACCATTACCCGGCCGCGCGGATTCATGGCGTGGATCATGTGAGTCCGGCGGGCCACGCCGGACTCGACAACCTGTTCGCCGGCTTCTCGTTCGCCCCGAACGGCTGGATGGCCTTCCTCATGAGCTTCCAGATGGTGTTCTTCGCCTATGAGCTGCTCGAGTTCGTGGGCGTCACCGTCTCCGAGACCAAGAATCCTCGTGAGGTGCTGCCCAAAGCCGTCAACGAGATCATCGTGCGTGTGCTCATCTTCTACGTGGGCGCGCTCGTGGCCATCATGTGCATCGTGCCGTGGACCTCGTTCAAGCCGAACGAGGACGGCTCCTTTGCCTCCCCGTTCATTATGGTGTTCCAGTACGCCGGGCTGAATTGGGCGTCCGCGCTGGTGTTCTTCGTGGTGATCACCGCCGCATCTTCCGCGCTGAACTCGCTGCTGTACTCGGCTGGCCGCCACCTGTACCAGCTGTCCGAGGTGTCGCCGAACCCGATGCTGAACAAGCTCGGCAAGGTGTCCGATCGCAAGGTGCCGGCCCGCGCCATCCTGGTGTCCGCGGCGCTGATACTGCTGTCGCCGATCGTCAACGCCATCCCCGGCGTGTCCGGAGCGTTCGTGCTGTTCTCGTCCGCCAGCTCCGCGGTGTTCCTGTTCATCTACATCCTGACGCTGATGGCACACCGCAAGTACCGTCGCTCCGCTGATTTCATTCCGGACGGGTTCGTCATGCCCGCTTGGAAGGTGCTCAATACGGTGGCAATCGTGTTCTTCGTGTTCATCTACCTGACGTTGTTCCTTGCGGACGATACGCGCAATTCCGCGATTGCCGGCCTGGTGTGGCTTGTGGGCTTCGGTGGATTCTCTATGCTGCGCGAACGCTACCGTAGCCGCGATTTGAAGGCCGCACTGGAACACAAGGAGTGATTGGACGGGCTGATTGGCTGGCGGTTATTAGTTGGGTGGCTGTTGGCGGCTGGCGGCTGACTGGCTAGCGGCCGATAGCCAATGACTGGGCTGATCGTCAGCCAATCGGCTGCCTATAGGTCTCATTGATACATTCGGTCATCCGATTAGTGCATTTGCGCGGACAATTAGTGCATTCGATCATCGGATTAGTACATCAGTGTGCAATTATTAGTACAATTAGCCGCCTAATTAGTACATTAGGACATAAAACAATGTCCTACTGTACTAATTAGATGCTAAAATACGATAAGTGCCATGTCCTAATGTATGAATTATCGCTATGAAGGGCGGAATGCGATGACGCAGGATGAACTTATGCAAGTGCTGCAGGCCGGTGAATCATCTATGGTCGAGTTCAAGCGCTGTAGCGAATTGCCTCATACGGATACTTTTGAGACTGTATGCTCATTCGCCAATCGTTCTGGTGGCAGCATTTATCTTGGCGTTGACGATGACGGTCAAGTGCTCGGCGTCGATTCTAAGCGCGTTAGTGAGATAGAGCGCAACGTTGTCAACGTAGTGTCTAATCGTAAGATGTTCGAACCGGCTCCAATGGTGGAAACGGAACATATCGAGTACGACGAACGGATTATTGTTCGTATTTGGGTAGCTCCGAGTTCTTCGGTTGTGCGGTTCAAGGGCGCAGTGTTTGATCGCATTGCTGATGTGGATACACACATCGAAAGCGATATCCAGATTAGTCAAATGTATATTCGCAAGCAGAACTACTATTCCGAACGGCGAATTTTCCGTTACGTGACTCCGTTTGATTTGCGTCCTGAGCTGATTGCGCGAATGCGGCAGCTGGCGGTCGCTCAGCGAGCTGGGCACCCTTGGGGAACTATGTCTGACGAAGAACTGTTCCGCAGCGCCAAGCTATACGATCGTGATTACACGACCGGCGAAGAGGGCTTTAATCTTGCTGCAGTGCTGCTCTTGGGCAAGGATGAAGTCATTTCCTCGGTTTGCCCAGCGTATATTACTGATGCCGTGGTTCGGCGAGACAATATTGACCGATACGATGACCGACTTATGGTGCGGACCAACTTGTTCGATTCGTACGAGCAACTCCGTGAATTTACTGAGCGGAATCTGCCTGACCGCTTTGTGTTAAAGGGCGATAAGCGAGTGAGCCCGCGTACGATGATCGCCCGTGAATTGGTGGCAAACAGCCTCATGCATCGGGAGTATTCCAGTCCGGTGGTGGCGCGTGTCACCATTGATAATGAATCCATCCGGACGGTTAATGCTTCGCGCTCATTCTTTGAAGGTCGAATGAAGCTGGGCGAGTTCACGCCAATGCCAAAGAATCCGATTATCGCTAATGTGTTTGTGCAGACCGGCATAGCCGAGCAGCTGGGTAGCGGACTGCGGAATCTGATAAGAGCGTCCCGGCAATATACTGAGCGAGAGCCTGAGTTCCGCGATGGTGACATATTCGAGGCGACGATTCCTATTGTTCCTGCGTTGAAGACCGTGGATGGTTCTGGTTTTGCTAGCGTGAGATCTGTAGTTGAGAAAGATGCCGAAGAGGGTGCGAGGCTCATTGGCGGGGAACGTGTGGATGGTAAGAAAGCAGATGCAACCGCATCGGGTGAAATTGATTCGCGGGCAGCGATGCTGTCGGCGATGAATCGACGCTTGACAGAGGTTGACTATGTGACTGTACCTGAACTCGCCAAGATAACAGAGCTCGATAACAGAACAGTCCGCAAATTCCTAAACGGTTTAGTTGCGCAAGGAAAGCTGATTGCTGAAGGCAACACGCGTGGTCGGCGTTATCGGAAGGGATAGCGGGCGCGATATCTCGATGCAGTGGGATTCACTTAAGGGCTACGGCAAATATGATTCGTAGCGATTGGGCCAGCGCAATTCGAATGGCTCATGACTTTGTGCGTCGTTTGTGGTCTCTGAAGTTGTTTGCTGGGTGACGGTTTTGTGATAAAATCGCTCATATCAAAATGTTTGCGTAAACATTTTGGCTGCGCCGAAAGAAGGAGTCGACGTAGGTCATGTATCAGGCAAAGAGGCTGGCTCAGTGAAGCAAAGGCCGATTTTTCCGGTATAAGGCGGACAGCAGGAACACTAAGGAGACCAATGAAGGTACTGAGCAAATCGCTTGCTGCAATGGTTGCGGCGGCAACACTAGTGGGAGGAGGGGCGTTTGCGGTTGCCGGCACTGCGTATGCGGCTGATAACGATGCCATTACCGTGACCCCGAACCCATGGTATGCCAACAGTTTCGATGGCTGGGGCACCTCGCTGGCTTGGTTCGCCAACGCCACCGGCAGCCTCGGCGAGGAATCGGCCATCACCACCAATCTCGGCGATGACGCTTCCAAGGCTAAGGCTGTGGAATACGGCAAACAGCTGCGCGAACAGTTCTACCAGTCCATCTTCGGTGATGAAGGACTGGACCTGAACATGGCCCGCTACAACGTGGGCGGCGGCAATGCCTCCGATGTTGCCTACGGCTACCCATTCATGCGCCAAGGCGCTGCCGTGCCTGGCACGTGGAAAGATGACGCCACCGGCTCCGGCACGTATGGCAATGGCGTAACCACCAAGCAGGCCGACAAAGACAAGCTGGCTGCGGCATTCGACCCGACTGACGACAACCAGTATGACTTCTCCAAGTCCGCCGCCCAAGACTGGTGGATTGAGCGCGGTGCCACCGGCGATAACCCTGACATCACCGATGTAGAGGCCTTCGCCAACTCCGCTCCGTGGTTCCTGACCAACAGCGGTTACGCCACTGGTGGATACAACTCTGGTAGCAATAATCTTGCAAACCCTGAGAAATTCGCTCAGTACATGACCAAGAACGTCGAGCACCTCGAAAGCCTTGGCGCAAACGTTGACACGGTCGAGCCGTTCAACGAGTCCGAGACCAGTTACTGGGGCACTCCGGGCGACATGGCTTCGAAGTACACCGATGAGAGCGATGACAACACCAAGCTCATTAACAACTACTGGGATAAGTACTACTCCGACAAAGATAAGTCCGTCACCCCATACTCCAACGCGCTGAAGAAGCCGCAGGAGGGTATGCATGTCAATAACGCCCAGCAGCAGCAGACGATTACCGCACTCGCTGAGGCGCTCAAGGACAATGATGACACCATCATCGCAGCCACTGATGCTACAAACTCCGCTGACTTTGTCAAGTCGTACAACCAGTACCCGCAGGCGATCAAGGACCTTATCGATCAGTACAATGTTCACGCCTACTCCGACGGCAGCCAGATGCAATCGCGCGATATCGCTCAGGCAGACGGCAAGAAGCTGTCGATGAGCGAGGTGGACGGCTCCTGGCAGTCCGGCTCCTACAACCCGTACGGTTTCGACAACGCGCTGGGCATGATGAGCAAGATCAGCTCCAACGTCACCCGCCTGCAGTCCAAGGACTTCACCTTCTGGCAGGTGGTCGAGGACCTCTACAACATGCAGATGGGCTCGAACGTGAACCCGGCCGGTGAAAACACCAACTGGGGCACCGTGCTCATCGACTTCGACTGCACCGTGGCCGGTAAGGACGGCAAGCTCTACTCCGAGCGTCGCGTGAACAACAACGGCGGTACCGCCGATGGACTTGAACCGTGCACGGTTATTGCCAACGCCAAGTACAACGGCGTCAAGGCCATCACCCACTTCATCCACGCGGGCGACAAGGTCATCGCCAACAACGATGAGGACAACAACATGACTGCCACCTCCGCCGATGGCAAGACGCAGACCGTCATCCACCGCAACTCCGGCACCTCTGACCAGACCTTCGTCATCGACCTGTCGAAGTACGGCGAGATTGCCGACAACGCTTACGGTGAGCTCTATCTGACCACCGAAACCTCTGCCGAAGACAAGAACGTGGGTGTCGATTCCGCCACTCCGGAAGTCTTCGCCAAGACCAGCAACGTCAAGCAAGCTGAAGGCTCTGTGGTGATTGACAAGGCTGCCAAGACCGCTACGGTCACTGTGCCCGCCCGTTCTATCGCCTCCATCCAGCTCACTGGCGTGACCGGCTACGCTAAGGATGCTGCCGTCGAGACCGGCGACACTTACCAGCTCGTTGGTAAGCAGTCCGGCAAGGCCGTGGCTGATACCACTTCTGGTGATTCCGCGCTGTCCCTGGCCAACGTCGCTTCCGATGCCGAGAACGCCAAGAAGCAGACTTGGACCTTTACCCAGATCGAGCAGCCCACCGACTCCGAGCGCCCTGATCTCAAGGCTTATGTGATTACTAACGCCGAAGGCAAGGTGCTGGTGTCCAAGGATGGCACGAACGCGCTTTCCAACGAAACGGTTGAGGCCGCTAAGTCCGACCCGGCTGCCAAGTGGATTCTCAACACTTCCGATGGTTCGACCTACCAGCTGCTCAATGCCGCGACTAAGACGAACCTCGATGTGGATAACTCTGGTACCACAGTCGGCACGAAGGTTGGCTTGTGGCAGTCACCGAGCGGCACTTCGCCGTCCGCCAACCAGACATGGACTCTACGCAATGTAACGCCGACCAGCCAGAAGACCGTGAACGTGCAGACCGCCGTTAACGAGAAGGCCGCGCTGCCGACCGAAGTCACGCTCTACTACACCTGGGGCGAAGGCAAGGCCACGGTTGCCAACTGGGATACTTCCAAGGTCGATGTGGCCAAGGAAGGCACCTACGAAGCCACCGCTACCGCCACCGATGTGTACGGCAACGAGTTCAATGTCGCCGCTACGGTCTACGTTGGCGCGCTCACCGTTTCCGATCCGGTATCGGCTACAGTGCTGGCCGGCACCAGTGCGAGCGAGGCGAAGGCCGCGCTTGAGGCTGCGCCGGTGTATCTGCACGTCAAGGCATCGCCTGCATTCGAGGGCGATGCGGCTAAGGTTACGTGGAACTTCGATGGGCTTGATACCAAGCTCGCCGATGCCAAGGCTGGCGACAACATTGCCGTGACCGGTACTTACCAGCTGGACGACGCGACCACGATTGCGCTGAAGGGCGCGATCTATGTCACCGCCGCCACGCCTGAGAATGTGGCCGACACTGCTTCCAGCCTGACCGTGACCAACCAGCAGACGGAATACAGCAAGGGCGATCAGTGGAAGAAGCTCACCGATGGTGACACGTCAGCTGAAGCCTGGGTGACGTGGAACTCTGCTGGTGACTATTCCGCCAGCCCGACCGCCACGATTGACTTCGGCTCTGAGTGTGAGCTTAGCAGAGTGACCATTACGTATGGTGACAAGGCTCCGGCTTCCGCCAAGGCCGAGTACACCACTGATGGCGAGACGTGGATGCAATTCGGTAGCGATGTTAAGCCTGCCGCAGGCCAGACGGTGACGTTCAAGGCCGATAAGGGCACAGTGAATGCCACGAAGGTGCGCATTGTGAACACCGTGAACAACGACTACATGAACGCCACCGAAATTCAGGCATTCGTGACGCCGGTTCAGGGTGCTGCGAAGAACATCGCCGCGGCCTCTGGCACGAACTTCTCGGTGAACTTCCAGGAGGGTGCCTCCGCTTCCAAGGCCATCGATGGTGACACTACGTCAAAGGGTTGGTCCACTTGGGCTTCCACCGCCTCGACGGTGGACCCGGTCGCCACGTTCACCTTCGACGAAGCTCAGACCATCACCGAAGTGAAGACCTTCTTCTACTACGATGGTCGTGCGTCTTGGCCGAAGAGCCAGACGCTGGAATACCAGGATGAGGCTGGCGAACGGCATGAAGTCGGTACCAAGGATGGCTGGAAGACACAGGCCGGCGATGCCGGCTCTGGCTCCGACGGCATCACCGCCGCCGACACCCCGACCGTTGACTTCGTGCTCGACACCCCGGTAAAGGCCAAGGCCATCCGCCTGACCAACACGTTGCAGGACACCAAGGTGTACATCAACGTGGCCGAAATTCAGGTGTTCGCACAAGACAACAAGGTGATTACCCCGCAGCCGGCATCCGATGCCACGCTGGGCGACCTGCGTCTTGACGGCGAGACCATCAAGGGCTTCGCTGCTGATAAGACCGACTACACAGTTGATCTTCCGTTCGGTGCTGAGGCAAACCCGGTGCTGCAGGCCTTCGCCGCCGACAATGCCGCCACCGTCAAGGTGACTGGCGACGCGGTTGAGAATGGCAAGCTTGGCGGCAAGGCCACCATTACGGTGACCTCAGCCGACGAGTCTGAGACGAAGACCTACACGGTGACCTTCAAAGCCTTCACTTTGGCTTCGCTCAAGGTGACCGGACCCACGAAGACCGAGTACGCCATCGGCGACAAGCTCGATACCGCCGGTCTGAAGGTTACTGCCGTCTATCAGAGTGGCGACAAGACCAAGGAAGTGCCGGTCGCTCTTGACGACCCGCAGCTTGCGATTGGCTCGTTCGACTCCACCACCGCAGGCAAGAAGGCGATTACCGTCTCCTACCGTGGTGTGACCGCGACCTTCAACGTCACGGTCAAGGCCAACGCAGTCGCCCCTGGCCCTGAAGAACAGAAGCCCGGCAGCACCAACAAGCCCGGTGCCACCGGCAACGGCAACAAGAACACGGTGGCCAACACCGGTTCCAATGTTGCCGCCATCGCTGGCGCTGTCGCTCTGCTGGCCGCTGCCGCGGGTACATTGTTCATGCTGCGCAAGCGTGCATAGCACCCTCGCACAGTAATGGGGGAAGGAACAAGCCGGCAATATTGACTATTGCCGGCCGGTTCCTCCGCTCTTTGAGCATAATTGGTCCGACAAGTTGAATACTGAGTTTTCAGTATCGGTATATTGATTTGTCGGCCCTTTTCTGACTTCGCGGATAGCGACATAACTGTTTGTTCAAAAAACCGTTATCATCAATCAAGGAACCAAATCAATGAAGATAAACAATAAGGGCAAGGGCGCTCTTATCGCGGCAATTACCGCCGCGGCAACGCTATTGTCATGCGGGCTGGCCGCTGCAAGTGCCAGTGCGGCAGGTGTGGATTACCTGCCTACCATCGGCCAAGTGCCGACATACACCAAGTTCCAGCCCACAGCCGATCCGGGCAAGAACGCTAGCGATTACTTCCAGCCATATTGGTATGCCAAGAACGCCAATGATAATGGCGGCACACACATCCAAGCGCACGGTGGCCAAGTGGTCAAGGTTGGCGACGCCTACTACTGGTATGGCGAAGACCGTTCTAACGGTTACGACAACAGCCCCGGTGTTCATGCTTATATGTCGACAGATCTATACAACTGGACCGATCTTGGTGTGGCGCTGCGTGCGGTGACCAGCAAATCTCAGTTGACGGATAAGAGCAATGCCGATTACGCCTACTTCGACAAGGCCTACAACCTGACCAAGTCCGACGGCAGTGTGGACGCTGCCAAGGCCGACGCAATCTTCCCGTACCTCAACACCAACCCCGATCAGGATGGTGATGGCGCGGTTGATTCCGTACAGGGCATTTTCGAGCGTCCGAAGATCATCTACAACAAGAAGAACAAGCAATACGTGCTGTGGTGGCATTCCGATGGAAGCACCACGCCGGGCGGTTCCAACTATGCACGTGCACTTGCGGGCGTGGCTGTTTCCGACAATCCGGCGGGCCCGTTCACTATGGTGGGTGCCTATCGTTTGCCTAACCAGAACAATTGGAAAGAAGCCGCAGGTAACCCCAGCTGGGGTGAGAACGGTGACAGCCGCGATATGACTGTGTTCGTGGATCCGAAGGACGACAGTGCCTATGTACTGTATTCTTCCGAAGCCAATGCCACGCTGTATATCGCCAAGCTTAACGATGATTACACCAATGTAGTCAAGACCACGAATGTGGACCAGTCCGAGGGACAAAAGCAGTACTCTGCTGACGGGCAGTACCCATACATTCTTGCAGACGGTACTACGGATGCCCCGGTGCGTGGCGAAGATTTCCAAATCGTCAAACAAAATGGTTCGCTGGAAGCTCCTGCCGTATTCCAATATGACGGGCGTTACAACATCATCGCATCTGGTGCAACCGGCTGGGACCCGAACAAGCAGACCTACTACACCGCCGACTCCATGCTGGGAAGCTGGACCCGTGGCGTGGAAAAGGACGATGCCAACGAGAACACGTGGTACAACAACATGCCGGAAGGCGCGGATGGTCTGTTGTCTGTGGGCGATACCCGCGGCACCACATTCGGTTCGCAGTCGGCTAGTGTGCTCGCAGTAGACCAGGAGAAAGGTCACTTCATCTACCTTGGTGACCGTTGGGATTCCGGTAAAGCCGATTCCACCTATGTTTGGCTGCCGCTGACCATCGGTGAGAACGGCACCATCGAAATGCATAATCCTGCTCAAGAAGGCGAGCCCGACGGCTGGGATCTGAACTATTGGGACAACCATGGTAGCGCCAAGGGCAAGCTGGTCAACTGGACTGTGGAAACCGGCGATGATCTCCCGAAGACCGTGAACACGGGCGGAACCGTTACTCTGCCGGACACCGTCAACGTCAAGGAAGGCGACGATACCATTGCTACCAAGGTGACATGGAATGTGGAAGGCGGTACGGCAGTCAGCAAGTCGACCAAGGCTGCCGGCAGCACCTACGCATTCAATGTGCCGGGAACCTACACCATTACAGGCACTCTTGCCGAGAGCAGCAACTTCAACCCGGGCCGCACATTCCGCAGAACCATCGACGTTTCCTGCTCCAACCCGATTTCCGGAAGTTGGAAGGAAGCCCATTGGAAGGGCGGCAGCGCGTGCCAGGTCGCCGCATCCGGCGGTACCTATGACTTCACCGTTACGGACAACGCCAATCGTGGCGTCTGGACGGATCGCAACGAGGGCAGTGCGGTGTACCAGCCTGATGCTCTGGACGTGAACGAAACGCTGGCAACCACGGTCAAGCCGCTCGACTTGGGCGGTAATGGCGATCCGCGCGCCGGTCTGGTGGTCCGTAACGGTCTTACTGGCGCTAACGGCGGCAAGGGATATGCCACGTTACTTGCCAGCCCAAGCGGCGTTTACATGCAGTACGATTCCAATGCCGATGGCTACATCGATAAGGAAACATCGCATGTTGGTACCGGCTTCGGCGACCAAGTGCAGCTCAAGCTGGAGCGCACCTCAACCGATACTCTGAAAGGCTACTGGCGTGCTTCCGCGAACGATGAATGGCAGGATGTCGCTACGGTAACGCTGACCGGTGCGGACGTAACCGGGCTCGATGCCGGTGCTTTCGCCACGTCGAACAGCAATGCCGGCGCATTCACCGTGGCCTTCAACGGCACTGCGTTCGGTTCGCAGACTGCTGCTGTGGAGTCCATCGCGGCTAAGGACCCTGAAGCCACTATCGCCAAGGGGCAGATGCTCGCGCTTCGGGACGTGACGGTTACCGCCACGCTCACCAATGGCAAAACGCGTGTGCTGGAGCCAAGCGAATACACGCTGGAAGGCTTCGACACCACCAAATTGGGCGAGCAAACCGTGACGGTGCGTCTTGTCGCTGATTCTTCAGTAACCGCCACGTTCACCGTGACTGTGGAAAGCAACCTTGCCCGGTTGTTCTGCTCGTCCGCTGCGGCCTCGAAGTATGAGCCGGCCAGTAGCTGGGCCTCCGCTTCTACGGCCGACCTGACTTGCGACAACAACCTGAGCACCAACTGGTCGAACTGGGGCACCGGCGACACCTCGCCGTGGCTCAGCTACACCTTCGATAAGGCATATCAGCTGGGCAAGCTCAGCGTTGCGGTGGATAAGGCCAAGGGCGAGGCCGCTCCGAAGAGCTTCACTGTATCGTACCTAGCTGAAGACAGCGCCACGTGGACTGATGCCACGCTGCCGGCAGTCACTGTGAATGGTGCTGCTGGAGCCGTGACGGAAGCCGATGTGAGCGCTCTGCCCGCCACCAAGGGCATTCGCCTCAACTTCACCTACGCCGATGGCAATGACTATGCCAAGATCGCTGAAGTACGCATCGCCGAAGGTGAAGCGACACCAGAGCCGCAGCCGTCTAGTAACGCCAATCTTGCTGATCTGACTGTGGATGGCAAGACGGTTGACGGATTCTCCGCGGATACCACTAAATATGCCGGTGCGCTGGCTGGAGATGCTGCTTCCTACCCGACGGTGGAGGCGACTGCTGCTGACGCAAAGGCTACGGTGCAAGTGGAGCAGGCTTCGGCCGAGAACAACGGCGTGGCCACGGTGACTGTAACTGCTGAGGATGGCACGGCGAAAACCTACACAGTGACATTCGGCGAACTGCCTCAGTTGGCTGAGCTTGCTGTGGAAGTGACCAAGGATTCCTATCAGGTAGGCGATAAGTTCAACGCTGCCGATGTGAAGGTATCCGCCATTTACAAAGTCGGCGATACTGAAACGCTGCGCAAGCTGATTGATCCAACTGATGGTGATCTGAAGTTCACTGGCTTTGATTCTGCCACCGCAGGCACGAGGACCATCACCGTCTCTTATCGTGGCGTGAACGCGACGTTCGAAGTCACGGTCACGGCCACGGAGGTCACTCCCGGCCCTGGAGAGCAGAAGCCCGGCGATACCAACAATCCTGGCAACACTGCTAAGCCCGGTAGCACTGCCACGAATAAGCCGGCTGCTAATGGCGCTGCGCCCCTTTCGAATACGGGTGCTGCCGTGGCTGCCATTGCGGTCGTGGTTGTGGTGCTGGCAGCTGCGGCTGGTGCCTTGCTCGTCATCCGCAAACGCCGCGCATAACCATGGCAACTGCTGAGTAGCGTGGATTGCGTTGCTATTGAGCAATCTGCGATTCACGCCACTCAGCGAGTGCACCCGAGTGCGCCCGAGCTTGCGCAATGCAGGCGCAATACAGTGCAAACAGTACAAAGCAACAATAATGGCCGGTCTGAGCCAGCTGCTCCATGCGAGGGCAGCTGGCTCAGACCGGCCATTGTGTCTGCAAGTACATGCAATTAGAGCATGAACATGTGGAAGCCGTTGAGCGTTACTGGTTGTTTTGCTTTGTTGTTGCGCTCAGCAGTGCGACGGACGTCCGCCCGCAGTGTAGTGCAGCGCTCCGTGAACCAGCGCCGATGTGAAATGCATGTTGCACATGCCCGCTTCTTCTGCTTCGTGCGTGCAGCCGGCGATGCTGCATAGGTTCATACCCCGAATCATGGTCATACCCCCTCTTTGGGATGGCATCCGTGCCGCCATCTGCCTTCAGAGCATAGCGGACAATTGTTGCATTGCCTAGGCGGTACAACGCTTTCTGTGGCCTGTATCACATCCTTGCCGGCGTTCTGCGGCGTGGTTGGGCGTGTACATGTGCACTTGTGCGGTTTTGTTGTGTGTGATTTGGGTATACGGATAGAGTTTCTTCTCTGCAGTGGCAAGGGCCTCTCGGCCGGCGAGCCGGCTGATTTCTCCCATGCGTTGCTCAATGATTTCCGTTTTGCGAGTCTGAACGGCAAAATAGCTCTGGAGAAGTGCCACTTCTTCTTTCTTTGGATCACCGTTTTGAGCAATGAGATAGCAGGCGTATCGGGAGTGCTGAGTTCGCTGGTTTTGCGTGTGATTTCGTCGCGGTTCATGGGTGTGTCCTTATGTTTTTCATGACCATTTTCGTGACTCCACGAAAATGGTCAAAGCCAATAATTGCAATGGTTTTGAAGTATGGGCGCGCTCCGCCCAACTGGTCTGTCTTCGTCCGCCTTTTCGACCAGATACCTCATGGAGCACAATGCCAACGTCGCTACCGTTGGCCCAGCAAATATTCTTAGACGACGCCCCGAAGTGAATATCTATGCGGCTTTCAGAATATCAAAGAGCGTGGAGTGTGTGCATTATGCGTTCCAAAAATAGTTTCTAGTAATGAATTGTTTACGGTGTGAGATATTCTTGGGGTGTTTGCGGCGCTCTGCCGTGTGGCGAATGGGAATGGATGGTGCTCTTATGGGATTTGAGCAGGAAGCAGTTAGTGAACTGTATGCCAGCGTGTGGGGCAATCGTTCGACAATGCAGAGGGAATTCACTCGTGGAGCCCATGGTGAGCAGTTCGTGCTCCGGGAGCTGTCCATGAAGGGGACGCAAACGCCATCGCAATTGGCATCGGCGCTGCAGGCCAGTTCCGGCCGCATCTCCACTGTGCTGTCGTCTCTGGAGAAAAAAGGCTGGGTCACGCGTGACATTGATTCCAAGGATCGGCGCATTATTCGCGTGAATCTCACTGATTCCGGGCGCGAGCAGTCTCATCGGATGATAGAGGAAATGCGTTCCGCAATTTGCTGGATTTTCTCGCAAATGGGGGAGCGGCGCACGCGCGAATTCGTTGACCTGGTGTCTGAGTTCACCATATATATGTCGATTTGCCATCCGGGGCGGCCTCGGCCGACGGCTGAACAGGTGCGTGAGGCATTCGTGGAGCGGGGCAAGCGCGTGGCTGAACACATGGCAGCTAAGCGCGCGGAGAACTAATCGGCAAGGCTAATTGAGGACGCTCACAGCGAACATGCAGAAGTGCGCGTAATATCTCACAGTGTAAGTAATCAAACAATAGAAACTATTAAGACATCGTGAACCGATAATCGCCGATAACCCAGCCAACTTAAGAACCAATCGTCAATAACCAATAACCAACCCAACCAACACAAGGGGAAACCAATGCTTCGCATCATGAAATACCTCTCCAAAGCGGAGATCGGTCAGATGCTCATCGCTCTGGTGACCATCGTCGGGCAGGTCTACTTCGACCTGAAACTGCCCGACTATATGTCAGACATCACCACGCTGGTCGAAACGCCGGGCAGCCACATGAAGGACATTTGGATTGCCGGCGGCAAGATGCTGCTCATCTCGCTCGGATCCGCGGCGTGTGCCATCATCACCGGCTACATCGCTGCGCGCGTGGCGGCCTCGTTCACCCAGCGTCTGCGCTCGCTCGAATTCCGCAAGGTCGAGTCCTTCGGCCCGGCCGAAATGAGCAAGTTCTCCACCGCCAGCCTCATCACCCGCTCCACCAACGACGTCACGCAGGTGCAGATGTTCATCACCATGGGTCTGCAGCTCATCGTCAAATCGCCGATTATGGCAGTATGGGCCGTGTGCAAGATCGCCGGCGAAGGCTTCGAATGGACGCTCGCCACCGGAATCGCCGTAGTGATTCTGCTGGCGGCCATCGTCATCATGATGGCCATGGTCATGCCGAAATTCAAGGCCATGCAGGCCCTGACCGACAACATCAACCTCGTGGCCCGCGAGAACCTCACCGGCCTGCGCGTGGTGCGCGCCTACAATGCCGAGGACTACCAGGAAGCCAAATTCACCAAGGCCAACAAGGACCTCACCGAGACCCAGCTGTTCACCAACCGCGTCATGGCGTTCATGATGCCGTTGATGAACACCGTCCTGAACGGCCTGATGCTCGCCGTCTACTGGATCGGCGCTTACCTCATCGACGCCGCCGGGCTCAAGGACAAGCTCACCGTGTTCTCCAACATGGTCGTGTTCTCCAACTACTCCGTGCAGGTCATCATGAGCTTCCTGCTCATGAGCATGGTGTTCGTGCTCTGGCCGCGCGCCGACGTGTCCGCGCAGCGCATCATGGAGGTGCTCGACACTGAGCCAATCGTCGAGAACGGCACCAAAACCGCCGCCGACGTGGCCAAAACCGGCCAGAGGGGCACCGTGGAATTCCGCAACGTCAGCTTCACCTACCCGGATTCGCGCGAGGCGATGCTGGAAGGCATCAACTTCACCGCCGAGCAGGGCCAGACGGTGGCGTTCATCGGCTCCACCGGCTCCGGCAAGTCGTCTCTTATCAATCTCGTGCCGCGCTTCTATGACACCAGCCAAGGCCAGGTGTTGGTCGACGGCGTGGACGTGCGCGACTACGACCTGAAGGCCCTGCGCGACAAGATCGGCTACGTGCCGCAGCAGTCCGTGCTGTTCAAGGGCACCGTGGCCTCCAACGTGAGCTACGGCGATCAGCCGGGCGACCCGGCGGAGGTCGAGATGGCCGATACCTCCACCCCGGCCGGGCGCAAGCGCGAGGCCGCGTTGATCGCCGCTGGCGAGGCCGTGGAAGGTGCCGATATACCGGCCGAGCAGCTGAATCGCGTCAGGGCCGCCGCCGACGTGGCGCAGGCCAGCGAGTTCGTGGCGCGCATGGACGGCGGGTATTCCGCCGCGATCGCCCAAGGCGGATCGAACGTGTCCGGCGGCCAGAAGCAGCGCCTGTCGATTGCGCGCGCGGTGTACCGTCACCCGGAAATCCTGATTTTCGACGACTCGTTCTCCGCGCTCGACTTCAAGACCGACCGCGAAGTGCGCGACGCGCTCGCCCGCGAGGCCAAGGATTCCACCAAGCTCATCGTGGCCCAGCGCATCGGCACCATCATGAACGCCGACCGCATCGTCGTGCTCGACGACGGCAAGGTCGTGGGTCAGGGCACGCACAAGGAACTGCTCGACAACTGCGACGTATACCGCCAGATCGCCGAATCCCAGCTCAGCCAGTCGGAGCTTACGGCGTAGGGGGGGCGGCAGCGGTAGCTCCCCATGTCAGGGGCTGAGCCGTAAAGGGAACAGCCCAGTGGGCTGTTCCCAGGCGAAGACGAGCTGATAAGCGAGCGAATAAAACAGCACAGCTGACTGAGGGGTAGTCGCGTACGGCTTCTCTCCCTCCGGCGCTTCGCGCCACCTCCTTCATCAGAGGGAGGTCAATACGGACTTTTAAGGAGTAAAACAAATGCCAAGAGGACCAATGGGCGGCAGGCGTGCCGTCGAAGAGCCCCATGATTTCGGCAAAGTCATGGGCAAACTCGTGAACTACTGCCGCAACTATCTTCCCGTCATCATCATCGCGCTCATCCTGGGCGCGGCCGGCACCGTCTGCCAGATCATCGGCCCGGACAAGCTCAAGGACATGACCAACGAAATCGTCAAAGGTCTGCCCGCCATCGTTAACGGCAAGCCGGTGATGAACTCGGTCGATTTCGGCACGGTGGGCCACATCGCCTGGACTTTGGTGGCCCTGTACGTGGGCTACGCCGTGCTCGGCTACGTGCAAAGCTGGATGATGGCCAACGTCACCCAGCGCACCGCCCAGCGACTGCGCGAGTCCATCTCGGTCAAAATCAACAAACTGCCGCTCAAATACTTCGACAAGGTCAGCTACGGCGACGTGCTGTCCCGCATCACCAACGATGTGGACGCCATCGGCCAGACGCTGGGGCAGTCGCTCGGCTCGCTGATTACCTCGGTGACGCTGTTCGTGGGCGCGCTGGTGATGATGTTCTACAACAACGTGATCATGACCCTGTGCGCCATCGGTGCCAGCCTCATCGGCCTGATCATCATGATGGCCATCATGAAGTCCTCCCAGAAGTACTTCGCCCGGCAGCAGATGGCGCTGGGTGACGTCAACGGCCACGTGGAGGAGATGTACGCCGGTCACCTCATCGTCAAGGCATACAACGGCGAGGCCGATTCGATTCGTCGCTTCGAGAAGTACAACTCGGACCTCTACGAGTCCGGCTGGAAGTCGCAGTTCCTCTCCGGCCTGATGATGCCGCTCATGAATTTCGTGGGCAACTTCGGCTACGTGGTGGTGTGCGTGGTGGGCGCGGCGCTCGCGCTCGACGGGCAGATCGAGTTCGGCGTGATTGTGGCGTTCATGATGTACATCCGCCTGTTCACTCAGCCGCTTTCGCAGTTTGCGCAGGCCTTCCAGAACCTGCAGCGCTGCGCGGCCGCCGCCGAGCGCGTGTTCGGCTTCCTTGAAGAGCCGGAGATGGAGGACGAATCCGACAAGTCCGCTTTGCTTGGGACCAACGGCCACGAAGTGAAGGGCGACGTGGAATTCAGCCACGTGCAGTTCGGCTACGAGCCGGGCAAGCCGATTATCAACGACTTCTCCGCTTCAGTCTCGGCCGGTCAGAAGGTCGCCATCGTCGGCCCGACCGGTGCCGGCAAGACCACCATGGTCAACCTGCTGATGCGCTTCTACGAGATTTCCGGCGGTTCGATTTCGATTGACGGCGTGGACACCAAGTCCGTGCCGCGCTGGAACGTGCACGACCAGTTCTCCATGGTGCTGCAGGATACGTGGGTGTTCCGTGGCACTGTGCGCGAGAACATCGCCTACTCCAAGCCTGGCGTGACCAACAAGCAAATCGAGGATGCGTGCAAGGCCGTGGGCCTCGACCACTTCATCCGCTCGCTGCCGGACGGCTATGACACCGTGCTCGATGACAAGTCGTCGCTCTCCCAGGGCCAGAAGCAGCTGCTGACCATCGCCCGCGCGATGGTGCAGGACGCGCCGATTCTGATCCTCGACGAGGCCACCTCCTCGGTCGATACCCGTACTGAAGAGCTGATTCAGAAGGCCATGGATGCGCTGACCGTGGGCCGTACGAGCTTTGTGATCGCGCATCGCCTCTCCACGATTCGCGACGCCGACATGATCCTCGTCATGAACCACGGCGACGTGATCGAGCGCGGCACGCACGACGAACTGCTGGCGGCGGGCGGTTTTTACGCCGACCTCTACAACAGCCAGTTCGCGCTCGCTGACTGACGGATTGTTTCCTGCGTTAGCGGATTAGCGGATTAGCTATACTCGGCTCCCCTCTCCGAGGGGAGCTGTCAGCGTAGCTGACTGAGGGGAGCAACCCATCGGTCCACCCGAGGGAATGCTCCACTGGATGTGATACTGATGATTTCGTACATTAGTGTGTGAAAAAGCCGCCGGGAAAATTGGGGGATTGGGCGGCGGTGCGGTTGGCGTTGAGAATGGCGCATTCGAAGGGGAAGTGAGCGCGCAGCTGGGTGGCCGGGGTGGTGAACAGGGCGGTGGCGAGGCCGTCGGCCAGTGTGACAGGGACGTGTGCCGCAACGGTGTTCGACGAATCGTCGGTATCGCGGTTTGCCGTTGTCGAGGCATTGCTGCCATGCGTCGATGTCTTCGTGGTTATGGCGCTCGATGGCGGCGTGACGGCCACCCATGTGGCGGCTACATCGTCAACCGGTAGTCCGTCGATGGCGTTGAGCAGATGGTGAAGTTGGTGACCTGCGGCGTCAGACCAGTGGCGGCGGCTGGGGGAGCTCGCGCAGAATGCGCCGTGGCTGATTTCGACCGTACCTACGGCGTTGGCCGGATCGGCAGGATCTTCAAGGGCGATGGTGATTGGTTCGTCCGTGTGCACTAGCAAATCACCCCCGGCGTCGATGACGTATTGAATGGGTTGAGGGTGACCCGCGCCATCACCCAACATCCCCGCAAGCAAATCCACCAAATACCCCTTACCGCACGCGCCGAAATCGAGCGCGACCGGTCCGCGCGTCACCAGTGTTGTGCCATGCCGCTCAACGTCGGCTGACCAAATGGCTCGTCCGTGGATCGCGCCTGCATGTTCAGCGGCATCTGGCGCAGGCGTAAACGAATACGACTCGTCATAGCCAAGCCGAATCAAATCCTCGCCCACGCACGGGTCGGTCGCCCCATCGGTTGCCGCAAACAGGCGGTCGTACAGGCCAAACAGACCCGATGCCCAGTCGGGAAAATCGAACGTGCCGCCATGTGCGGCCGTGCGCATCCGGCCGACGATGGAATCATCGCGGAATCGAGATAATACAACCTCATATTCATGGATGAACGAGCCAATACGATCGCGTATCTCATCGTCCAATACGCTCTCGGTGTGCACCAGTAATCCGGTCCCCAACGCATCAGGAAAAGCGTATACGTATGGCAGTTGCTCGGTCAGACTTGTCATGCCCACTATCGTAGAACGCATGGTGTGCCGGTGTATACTGGATTTTGACACTGTGTCAATGTTGATTCGGAGGTTGTGAGAATGGGCAATGCGACTACAGCAAGTGTAACGGGTGTGCAAGTTGCACCGGCGAAGTCAGCCATCAGAGATCTCCCCATCGCCAAAGTGTGGGCGTTTGCGGTCGGCCAGTTCGGGTGGGCGCTGCTTTCCGGCATCATCTCCAACTGGCTCGTGTATTTCTACCAACCTGACCAGGAGACCATCTCCCAAGGTCAGACCGTATTCGTGCCGCAGGGCCTGGTCGTTCTCGGCATCGTGACCGTGGTGGGCGGCATCACCGCCTTCGCCCGATTCTTCGACGCGTTCGTGGACCCGGCCGTGGCGTCCCTTTCCGACCGTTGCGATTCCAAATCTGGACGCCGTATGCCGTTCCTGAAATTCGCCGCCCTGCCGCTCGCGGTGGTCACCGTGCTCGTGTTCTGGAGCCCGATCAACGGCACCAGCTGGGTGAACGCGGCGTTCCTGTTCGTCACCGTGATCGGCTACTACATCGCCCTCACGTTCTACTGCACGCCGTACAACGCGCTCATCGCCGAACTCGGCCACGACTCCAAGCAGCAACTCACCATCTCCACCGCCATCTCCTTCACTTGGGTGGCCGGCACGGCCATCGCGTACGTGGCGCCGGTGATTTGGGGCGCGTTCGTGCCGATGATGGGCCGCATCACCGCCATCCGCGTGACCTTCACCATCATGGCCGCCGTGGCGTTCGTGTGCATGCTGGTGCCGCCGCTGGCCATCCGCGAGAAGGACTACGTCAACTCCCATCCCACCTCCGAATCGACCATCGAATCCCTGAAGCAGACGTTCGGCGACGGCGAATTCCGCAAGTTCGTATGCTCCGACGTGGTCTACTGGGTGGCCATCACCACCTTCCAGACCGGTCTGCCGTTCTTCGTGACCAGCCTGCTCAAGCTGCCGGAAACCACCACGACCATCTACTTCGTGCTCATGACCGGCGTCTCTGTGCTGTTCTATCTGCCGGTCAATATTCTGGCCAATAAGGTCGGCAAGAAGAGGCTGCTGCTGGTTGCCTTCGTGATCTTCACCTGTGCGTTCGCATTTGCCGGCGCCCTTGGTTCGGCCGTGCTCGGCTTCATTCCGGCGATGGCCCAGGGTTTGGTGCTCTCGGTGGTCGGCGCGATTCCGATGGCCGCGTTCGGCATCCTGCCGCAGGCCATCGTGGCGAATATCGCCGACGCCAGTTCCAAGACCACCGGCCAGGACCGTCAGGGCATGTTCTACGCGGCCCGCACCTTTGCGATGAAGATGGGCCAGTCCGTGGCCATGCTGCTGTTCACCGGCGTCTCCACCATCGGCATGGCGTCCGGCGCGGGCTACCGCATCGCCGCCGTGTGCGCGGCCGTGCTGTGCGGTCTGGGCGGCATCGTGTTCGCGTTCTACAACGAAAAGAAGGTGCTGGGCGTGCTGGAGACGTGATGACGTTGCCGGGTGCCGCCGCGGTATCCATGCGGAGCGGTGTGGGTGACTTGCCCCGTCTGCGACACCGAAACGTTACCGTGTCGACACGCGTGCGACACTTCGGCGTCAAATTGCGTTTGACCGCACTCCGTACTATATTGTTGCGAGTTGCTTTGCGGAGCAAAGTAACATCCAAGGGGCTGTAGCTCAGTTGGTAGAGCGCTTCGTTCGCATCGAAGAGGTCGCGGTTTCGACTACCGTCAGCTCCACGAGACCCTCTGCATTCATTCCACCGCAGAGGGTCTTTTCATTTTGTTTTCGTTGAAATTCTGCCATCTCGCGTTTCAAGGGGCTGATTTGGGGTTTGCCGGAGGTCTACTTGCGTTTCGAGGGGCTGATGGTCAAGTAGATACGCCGCCAAAATGGCGGAATAGCGTTGCGTCAAAGCCGTTTGTACTGGTGCTTCACCGGATGAGGAGCCCCTTGAAACGGAAGTAGACCTCCGGAACATGTGAAATCAGCCCCTGCAAAGGGAGAATGCCTCGATTTCGCCATGGATTGTCGTGGATTGCTCTGTGGCATGGGCAATACTGGGAGTATGACAAGCGCAGATGAGTTGAATGAGCAGTATGACGCTGACGGTAGCGTGACGCAAGTGCCTGAACGCAATGATGAAGTTCATGCCGGCGAATCCGCCGTCGCCCAATCCCGCGAATCGGCCGTGACCATCCCCGCCGGCACCGTGGTGCTCGCCGCCACCCCGATCGGCAATGTCGGCGACGCTTCAGCCCGTCTGGTGGCCCTCTTGGAACGGGCCGATATCGTGGCCGCCGAAGACACGCGCCGCCTCTACGATCTCGCCCGTCGCCTCGGCGTCTATGTGAACGGTCGCGTCATCGCCTATCACGACCACAACGAGCGCGACAAGGCCGACGGCCTGCTCGACCAGGTCGAAACCGGCGCCACCGTGCTCGTCGTGTCCGATGCCGGCATGCCCACCATCAACGACCCCGGCTTGGCCATCGTGCGCCGTGCCATCGAACGCGGTCTGCCCGTCACCTGCGCGCCCGGCCCCTCCGCTGTGCTCGACGCGCTCGCCCTCTCCGGCCTGCCCACCGACCGCTTCTGCTACGAAGGCTTCCTACCGCGAAAGCATTCCGAGCGCGTGCAGTATCTGCGCACGCTGTTGCCCGAACGCCGCACCATCGTGTTCTACGAGACGCCTCATCGCATTGCCGATTCGATGGACGATCTGCTGGACGCGTTCGGCCCGAATCGCCCGATGGCCCTGTGCCGCGAACTCACCAAGGATTATGAGCAGATTCGTCGCGGCCCGATTGACGAGATTCACCAAAGTGTGATTGATGATCCGCCCCGTGGCGAGATAGTGCTGGTCATCGGCGGCGCGTCCAACGAGGAGGCCGAAGCGGCCGCGCCCAGCACGTTGAGCGTGGATGACATGGCCGTGCTCTCCATCGACCGTGCTTTGGAGGACGGCCTGCGTATCAAGGACGCCATCGCGCAAGTGGTGCAGGAGCATCCACTGGCTGACGGATCGTTGGCCAATCGCAAGCAGGTGTATGCGGCTGTGCTGAAAATCAAGGGATAGCGCAGCAGCCGGCGATTATCTCCCCGTTACGTTTCCATCGACTCGAACAATATTTCCAACGCCTGCCGGACCCCGGGCCCACCACGCTGCGAGACCAATTCCAGCAAAGGTGCGTCGGCTTTGGGATTGGCAACCAGCCATTTACGCAGTTCGGGCACGTGATATGCGATGTGCCAGAGCACGGCAACATCCGTATCGGGCGAACATGCCACCGCGGGCGTAAGTCTGATGGGCGGTTCAGGCGGCGCGGTCATATCCGAGATTGCGCGCGATGCGGATTCGGATGAGTGTGCCGCCGCCGCGTGGCGAGGCAACCGTTGCGCCTGCCGCAAATGCCGTAAACGGTGAGCGGCATGGCGGCCTCTGCGATGGCCTCTGACAATGAACCCCCTCGTCATGCGCATTGCTCCAAAGCCGGTTCGTCCATCTCCTGCTGCACCGATTCAAAAAACATGCGTGCGCGTCCGGCGTACTTGTGATGCCGATGCTCCTTGACGATTTGCAGACAGTCGTTTGGCCGAAACTGGTACGCGGACATCAGCTGGCACACCAGTGCGTTGACGGTGGAAGGATCGGGGATGTCTTCAGGACTCATCACCAGGTCGCAAGCCGTACGGGCTGGCGTGGTGACAGGCAGCCCGCCGAGCTTGATGATTTGCTCCGGCAACGTCAATCTTTTGAATACGCGGATACGGCGGCTGACGGATGCCGAGCGGAAGTGCGATGTGGAAATCACGTCTATGGTACTCGGAAAGTCGGGGCCTCCCAGCCATACCCAAGCGGCGGTCATCGAACACACCACAGTGCCAAACGGGGCGACCTCCGCGACGATTTTCGCGCGACCATACAGTGTGCCCGAATGCTCGATCCAGTAGCCGGCGGAATCGTCGAGCTTATGTAACGTGCCGAAGGCGGCCAGACGGTTAAGGCTGAGCGGTCCCGGCAGATCCTTGGTAAACAGTATCGGCGGCACCGCAGGTTGCGCGGTTGCCGGCGAGGCGACTGTTGTGATGTCCGTCATCGGACCTGCTGTGATATCCATGACCGAACAATATGCAGAAATGCGGCTTGCGCGCCACCGGATAGGCGAAAACGGTGGATAAGTGCATAACTTTACTAGGTGTGCAAATGATGTGGATAACTCGGTGGATATTGGCAGGCGGAAGTGTGTGCGGATGTGCGTGGGCGTGCGTACGGATGGGTGCGCGGATACGTGTGCGAATGCGTATGTGGATAAGCGCGCAAGAGGTGTACGGATAAGTATGTGGGGAAGTTGCGGGTGGATAGGTGAGTGGGATGAGGATGGCGGCGCGGCAGCTATCCGGGCGTGTCCCCGCCGCGCCGGATAATCAAGCCTTATGAGTCATGTTTTGGTGAATGTTGCTTGGCCGTATGCAAACGGCCCCCGTCATATCGGCCACGTCGCGGGATTTGGTGTGCCCTCCGACGTCTACGCGCGCTACGAGCGCATGAAGGGCAATGATGTGCTCATGGTGTCCGGCACCGACGAGCACGGCACCCCGATTCTCGTCGAGGCGGAGAAGGAAGGTCTCACTGCCCAGGAACTGGCCAACCGTTACAACCGCGTGATCGCCAAGGATCTGTGCGACCTCGGCCTGAGCTACGACCTGTTCACCCGCACCACCACCGGTAACCACGAGCACGTGGTGCAGGAGATGTTCAAGCAGTGCTTGGAGAACGGCTACATCTACAAGGGCACCCAGCAGGTGGCGATTAGCCCGTCCACCGGCCGCACTCTGCCCGACCGCTACATCGAGGGCGAGTGCCCGATTTGCCACGCCGAAGGTGCGCGTGGCGACCAGTGCGACGCCTGCGGCAACGAGCTCGACCCGGACGAGCTCATCAACCCCGTCTCCAAGATTAACGGCGAAACCCCGCGCTTCGAGCAGACCGAGCACTACTTCCTCGACCTGCCGGCGCTCGCCGAAGCCAACAAGGCGTGGCTGGAGACCCGCAAGGGCTGGCGTACCAACGTCATCAACTTCTCGCTCGGCCTGTTCAAGGAAGTTAAGCCGCGCGCCATCACCCGTGACATCGACTGGGGTATCCCGGTGCCGGTGAAGGACTGGATTGACAACCCGAACAAGAAGCTGTACGTGTGGTTCGACGCCGTGATCGGCTACCTGTCGGCTTCCATCGAATGGGCCCGCCGTCAGGGCGACCCGGAGAAGTGGCGCGAATGGTGGAACGACCCGAGCTGCCCGGCCTACTACTTCATGGGAAAGGACAACATCACCTTCCACTCCCAGATCTGGCCGTCCGAAATGCTGGCGTACAACGGCAAGGGCTCCAAGGGCGGCGAAACCGGCCCGATGGGTCCGCTCAACCTGCCTGAGCAGGTGGTGGCCAGCGAGTTCATGACCATGGAAGGCAAGAAGTTCAGCTCCTCCCGCGGCATCGTGATCTACGTCAAGGACATCCTCGCCCGCTACCCCGTGGATGCCGTGCGCTACTACATTTCCGTGGCCGGCCCCGAATCCTCGGATTCCGACTTCACGTGGGCCGAGTTCGTGCGCCACAACAACGAGGAGCTCGCCTCCTCGTGGGGCAACCTGGTGAACCGCGTGGCCAACCTCATCAACAAGAACTTCGGCGAGATTCCGCCGCTGGACGAGGATTCGATGACCAACGAAGACCGTGGCCTTCTGGAAGAGGCTTCCGCCGCGTTCGACGTGGTCGGCTCCTCCATCGAAACCCACCACCAGAAGCACGCCCTGTCCGAGGCGATGCGTGTGGTCGGCGACATCAACAAGTACATTTCCGCCACCGAACCGTGGAAGATTAAGGACGACCAGGCTCGTCTCGGCACCGTGCTGCACGTGGCCGCTCAGGCCGTGTCTGACGCGAACCACCTGCTCGCGCCGTTCCTGCCGCACTCCGCACAGAAGGTGTGGGAGGCGCTCGGCGGCACCGGCACCTTCTCGCCGCTGCCTGAGCTCAAGGAAGTCGAGGATCTCGACAAGCCCGGCTTCACGTACCCGATCATCACCGGCGATTACGAGCTCGGTGTGAACGTGCACCCGTGGAAGAGCGAGGCAATCGAGGTCGGCGCCATGGTGCCTAAGCCCGCACCGATCTTCGCCAAGATTCCGACCGAGGCCGTGGAAGAGGAGCTGGCTCGCTTCGATGAAGCGTTGGCTGCTCGCCGTGCCGCCGAAGCCGAACGTCTGGCCGCCGAGAAGGCCAAGCTCGCCGCCGAGTGATTCGGCATTGCTAGCTCGTAGCTGACGGGCCACCTCGCACATGAAGTGTTGCGGGGTGGCCCGTTGCCGTATGTGCGGCCTAGCCCCGACAATGCGAGGCCGGTTGTCGGGCGGCGTTACAAACCCGTCACAGTTTGCCAAGACTTTTCTCAGACAAGCACATCGAATCCCCAAGAAAGAGACGGTTATATAGAAGATGTCAACGGAATGAAGTTCATACCGGTGGCGAGGTTCTTCCGAACCCCATAACTGAACCCTTCTTCTCTCTTCTCTCTCACCCGGCGGCCCCTCCGCCGGGTTTCTTTTTTTTAATGCTGGGAATGCCATGGGCCGCATATTGAAAAAAGGATTATGGCAGAGTGCTGTCTGTTTACAATAAGGCATTGCTGTTCTAGAAAATAACAAAGAAGGGGGGACTGATGATGTATACCGTCACATTTTCGGGCAACCTGACTCAAGCGGAATCGGCCTTGGTCAAGCGAGGCGCCATACAGATCGCCGCGTTGCTGGCCGCAAAAATCACTGGCCGCGGGCTCATCATCAACGACGGTGACACCGAATACTCATGGGATTTCATCCTGGTCGATGCCAGCAGCGATGAGCGGCACACCTTTGACGAGAGGCTATTGCGGATGCTGTCCGACTACATCCACGCCGGTTTCCCCGATGCCGTGATCCGCCACATCCAGCACGAGGCACCAAAGCTCAGTAAATAATATTGGTCGCGTGGTGAGTCCCATACTTCCGTCGGAATATCGCTATCGCGGTATGGTCGCATGCCTGTTGAGCATTGAAGCGTTCGATCTATGCGCAGTTGATGTTCCGGTGATGACGGCAACCGATTGACGCGATTACCAGGACAGATTTCGCTGTCCCGGTTCGTGATTTCGGCTTCTTTTTGGGAACCGGGACAGCCCCCCTTGTAAACGCCCATTATCCGTAATCCCAAAACCCCGGAATTCCGCCGATGTACGATGGCGAATATTGCACGGTGGGGTGATAGGTGAATGAAATTTTGTCTTGGTTGCTCAAAAAGGGGCGAAATGGAGAACCGGGACAGCGAAATCTGGCCCGGTCCACACATAAATCGATTGACATCGCTACCGGGACATCGGACACGGACACCGAGTCGCGCAGCGTCGGCGCAACATGGATACTGTACGACTTTCGCGATAAACGTTATATTCTTCGTCGCCTCCTCCGGGCGATCTCATCGAGTGGCGTTGCCGTCAAAGTGAAATCGAATACGGCACCTCGCAATGCCAACTGCCGCCCGACCCGGTAGGCGAGTTCGGCTTGGGATGGCTCATCGGCCATGTTCGTGGCAGTGGCGATGATGACGATCCAATGATGATGTCGCAGCAGTTCGCGCTTGTCGTTGTCCCGCCGCCACTGGTTTTTGTCGGTGCGATGATGATCGCCGTCATATTCGATGGCGACGCGAAATTCGGGCCAAGCGAGATCGAGCGTTATCGGCGCACCGTTGCTGAATGTCGCGCCGGGCACCGTGTAATTTGTCACGGCTGGCGGAAGCCCGTATTTCGTCGTCGCGATGCGGGTCTTTGATTCCATCGGAGAGTCCACGCGGGGCGTAATGAATGCAAGAGCGATCATGCACTTGGATTTTGCGTTGAATTTCGGGAGTCCAGTGACTTGCCGCACGAAGTCCTGATAAATGCCGTCAGCAGTGCGGCCGTTCGCCAGACCCGGCTTGCGGGCGATTGCCGTAAGGATTGCGTCGCCAAGTATGACCAGCGATTCGAGCGATATATGAGCGGCGAGTTGTGCCCAAGTGTGTATCAGATCCAGTGCGTACACATGTTTGTTGATACGCACATTGTGCGCATCGCTCAGCGGCTTCCAGATGTGTGGTGTCGTTGGCGGCACGATGGCACGTATTCGTGTGCGGTGTGAGTCGGAGACGGTATGGAGCTCGGCGGGGTCGATATCGCAATCCTTGGGAAGCGGCACGGATTGCAGTATCAGCGATGTGGTCATGCCGAAGAGCACCGGCTTTCCGAGCTGTTGCGCGGCGTCCGTGCATCGTTTAAGCATTTCCCGCTTACGTTGGGTGAGGGTTTCGCTCATAGCGGGCGCAGTGGGGGTTGCCATACGCGGTGGTGAGTATGGCTCGGGCTTGACGGCGTGCGTGGACGCAGCACTCGGTGCCGCGGCATTGTTGGTCCAGCCGGGTGGTTCATCGTCGAATACGCCGGGTGGCGGGGTGGGAAATCCGCTGTTCATAACGCCACCGTAGCGTAGCGGTCGCGTGTTCGCCATGAAAAACGGGGTATGTGGTTCTAGCTTGCTGAGGATGTGGATAACTCTGTGGATAACTAAAGTGCTCCTATGTTTTGCTCACTCTGTGAGGAGTCGGCAAAACATAGGAGCACTTCAGCCGCGGCCAATAGACGGAATATATCAGCGGCAGCGACGGGTGAGGGGCTGCCAGGGATCGAGCTCGACTGGTTCGGTGGTGAGCAGGGCGCGGGTGGCGTCGTCGAGGTATTCCTTGCGGATGATGAGCTCGGTAACGTAGCGGTCGAACCAGGCGTCGGACATGACGTAGTAGCCGTCCTTGCCGGCGTCCTTGCCCCAGCTGTTCTCCACCTTCCAGCGGTTCGGCTTGCCGTCCTCGCCGAGGTTCACGCCGGTGAAGGTCATAGCGTGGTTGCTCGGGCTGTCGCCGTATTCGAGGCCGTGGGCCTTGTCGCCGGTGAATTCGGTGCCGAACAGCTGGTCGACGCGCACCACGGACTGGTCGAAGAAACCGTCCTTGCGCAGGGCGAACTGCGTGCAGTCGCAGGCGAACCAGATCGGGTGGCCGGCGGTGAGCTGGTCAAGCGCGGCCTTCTTGAACACGTCCAGCGGCACGTTGACGAATTCCATATCGCCAGCCTCGGCCACGTTCGCGCTGAAGCGGATGCGGTAGCGCTGGTTGAACGGGCGGTTCTTGAGCGGGGCGTTGGCCAGCGTCACGAAATCGTTGACGTCCACCGGCACGTACTTCTTGTAGAACTCAAGCGGGGTGATGCCGATCTCGCGAATCTGCGGGCGCTCGTCCTTGCCGGTCTTGTCCTTGTTCTTATCGCACTTGCACGCCTTGGCGTCGGACTTGTCCTCGCACTTGCAGGATTCGGCCTTGCCGTCTGCGTCGGCCTCGGCGTCATCCTTGGTGCGCGCGAAGAAGTCGAACTTCTCCGGCGGCTCGCCAAGCGACACGGCGCAGATGCGGTACACGGTGCCCATGTACTCGTCCTTCAGCGTGCGCAGCTCGTCCTCGCCAGCGCCCGCAGCCGAACGGCGGCGCAGCTCGGCCGCGAACTCGCGCAGCTTGGAGTTGAGGTACTGCTTGAAATCATCGGAATTACGGGAGTTCTCGGACTCCGGGTAGGCGCTCTTGGGCACCAGACCGTACTTGTTCACCAGCGCGGCGAACATCTGCCACCAGCCGCCGTCGTCGGACGGGCCCCAGTTGATGGCTTCGAACAGGCGCGAGTCGGTGGGCTCGTCGAGCGTGCGCAGCACGTTCTCCAGATAAGTGTTCGACTTCTCCATCGCGTCCCAGAAGAACAGGTAGGTCTCGGAGAACTCGAAATCCTCAAGATTCCAGCGATGCATGAGTTCGTAACGCAGCGTGTTCAGGGAGGCGAACATCCAGCAACGGCCGGAACGCTCCTGATTGGTGATCGAACCCTGCTTGAGTTCGATGGAGAAGTCGCGCGGCAGCGCACGTACGCCGCGATAGTCGGTGGCCGCCTTGAGCACGCCGGCCGAAACCGCCGCGTCCGCCGCGATCAGGTTGGCGCGGTCTTTGTTGAAGTCTTCGGTGTACGTACGCAGAAGTTCGGGTTTGATGGCCCGTGCGCTGGCGTCTGTCGTCATGATGCCCCTGTCTGATGCTGATGATGCTGATGGATAATCCGTTGCCGGCGGCGGGGACTGTCACCATCCGGGCCGGCGGACTGCTGACACGAAAGTATAAGGCATGTCCAGCAAAGGCTCAGGAAATACAAAATTAACAAACGGATGTCTGCCCAATATGCAGTAAGTGTTTTCGCAGTTTTCCGTACAGGAAAAAGTCGGAAAAGTCAATACCCATATTCCATATATTGGACTCAATTTGTGGTTTTGAGCGGGGGTATCACTTTCCCAGTTATTTGGGAGGTGGTTGGGTGTTCAAGTACATCATCAAGCGCATTGTGAACTACGTGATCATGCTGTTCGTGGCAGTATCGATGACGTATTTCCTGGCCAGCGCATTCATGGATCCGCGTTCGAACTACATGTCGCGCAATCCGCATCCGCCGATCGCGTCGATTAACCGGTCGCTCGATCTGGCCAACATCAACGACCAGACGCCGGTCGTCATCCGCTATTTCCGCTGGCTCAAGGGCATCCTCACCCAGTGGAACTGGGGCCTGAGCCCGGACCAGTCGCCGGTGGCGCCGGCCATCGCCTCCCGTATCTCCGCTTCGCTGCAACTGGTGACGCTCGCCACCGTGCTCTCCATCCTCTTCGGCGTGAGCATCGGTGTGTACACGGCCATCCGTCAGTACAAGTGGCAGGACCGCGTGCTCAACACCACCGCAACGTTCTTCCTGGTGGTCCCGGCCGTCGTCATGGGCCTGATGGTGGTGCTGCTGGCCATCAACTTCAACAACATCGTGGGCAGCCGCGCGTTCTACGTGACCGGCCTGCACTCCTACCAAGGCTCCAACCCGGTGCTTTGGGTGTTTGACTATCTGCAGCACCTGATCCTGCCCACCATCGTGATGACGATTCCGGGCATGGTGGGCTACCACCTCACCCAGCGCACGTACCTGCTCGACACCATGAATGCCGACTACGTACGCACCGCCCGCGCCAAGGGCCTGACGCTCAACGCGGCCATTCGCCGCCACGCACTGCGCACCTCGCTGATCCCGACCGCCGTGGACGTGGCCTTCTCCATCGCCGGCGTGTTCACCGGCGCGGTGATCACCGAAAACGTGTTCGCCATCAACGGCCTGGGCATGTACTTCACCCAGACCATCGCCAACAACGACATCAACGGTGCCGTGGCCGTGGCCGCGTTCGGTGGCGTATGCACGCTGTCCGGCGCGCTGCTGGCGGATATCTTCTCCGCCTGGCTTGACCCGCGTATCCGACTGAGCTGAGCCCCGCGCAAAGGACGATCTAACATGATGAACGACAACGAGAACATGGTCTCCGACGCCGCCGCCCAGAATATGGAACTCACCGATCCGCAGGGCAGCGAACCGCAGTCCGCCGACGCCAGGAACGCCCAGGAGGCTTCCAGCGCTGACGACTTCCACCGCACCGGCCGCATGCAGCTGTACGTGCGCCGCTTCATGCGCCGCCCCTCGGCCGCTCGCTGACCATCGGTATCTTCAGCTCCATCGGCACCACGATCATCGCCGCCCTGGTGGGCACGGCCGTGGCGTTCTTCGAAGGCTGGTTCGAGAAGGTCGGCATGTGGCTGCTGGATATGCTGCTCGTCGTGCCGTCCTTCCTGCTCATCGCCCTGATCGTCGGCATGGCGGCCGGCGGCAGCGACTGGCTGTGGCTGGCCATCGGCCTGACCGCGTTCGGCTGGATCGGCTATGCGCGTACGCTGCGCACGCTGACCCTGAGCCTGCGCGACCGCGAATACATCCGCGCGGCGAAGTTCATGGGCGTGCCGTCCTTCACCATCATCGTGCGCCACCTGGTGCCGAACCTGGGTTCGGTGCTGGTCATCAACACCGTGCTCGGCGTGATCGGTGCGGTCAACAGCGAGACCTCGCTGAGCTTCCTGGGCCTGGGCATCAAGGCGCCCGACACCTCGCTCGGTACGCTGCTCAACGCCGGCCAGTCCGTGGTGCAGACCTCGCCGTGGGTGCTGATCTTCCCGTCCGTGGTGCTGATCGTCCTGACCTTCTCCGTGCAGCTGATCGGCGACGGCCTGCGCGACGCCATCGACCCGTACTCCCGCTCCGGCGGCAAGGCCGAGTGAGAGGGGAGACGGGCATCATGAGCGACGAACGCAACGCAAGCAACGTAACAACCAACACCAACCCCGACACCACAGGAGCGCAAGGCATGGCATCCGAACCGGTGATTTCAGTACGCGACCTCACCGTCAGCTTCGCCTCCGAAGCCGGCACCGTGCGCGCGGTGCGCGGCATGAACTTCGACCTGTACCCCGGCAAGACCCTCGGCATCGTGGGCGAGTCCGGCTCCGGCAAGTCCGTGACCTCCATGGCCATCATGGGCCTGCTGGACAAGAACGCCAGCGTCAAGGGCTCCATCACCTACCACGGCGAGGAATTGCTCAGCAAGTCCGATCTTGAGATGAGCGAGATTCGCGGCAAGGGCATCGCCATGGTCTTCCAGGACCCGCTCTCCGCGCTGACCCCGGTGTTCTCCATCGGCGACCAGATCAAGGAAGCGCTGGTCACCCACAATCCGAAGATGACCGAACAGCAGATTCACGACCGCTCCATCGAGCTCATGAACCTGGTCGGCATCCCGGACCCGGAGGGCCGCCTGAAGTCCTTCCCGCACGAGTTCTCCGGCGGCATGCGCCAGCGCGTGATGATCGCCATGGCCATTGCCAACGACCCGGACGTGATCATCGCCGACGAACCGACCACCGCACTGGACGTGACGATCCAGGCCCAGGTGCTCGAAGTGCTGCGCAAGGCCCAGCGTGAAACCGGCGCGGCCGTCATCTTCATCACCCACGATCTGGGCGTGATCGCCGGCGTGGCCGACGACATCGTCGTCATGTACGCCGGCCGCCCGGTCGAGAAGGCGGACGTCGACTCCATCTTCGACCACCCGGCCATGCCGTACACCATGGGCCTGCTGGGTGCCGTGCCGCGTTCCGACCGCGAACGTAACAGCCGTCTGGTGCCGATTCCGGGCTCCCCGATGAACCTGGTCAACATGCCCAAGGGGTGCCCGTTCGCGCCGCGTTGCCCGCTGGCCACCGACATCTGCCACACCACCGAGCCGGCCATGGAGCCGGTGCCCGGCCGCCCGGACCAGTTCGTGGCCTGCCACCGCACCCAGGAGATCGTGAGCAAGGGCCTGACCTTCCACGACGTGTACACGGTGGCCGAGGCCGCCAAGTCGAAGTTCGCCGGCGTCCCGCGCGACGAACGCAAGATGGTACTCGACGTCAAGCACATGCGCAAGACCTTCCCGCTGACCGCCGGCGGATTCCTGCGCCGCAAGATCGGCGAGGTCAAGGCCGTGGACGACGTGACGCTGGACGTGCGCGAAGGCGAGACCGTGGCGCTCGTGGGCGAGTCCGGCTCGGGCAAGTCCACCACGCTCATGGAGATCATGGAGTTCAGGCAGCCGCAGGACGGCGAGATCGAGATGTTCGGCACCAAGCTCGAACACAAGATTCCGCGCGAGAAGCGCCGCGAGCTGCGTTCGGCCGTGCAGTATGTCTTCCAGGACCCGATGAGTTCGCTCGACCCGCGCCTGCCGATCTACGACATCCTGGCCGAGCCGATGAAGGTCCAGCACTACTCCAAAGAGCAGATCCGCGAACGCATCGGTGAACTCATGCGTCTGGTGGAGCTGAACCCCGACCAGGTGGACCGCTTCCCCACGCAGTTCTCCGGCGGTCAGCGCCAGCGCATCGCCATCGCGCGTGCGCTGTCGGTCAACCCGAAGCTCGTGCTGCTTGACGAGCCGGTCTCCGCACTGGACGTGTCCATCCAGGCCGGCGTGATCAACCTGCTTGAGGACCTGCAGAACAAGCTGGGCGTGGCCTACCTGTTCGTGGCCCACAACCTGTCGGTGGTACGCCACATCTCCAGCCGCGTGGCGGTGATGTACCTGGGCCGCATCGTGGAATCCGGCGACACCGAAGACGTGTTCGAGCACCCGTTGCACCCGTACACCCAGGCGCTCATCAGCGCCGTGCCGGTGCCGGACCCGAAGGCCGAACGCACCCGTCAGCGCATCGTGCTGCAGGGCGAGGTGCCCAGCCCCACCGAGACGTTCGAAGGCTGCCCGTTCATGGGCCGCTGCCCGCTCATGCCCAAGCTGAGCGCCGAACAACAGGCCCGCTGCCGCGGCGAACGCCCGGCGCTGCGGCCGTATGACACTTCCCGACCGAGCGGCCATCAGGTTGCATGCCATTTCGCATGACGGTCGGAACCATATAGAGGAGGAAATAAATGAACAAGACACGTAAGCTGACCGCGCTCGCCGCGGCCACTGCGGCGCTTGCCATGCTGCTTGCCGGCTGCGGCGCGGGCAATGGCAACGGTTCCAGCAACGCCTCGAGCGCCACCGAACCGCCGGCCGGCATCGATTCGTCGTACACCGGCGACCTGCCCATGCCGAAGGTCACCGAGCGTTACGACAACCACCAGAGCCGTGACAACGTCAAGGACGGCGGCATGCTGACCCTGTCCATCGTCGAAATCGGCCCGAACTGGAACTACCTGTCTTCCGACGGCAACACCGGCTACATGTCCGAGCTGTGGAGCTGGTACCAGCCCAGCATGCTCATGACCGACCAGGTCAATGGCTCCCCGATTAAGGTGAACCCGGACTTCCTGACCGACATGAAGCTCGTGAGCAAGGACCCGATGGTCGTGCAGTACGACATCAACCCGAAGGCCAAGTGGAACGACGGCTCCGACATCGACTGGACTGCCTTCAAGGCCACGTGGGAAGCCAACAACGGCTCCAACCCGGACTACAACCCGCCGAGCACCGACGGCTTCGACCGTATCGCTAGCGTTGAGCAGGGCGACAGCCCGAAGCAGGTCAAGGTGACCTACAAGACCCCGTACTACCCGTGGCAGGAAGTCTTCGGCGCTCTGGTGAACCCGAAGGCCGCCGACCCGAAGACCTTCACCCAGGGCTGGGTGAAGAACCCGCACAACGAGTGGGCCGCCGGTCCGTACAAGGTCGATTCCTTCTCCGACTCCCAGGTCACCTTCGTGCCGAACGAGAAGTGGTGGGGCAACAAGCCGAAGCTGGACAAGATCGTCTACAAGCAGATGGCCGACACCGCCTCTCTCAACGCCTTCCAGAACGGCGAGATCGACGCCGTGGAGGCCTCCGCCAAGGACGACATCAAGGCCATCCGTTCCGTCAAGGACGCCCAGCTGCGCATCGGCTACAGCACCAAGACCCGCGTGCTGGAGTACAACGGCAAGCCCAAGCCGCTTGACGACCTGCAGGTGCGTAAGGCCATCACTCAGGCCTTCGACGTGAACACCTACAACAGCGTGCAGTTCCAGGGCCTGAACTGGAAGGCCGAGCAGCCGGGCTCCGAGCTGCTGCTGCCGTTCCAGAAGGGCTACGAGAACAACCTGCCCGCCGAGGCCAAGTACAACGTGGACAACGCCAAGAAGACCCTTGAGGCCGACGGCTACAAGATGGGCAAGGACGGCTACTACGCCAAGGGCGGCAAGACCCTTGAGATCTCCTTCACTTTCTTCGGTGACGACGCCACCCAGCAGGCCCTCGCCAACGCCTACCAGGCGATGATGAAGAAGGCCGGCATCAAGGTCAAGGTCGTGAACGTGGCCGAGTCCAAGTTCTCCGACACCGTGTCTTCCGGCAACTACCAGGTGCTGCCGATGGCTTGGCAGGCTCCGAGCGCCATGACCTTCGTGGTGTCCGCCCCGCAGCTGTACACCTCCGACGGCCCGTCCAACTTCTCCTACGTGGACAGCAAGAAGATCGACGAGCTCGTCAAGAAGGCCGGCAGCCTCTCCGACTATGACGAGCAGACCAAGGCCGTGAACGCCGCCGAGAAGGAAGCCTTCAAGCTGTATGGCACCATCCCGGTCTCCAACCCGGCTTCGTACCTCGGTGCGAAGAAGGGTCTGGCCAACTACGGCCCGTCCGGCTTCGCCGGCAACCTGCCGCAGGACATCGGCTGGCAGAAGTGATGACGTCTGACTGACGTCTGACATGGCCACCGCGCCGGGAACGGCCGGCCGCACGCATCGACTGCAGGGCTTTCGATGCCGGACGCGGCCTGCGGCAGGTTCCCGGCGGGGTGTGACCGCGGCAGCATATGCCTTACTCTCCTTATTTCTGCATATGATGCTGCGGTTGGGAAGCCTCCCGTTTGCGCGCTTATGCGTCGCGCGCGAACGGGAGGCTTTTGCATACTTGCCGCGATTCCACCCCGGCAACGATTTGTCCACCTTGCTGCCCGCGCGGCTGAAACCGTATCCACCTTCCTCTTCCCGGATTTGTGACGCTGACGGTTGCCGAGCGTCACAAATCCGGGAGATAGTCGCCCTTACTTGTTGTCAGAACTTGGTGAGCCCGGATTTGCGGATATGGTCCTCCCAGCCATCCGGCTTAGGCAGTGTGACCAGTTCCCTCATTGTCACTGCAGGGATCGCGGCCGCCACGATGCACAAGCCCAAAGCCACGGACGTGACTGAGTAACCCCAGTGTTGCATGGCGATGCCGGACAGAAATGTGATCACCGGGGCAGCAATCGTCTCAATCATGCCCATGCCGAGGCATATCGCAAGTACCATCAGCACCGGGTTATGAGTAATCCCGCCCATCCTAGGGCCGCGCATATGCCGAACAGTGCGAAACCAATCAGGCCAAACGCAATCATAAGTTTTTTGCGGTCGTACTTATCTTGTACCACGCCACCTGGCAGCCGCAATACCGACGATATCATGGTCATGATTGAATCCAGCAGCGTCGCCTGTGCCGGTGAGCCCGTGACGGTCTGCGCGATGAGTGGCATTGCGAAACCTTGGATACTTGATGACAGCGACGTGCATGAATCCGCTACGAACCATTTGCCATCTGCTGCTACTGTAATGTTTCGTTGCCCTAACCCGCACCACAGCGTCGAAGTTAGAGGATTGCAAATTACGCCAAGCATTTCGCGCGCCATCGCTTGCTTTGCCGGTTGATCAGAAAGAACACAATCCGTATAAAAATCCCGCACGCTCTCGCGCACGACGTGGGCTACGCTGACCCAAAATACTTCATGCTCGTCTTCAAGCGCCGCACCGGACTCGCCCCCGGCCAATACCGCGACGCCTTCCCCGCCCGCCTTTTCAACACCGTGTGATTAGGGAAGGTCAGGGTACTAACCCTGGGAAAAGTGCAGTATTCTGCATTATTAACCCTAGGAAAAATGTAATTTTGGACAATCGCAACCCTAGGAAAAATGTAGAATACGCGAATTACAACCCTAGGAAAAGTGTGTATTGCGGTATGATGGAGCGACAGGACAGTGATTTGTGATGTACGGTCCTATGCGATAGGGAGGGCGGCATGGCGGAGTTCAGGCGAGATATATATACCAGGTTGTCGGCATGGGCTGAAGCGACGGAGCACAAGCCGATAGTGCTGTGCGGCGCGAGACAGGTAGGCAAGACTCATGTGCTTAAGGTGCTGGGTCGGGACAAGTTCGAGTCATTTTCTTATGTCAACTTGTTCGATGGCGGTGCAAAGGCTGCGTTGACAGGTGTGGATTCGGTGCACATGTTGCTTGATTCCATGGAGGCGTTTAATGGGGTTCGCGTTCGGCCCGGCAAGACGCTGCTGTGCATCGACGAGATACAGGAAATCCCTGATTTACTGACTCTGTTGAAAGCGCTCCATGAGGAAATGCCGGATCTCCATGTCGCTGTAGCGGGCTCCTATCTGGGCATGGCTCAGCACGAAGACCTGTCATTCCCGGTTGGCAGTGTCACCTCCATCGATATGTATCCGATGACGTTTGTGGAGTTCTTGGAAGCGGTCGGTGATGGAGCGATAGCCGAACGCATCCGGAACCAGCGTATTGAGACACTTGGGGGATTTGCGGAACGTTTAGAGCGAAGGGTTCGTCAGTACTGTTTTGTTGGCGGCATGCCCGAAGTCGTTGAGACATTTGTAGAAGATGGCTATCAGCATGCGCGTGCCGTGCAGAAAGAATTGTTATCCAATTACGACATGGACTTTTCCAAACATCCCAGAACCGGTGTGGATAGTGAGAAAATGCGTTTGGTGTTTTCCTCGATTCCGTCCCATCTGGCGCGTGAGAATCATAAATTTATTTTTGGCCACATCGCTCGTGGCGCTCGGGCGGCGCAATATGAATCCGCGATTCAGCAGATTGTCGATTCTGGTCTTGCGTTGCGGGTGTATCGCGTCGAAAAACCTGCGGCACCATTGCCGTCATACCGTGATGATTCCGCGTTCAAACTGTATCTCCATGATGTTGGGCTGCTGGCAGCGGCCCTGGATCTGACTCCCGCAAGCGTGGTCCTTGGTGATGGCGGGCTGACCGAATTCCGTGGTGCGTTAACGGAACAGTATGTTTGCCAGCAATTAGTAGCCGCCGGCATCACACCGATGTACTGGTCGAATGCGAACAGTACGGGAGAAGTTGATTTTGTCTTTGCAGGTAATGGCGCAATCATTCCGTTGGAGGCCAAAGCTGGTACCGAGCGTCATAAGCGTAGCTTGAAGTGGCTGTGCGACAAATACGGGATTTGCGGTTACCGTACGTCGATGCGGAATTACAAGGAGCAGGATTGGCTGACCAATGTCCCACTGTGGATAGTCGGGAGCTACTTCCGCCCGTGGTTGGCGAGTGATTATGAGCCGGATGGCGGAGCTGATTTAGGGCCGCTACCGAATACTGATGATGAAGGATGACTGAAGCCGCGAGATATGGTTCGGCCGGTTGCTGACTTGGGATATGGTCCGCGACCGGCCGGCGGTCGAATCCGTCATGCCGCGGTGCGCACCACCGTCACGCCGTACGGCTCCAGCACCAGATCCCTGCCCAGTACCGTGCCGTCAAGCACCGACTCGCATCCGGCGAACGGCGTATCCTGCCACGCCGTGGCCGTATCCGCATGGTTGATCACGAACGTCAACGACTCCCCGCGTGACGGGTACCGCCGCGTAACCACCTCCACCGGCTCCGGCGAGACGATGCCGGTAACGCCGGCCCGGCGCACCACGTCGCCGACCACGGCGTCCATGCCGGCCTCGTCCAGCACCGCACCGGCGAAATACGCCGTGCCCGCGCCGAAATCGTTCACCGTCACCGCCGGCGTACCCCGGTAGAACACGTCGCCGGCGTAGGCCGCCAGCGGGCGCGCCCCGCCGTCGAGCTTGATCAGCCCGGCAACCAGCGAGACCCGGGACCCGTCCGCATCCTCGCCCTCGCCCTCGCCCGAACCGAACACGACACGCACGTCGCGGCCGTCCGGGATCATGTCCATCTCCTCCATGCGCATTCCGCACACCTCACGGAACGCGCCCGGGTATCCGCCGAGGATCACGTTGTCATGCTCGTCGTGCATGCCTGCCATCACCGTCGCCAGGAACGTGCCGCCGGCGCGCACGAACCCCTCGACCAGCTCACGAACGCCCGGCTTGGCCATCATGAGCGCCGGCGCGACCAGCACGCGATAGCCCGCCAGCCGCCTGGCGTCAATGTCTTCCGGCACCACATCCACCGCGATGTTGCGGTGGTGGAACGGCGCATACCAGCGCCGCACCTGATCCGGATAGTCGAAGCCCTTCGGCAGCAACGAGATGTTCTCGGTCGACCAATACGAATCCCAGTCGAACATCAGCGCGACCGGCGCCTCGGTCAGACCGCCCACGAACCGCGCGCCGTGCGCCGCCAGCTCGCCGCCGAGCGCACGCACCTCGCCGTACACGCGCTCGTCCTCGCGCCCGCCGTGCGAGATCACCGCGCCATGGTACTTCTCGAACCCGCCGCGCGACTGCTTGAGCTGGAAATACTGCACGGTATCCGCGCCATGCGCGACCGCCTGATAGCTTTCCGCACGCATCCGCCCGGGCGCGCGCAGTACGTTGCACTCCTGCCAGTTCGTCTGGTTCGGCGTCGACTCCATGAGCATGAACGGCCTGCCGTCGCCCACGCCGCGCATCAGATCGTGCTTGAACGCATTGTCGGAAGGCGTGGTGTGCGGGAACGGATAATCGTCCCAGCTGATCACGTCCATCTCGCGCCCCCAACGGAAATAATCGGCACCCTCGTAGGTGTCCATGAGGTTCGTGGTGATCGGATGCATCGCGTCGAACGCGCGGATCGCGTCGCGCTCGGTGACGTAGGTGCCCAGCAGCGAGTCGGACTGGAACCGCTTGTAGTCGATGCTGCAGGCGGACAGAGTGGCGCGCTCGCCGTCCAGTCCGTCGCTGATCGCGTTCGGCGGTAGGATCTGGGCGAAATCGGCGTAGGTGTGGCTCCAGAAGTTCGCGTTCCACGCGCGGTTCAACGCCTCGATCGAACCGTACTTGCGTTCGAGCCAGACGCGGAAGGCGGCGGCGCAGTTGTCGCAGTAGCAGCGGCCGCCGAGCTCGTTGGAGATGTGCCAGGCGATCAGATGGTCGTTGGCGCCGTAGCGTTCGGCGAGCTTGCCGGCCAGCGCGCCGGCCAGGCGCAGGAAGTTCGGCGAATTCGGGCAGGCGTTGTGCCGCACGCCGAAGCGGTGGCGACGGCCTTCGTAGTCGGTGCGCGTGGTGTCGGGGTAGCGTTGCGCGATCCATGCGGGTAGCGCGCCGGTGGACGTGGCCAGGACGAAGCCGAAGTCGTGCGCGACCAGCAGGTCGACGATGCGGTCGAGCATGGCGAAGTCGTAGCGGCTCTCGTCCGGCTGGATTAGCGCCCAGGAGAACACGTTGATGGTGGCCTCGTTGATGCCGGCGCGTTCGAGTTTGGCGATGTCGTCCGCCCAGGTGGATTCGTCCCACTGCTCGGGGTTCCAGTCGCCGCCGAAGACGAAGCGGCCGCCCGGTGCGGTGATGGTCGGTGCAGGCGATGCGGGTGATGCGGGTGATGCGGGTGATGCGGGTGATGCGGGTGATGCGGGTTGGGTGTGTGCCATGGTGTCGGTCATGATGCGTACTCCTTTGCGATGACGATGATGCGTCCTGCGGCCGGTCTCAGCGTTGTGGCCGGCGTGCGGCGGACTCGCGTTGGGGTGGTTCGGCGTCGCGCCGTCGGGAGCGGCGGTCCCTGTGTGTGGTGACGTTGCCCCTTCAGCGTTAAACCGATTTAATTCCTGGTGGCCATTATGTACGTCGAGGTTGTCTTCGTCAAATGGATGATTGAAGGTGTCGGCAGCTGCTCGGTGAGATGCCGAAAAGCCCATAAATACCTAAGGAGGACGTCATGGCGGTGACGATGCGTGATGTCGCGAAGGCGGCGGGTGTCTCTCCTGCGTCCGTGTCGTTCGCCCTGCGCGGCGATCCCAGAATTAAACAAGAAACGGCACGGCACATCATCGACGTGGCCAATCGGATGAACTATTCGGTCAACATCACTGCCAAGAGCCTGCGTTCGGGGCGAACCGGCGTGATCGAGGCCGCCGTTTTCCAGCTTGACCGGCCGTTCTACGCGCAGCTGCTCGCCGGCGTGTCGAATGCGGCGTTCGACCGCGGCATCCAGGCCGTGGTGCAGCAGATCTCGACCGGCAAGGTCGGCCATGAGAAAAGCATCCTCGAGAAGGTCGCCAACAAGTTCTGCGACGGCGTGATCCTGAGCGCGGGCGGCCTGAGCGACGCCGAGATCATTGAGCTAAGCAGGGGCAAGCCGGTGGTGCTGCTCGATGACCAGTCGTACCAAGGGCCGTTCGACTCGGTGTTCACGCCATGCGAGAACGGCGCCGAGGCCGCGGTGACGCACCTGTTCGAGATAGGGTGCGAGCGCGTCGGGCTGGTCGGTACGAACTTCATGCCGGCCGACCAGGCGCGCCGGTCGATGCACGTGGGCGACCGACGTCTGACCGGCTGCCATCGCGCGTTCGAGCGGCATGAGCGCACGCTGACCAAGGCCGACACGATCCAGCTGTTCGACTGGGACACCGACGACGCGTACCGCGCGGTTTCGCGGCGCATCGAGGAGGGGGGCTTCCCGTTCGACGGGCTGTTCTGCATGACCGACGTGATCGCTTTCGGCGCGTTGCGCGCGTTGCGCGAGCATGGCATCGGCGTGCCGGACGACGTGGCGGTGATCGGCTTCGACGGCGTGCGCGAGGGATCGTACAGCGCGCCGACGCTGAGCACGATCGCGGTGGACATCGACAAGCTTGCCCGCGAGGCCGTCGACATCCTGTGCGAGCGCATCGAGGAGGGGCGTTACGGCGCGCCGGCCATGCCCAAGCATGTCACGGTGGGTTATGAGGTGCTGATGCGCGAGTCGTCCAACCGCACGCGCTGACCGGTCGTCCGGTGGTTGTTCGCGGTGGATCGCCGATCGGTGGGACAACTCGCGGCGTTTTTTGTTTAATTATTTTTCGTTGTCCGGTGCGATTCCGCGCGTTCCACAGCCTTTGTATTTAAAAGGTTTTGTAACGAGTTGACGTCGTTTGAACGGAGTGTTATAAATACAACTACAAGATTAAATCGGTTTAAAACCGGGCTCTTGCACGGAAGACAATGTGGTTTCTTTCGACATACAACATGGCGTATGCCACCAACACAAAGGAGAGTTGCAATGTCAATGAAGATCTGGGGCAAACGAATGCTCGCTCTGGCCTGCGCGGGAGCGATGCTGGTCCCGCTGGCCGCCTGCGGCTCGGACGCCGACGCCGGCAAGATCCGGCTCAGCTACCTGAGCTGGGACAACGAGCAGACGTCCAAGCCGTACATCGACGAGTTCGAGAAGGAAAACCCGGACATCAAGATCGACTTCAGCTACGCGCCGCCGACCAGCGAGTACATCTCCACGCTGCAGACCCGCCTCGTCGGCAACCAGGCCCCGGACGTGTTCATCATCACCTCCGAGAATCGCGACGACCTCATCGACAACGGCTACGCCAAGGACCTGACCGACGAGTCGTTCATGAAGAACATCTCCCAGGCCAACAAGGACTTCGTCGGCCGCGACGGCAAGACCTACGGCATGTCGATCACCTCGTGGGCCTCCGGCATCGCCTACAATAAGGATCTGCTCAAGCAGGTCGGCTACGACGAGCCGCCGGCGAACTGGGACGACTTCCTCAAGCTGTGCAAGAAGCTCAAGAACGCCGGCATCGAGCCGTTCCTCGAGCCGAACGCCGACGAGCCGAGCCGCTTCATCGACGCCTTCCAGGGATCCATCCTCGAGAAGAAGGGCGTCGACCCGACCACGCTGTCCACGCAGGACAACCAGACGCCGGGCACCGACGAGCTCGAGGCCGTCAAGGAATACATCCGCCTGTACGATGAGGGTGGCGTGACCCGTGACACGGTCGGCATCAGCGGCGACGACATGAAGACGCAGTTCACCAACGGACAGGTCGCGATGATCGTCGACGGCGCGTGGGACTTTGCCACCTTCGAACAGGCCGGCATGAACTGGGACTTCGCCCCGATGCCCAAGCTCGGCGACGACTACACGCAGTACGCGCAGGGCTCCGCCTCCCCGGGGTGGGCGATCTACGCGAAGCTCGACGGCGACAAGCTCAAGGCCGCCGAGAAGTTCCTCACCTTCCTGTCAAGCAAGTGGGCGCTGCAGAAGCATAACGACGCCGGCGACGCTGTCACTGTCGACGGGTTCGACGCTACGGTGATGACGCAGTACCAGAAGGTCTACGATCAGGACATCAAGACCGGCAAGTACTACCTGCACACTAACTTCTATTCGAAGCCGGACATTCTCAAGAGCGAACTCAAGGCGCAGAACCAGCAGCTGGTGCAGGGGCAGATCACGCCCGACCAGTATGCCAAGAACATCGACGCCAAGGTCGCGGCCGCGCAGTGACCCGCAACGGATCGCACATAATCGCACATAATCACACATAGATAACTACAATCTCCGGTTCGTCATGAACCGTGCGCATGGTAATGGGGCGGCCTGTCGGCTGCGGCTGGTCGCCCTTCGCATGCCCGCAATCGGATTTCGGTCATAAGCCAATGTCAAAGGAGGATGGCATATGAGCGCAACAATGCAAGGCTCGGCGGTCGGCAACCTGCCGCCGTTGGACGAAGACCTGTATCGTCGGCGTCGTCGTGCGCGTGGCCTGCATGAGGACGTGACGTCGTTCTGGTTCCTGCTGCCGATCCTGGCGGTGTTCGTGGTTCTGTTCCTGGTGCCGTTGGCACAGACCGCGTACTTCTCGTTCACCGACTTCAACGGTTACAGCATGGACATGAACTGGGTCGGTCTGGACAATTACAAGAAGGTGTTTACGGATCCGTCCACCCTGCAGGGCCTGGGCTTCACGATCCTGTACGCGATCGTGGTGATGGTCGGGGTGACCGTGATCGCCATTCCGCTGGCGGTCATCCTCAACCGCAAGTTCGTCGGCCGTGATTTCGTGCGCTCTGTGTTCTTCTTCTTCTCGGTGCCGTCGCTGGCCATCATGGGCATGGTGTGGAAGTACATCTTCTCCCCGATGAAGACCGGCGTGGTCAACAGCGTGCTCGCGGCGTTCGGTTTGGGACCGGTGCCGTGGCTGTCGAACAACTCTCTGGCGAAGTTCTGCGTGATCTTCATCGCGATCTGGGCGCAGATCGGCTGGCATGCGACCCTTTACTTGGCGTTCCTGCAGGCGATCCCCGCGGACCTGTACGAGCAGGCGACCGTGGACGGTGCGAACAAGTGGCAGCAGTTCGCGCATATCACCCTGCCGCAGCTGATGCCGGGCATCGTGACCTCGACGTTCCTGCTCATGTCGGGCGGCCTGAAGGTGTACGACCTGCCGTTCACGATGACCAAGGGCGGCCCGGGCTATTCGACGTACACGGTCACGCAGTCGATCATCCAGCAGGGCATCGGCCAGTCGCAGTACGGCATCGGTTCCGCGCTGGCGGTCCTGTTCTTCATCGCCACGGGCGTCGTGGTGTTCCTTCAGATGGGCATTTCCAACCTGATCTCGAGGAGGTTCGAGTAAATCATGGGCAACAAGGCTTCTTCCGTCACGGCCGCGCCGAAGGGCATGAACTTCACGACGCGCAAGAGGATCGGTTCGGCGGTCACCAGCGTGGTGATGATCCTGATCGCGCTGGTATGCGCGGTTCCGCTGTGGTACATCCTGATCAACACGTTCAAGACGATTCCGGACATGTCCGCCAACCCGCTCGGCCTGCCGAAGGAATGGACGATCAAGAACTACATCAACGCGTTCGAGACGGTCCCGGTGTTCCGCTCCCTGCTGAACACGTTGATCGTCACGTTCTTCGCGGTCGTGATCCAGGTGCTCGTCGGCGCCCTGGCCGCATACGGCATGATCCTGCGCAAGTCCACGTTCACCGCCGCGGTCGGCGCGATCCTGATGGTCGCGTTCGTCGTGCCGGCGCAGACGACGCTGATCCCCCTGTACCGCATGGAGGCGAACGCGCACCTGGTCAACACCTTGGCCGGACTGGTGATTATCTACCTGGGCGGAGCGGTGTTCTGCTACTTCCTGATCGTCGGGTACATGCGCAGCCTGCCGTTCGAACTGATCGAGGCGGCACGCATCGACGGCGCCGGCCCGCTGCGCATCTTCTGGTCGATCGTGATGCCGCTGATCCGCCCGATCCTGACGACCGTGGTCGTGTTCCAGACGATGGGCACGTGGAACGACTTCATGAACGCGAATGTGTTCCTCTCCAGCTCGGAACTGCGCACAATCGTGCTGCAGGTGTACAACGCGGTGGGCCAGTTCTCGACCGATTGGCCGAGCTTCATGACCATCACCGTGCTCGCCCTGCTGCCCGTGTTCGTGTTCTTCATCTTCTGCCAGAAGTGGATCGTCTCCGGCCTCGTCGCCGGTTCGGTCAAGGGCTGATCGGCTGATCGACTAGTCGGCTGGCTGATCACGGTATTAATTCCGGCTCCCCACTACGCTCATATCATCTCCTTCCGCGGCATGTGGGGAGCCATGTTCTTCACCAGATAGGAATTTCCCATGGGTACTGTCGGCACTGTGCTACAAACATCGCCAAAACCGAGAGCCGTGCCTCGTGACGGCCTTCCTCATCGCGTGAATAACGCGGTACTGACCACTAATCCGCTGCGCAGGTATTGCGCCGACCCGAATCTTGCCATTTTCGATGGCCGATATTTCCTGTACTGCACCGATGACGGTGTGGATAATTGGGGCACCACCGCGTTCAGTGTGTATGTGTCCGACGACTTGGCCACATGGGAGCGATATCCGGCGCTCGACTTGCGCGATGTGCCGTGGTGGGATGGCTCGGATGGTGCTTGGGCGCCTTCCGTGGTACAGCGCGCGGACGGCAAATACGTGTTCTACTTCGTGGCCGGTTCCCAGATCGGCGCCGCTGTGGGCGAATCCCCGTGCGGGCCGTTCGTGCCTGAGCCCGAACCAATCGTGCGCGAAGGTACGTTCGATTGCCACACCATTGACCCCGGCGTATACGTGGAGGATGATGGCACCCGGTACTTCCTGTGGGGCAACGGCATAGCTTGGGCCGCGCCGCTCAATGAGGACTGTCTGTCGTTCGACGAATCGCGCGCTTTCAGCTGGGTGCCGGGCGATTTCCGTGAAGCCATCTGGATTCACAAGCGCAACGGCATCTACTACGCCAGCTGGTCGGAGAACGACGCCCGAGAGCCGGAATACTGCGTCAAGTACGCGATGGCCGAATCGCTGCATGGTCCCTGGAGCGAACCGCGCGTGCTGATCGAACAAGACCCGGCGCGCAAGCTGTATGCCACCGGTCACCATAACATCGTGAATATTCCCGGCACCGACGAATGGATTATCGCGTATCACCGGTTCGCCTACAATCCGGCCGGTCGCTGGGCTGGAGGCGATGGCTGTCATCGCGAAGTGGTATTCGCGCCGCTTGACTACAATCCTGACGGCTCGCTGGTTCCCGTCCGCCCGCAAGTTGGTTCCTACGTGCGTTCGCTGGCGTTCTGACCTGTAGTCTGTCTGTCTCTGTCTGTTCGTTGTCTTCGCCTTGCTTGCGTTTTGTACGTTTTATCTGTTTCGTGAGTTTCGTGCGTTCTGCGGATTTCACGCGTTTCGCGTAGTGCCGTACGCTGATCACCATTCAGCGTGCGGCACTTTTGCATATCTCACGTGTTGCGGGAGATGCCGATTCCGTCGCACAATACGTAAAATGTGAATGAACCACTCACTATGCTGGGTTGTTTGAGCGTGATATGACATGCGCCACTTTCCCGGGAATGCGTTGCGAATTGGACCTGTTCGGAGGTGTGCAGCGACGCATTCCGGGGAATGTTGCGCTTAGAGAGCCGCGTATCGTTGCTAATGCGGGAACACGCAGAGTTGCGGGCCGTTGCGATTAGACGCAGGTCGCCTAGACTAGTACGCGTTTGCGAAAGTCGAACGTGCTTCGACCGATGAAGGAGAGCTTCGGTCATGCGGCCAATGACAGGCGCAGTGCGAAGCACGGCTGATCGTGAATCGCGGCGGCAGCGATTGCCGCGTGCGGCGCAGGAGCATGCCGCACCATACCACAAGCAAACAATCCCCAAGAAACGGTGATCTCCTCACATGTACGTCGATCCGGGAATCAATACCAGCGCAAGCAATCTCAAATGGGTGCTGCCATACTGCAAACCAGACCTGCCCCGCGTGGTAGGCGCGCTTCTACTGTTCATCGCAAATAACACGATGGCCCTGACCATTCCGATTCTGTCCGGTATCATCGTGGACCGCGTCATCGTCGGCGGACATGCCGACGAACTGCCACGTCTGTGTGGACTGATGATCCTCATGACCATCATCCGCGTGGGCGCGCGATACGGCTACCAGATGTGGATGGAGCGTTTCGGCCAGAACTCGGTCTACCGCCTCGTCTCCGACGAATACGAGAAGCTGCACGAGCTCGACTTCACGTATTTCAACCACACACGCACCGGCGACATCATGAGCCGCCTGACCTCCGACACCGACGCGATCCGCCACTGCCTGAGTTGGGTGAGCTATCAGATTGCCGACTGCGTGGTCATGTTCGTGGGCGCCCTGTGCGTGATGTTCGCCATCGATTGGCGACTCGCGCTCGTCCTGGCCTGCGTCACGCCGTTCATTTTTGTGCTCACGCGCGGCCTGTCCACGCACGCCCACCCGCTGTTCTTCGCCATCCGCAACTCGCTGGCCTCCCTCAACTCCATGGTCGAAGAGAACATCGAGGGCAACCGTGTGGTCAAGGCATTCGTGCGCGAACCGTACGAGACCGAAAAGTTCGACGAGCACAACGACGATTACATGCAGTGCAACATGGCCTTGGCCTACAACTCGCGCAAGTACATGCCGTGGCTGGACGGCCTCGGCTTCTCGCTGCAGCTCATCACCCTCGGCCTCGGCGGCTTTCTGGTCATCAAGGGCTACATGACCCTCGGCAATCTGGTGAGTTTCAACTCCTTCCTGTGGATGATCGACGGCCCGGTGCGCCAGTCCGGCTGGCTGATCAACGACTGGCAGCGATTCAACGCCAGCTGCATCAAAATCCGCAAGCTGCTCACCGAACAGCCGCGCATCGTGGAGAAGCCCGACGCGGTCGAAGCCGTCAAGCAGGCGGTCACGATCGTCGAGCAAGTCAAGCACGATGATGAGGCTACCGGGGCTACCGGAGCGCCCGTGGCTTCCGGAACATCCGGTGCCCAGCAGTCCACCGAACGCAAGTCCTGCCCGCTGCACATCAAGGGCGACATCCGCTTCGACCACGTCAGCTTCGCCTTCCCGGACGACCCGGAGACCCCGATCCTCAAGGACCTCGACTTCACCGTGCCCGCCGGCTCCAAGCTCGGCATCCTCGGCGAAACCGGCGCGGGCAAGTCCACGCTCGTCAGCCTCATCTCCCGCTTCTACGACCCGACCGTTGGCCATGTGCTCATCGACGGCATCGACGCACGCGACTGGCCGCTGGCCACCTTGCGCTCGCAGGTGTGCATCGTGGCGCAGGATACCTTCCTGTTCTCCGACACCATCGGCGGCAACATCGGTTTTGGTGCCAGCGGTGATAGCGACGACCGATATATCCAGAAAATGGCCCAGATCGCCGGCGCGGACAATTTCATCAGGTCGATGCCACAGGGTTATGACACCGTCGTGGGCGAACGCGGCGTGGGCCTGTCCGGCGGGCAGAAGCAGCGCCTGTCGCTGGCCCGCGCGCTCGCGGACAATCCGTCGATCCTGATTATGGACGATACGACCTCGGCCGTCGATATGGAGACCGAGGCGGAGATCCAGAAGCACCTCAAGGAGATGGACGGCGGCAAGACCATCGTCGCCATCGCCCACCGCATCTCGTCGGTCAAGGATTCCGACCTGATTCTGGTGCTCGAGCACGGACGTATCGTCGAACGCGGCACCCACGCCGAACTCGTGGCCGCACACGGCCGCTACTGGGACATCTACCACAAGCAGCTCGGACTCCAGTCCGGCGTCGCACAAGGTTTTTAGAAGAGGACTTATGGCACAACGCAATACATACCGCGAGGATGAGGAACTCGAGGAGCAGATCAACTTCCGGGACATCCTGCGCGTCGGCAAATATCTCAAACCGTATATGGCACAGGTGGCGCGCATTCTCGTCGTCGTCATCTCGATGAGCTGCATCGTCGTCGCCGTGCCGTACCTGACCAAGATCATGATCGACGAGGCGATCCCGAACAAGGACCTCGGCAAGCTCGGCATCCTCGCCGTGATCCTCGCCGCGCTGATCGTGCTGTACGAGTTCGGGCTGCGCTACCGCACGGTGGCGATCACGCGCGTCGGCCAGCTCATGCTCAAGGACATGCGCCGCGATATCTTCACGCATATCCAGACGCTGCCCTTCAGCTACTTCGATTCGCGCCCGCACGGCAAGATCCTGATCCGCGTGGTCAACTATGTGAACACGCTTTCGGACACGCTGAGCTCCGGTCTGATCAACGTGATCTCCGACGTGTTCACCTTCGTGATCACGCTGATCGTGATGTTCGTGATCGACTGGCAGCTGGCCCTGTGGAGCCTGATCCTGTTCCCGGTGCTCATCATCTGGGTGCGCGTGCTGCAGATCTTCCAGCGGCGCGCCTTCCAGAAGCTCTCCAACAAGCAGAGCAACCTGAACGCCTACATCCACGAGTCGATCGCCGGCGTGAAGACCACGCAGACCTTCGCACAGGAGCAGGCCCAGTTCAGGACCTTCCAGGAACAGCAGGGCGAGGTGCGTTCCGCGTGGATGCACGCCGTGCACATCCAGTTCCTCATGTGGCCGGGCGTGCAGACCATCTCCGTGATGACCATCTCGTTCATCTACTTCGTCGGCGTGATGGGCTTCGGGGGCGTGAACGTGACCACCGGCGTGCTCATCGCGTTCGTCGGCTACGCGAACAACTTCTGGAATCCGGTGATCAACATCGGCAACTTCTACAACCAGCTCATCACCTGCTCGGCGTACCTCGAGCGCATCTTCGAGACGCTCGACGTCACGCCGGAGATCCGCAACAAGCCCGACGCGGCGGACCTGCCGCAGATCCGCGGGCGCGTCGACTTCAACGACGTGGTGTTCCGCTACGAGAAGGACGGCCGCAACATCCTCAACCTCATGGACTTCCACGTCGAACCGGGGCGCACAATCGCGCTGGTCGGCCCGACGGGCGCCGGCAAGACGACGATCATCAACCTGCTGTCGCGCTTCTACGACGTGTCCGAGGGCTCGGTGACGATCGACGGCTACGACGTGCGCGACGTGACGCTCGCATCGCTGCGCCGGCAGATGGGCGTGATGCTGCAGGACACCTTCATCTTCTCCGGCAACGTGCGCGAGAACATCCGCTACGGCAAGCTCGACGCCACCGACGAGGAAATCGAGGCGGCGGCGAAGGCCGTGCACGCGCACGAGTTCATCATGGAACTGCCCGACGGGTACGACACGGTGGTGGAGGAGCGCGGATCGACCCTGTCGGCCGGCCAGCGCCAGCTCATCGCCTTCGCGCGCGTGCTGCTCGCCGACCCGCGTATCCTGATCCTGGACGAGGCGACGAGCAACATCGACACGCGCACCGAGGAGGCGCTGCAGGCCGGCCTGCAGCATCTGCTCAAGGGGCGCACGAGCTTCATCATCGCGCACCGCCTGTCGACGATCGAGAACGCGGATGAGATCTTCTACATCGATCACGGCCAGATCGTCGAGCACGGCTCGCACGCGCAGCTGCTCGCCGCCAAGGGCGCGTACTACCGCCTCTACGAGTCGCAGTACGCGATGATTCGCGTGGCCAGCGGGGCGCCGGAAGAGTGACGAGATGTTGCTTTAGGTATGTTTCGTGATGACATTATCGGTAGCGATAAACACTGTGAAATATGCCGGTAGTGTTCCGCTTTTCCCCATGTTCTGAGAGTTTTTCTGCATCATATTTTATCAAAATGAGGCAGAAAATGGGCTGATGAGGCAGAAAAGGCGGCAGGATGGCGGCCGTCTCGCTTGCTGATTGCGTTACTTTCCCGGGAATGTTGCGCTCGTGGCAAGAGACGGCAAGTTCAGGCGGCCGAGATTGGCGGCATATAATCGCTCGAAGGCTTGGCCCGTAAGTATCGACAAGCGCACTGATTCCATCGTTCTGGCTGAAATCACCCGTTTGCGCAACGGTGGTGCCAAGGCGGACGCGACCGACGATACCCGTCGTGTAGTCGAACGTCTTACCGGACTGCCTTACGAGCGTTGCTGACGGTAGCCTACACTGAGAAACCATGAGCAAGCACCACCATCGCGACCGTAGCTGGGCCCCGGCACCTGAAGCATTGCCGGACGACGCCCAGACCATCGACAACCACACTCACGTGGCCTCCGTAATCCCTTTCGCGCGCGCTATGAGCCATGAGGCGCAGGAGAAGGGGCAGCCCGAAGTCCCGGTGTACGACGTCGACCAATTGCTGGCGCAGGCGCAATCTGTCGGCATTGGGGGTATCATCGACTGCGGTTGCGAGCTGCCGCACCTGATGACCGCCGTCCAGATGGCCCTCGATCATCCAGGTAACGTGCACGCGGCGCTCGCAATACACCCCAATGAGTCCGTGCTCCACGGGCATCGCGGTGTGCCGGGGCCGGATGGTCTGCCCCTCAAATACAAGCCTTACCATGACACGTCTTTCGAGGACGCGCTCGCCGAAGTACATCGCCTCGCCACCACATACCCCGAGCAAGTGGTGGCTATCGGCGAGACCGGCATGGACCTCTTCCGCACCGGCGAAGGTGCCAAGGAACTGCAGCGCGAGGCTTTCCGCGCGCATATTGCCCTGGCCAAGGAACTGGGCCTGCCCATGCAGATTCACGACCGCGACTCCCATCGCGAGGTCATCGAAACCCTGCTGGTCGACGGCGCGCCCGAACGCACCGTATTCCACTCGTATTCCGGCGACCGTGAGATGGCCGAGATTGCGCGCGAACATGGCTGGTATCTGAGCTTCTCCGGCACCGTGAGCTACAAAGGCAATGACGGTATCCGCGAATCGCTACGGATTGTGGGTCTGGGCCATGCGATGGTCGAAACCGACGCGCCGTATCTGACGCCCATGCCGTACCGTGGCCGCACCAACGCGCCGTACATGATTCCCTACACCTTGCGGGCCATGGCCGATACGCTCGACTTGCCCATCGCGGATGTGGCGCGCGGCACCCGCGATACCGCCCGCGCCGTATACGGACTGTGAGGGCCGGGTGTGCGGCCGTCGCGGCGCGTGTAGAGACGATGTGTTGACTTGTAAAATTTGTCAGAATTGTGAACGAGGTCTATCATGATGTGTTTGACATAAGCGAGGGGGATGATCTCCACCTCAATGGAGGACTGAACGTATGGCTGAGTCGAACCAAAGGACCGCACGTGCCCAAAAAGCCTCAAAGGCCCAGAAAGCCCAGTCTGGTGCCGCCAAAGCCAAGGCCCGACAGGAAGAAGAAGCACTGCTGAGGGCCGACACCTTTACCAACGCTCCCAAGGTGTCCCGCCGCACTCTCACCAAGGAGGAGCGCGAGGCACTCGCCAAGCAGAGGGAAGCTGAAACCAAAGAAGCCGAGAAAATCGCCAGCGCATGGTCGAAAGGCGGCCTCGGTCGATGGTGGGCCCGCCTGCAATCCAGCCCAGACAAGGTCACCTGGGGCATGGCAATCGTGGCGCTCGGCGTGGTGTACGGCGACATCGGCACCTCGCCCTTGTACACCGCGCAGACCTTCCTTGCCGGTCAGGGAGGGCTTGGCAGCGTAGACCGAGAGGCCGTGCTCGGCATGCTGTCGCTGGTCTTCTGGTCGATTACGCTGATCACTACCGTCAAATATGTGCTCATCGCCATGCGCATCGACAACAATGGCGAAGGCGGCATCTTCGCACTGTACTCGTTGATTCGCAAGTACGGCGCATGGCTCGCGATTCCCGCCATGCTCGGCGGCGCGGCATTCCTCGCGGATTCGGTACTTACCCCGGCGGTTTCCATCAGTTCCGCAGTCGAAGGCTTGCAGACCCTGCCGCCATTGGAAGGGTTGTTCGACGAAAACCCAAGCCTGACCCTGATGATCACCGTCGTGATCATCGTGATTCTCTTCTCCGTGCAGTCGCGCGGCACCGAAAGCATCGGCAAAGTATTCGGCTCGATGGTGCTGATCTGGTTCGGCTTCCTCGCCATCGTGGGCGTCACGAATCTCTCTAACGACTGGTCTGTGTTCGAGGCCCTGAACCCGGTGTACGGCATCAAATTCCTGTTCAGCCCGAACAATGCTGCCGGCATCGCCCTTATGGGCACCGTGTTCCTCTCGACCACCGGTGCCGAGGCGCTGTACTCCGACATGGGCCACGTGGGGCGCGGCAACATCTACTTCACTTGGCCATTCATCAAGGTTGCGCTGGTGCTCAACTACTTCGGCCAAGGCGCGTGGATGCTGGCCAATAGCGATAACCCGCAATACACTGCGATGGAGTCACTCAACCCGTTCTTCCAGATGATGTCTCCGAACGTACGTTATCTGGCCGTGATTCTGTCTGTTTCGGCCGGCGTGATCGCTTCCCAGGCCCTGATTACCGGCGCGTTCACCATGGTCTCCGAAGCCACCCGCCTCAATTGGATGCCTCATCTGCAGGTGCGGTACCCGGCCCGCACGCGTGGCCAGCTGTACATTCCGGTGGTCAACGGCGTGCTGTGCGTCTCCACACTGGCCGTACTCGCCATCTTCAAGGATTCGGAACACATCTCTGCCGCATATGGACTGGCGTTGACCATTACGATGATCACCACCACCGTGTTGCTCGGCGTCTACCTATGGCATTCCGGCAAGCGGGTCGGTGCCATCGCGTTCACCGTGCTGTTCTTGGCGATTCAGGCCATGTTCTTCATCGCGTCTATGGCCAAATTCCTGCATGGTGGTTGGTTCACCATGCTGCTGACCGCCGCGATTCTGTTCGTCATGTACACGTGGAATGAGGGCACCAAGCTCGAACGTGCGCAACGCCGTCACATGCGGCCCAACGACTTCCTACCCGCGCTCGACAAGCTGCACAGTGATTTCCGCATCCCGTATTTTGCGGACAACATCGTGTACCTGACCTCCGACTCGGAGACCAAGCGACTCGACACGGACATCTTCTTCTCCATCTTCGCCGACCACCCCAAGCGCGCCCGTGCTTGGTGGGCAGTCAGCGTGGAAACCACCGACGAGCCGTTCACCCGTGAATACTCGGTGGAGGACTTCGGCACGAACTACATCTACCGCGTGCGCTTCCGTCTGGGATTCAAGGTTTCGCAGTCCATCCCGGCGTACATCCACCAGATCATGCACGACCTGTCCAAAACCGGCGAACTGCCTAAGCAGAAGTCGATTTACCCCAAGGTCGACGCCGATCCGGACATCGGCACCATCCGTTACGTGCTGATTCACAAGGCCCTGATGCCGGAATCCAAGGTTTCCGCACGCGGTGCCCTGTCGTTGCAAGCCAAGTACGCAATCCGCCATATGGCCGGCTCGCCGGTTAAGTGGTTCGGTCTGGCACCTTACAACCCGTTGGTCGAGGTGCAGCCGCTGTTCGTCTCCACCCGCCGCCCACCGCGTCTGAAGCGCACCGATACGGCCAAGACCATCCCGACGCCCACGCCGACTCGTGCAGTGGCCGACCCGGCCGCCGTCCCTGACCCGATGGACACCACGTCCGGGCTTGGGCGATTGGTACAGGAGCTCGATGCCGCCGTATCGGCCGAGGCGCGGAAGACCGCTGAGGCCGCTGCCGCCGATGCGCCCGCTGAGCAGGGCGATAAGGGCGATAAGGGCAAGGCCGAGAACGGCAAACCCGCCGCCAAGCCTCAGCGCTCCGCCAAACAGAAGCGATAACATACCAGTTTGCAGCGGCGCTGATGCGCTCTATAAAGAATGCCTATAACGGTCGCCGCACGTCGCCACACGGTTTCGGTAAGTTGAAATACCATGTGCAGATTACTGGGATACGCGACGGCAGGCTTCAACCTGAGTCTCAACGCTGTGTTGGGGCAAGACAATGTCGAGGATTTCCGTGAACTGTCTGAAATCCACAATGATGGCTGGGGTGTAGCCCAGCTTTCCGATCCCGCCGAAGCGCCGCACGTGCGCGACGGTGGCGCACCCACCCCGGAAACCGGCACCCGAATCTACAAGTCGACCATCGCGGCCCGTCATGACAGCACGTTTGAGACGCTGGCCGACGAACCGTCTCGCGGTGCCATCTGGCACCTGCGCTTGGCAAGTTCCAATCTGCCGCTCATCATGGAGAACCAGCACCCGTTCTATGCGAACGGCCTGAGCTTCATCCACAACGGCGATATCTCGGACGCCAATGGCCGCAACATCGTCACCAACCGCTCATACCCGGTGAACCACAGCGTGCTCCTCTCCACCGGCGGCCGTTCCGACTCCGCCATCTTCTTCGCGGTGATTCTGGAATACATCGGCTTCGGCTTCTCGCTCGACGAGGCCGTGGCCCAGGCCGTGCGCGAACTGCGCCAAGCCTACCCGAAGTCCAGCTACAACTGCATGATTCAGTCCGAGGACCAGCTCATCGCCCTGTGCGCCGCCGGTCGTGAGAAGACCAGCCCGCGCATCGTGGAAATCTACGACGAGTACGGCCGTTGCGAGCAGGCCGCCGACTACCGTGTGATGCGCTACCGTGAGCTGCGCGACGACAACGGCGACTCCGCTGGTGTGGTGGTCTCCTCTTCCGGCTATGAGCAGGAAGGCTGGAACGTGCTGGAGAACGACCAGATGATCATCGCCTCCAACCGCAACGGCACCTACCGTCTCCGTTCCATCTGAAATAGCTTCATAAGCCGTCTCTGACGAGGGGGGCTTGAGCCTCAAATCATCCGCATCCCATACTTCTCCGCCAACGCCGGAATATCCGGCACGCCATACTTGGCCACCAGATCCAGCCATCGCTGTTTGTTCTCTCCGCCAAATCGCTCGGCTCGGGCCGTATACGCCTCGACCTGCAGGAACTTCGGCGGCACTGACTTGCTATGGAACTTGTCGGCGTACATCACCACTTCCTGCTCGAGATTCATCGGCACATAGTCGGCTGGTGGCAATGGCAGCTCCTGGCGCACCACATCCTCGCGCGTAAGTCCCACGCCGGTATGGTTGCGGCAGAACTGGGCGATGGACTCGTCCACGCCCTCGTCGAGCAGATACTCGTAGCCCTTAAGACCGTGCAGAATGTAGCGTTTCTTGCTGAATTTGAGCGGTTCGCCGTCAGAGCCGTCATGCTTGAACACGCGGTAGGTGCCGATGTCATGCAGCAGTCCGCCGATGAGTACCAAATGCTCGTCGAGCAGACGCGGCGGCACATGGCCGCCGGTGACGCCTGCGGTGGGCGGTACCTCCGCGTCCTTCGGTAATGTGCAGCGGCGCGTGAACAGCGCGTTCTGCCGGCGCACGATCTGGCAGCCGATGGTCGCCACAATCACGCAATGCGTGTGCACCAGCTCGTACGCCGCCTTGGACGGCGCGATTTTGCGGTGCAACTCGTCGATCTGCTCCAGTGTGGGAATATATCCGGTCATGATTATCAGGTTTCGCCTCGTACGGTCAGATTTATCCTCAGATTAGCGCGGCAATGAGCCGCAGCATTGAAAAACCCCTGCGATTCGGCAATACGAATCACAGGGGGCTCTATGGTCTGAACATCAGATTTCGAAGAGTGTGTCGGCTGCTTCGGCGATCTCGCGCGACGCAGTGAGCACGATAACGCAGTGCTTCGGGTCACCGGTGTGCGCCAGCTTGGCCAGCGCGGCGAACACGGTCACCTCGTCATCCGCGTTCAGCCCTCGTGTCGGCTCGTCGAGGATCAGCACCTCGGCCTCGGTGCTGATTGCACGGGCGATGGCCACCAAACGCTGCTGCACCAAAGGCAATGTGCCGACAGCCACGCCGCTGGTGGCCTCAGAGAAGCCGACCTTGGCCAGCAGTTCGCGGGCGATCACCGGCTTGGGCTTCAGGAAGTTGCGGTTGGACGCATTCATGGCGTACAGCACGTTTTGTTCGGCGTCGAGCTTCGACTGCACGGCGTGCAGCTGCGGTACGATGCCCAGACGGTGGCCGCGCAGTTCCACGGGCTCGAGCTCAACAATGTTGGCGCTCTTGTTCATCACCGTGCCAGACGCCGGCGTGGCCAAACCGCTCATCACGCCCATCAGCGCGCGACGTTTGGCGTCGGCGGTGATGCCCGAATCGGGGTCGTCGCTGATCAGCAGCGCGTATGCGTGTCCGGAGTAGCAGAAGAAATTCGCGCCATCGAGGATGTTGACCTTGCCCTTGGGGCCGGCGACCGTCACCTTGTTCAGGGCAAAGGTCGGGTAGGTCTTGAGCAGAATGTCGTCGGAACCGCCGCCCACCAACACGCGATCGATACGCGAGGCCAGCGTCATGGTGGGTTCGGCCGCTTTGCCCTGAGGCTCCGCATGCTCGGCCAATGCGTCTTTGTGATCGGTTTTGGCCAGTCGGAGTGTTTCGTTGACGCGGGCGGCATTGCGCTCGGTCACTTCGGCGGATGCGTTGGCCGAAGCGATGGCGTCTGCTTCGGCCTCGCTGGTCTCGTCGGTTTCTCCGGTTTCGGCAGATGCCAGTGCGCTGTAAATACCATCGTCAACAGTGCCTTCGTCATCAACGTCATCGAAGGTCACGCTGAACTGCATGGAGTCAGCTGGAACGGATTCAATGGCGTCGTTCGTCTCAGTCTCAGAAGTCGCTTCGTCAGCCGTTGCGTCAGTGGTCTTCTCGAGTTCCTGATCGTTGTTCCTGTCGCTCATGCCTGTGCCTCCGCATCGTCGGTTGTGGTGGTCGTCTTGTTGGTCTCGCTCACGGTGCCCCAGTCGCCATCGGCGGCGAACAGCTTGTTCGCGCTGAAGAACGCAAGGCGCAGGGCGGCAAGAATCGCCAGGATCAGGATTGAACCCAGTCCATACCAGACCATGGTCCAAATCAGGTCCGATGTCACCGGGATGGCATGGCCGGATGCCAGAGCAGGTCCGATCGGCTTGGCGGCGAACGCGCCTCCGACCAGACCAATTACGTAGAAGGGCAGGGTGACGATGAACACTTCCAGCATGAACTGCCATCCCAAACGCCCGCGAGTGACGCCGGACACCAGTGCCATGCCGATCTCGTCGTCACGCTTGGGCGTCCACACGCCTGACAGCACGAGGATGAGCAACAGCACGCCGCCCACGGCAACCAACGCAATGGTGCCGGTCTTCGCGCGCGAGGATAGCGTATCCAGCGGCTCCAGAGAAGCGTTGTAGGATTCCAGCGAAGGGGAAGACACCTCGTATCCCTTGGCGGGCAGCTTGGACTTCTTGAGGGTGGATACCAAGGACTTGTATGTAGCGGGATCACCGGTGTCGAACACCACGTCCAGATCCGGCATCGCCCAGCCGGAGGCGGTCTTGTCGTTGGACTGTGGGTCGAGTCCGGCCTTGGCGAAGGTCTGATAGTTGGTGAAGATCGCGTTCTCGCGGTTGCGGGCGGCCGTCACCGGATTGGCGACGGCGGATTCGGATGTGTACTTGTAGATGCCGCGCACCTTGAGTTTGGCCGTGGTCTGGGCGTCCGAGGCGGCCGCCACCTTGAGCGTATCGCCCACCTTCAGGTTGTTGGCGGAGGCAAACGCTTCAGAGACCAGTGCGCCGGTGGTGTTCGGGTTGGAGGACTGGTTGTTGTAGCTCAGGTCCTTGCCGTCCACGATTTCGAAGGTACCGAGGTCGCTGGCCTTGGCGGCATCCTCGGTCCAGAAGGCTCGCCAAATGAGCTGGCCGCCGGTCTCATCATCGGAGGCCGAGCCCAGCGATCCGCCGTCCAGGGCCTTCAAATCACCGCTCACGCGGGCCGGCACGGTTTCGGTAACCGTGAAGTTCAACGAGTTGGTGGCCGACTGGACGAGCGTGGCGTATTCGGTGTATGAGGTCCACGTCATGTAATGCTTGGTGGAAGCCGAGTCCGTAGCGGAGACCTTCTTCCACGTAGCCGCAGTCGGGCGAATGGCCAACGTGGCCTTCTGCTGATCGTACGCGGTGGTGTGTGCGTTGGTATCTTCTTGAATGATGGCCAGTCCGGCGACTGTGCCGAAGGTGACCGCCAAGGTGATGAACGCGGTCAGGGCCGTACGTCCTTTAGAACGTGTCAGGGCCCGCCAGGCGTTGCTGAGGACGAACATGTAATTACCTCTCCCGTTCTCCTAAGCCGAACAAATCAATACGGCTCTAACTATTGTTGCGTTTAGTGACCGTTTTCTTGCGCAATACTGTTATACCCCTCAATGAAGTCTGAGAACATTCTGACAGCGATGTGGTGGTCATGCGGGGATTTGCACCCAGTATGGGATAAATCCTCGGTCTATTTCGGTGGCATCGGTACACTGGCATGAGATATGCGTGGCGTCACGTGTGCTCCGGCATGTCTGCGATTCCGGATTTGCCCGGAGTCCGGCATCCGGAAGCGTGGCCTCGCGCCGCTGGATAAGAGTATGAGCTGAGCAGATTTTCGGGCAGGGTAAGTATGCGATTCACTTCAGGGCATTCGAGCCATAAGGCTGTGGGGCGTAGGAGAAGACGTCATGCCGGTAACGGAAAATTCAATCGCTCCGCATCTACGAATAGCGCTGTGAATCAGCAGACGGGTCCCGTAAACCTGAAGACTCCCCAGCACGTGGGTGGTAACGGCCGTTCGCTGATCAGCCGTACGCCGATATGGGCGCGAGTGGTGGTTGTACTGCTGCTGACGTTGCTGGCCAGCGTCACCTGTGTGGGCACGCTCTACGCGGCATCCGTCTCGAGAATGGCCACGGATGCGCAGCGCGTGCTGACATCCGCCGAAAGTCTGGCCAATTCGGCACTTGGCTGTGGCAGCGATAAGAGTCTGTCGGACATCTCCCAAGAGCTGGTCAATGCCACCAATGATCTCAATGCGGAGCTGAACGGCCCACAGTGGGACTTCTTCCGCGACCATTCGCGATTCGGAAGCGACATCACCGCCGCCCGCGAAATGCTGGCTTCCGTGGATACGCTGGTCAACGGTCCGTTCACTGATCTGCTGAACCTGTCCAAACGATTGCAGGGCTTCTCCCTGAAGAATGGCTCGGTGGACGTCAGCGCCCTGATGGATATGCCGGATATCGTCAAGCAGGCGCATAAGGATATCTCGCAGCAGCTCACCAAGCTCAACAAGGTGCCGACTCCGAGCGTCGCCAAGGTGGCCACCGTGCTCGAAACCGAAAAGGCTGCGCTCAAGACCGTGGATTCGATGCTCGGCGAATACGATGGCCTCATTAACTTGCTACCGCAACTGCTTGGCGAGGACGGCAAGCGCACGTATTTGGTGATGGTGCAGAACCCGGCCGAGCTGCGTTCGGCGGGCGGCATGGTAGGCACCATCGCCGCAATCACGGCAGATAAGGGCACGATTACCATCGGTGATTTCGCCACCACTTCTGGTTGGGACATTCCTGAGGAGCCAATGGATGAAATGGTGCTGAAGGAGCGCCAGGTATTTGGTGGCACTTTTGACCAGTACCCGGCCACCACGACCATCGACCCCGAATTCCAGCGTGTGGCACAGATGAACAAATACATGTGGCTGTATCAGAAAGGCAACGAAGACGAGAACGTAGCGGGTGTATTGTCACTCGATCCCGTATTTCTCCAGGCATTGCTGGGAGCCACAGGCGAGGTCAAGCTTTCGGACGGCCGAGTGCTGGATAGCACCACCACGGTGCCGTTCTTCGCTTCAGACCTGTACACGGATTACCCGGACTTCGAGCAGCAGAACAACTTCGTTTCCGAAGCGGCTCAAGCAATTATGAACCATGTGCTTGGCAACGCGAATGCCTCTACCGCATCCCCGCTGTTGAAGGCAATTAGAGATACCAGCGCTAGCGGTCATTTCAAGCTATGGATGGCTGATCCGGATGAGCAGGAGGCGCTGATTGCCACCGGACTTATCGACGATAAGGCCAGTGGCGAGTTGTCTGCTGACAGTCAGGTGCCCGAAGCCGGCATCTATCTTTCGGAGCTGCAGCAAGGCAAGCAGGATTGGTATCTGAAGACCTCCACCACGGTCACAAAAACCTGCGGCGACGCCTCGGCCAGCCAGAACGCCCTGTATTCTGGCGTGCTGGATAAGCGCATCACGACAGCCGTGCGTAACACGCATCTGGGTCAGTTTACGGAAGATCAGCTCGGTGACGAATACACGGTCACCTTCACCATGAAGAACACGCTGACTAAGGCTAAGGCCGAATCGTTGCCTGATTTCGTTAATGGCGGCTCGGAGAATCCCGTGCTCGGCGGCATGTTGTACCGCGTGGTGCTTACCGCCCCGTACGGTGGCGAAATCACCGCTGTGCAGGCTGATATAGATTCATGGGGTACCAACACCGCAAGCCTGTATGACCGTCAGTACATTATGTTCAACCAGCAGTGGATCGAGCCCGGAAAAGAATTGACGATTGCTTATACCGTTCGGGTCAGCAGCGATGCCACACATCCACTGAACGTGGTAACCACGCCGGTGGTGAATGCGGATGGCGTCGAGACGGGCTCCAACGGTAATGTGACCGATGAGTGCACGGCGGATACGAACGGCGCCGATGGTGCGAACGGTGCCGATGGTGCCGATGGTGCGAACGGCGGCAAGAACGACGCGCATAAGGGCGCGTCCTCCGATCCCTCGGCCGGCCTGGACGCCTTGGACAAGCTGAAGAGCCAGATCAGCTGCCCGGTCGATCTGAAGTCCCTGGCGGGATCCATGTGATGACCACGCCCGATTCCGTTTCCGACGCCGCCGGCAAGCCGCGCGACGTGAACTACGATCTGCTGCGCGTGGTGGCGATGTGCCTGGTCATCGGCGTCCACGTGGTCAACAACTACATGCCCGTCAAGATGACCCTCGCCGGCAGCGCAGAAGTGACGCGATCCGTACTGTTCGCGCTGTTCATGGTCTGCAATCCGCTGTTCATTATGGTGTCGGGCCGGTTCAACCTGACATTCGATGCCGACCGGCCGGTGAGCACCCACTCAGCGGGCCGTCTGCCGGGCTCTGGCTCTGATGCTCGGGCAGGCGGCGGTGCCGGCCAAGCCGATCCCGGTAGCCTCGCGCCGTACGTGCGCTACTACTACAAACGTTTTATCTCGCTGATTGTGCCGTATCTGCTGTATGCGGGCGGCATGGGATTCGTCGCCTACCTGGTGATCGATCATCGTTCGGTTGGCGGCGCTGTGTCTGGAACGTTGTTCGATCTGTTCTCCGGGTATGACGATTCCGTCTATTGGTTCGTGTTCATGCTTGCCGGGTTTGTGCTGGCAACGCCGTTCCTGGCCGCGATGATGCGTACGATAGGCCGATCGGGAGCCTGGTTGCTGGTCGGGCTGGCCGCCGCCGTGGCCGCTGCCGAGCATATATGCGATCTTGCCGGATATCCGTTGACGTTCCTGCAGTCATTCCCCTGGCGTGGACTGCTGATCTACTACCTGTTGGGATTCGTGTTGGAATACTATCCGCCGTCCGCGCGTATACGGCACGGCGTGTATGCGTTGGCACCATTCGCCTTGGCTTGGACCGTTGCCACGCCATATCTGTTCGCCGGCCAACAGATGCAGGTTGGCCGCACGGTCACGGTTGCGTTCGCGATGGTGGTAATGGCGACGTTCCTGTTCTTCCGGTACGACGTGCACATCACGTCGGCGCGGGTGCGTAAGGCGATTATCTGGCTGGCTGGATATTCCTACACGATTTATTTGGTGCATTCGCCGCTGTCCAAGGTGCTGATCGGCCCGCGGATTCCCGCGCCCACGGACGGATGGTCGTATGCGGGTATCAGCGTGCTGATGTTTGGCGCTACGTTGCTGGCGGCGCTGGTATTCGCGGTGATAGCCGATACCGTGGTGCTTAAGCCCGTGCAGCGTCTGCTACGGAAGGTACGGCTGTAGATTCGGATGCAGTGCTTGAGTCGCGCGGCGTTGTGTGGCTTGTGTGGCTTGCGTGGCTTGCGCGTCGCCGCAACCCGGCAACGCATTCGCAAGCGCAGAGCATGAAGATGCCGCTTAATGGCAGGAAGTAGCGGAACTGCACGCCGTCCACGCCAGTCGCGTCGGCGGGCGTATATTGCAGCCACAAGGCCAGATACGTGAGCAGGATGATGCCGGTGGCTACTGCGCAGGCGTACCATCTTGCCGATGGTCACCTCTTCGTTATAGCAAGGCAGGAGAACGGCGACGGTCTCATTTTCGCTTCAAGCAGGGGCATTGCTATACGCGTTGACTCGTATGATGAGGACAAAATAGATACAATCCAAGCACTGTAGGAGGGGCCGTCACGCTGGCCGCCGGTCCCTCCTACAGCGTGGTTTCGATGCGGTAACGGGGGCGATGTTTGGATTCCATATAAATCTTGCCGACGTATTCGCCGACGATGCCGAGGGAGAGCATGATGAGTCCGCCGATGAGCCAGATGGAGATCATCATGGACCCCCAGCCGGCGATGGCGTGGCCGAACCCGAGCGAGACGAGCACGTACACGAACATGCCAATCGCTACCAGGATAGACAGCAGTCCGGCGCCGGTGACGAAGCTCAGCGGCTTCGTGGAGAACGAGGTGATGCCCTGAATCGCGAAGGCGATCATCTTCTTCAACGGGTATTTGGATTCGCCCGCTTCGCGTTCGCCGCGCTCGTAGTAGACTTTGCTGGTCTGGTAGCCGAGTGTGGGCACGATGCCACGCAGGAACAGGTTGACTTCGTGGTATTCGCTGAGCGCGTCGAGCGTCTCGCGGCTCATGAGACGGTAATCGGCGTGATCGGGTACCGTCTCGGCACCCATCCACTCGAACACCTTGTAGAAGGCTTCGGCGGTGGTGCGCTTGAACCATGTGTCCTTCTTGCGTGCGGAACGCACTCCGTAGACAATCTCGTTGCCGTTGCAGAATCCGTCGATGAACTCGTCGACCGCGTTCACATCGTCCTGCAGGTCGGCGTCCATGGAGATGGCGGCGTCACAGCCGTAGGCGCGCGCGGTCATGAGCCCGGCGAGGAGCGCGTTCTGATGGCCACGGTTGTGGGAGAGCTTTACGCCGCCGAACAAGTGTGCGTCGCGTTCGTGCAGATTGCGGATGATGCTCCAGGTGTCGTCTTTGGAACCGTCGTCGACGAACAGGATGCGGCTTTGTTTGCTGATCCGTCCGGTTTCGGTAAGATGTGCGACTTTGGCGGCCAGCACGTCGGCCGTGTGCACGAGCCCTTCCGCCTCGTTGTAGCAGGGAAGCACAAAATACACGACCGGCTGGTCGCGGCGGTCGGCGCGCTCGCCGGAACCATCGCCACCGGCGCTCGTGATGCCCGCTTTCTGCGTGTTTGTCTCGAAGATCATCTTCCCATCCTCATACTCAGTTCGAAGCCGTCTCATCCCGGTTCCGGCCCATGCTCATGTGCTATAGATAGTTTAGCTGTTTGCGTAATGTCGTGCGTGATTTCCCGTGATTTTCTTGGTTCGGTCAATTTCGGTATTTACATGTTGATGCTTGCGTTCAGGTTCCTGTTGCTGTTCGGCATGCGTGTTCGTGCCGCTTGTCATAAACCGGTTCTTGATGTCATGAGCTTATCATGATGCAATCATGATAAGCTCATCATAGAGTATTTATCTTCACGTTATCATGAGATTTCAGACGTGGGTTTGAAGTCGATTGGAGGCGACCGCTTGGATCCATGTGGCCGCAACAAATAAGACAAATGAGCTGATCAAGGGGGATGATGATGTGGACGAATGACGATATCGCCGAGGTGCTGGAACATCTACGCGTCCAAGGCAACGATGATGCCCGTTTCGAGACGAAATCCTGTGCTCGGACCATCGGCACCAGCGTGTGGGAGAGTGTGAGCGCGTTCGCCAACACCAAGGGCGGCGTGCTGTTGTTGGGAATCAGCGAGGACGGGGATTTCTCGCCTGTTCCGGGATTCGACGCCAACCATATTGCATCGCAGTTCATGGATGGTATGGGAGATGGCAATCCGCAAGGAGCACGGTTGACGAATCCTCCGGAGTATGACGTTTCCCGATGCGAGCAGAACGGCTCGTCGTTCCTGGTCATCGACATCCATGAAAACGGCATTCAGCACAAACCCTGCTATCTTACGGCGAGAGGGCCGCAAACCGGTGGGTACCGCCGTGTGGACGACAAGGATTTGAGATTGTCGCCAACCGAAGTGTTCGAAATGACCCATGCCCTGACACTCAGTTCCGCGGATCGTATGGTTGTCCCTGAAGCCGACGTCTCCGATTTGAATGCCGAGGCGGTGGACAGGGTGCTTGCTGAGCATCGTAATTCCAAGACGCTGCGCGGGACTGATACTCGTCTTGAGCGCATGACCAGATTGAATATGGTGAACAAGGTTGGAGAGGTGCGTCTTGCGGGACTGTTGGCCGCCGGACAGTACCCGCAGCAGTACTATCCCAAGCTGATCATTGACGTCGTCGCACATCCGGGTGTCGAGAAATCGGCGGTTGAGGGTCCGCGCTTCGTGGATCGTGTGCAATGCGACGGCAATATGCCGGAGGCAATCGAACAGGCGGTGGAGGCCATCGCCAAAAACCTGCGGGCTCCCACGTTCGTCGTGGGGGTCGGAGCCCGTACCGATAGCGAGATTCCAAAGGAGGTGCTGCGCGAGGTCGTCGCCAATGCCGTGGTTCACAGGGAATATGATGCGCAATTCCTCGGAGAATCCGTGACCGTGGACATCTACCCCGATCGGGTGGAGGTGTCGAATCCTGGCGGATTATGGGGTGGGGTCACGCTGGCCACGATCGGCAGCGGCGTGTCATGCTGCCGCAATGCGACGTTGATGCAGCTGCTTCATCAGATACCGTATGACGATGCGAATGATGTGACCGTGGAAGGCGGTGGCTCCGGCATCCCTCTGGTGATTCGCGAGATGAAATCCCACGCACTGGGGGAACCTGTGTTCCGCGCGACTCCCGATCGGTTCACGGTCGTTCTTGGACGCTACGGCGTGGAGCAGCAGGAGAACCGTGACTGGCTTGATCATGTGGGCGTCCCCTTGACTCGTCATGAACGTATGGCGTTGCTCTTGTTGAAGAGGCATGGCGATATGACGGTTCCGCAGTTGCATGTCGCGCTGTATCTGGATTCCGACGACATCAGGGTGATTTTGTATAGATTGGTCCAAGCGGGGCTGGCCGATGAAATCGGCCCTGATCGGTACGCACTAGCGGAGAAGGTCGATGGTGGGGAGCCGAATGGGGGCCGTAAGGGGCTTACGGCATCGGAATCCGCGATACTGTCCGTATTGTCGGCGGATACGCCACTTGATGTCCACGAAATCGGCCGTCGCTCGGGGAAGGGCCTTCCTACGACGCGCAAGGCGTTGAGCCGGCTCGTTAAACGTGGACTCGTTCTCGCCACTGCGCCGCCACGCAGCAGAAACAGGAAGTATCTTCTCAAAAGATAGGATGATGCCGTCGCCGGAATGTGCGGTGGAGTTCCGCTGATTTTGTCCGCTTCGCTCCGCCCGCCTTATCCGCCGCGCACATTAGACTGAGACGCGGTTGAAAACGTTGGGATTACGCCTGTCCCCGCCTGCCTGTTCCCGCGTGTGAGAGTCCGGTCGACCATCGGAACGCGTGGCGGTGTGCGGGTGCGCGGGATGGGTGCGTCAAGGAGTTACGCATGGTGGAAAAGAAGCGGCTCGACGGCTCGGATGCGAAGGGCGCGACGGGTGCGGCGCGTGCGACGGGCATGCTGCGTGCGTTGCGTGCGCGTGCGGCGGCGTCCGGTGCGGGGCGCGGCGTGACCGCGGCGGTGACGTCCGTCGCGGCGGTGGCGATGTTGGGCGCGGTGTGCGTCACTCCGGCCAGTGCGCTCGCGGATGTGAACGCCGACGCGGACGCGTCCGGCGTCCGGTCCGCGGCCTCCGCGACCGCCTCGGACGGAACCTCATCCGACGCGCGCTCGCAGGCGCGGTCCGCGACTTCCGCGACGCGTCCGGTCGCGAACGGTGTGACGGTCGCCGATGAGACGGCTGCCGACGCGATGCCGGACAATCCGGATGCCGAGCTGCCGGACAAGGTGTCCGCCGAGATCTCCGATGACGCGACGGTGGTGTCCGAGCAATATGCGGCTACGCCGGAAGGCGAGTTGAAGGACATCGAGACGGGCGAGACGGTCACCGATCCGAAGATCGTGGGCACGGAGAGCAAGCAGCCCGATCCGTTGGCGAAGACGGATGGCGAGTCGTTCATTCCGGTGAGTGCCGCGGATGTGAAGGAGAAGGTCGCTGCGAACGGCGGTGACGTGAACGCGGTCTCCTCGAAGACGCGCGCGGCCAACGCGTCGGTGAAGCTCGCCGCGTTGCAGAACAACGAGTACGGTGCGCACTGGGGCACGTACAACGGTACGCAGGCGTTCTTCGACGCGCGCAACAACCTGTTCGCCCAGCAGGCGAAGGGCGTGATCGACGTGTCCGCATGGCAGAACACGATCGACTGGCAGGCGGTGAAGAACGCGGGCGTCGAGGGCGCGATCATCCGTCTGAGCTACGGCTGGGGCAATGGCTTCGACGTGCAGGCGAAGCGCAACATCAGCGAATGCAAGCGTCTCGGCATCCCGTTCGGCGTGTACGTCTTCTCGTATGCGGAAAGTGCGGCCGACGGCGCATCCGAGGGTGCGGACGTGGTGAACCTGCTGCGCCAGGCAGGCGTGAATCCGGGCGACCTGAGTTACCCGGTGTTCTACGATCTGGAGAACTGGACGTACACGGGGCACAAGAGCCCAACGAGTCCGAGCGTGTACGACGGTATGGTGAACTCCTGGTACGGCAAACTGCAGGCGGCCGGTTACAACAATCTGAGCGTCTACTCGTACACGAGCTACCTGAACAGCGCGCTCAACAGCTCCAACATCCACGGCAAGACCCGTTGGGTCGCCCAGTATGGCTCCACCATGCAGTACACCGCGTTCCCCACGAACGACCGCGGCTGGCAGTACACGAGCGGCGGCTCCATCAACGGCATTTCCGGTCGCGTGGATATGAATGCGTTCGGCAACTATCAATTCACTCCCGCGGTTCAGATAACTTGGGTTTATCGCTCTGAAGATATTGCTGTCGGAGCATCGGTTGATTACCCTTCATCGGATATTGATTACAAATGGCAATCGTATAATTTATCCAGCAAACGTTGGAAAACCATCACCGATTGGACAGGTGCCAATTGGGCGGGTTGGGTGGACCAGTTAGGAGACTATTGGCTACACGTGGAAGCACGTGACTCTCGGACTCGCAAGATTATCGGATCGCAGACAATCGCTTTCAGGTATGCACCCGGTACAACGCGTGTGGCGGCAACATATGCGGGATGGCAGAACAATCATGTGTTGCTGGGGGAAAGTTCAAATAATGCGGCTGCCCATTATGAGATTAAAATCTATGATGTTAGACGCAGCAAATGGGTGCAAGGTTTCAAGGGACCGTGGGCGATTTGGAAGCCCAAAAAGGGTATATATTGGACTCATTATGAGGTATATACCTCTGATGGGAGACTCGCGGACACTAAGACTTATGCGTTCGGTGTCTAAAGATGAAGTGGTCTGGTTTTGATGTGACCTGGTTTTTGTTCCGTCTTTTCCCCTCGTTTGATAGGAGATGATGGGATCATGGCTAAGGGTGTGCGTTATACGGAGGAGTTCCGGGAGCTGCCGCTGCAGGCGCTGGAGCAATTTCGAGGCGGAGCGCGCGTGGCTGATGACGGTCGCGAACCGGAAGACGGTCAGCGGTTTCCTTCATGTGTCGTGGAGGACCGCCGGCGCCGTCGCCCGTCGGATCGCGGAACGCGTCAAGGCGTCGATGTCCTCGCCGTTCGACGGACTCACCGCGGTCGGCGTGGACGGGACCGGCTACAGGAAGGGCCACGCGTATCTGACCGTGGTCGTCGACCACGAGCGGCATCGGGTGATCTGGGCGCACGACGGGGTCGGCGGGGACGTGTTCGACCTGTTCTTCAAGGCGTTGACGCCCGAACAGCGCGCCTCCATCAAGGTCGTCGCCGGTGACGGGGCCCGCTGGATTGACTCGTGCGTCGGCCGGTGGTGCCCGAACGCCGAACGCGTATTGGACGGCTTCCACATCGTCTCCTGGATGACCGGCGCCTTGGACAAGGTCAGGAAACGCCTGTGGAACCAGGCGAGGCGCGACGGGGACGAGAATGCCACGAAGCGCATGCGCGGCGCCAAACACGCCGTGCTGAAGAACCCCGGCGACCTGACGGACCGGCAGTCCGCGACGCTCGACGGCATCAGGAACACGGACCCCAAGGGCCAGATCTACCGCGCCTAGCAGTTCAAGGAACTATTGAGGACCCTGCTCAAGCATCCGGTCGAACAGGCCCGCGGCGAACTGAACCACTGGGTGTTCCGGGCGTCCCACTCGCGCATACCCGAGATCGTCGAACTCGCCAAAAAGATCCGGCGGCGCCGGCCCGACATCCTGCGCACGATCCAGCTGGGATACTCCAACGCCAGGCTCGAGGCGTCCGACAACAGGATCAAGGCCACCATCCGCATGGCCCACGGCTTCCACCACGTCACCAACCTCATCGCCCTGATCATGCTCCGCTGCGGCGGACCCGACATACGCCTACCACAACCAAGAACCTAACCCACGAAAACAGCAGAAGCCTCAGATAAGGCCCGGCGCATTACTGCGTCGGGCCTTATCTGAGAATCCAACTACTGTAAAGAGTGCAATCAGGCTTGCTGTGGATCGTCAGATGGTTGACTGATAATCCGGTTTTCCGCCACACTCTTCAGATGCTGGCCATACGGAGATTTGCCATACTTTTCAGCGGCCTCAAGCAACTGGTCCCGAGTAATCCAGCCATTTTCATAGGCAATTTCCTCGGCTACGGCGATGGGAAGGCCTTGCGCACGTTGCACAGTGCGCACAAACTCCCCAGCCTCATACAGGCTATCCATAGTTCCGGTATCCAGCCAGGCGTAACCGCGACCCAACGTCTGCACCGTCAATGAATCATCGTCCAAGTACATCTGGTTAAGATCGGTGATCTCCAATTCGCCTCGGGTGGAAGGACGAACTCGTTTGGCGAATTCGGTAACGCGCTCGTCGTAGAAGTAGAGTCCCGTTACCGCGTAGTTGCTGGCTGGATGCTCAGGCTTTTCAACAATGGAAATCGCTTTGTGGTTTTTATCGAATTCCACTACGCCATAGCGTTCCGGATCGTCCACATAGTAGCCGAATACCGTTGCGCCATGCTTCACGGATGCCGCTCGACGCAACGTCTTTCCCAAACCATTGCCGTAGAAGATATTATCTCCCAGCACAAGAGCGCATGGTTCGCCCGCAATGAACTCTTCGCCGATAATGAAGGCTTGGGCGAGTCCGTCTGGGGAAGGCTGGACCTTGTAGCTGAAATTCACGCCATACTGCGAACCGTCTCCCAGGAGACGCTCAAAGTTAGGCAAATCCTTGGGCGTGGAAATGATGAGGATATCACGAATACCTGCCATCATCAGTACGCTAAGCGGATAATAAATCATCGGCTTGTCATACACCGGCAATAACTGCTTGGAAGTAACCGTGGTAAGGGGGTATAGGCGTGTGCCGGATCCCCCGGCCAGAATAATGCCTTTCATCGCTGCTCAAGCTCCTTTGCCAAATAAGTCGTGAGAGATTGCTCCCAATCCTGAGGGTGATATCCGGTAGCTTCCAGTTTGCTGAGATCCAGCGAGCAATTCTGCGGACGCATGGCAGCATGGTGTTCACGGGCATACTCAGCTACGGAGTTAGCGGTGATGGTATCGGGATCGACTCCAGCAGTTTGGAAGACGAGTCGTGCAATGTCATACCAGCTTGCGATGCGTCCGGAACCGGTCATGTTATATGTGCCATACGAGGCACCGCCATCGAGCAGATGGAAGATAGCGTTAGCCATGTCATCAGTAAAGGTCAGGCGTCCAAACTGATCGGAAGGTGCCTCGGCATGGGCGTGGTTCTGAGCCAGTCCCAGCATACGGGTCACGAAGTTGCGTCCCTCTCCAATCACCCAGCTGGAACGAAGCAGATAGTGTTGGGGTACATTCTCTACGAGAGCGTCACCTGCGGCCTTGGTCTGTCCGTATACGCCGAGCGGAGCAAATTCCTCATCCTCGGTGTGTAGCTCCTTGGTACCATCGAATACGTAATCACTGGAGATATGCACTAGCGTGATGCGATGCTCAGTAGCGATGCGGGCGAGATTCTTGACACCCTGAACGTTGGTTCTCCATGCATTTTTGCGACCTCCCGGCGTTTCCGCTTCATCGACGGCGGTGAATGCCGCAGCATTGATGATGGTGCCATACAAGTCCCAGTTAATGGCGGCGTAGGCTTTAGCATCGGCGATATCGAACGTATCGGTGTCGTGATATTCAAATCCGTGTAGGCCATGGCTTTCCGCATAGCGGCGGATAGCGCGGCCCAGTTTGCCGTTACTGCCGAATACCATGGTGCGCTTAGGCGCCATAGGCTTGGCATCTTTCAGCATTGGATGATGCAGGTCAGCCTCCGAGCGCTCGGAATCTACCAGTGGAATAGGCCACTGAATGTTGAGCTCCGGATCAGCGAGATTGACGAACGTGTAGGTCTTCTTCTGTTCGAGGCTCCAATGGGCGTTAACCAGATAGGTGTAAGCGGTGCCATCCTGCAACGCCTGGAAGCTATTGCCGACTCCACGCGGCACATATATTGCCTTGCTGGGGTCTAGACGGGTGGTGAAGACCTGGCCGAAGCTGTCGCCGGGGCGCAGATCTACCCAAGCGCCGAAAATCTCACCGGTTGCGATAGAGATGTATTTGTCCCACGGCTCAGCATGGATACCGCGCGTTACACCTTTTTTGGCATTGAAACTAATGTTGTTCTGCACAGGACCGAAGTCAGGAAGTCCCAGAGCTGTCATCTTTGCGCGCTGCCAATTTTCCTTGAACCATCCACGGTTATCTCCGTGAACCGGTAAGTCAAATACCAGCAGGCCAGGAATATTGGTCTTGGTGACCTTGAGTTCCTTTTCGAATTCCAATGACATTTATTCCGTCTTTCTTATCGATTCCAATACGTTTTCCCAAGCGGTAACAAGCTCACTGCCCCTGCTGCTTGTACTTTGCTTCCGTTGCAGCTTTGACGGGCTCCCACCAATCACGATTGTCGGTGTACCACTTGATGGTGTGTTCTAGACCGCTTTGGAAATTGGTGTGACATGGCTTCCAGCCGAGTTCAGTCTGGAGCTTGGTAGAGTCGATTGCATAACGGCGATCATGTCCCGGACGATCCTTGACGTGATCGAAATCATCGGGGGATTTGCCCATGACTTCAAGAATGTTCTTCAGCACGGTGATATTGTTCCGCTCACCGTTGGCACCGATAAGGTAGGTCTCTCCCAAAACACCCTTGGTGAGGATGGTCCACACGGCGGATGAGTGATCATCGGTGTGAATCCAGTCACGGACGTTCAGTCCGTCACCATACAGCTTGGGACGTATACCTTCCAGAATATTGGTGATTTGTCGCGGAATGAACTTTTCCACGTGTTGATATGGACCATAGTTGTTGGAGCAGTTGGAGATGGTCATGCGCACACCAAAGGTGCGGTGCCATGCACGGACCAGCAAATCCGAACTGGCCTTCGTGGAGGAATAGGGGCTAGAAGGGTGGTAGGGCGTTTCCTCGGTGAATTTATGAGGGTCGTCAAGGGCAAGGTCACCATAGACCTCATCGGTGCTGACGTGGTGATAACGCACATCGTATTTACGCGCCGCTTCCAGCAGGCGGAACGTGCCCTCCACATTGGTTTTCAGGAACGGCTCCGGGTTGGCGATTGAGTTGTCGTTATGCGACTCGGCGGCGTAATGCACGATCGCATCGTGTCCGGGTACCAGCTTGTCCAGTAGCTCGGCGTCGCAAATGTTGCCATGCACAAAATCAACGCGGTCGCCGAGCAATGACTTGATGTTGTCAAGGTTGCCGGCGTATGTCAGTGCGTCCAACACCGTGATGTGCACATCCGGATGGTTGTTATATACATAGTGGACAAAATTAGAGCCGATGAAGCCACAGCCACCGGTCACAATGATGTTTTTCGGGGTAAACACTTCTTGAGTCATAGTGTATATGGTAGCCGTCAGTGAGTACTATGTTAGCATTCTGATGCCTTAATAAGAATGAGTTCTTCACAAGGATGGACATATTGCATGGAACAGGTGGCATAGCTTCAGATTTCTAGAGCAGCTATTAAAACTGGAACACGAGCGTAAGCTGGGTGTTGCGCTAGCCAAGGCTGGTGCCGATACGCCTCTTGCTAGAATTGGATGTTTATGAAGAAACTTGTGCAGTGGGTGAGGAACAAGTACCGCTATTCATTAGTGGTATTTCAGGAGCTGGTGAAAACTGATTTCCAGCTTCGGTACCAGGGCTCGTTTTTGGGCATGGCGTGGTCGGTATTGAAACCGCTCATGCTATTTGCCGTAATGTATGTGGTGTTCGTCCGGTTCCTGAAATTCTCTGATGGCACCCCAACGTTTCCGATTTCCCTGCTGTGTGGTACTTGCTTGTGGTCTTTCTTCACGGAGGCCACCACCGTTGGTATGCGCGGCATCGTTGATCGCGGAGACTTATTGCGTAAGGTGCATTTCCCGAACTACATTATCGTAGCATCCAACACCATGGGGTCCATGATTTCCCTTGGCATTAACATGGTGGTGGTCATATGCTTTGGTTTCTTTGCCCACGCGCATTATACGTGGCGTATTCTGTTGGTGCCATTTAACATATTGCAGTTGTATTTGTTGGCATTAGGGATATCTCTGATTCTGAGCACGTTGTATGTCTACTTCCGCGATGTGGCCCACATTTGGGAAGTGCTGATGCAAGCTATGTTCTATGCCACGCCAATTATCTATCCGATTAGCATGATTGCCCAGCGGGCACCAGATTTTGCGTGGGCTTCTAAGTTCCTGATGTTGAATCCTAGTACCCAGGTCATTATGGACATTCGTCATAATTTGCTGTCACCGGAATATGTGCCGACAGTGTGGACATATATCAACAGCAGGTGGCTACCATTCGTACCGTATGTGTTGACCTTGGTAATCCTGATGGTGGGTGTGCATGTATTCCGCAAGCACAATGCCAAGTTTGCGGAGGTGCTGTAAGCAATGAAAAGTGATTATGAAGTGAGTCTGGAGCGTCAGAGCCCAGTTGTTCTTAGCGTCAAGCATGTAGCCAAGTCATTCCGGTTGCCGACCGAGCAAGCAAGTGGTTTGAAGATGGCATTCCTGAACTGGACGAAGGGAATCAAAGGGTACACCGAGCAGCATGTGTTGCGAGACATTACGTTCGATGTCCGACGAGGTGATTTTTTCGGCATTGTTGGCCGAAATGGCTCCGGTAAATCTACTTTATTGAAGATTATCTCCCAGATTTATGTGCCCGAGCAGGGAACCGTGGATGTTCGTGGCAAGCTGGTACCATTCATCGAACTTGGTGTTGGGTTCAATCCTGAGCTGACCGGTCGTGAGAATGTGTATCTGAACGGTGCGTTGCTAGGCTTCAGCCGTTCGGAAATCGATGCGATGTACGACGATATCGTTGAGTTTGCCGAGCTTGGCGAGTTTATGGACCAGAAGCTGAAGAACTATTCCAGTGGTATGCAGGTAAGACTCGCATTCTCGGTCGCCATTAAGGCTCAAGGAGACATACTGGTGCTTGATGAGGTGTTAGCGGTCGGTGATGCTGCATTTCAGAAGAAGTGCGATGCTTTCTTCAAGAGTGTGAAGGAAGATCCAACGAAAACGGTCATCCTGGTCACACACAGCATGGATTCGATGAAGAAGTATTGCAACAAAGCTATACTGATAAGCGATGGGGAGATCGTTTGTTCTGGTGAACCTCGTAATGTGGCAGACCAGTACAGCTTGGAAAATGCTCAGAACAATGATTTCTTCAAGACCAAGGGAGAAAAGAAATACGTTCATCCTAACGGGTTGAATTCTCGGGTGCCGATTCTCAACGTGACCAGTGATGGGCCAAAGGTTGTGGATGGCAAGACGCCTCTTGAATTCTCTATTGAGTATGAGTTTAACGAGGATATCCCTGCTTATTTGGGAATTGTTCTGCAGGATTCCCGTAGAAGCGGACAAGTTTATGACGTCGACACGCAAACGGAGTGCAAGGGCATGCCAATCGTACCCGGCCACCATACAGTGAAATATTCGATTCCACTGGATATGTTCAACAATGGTGAATATCGAATTTTCGCTACGTTGCGTGCACAGACCGATGAGGATGCCGAAAAGCCCGAGTTCCTGGCGTTCACGAATGATGACAATAGCTATTACTTTGCCATCAGAAATGACCGGAATGGCGAACAGGGTGTGCTGAGTGACCGTGCAATACAGTTTACGGCAATAGATAACTGATAGTAGTAGGTCAGTGAAGGTTACTGTATTACAAAGTCGCCGTGAGAGTATGGTTGGCTAGGAGTCTGGAGCGATATGGCGTTGTCTACTGAATATGCTGAGCAATTGGCGATACATGAGGAAAACCGTGACGAGCCTATTGTGTATTTCGTGTTGCCTTGTTACAACGAGGCCGAAGGATTGCGCCATACAGCCGAAGTTCTTCATCATAAGTTTGATCTCCTTGTTGCGTCGAAAAAATGATTTCCTTTGCCATTCAGGGCATCACCTCGTTCTCGACAAAGCCGTTAAGTTTCGTGACTGGTGTGGGGGCATTATCGGTCTTGGTCGGAATCGTCATATTCGTCTATGTCATGGTGTCATTAACGGTGGGGCATGCGATGGCCGGATGGGGGTCACTGATGTGTTCGATATGGCTTATCGGTGGCTTCATTATGATTTCATTGGGCATTGTTGGCGAATGTGTAGGTAAAATCTATCTGGAGTCCAAGCATTGCCCAAGGTATCACATTGAAACAATGCTGTAAGTGGCATTGCCGATATTACGGGGAATGACGAGGCTTTTCCGTGCCTGGATGAATTTCGTGCCGTTGTTTCCAAAACTGCGAACAATCGAATTGCAAGTGCCGGTCTTAGCGTTTGACGATACTTGAGCTAAGGAGGTACTTCAAGATACCGGGAGGAGACCGTTGATGTCACTGGCAACAGAGACCTCTACCGCAGAGGAAAAGACTGTATATTCCGTGTGCGGATTGTTGCAATTCAGTAAGCACTATGCAGGGCAGCTCATCGTTTCCGTGCTATTCTTGTTACTCGCATTCGGACAAAAACTTTTTAGCAATACCTTCTCGATTGATACACAGGGAATCATCCAAAATGAAGATTCGCTGTATAAATCGTGGTTCGAGCTGGAACGATTTGGGCTAGTAGTTTTCAAGAAACTGAGTGGAACCTACCAGTTCAATAATGCACTGGCATCATTCACCATGGTGGTCTTCTTTGGGATCTCAGCGGTAATATGGTCGTATTTGCTTTGTGGATCCACCACCAAGGCAAAGCTTCAACCGGCATTCTTTATGATACCTTATGTGGCTTCTCCTATTTTTGCGGAAATGCTCGGTTTTCTGTTGCTCGGCCCTGAAATATCTGTGGCGAGTTTCTTAGTTGCGTTGTCCTTAATGTTGTGGAGTAACGCAAATAGACCCAAAAAACTATCAGCGTTGTTGATTGTAACCTCAATCGTATGTGCCACGCTTTCATTTACCATGTATCTAGCTATGGTCACGTTTTTCATCACCGGAACGGCCATACTCTATGTCCTGAGATACAGTGACAGCAAATATCAGAATCACGACAAGAACGAATCCCGTGTATTTCTTATTGGTAGTGTGATTATCTTCGTTATTTCATATGCATTGTATAAGCTGCTCAACGCTTTGGCGATGAAGGTCAAAGGAGTGACGACCAATGCATACATCAGCGACCAATCGCGTTGGGGTAAGGATTCGTCCAGCGTTATATTGCATAACATAGGCTCGCATGTGCTGGCGTTATACTCAGGAGAAGGTATCTTCTATAGCGTTATATTCTCCATTTGCGCACTATGTGTGTTTGTCACGGCGATATATCATGTCATAACTAAGAAAATATCGCTCTTCTCCTGCCTCGTAGTACTCCTCATTGTGCTGTCTCCCACGATCATGTCATTCGTACTGGGAGGGATTCCCTCAGTTCGTACGGAAATGACATATCCGCTGGCCTTCTCGTTCATCACAATGGTTTTATTCTCCGGTATCGTTTTCAATATACGAAGAAACGTGCAGTCCATACGTGTCGAAGCCGTCACAATTGTTGCTTGGATTCTGATTATCGCTATTGGATGGAATCAGGCATTGATAACGAGCAGAATCTTCTACACAGAAAATGTTGTCTTCAACCAAGATGTGCTTACCGTACAAGCAATAAAGTCCCGTATAGATGAATTGGGTCTTGGAGAGCGACCTAAAGAGCCAGTTGTTTTCGTCGGGAATCACGTTGCCAAGGGCAATCCGGATTGTTATCCGGCTGATCAACTCGGTCTCACAGGTCGTTCTCTGCTCGAAGTGGGTTTTTCCACTAAGCATGGCACGGGAGTCAAGAAACAGTTCATGATTGCGGTGCTGGGCGTGCATTATAACCAGCCAACCAATAAACAAATACGTCAGAGCGAACAAGATGCTTCCGTAATGCCTCACTGGCCTGATCCAGGAAGTGTTGCGGAAAAAGATGGCGTCGTCATAGTCAACTTCTAAATCATTACTGTGATTGAGATACCGTTAAGGGGGAGCGCATGAAACATATTTCAAAGAAAAGACAGCCAGTAGACGGACTGCTCATGATTCTGATTTTTTCCTTGGTCTTTTCAGGGCTGTTCCAAGTCGTGTTGGCATTCTCAAATCAGGGTGTTGCCGATGTAATGACATTCAACTATGTATGGGCAACCACACCGATCGACAATATATTCCATTTATATTCAATCCCTTCCTTGGATTACCCTCCACTGGTTCCGGTACTTTTTAGACTGATTACTCCGGTGCTCCAATATTTCTCGGCAAGCGCTTCCACATTTCTCCTTATGAAACTTTTCCCCATTGCATTCAATCTGATACTGGGGATTGCGGTCTATGTAATTGTCGATAAGAAACAGCCACTGTCCGATATGGATAAAGCCTTGGCTGTCGTTGTCGCCACCTTTAGTCCTACACTGCATATTTAATGCAGCCATTTGGGGCCAATTCGACGGATTGCTCGTACTGCTGCTTTTCCTCTGCTTTTATTCGGTATCGACGAAACGTATCTATTGGGCTTCTGCCTTCTATGCAATCGGTTGTCTGACGAAACTTCAATTCTGTTATTTCATATTTCCCTTTGCGGCAATCGTGATACTGTTCTACCCATTACGGAAGATTGTGATCGCAACGCTTGAAGGACTGGCAATCGGGCTTTTAGGATGGTTGCCTTTTATGGTTGTAAGCGGTCCCAGCCTTCCTCTGCGCATTTACCTCGGAGGATCGGGGAAGTACCCTTTCCTGAATCTCAGTGCCTTTAATACTTGGGGAATCTTCGTTCGCTTTGGTGTCAATCTTCAAGAGGTTGATTTCCCGTTTGGCCTCGATGCCGGGAAAATCAACATCGCCATTATTCTTATCTGTGCCCTTATCACTGCCATTCTGATTGCCTACATTAAGAGAACAGTAGGTTGTCTGGACGTTCGGATTCTGACGTTATTGGTTTGCCTATTTTATAACACAGTATTCATCATCTCGACTCAGCAGCATGAGCGCTATCAGATTCCTGTTATCGCGTTTCTGCTTATCGCCGTTTGTGTCGGCAATAAATTGCCGGATAGGCTCTATCTTCTCGCGTTCACCGCATTGACCTTCCTCAATGAGGTGATGGCATACCATGCCGGACTCATATCTGAAGTTTCTCAGTTTTGGTTCAATACGCTATTCAAGACACTATCGTTCCTAGATGTGGTCTTATCCGTAATATTCACCGTTTACGTGATTAAGGAGCTGCGTGCATCGAGGCCGTCAGACGATGATGAGCACGGTGAACGCGGTGAGTGCGTCGATAAACCAAAATCTGAAATTCAGGGTTGATCAGAAATTGACGATAATGATGCCGTCTTTTTCTGCCACGCTTCCTGGATCGGGCCAGTGAGGCATTGATTCAGCCAATGTTTCGCTTTGTTTCATTTGCTGGGGCGTTGCACCGTTATAGTGGACCCCGAGTACATCAATTATGAATTGTTGCTTCACGCCAGTACCGTGCTCAGTGGAAAATCCGATTTCCAACATGGAACGGCCCGTCAGAGCGGTTCCTAGTTGTTCTGGCGTGAAACAATCATCATTGCATTTTGCCGTGTGATTGCCGATAAAGACAACCGGTTGCTTGGGGGATTCGCCCAGTCCCAGCTTATCGATGTCGTTCTTAATGGCTTGCACGGTGAGCACATCTTGATTGAATACGATATTTTCGGTGTAGAAAATTCTGCTGGTAATGAGGGCTTGGTTCCATCCAACAATAGTGATGAGGATCCACGCTATTGCTTGTTGAACTGTGTTGCGCGATAATCTGGAGAGTAACATCATGAGCATGAAGGCAAACGCCAGAGGATAGGTCATTTCTGTGCGTACTGATGGGGCGGTACCCAGTACCACAGACATAATCATCGGAGCGAGAAGCAGCAGTATAGAAACCAAAACTGCGAGAACCGAAATACGCTTGCGAATGGAGCATGCGACTGCCACAACTGCAAAGACTATTGCGGCAATGGAAAACAGTGCACTATAAAAGATGCCGGAGCCGGAATACAACTCTTGTGCATGGTGACCGATGTTGCGGATTATCGTGCCGAACGAATCTTTTCCCCAGCGAGATTGATCGGATATGTAGGCGCTGGTCGTCACGCCAGCAAGATGCATTGCGATTTCATTGAGTATCTTGTATGCAAGGTACGATGCGCCGAAGATGAGTATGCTTCCCACCAAAAAAATCCAAGAGGACTTTTTCCGTTCATCCCACTGAGCACGATTGCCAAACTGCAATATATAGAGCATGGCAGTGCCGGTAATAAAAATCGTGACCATGGCAAGATACATCGTGAACGCGATTGTGGCGCACACAACGGAGACTATGACTAGCAAAATACGCCGTTTTGCACTGTTGCTGGCTGCTGCATTGGCCCACATCATGAGAGATATCGCAGTTAGTGTGGCAGCGATGGAAATTTCCGGACCGAGTAGCAAAAATCCCAACATCTCGGCGAAAATAGGCGAAGCGACATAAGGAATCATGAAAAATGCCGGTTGCAGCTTTGTGGCATGAGAAGCTGAGCATAGGAGATATGCCCATACCATAGCGGAAATGCCAAAGAACACCACCATGGTGAATGAAGCTAACGCATTGTTATAGAGATAGGTGCCGGTCAGCTTTTTAAACAGCACTAGGCCGAAACGTTCAAGTTCAAACCATGATTTATAGAGTGCATCATTGTTTTGGATGATGCCCTGTGTATCAATGGAAAAAGTGTTGCTAAAAAGCTTCTGTCCAAATGCAAGCAGAAGGAACAACATGGAGATAATTATTTGCTTAGAATTATGCATAAGAAATTGCAAAAATCCTTGTAATGAGTAACTAGTCAATGAGAAATTATCATTTTGGCTGATACTCTGAGTCGTTGTAGTTGTATCCATGTTGATTGATGCTGTCACTTGGCGTTCCTCACTTATGCTTGATGTTCTGCAATATTATTTTCACCGGGTGCTGTTGGAGCTCCTCAAGTTCGTGTACTCGATTCAGCTGTTTGTTCAACTCGCTCTCGAAATACTCGGCTCGCGGTTTGAAGTAATTCACGAATCCTTCGTTTTTCTCCAATGCCGTGTCCAGTTCGTCGATTCGTTGTGACAATCCGATGGATCGATATTCTGCATCAAAGCATTTCTGCACCAGGTCCGAGAATTGTGTGGCCTGCGAGGAAGGATTAGGAGTGACGATGTTCCCCTGTGTAATCAGTGCGAATAGTTTGTCGAAATGCTGATTGAGTTGTTGTTGGGTATCGAAGAAATCAACCGGTTGTTGCGTTTGCAGAGCATCCGATACGGTTTCTGCAAGCTGATTGCCATCAGTGACATAGAAAGCGTCACGTCCAAGTTGGTGGTACAGGTCTCGTGTCTTCTTAGTCTGCTGGTAATCGAAGCTCACCGTCTTACGGCCGAATACGGACGCAGTTACGGATCCATGCAGGCTTGTACCCACATAGATTTCGCAGTCTGACAGGATGCCGATGATCTCCAGTAAAGAGAGCGGGTGTTGGGGTATGAGGCAGGGGAATGGGCAGGCATCGTGGATGGTGTGGAGGATATCCTCATCGCCATGGGTATAGGCCAGCGGCAGCAGCACGATTTCATGTCCATCGTCATGCAATTCCTTGAGCGTGGCCACGACATTGTTGATTTCGGATTCCGGGATAAAGCGGTTGCAGTGGAACACCGCATAATGCGCTAATCCGGGGAACACGTGGTTGCGCGCATCGTGGAGTTCTTGGTCGGTGGCGACATTCTTCAAAGAGAAACCAGTATCCGGCACGCGTTGAATGGCTGCATCCGGTATACCGCAGTCAATCAGCACCTGCTTGGAGAAATCATTGCGGACGCTCAGATAGTCTATATTACTGAACAGGTAGTGGGCGAGGGCCTTGTCCGCATCGAAGTCAAAAGGAATGCCGGGCGCATTCCACAGTAGTGGAACATTATACTTCATCTTCATGAAGCAAGGGACGAGCCAGACCTTATCCATAGGATAAGCCTCAAAATCGGTACTGTTGAAGGTGCGTTTTTGCCCAAAGCGATGCCAGTGGATAATCTCCCCTCCGCCCACAACGATTGCGGAAAATGGTTCTTCCATATGCATACGTTCGAGATCGTCAAGCGAGTGGACGTTAGAGTTCTCCACGAAGCTTTCCTCAGCTTGGAACGGTGAGAACAACACCACGTTACCGGCGTATCCTCGGCGCGAGAGCTCTTCGCGCAATACTAAGGGGAAGAGATGGTCTCCGTAGTTGGGAATATCGAAGACCCCGCATAGCGCTATTCTACCCATCATTCCTCCAGTATCCAGATACGGTACAGCTAATCAGTATTCATCATACTGGCTGAGGGACGGATGCCAGTAATGATAACGGGCCCATATGATATCCTCGTGTCTGTTTACTTCATTTGGAAGAGGAATAGAGCAATCCATGATTCTTACGTCTGATACGCCTATCAATCGTCTGGGAATTTTCTTCTTTTACGACGCTCAGGGGGTTGTGGACGACTATGTGCTGAAGCTGCTTGACGGTTTCATGCCGCACTTCTCTGCCCTGACCATTGTATGCAATGGAAAGTTGAATGATGCCGGGCGCGAGAAACTGCTGCGGTACACCAGTAAGCTGATTGTGCGAGAGAACAAGGGTTTTGATGTATGGGCATACAAAACCGCTTTGGACAGTTACGGCTGGCAAAAGCTGGAACAATTCGATGAGATTGTATTATTCAACGCCACCATCATGGGACCGGTGTATCCGTTCTCTGAAATGTTCGAAGCAATGAACAAGCGGGATTTGGATTTCTGGGGCATCACCAAATTCCATCGTGTCGAGCACGATCCTTTTGGACACAGCCCGTATCCCTATCTGCCGGAACACATTCAGTCGCATTTCCATGCATATCGCAAAAGTTTGCACACGAGCCAGGCGTTCAGGGATTACTGGGATAACATTCCTCCCATCAATGACTATTACGATTCTGTGGGCCTGCATGAATCCCTGTTTACCAAGCGTTTTGCCGATAAGGGTTTCAAGTGGGATGTATATGTCGATACGTCCGACTTGGAAGGGTTCACGTACGGCCCCATTACCTATGCGGCGAAACGACTGGTCGCAGAAAAGCGTTGCCCGATTTTCAAACGTCGCTCGTTCTTCCACGGGTATCGTGATGTGATGACCCAGGCCGTAGGCAACGCTGCTCTGGACTTATATGAATATTTGCGGGACCACACCGACTATGACGTGGACTTGATCTGGCAGAACGCGCTTCGCACGATGAACGTCGCTGATTTGATGAAGAACCTGCATCTTGATTATGTATTGCCGCAATCGCTGAGCGTTCCTCTGCCGGAAGGCAAGAAAATAGCACTTGCAATTCATGTTTATTACATGGATTTGCTGGAGTCCACATTCCACTACATCCAGTCGATGCCCGAAGGCTGTGACATCATCATTACGGTTGGCTCCGAAGCCAACGCGGAAACTGTGCGTGAATACTGCAAGCAGTTCCCATATAACTTCGATGTCAGGGTGATTGAGAACAGAGGACGTGATGTCAGTGCCCTGCTGGTTGGTTGCGGGGAAGACCTGTTCCAGTACGATTACGTTTGTTTTGCCCACGACAAGAAGGTTACGCAGCTGTCTCCTCAGAGTATCGGTGATGGGTTCGCGTATAAGTGCTTTGAGAACATTCTTGCCAGCAAGGAGTATGTTTCCAACGTTATCGACTTGTTCGAGAGGAATCCGCGCCTCGGCATCGCTATGCCGACTCCTCCGAACCATGCCAGCTATTTCCCGGGGTACACGTTCCCATGGGGACCGAATTTCCCCGGTACCAAGGACTTCTTGGAACAGACACTGAATATGCACGTTCCGTTGAATGCCGACAAAGAACCGGTGGCACCGATGGGCACTATGTTCTGGTTCCGTCCGGAAGCATTTCGTGGCTTACTGGACCATGGATGGGAATACACGGACTTTCCGCCGGAGCCCAATAAGGTAGATGGTACGTTATTACACTTCATTGAGCGGGCCTATGGATATGTGCCACAGGCCAATGGATATTACCCAGCGTATATTTTCTCGGATCGTTATGCACGTATCGAGATTACGAATCTCTCATATGAGTTGCGAGAAGTGGTAAAGGTCATCACTGTGCCATGGATTCGTGAGGACTTGCAGCAAACTTGCATTGCCATCGCTGAAGGAAAGCGATTCCGTAACACATTACTGCGAGTGATGAAGAACGTCACTAAACATGTTCCGGTGCTGGGACCGGCGTTGGTGAAGTTGCATCGTAAGCAATTGGGCATAAACGAGGATGAGTAACATGACTGGTAATGTCACGAAGCGTAAGCCGAGACTATTCTACCTAGATTGGGTACGTGGACTGTCTGCGATATTGATTGTTATCACGCATTTCAATAATCCATATTTAGTGGAACACCCAATTTTTGCGAATTCTCCGTTCGGTATTTACATCGGTTCGCTTGGTGTCTCTCAGTTCCTCATTATTTCCGGCGCTGCATTGATGTATTCGCATGAGGACGCGGAGAAGCTGGATCTAAAGAGGTTCTATTGGAAGCGATGCAAATCAATCTTCCCCATGTTCTGGATTGCTTTCATTGCGGCAAATGTGTACCTGTTCTTGCGCCAGGGCGGTATCGTCGCGGCACAGGCACCGAAATATAGTGTGCTGCTCTCCGTGATTGGAATGGATGGTTATCTGGCTAATGCCGGAATACCGACGTTCTATACACTTGGCGAATGGTTCCTGGGATTTATTCTGCTGTTCTATGTCATATTCCCTTTGCTGCGGTATGGGGTGAAGCGTCATCCTTGGATTACCGGCGTTATCATCGCGATATTGTATGTGCTGACGATTGTGCTGTATCCGGACTCGCAAGGTATGCCATCTGATTTGTTACTGACCACCCGGTTGCCGGAACTTGCCTTCGGGATGTATTTTGTCCGCTTTATCAAAAAAGTGCCCCATGTGGTGGGTGCAGCTGCGGTAGTGCTTCTCGCAGTACAGCAGTCTACCGATATCCTGAAAGGCAACGTGGCGGTCACACTGGTGGGTGTGGCCTTCTTCCTGTTCCTAGTGTGGATCTCGCAGTGGTTCGACCGTCAACCCGTTCGAGTGGCTATAGGTTCACTATCGAAATATTCCTATGCGATTTTCTTAGTCCATCATCAAGTCATCATGCAGGTGTACACCATTGTCAATCCTGACAGCCTCGGCGTATCCAACGCCTACCTACTATTCGTGGCGGATATGTTGATTATTGCGGTCTTGTCTTGGATGCTTTTGCGCGTGACGGATGCAGTAGTGGCGTATGTATCGCGGATGTTCCAAAAGGTTGAGAAGTAGTACTCAATGAGTTGCTGCTAATAGCAGATATGGGTTGGGGCGGATTCCATCGCGATGGAATCCGCCCCAACCCATATGTTTTGTTGATCTATCGTGTCGCTAGAATCTCGTGAATCTTGGTCGCGTCACCCCATACGCCGGGGGAATCATAGGGACGATCGGGGAACGCCCCATAATCCAGTGTGATGTTGAGATCATTGTCTTTGATGTATTGCTCAACGCGCTCAGCCAAGGATATAGGCTTTCCAGTGCAGCAGTTGATGATACCGGTCACCTCTCGTTGGGAAACCGCTGCGCTTATTTGCCGTGCAAGTTCGTCGACATTGATAAAGTCGTACTTATTTTTACCCGTCGTGAAGGGGAAGGACGGCTTGCCATCATGTGCGGCTTGCAGCAGTTTGGAGAAGATGGAACTACCGCGTAGATCGTCTCCGACGATGTAATATGCGCGGAGCCATTGCACGGCTGCATTGTGTTCTTGTGCGAGCATAAGCGTGGCCTCACGTAGGGCATTTTTTGCGATGCCGTACATGGAAGCCGGATGACAAGGGGTGTGCTCGTCAATGGCACCCTCCCAGTATCCGACTTCGTGCATAGTTCCCATAACCGCGATTTGAGGAAGACCTCCGTCCAACATGTTCTTGATGAATCGATAATGGGCGGATAAATCACCCATGTGATTGTCGGAGTTGTGCTTGAAGCCGTCGCGCCAAGCCATATGCAGGCAGACATCCGGCTTTCCAAGCTTGGAATAGATATCGCTACCAGATTCAAACAGATTGGTCTCTATGTGTTCCGCACGATCATCAACATCGTTCAAGCGGAGATCCGAGGCGATGACGTCTTGTCCATCATCAAGCAGCGCCTTGACGACATGCCTACCGATATAACCGCCGGCTCCAGTGACCAGTATTCTTTCAACCATACCTACAGAGTGTACCAGCGGGGCATGTAAGTATGACATTTTGCGAATACCAGCATGTTTTTCTTCACAAAAGAGGTGTATCCATAACCAGAGTGAGCGCGAGTTTGGGTCATTTCATGGAATGGATTCGACGGTTGTAAATAAGATTTTCTCCTGATCGGATGAAGTACAGTATCTTGCAGAGGAACCTTTGTGACGGGGCCAGCCGTCGAATAAGAGATTTCATGTTTTGAACGTCGTCCTGGTAATTCTTTATATCTTCGGCTGAGATAGTGAACTGGGCCTGAGCAGAGCCTGTGCTGCTGTTCGCATGATGCAGCCCGCGTCCTTCATCACGGACACTCGCAGTCAATCCGAAGTAATTGCGGTATGGCACTATTCCCTGATTAAGGGTGAACTGGAAGTTCTCCGCTGCGGAAAGTACATTATCGTGCCAAAATGTCGGGGTGCGTTTTGAGTGCGTGACTGAGTCGGGTTCCTGAAGCCAGTAGTACAAAGTCGCATCAACATCGGCGACTTTGTACATACGAGAGTATAAGGGGCCAGCCATGCGGATGTCTTGTGCATAATGGCCGACGGGGAATCGCAGTCCGTCCCACAGCTCGCGTTTGTAGAGCCTGCACCAGTTTGCTTCGTTGAAATACCGCGCCTCAGTATGGCGACCGAAACGTTCTCCGATAATTCTCAGACTTTTGCAGAATACGGATTGATAAGCCCGTAGCGGGTTACGAAATACGGTAATGTGGTGTGGTTCGTCAGCGCCCTGAGCGGCTTCATTATAGATGGTCGGTAATTGCGAGACGCCGAATTGACGCCAGCGTCCTTTACTCATGTCAGCGCCAGTTGATTTCAATGCGTGCAACAGTAGCTCGATGTTACGGCTGTCGAGGATATCGTCGTTGTCGGCGAACGCGATGTAATCACCGTGAGCTGCGTCGAGCCCGGTGTTTTGCGCTTTCGCGATGCCCCCATTGGGTTGGTGAATTACTGTTACTCTGGAATCGGATTGTGCATAGTCGTCACAAATGGATGGGGATGAATCTTTAGCTCCATCGTCCACAAGAATAACTTCAAGATTGGTGTATGACTGCTGAAGAATGGAATCAACACAGTATCGGAGATATTTTTCGGCGTTATAGACCGGTATGATAATCGATACAAGAGGCGTAGTCTGCAGAGTCAAGTCTGTTTCCTTTATTTGTGTTGTGGATGGTGCTCAGTATAACAAAGCGGGGCGGCTGAAGTGGCCTGCCCGATGTCTATTTAGAAGTGCAACACCCTTGTTGGTCCTGTAATTCTAACAGT
>ERZ826242.95-NODE-95-length-140352-cov-13.214074_pt1 | contig 140352 bp, 134 predicted proteins | sample MGYA00519871_ERZ826242 | MGnify/ENA primary metagenome ERZ826242 (study PRJEB31778, sample SAMEA3449226) | human gut metagenome | biome: human gut; feature: human-associated habitat; material: faeces | place: United Kingdom | collected 2010/2012 ... | reverse complement strand
ACAATGGTAGATTTGAAATTGATTTTACCGATGTTTCAAAAGAAGAGATGATAGCTGCAAGTGTCAGATCGGCAAATGCCAGCAACGATATGTTGGAAGAACTGATTAGTAGTTGTCTTGTTGAAAAATAGTATATTCCGCTTTGAGTGTAAAAATTGGTTTATATGTGGGCTACAAGGGTGCAACCATTGCCCGGTTAGTGGCGGCTTGCCACTAAGTACTGGGTATTACCTGGCGAAATAGCCGCAGGTTTGAAATAGCGACTTTGCTGAAAAAAGAAAATACAAAGACCTGCCCGGAAGAAACCTCGTAAAGTATCGCAAAATATCGTATCACAGTGTTATAAAGTGGTAAGAAAATAAGAGACGGCAAATCGTCAACAAGTTGTTGGCAATTTGCCACCTTTAGTTGTATGTTGTAGTTATTCCACTTTTATGCTGTGGTCTATACCTTTGCCTCAGCCATGATAATCTCAGCAGCATCAAGTATGAGCTGTGAAGCTTTCCTGCTCTGCTTCTAGTTTATTTTTTTGTAGGTGTGAATATGGAGAACTACACATTTTGGAGGATAAGATGATTCAATATTTAGGTGAGCATAAACTTTTTAATGAAAAATACATTATATTTATTTTATTTTGTATATTCTTAATTGAATTTAAAAATTACTTTTCTGATAAAAATAAAGAAAAAGGATATACATTGGTGATTTCGTTAATGTACTTAGGGGAGGCAATATTATTTTTAATGCCTTATGAGAATTATATTGTTGATATTATGTGTACATTATTTGGAATAGTGTTAATTTTATGCTTAATCTTGAGATACAAAAGTAGAAAAGGATAGAAATGAGTAGTATAAAAATATATGAAAATAAAACGTTTAAATTAAATAATGTATTAAAATATGAGCTGCATTCTGCAGATGCGAATGTAAAAGCTTTACATAGAGTCGGGACTGTCTGCAGACGGAAATGGCAAAAATAAAACAAAGAGAAGAGGAGGTACACATATATGGATATGTGTTATGATGGAACACTGTAAACTGCTTTTGGCTTATCTAGCTGGCTTTTTACTGAAGGTGAAAAACATGGTGGAATGTATATTGGATTTGATTCAAAAAAGAAAAAATAGTTTGGGAATATGGTAGATATTAGGGATAAAAATGTATAAAGTATTATATATAGGATTTCTGACTTTTCAGTTAATATCTGTTTTTTGTAATTTGAAAAGTTCAAAAAAAGACATATTGGAAGCTCATAATAGCAGGAAATTTAATATTATAGGAATAGTATGTCAGATCATAGCTGTAATATTTATTATGCTCATTCTAAAAATGCAGGGGTGAAGAGTGAAAAAATATATCGTACATTTTATTATATGGGGACTAGGTATAATTAGTTACTATAGAGTTTCAGAATATTAGCTTATTATTAAAATTTTTTTGGACAAAAAATATATGGAGTAGACAATTTTTACTTATTTTTATTGCATTTAATGTATTGGCGAGTTCTATAGGCAGTGTTCTTGGTTATAAGTGGGATGATATTTTGTTGGTTAATGTAGAAAATGTATCAAACGTAACAAAATTGATTCTTATAATATTTTATATTGTGATTTTTAAAAATACAGAGTTGCCAAACAGTTTTTTTATAAGATTTGCTTCTAAAAATGAGGCTTTGTTAGACAGAAGAAATTAGAAAATAAAAGAAAGTGAAAAAATTATAGTTGTGAAGATAATTGCGGATGTATCATGGCTTTGTGCTTGGACTTTTGGTTGATATACGTGATAATTATGAAATGAAAAACGAATCGTTGAAATTAGTGATTCACTGTCCATAGGTGCGGCAATTGAAAATATGATTCTCACGGCAACGGGATATGGATTAGGTACCTTATGGATTGCCAATACTTGCTTTGCCTACAATGAGTTGATGGATTTTATCGGAACAGCCAGCCAGTTGACAGGAATTGTTGCTGTTGGCTTTGCCTATGAAGCTCCGGCTAAAAGACCAAGGAAACCATTGGAAGAAATCGTTGAGTATAGATAGGAAAATCGGATTGATCAAAATCTTTAATATAATGTGTTTGGCATTTGAAGTTTGGAAAGGTTGAAGTAAAAGGATGAATTTAGAAGAATTAAAGGAAGATTGTAGCCAAAAGCAAAAGAAAGGTATTCACTTTATTATTGCATCAATAGTAATATGGTTATTGCTATGATTTTCAGAGGACATTTGTTGCCTTATAGCTGGTTATATAATTCAAATTCATATCTGATATTGTCAATAATTATTCCAATATTATCTTTAATAGTTGGCTTAAATTTTGCAAATTATTTTCTTGTAACAATGATGATAGTGCTAGAAATAATATTTAGCATACTTTTGTCATTTGAAAATAAGGAAATACTTAAAAATTAGTTATATAAATACTGCACAAGATTTTGGAAAAAGTGTGACAGTGTCTCACCAATTCATAACTAAACCAGATGTATTAGTGAATAATCCTTCATTTTCACATATTCGAGAAATAATGGTGTTGGAGCTCTTTTATCAGGAAAGGGATAATGAAAAGATATGATATATTTAAGTAGTTTTAGATTAAGTAAAAGAAAAGTGAATAATCCTAATATTTATCCCTACAATGTATTCCGGGATAAGTATATTGAACCATTTGTTTTTAGACCTATCACTGTACTTTATGGCAACAATGGCTCAGGTAAATCAACACTCTTAAATATTATAGCCAATTGCTTACAACTAAAAGGGAAAGAATATGCAACAAGCAATTCATTTGGAAGCGTTGATTACTGTGGTTCGTTTTCCAGAGAATGCTTGTATACTTTGGGGGAAGACGATTATGGAAATACAATAAATAAATTACCGGAAAATAGCCGATATATTAAAAGTGAAGATATATTGTATGAGATTAAGAAGATACAACAAAAGCAGATATTATCAGATGGCATGGAGTATGATTACGTTAAGAGAGGTATGTCTTTACTTGAAGCAAAAAAATTTTTAGCATCTAAAGAAGGGTGTAAGCAGGAAGAATATATAAAATTTGCACAGGAAAAATATTCTAACGGAGAGACATCAATGCAATATTTTGAGGAGTATTTACAACCAGATGCATTGTATTTGTTAGATGAACCGGAAGTTTCGCTTTCACTTGCGAATCAGGTTATGTTAGCAGAGGAAATTAATAAAATGGCAAGGTTGTTAGAATGCCAGTTTATTATTGCAACGCATTCACCATTTATGCTTGGAACATTAAATGCTAAAATATACAATCTTGATACGAAAGAGTATGATGTTACAAAATGGAGTGATTTGGATAATGTACGATATTTTTATAATTTCTTCAAAAAACATGAAGATGAATTTAAAGTGTAAATGCCCAAATATTAGTTTAATTTAAAGGAGGATATTGCATGTACAACGAAAATTATTCTATAATATTCAGTAGTATGACAGGCAACACACGTAAGCTGGCTGATAAAATTCATGAAATCCTGCCAAAGGAGAGCTGTGATTATTTTGGCACGGCTGATGCGCAGGGGATAAAATCCGAATTGCTATACATTGGATTTTGGACGGACAAGGGAAACGCAGATAGTGATACATTAGATTTCTTATCTAAATTGAATAATAAAAAGATATTTCTGTTCGGAACAGCCGGTTTTGGAGGAAGTGATGCATATTTTCAAAAGATTCTTGGCAATGTTAAAAGCGCCATTGATTCAAGCAACACTATTGTAGGAGAATATATGTGTCAGGGCAAAATGCCACAGTCTGTGAGGGAACGCTATGTGAAAATGAAAGAAAACCCAGAGCATCCGGATAATATTGATGCACTGATTGAAAATTTTGACAAGGCTTTGTCGCATCCCGATGCAGATGATATGGAGAGATTAAAAAATATTATTATTTAGCAGGAGGTATTATATATGTACAATTTCACATTCAACATTCCAACAAAAATTCATTTCGGAAAGGATACCATTTCGAGCTTATCAGAGCTCAAGGCATATGGCAGCAAGGTGCTTTTAGTGTACGGAGGAGGCTCTATAAAGAAAAACGGTCTCTACGATACCGCAATGAAGATACTTAAGGATGCGGGGCTGACCGTGTTTGAGCTTAGCGGAGTGGAGCCAAACCCAAAGATTGAGACAGTCAGAAATGGTGTTGAAATCTGTAAAAATGAGGGTATCGACATGGTGCTTGCAATAGGAGGCGGCAGTACAATCGATTGCTCAAAGGTTGTTGCAGCAGGTGCAAGGTATGACGGTGATGCATGGGATCTGGTGCTTGATGGCTCAAAGGTCAAGGCGGCACTTCCGATATTTGATGTGCTTACTCTTTCCGCAACAGGAACAGAGATGGATCCTTTTGCTGTTATCTCTGATATGTCTAAAAATGAAAAATGGGGAACAGGATCGCCGTATATGGTGCCAACTATGTCAATATTAAATCCTGAATATACTTTTTCAGTATCAAAAAAACAGACCGCAGCAGGAACCGCAGATATGATGAGCCATACAATGGAGAATTATTTTTCTATGGAGAATGCTGACTGCCAGAAATTTATGGCGGAGGGATTGTTACGCACAATGATTAAAAATGGACCGGCTGCTCTCGCACAGCCTGATAATTACGAGGCCAGAGCCAACCTGATGTGGGCAGGCACACATGCAATCAACGGTGTTGTGGGCGATGGCTGTTCACCGGCATGGTGCGTACATCCTATGGAGCATGAGCTGAGCGCTTTCTATGATATTACTCACGGAGAGGGACTTGCAATACTCACACCGGCGTGGATGGAGCACATACTAAATGACGACACACTTCCGATGTTTGTGGAGTTTGCAAAAAATGTCTGGGGACTTTGTGGTGATGATGACTATGCACTTGCACATGCTGGCATTGATGCGTTGAAGAAATTCTTCTTTGAGACAATGGGCATTCCGGCAAATCTAAGAGCTGTGGGAATCACAGACGACAGGAACTTTGAGGTGATGGCAAAGAAGGCCTGCGAGGGTTCAAAGGGATCGTTTGTACCGCTTAGCAAGGACGATATTGTGGAAATTTACAGAGCAGCATTCTAATAAATCGTTCCTGCAAATAACCGGATTAATACCTTGATTGAAATTCTATTTGAGGTATGAGAACAAAATAAGAGTGTAGGCTATCCAATAAATAACCTGCACTCTTTTTAGTTTGATTTGGTTTTTAAATTTATTTATCTTGATACACCTAGCTTTACCATGAGAGCCTCCTGCAAAACGCGGGATACGTTGATATGGGATTTCTCAGCTTCCTGATTAAGCCAATTAGGGAGAGTGACATTTCTTCGGACGGTTTTATTGTCGACCTTGCGGCGGTATTCATCAAAATCTATATCCACAAATGAAACATGACTAATACCAGTATTGTCAAAGGGACCGTTTTTGATGTCAATATCTGAAATATCACTTGGAACCGGAATTTCCCTGCCAAGATCCTGTAATGTGATTCCGTTTGCTCCAATGGCGTCGCGAGCCATCTCTATAGCATCTGGTAGACCGAAGCCCTCTGTTAATATATTCATATCAGGAACATTAATAAGCACGGTGTCTTTTTTATCATTTAATTGTGTAAATATAACTGGATATACCTGTTTCATAATATAATATCCTCCATAAATTAATGTATATATAATATGTGATAAATTATAAATGCTATAATCCCCATTTACGTAAAATTGCTTTGGCAAGCATTTCGTTGATCTCTTTATGCCTCGGAATCTGCTCTATATCTGAACCCCGAACATATACATCATGATTACCGCCATGTCTTGAAAATTCAAATCCGGCAGCCTCTAGTTTCTTGATAAGCTCTCTTTGTTTCATAAATGCCTCCTCCATAATTATAATATACACATTAAGTGTGTATAAGTCAACGGCTTTTTAAAACAAAATATATTAATATGAAAAATATATAAGCCATGTTACCACCATAGCGGTGAGAACATGGCTTATTTTTATGTGCTATGATATAAATAATCACTTTATAGGGAATGCAACAGACTCTATAATGAACATAATTACAAATAGAGCAAAAATCACTGCCACATCAAGCAGTATTATGCCGACATAGTGAAGGAAGCGGTTTTTGCTCTTGCAAAGTGGCAGTATATTCTGTACATTGAGATAGTTAAAGCCACAGAAAATCGTAAATATGAACATACCAAGGCAGAAAATTCTTTCAAGCCACAGCTTTGCTCCGTAAGTATTTTCTAATTCCAATGACAGGCAAAGCCATATTATGAACAGATATGCGACTGAGGATAGCAGCATTTTCCATGGAGTTCTCGTGTGAAATCCGGGTGGTAGGAAACGGGAAGCACTGTCGTGGATAGCTCGTTTAGAAGTAGCGGCATTGGCTGCATTGTTTGCATTATCATGGTTATGGTGTGCATATGGACTTGAATTATCGGCAGCAGAAGTGCTGTGCTGCGCAGGATAATATGACTGCGATACGGCATTTTTTAACTCTGCCACAGACTGGTATCTTGCGGCTGGTGTCATCTGAGTACATCTTTCTGCAATCATGTTAAGCCGGTGCAAAATTGGAGCAATGTCGGGAACCGGAGTGATGCTGCCAAGCATTTCGCGCAGTACTATGCCGAGAGAATATATGTCTGTTTTTGGGGATGAAGAGCCAAAGCCATACTGCTCGGGAGCTGCATATCCGGGAGTGCCGATCAGCACAGTATCAGACTCGTTTTGTCCGGAAAATTGTTTTGCGGCATTGAAATCTAAAAGCATGGCATAGTTATAACTGGTGATTATGATATTTGACGGCTTTATATCGCGGTGGATTATAGGCGGAGTCATCGAGTGCAGAGCTTCAAGTATATTGCAGAGCATAATCATGTAGCTTCTGATATCGGAAACACTAAGGTCGGAGTTGTCTATTTTTTCCTGCAGGGAGGTTCCGCTTATATATTCTTCGATTACGATAAGCTGGTTGCCATCTTCATAGTAATTGATAAGGCGCGGAATACCGGCCACAGGATTGCGATAAAGGTATTCGTACACGCGGAGATTGTATACATCAAGGATTTTCTGGACATAAATATTGCCGGAAAGCGCAGATTGAACCAGATAAACCTTGTGCTCTTCATTTAAGGCTGAGATTATTTTGTAATCGCTCATGGTGCATGTATCCTTTCAGGTATCGCTAATGAGGTAGGAATAGTTACAAGTACAAGTATAACAGATAGGAGAAATTTATGAAGCAAAAAAATACAAAAGAATTGGATGATATCCTTGGAAAAACTCATATATCTGATTTTGACAAATTTTGTGTTGAGCAAAAAGGCAGCATGGATCCGGAGCAAAATGCGTTTTCAGAGTACATAAAGGATTTGCTTAAGGAAAAGAAAATAACACAGCAGATGGTGTTTTTGAAGGCTGATATTCCGGAAAAATACGGCTACAAGCTTCTGTCAGGCGAAAAACATACCAGGCAGAGGGATATTATCCTGAGGATATGTTATGCTGCAGAGCTTACATTGGAGCAGACCCAGAGAGCATTGAGAAAATACGAGATGCCGCAGCTCTATGCAAAAATCCCGAGAGATGCTCTTCTTATGCTTATTTTTAAGGACCGTCCGGGTGGAATCATAGAAGTGAACGAATTACTCAGCAAAAATGGCATGGAAATGCTTAGGACAAGTGGTGTGCAGGAGTAGGTTTAGAATATAATTTTACCACCGCTGCGGGGAGAACGGTATTCATACTGTGATGGTATAATGGTCCTACAATTTACAGAGGAGGACTTAAACCATGAAAAAAAGAACTAATTTACTGGCTCTTGTACTGAGTATCACAGCAATCACTTTTACATTATTGGGATGCAGCTCGGATACAGGGCCCAAAAAGAGCATAGCTGCACCGGGAAGCGCAACAGAGGCCGGTGGAGGCGCAGAGAGCAGCGGAACTAATGGAGCCGGCGCAGATGAGAGCATCAATGAGCAGGTGCTTGTAGACCAGGATGGCATCAAAATAACTGCGACTGAATATGTGACGGACAGCATATGGGGAGACGGAATTAAGCTTCTGGTTGAAAATAATTCAGCCAAGGACTATACAATAGGCTGTGATGCACTTATCGTAAACGATTATATGATAACAGATCTGTTCAGCGCGGATGTTGCGGCAGGAAAGAAGTCGAATGAGGTTATGTATTTATCGTCAACAGAGCTTAAAGCAGCCGGAATAGATACAGTAGGACAAATTGAGATGTATTTCCACGCATACGATTCAAACTGGGATAATCTTTTCAAGAATGTATATTCAAAGCTTGAGACCTCTGAATTTGCAAACATGGATACGACACCAAACGATGAGGGACAGGAGCTTTACAATGCAAATGGTGTAAGGATTGTTGGAAAAACAGTTGATGAAAATTCCTTCTGGGGAACAGCAATTTTACTTTACATCGAAAACACCTCAGGTCAGAATGTCGGAATAAACGTGGACAACATGTCTATCAATGGATATATGATGACACCGCTGTTTTCAACCACAGTCTATGACGGAAAGAAGTCTATAGATGATATAACCATTATGTCAAGTGATCTTGAGGCAAACGGAATCACGTCGGTTGATCAGGTGGAGCTTAAATTCCATATATACAATGCTGAGAGCTACGATACAATAGCGGATTCAGATGCGATAACATTTACGGCACAGTAAATAATTTAAACATCATATGAAAGTATGATTATTAAACAGTAGAGCTACGCAATATTTAAATAGATAGGAGAAATTCATCATGAAGGTTTGGAAATTAGTTTCAGGTATTTTATCAATAATTTTATTTGTTTTTGTATCATTTCAGTCATGCGCTGCAGGAGTATCTAATGCATTGGAGGCCAATGGTGAGGCATCAGGAAGTGCAGGAATAATTGTGGCAATTCTTATGCTTGCAGGTGGAATTGTTTCAATCGCTACGAGAAAATCGTTAGGCAAGGGTGGGAATATCGCACTCATAGTACTCTTTGGATTGGCAGCAATTATCGGATTTGCGGGGTATGGAAGTTTTTCGGATCTTGCTATATGGGCAGGCTGGTGTCTGATAAATGCAGTTCTTGCGGTAGTTGCACTGGTTATGGCAAAGAAGAATAATTAAATATTACTATTTGATTTCATATAAGGAAGATTCTAAGGAGGATCTTCCTTTTTTGATATTTAAACTAAGACGAAATATTATATAATGTGTAAATAAGCATCAGCGAAAGAACTATATTCATATGTGTATACAATATAACATTATGAAATGTAACCCCCACCAAACAAAATCCTACATAATATATAGAAGGGAGGTTTGCGGAAAATGTACACACAGGAACAGATACTTGATATGTATTTTGATCGCAACCAGCAGGCTGTCAGTGCGACCTCGCAGATGTACGGAGCGAAGCTTACCCGGTTTGCAGACACTATGGTAGCACATGAGGATGCGCTGGAATGCGTAAATGACACATACATAGCAGCATGGAACAAGATACCGCCGGAGCGCCCTATGCGTTTCCTTTCCTGGCTTTACAGGGTATGCCGCAATATCGTCTGCGACAGGATTGACTGGAATAATGCTTCAAAGAGAAATTCCAACATGAACTGTATGCTTGATGAGCTTGAGGAGTGCTTTGCAGACAGCAATGCAAAATACGAGGGCGAGCTGTCGGACATTGGAAGGTGTTTATCGGATTTTCTGAACGGACTGGAGACGGAAAAGAGAGTGCTTTTCGTGAGACGCTACTGGTATGGCATGGCGATTGATGAGCTGGCAGATATGAGCGGCAGGAGCAAAAGCAGCGTAAAGACCACACTGTTTCGGATAAGGGCAGAGCTAAAAAAATATCTGGATGAGGAGGGCGTATATCTATGACGAAAAAGGATTTATTTGATGGTTTAAATTACATAGATGACCAAATAATTGAAGAAGCGCAGCCGACCGGAGAATCGGCCGGGTACAGTGATGAAATTTATGTAAAAAATCATGAAACCCATCACGGCGGAAAAGAAGACAAAAACAGGAAAAAGCACAAAAAATTTGCACGGGCAGTAAAAGCGCTTGCCACAGTGGCGGCAGTCCTTGTTGTTGCAGTCTTAGGCACGGAGGTTGTGCGGCTTAATAACCGTATAGATGAGCTGGAAACAAAAACTGCAAATGTGATTTCACAGAATAATGCGCAGAATAATGTCTATGCAGGGATAAAGAGCGGTGCAAAGCTTGGGGATTATGAAGCGGCCTCTGATTACGGGAGATTGTATGATGTGGCAAAAAAAGCTGAGGCTTCCATAAGGAATACTGCATCTGGAGACTTGCTGGAGACTGCGGATGCAACAGGCATTATGTCTGATGCATCGTCTACAAATAAACAGGAGTCGGCAGCCAATACAGAGTATTCAACAACCAACGTGATGACAGAGGGCGTTGATGAGAGTGATGTGGTAAAGACGGACGGAAAATACATTTACATGGTCGAGGAGGGTCAGATATCCATTACGGATATTTCAAAGGGAAAGCCTGGGGAAGAGACGCTGTTTCGTCCTGATTTTGAGGTACCGTCAGATACTGTAGAGGAGCTTTATATCAGTGACGGAAAAATGCTTATCATATCAAACCACGCAGGCGATAAGGATGAGACTATATGCTATAGCTATGATATAGCTGACCCGACGAAACCGGTGCTTATAGGTAAAGCGCGTCAGGATGGATTTTACAATACATCGCGCAAAATCGGCAATACGGTATATGTTTTTTCAGACACATATATAAAGACCTCCGATATGAATAAAAATGTGGCGCTGCAGGAGGATAATCTGGAGAAATGGGTGCCTCAGGTAAATGGCAAAGTGATAAGCTATGACTGCTTCTATATAGGAGAGGATACATACTCAGGCACAGTTATTTCGAGCTTTGATGTGGATAAACCTGATAAGACAATAGATGCAAAATGTATTATGAATAATAGCGGCGAGGTGTACGTTTCTGGCAATGCTATGTATCTGTATCATTCTGATTGGAGTGCAAGCCGTGAGCTTACCAAAATCAGCAAAATTTCGTTTGAGGATGGAGTGATGAAGACCGGGGAGACGACTTCAGTGAATGGTTATCTTAACGATAAATTTGCAATAAATGAGCAGGGAGGGTATCTGTATGTGCTTCCAACCTCAAATACCGGCAGCCAGCCTGTCAATTCGCTTCATGTGCTGGATAAGGATATGAATGAGGTCGGTGTGATAAACGAGATTGCACGCGGGGAGAGTATATACGCAGCCCGCTTTGTTGGAAAATACGTATATTTCATCACATACAGGCAGACGGATCCTCTTTTTGTAGCAGACATATCTAATCCGACAGCACCAAAGCTTTTGGGAGAGCTTGAGGTGAGTGGATTTTCTGAATATCTGCATATGTGGGATGATACGCACGTACTTGGAATAGGCTATGGTGATTCGCAGCAGAGTAAGATAAAGCTTACTATGTTTGATGTGAGTGATCCGACAAAGCCGGTTGAGGTGAACCAGAAGCTTATCGACAGTTCTGAGAGCTGGAGTAATGAGTTTGTATACAACTACAAGGCTATTCTTGCTGACCCGGAGAAAAATCTGATAGGATTTACTGCGAATGACTACTATCTGTTTTCGTATGACAGTGAAAACGGCTTTAGTCTTTTGGAGCAGCAGGCACTGACCTATAAAAATACAGAAGGCTACAGGGGCATTTACAAGGATAATGATTTCTATGTGGCAGGAAACGGAGAGATAAAGCATTTTAAGCTGGCAGAATAGCGTAAATAATAGTGTTACGCAATAAGATATAAAGACAGGCGGCGAATACCCAAAGAGGGTGTTTGCTGCCTGTTTTTTGTATAATTTCATATACAAACGATATGTAACAGCATATTTAAGTATGCAATTTAAGGCAGTCGGTGATATAATATCTCTGATTTTGTCAAATAAGACGGATTACTAAGGTTACCGGAGACAATGGCAAACGGTAACCTTAAATAGATTTAATAACACGGAGGAACTATTATAATGAATACAGCCTCAAAGACAAGACATGTCTTTATTTTGTTTTTGGCAGATATAGTCTGGGGAATAGCCTTTGTAGCGCAGTCAAAGGGAGGGGATGCAGTTGGAGCATTTTCATTCAACGGCATCCGCTTCCTTATTGGTGCGCTCTGCCTTCTGCCGGTCATAAAAATACTGGATAAGAAAGAGCTGACGGTAAACAGACCTGAAAGCAAAAAGCAAAAGAAAGAGCTTTGGATAGCCGGAAGCTGCTGTGGAATAGCACTTTTCTTTGCGAGCAACCTGCAGCAGCTTGGAATCAGCATGGGCGCAGAATCCGGCAAGGCAGGATTTCTTACAGCTACATATATACTTATGGTGCCTATACTAGGGATTTTCCTTAAAAGAAAATGCGGAGTCAAAATATGGATAGGTGTATTTATTGCACTGATAGGCATGTATTTTCTGTGCATTAATGGGACATTTTCACTTAGCGGCTCGGATTTGCTCCTGTTGGCAGGGGCATTGTGCTTTGCGATACAGATACTTGTGATTGACCATTTCGTATCACAGGTAGATGCGGTCAGACTCTCATGTATTGAGTTTTTTGTCACCGGACTTGGCTCATGTATAGTGATGATTTTTACAGATATGGGACCGTCTACAGGCGGTATAGCGCAGTGGGCACAGTCGCTTTGCACCTGGGATGCATGGATTCCGATTCTCTATGCCGGTATTTTCTCAAGCGGAGTGGGCTATACGCTGCAGATTGTCGGACAAAAGGGCTTAAATCCGGCGGTGGCATCGGTGGCGATGAGTCTTGAGTCGGTGGTTTCTGTGATTGCAGGATGGATTCTGCTTGGCCAGATGCTGGGTGGCAGAGAAATTTTTGGATGTGTGCTCATGTTTATTGCGATAATTATTGCACAGCTTCCGGATAGGGAGTATACTTAACAGGTTACAGTATAAATGAAATGTGATTATTCAGAATCACTGAGAACAAAAAGCACAAGTATAGTGCGGTTTTGCGAATGTGCGTGGGATGAATAGTTACAACGAGACAGGGATTGGATATGAGAAATAATAGTAGAAAAAATTACAGACGCCGCAGACAAAATACAAGAGCTTCACAGATTAAGCTTGTAGGAATAGTGGCTGTGATAGTCGTTATAGCGATTATAATAGTTATATCGTGCTTTAATAAAACAAAAAAAGACAGTAATAAGGCAAAAGACACAGGAACGGCCACAGAAAATGTGACCGGTGTGACTGAGCAGGTAAGTGAGACAGAGGAAGCAAAGGAGCTCTTTGCACCAAAGGAGTCTGATGCTACAGCAGCAATCGGAGATGAGCTTGAGAGCTCTTATGCCGTAGTGATTGATGAGCAGGACGGCACAGTTGTTGCGGGAAAAAATGCTCATGAGAAAATGTATCCGGCTTCCATGACAAAGGTTATGACAGTGCTTGTAGCAGCAGAGCAGGCTGAGAAAAATGCAATTGCTGCAGCGGAGAATGAAAACACCGAAATAGACAGGCAGGCGGTGATAGAAAACAAGCTCAACGAGGTTGTTACAATTACAAGAGAAGCCACAGATTATTCATATGTGCATGATTGCAGTACAACAGGCTTTTTAGACGGTGAGCAGGTGCCTCTTCGCGATGTGTTTAACGGAACCATCCTGCCATCGGGTGGAGAATCGGCATATCAGCTTGCGGTTTATACAGCAGGCTCCATGGAAGCATTTGTCGATATGATGAACCAGAAGGCAGCAGAGCTTGGTATAGGCCAGACCACACATTTTGCAAACCCTGTCGGCATATATGATGAGAACAATTACAGCACAGCCTATGATATGGCGGTCATCATGCAGGCAGCGATGCAGGACGACATTTGTAAAACAGTACTTTCAAATCATACATATAGCACGGCTGCAACACCGCAGCATCCGGAGAACCTGAACATATCAAATCTGTTCCTGCGCCGAATAGAGGACAAGATGACAAGTGGCGAGGTAATCGGTGCAAAGACAGGCTTTGTAAATCAGTCCGGTAACTGTGCGGTCAGCTACGAGAAGGCAGCAAGCGGAAAGACATATATATGTGTGACAGCAGGCGCTTCAAGCGGATGGCACTGTATAGATAATCATGTGTATTTATATAATACATACGGCAAGTAGTCAGCAAAGCTGATTTTAAGGGGTACAGATATGGCGGGAAATCAAGGCAATTCCAGAAAAAAGACCACGCATAACATGCACAATGAGAAAAAATACAAAAACCCTGCAGGACAGGAGAGGGTAAGGGAAAAAAGCAGCCGGGCAAAAAGCGATAACGTATGTCCGTATGCGAAGAAATGTGGCGGCTGCGACTATCAGGGCGTAGAATATAAGGAACAGTTAAAAACCAAGCAGGCATACATGAAAAAGCTGCTAAAGCCTTTTTGCTTTGTGGAGCCGATTGTCGGCATGAAAAATCCGCTCTATTATCGTCACAAGGTTCATGCAGCCTTTGACTGTACGAGGCGCGGTCAGATTGTGGCGGGAGCCTACAGGAAAAACACACATGATGTGGTGGATATCGAAAGCTGCATGATAGAGGAGCAGGAGTCAGATGAGATAATAAGGGACATAAAGGATATGCTCCGCTCATTCAGGATAAAGACCTATGATGAGGACACCGGCTATGGCCTTCTCAGACATGTGCTTGTAAGAAAGGGTTATGCAACAGGGCAGATAATGGTAGTGCTTGTCCTGGCATCGCCGATACTTCCATCGAAGAACAATTTCGTAAAAGCACTCAGGAAGAAGCATCCCAATATCACGACAGTGGTGCTCAACGTGAATGATAAAAGAACAAGCATGGTGCTCGGAGACAGAAACATCACGCTTTATGGCAAGGGCTTCATAGAGGATAAGCTGTGCGGCTGTACCTTCCGCATCTCACCAGGCTCGTTTTATCAGGTGAATCCGGTGCAGACGGAGCTTTTATACGAAAAAGCCATTCATGAGGCACACCTCACCGGCAAGGAGCGTGTAATCGATGCATATTGCGGCACCGGAACCATAGGCATCATAGCAGCGAAAAATGCAGGTGAAGTCATCGGGGTCGAGCTAAACCGTGATGCAATCCGTGATGCAGTCACCAATGCAAAGCGAAACGACATCAGAAATATCCGCTTCTACAATGACGATGCCGGAAAATTCATGGTTGAGATGGCACAAAATGGTGAGAAAGCGGATGTTGTCATAATGGATCCTCCAAGAACCGGCAGCGACGAGGCATTTTTATCATCGGTTGTCAAGCTGGCACCGGAGAGAGTGGTGTATGTGTCATGTGGTCCGGAAACACTGGCGAGGGATTTAAAGTATCTCACAAAGCATGGATATGCAGTGAAGCGGGCAACACCATATGACTGCTTTCCATATACAGAGCACATAGAGACAGTGGTGTTACTTTGCAGGTAAAAGGTCAATAATAGTATTCCAATTCGCCGTCAAATGGTGTAGAATAAAAACTACTTTCCATGTATACTAATGAATGATTACAGCCCATATACGGAGGATAAATATGAGAACGCTATATACATTTGACAAACACAACTATTCCGATGATATGGAGGTATTTGAGCGCTTCGCGGTGCGCGCGGTTATTATCAGAGATGGAAAGCTTGCCATGCAGCAGGCCGGTGAGGGCTACTACAAGATACTGGGCGGCGGCATCGATGCAGGCGAGACCAACGAGGTGGCGCTGGCACGTGAGGTGCGCGAAGAGGCAGGGCTTCTCGTCGTGCCGGAAAGCATCAGGGAGTGCGGCAAGGTCATAGAAAAGAGACGCGATATATTTGAGGATGACAAGATATATTACTGTCACACCTACGTGTATTTCTGTGATGTGAAGGACGAGCATGTGGCGGCACAGATGACAGACAGCGAGATAAGGCTTGAGTATCATCTGTCATGGGCTACGCCGGATGAGATAATAAAGGCCAACAGCGCTTTTCTTGATAAAGAATGGATAGCAAGAGACACTAAGATTGTTGAGTTGATAAAAGAAATGTGTTAAAATAATGCCTGGATGTAAATCCAGGCATTTAATATAAGGAGAAGCAGTATAAATGGATAAAAATAAAATCAAAAATAAATTAAAGGATGATCCGGCCTTCACTCTTGAGGTGCAAAACCCAGAGGTTGAGGCGCTGATGACACAGTATTCAAGCGACAAAAAGGCGGAGACGCTCAATAAGCTCATTGAAAAATGCACTAAGAGCCGATTTTTGGTGCCTGCAAATGTCGGAGAGAACAACAAGCCGATTCCGCTATTTATTAAAAACGGTGAGGGAGAGGCTTTCATGCCGATTTATACCTCAAAGGCACAGCTTTCTAAGGATCATCCGTCACCATGCATTGTAAATATGCCGTTTCTTGCAGTCAACAATATGGTGGCAAATAAAGAGTCAAAGATTAATGGTATCGCATTCAACCCGTTCACTCACAATCTGATTTTCAAAAAGCCTCTTGTAGAAAAGATTGAGGCAGTGGAAAAGGCCAGAAGAGAGGGACATCCTACATCACCGACAAAGGGCAAGACTGTACAGATGACAGCAGAGCAGTATGTCATCTTTGAGCGTATGCAGTATGAGCATATTTTCCTGCCGGCAAAGATGTTTGAGGGCGGAAAAGAGTTCATGGACCGACTTGCCGATGAGAAGGAAAAGTTAATAGATGAGCTGTACGAGGAGGCATATCAGCAGAAGCGTATGTATCCGTATATGGAGGAGGATTTCTCTGTTATGTCTATGCAGATTTCTGATACGCTTAATGTCACCAGAGTTGATTTCCCGACAAGGGATATGGCTCCAAACTGCGCAATCCGTGCTTATCTTGTGTGGGATGATGCTGCGTCACAGGGCAGATATTTTGTAATTGATGCGAAGGGCGATAAAACTACTGAGCTGGCTGAGATTACAGAGGATTACAAGCGTCTTGGATATGGAGCTGCACCGGTTGAGGGTGCTGAGCTTCAGACTGTTCTTGACCTGGTTAAGAAAAGTGCAGAGGAACAGAATTAGAAAAGTAATGTAGGGCAGGATATATAAAGGAGGTCGTGTATGAAGGAGTTTTTAGGCAGAATAAAGGCTGATTTTCTACTGTCATCAGTGCTTTGCATAGCGCTGGGACTGGTGTTTATCATATGGAGAGCTTCGGTGCTCACGATTGTGGCCAATGTGCTTGCGGTAGTGCTTATCATCATCGGAGTGGTCTATATGTGCAGCTATTTTTTGAATATAGTCACGAATGGTTTTTCAGCGATGCTGGGGCTTGTGGTTTTGGCAGTAGGTATATGGTTTCTGGTACAGCCAAAGGTTGTGGTGAGCCTGATACCTATAGTCATCGGTCTGGTGCTCATTTTTCACAGCATCAGGAGCATTATTGAGGCAGTGGATGCCAGAAAATACGGTTACGGAGGCTGGAGTGTCGGCCTGATTTTTTCAATAATCAGTCTGATTTTTGGAATAATCTGCGTGACAAATGCATTTGATGTAATGAAGACAGCCACTGTTGTTGTCGGTATCATACTGATTTTCAACGGAGTATCAAATATCTGGATTACAAGCCGTGCTACAAAGGCGGAGAGCGCCTACAACAAGCAAAAGGAGTTTGAGGCAACGTTTGTTGAGGATAGAAAAGAGGACAATTAAGCAGTAACAGAAAGGCGACAGAATGCGTCGGATGGAGTTTAAGATGGAGAGACCCGGACTTACCAAGGTCGGTGACCATCTGAAGGTAACAGAGAGCAAGCTTCCAACTTCATATTATTATACGATAGAGCATGCAATTGCCATGTCGGGAAACTACGTGGTCAGCGAGAGGCTCAAAAGCCGCGAGGGCGATGTCGTGGATGTAAGGGAGACTGAGAAGGGCTACTTTGTCACGATGGAGTTTGATGAGTAATGACACAGCAAGGTAAGAATGCAATAGATCTGGTGCTCGCTGAGAGCCTTATAGAGCTTTCAGCGAAAAAGCCAATCGATAAGATTACAATTAAAGAGATAACGGACAAGGCCGGAGTTATCCGCCCCACGTTTTACAATCATTTTCAGGACAAGTACGAGCTGATAGAGTGGATTATCAAAACCGAGCTGCTTGAGCCCATTAAGCCACTGCTCAATGCCGGAATGATTTTTGAAGCGATTGTGCTGATGCTCAATAATATCTCGGCAAACAGTGTTTTTTACAAGAAAGCACTAAAGCTGGAGGGGGCAGTGACGTTTAATCAGATTGCCATGAAATGCGTCTGCGAGATGTTTATGAATATCATAAGCGAAAAGAGCACAGGAAAGAAATCCAAATACCGCTGGCTCACACCTGAGGTGATTTCTACATATTATGCGCAGTCGTTGTGCTTTATCACGGAGGGCTGGATAGCCCAGGGCATGGATGACATTGAGCCGAAGGAGATGGCTGAGGCATACATGTATCTGATTACGCGCTCAATGGATGATATATTAAGTGAGCTGTAGAGGACAATTGCCATGGAAAAATGACGGCTTGAGCAAGCTCATAAAGCAGAATCATAAAGAGACACCATAAAGAGGCATGCGTTCATATAAATATGAAAATGCTGTGAAAAAGTGTCAGAAATCAAATACAATATCATATATGTGTCATATCGGATATACAAATTGATGGATTTGTATATCTCACATGACAAATCAAAGAGATTGAATATTTATTTATTCGGTCTTTTTTTTTATACTTCAATACGAATAAAAGAAAGAGTGGTGAATCTAATGATTAAATTTGGAAAAGGAGTCGTAAAACATCGTGTGCTGATACTGATAGTTGCATTTGCACTGCTTATACCGTCGGGAATCAGCTTTATCAACACGAGAATCAACTTTGATATCCTTTCTTATCTGCCAAGCCAGATAGAGACTATGAAGGGCCAGGATATCATGGTAGATGAGTTTGGAACCGGAGCGTTGTCATTTGTGATCTTGGAGGATATGAAGGATCAGGACATAGAGACTCTGGCTGATGACATTGAGGACCTTAAGGGTGTAAATGATGTCATCTGGTACGGAACAATCGCTGATTCCACATTGCCAAGAGAGGCAATTCCGGATGAGGTGTACGACGCATTCAACAACAAGGATGCAAACAGCCAGCTCATGCTTGTCACCTATAGTGACACAATGGGTTCGGATGAGACAATGGAAGCCGTCAACAAGATGGATAAGATGGTGAAAAACCACTGCTTCGTAGCAGGAATGGCAGCGGTCAACGCAGATACAAAGACACTTGTTATGCAGCAGGCTCCTATATATGTCATCATAGCAGCATTGCTTTCAATGCTTGTCATGGGAATTACAATGGATTCAATAATTGTTCCGATGTTATTCCTCCTAAGCATAGGAATGGCTATTATCTATAACCTGGGAACAAACTTTATACAGGGACAGATTTCATATCTGACACTGGCACTGACAGCAGTATTGCAGCTCGCCGTAACAATGGATTATTCGATTTTCCTGTGGCACAGCTATCAGGAGCAGATAGACAGATATGACGGAGACAAGAAGCGAGCCATGGCACATGCCATTTCCCACACAATTGTTTCAGTAACAGGAAGCTCAATCACAACAATCGCAGGCTTCGTAGCCCTCTGCTTCATGAGCTTTACACTTGGACTTGACCTGGGAATCGTAATGGCAAAGGGCGTTGTATTCGGAGTTATCGGATGTGTAACAATTCTCCCTGCACTGATTCTTGCATGTGATAAGGCAATCGAGAAGACAAAGCACAAGATTCTTATGCCGGATGTTTCTAGGATTGCAAGCTGGGTAACAAATCATTATAAGATACTTGCAGTGATTTTCATCGTAGTGCTCATCCCGGCAATATACGGATACACTCATGATCAGGTCTACTATGACCTTGCAGGAACCATGCCTGACAGTGCATACAGTAAGCAGGCCAATGAAAGACTCGACAAGGAGTATGCTATGGGTGCCACACATATCATCATCGCGCCGAGCGATATGTCAAAGGCAGACAGCATAAGCATGATAGATGATATCAAGAAGGTCGATGGAGTAAAGCTTGCGGTATCGCTTGACTCAATACTTGGACCTACAATACCGGATGATATGGTGCCGGATGAGGCAAAGGAGATATTCAAAAACGGTGATTACCAGATGATGCTTGTTTCATCAAAATATGAGACAGCATCTGATGAGGTAAACAACCAGATAACAGAGATTAAAAAGATAGTAAAGAGTTACAGCGAGGACGCAATGCTTATCGGTGAGGCACCTTGTACAAAGGATCTTATCACTATCACAGATACAGACTTTAAGCGTGTAAGTGCAGTATCAATCGTATTGATATTCCTTATCATCCTCGTAGTATTCAAATCAGTATCGCTTCCAATCATACTTGTAGCGGTCATCGAGTTTGCAATCTTTGTAAACATGGGAATTCCGGGATTTACAGGAACAAAGCTTCCGTTTATCGCGAGCATCGTAATCGGAACCATACAGCTTGGTGCAACGGTTGACTATGCGATACTTATGACCACAAAGTATAGAAAGAACAGATACACCGGAATGGACAAAAAGCCGGCAATCACAAAGGCACTTGCAGATTCGACAAACTCAGTTATCGTCAGTGCACTCTGCTTCTTCGCCGCAACCTTTGGTGTAGGACTTTATTCAAACATTGATATGATCAGTTCTATCTGTATATTGCTTGCACGAGGCGCAATCATCAGTATGTTTGTAGTAGTATTTATACTTCCGTCAATGTTTATGATTTTTGACAAAGTAATATGTGCCACAAGCGCAGGCTTTAAAAACAAGAACCTGACAGCTTAGTAATCTGATTAATCATAAATGAGGGATAAAATACTTTTTGACCCTCATAACATAAAAATATGACCTCAAAAACAAAATCAGGAGGAATAAGACATGAAATTACCAGAATTGAAAGAAAAGTTAAAAAGTAAATATATTGTCCGTGTTGTAGCCGGAGTCCTTACAATAGCACTTGTAGGTACAGGAATCGGAGCAACAGCAGTTTTTGCAGAGAAGAACAGCACCGCAGTCACAGCCGAGGCAGACAGCACAACAGGAAGCAGCAAGGATGCTGATGACATAGCAGATAAGCTCATGGACAGCGTATCATTAAAGGATAACGATGCAGACAAGGACGAGAGTGTATACCTCATCTCAGATGCAAACGGCAACGTAAACAAAACAATCGTAGTAGATCACCTTAAAAATAAAGACAAAAAGGATACCTTGGAGGATGCTTCAAACCTTTCAGATATCGAGAACGTAAAGGGCAAGGAAAAATTCACACAAAGCGGTGATAAGCTCACCTGGCAGGCCGGTGGCAAGGACATTTACTATCAGGGCACAGCAACAGAGGAACCGCCTGTAACACAGAAGGTTACATATTACCTCGATGGAAAAGAAATCTCACCTGAGGATCTTGCAGGAAAATCAGGAAAGGTCAAAATCCGTTTTGACTACACAAATACCACATCATATACAGAGACAGTAAACGGCGAGAAGCAGACCGTTTCCGTACCATTTGCAGCAGTAACAGGACTTGTACTCGGTGATGGCTTCGAGAATATCGAAGTGACAAACGGCAAGGCTGAGGTAAGCGACTCATCAAGCGTAGTGCTCGGCTATGCACTTCCGGGCTTAAAGGACAGCCTCGGAATCAAGGACGGAGATCTTGATGGCGATGTAAATATCCCTGAATACATGGAAATGACAGCAGATGTGGAGAATTTCTCAATGCCTGCAGCCATGACCTTCGTGGTAAACGCATCTGATTATGTAAGCACAGACGGAATTGACACATCAGACCTCGATGACATGATAAATGACTTAAAGGATGCCTCAACACAGCTTCAGGATGGTTCAAAGACACTGGCAGAGGGTACTGACACACTTGCTGACGGACTTTCAACATTGCAGAGCAAGCTCGGCACATTTGCATCAGGAGTTGGCACACTGCAGAGTGGACTTAAGACATATACTGATGGTGTAAGTACATTAAGTGGGGGACTGAATACACTTGGAAACAGTACAGGAGCCCTTGTTTCAGGAGCAGATAAGCTTAATAGTGGAGCAGGACAGCTTGCAAGTGGAAGTGCAACACTTAAGGATGGACTTAAGACGTATACAGATGGAGCAAGCACACTCAATGGTGGACTGAATACACTTGAAAACAGTACAGGTGCATTAGTTGATGGAGCAGATAAGCTTAATAGCGGAGCAGGCCAACTGGCAAGTGGAAGTGCAACACTTAAGGATGGTTTGAAATCATATACGGATGGAGCAAGTCAGTTAAATACAGGCTTGAACCAGCTTAATGACAACACAGGAAGTCTTGCAACAGGTGTGACCAGTCTTAATGATGGGGCAAAAACGCTTTCGGATGGTATTAATGCTGCAAACAAGGGCGCAGCAGGAGTATCTGCAGGTGCAGCACAGCTAAAGACAAGTATTGATACGGCAAAAACAGGAGCTGATTCTCTTGCAGCAGGAGCAAAGCAGGTTGATGAAGGAGTTGGTCAGTTGACACAATCTTTATCAGATATGCCTGAAACAATCAAAACCAATATAAATAAATCTCTGGAACCACTGAATGAATTAAATGTCGGAACATTATTTAAAACTCTTGGATATATTGATACAGATAAGATTACAGCAGACAATGTATCAGCAGCAGCGGATGCAGCAGTAAACAATGCAGGAGATATAATAGATGCTTTGACTAATATGCAGAATCAAAATCCATCTGCAACTTATAATCAGATACTTGTTGGTCTATCTCAGGGAAAAGGTGCTGTATCAGTATATTCTGCCGTGAACCAAAGTGTAACAGACAGTGCTTCCACAGTGCAAGCTTTAAAGGATGGCTCAGCAAAGGTATCAGATGGTGCGTCATCATTAGATGCTGGTTTAGGACGGTTGTCAGATGGAGCATCTGAGTTGTCAAGCGGAGCTTCTGATTTAGCAAAAGGAACTACACAGCTTGCAACAGGAGCTACAGAGCTTCAGACAGGCACACAAAGTCTTGCAGATAAATTACCAGAGCTGACAAAAGGAATCACCAGTCTTGTAAATGGTTCAAACGAGTTAGTTAAAAACAATGATACACTTAATGTCGGAGCAACAGCACTCAATGATGGAGCAAGCCAGCTTTCAGCCGGAACACAATCACTCATGAACTCAGTACCGGCGCTTACAAGTGGAATCAAGCAGCTTGTGGATGGCTCAAATACATTAGTTGCAAACAACGATACATTAAATGCCGGAGCAACAGCACTCAATGCCGGAGCAAGCCAGCTTTCAGCCGGAACACAGTCACTCATGAACTCAGTACCAACTCTCACAAGTGGAATCAAGCAGCTTGTAGACGGCTCAAACACACTTGTAGCAAACAATGCACAGCTCAACAGCGGAGCCTCACAGCTTGCAGATGGAACAAATCAGATAGTTTCAGGTGTTGACCAGCTCACAACAGGTTCTAAGACACTTTCAGAGGGTGCACACACACTTGCAGACGGTATGGTACAGTTCAATGAGGAGGGAATCAACAAGATTCTCGACGCATACAACGGTGACTTAAAGCCATTCACCGACAAGCTCCAGGCAGTAATTGACGCAGGTGAGGAATATCAGACATACTCAGCAATTGCTGATGGACAGACGGGCAGCGTTAAGTTCATATATAAATTAGCTTCAATAGATGCTAAGGCAGATAGCGACAAATAATTAATTAAAGGATGTTTAAACATAAGGGGAGGCAAAAATGGGCTGGATAGAATATCTGTTAATCGTGGCGGGAAGCTCACTGGAGATTTTCGTTGCGATGGAATGTCAGGGATCCCTGATCCAGAAAGTAAATAAGAAACAGCTTACAGCCATTTGCTTCATAGTTGCAGTTTGCCAGTTGTTAGCAATGTACATCGGGTATTTCCTGTCAAGCTTTCTTAATGGGAAATACTCGGTGAAGGATGAAGCACTTTTAGGAGAGATAATTTCTATCGGAATACTGATAGGACTGGGGATCAGGCTTATAGGAAAGGCTATAAGAAACGAAAGGATTGAGGAGCATTGTCAGGCACAGCTTGACATGAAAAGAGTGCTAAGGATAGCAGGAATCACCGCATTTTATACGGTTCTTGCAGGAATAGCATTCGGCTTTCTTGGTACTGGACTTTTCACTATTATGATAATGGTGGCGCTGCTCACTGTCATCTGTATAGTGGCAGGCATTTACACAGGATATCATTTCGGTTTCGAGCAGAAGACAAAGGTATATATCGTGGGGGCGATACTCTTTTGGGCGGCTGGAATTGATGTGATAGTAAGGCTTGTAAGTGCAACATAATGAATAGGGCTCTGTTCGTAAGGACAGGGCTTTTTTGCTGCCCATTGCAGTATGAAATACTTCGCTTGCAATGTCAAAGTAAATGCTATAGAATATTTTCATACTTAATAACACGCAAATGAGGAGATTTAAAGTTATGAAACAGAAATTGAGAAACCTTTCGGCACCGGCAAATATAATATTTGCCATTCTTGCAGTTTTTATTTTCATTGCACTCTTGCAGTGGAGCGGAAAATTTCTGGGACTGATTCCGGGCATGGAAAAGGCGGATGACTATCTGCTGCAGGCTATTGTGGAGACAGTTGTTTTAGTTATTTTTCTTGGCATCACATATTTATTTGGGCTGTGGGATATCTTTAAGGAAAATGCAGCAGGATGGACAAGAAGTTTATACACAGGTGGTTTTTTCATAGTTTATTGTCTGTATGCTGTTGTTTCAGGTATTTATATGTGCTTTTTGAGCGAGCATGGTGATGTGAAGGCATTTTACAACATACTCTTTTTCTTTATCGCGGTCTGCCTTGTAGGGCTCGTTGAGGAGCTGGTGTTCAGAGGCGTAGTGTTCAATCTGCTGCTGAGAGCTTTTCCAAAGACGAAAGGTGGAATCACAGGAGCCGTAGTTTTGGGAGGCGTACTGTTTGGATTGATGCATTTTTCCAATATGGGCGCTGGGGTTAAGTTCAGCAGTTGTCTGATACAGGTTATTTCAGCAGGTCTCATGGGTGTGCTGTTTTGCATGATATACGCGTCTACACGCAATTTTTGGATGCTTGCCATTTTTCATACTGTTGTAGATATGGGAGGACTTTTATCATCTGGAATATTTGAGGGAGGAGGAGTGGCCGACAGGATCAATGAGTTTTCGGCAATGAACTGTATCGCATTTGTCGTATTAGGTATTCCTATGTTTGTTATGCTGCGTAAATCAAGGCGTATCCGTCTTGAGATGCTCTACAACAATGTGACTATCATAGATGACGAGAGAGAGGGCGCTAAGCTTGCAGTGGTTTCACTGGTGCTTGGTATCTGCAGTATTATTTTCTCGTTTTTTGGATATCTGATGGGACTTGGAATTGTCGGCATGCTTGCTTCCAAAATGTCAAAAAGGGCAAAGCAGTATAACAATGCAATAGCAACTGCGGGTATGATTACATCGATAATAGGCTTTGTACTGTCGGTCATCTGCACGATTGGCATGATGTTGCTGTTTGCAAGCGGCGTGTACGACAGGCTTGTTAATATGTCGATGCTGCAATAATACGAAGCAGACCTTTGAATGTGGCATAAAGTCTACATTCAAGGGTCATTTTTTAAGGAGAAACCATGAATATTTTACTGACAGCAATAAATGCAAAATACATACATTCAAACCTCGCAGTTTACTCACTGCGCGCCTGTGCCGGGGAGTACAGGGATGCTGTGGAGCTTGCGGAATACACGATAAACAATCAGAAGGATTACATTCTTGAGGAGCTTTACAAGAGAAAGCCCGACGTACTTTGTTTTTCGTGCTATATATGGAATATTGATTATGTGACTGATATTGCACGCGAGTATAAAAAGCTTTGTCCGTCAGTGCCGATATGGGTTGGAGGCCCTGAGGTGTCTTACGAGGTGGAGGCATTTCTGCGGGAAAATCCATACATAGACGGTGTGATGATAGGCGAGGGAGAGGATACATTTAGAGAGCTGTGCGGTTACTATGCGCATAAAAGAAAGCTGAGTGATATTGCAGGCATTGCTTTCAGAAAAAACAGCACAGGTAATAGTACAAGTGTGAACAACATAGGAGGCAATAAAGCCGGTGAAATAGTATTCACAAGTCCACGCCCAATCAAAAACATGAGTGAAATTCCATTCTGCTATGATACTCTCGATGATTTTTCAAACCGCATCATCTACTACGAGAGCAGCAGGGGATGCCCGTTTTCGTGCAGCTACTGTCTGTCATCGGTGGATAAGACACTGCGTTTCAGGGATACTGAGATTGTCAAAAGGGAGCTTAAGTTTTTTATAGACCAGAGGGTGCCACAGATTAAGTTTGTGGACAGAACCTTCAACTGCAATCATGCTCATGCCATGGAGCTGTGGCGCTTTATAAAGGCGAATGACAATGGTGTGACAAACTTTCACTTTGAGATATCGGCGGATCTGCTGAATCAGGAGGAGCTTGAGCTGATTTCTGATATGAGGCCGGGGCTGATACAGCTTGAAATCGGTGTGCAGTCCACCAATGAGGTCACGATTAAGGAGATTCACAGGACTATGAAGCTTGAGAGGCTTAAGGAGGTTGTGAAGTTCATTCAAAGCGGCAACAATATCCATGAGCATCTGGACCTGATTGCAGGGCTGCCATACGAGGACTATGACAGCTTTGGGCGTTCCTTTGATGAGATTTATGAGCTTAAGCCAAACCAGCTGCAGCTTGGGTTCTTAAAGGTACTCAAGGGCTCGTACATGTTTGAGCATGCCTCGGAATATGGTATTGTGTACCATGACAAGCCACCGTATGAGGTTATGTCCACAAAATGGCTTTCGTTTGATGATGTGATAAAGATTAAGCGCGTCGAAGATATGCTTGAGGTGTATTATAACAGCGGACAGTTTGAGATTACGATGAAGCTCATGGAGTGTATCTTTGACAGTGCGTTTGAGTTTTTTCAGGAGCTTGGAGATTTTTATGAGGAAAACGGCTATTTTGGAATGAGCCATTCGCGCATCAGAAGGTGTGAGATACTGCTTGAATTTCTGGCTTTATACCTGCATGGCTGTGACAACGACGATATAACTTCTGTGGGATTATCCGAAAATGCCATAGATAGGGATAATACTGATTTTGATGAAAATGCGCAGATTTACAGCATGATTCAGGAGTCACTCATCTTTGATTTGTACTATCGTGAGAACTGCAAGAGCCGCCCGGTGTGGGCCACAGATATAGGAAGCTTCAAGCACATGACACATGCATACTGTAAGAATGGAAAGCTGTCGCATGTGGAGCCGTTCCACTATATTTTTCTGGACAAGCACACGCGCAAGCTGGATGAACTGCCAAAGTATCATAAGGAGCCGGTGTGGGCGCTTTTCCACTACGACATGAGAGACCCGCTTGACCACCAGGCGCTGGTGGAGTATATAGAATAACAGTAACGTGAAATGACTATAGCGGTAAAAGCCGGAAAGGTTTACGGACTAAGAAAAATGAGCAACATAGATAATATAAAAAATTACACGGTGATTGACCTGGAAATGACAGGCCTTTCTGCAAAAAATGACAAGATAATAGAGATAGGTGCGGCACGTGTGAGGGGCGGCGAGATAGTGGATACGATATCCACACTGGTAAATCCGAAGCAGCATATTCCACAGCGTGTGCAGGAATTAACGGGAATTACCGACAGTGATGTGGAAAACGCGGCAGATATGGACGCGGCCGTGGATAACCTTCTTAATTTTATCGGAGATGATATCATACTCGGGCAGAATGTGACCTTTGATTACAGCTTTTTAAAGCAGTGGGCGGTAAATCACAAGAGAACCATCTCGCTGAATGCATATGATACGCTGAAAATAGCCAGAAAATGTCTGCCTTCTGAGCAGTCAAAGAAGCTGGAGGATTTGTGCGAGTATTTTGGTGTAAACAGGGAAAATGCGCACAGGGCGCTCGATGATGCGATAGAGACAAAGCAGATATTTGAAAAGCTGCTTGCACTGATGGATGAAAAAGGTGAGCCGGTGGAGTCAAAGCCACTTGTATACAAGGCAAAAAAACAGACACCCGCCACAGCACATCAGGTCAGACAGCTAAAGGAGCTGATGACTGAGTATGGAATAGCAGATGTCATATCGTGGGACAACCTGACCAGAAGTCAGGCCTCAAGGCTGTACGATGAATATCGCAGTAAGTACATTAATAGGTGTGAGTAATTACCGGCCGAGGCGGCATCAGCCTGTAAGCTCTCAAGCATTGAAACAAATTTCGTGAAATTATCATCATATTCAGACAGCTTTTTAAAATTGAGAATGCCATATTTAAGCTTTAAATCAGTGTTTGTCATTCAGGTGAGATTGACAAGGGTTTTATCCCTTAAATCATTTATTTTATCATTATTTAATGGAAAAAACTTTTCCGGTATGGTAATATAACACAGGTCAGTGGTATCTCCGCGGAGGGGTGAGTTGGCCTTACGCTCCTTTTCCCAGAACTCCTCGGTGACCTTTGCCTGGGCAGAATCAGCCCTCTTTATGGCAAAAGTAATCACTGCAATAAATAAAATGAACAAAATTAGACAAATTGGAATCATATGTTGGAAAATCCTTTCTCATATATGAAAATAGTATAACTCATTTTTGAACAGAGGTGAATAGTATGTACGATTTTAATAAAAAAAGAAATCAGAAGGTGGTTGCTATAGTGATAATAGTGGTTATAGCAGCGATGCTTGTGACAACATTTGTGTCAAGTCTTGTATAGCTTTTCTTGAAATATGGAAAAAATATGATAATATGATTAAAGGGTCAAAAGGTATCATCGATGCATGCTTGCATGCAATTCGATGTATACCTTAGTGACCCGCACTACACCGAGAAAGTAGCAATTTGCTGCGGGAACGCAGGAAATTAGCGGATTTCGAGGTGTAGTCAGATTACGGGAATGCGTAGCATGTAGTAATCTGATTAATCATAAATGAGGGGCAAAATACTTTTTGACCCTCATATCATAATATGATATAAAATGCAGTTCAGTTAAGAGGATGACAGGGGCGCTTTTAACATCCTCAGGAAAAGGAAGCGGAAATGAAGATTAATAAAAAAGCATTATTATTGGGTACAATGGCATTTGTGCTTGTGGCGGCATCAGGCATGGTAAGTGCATATGCAAGCGGTTCGTCAGGCACAAAGAAGGCAAAGGTACAGACAATTACAGAGGGTGTGTGCATTGGCAGTGTGGATGTAGGCGGTATGACAAAGGAAGAAGCAAAAAAAGCAGTTGATGCCTATGTTGACAGCATAAAGGATACATCATTTTCATTAAAGGGTGCCAATAGTTCATTTGATGCAACAGCACAGGAAATGTCTGTTTCGGCGGACTCTGATGCAGCGGCGGACGAGGCTCTTTCAGTGTGCCATGAGGGCAGCCTGATTGACAGATTTGTGGAGTCAGAGGAGCTCAAAAAGGGCAATGTTGCCGTCAATATGTATCTGTCGGTTGATAAACAAAAGACCGCAAATATGATTTATGACAAGAGCGACGATCTCAATATAAAGGCAGTTAACAATTCGCTGCAGAGAAACGGTGACAGCTTCGATTTTGTCCCGGGACAGGAAGGCAAAGAGGTTGATGTGGTAAAATCTGTCTATGCCATAAATGATTTTTTGCAGAATAGCTGGGATGGTTCGGCGAATGAGATAGAGCTGGTCACAAATACGGTCCAGCCGATGGGATCAAAGGAGGAGCTCTCAAAGATTAAGGATAATCTGGGAGGCTTTTCTACAGATTTCAGCAGCTCGGCAGCAGGGCGTGCAGCCAATGTAAAGAACGCATGCAGCCTGATAAACGGCAGTGTCATATATCCGGGTGAGCAGTTCTCGGTTTACGAGGCTATCAGCCCTATCACAACTGACAACGGCTATCAGATAGCAGGCGCATACGAGAACGGTCAGGTAGTGGACTCGGTAGGCGGAGGCGTGTGCCAGGTTGCTACCACACTCTACAATGCGGTTATAAGGGCTGAGCTTGAGATAGTGCAGCGCTACAACCATTCCATGATAGTAAGCTATGTAAAGCCATCTGACGATGCGGCAATCGCAGGTACCTACAAGGATCTTAAGTTTAAAAATAATCTGGATAATCCGGTGTATATAGAGGGCTATTGCAGTGGTGGAGTCATCACCTTCAATGTGTACGGAGTGGAGACGAGACCGGCAAACAGGGAAATTTCATTCAGGAGTGAGACGATTTCCGAGGAGGATCCGGTTACGCAGTTTAAGTTTGATGCAGGTCAGCCGGTTGGCTATTTCCACACTGAGCAGTCTGCGCACAAGGGACTTACAGCAAGGCTCTGGAAGACGGTTACAGTCGATGGTACAGTGCAGAGTGATGAGGTATTCAACAACAGCAAGTACAAGTCATCACCAAAAATCGTGACGGTTGGTACGGCAGGAGCATCAGCGGAGGTTGTTGCGCAGCTTCAGGCGGCGGCAGCGGCTAATGATGAGGGCTCGGTTAAATCCATTGCTGCGTCCGCGGCGGCACAGGCACAGGCGGCACAGGCAGCACAGACTCAGACACAGGATCCGAATGCGGCAGGGCAGACACAGGGTGCGCAGACCCAGACTACAGATTCGAATGCAGCAGGGCAGGCACAGGGCACGCGGCCGCAGCCGACAGACCAGAATGCAGCAGGGCAGGCACAGGGCGCCCAGACACAGCAGCCTGCAGGACAGACACAGGGAGCACAGACGCAGTAAATGCCCGCAGGTAGTTGTTTCTGATGTAGTTATTTGCAATCAATGCACCGGGCTGCAACAGTATACAAAACATATTATTATTAGGAACAGGAAAACACATGAAAAATGGTAAAATATCAGAGTCGGTTTTAAAGCGCTCTGTCTTAAAACAACTTCATACCAAAAGCGACAGAATACTTTTTAAACCGGCAGTAGGTGAGGACTGTGCGGTGATTTCCATGCAGGCAGGCGGCCAAACCAAGTTAGTTACTGCTACTCAGACGTTCACGCTTGATGTATCGGATAAGCATGTGCGTGCTAACTGCGCAGTTTATGATGCATTGAACAATATTTATGCCATGGGGGCAAGTCCTGTTGGGATAGAGCTGGCACTGCTTGTACCTACCACAGAAAACGAAGCCGTGCTTCGTGAGACGGTGAGAGCGATTGATGCTGTATGTGAGGAAGCAGGCATTGTGGTGCTTGGCGGACATACACAGGTGAGCCGTGCGGTGAAGAATATCGTGGTGACAGTTACAGCAATAGGTGAGGCCTATGAGCAGGCGCTTACACCATCATCGGCAGCAGCACCGGGCATGGACGTAATAGTGACAGGCTATGTGGGGCTTGAGGGCACAGCAATTCTTGCAAATGAGAAAAGAGCCGAGCTTGAAACGAGATTTTCCAAGGCATTTATAGATAAATCAGCAGCATATATAGACCATATTTCCACCGCAATGGAGGCTGCATCCGCGATTGGCGCCGGTGTGGCGGCAATCCATGACGCTTCGCAGGGAGGCATCTTTGGAGCACTCTGGGATATGGCAGAGGCTTCGGAAATTGGTCTTGACATCGATTTAAAGAAACTCCCTATCAGGCAGGATACGATTGAAATAAGTGAATTTTTTGACATAAACCCGTATAAGCTTTTGTCAGGAGGAAGTCTGATAATCATAGCTGCAGATGGTACCCGCGTGGTCAGAGAGCTTGAGAAAACAGGACAAAATGCTGTTATAGTCGGTGCCACAACCGATTCAAACGACAGAGTGCTGATTTCCGGCGAGGAGAGACGATTTTTGGAGACTGCCCAGACTGACGAGATATACAAGGTTTTCAACTAATATATTTGAATCAGGAGAATATATATCATGAGAGAAAAGATATTAACATTTATAGAGAAAAACAGCAGGATAAACCTGAAGGAGCTTGCAATCATGCTTGGTGTTGATGAGGCAAGTGTGGCAAACGAGATTGCTGCTATGGAGCAGGAGAATGTCATCTGCGGATATCACACACTGATTGACTGGGACAAGGCAGGCCTTGAGAAGGTCACAGCCATGATAGAGGTCAGAGTGACACCACAGCGAGGCATGGGCTTCGACAAGATTGCCGAGCGTATATACAACTATCCTGAGGTGAAGTCTGTATACCTTATCTCAGGCGGCTTTGACCTCATGGTCACACTCGAGGGCAAGACTCTGCGCGAGGTATCACAGTTTGTGACAGATAAGCTTTCTACACTGGATCAGGTGCTTTCGACAAAGACAAACTTTATTCTGAAGAAATACAAGGACCATGGAACTATCATGGCGGCACCTGTCAAATCCGATGAAAGGGGAATTATGTCATAATGAGAGACCCTTTATCCAGTACAATAAAGACTATCCAGCCATCGGGCATCCGTAAGTTTTTTGATATAGTGAGCGAGATGAAGGATGCGATATCGCTCGGAGTAGGTGAGCCTGATTTTGACACACCGTGGCATATCAGGGATGAGGGCATATATTCCCTTGAAAAGGGACGCACCTTCTACACTTCAAATGCAGGACTCAAGGAGTTAAAGGTTGAGATTGCAAGATATCTCGACAGAAGATACGGCATGACATATGATTACAACAAAGAGATCATGGTAACTGTCGGTGGCAGCGAGGCTATAGATATCGCACTGCGCGCCATGCTCGATGCGGGAGATGAAGTGATTATCCCACAGCCAAGCTATGTTTCATATGTGCCATGTACTGTTTTGGCAGGAGGCACACCTGTGATTGTGGAGCTCAAGGAGGAAAATGATTTCAGGCTGACAGCCGAGGAGCTTGAGGCTGTTATCACTCCAAAGACAAAGATACTTATCATGCCTTTCCCTAATAACCCTACAGGCGCTATCATGGAAAAAGCAGACCTTGAAGCAATTGTTCAGGTGGTTAAGGAGCATGATCTGTTTGTGATAAGTGACGAGATTTATTCGGAGCTTACATATGTGGATAAGCATGTGTCTATAGCATCGTTTCCGGGAATGAAAGAGCGCACAGTGCTTATAAACGGTTTTTCCAAGGCATATGCCATGACAGGCTGGAGGCTTGGATATGCATGTGCACCTGAGACCATTTTAAAGCAGATGCTAAAGATTCATCAGTTTGCAATCATGTGTGCGCCGACCACGAGCCAGTATGCGGCTGTCGAGGCTATGAAAAACGGCGATGAGGATGTTGCACAGATGAGGGAGGAATACAACGGCCGCAGACGATATGTGCTTCACCGCTTTAAGGAGATGGGGCTTAAGTGCTTTGAGCCTTTCGGGGCTTTTTATGCGTTCCCAAGCATCAAGGAGTTTGGCATGACATCCGATGAGTTTGCCACAAAGCTTCTAAACAGCAAGAAGATTGCCGTGGTTCCGGGAACTGCATTCGGAGAGTGCGGCGAGGGATTTTTACGTATATCATATGCATATTCGCTTGATGATTTAAAGGAGGCGCTCGGCCGCATTGAGGAGTTTGTCACAGAGCTTCGCGCCGGGATGGATAATAAATAGTTTAAATTGACAGGAGACAAAATGGCAAAGCTGAACATAGTGTTACATGAGCCGGAAATTCCGGCAAATACAGGAAATATCGGAAGAACCTGCGTCGCGACAGGAACGAGGCTTCATCTTATAGAGCCGCTTGGATTCTCACTTTCAGAGAAGGCGCTAAAGAGAGCCGGAATGGATTACTGGAAGGACCTCGACGTCACCACATATGTGGACTGGGAGGATTTCCTTGAGAAAAATCCGGGCGCAAAGATATATTATGCGACAACAAAGGGCAGACATGTATACTCTGATGCTCATTTTGAGCCCGACTGCTATATTATGTTTGGCAAGGAAAGCGCAGGCATTCCGGAGGAGATACTAAAGGAGCATCCGGATGCGTGCATCAGGATACCGATGATAGGTGAGACAAGGTCACTTAATCTGTCAAATTCAGTAGCTATCGTGCTCTACGAGGCATTGAGACAGAATAATTTTGATCATATGAGGCTTGAGGGAGAGCTTCATCACCTGAGCTGGGATGACTAAATCAAGCGGCAAAGCGCATATTTTTGGCAGCTATTTGGGCTTTAACAGCTATGATAATTGTAAATACGGTAGATTTTTAGGAAAAAGAAATGGGCATAATTAAAACAAGCAAATTAGTACATGAATTTATACGAAGAGACGAGGAAGGCAATGTAGAGTCAATCACTACAGCACTCGACAACGTAAACCTCGACATAAAAGAGGGGCAGTTTATTGCAATCCTCGGTCACAATGGTTCAGGAAAATCAACTCTTGCAAAGCATATCAATGCACTTCTTGCGCCGAGCGACGGCACCATATGGGTGGATGGCATGGATGTGTCAAAGGAAGAGAATGTCATACCTGTCAGAAAAAGTGCAGGTATGGTTTTCCAGAATCCCGACAATCAGATTATAGCCAATGTCGTGGAGGAGGATGTGGGCTTTGGACCTGAGAATATCGGTGTGCCGACAGATGAAATCTGGCAGCGCGTGGACTATGCGCTAAGGGCTGTCGGTATGACAAAGTACCGCACACATTCACCGAACAAGCTCTCCGGAGGACAGAAGCAGCGTGTGGCAATCGCGGGAGTTGTGGCAATGGAGCCAAAATGTATAGTATTTGACGAGCCTACAGCCATGCTTGACCCAAACGGCCGCAAGGAGGTCATAGCCACAGCCCATGAGCTCAATAAGAAAAAGGGCGTGACCATCATTCTCATCACCCATTACATGGAGGAGGTGGTCGGCGCAGACCATGTCTATGTCATGGAAAAGGGTAAGGTGGTCATGGACGGCACACCGCGTGAGATTTTTTCAAGGGTGGACGAGCTGAAGGAGCACAGGCTTGATGTGCCGCAGGTGACACTTGTAGCCGATGAGCTCAAAAAGGCAGGGCTTGATATCCCTGATGGAATCCTGACGAGAGAAGAACTTGTAAATGCGCTTGTTGCGCTGAAAAACAGATAGGCGGGAGAAAATATGTCAATAATTCTAGATCACATAAACTATTGCTACAGTGCCGACTCAGCCTACAAGGTGCAGGCACTTAAGGATGTAAGCCTTGAGATAAATGATGGAGAGTTTATCGGAATAATCGGTCACACCGGTTCGGGAAAATCCACACTTATCCAGCATATGAACGGCCTTTTGAAGGCGACAAGCGGTCATATATACTATAATGGACAGGATATATATGACAATGATTATGATTTAAGCAAGCTGCGTCACAAGGTGGGGATGGTGTTCCAGTATCCGGAGCATCAGCTTTTTGAGACAACCAACTTTGAGGATGTATGCTTTGGACCGAAAAATCAGGGGCTCGATAGGAAAACAGTGGAGCTAAGAGCCTATGAGGCACTGCAGAATGTACATTTTCCGGAGGATCTCTACTATCAGCCGCCGTTTGATTTGTCCGGAGGACAAAAAAGGCGTGTAGCCATAGCTGGAGTACTTGCAATGCACCCTGACGTACTTATACTCGATGAGCCGACAGCGGGACTGGATCCTGCGGGCAGAGATGAGATACTGGGACTGCTTTTACAGATGAAAAAGGATCTGGGTATCACGATCATACTCGTATCACACAGCATGGAGGATGTTGCGGAGTATGTGGATCGCATCATTGTTATGAATTCAGGAGAGGTGATGTTTGACGGAGTGCCGAAGGAGGTATTCTCACACTACAAGGAGCTCGAGGCAGTCGGACTTGCAGCACCGCAGGTCACATATCTGATGCATGATCTGGCAAAAAAGGGTATACCGGTTGACCTTTCGGCAACGACAGTTGCGGAGGCGAGGGACTCAATACTAAAAGCCTTTAAATAGCTCACCAATGCTGACATTTTGATACAAATTATGAGGAAGGAATACAAAAATGATTCGTGATATTACCATAGGCCAGTATTATCCGGCTCAGTCGCCAATACATAAACTGGACCCAAGAGTAAAGCTTTTCGCAACACTTATATATATTATTGCGCTGTTTTCCTACAAAGGAATAGCCGGTGTGCTGTTTATAGTTGCCGCGCTTGCCGCAGTTATAAAAATTTCGAAGGTGCCCTTTAAGTTCATGGTAAAGGGACTCAAATCCATTATAATACTGCTGCTTTTTACAGCATGCTTCAGCGTGTTTTTCACACAGGGAGAGTACACAATCTGGGAGTACGGTATACTGCACATTTCTGACACCGGACTGATAAATGCAGCAACCATGATGATACGACTTGTGCTGCTCATTATAGGAACCTCGCTCATGACACTCACCACCACACCAAACCAGCTCACGGACGGTCTTGAGAAATCACTGGGCTTTTTAAACAAAATACATGTCCCGGTGCATGCGATAGCCATGATGATGTCGATAGCGCTTCGTTTTATTCCAATCCTTATTGAGGAGACGGACAAAATAATGAAAGCACAGATGGCAAGAGGAGCTGATTTTGAGCATGGAAATATCATAAAAAGAGCAAAGAGCATGGTGCCTCTTTTAGTGCCGCTTTTCGTATCGGCTTTCAGGCGTGCGGATGACCTTGCAATGGCCATGGAGGCCAGATGCTACAATGGTGGAGAGGGCAGGACAAAGATGAAGCCGCTCGTATATGAAAAGGACGATAAAATAGCATATCTTTTCATATTTGCGTTTTTAGCGGTTGTGATAGTGCTTAGAATCCTTCTGCCGGTGAATCTGGGCAATCTTATTTTCAGATAGTGAAATAGATAGTGCAGCCATAACAGGAGAGATATATGCGTGTAAAAATGATTGTAGCCTACGATGGCACAAATTACTGCGGCTGGCAGATACAGCCAAACGGCATAACAATTGAGCAGGTATTAAACGAGCACCTGAGCCGCCTGTTAAAGGAGGATATAAAGGTGACAGGAGCAAGCCGCACCGATGCGGGAGTGCATTCACTTGGAAATGTGTGTATGTTTGACACCAATACCCGCATGCCGGCGGAAAAGATATCGTATGCACTGAATCAGAAGCTGCCGGAGGATATAGTGGTGGTCGATTCCTGTGAGGTAAGCGATGATTTTCATCCACGCTTCTCAAAGAGCCGTAAAACCTATGAATACCGTATATTAAATGCGAGGTTCAGGAATCCGACACGCAGGCTTGACACATATTTCTATCATTATCCGCTTGACACAGAAAAGATGAGTGAGGCTGCAAAATATCTCATAGGAGAGCATGATTTTGCAAGCTTCTGCTCGGCAAACTCGCAGGCACAGACCACAGTCCGCACGATATATGACTGTACGGTGTCAAAGGCCGGTGACATAATCACAATACGTGTGACAGGAAACGGCTTTTTGTACAATATGGTGCGCATAATCGCAGGAACACTTGTGAAGATAGGTGGAAGCGATATGCCGGCAGATGCGATAAAGGGCATAATAGCCGCAACAGACAGGGCAGCAGCAGGTCCTACAGCCCCGGCACATGGGCTTACAATGATAGGACTCAAGTACGAGTAACAGCTTTAGATTTTTAATATTGTATTAAGATTTTTGGAATATCCGTTTTTAGCTTCAATAATAGGCTATAATGTCGTTAATGTTAATACATGGTACGGTTAAAAAGAAGCTTGGAGATGAAGACGGTTATGAGATTTACAAAAGTAAAAGAGAAAATTAAAAAAGACAAAGCAATAAACAGCACAGACGAAGGAAAAGGCAGACACCGTAAAGTAATCCGTATAGGAGCGTTTGCCCTGGTATTTGTCGTGCTGTTTTCGTTTGTCTCGACATTTTTTAAGATGACGGATGCTGTCAATATTGCGACTATAGAGGGCTTTTACAAGGAGCCGAAGAACACAATTGATGTGATGATGATAGGAGCCAGCGAGGTATACGCTGATTACAGTGCAACCGAGGCCTGGAAGAATTATGGATACACATCATACTCGCTTGGGGTGTCAGGAGCGCCCGGCAGCCTGTACAAATCTATGCTCAGAGAAGCTCTCACCAGACAGCATCCGAAGGTTGTGGTTTTTGAAGTGAATGGCTTTTTACAAAATGACAGCTATTACGACAGGACGGTAAAGCTGCATAGCTGGATAGACAATATCCATAATGAGGAAAACAGGTTTGATACAATACAAGAGATTGTGCCAAAGAATGAGCAGGACAACTTTACAAATCTTTTAAAGCTGCATCATAGCAACTGGAAGGATATAGGCAAGTGTGCACACACCTTTGCCACAAGAGTTGGAATGTATTTTGTAAAAACGTCATGCATGAAGGGATTTTCATCTATTGCAAAATATTCCGATTGTCCATCAGGCAAGCAGAAAAAGCTCTACTTTACCGACAAGAGCAGAGCGTATATGACTGATCTGCTTGAGTATTGTAAAGCACAGGGGGTGGAAAAGGTGCTTTTTGCGAGGTTCCCTCATGAGAAGAAGGTAAAGAATCCGCAGGTGCTTTGTGACGTGAAGAAACTGGTGGAGTCTTATGGCTATGATTTTGCAAGCTTTGAAGGTGATAAGGAACTTATCGGAATCAATGAGAGGGATGATTTCTACAATTCGGAGCACCTGAATATAAATGGAAGCCGCAAATTCACTGCATATATGGGAAAATATCTGTCTGATAATTACAGGCTTAATGTAGACCACTCACCGGAGCTTCAGAGTGCATGGGGCGAGTGCGCAAGGCGCGCTGATAAGGTGATAAGTGCCTGCGCAAAGGATACGGATCTGAGTCTGGGCAATCATTATTTTGAGATGTCCGTTTATCTGCCTTATAATTTTTCGTCAAGCCTTGCGACAAATAAGGTAGCAGATACGAACAACGATGCAAAGCCTGCAAAGGAGTTAAATACCCCGGTAAAAAAATAGCATGATAGTGTATGGACTTTAAAATAAATACTGCCTGTTAATTAAAGTATGGCGGCAGTATTACATTAGAAAATAGATTTGGAGTAAATAAAATGGAACTTATTTCATTAAAATATGCGATATTTGTAATCGTATTGCTTGTATTATATTATTGCTTTCCGAAGAAATACCGCTGGTATGTGCTTCTGGCGGGAAGCATGGCATACTATGTGATTATATGTAAGTGGTATGTGCTGTTTATCATTTTCACAATATGCACCACCTATGGCTCAACAATATGGATTGACAAGCTGCTAAAGAAGCAGAATGCCATCGTAAAAAGCCATAAGGAGGACTGGGACAGGCAGACCAGAAAGGAATACAAGGAAAAGGGCAGAAAAAAGAGAGTGGCAGTCATGCTTTTTGCGCTGCTTTGCAATTTCGGCATATTGGCATTCCTTAAATATATACCATATGCGGGGGAGATTGGACTTTTGCTTCCGCTTGGCATATCCTTCTACACCTTCCAGTCCATGGGCTATGTGATGGATGTATACAGGGAAATTGTCGAGCCTGAAAAGAATTTCCTTAAGGTAGCGCTGTTCGTGTCATTTTTCCCACAGATCATACAGGGACCGATTGCGATATATGATAAGCTTGCGGGACAGCTTTACGAGGGACATTCCCTGAGACTTGAAAATCTGCAAAAGGGCGCGCTTCTGGTGCTCTGGGGAGTCATGAAAAAGCTTGTGATAGCAGACCGCGCGGTAAATATCATCAATTTTGTAATGGATAAGCCGATGGATTTTTCGGGCACTTATGTATTTTTTGCGGCAGTAGTGTATGCGCTGCAGCTTTATGCGGATTTCTCGGGAGGAATCGATATAGTGCGCGGTATTGCGGAGATGTTTGGTATAACAATGTCAACAAACTTCAACCATCCGTATTTTTCGCGCTCACTCACAGAGTACTGGCACCGCTGGCATATGACTCTTGGAGACTGGTGCAGAAACTATATCTTCTACCCGCTTTCAATCTCAAAGCGTTTCCTGAACTTTGGCAAATGGCTAAAGCCGAGATTTGGTGCGCATATCAGTAAAGTGCTGCCGGGCTGCATCGCGAGTGTCATCACATTTATCGTCATCGGAGTATGGCACGGTGCCAATATGAAATACCTGTATTTCGGACTCTGGAACGGCATTGTCATCATGCTTGCAGAGCTTTTTGCTCCGGTAAACAAAAAGGTGGCAGGCGGCTTTTTTAAGCTGACCGGTCTCAGGGAAAAGGGTATATTTGCAACAATTGTATCAGTGCTTTGGACCTTTATGCTCATACTGGTAGGCTACTATTTTGACATAGCTGCAAATGCGTCGACTGCATTTCACATGCTTTTTAAATCAGTCACGGATTTCCATATCAGCGAGCTTGGAATAAACAACATCATTTTGAATCTCGGAGCATGCGGACTGGACGAGTACGATATACTTTTACTTATAATATGTACTCTGCTGTGGTTCTTTATCAGCTTCGTTGAGGAAAATAAAAAGCTCGACATGCGCGATTTCATACTTTCAAGAAAGCTGCCGCTTCGCTGGGCGATAATATACCTTGGCATCTTTATAGTAATAATATTCGGTTACTATGGACCGGGAGTGAATCCGGCTGATTTTGTATATATGCAGTTTTAAAGAAAAAGTTTAAAGAAAAAGCCGAAAATAAGGGTGAAAAACACTTGACAACAGTCGATTACGCAAGTATAATATCTAGGTCTGTAAAAGTAGATAAATGGAAGCCAAAGCCCCGGCAACCATTTAGTATAGATAATGATAGTCATTCTGAGATGGAACAGAGGACTATAAGATGTCAAAAAGGAAGTGGCGTCCGGACATACGCGATTTCAAGAGGCATCGGCATTAAAAGTAATCGAATCATTTAAGGAGGAAAACCGATGAAAACATTTATGGCTAGTCCTGCTACAATCGACAGAAAATGGTACGTAGTAGACGCTGAAGGTAAGACATTAGGACGTTTAGCATCAGAAGTTGCTAAAGTATTAAGAGGAAAGAATAAAGCAATCTTTACACCACACATTGACACAGGTGATTATGTAATCGTTGTCAATGCTGACAAGGTTAAGGTTACTGGTAAGAAATTAGACCAGAAGATTTACTATCATCACTCAGATTATATCGGTGGTATGAAAGAGACAACATTAAGAGAGATGATGAACAAGCACCCAGAGCGCGTTATCGAGTACGCTGTAAAGGGAATGCTTCCAAAGGGACCTCTTGGACGTCAGATGTATACAAAGTTATTCGTATACGCTGGACCAGATCACAAACATGCAGCTCAGAAGCCTGAGACATTAGAGTTTTAATAGGAGGTAAAGTAAATTGGCTACTACAAAGTATTACGGAACAGGAAGAAGAAAATCATCTGTTGCTAGAGTATATTTAGTACCTGGAACAGGAAAGATTACAATCAATAAAAGAGATATCGATGAGTACCTTGGTCTTGAGACATTAAAGGTAGTTGTTCGCCAGCCATTAGTTGCAACTGAGACAGTTGACAAGTTCGACGTTTTAGTTAACGTTCGTGGTGGTGGATACACAGGACAGGCCGGAGCAATCCGTCACGGAATCGCTCGTGCACTCCTTCAGGTAGATTCAGAGTACAGACCGGTTCTTAAGTCTGCTGGATTCTTAACACGTGATCCACGTATGAAAGAGCGTAAGAAATACGGTCTCAAAGCAGCTCGTAGAGCTCCTCAGTTCTCAAAGAGATAATCTTTCAAGAACGAAGATATCAAGAAAAGCCCATTTTTCAAGGGTTACAGAAGTTGTGGAATGCCGTCAGATGTGTTGGAATTTACATCGAATGCAACACATATGCAGCAGGTATGCAACAAAGATATTGATATGTATAGGACATTTTTCAGTAGAAATACTGGGGAATGTCCTTTTCTTTGTTTAAATCTTATTAATCGCATCTACAAGCTCATTTATATCAAAGTGGGTATACACTTTCTCTGTGAGTGTCATTGCACCTGAGTGCCCCGCAATCTTTTTGATAATCGTCTGGTTAATACCAGCTTCTGCTAACATTGAGATGCATGTATGTCTGCAGCAGTGAGGTGTACGATTAATACCTAGCTGTTCCATCAATGGCTTGAAATAGCTATCGTAGTAGTTTCGGTATTCAAAATGTTTTCCAGCTTCTGTATGAAGTAAATATTCACATTCAGGGCAGGATTCATACCAAGCTTTGTAATATGGCAGAACTTTGTCTGCTATTGGAACTTTTCTGATACCATTTTCTGTTTTACTACAGATAACATCAAAATACTGTTCATTCAGATGAACATTCTCTTTCTTCAAATCAAGCATTTCAGAGACACGGACTCCGCTATATAGGAGCATCAATACTATCTGATAATATTTGTCTTCCTGTTGTTCCCAGATAATATCAATTTCATTTTTCTCAAACTTGTTTCTATCGTATTTGTTAGGGTTACGATCCTTGTATTGAACAATATCAACGAAGCTTGAATAATCTTTGTTGCAAATATCATTTTTCAAAGCATAATCAAATAGCTGGTTAAACAGGACTTTGATTTTCTTGAGAGTAGGAAAATTCTTACCGCAGGTATCAATAACAGTCTGTAAATCAACTAATTTAATATCCTTGAAAATTTTGTTGTAAAGGGGTTCACAGGATTTATAGGATGCTGTGTATCCTTTTACATTAGATTCAGATATAGTAGGAAACTTACGCTTTGACCATTCTTCATAGACATCTGAAAATGTCATCTTAGCAGCCTTGGTATCAAATGGATTATTATTGTAATCAGCAAGCATTTGCAAGCCATCAGCTCTGGTAGCTGCATATCCAATTGTAATCATATCCTGAACCTGTTTGTCTTTCGCCTCATCGTAGTGCCAGCCTACAGTTTTTCTCACTTGATAAGGTTTTCTTCTTTTGCCGGAAAGTTTTACAACGCTTCCGTATCCGTTGGGTAACTTCATAAGCACCATCCTTTCGCTATTTACTAGAAAGCTGATAGCAAACGGATAAAATGATTGTTATTCGTGGGTTACCTTTGTCACACTTGGGCGGATAGTCTTCCATATTTCGTAATTATCCTGTGTCTGGCTGCCATTATCAAGTAATTCTTTCATAGCCTGCCAGTCTTTAAGAAACTGAACAAGATTCTTATTGGAAAAGAATATACCAGGCTCTCCGTCTAAATCCTTGATAGAAATGTCAAATGTTTCATCAATAGCAAATAGTAATGGTAGTACATCACCATCAGCCTCGATATCAAATTCCATCAATGAATTAACATTGACACCAAGTGCATCTGCAATTTTTCTAAGCTGTTCAGGCTTAGGAAGATTCTTTCCAAGCTCATACTTACGGATTGCAACTTCATGTATTCCACAAGCTTCGCCTAGTTCTTTCTGGGTTAAACCACGAAAGGTTCGTATTAATTTAATCTTTTTACCGGTATTCATTGCCTCAACCTCCTGTTGTTGTAAATGTAACACACTAATATTTAATAGTCAACATTAAATTTTAAACTATTGACAGAGCAAATAAAGGTCTGTATAATACAAAACATAACAGAGCAAGAAATGCTCTGCATAAAAAGAGGAGGTGGTAGAGATGCCAGAAGTTATCTATCAGGGTGATTTACCAGCTTTTACAGGGAGAAATGTACCAATAAAAGAGATTGCAAGTGCAATAGGGAAGGACGCACAGTATGTAAGGCTGGGAATACAACAAGGATTACTCAAATTTGGAACGGCAATAAAGGTAGGGAGCTCAAATGAATTCAGCTATTATTGTCCGGATAAAAAAGTTTGGGAAGAAACAGGATATTTTAACAAAGAAGCAGTATAGCAAGGAGGATGAATATGGTTGAAAAACAGAATGTTGAACTGAAACTTATCCATATGGAGGATGTGGTTTCAAAAGAGGTGGAATGGCTATGGTATCCATATATACCATACGGAAAGATAACAATAATTGAAGGAGATCCGGGAGAAGGAAAGACAACTCTGGTTCTCAAATTAGCGGCAGCTCTTAGCATGGGCTTGCCGCTTCCATGTGACGATGATAAGGAATATGAACCTATTCATATCATATATCAGACAGCAGAAGATGGAATTGAAGATACGATTAAGCCCAGATTGGAAAAAGCAGGAGCAGATTGTTCCATGATTCGGGTTATTGATGAGACAGATAAGGAATTATCAATGACAGATGATAGGCTGGAGCAGGCAATAATAGAGACTGGGGCAAGGTTAATCATTCTTGATCCGATTCAGGCATATATCGGAGCTACAGTTGATATGCACAGAGCAAATGAAATAAGACCGGTGCTAAAGCATCTTGGAATAATAGCAGAAAAGCATAATTGTGCAATTATTCTTATTGGTCATATGAATAAGGCATCTGGCAGTAAATCAACATACAGAGGACTTGGTTCTATTGATATACAGGCAACTGCCAGAAGTGTTCTGCTGGTTGCGAGGCTTCGTGATAAACCGAATATCAGGATAATGGCACATGATAAATCTTCATTAGCTCCGGCAGGAGATGCGATAGGATTTGAAATGACGGAGGATAATGGAATGGTCTGTATAGGACCATATGACATCACCATAGATGAGCTGTTATCTGGTAATGAAGGAAGAGGCAAAAAGAAGCTCGACATTGCGGAGAATTTTATCAAAGAATACTTTGGTACCAATAAGGTGATTCCGTCTAATGAAATAATGATGGAAGCTGCAAAAAGAAGCATTAAGAGAAACACGCTTCTATCGGCAAAGAAAAAGCTGGGAATAACATCAGATAAAGAAAAGGCAGAAGATGGAACAATTTACTGGACTTGGATAATGCCAGAATAAAGAGTTTAACAATCTGGATGTTTGGAAAAGCAGATTCTAAATTCTAGGAAGAGTTTAGAGTCTGCAACTATAAAAAGTACAGATTATTAAACTCTTGGTAATAGTAAAGATAATATATAAAACCCTCGGAGAGCCCACTGCAATTTTGGCTTGCCAAAACTGCTAAGGGGTTATCATCTGTGGCAGAGCCAAGATGATAACTGCACTGCTCCGATAGATTTAACAGATAAAAAGGTAGTACAGATAAGGAGATGCGAATGGGAAATATTTCATATACAGCTCATGTGAGCAATAAGAAAAGTGCCATTACATCGAAATCTAAGCTTGCAGCTGTTGCAAAGCATAACCTGAGAAAATATAAATCATCAGATTATAGCAAAGACAACATTTGTATCATATATGGTACATCAAATCTGATTGATGATGTAAAAACAGTATACCATAAAGAATTCGATGAGGCATTAGAAGAATATAATAAAAAGCAGATACGACCAGACCGAAAAATAGAAGATTATTTTGAACATGTTGCAGGTAAGGAACAGGATATGGCAGTTGAAATAATCATTCAGATAGGTGACAGGGAGTTTTGGAAGCAATTTGATGATATGAAGTCATATATGAAATTGTCATATCAGATAATACTGGACGAGCTTAGAAAGAGGCTTCCACAGTTTGTAGTTGCAAATGCTGTGGTTCATCTTGATGAGGACAGTCCGCATATGCACATTGTCGGAGTTCCTGTGGCAGATGGATATAAGAAAGGTCTTAGCAAGCAGGTGTCAAAACGTAAGGTATTTACTAAAGATGTGTTATCACGAGTGCTGCAGGATGAGCTTCGAGAGGTGGCGAATAAAGAAGTGAATGACTGGTTTGGGAAACAGATAAAAGAAAAGTCGAAAGGTCGAAATCATGATCTGACAGTTGCGGAATATAAAGTGGCACAGGAAACAGAACATTTGGAACAGATACAGGAACAGGTGCATGATGCGGATATTAAGTTGTTTGCTTCAAAAATTGCTTATAAGGAGTTGGAGCGTAGTCAGACTAAGGAACTTAATGAAAAACGTTCAGAACTTCAATCGGTAAGACAAGAGATTGCAAGCGTGACGGACAAGGCAAATGAAGCAGTAGAATTGCTTGGTAAGATCAATGCATTTATATCATCATTCAGATTATTCGCTCCGACAATAGAAGAATATGCTAATCATGTTGAAGCAGATAAGATTATAGAAGCAGGAAACTCGTTCAGAGGAATATTTTATGAAATAGGAAAGCTGCTGGAGACATTTAAAGAACTGATAAAAGAAGGATTATGCTGGTTTCCAAGGCTTATGAGGTGGAAAACTTCTAAGGGTGAAGTAGCTCCGGTATTCATAGAGAAAAGCAATGGATATTCATATTCGGTGTATGGGTATATGAATGTGGATACTAAGGAATATTATAGTAAAGAGTCAATTCAATGGGAGATTAAGGCAGGTAACAGGACAGGAACAGTTGAACAGATGGATGCTAATGTTGAGGCTATGGCAAGAGATTTGCAGGAGATATTGAGAATTGGAGCGGAGCAGAAGAGGTTGTGGGAGGTGTATGAGGGAAGATAAAAATAAGGTATCTTGAATATAATTTTCAAGATACCTTATAATATTAGTTAAGAACTGATTTCCCTGCCAAATTTATATCCGAGATTATATGCATCAATAGCACTCTTATGGCGTACAGCACCGGCTTGACTATCGGGCAAATGAGAAAGATCTGATTGTGGGGAATTGCCTTGTAGAGCATCTTTTAGTCCCTCTTCATAAGCACAAGCGGCACAGATATGTCGTCCCCCGTTTCTATTATCTTGAGCTTCTGGAAGCTCATTAAAACCTTGCAAATATCGATGTTGTTTGTTACATATAGCCATATTGAAACACCTCCTATATGATGGTTTCTAAAATAACTATCGATGCTTATAGACCAATAGCATATAATGGTAAGTTATCAAAGTAATGAGGACAATCAAGTTCATCCATATAATCATAATAATCTTGATATTTGGGAACATTAAACCAATCAGATGACAATAGATAGATATAAACCAAATCGTAACCAATAGGATCTAAAAGCCGTCTATATTCTCTGATTTTGAATGGGAATGTTGCGAGTTTTTCATCAACTGAACCACTAGTGCGCTGAAATTTTTTTTCAATAATGTAAACAGTTTTATCAATTTCATTTATAAAAGCTTCATCAGGCTTCCATCGTTTGGAGTTGATGGCTCGGTCATTAATTCCATTTTGTCTCAAAAATATTGTAGAAAATTCATCTTGATTTATAGAGTAACCTAGTAACTGGTTTCTATCATATACTTCAAAATGATTGGCAATGATAAATCCGGCATTTTGTAATGCTGTATTTAGGGATGTTGTTTGTTCGAAATGGAGTCCATTTCTATTGGTGTTAGCTCCGCCACCAAAGCGATTAGCTTGTCTTGGCATTTGTCTCCTCCTCCTTAAAAAAGTCATTGATTTCAACATTGAGTACATTTGCAATCTGATTAAGTACAGATATGGAAAGACTTTTATCACAACCAGAAGCTTCAATTTTAGAAAGATAACTGATACTGATTTGAGCCTTTTCTGCAAGCTGCATCTGTGTTAAATTAGCTTGTTGTCTATAATATTTTATATTTGAACCTATAGTACGATATAGGTCAGTATCATTATTAAAATGCATAGCTATACCTCTTTCACTATTTGTGAATATTATCTCATGCTATGAACAAGATAAAAATTCACTTATTGTGAAAGAAAAAAGAGATGGCTTTTTTAACTGAGTTGAGGTAAACTTATATATATGATTGATGGAAGGTGGGGATTATAATGGATTCATTTCAAGAAAAATATGAATATGATAAATTTGTAATAGAGACAGCACATAAGATTCAAGAGATACAACAGGACTTTAATAACCTTTCTGATGAAAATAAAATTAAGTTTCAAAATGATGTTATGAGAGCATTCATGATAAAAGGTATCGAGGGTGTTTCAGAATACTTCAGCCAATGGAAATGAAAAGGGGGCATGACTTATAAGTTTACAACCAAATAATTTCAAGCTTGAACCAACAACAGTCTGGTCGTTTCCAGACAGAGGAAGTTGGGCAACGCATTCAGGAAAGTATCGGGGAAATTGGTCACCATATGTACCAAGAAATCTGATACTTCGATATTCTAAACCAGGTGACTGGATTTTAGATCAATTCATGGGTAGTGGAACCACACTGGTTGAGGCAAAACTACTAGGTCGTAATGCGGTAGGTATAGATATTAATCCGCAGTCAGTTTCAATTTCAGAAACAAATTTACAATTCCAATGTGATACAAGTTCAAAAATATATATACGAGAGGGAAATGCAGCAGAATTGCATTTTATCAAAGATGCTCATATAGATTTTATCTGCACTCATCCACCATATGCTGATATCATAAAGTACGGAGAAGGCATAGAAGGGGATATTTCCATGTTGGGAGTAAAGTCATTCATAGATGCAATGGATAAGGTGGCATATGAAGCATATCGTGTGTTGAAAAAGGGAAAGATGTGTGCTGTTATGATTGGTGATATAAGAAAATGTGGAAAAGTTGTTCCATTAGGGTTTCGTATGATGGAGTGTTTTTTGCGTGCTGGATTTATCAACAAAGAAATAATTATAAAAGAGCAGCATAATTGTAAATCTACTGGTTACTGGGAAAAACAGAATAATAATTTTTTGCTTCTTGCACATGAGTATATATTTGTCTTTGAGAAATAATGGAAGTATATGGGATTTACATGGAGTGAAAGTTTTGATTGTTATTTTCTGTGTTAGCAAGTATAATAAATTTATGGGATTTTGTCACTTAGTGACTAGAGAAGAGGAATCAAAATGAGTAATTCAAGTGTCGCTCCATTTGTGAAGTGGGCTGGAGGAAAACGTCAGCTTATTCCGCAGATAAGAGAAAGAATGCCTGAAAAATATAATGATTACTATGAGCCGTTTATAGGTGGTGGCGCTGTAATATTTGATCTACTACCTGCAAATGCTCTGATTAATGATATAAATAAAGCTTTGATTAACACATACAGAACAATATGTAATGAACCTGATGCTTTTCTGATAGAGGTCAACAGGCTGGATAATGATATGTGGGAAGATGGGAAAAAGTATTATTATTCTATCAGAGAACATTATAATGACAAGCTTATGCGGTCTGAATATGATGTAGAGCTGGCAGCATTATTTGTATTTATAAATAAGCATTGTTTTAATGGATTATATCGTGTGAATGGCAAGGGATTGTTCAATGTTCCATATAATAACAGCCGCAGGGTTTCCGTTGATGAGGATGTTATTATAGCTACATCAGAGTATCTTAGGGGAGTAACTATTATAGATGGTGATTTTGAACAGGCTTGTAAGAATGCAAAGAAAGGCGATTTTGTATTTATAGACAGTCCGTATGCACCTTTGAATCCTACATCCTTTGAATCCTACACAAAAGAAGGGTTTGATATAGAAAGTCACAAGCGATTAGCGAAACTTTATGATGAATTAACTGCCAGAGGATGCTACTGCATGCTTACAAATCATAATACGGAGTTGATAAATGAGTTGTATGGAAATAAGGATTATAAGATAGATGTTGTAAGTGTTAAGCGTATGATTAACTCTGATGCATCAAATAGGGTAGGAGAAGAAGTAATAATATGTAATTATTAAATGGTGTTAATGTCTCTGTTGGCAGAGATTAACATTTAGCTCTAAAGACGAGGAGAAATATAATGGATAACTTATTTACAAAGAAAGTGCCATTATACTTTGAGACGGATGAATCACAGTTGGTTGTAGGTGATTCATTTAAAATTCTAACAAAAATGGAACCAGAATCAGTGGATATGATATTTGCTGATCCACCTTATTTTTTAAGTAATGATGGGATTACATGTAAAGGTGGAAAGATGGTTTCAGTAAATAAAGGCTCATGGGATAAAATTTCAGAAAGTGGAACCGGTGTCGAAGAAAAACATAAGTTTAATAGAAAGTGGATTAGGTTATGTAAGAAAGTACTAAAGCCAAATGGCACAATATGGATATCAGGAACATTACACAATATATATTCAATTGGTATGGCATTGGAGCAGGAGGGCTTCAAGATAATTAATAACATAACATGGCAGAAAACAAATCCACCGCCAAACTTAGCATGTCGATGCTTCACACATTCTACAGAAACTATTTTATGGGCAAGGAAGAATGATAAGAAGTCTCGGCATTTTTTTAATTATCAAAAAATGAAAGAAATGAATGGCGGAAAGCAGATGAAGGATGTTTGGACAGGTTCATTGACAAAGCCATCTGAGAAGGTGGAGGGAAAGCATCCTACGCAGAAACCAGAATATTTGCTGGAAAGAATAATACTTGCATCGACAGAGGAGGGACAAGTCATCTTGGATCCGTTCTGTGGTTCAGGAACTACCGGGGTAGAGGCAGTAAAATATGGACGAAAGTTTATAGGAATAGATGTAAGTGAAGAGTATATGGAGATATCTAAGAAAAGATTGGAGAAGGTACTAAATGACAAATAGGAATTTTGATGAATGGCTCAGTAAATTTAGACCAAGTATTTCGAGCTATGATTATTATATAGATTTTGAAAAGGTAATTAAGAATGTTGATGAAATCAAGGTAGAACTCAACATTTTGAATTCATTAATTGGATCAAAGAATATAGAAGATGAGTTTGAAAGGATAGTGATAAGATATCCAGAAACATTAAAATGTATACCATTGTTGCTTGCAGTCAGGGGTAACGAAATATACGCACAAGATGAAGATGGAGCATTTTTATACAATTTCAAAACTATGAACTATGATGCAGAGCAATACAAGGTGTTTATGAGAAAAACAGGATTGTTTGATATGATAGCAAATCATCTTGTGAATAATCTGGTGGATTATGCATTGGGGATTGAAACTGGTTTAGATTCTAATGGGCGTAAAAATCGTGGTGGTCATCAAATGGAAGATTTGGTTGAGAAGTACATTGTGGCAGCAGGTTTTAAAAAGAATGAGAATTACTTTAAAGAGATGTACTTAAAAGATATTGAATCAAAATGGAATATTGATTTATCAGCACTATCTAATCATGGTAAAGCTACCAAGAGATTTGATTTTGTAATTAAGACAGATAAGATGATTTATGCTATTGAGACAAACTTTTATGGAGGTGGAGGCTCTAAACTCAATGAAACAGCAAGAAGTTATAAGATGCTTTCGCAGGAAGCTGATACAATAGATGGATTTACATTTGTGTGGTTTACTGATGGAATTGGCTGGAAGAGTGCGAGGGGGAATCTAAGAGAGATATTCGAGGTCATGGATACGATTTATTGTATTGATGATATAGAGAATGGGTGTATGATGGAAATTTTCGTTGGTTAAGAATTAGTGTATTGTTTTACAATATATATATTCATAGTCAAACGATAGAATTAGAAAATTGCCAGTTGTTTTATCTTTGAGGGCAAGTTCACCAGTATCACTGGTGCCAAGGTATTCATAATTAAGCAAGAGCATTGGAATAAAGTGGTTGGTTGTTTCTCGAGGATAAATTTTTATGTAAAATAATCCTTTCTATATATAGAGATATTATATGTAAATGATAGAAAAATATTCAGAATGCGAGGAGAAAAAAATGGGTAAAAAATCGCAAAAGTTTAGTCGTTTTATTGCAAGTGCCAATAGTGTTAATTACCGAAACGATGCAATTATTGTGGAAAAATTTAATGAAAGTGTTAGTAAGTATAAACGATTTGTAGACATAAATGCAGCGGGAGATGAAGAACTTGCTTCAGATAAATTGAGAGATGCAGGAACAGATTTGTATCAATCGTGTGAATGGGCTTTAAAAAATTGTTTATATAAATCTGCAATAGAACGTTTTGAATGCAGTGTGATTTCGGCTGAAGAAAAAGGAAATGAGATAGATTTTCTAAGTAAGAAAGATACTAATTTATATAAGTTAATAGATGCCTTCAAATCAAAAATAAATCCAGCTTATTCATCATTTGGAATAAATCTGGATGTCATTCTACAGGGAGCGCAAAAAACCAATAATGGACCCAAGCATAATGCTACTGTGCCAGACCCTAATATATATAAAAAGGCAGTAGGAGAAATTAGAAAAATTATTAAGAATTATGTTGTAGATGCGGAATTAGATCTGATAGAGGACTCTATATATGGCTCACAGAATGTCTGGTATGAGTTGTTAGAAGAAACAAATGACTTTTCTGATGCATATCATTATGTTTTGGTTACTAAACAAGTCAATAATATAAATGTTAAAGGATTATTTAGTAGAAAATGGGATTTAATAATAGATTTTGATGCGGAGTCTGACGTGGCTGGATTAGAGAGAGAATATACACAATTGTGTGGTGTTGTACCTTGGATTAGAATGTTGAATAAAACAGAGGCGAATAGAAAGTTTTCAATGTCCAATTTGCCGTATTGGATTATGGCAAATGGTTGTGCAGATGCACCGGACACGATAGTTGATGAGAGCAAGTGGAAGAGTAAGTATGGACGTCATTTGTCGGATGTATTAGAAAAATTTCATGAAATATATACAAAGCCGGTCAAAGTGTTTATCTATCCTGTTGATAATGAAAAAAATCTAGAAAGGGTTATTGAAGCGTTTGATGATGTCTATGAATCTGATGATGCAGATTATTATGTATTGTCTGCACAGGTCGAGTATAGCCGTATTGACAACGAAAATTTTAGGATTCTTCCGCTTAAATTTGAGGATTTTTGCAATAATTTATTGATTCATTATGAAGCAGATTCTTTTATTGCAAAATCTTTTAAAAATCAATTGCCTAATGCAAACAAAGATATGGTTCTTATTTCAGAAGCATTTGCAGCTGAGCTGCAAGACTCATTTGAGGTGGTATATGTAAATGTAGATAAGCAAGAAGAATATGATGCGACCAAAACTACGAGAAGTTTCTTTTATCGTGGAGATAGTCCGATTAGTTGGTACGGTTTAAGTAATAATTTTGATATTGTAAGAAAAAGTAAAATGTCTGTTATTGATAAAATCAAAGCGGATATGCAAGATAGAGGAAGATTATTAAAACGAGTGTGTTATGAACCGGGAGTCGGGGGAACTACACTCATGCGAAGGATTGCATGGGAATTACGGGAACAATATCCTACGCTTATTTTGCAAAAGTATAATGAACAAACAGCAAAAAATATTCAGAAAATATACGATATTACACATAATCAGATATTAATTATGGTGGATAATAACAATATAGAATATGAAGAAGCTAAGAATTTGCAAGTTGAACTTAAAAAGATGGGATTTTCTTTTGTTATATGCTATTTTGAACGCAAGTTGAAAGGGATACATTCGGAAAGTGGAGCAATATATGACTTAGTTCAGTCACTAAACAAGGTAGAAGCTCTTGAAATGAAAAATAAATTGGAAGATTATATTGAAGAACGCGCGATAGAAGATAAGTTAAATTCTATAATCGAGAGTACGGAAAAAGAGGAAAAGACACCGTTCGTTATGGCTATGTATACTTTTAATGAAAATTTCACAGGTATAAAGCCATATATATATAATTTTTTGGAGCACATGAATCCACAAATTAAAAAAATGATATTTGCTTTATCGCTTGCTGATTATGGAAATACAGCAATTGATGTTCAGTTTTTTATGGATTTATTTCAAGATGATACTATTGAAGATTTTATTGTGGAGTCGATGCCGGGGGTTAATGAACTTGTAAAGTTGGAGAAAAATAATGGAAAAGAACAGATAAGGATAAGGTATCATTTGTTTGCAAATGAAATATTGAGACAAATGTCATTAGGAAAAGAGGCAAAGGAAATATCGTTTTTGAAATTGGTTGATGATATTCTTGTGTTTATAGAAGATTCAAGAAATGGAAAGATGACAATTAATCAAAATACCTTATCACTGATGCGCAGTTTATTTATTACAAGAAGCGCAGATGTAGATGCTGAAAAACCCGCGTTCTCACCATTAATTGAAAAGTTGAAAGAGGAACATAAGGTAATTTCCAGTGGTAAATATGATGATACTAATGATGCAATTGTAAGTATATTTAATAAATTGGTGGAAATATATCCAGAAGAACCTCATTTCACAGCTCATTTAGCAAGGTTTTATTTTTATATTGATAAAAATTATGATAAAGGTTTTGCGAATATTGATGCGGCTATTTCATTATCAGAGAGTACATATGGGTACGTAGATCCTCTATTGTATCATATGAAAGCTATGGGATATTCTTCTAGAATCAGTAGTAAATATATAAAAGATTTAGTGAAAGCTATAAATGAAAATTCAGACAAAGAGAAGCAAGAATTAATAAATCAAATTGAAAGTGATGCTCAAGAAGCATTCAAATTGTTTGAATTAGTTAGAGAATCCAATGTTGGTATTGCAGGTCATATTTCAGAAATTTATATGTGTGTTAATGTTGCTAATGCTATCAAAAGGGTGTTAGAAGAATCGGAGGCAAGCTTTAGCAATTATCTTCTTCAAAGTGAGGGTGGTTGGATGATGAAATATGTAGATCGTGCGACTGTTTTATGGGAAGAAGTTAAGAAGATAGCTCCTGAAACAAATTATGAAGAATTAGAGCAATTGGAGATAAGGATTAAGCAGTTAACAAGCAATTTGGATGAAACGATATCTTTGTGGGAAAATTATGTGAATAATGCTTCTACAACGAATAAAACACGGGCCAGAAGAATTTTGGCACATGCTTATATCAAGCATATAGAGGATGCTAATATAAATGATGAACAAGATGCTTTGAAAAAAGTTATTAAGTTAATGGAAGAGAATATGGTTGAGGAGAGTCAACATGCAGGTAATATTAGATTATGGTTTGAAGCTATATGTAAGTATAAAGTGGAAAATCAAGAAACACTTATTATGGACGCCATTAACAAGCTTAATAGGTGGATTGCATTAACAGACTCAGTTGAAGCACATTATTATAGATTTGTCCTTAAGTTTATTCAAGCAATAAATGGTAGTAGTTTGGCTGAATCTGAATTGCCCAAATTGTTAAGAGAACTTAAACAAAAATCCATTAATTTATATAATAGAACAGTGCCTCAACATTGGCTCATTAATGAAGGTACTGGATTATCAATGTTGTACTCAAATTCAAGGAGCAAAAAGAATGCGATTTCAGAAGATGAGATGGCCAAGAAAATGCGATTGATTGTAGGAAGAATAAGCAACAATTATGTTAATGAGAGTCATGCATATATTAATTATCATGGCACAGAAGTATATTTCAATCCGTCAGCTACAAAAGGAGAGATAGATAAATCAAAAATCAATCAGAGAGTCAAGTTTGGAATTGGTTTTAGCTATGATGGTCCACGAGCATATAATAGTTCAATTCAAATGGTGGGAAAGAAAGACGTTGAAGAAGTAAGAAAGATTGAGATGGGATTGGTTGTAAAATGTGAAGTATTGAAGAATGTTACTTATTATACACAAGTGAGGCTTGTAGGATATCCGGAAGAAGTTGGAAGCATACATATAGATGAATTAAGTGCTCCTTTTGACGGAGAAAATAGACCTTCAATAGGAAGTGTTTTTGAGGCGAAGGTGTTAAATCAAAAATTCGATAATAGAACACAAAGAAATTTATGGATGCTGACTATGAATATCTCGGAAAGTAGTGAAGGAGAGCAAGAAGAAACCGCGATGGCAATAGCATTAAAAAATATTAAATTATAAGTGTATTGAGAGAGGGAGCCTCTAATTAAACTCCCCCATAGCCTTAACATATCCTTGCGAGCCACCATCTCTGGAAGCTAATTTTGCATACAGCCCTGGTTCTTCTCTGGCAAGCCTTGTAAGGTAAGCAATATCAGAAGGCTTGTCCAGACAAACGGAGGCATTGCATTTCTGACAGTTAAAAGAGACATGGATTTCAGCATTGAGGCTAACCTCAACGCAGTCAGATTTAGGGTTCTGCCTAGCCACATGGATGATATCTAACGGAATCAGCGTTGTTAAGGTAAATCCATACGCTGTGAAGCAGACAAAAGAGGTTGAAGATAACAGCCAGCTAAAGGATGACACAAAGGATCCAAAACTGATTGCTAACCTTGTCAAGGGCGGTAACTTCGGTATGCCGTACCTTCCGGAGAAGCTTTATGCGGAGCTTCGCAGGTTATCCATGTTCAGGGACCAGCTGAATGAGGACAGAATCCTGGCAGTCAACCGTATGCACAGGGAAATGAAGATTTATTTTCCGTAATATAAGGATGCGCTTGGAAAGGTAGATGGCGCATTCAGTCTGGCGCTGCTGAAATCTGCACCATTTCCGGATGATTTAAAAGCACTTGACGAAGACTGAATAAGACAGATCTGGCACGAAGCTAAGCTTAGAGGACGCGGCTATAGCAGGTCAGGAGAAATCTTAGGATATGTGAGATCAAGTGTTGGTATCAAGGATGGAGCGGATGCAGCCAAAATGGCTGTACAGTGGTTTGTTAAGAAGATTATGGAACTGGATGAAGAGCTTGCTGTTATAGAGAATCTAATCAACCAGAAATGCAAGGAAATACCGTATACAGGTAGCATTTTGGAGATATCCGGGATTGGAGAAAACACACTGTCCGGAATCCTTGCAGAGATGGGCGATATCTCAAGATTTGATGATGTGAAGGAAATACAGAAACTAAGCGGATTAGGGCTTGTAGCGTGCAGGTCGGGAAAGCACAAGGGAGAAATCAAGATCAGTCACAGAGGACGCAAACGACTCACATACTGGTTGTTCCAGGCGGCAAAGTCAGCTGTAGCACATGCTGATGAATTTAAGGAGCTTCACATATACTACACGACCCAAACAAAGTATCCGTTCAAAAGGATGCAGTCGCTGATCGTGATTGACTGCAAGCTTCTGAGAATCATCTATACGATTATGAAGAAGGGAACTTCGTATGATCCGAAAAAGCTGCTTACGGACATAAAACGGCAGGAAAAGCAGGAAGCACTTGCTGTATAAGCACATCAAAATGATTATTCCAGAGCCTTGCCGGGATCCGGATAATTCCGAGACCGGGCAGGGTTCTGGAAAGAAACCCGATAACGATGGAGTTGCATGGACAACTGCATCAGCACAATGACCAGCAGAAAATGAAGCAGGGGATGCGTCCATGGAATAACCGTACCCTGTGGAATGAGCAGGTCAGTAACATCAAAATACAAACAAGAGCTGTAGCCTGCAGTAATTCACTCCGTAGGGCATGACCCCGTTCGAAAGCTTAGCAGGCACTCAGTGCATGAACAGGTGGGACGAAGGAAGTTGGTACACGATACCATTAGACACGGAAGGTTCACCATCATAGTTAACAGAGAATTTATAGCCTTTATAGAGCAGACAAGTGGGAGCTTTATAAACTGCACCCTCTTTCAGCTATTCAGTACAAGATACAATGACTGTCATACACTTCTGGCTCTATTTTGTGAGGTAAATATTTAAAGAAAAGCCTGAAAAATCAATGATTTAGGGCTTGACAATATAGGGAGTTCAATAAAACACTCCATTGCCACAACATACATTTGTAAATCATTATTTCTGGATGCTACGTTTATATTCAATTCAGGTTTTTCGCTGGCTTGTCTTGTAAGATATGCAATATCGGAAGGCTTGTCTAAATGCTCAGATGCATTGCATTTTTGGCAGTTAAAAAGTGTTATATGAAAGTAATTCATTAGGATAATGGATATGCCTATACAAAATATGATGATTATATAAGAGTGTTTTATCTTAGTTGCTTAATTAATGCAGCAGTTATTTATAAAGATGAAGAAATAGTGGAAACAAATATGGAGGATATTGAAGTTTAGATTGTATTTGATTATTGTCATAAAAATAAAGAATTTAGGGAGAAAGCAGGTTTAGTAAAATTATTTGTAAAAAATGGTGGAACTGAATAGACTAATAATCTTGTAATAATACTCATATTGTGATAACGTAAGGGCGTATGAACGTCAGCGATTTTTGAAGACAGGCATTACAAATAATGAATAAGAGGCAGCAAAATGGATTTTGAAAGCAGAAGACAAAGAATTTTAGACAAGATGGAGGACAATTCTATAGCAATATTGTACTCAGGCATCGAGCACCATGTGAGTGCAGATGAGTATGATTTATTCACAGCACAGGCTAACCGCAATTTCTTCTATCTGACCGGACTTAGACGTGACAACATGGTCCTTGTCCTGGATAAATGTGTAGAGCCTGCTAAGACGATGCTCTTCATAGAGGAGGCAGATCCTACGATGGAGCGCTGGTACGGCAGAAAGGTGACTATGGAGGAAGCCGAGGAAGTATCAGGAATTGACGAAGTAGAATATATTTATGAGCTTGAGAGCATACTTGACAGGATAATGACGCGTGAGGATGTATACACAGCATATTTTGACACGTATCGTCATCAGAAAGTGGATTTGCCGGATTACAATGTGGTAAAAGCCAATGAATTTCGGACAGATTATCCGGGAGTTGCTGTGAAGAATCTTTTCCCACTTGTGGCAGAGGAGCGTATGCAGAAGGATGAGGATGAGATTGAGCTGACCAAAAAGGCAATCGCTCTCACAAAGGACGGACTTTGCAATGTAATGGCTAATTTAAAGCCGGGCATGAAGGAATATCAGGCACAGGCAGACTTTGAATATATCATAAGACGCGGTGGGGCAGAGTGGACAGCTTTCTCTACAATTGCCGGAAGCGGAATGAATGGAACAATGCTTCATTATGACACAAATCGTGAGACGATGGAGGATGGAACACTGGTGCTTCTTGACCTTGGAGCCAGAATAGATGGCTACAATTCGGATATTACGAGAACATATCCGGTAAATGGCAGGTTTACCGAGCGCCAGAAACAGGTATATGATATCGTGCTTGCCGCAAACCGAAGGATTGTCGAGGCTGCAAAGCCGGGAATGACTACAAAGGAATTAAATGAAGTATGTAAGGATGTGCTTGCAGACGGGCTTATGAAGCTTGGACTTATAAAGAATTCTGTAGAGATTTCGAAGTATTACATGCATGGCGTGTCACACCATCTGGGAATTGATGTGCATGATGTGACAGTTGACTCAAACAGCAGGCTTCGTCCGGGAGCAATCATCAGTGATGAGCCGGGACTGTATATAGATGAATGGGAAATCGGTATCAGGATTGAGGATGATGTGCTTATCACCGAGGATGGTGCAGTGTGTCTGTCGGAGGATATCATCAGAACCACGGAGGATATAGAGGCCTACATGGCAGAGCACAAAAAGAATTAATCGTGATAAATGATAAATTTTACGGTTTATAATATTTTTATGTGACATAATCTGATTTATGTATTATAGTAGTGCTAGTACATCGAATAATAAGTTTCTGATGCATTGTTATTTCTTATTTGGTGTACTATAGTATAGCAGTTATTTTTTATTGCTGTATAGGTGCAACGAAAATAATTCGTTCGACAGATGGAAGGAGAACAACTATGGTAAAGAAGATTAATAGCAGTGAATTTGAACAGGTTAAAAATAATAAGGCTGTCATTGTTGATTTTTCGGCAGAGTGGTGCGGTCCATGCAAGATGCTTGCGCCGGTAATGGAGCAGCTTTCTGATGAAATCACAGATGTGGAGTTTTACAATATTGATGTGGACGAGAATCCTGATCTGGCAAGAGAGTATCGTATAATGAATATTCCGGCAGTTATTGCAATCAAGGGCGGTCAGGTTGCCGGTCAGCAGATTGGTCTTGTGTCTAAGGATGATATGAAGGGCTTTATAGACGGAGTTTTCTAAGACAAAGTGTTTTATGAAGCTTTCTAAGAAGCGAGAAGACACCTGCAATGAACTTTTTGTGAATATGCAAGGTGTGATGCTTAACAGTTATTATGGATAGTGTAAACCGGGCTGGATATCGTGCCCGGTTTTACATTTTTTACATTTAAATTAGTTCTCTCGGAAGATTTTTCCAAAGATGAATCTAACAAGTGGTCCGGCAACAAAGAGCTGCCAGAAGAAGGCCATTGGAAAGTTTCTTACGACGAGCTCACAGAATGTCGCAAATATCTGTGAATTAAAACCACCATTGAAAAGGATGGTAGCGATAAAGCTCATCATAGGGCACATAAACCAGATTGAGAAGACGGAAATTGCAAGGATTATAGCAATAGGTCTGTCCTTTCCCGGTGTGACGATTTTGAAAGCACATTTTTTTGCAAGTGGTCCGGCAATGAATGTATCGAGAATAAAACCGGCAACAATCATGATAGGAAATTCGCCTAATGCGGCCTTAAAAACAAAGTTCTTCATACCGCCTGTTTCAAGGGCAATATTGTAGCATATCATGGCATAAACCATGACAAGCACCATCATGATGGTAAAAACGGTTTCCTGTAATCTGTTCTTTGGCATTTTTCTTAAATCCTCCTGTTATGTAAAATAAATATAGCTGTAACGAGTAGTTACAATAGGCTCTTGATAGCTGCGATAATTGAAAAAGGCTTGAAGTGTATACAAGGCTTCATGCACGTAAAAGCGCAAAAAAAATAGACAGAGGGAAACTTTCGTCTCGCTCTGTCTAAGCTGCAACTACCATTAATTGTCGATAGTTTATCACAGATAGAATACAAAAATCAATAGGAAGTTGGTACTATAGAAAATATGATAATAAAAGATATTGAATTTAAATTAAAAGACGGCAGAACTGCCATTTTGCGAAGTGCAAATGAAAAGGATGCCAAAGCTCTTATAGAGTACATGAAAAAGTCAACCGGTGAAACGGATTTCTTACTGAGGACACCGGAAGAATGTGAGACCCGGACCATCGAGCAGGAGATTGATTTCATAAATAGCTGCAATTTGTCGGATACACATACGCTGCTGGTTTGTGAAGCAGATGGAAAAATTGCCGGAAATTGCATGGTCTGGTGGAATAAACGCGCGAAAACCGGACACAGGGCAAATGTGGCAATCGGTTTGCTGAGTGAATTCTGGAATCAGGGGATCGGAACGAGAATGTTCCGGGAAATGATAAAAATAGCAGAAAGCAATCCGAATATATTGCAGATGGAATTGGATTTTATTGAGGGCAATAGCAGGGCGAGAGCACTTTATGAGAAGATGGGCTTCAGGATAACTGGCATCAAATTTAATTCTATCAGACAAAATGACGGAACCTTGTGCAATGAGTATTCAATGATAAGGGAAATTAGTAGATAAGCAAACTTTTTATAAAAAGCCACAATATGTATTTTAGCGAGTACCAGAGAGTTTATACCTTGTAAACGTTTACTATTATGTTATACTGTAATCATTGCCGGGCATACTGAGGTGTGAACGGTAAACTGAAAAAGTAATTAGAACAGCAGGAGACGGATTTTATGCTGTATCATAAATAAAAATGAGGTGAAAATCGTGCTTAAAGCAGAAAATTTAACTTTAAACGTAGATGATGAGGGCGGAAAGAAATGCCTTCTGAACAATATATCATTTCAGGTAGAGGACGGAGAAATGCTTGTCATTACCGGACCAAACGGAGGTGGAAAATCCACTCTGGCAAAGACCTTGATAGGTATTCAGACACCGGACAGCGGAAAGATTATACTTGACGGACAGGATATCACAGAGCTTGACATCAATCACAGGGCAAATGCGGGAATAGGCTTTGCATTCCAGCAGCCACCGAGATTTAAGGGAATGACAGTCATGAAGCTGCTCAAGCTTGCCGCAAAGGATGAGCTTTCAGATAAGGAGTGCTGCGACCTTCTCACCGCGGTAGGACTCTGTGCAAAGGATTACATTTACCGCCAGATTGACGGCACACTCTCAGGTGGAGAGATGAAGAGAATTGAGATTGCATCAGTGCTTGCCAAGGAGCATTCGCTTTGTATATTTGACGAGCCGGAGGCTGGAATCGATCTGTGGAGCTTTTCAATGCTCATACAGAAATTCGAGGAAATCCATACTGAGAAAAAGCAGAGCCTCATAGTGATTTCACATCAGGAGAAAATCATTAATATGGCAGACCGCATCATGATAATTGATGGCGGAGAAATCAAGAAAATCGGTACAAAGGACGAGGTGCTGCCTTATCTCAATGGTGTACAGAAATGTCACAAATGCGTAGAGAGACTGGAGGGAAGAGCATAATATGGTAAAGCTTGACAACGTAACAGAGGGCGTATTGGACGTCATAAATGATAATAAATTCAGTCAGACCGGTGCCTTTAATCTGCGTGAAAACGGCACATCAATCTGCCACGGAGACAGCGAGCATATCAAGATAAAGAAAAAGACGGACAAGCCCGGCATTGATATTTATATTGATGGAAAGACGGACGGAGAGGCTGTATATATCCCTGTAGTACTCAGCAAATCAGGCATGACAGACCTTGTATACAACGATTTCTATGTGGAGGATGGCGCAGATGTAAGGATTGTGGCAGGCTGCGGAATCCACAACAGCGGCTGCAACGAGAGCAGACACGACGGCATCCATACATTCCATGTAGGTAAAAATGCGAATGTACGATATGAGGAAAAGCACTACGGCGAGGGAAACGGAACAGGTGCGAGAGTGCTCAACCCTGTAACAAATATATTTGTGGGTGAGAATTCTGTTTTCACACTCGATACAGCACAGATAAAGGGTGTTGATTCTACAGTCCGTGAGACCAATGTGGAGCTTGGAAAGGACGCAAAGCTCTATGTCACAGAGCGTCTCATGACAGATGGAGAGCAGAAGGCGGAGTCAAATATCGAGGTACAGTTAAATGGAGAGGACAGCTCTGCACAGATTGTTTCCAGATCCGTAGGAAAAGGAAACTCGGTCCAGACCTTCCATCCAAATGCCATCGGCAACAGCAAATGCCAGGCTCATATCCAGTGTGATTCTATCATCATGGATCATGCAGAGGTCGGTTCAATCCCTGAAATCAGGGCAAAAAATATCGATGCGGCTATCATACATGAGGCAGCAATCGGCAGGATAAACGATGAGCAGCTTCTCAAGCTCCGTACACTCGGACTTACAGAGGAAGAGGCAGAGGAAGTTATCATACAGAATTTCTTAAACTAAATCGGGCGTAAATAGAAACCCCGGAGCGTGATATTGATATGCTATCAAAGCATACAATACGCTCCGGGATTTTACACTTACATTTGGGAGAAGTATACTAGAGTCTGTTGAGAGTCTGGTACGGATTAAAATAAGGAGTCAAAATGAAAGCGTATTATCATCTACCGGGATTGTTTGAATTTTATGAATTATACAAAGAATTTCTCCCACTGTACCGCAAGCACCGGGAATATTTCTATGACTGGTGCGATATAGGCTCAATATACGGTGCACCGGCAGACTGCATATGGGGCGGAGGCCGCGTCGGTTTTGGTGAGCACGATTCGAAGGAAGTGCTTAAGCTGATGCAGGAATATGGGATATCCGCGAGACTTACCTTTAGCAATTCATTGCTTACTAAGGAGCATCTTCTTGACAAAAAATGTAACGAACTGTGCAGGATATTTGATATAGGCAGAGATAATGAGCGAAGCAGGGGCTTTGGAAACGGCATAATCATCTACTCAGATATTCTGCTTGATTACATAAAAGGAAACTACCCTGACTTTTATTTTGTGTCTTCAACCACAAAGGTTCTGACGGATTTCCTCGAATTTGAAAATGAGCTAAACAGAGAGGTTTTCCGCTATGTGGTACCGGATTTCAGGCTGAACAAATCATTTGATAATCTGAAAGCATTATCACAGCATCAAAAGGAAAAAGTAGAATTTTTGTGCAATGAGTGCTGCTGGTTTGGCTGCACGGACAGGAAGAAATGCTACGAGACGGTTAGCCGCAAAAATCTGGGCGAGGATTGCCCGGAGCATTATTGTACTGCACCTGATGCAGGGCAGGGATATCTCTTTTCGAAGGCAATGGAAAATCCCGGCTTTATCGGAATAGATGATATAAAAAACACTTATCTGCCGATGGGCTTTAGCAATTTTAAAATGGAGGGCAGAGGGCTTGGAAGTGCTATGATACTTGAATTTCTGCTCTACTATATGACGAAGCCACAGTATCAGATACATGTCAGAGAGCACATTTATCTCGATAATATGCTGGATTTATTTTGAAATATAAAAACTATTATTTTTTTAAGATTATTTGCATTACAATGTAAATAATATGATTAAAGGGTCAAAAAGCATCATCGATGCATGCTTGCATGCAATTCGATGTATACCTTTTGACCCGTACTACACCGAGAAAGTAGCAATTTGCTATACATTAACGACAACAGGAAGGATGATTCTCAAAAATGAATATTAGAAGAGCACACGAAAAAGACATACCAAGACTTATAGAATTGTTAGAGCAGGTGCTTCAGATCCATGCCGATATCAGACCGGATATTTTTATCCCGGGAACGACAAAATATACAAATGAAGAGCTTGCAGAAATGATAAAGGATGATACAAAGCCGATATATGTTGCGGCAGATGATGACGATATCTGCATGGGATATGCATTCTGTCAGATAAGACAGCAGCCGTTTTCCAACAATATGGTGCCGTTTACATCACTTTTCATAGATGATCTGTGTGTAGATGCAAAGACCAGAGGACAGCATATCGGAGAGCTGCTTTTTGAATATGTCAAGAATGAGGCAAAGCATCTCGGCTGCTACGAGGTCACTCTCAATGTATGGAGCGGAAACACATCTGCTGAGAAATTTTATGAGAAGATGGGGCTTAAGACAAAGGAACGCCAGATGGAGTATATTTTATAGAAAACCAGAATGCCGACTAATCTAAAATCAGACTTTAGATTAGTCGGTGTTTTTGATTGATTACACATCTAATAACAACTATAATATGGTTATCAATCGAATTTATATAATGCAAGGTGATTTTATGTTATTAATGTGCAAAAACACACTGGTTTACGAACTTGATCCAGACGATTTTGATGAGCAGACGATAATTGAGCTGTTTTGAAAAGCCGGAGCACAGATGATTATTATAGATGCGGTAATTGGAAATGGCGACAGGCATGCCGGTAATTTCGGATGGCTTAGAAATACGGATACAGGAGAGTATGTGAGTATGGCTCCGTTATATGATTTCGACCATGCACTGGACAGCACATTGGAGTCAGACCGACTTTTGACGGATGCGGTTAAGTTTTGCCTGCCGTATAAGGATGAGGTCAGGCGAATTTAATAGATTTTATTAAGAAAGTAGGACTAAATTAGCATAATGTTCAATAGCCATAGGTTGATAGCACAGACAGTAGGAAGGACTTGGGGAGCTGTAATCTCTAAAACTTCTAAAACAGCACCCAAACCTAGCCCAAAAGCCTGCGAAAATCCGAGAAAAAGTAGCTGAAACTGCAGAAATCCTAAAAACAGCACCCAAAACCCAGCCCAAAAGCCAGGGAAAACCCGAGAAAAAGTAGCTGAAACTGCAGAAATCCCCAAAACAGCACCCAAAACACAGCAAAATGTCCGGAAAAGACCAGGCAAAAAGTAGCTGAAACTGCAGAAATCTCAAAAACAGCACCCAAAACACAGCAAAATGTCTGGAAAAAACCAGGCAAAAAGTAGCTGAAATCAGTATAAACCCCAAAACAGCTCAAAAATAAAGCCTGTTTTTTATATTTATATCGTGCTTTCAAACAAATGGAGACCATAATATCTGCTTTTGAAGAAAAATGGGAAAAGGAAATGTAGAGCAGTTAAGTCTCTATTTACAAAATGAATTTCCTGCAATCTTCGGATTTGTACTATGGAGACATCATGTGGAAACAGTAAAAGATGCTTATTATTTCGGTTTTGTATCACTTTCTGTAGGATATGATGAGGAAGAGTTGGAAGATGCATTAGAGCAGAATATTACATGCTTTTTTATCATATTAAGCTTTGCTGTTATGTAGTTGTTGGCCCTTTAAACATACAATTTATTTTAAAATGTATGTTGACAAACACAAAAAGGAGTGATAAACTCTAAACAAATTTAGCAAGATAAAGTATTAAATCGTTAAAGAAGTGAAAACAGTTTAAACAGTTTAAACTGTTTCGACAATTAAATAAATTGTAAACCGTTGAAGCGGAGATAACGGCAATTATGCCTTTACAGAGAGCCTGTGGTGCTGAGAATCAGGTGTGAAACAAGTTGTCAAATGGACCGCTGAGGGCGCAGTCAAATGGATTTATCATTCATCCAGAGTATTCTGCGACGTGTGGGCATACGTCATTTGCCCGGGATATGTTGGTATCCTGCCAAGCGCACGAGCTTTATCGTGAATTCAAGGTGGCACCGCGGATAGTTAAGATTATTCGTCCTTGACAGAAGTAATATTCTGTCAAGGGCGTTTTTTTAGTGAACAAAAGAACACAATGGAACTTGCAAATCTGCATGCTTGCATGCGAGATTTCAAGTGAACATTGGGTTGTACAACATAAAGCGAGAATTGTAGCAGCGCAAGCTGCGGAGAAGCCTTGAAAAGGCGAATTCGAGCTTGTATGTTGGACATTTGTTCACGAACGAACACTGGACAGTACAACATAAAGCGAGAATTATAGCAGCGTAAGCTGCGGAGAAGCCTTGAAAAGGCGAATTCGAGCTGTATGTTGGGCATTTATTTACTACCACACAAAATTTGGAGGTAAGCATATGAAAATTTCACCTACACTGACCGAAGTTAAAGAAATAGCAAAAACCGGGAAGTATGACATTCTCCCTGTAAGCTGTGAGATATTATCAGATTTTATCACACCTATAGAGGCTATGAGGATTCTGCAGAATGTTTCAACACATTGTTATCTGCTTGAATCAGCACAGGCCAATGAAGCCTGGGGAAGATATACATTTTTGGGATATGATCCAAAGCTTGAAATTAACTGCATAGATGGTCATATGAAGCTTGGAAAGCTTTCGGTGGAGACGGAAAATCCTTCAGAGTACATCAGACAGATTCTTTCAGAGTACAAGAGTCCGAAATTTGATTATCTGCCTTCGTTTACAGGTGGCCTTGTAGGTTATTTTTCGTATGATTATCTGGGCTACAAGGAGAAAAGCATCAGAGGAAAAGCAAGGGATACAGAGGATTTCAAGGATGTCGATCTGATGCTTTTTGATAAGGTAATAGCATTTGACAATCTGTGCCAAAAGATAATACTAATCGCAAATATGTCACTTGATGCTCCGGAAACAGGCTACAACAAAGCGATTGTTGAGCTAAAGCAGCTTAGAGAGCTTCTGATGCACGGAGAGAAAAAACAGAATATGGGTGGCAAGCTGCTGGGCGAGGTCACACCTCTTTTTGACAAGGAGCAGTATTGTGAGATGGTCGAGAAGGCAAAGCACCATATCAAAGAGGGGGATATTTTTCAGATAGTTTTATCCAACAGATTGAGTGCGCCGTTTGAGGGAAGCCTTTTTGATACATACCGCGTGCTTCGAACAATAAATCCTTCGCCGTACATGTTTTATTTTTCGGGAACCGATGTGGAGGTTGCGGGAGCATCTCCGGAGACACTTGTGAAGCTTGAAAATGGAGTGCTTCACACATTCCCGCTGGCAGGCACGAGGCCGAGAGGTACCACAGCAGAGGAGGACAAAAAGCTTGAGGAAGGGCTTCTTAAGGACGAAAAAGAGCTCGCAGAGCACAATATGCTCGTGGACCTTGGAAGAAATGACCTCGGAAAGGTAAGTAAATTCGGAACTGTAAAAGTTGAAAAGCTTCATTCCATAGAGAGATATTCACATGTGATGCATATAGGTTCGACAGTGCGTGGAGAGATAAGGCAAGAGTACGACGCACTCGATGCAATAGAGGCCGTGCTTCCGGCAGGAACACTTTCAGGAGCGCCAAAAATCAGAGCGTGCCAGCTCATCGGAGAGCTTGAGGACAACAAGCGAGGCATTTACGGTGGCGCGATCGGATATATAGATTTTACAGGAAACATGGACACATGTATTGCAATCCGTATTGCCTACAAGAAAAACGGCAAGGTTTTCGTGAGAAGCGGAGCGGGGATCGTTGCGGATTCAGATCCTGAGAAGGAATTTCAGGAGTGCATAAACAAGGCAAAGGCTTCTCTTAAGGCACTGGAAGTCTCACAGGAGGTGGAAGAATGATTTTACTGATTGATAACTATGACAGCTTTTCTTACAATCTGTATCAGCTGATCGGCGAGATAGAGCCTGATATCAGAGTAATCAGAAATGATGAGATGACAGTTGAAGAGATTAGGGCTTTAAAGCCTGACCGCATCATATTATCACCGGGACCGGGAAGGCCTGAGGATGCGGGCGTGATAATAGCTGTGGCAAAGGAGCTTGGAAAGGAAATCTCAATCCTTGGCGTGTGCCTCGGCCATCAGGCGATATGCGCAGCATACGGTGCGACAGTTACATATGCAAAGGAGCTCATGCACGGAAAGCAATCGGATGTATCGTTTGACACAGAAAGTCTTTTATTCAAGGGTTGCCCGAAAAAAGCAAAGGTAGCACGTTACCATTCACTTGCTGCAGATGCGGACACGATGCCTGATTGCCTAAAGATTACAGCCACTACAGATGATGGTGAGATCATGGCTGTTGAGCACAAGGAATACCCGATATACGGTGTGCAGTTTCACCCGGAGTCAATCATGACACCGGACGGAAAGCAGATGCTTAGTAATTTTATCAAAGCTTAATTGAAAATTGCAGCGTTTAATGAATTTATATATTAGTTGTTGAATTGAAAACAAATAGCAGAACAAAATCATAAACAAAATTATAAACGAAATATCATCGGAATACAGGAGGACATAATCATGATCAAAGAAGCCATAGTAAAAATCGTAAACAAAGAAGATCTCACATATGACGAGGCATATACAGTGATGAATGAGATCATGGGCGGTGAGACAACACCAACCCAGAATGCAGCTTTTCTTGCAGCTCTTTCAACAAAGAGTGCAAAGGCTGAGACAACAGACGAAATCGCAGGCTGTGCAGCAGCCATGAGAGAGCATGCGGTACAGGTGAAAACAGGTATGGATGTGTTCGAAATCGTAGGAACAGGCGGAGACAATGCACAGAGTTTCAACATTTCAACAACCTCAGCACTTGTTGCGGCAGCAGGTGGCATGAAGGTGGCAAAGCACGGAAACAGGGCAGCCTCTTCATTATGCGGCACAGCAGATTGTCTTGAGGCGCTCGGTGTCAACATAGACCAGAGCCCTGAGAAATGTGTAGAGCTTTTAAATAAAGTCGGCATGTGCTTCTTTTTTGCACAGAAATATCACACATCAATGAAATATGTCGGACCTATCAGAAAAGAGCTTGGTTTTAGAACCGTATTCAATATTTTAGGACCGCTCACAAATCCGGGTTCACCGGCCATGCAGCTTCTCGGAGTGTATGATGAGTACCTTGTAGAGCCGCTTGCACAGGTGCTTGTAAGCCTCGGAGTAAAGCGTGGAATGGTAGTATATGGCATGGATAAGCTCGATGAGATTTCCATGAGCGCACCGACCAAGATATGCGAGATAAAGGACGGATGGTTCAGAACCACAGTAATCTCACCGGAGGATTTCGGCTTTGAGCGCTGTACAAAGGAGGACTTAAAAGGCGGTACACCTGAGGAAAATGCAAAAATCGTACGTGATATCTTAGGCGGACAGAAGGGGCACAAGAGAAATGCGGTACTCATGAACGCAGGCGCATCACTTTATATAGGAGGAAAGGCCGACAGCATGAAAGAGGGTATCGAGCTTGCAGCAGAAATCATTGATTCAGGAAAAGTACTTGAAACACTCGATAAGCTCATCGAGGTAAGCAACAGCTAGGCACACAAAACAGGAAAGGAAAAGCGATGAATATTTTAGACCAGCTTGCAGAATATTCAAGGCTCCGCGTGGCAGAGGACAAGAAAAAAATAAGCTTTGAGGAAATGAAAAATATCGCGATTCAGACGAAAAACGAAAAGCTTTGTGATTTTGCATTTGAAAAAGCACTCAAAAAGGATGGCTTGAGCTTCATATGCGAGTGCAAGAAGGCTTCGCCGTCAAAGGGGCTTATAGAGCCGGATTTCAGATATCTTGAAATCGCAAGGGAATACGAGGCGGCAGGTGCGGATTGCATCTCGGTACTGACAGAGCCGAAGTGGTTTTTAGGCTCGGATGAGTATCTTAAGGAGATTGCAAAAACGGTTTCGATTCCGTGCATCCGAAAAGATTTTACGGTTGATGAATATCAGATATATCAGGCAAAGACACTCGGTGCCGCTGCGGTGCTTTTAATCTGCTCCATACTGTCAGAAGAACAGCTTGGTGAATATATAAAAATCTGTGACAGCCTTGGCATAAGCGCTCTTGTGGAGATACACAATGAAAAAGAGGCAGGGATGGCGGTAAGAGCCGGTGCCAGAATAATAGGTGTAAACAACCGCAATCTGAAGGATTTTACAGTTGATACAGCTAACAGCAAAAAGCTGCGCGACCTGATTCCCGATGACATCATATTTGTATCGGAAAGCGGTGTAAAGAGCACAGACGATATCAGGGCAATACGTGAAATCGGAGCTGACGCAGTGCTTATCGGAGAGACGCTGATGAGAGCGGACAACAAAAAGGCTAAGCTTGATGAATTGCGATTAAGCTAATAGAGATATATAAGTATCTTCATGGTTTTAAGAATATCTGTAACTATTCAGTACAGAAAACAAAATATTTACAAATATACATCAGAAGGGAAAATATCATGACAAATCCAAACGGAAGATTTGGTATTCACGGAGGACAGTACATTCCTGAAACCCTCATGAATGCCGTTAAAGAATTAGAAGAAGCATACAATCATTACAAAAACGATCCTGAATTTAACAGAGAGCTCACAGAGCTTCTCAACGATTATGCAGGAAGACCATCGAGACTGTACTACGCAGAAAAGATGACAAAGGATCTCGGTGGAGCAAAAATATACCTTAAGAGAGAGGATTTAAACCATACAGGAGCCCACAAGATCAACAACGTATTAGGTCAGGCACTTCTTGCAAAGAAAATGGGCAAAACCCGCCTGATAGCTGAGACCGGAGCCGGTCAGCACGGCGTGGCAACAGCAACGGCCGCAGCCCTTATGGGTATGGAATGTGTTGTATTCATGGGCGAGGAGGACACAAAGCGTCAGGCGCTCAATGTATACCGTATGCGTCTGCTCGGAGCAGAGGTTATCCCGGTTACATCAGGTACAGCCACATTAAAGGATGCCGTATCGGAGGCAATGAGAGAGTGGACCAAGAGAATTTCGGACACACATTACTGCCTGGGCTCAGTTATGGGACCACATCCGTTCCCTACCATCGTAAGAGATTTCCAGGCGGTCATCTCAAAGGAAATCAAGGAGCAGATGCTTGAAAAGGAGCACAGACTGCCTGATGCGGTCATCGCATGTGTGGGCGGCGGCTCAAATGCCATCGGAAGCTTTTACAACTTCATAGAGGATGAGGGTGTAGAGCTCATCGGCTGCGAGGCAGCAGGAAGAGGAATAGATACCTTTGAGACTGCAGCTACAGTAAATACAGGCCGTCTTGGTATTTTCCACGGCATGAAGTCATATTTCTGTCAGGATAAATACGGACAGATCGCTCCGGTTTATTCAATTTCTGCAGGACTTGACTATCCGGGAGTCGGACCGGAGCATGCATATCTGCACGATATCGGAAGAGCAAAATATGTACCGGTAACAGATGATGAAGCGGTAAATGCTTTTGAATACCTCGCAAAGACAGAGGGAATTATCCCTGCAATCGAGTCCTCACATGCAGTGGCATATGCCATGAAGCTGGCGCCTACAATGGACAAGGACAAGATAATCGTTGTTACTGTTTCAGGCAGAGGCGACAAGGACTGCGCGGCAATAGCAAGATACAGAGGGGAGAATATTTATGAGTAAGATAAGAAGTGCGTTTGAAAACGGCAAGGCATTTATACCATTTATCACCTGTGGTGATCCAAATTTAGAGACAACTGCAAAAATCGTAAGAGAAGCTGTTGCAAACGGCGCAGACCTTATAGAGCTTGGAATTCCATTCTCTGATCCTACAGCAGAGGGACCTGTAATCCAGGGCGCCAACATAAAGGCACTTGCAGCCGGAGTTACAACAGACAAGGTTTTTGACCTTGTGAGAGATTTGAGAAAAGATGTCACAATCCCTATGGTTTTTATGACATATGCAAACGTGGTTTACTCCTACGGCGCAGAAAAGTTTATCAGTACATGTAAGGAAATAGGCATTGACGGACTCATTCTGCCGGATATCCCATATGAGGAAAAGGAAGAGTTTTTACCACTCTGCGAGAAATATGATGTGGACATTATTTCATTTATCGCACCTACATCAAAGGATCGAATTGCGATGATAGCAAAGGAGGCAACCGGCTTCATCTATGTGATTTCGAGCCTCGGAGTCACCGGTACAAGAAGCGAGATTAAGACAGATCTGGCTTCAATAGTCAAGGTAATCAGAGAAAACACAGATGTGCCATGTGCTATCGGTTTTGGCATTTCAACACCCAAGCAGGCAAAGAAGATGGCAGATATCTCGGATGGTGCCATTGTGGGCTCTGCCATCATAAAGATAATCGATGAGTATGGTGAGGCTTCACCAAAGTATGTCGGTGAGTATGTTAAAGCAATGAAGGATGCGCTGTAATTTGTATTGACCGCTTGACAAAATTATTGGTTAATTCATAATAGTGATATGAGGGTCAAAAGGTATTTTGACCCTTTGATCATAATAGTAAAAAGATGCAGATTTGCAAATATGATGAGAATTAACGTGGAGATACAATAATGCAGGAAAATGAGAAAGACAAAAGATTAGAAAAACAGCTTGATTTCATCAGAGAAATCGACAAGGAAAAGGAGATATTCCGCCAGACTTATTTAGCTGATGCAAGCCGCAAGGAAAATGATGCGGAGCATGCCTGGCATATGGCTATCATGACCATGCTCTTGAGCGAGTATGCCAATGAGAAGATAGACGTGCTAAAGACAGTAGGAATGCTTTTGATACACGACATAGTAGAGATTGACGCAGGAGACACATATGCCTATGATGAGGCAGGCAAGGCCACACAGCATGAGCGTGAGCAGAAGGCGGCGGAGCGTATATACGGACTCTTGCCAAAGGAACAGGGCGAGCCGCTTTTAGAGTTGTGGGAGGAATTTGAGGCGCAGCAGACACCGGAAGCCAGATTTGCCCGCACCATGGACAATATCCAGCCAATGCTCCTAAACGATGCATCGGACGGGCTTTCATGGCGTGAGCACAGTGTAAAGCTATCGCAGATACTCGGCAGAAATAAGCGCACAGCACTTGGCTCAGAGAAAATCTGGGATTATGCGTTTAACAATATACTGAAAAAGCATGTTGAGAGCGGAAATATCATAGATGATGAGGGCGTCTTCTCTGCGGAAGCCGGTGCGCGTGCAAAAGCCAGCGAGCGTAATGGACGGTAATAATGATTTACTGAAAAATCCTTTGAAAAATCACGTATAATTCTATTGTAGACAGTCGTCTTGTATGATATACTTTATTGGATTAAATCGGTGAACTATAAATGAAATGTAATTATTCAAGGTTGCTTAAATAGTTACCTGACAAGTATATTGAGCTTCATCGAAATCCACAGAATAAAACACACGGAGGAATCAAAATGAATATTGTATGCTTAGACCTTGAGGGAGTATTGGTACCTGAAATTTGGATTGCATTTGCAAAGGAGACAGGCATTCCTGAGCTTGAGAAGACAACAAGAGATGAGCCTGATTATGATAAGCTCATGAACTATAGAATAAATATTTTAAAGGAGCACGGACTCGGATTAAAAGAAATCCAGGAGACAATCGCAAAGATAGATCCAATGCCTGGCGCAAAGGAATTCTTGGATGAGCTTCGTTCAATCACACAGGTAATCATCATCAGTGATACATTTTCACAGTTTGCAGGCCCGCTCATGAAGAAGCTCGGCTGGCCGACAATCTTTTGTAACGAGCTTGAGGTTGCTGAAGATGGCGAGATTACAGGCTTTAGAATGAGATGTGAGCAGTCAAAGCTTACAACTGTAAAGGCACTGCAGTCTATCGGATACGATACCATCGCAAGCGGTGACAGCCACAACGATTTAGGCATGATACAGGCCAGCAAGGCAGGTTTCCTTTTCAGAAGCACAGATGCCATCAAGAAGGACTACCCTGAGCTTCCTGCATATGAGACATATGATGAGCTGCTTGCAGCGATTAAAGCATCATTATAATTAACCGGATAATTATTTATTCGGCAAGTAATAAATATAGTTGATAAACAGCTTCCCACATGATATTTTTGAGTGGACACATCCACCTGTACATGTGGGAAGTTTCTATATATTTATGGCATGCAAAATCATATGAAAGAAGGTAGAGTGCAGATGTATACGGTAACACACATATATGAGGCTGATTTTGGCTGTGAGGAAAGAGCAGACGGCGCAAAAGCAAAATGCGTGGTTTATCTAGAGGACGAAAACGGCAGACAGCGTCATGTAGAGGTTGAGGATGAATGGCTTACGGCAAATGGGATAGAAGAGGGAAGCAGCTGGAAAGAAAATATCACAGATGAAGCCTGAATCATAAACTATGAGATTAATTATGTGATTAGAGTATGTGAATAAATTTTATGTTTAGATGCACATTGTGTATTGACAACAGTGCAAAAGGTGCTATAATAAAATTAACATATGAACAATCATTCATATGTTCAATGAAAAACGTACAGTAAAACAAATAATTCATTAAATAAGGAGAACACCACTATGAAGAAGACTTACAAAATCGATGTAGACTGCGCTAACTGCGCCAACAAGATGGAGGATGCCGCAAAGAATACAGCAGGTGTAAAGGATGCTACAGTCAATTTCATGACACTCAAGATGAGCGTTGAGTTTGAAGAGGGACAGGATGCAAAGGCGGTTATGCAGGAGGTTCTTAAGAACTGTAAAAAGGTAGAGGATGATTGCGAGATTTTCTTATAAATTGCCGGGTGCAGAAATGAAAAATGATATTATTTCAATGCCTGCGCTATAGTAAGGGTGATTATCAAGAGATTATAATGAATGGAGCTATGGCGTATGAATAAAAAGCAGAAAAAAGTACTTGCGCGTATCATAATCGCAGCGGTACTCATGATTATATTACATTTCATACCGGTTAAGGGAATTATCAGGTTCCTGCTTTACATGGTGCCTTATCTGGTTATAGGATACGATATCCTGAAAAAAGCATTTAAGGGAATCAAAAACAAGCAGGTATTTGATGAAAACTTCCTGATGGCGGTTGCCACTGTAGGTGCAATAGCGGTTGCGCTCTATGAGAATGGTGATTATACAGAGGCTATAGCCGTTATGCTCTTCTACCAGATAGGAGAGCTGTTTCAGAGCTATGCAGTTGGAAAGAGCCGTAAGAATATCAGCGAGCTCATGGACATCAGACCCGACTATGCCAATATTGAGGTGGACGGAAAGCTCACCCAGGTTGACCCTGATGAGGTTGCTATCGGCTCAGTAATCGTGGTACAGCCCGGAGAAAAGGTTCCTATCGACGGTGTGATAGTTGAGGGTTCATCTACATTAAACACCAGCGCGCTTACAGGTGAGAGTGTGCCGAGGGATGCAAAATGCGGTGATGAGATAATCAGCGGATGCATCAATATGTCCGGTGTTTTAAAGATTAAAACCACCAAAGAGTTTGGTGAATCAACGGTTTCAAAGATACTTGACCTCGTTGAAAATTCAAGCTCAAAGAAATCAAAATCAGAAAACTTCATATCAAAATTTGCCAAGTATTACACTCCGGCAGTCTGCTACAGTGCACTTGCACTTGCGATACTGCCGCCGATTGTCAGAATACTTTTCATGTCAGCCGCACCACAGTGGGGCATATGGATATACAGGGCACTTACCTTCCTTGTAATAAGCTGTCCGTGCGCGCTGGTCATCAGTATTCCACTCAGCTTTTTTGCAGGAATCGGAGGCGCCAGCCGCGAGGGTGTTCTTGTAAAGGGCTCAAACTATCTTGAGACCTTATCACAGACCAGATACGTTGTATTTGACAAGACCGGTACCATGACAGAGGGCGTTTTCGAGGTGGCAGGAGTCTACGACAATACGCTCGATAGAGAAAAGGTGCTCGAGTACGCAGCACTTGCAGAGAGCAGCTCATCGCACCCAATCAGCAGGAGCTTACAGAAGGCGTATGGAAAGGAAATCGACAGAACCCGCGTGACAGACGTTGAGGAAATCAGCGGCCACGGAATCACCGCAAAGGTAGATGGCGTATCTGTAGCGGCAGGAAACTACAAGCTCATGAAAAAGCTGGGCTTAAGCTACAGTGAAACTGACAAGGTCGGCACCATAGTCCATATCGCAATAGACGGCAGATATGAGGGCTATATCCTTATCTCAGATAAGATAAAGCCAACCTCAGCGGCAGCAATAAAGGCATTGAAAAAAGCCGGAATAAAAGGTACAATAATGCTTACAGGAGATTCGAGGACAGTAGCCGACTCAGTAGCGGCAGAGCTTGGAATCGATGAAGTATACAGTGAGCTTTTACCGGGCGATAAAGTAGCAAAGGTAGAAGAACTGCTCGCAAGAAAGGGCAGCAAAGAAAAGCTCGCCTTCGTCGGAGACGGAATCAACGATGCACCGGTGCTCTCAAGAGCAGATATCGGAATTGCAATGGGCGCCATGGGCTCAGATGCAGCAATCGAAGCCGCAGATATCGTCCTTATGGATGATGACCCGCTAAAGATAGCAAAAGCAATAAAAATATCGCGCAAATGCCTGCGAATAGTATATGAAAACACATACTTTGCAATAGGCATCAAGCTGATCTGCCTCGTGCTCGGAGCAGTCGGAATAGCCAATATGTGGCTCGCAATATTTGCAGACGTAGGAGTAATGGTGATAGCAGTGCTAAATGCAATCCGCGCATTATTCGTACACAAGCTCTAAAAAGGTAGAGCTCAAAGAACAGATATCAAAGAGCAGATATCAAAATGCCATAAAACTACTATATAAAAAATACCAGACAGAATGCACCCAAGAGGTGCACTCTGTCTTTCGCGTATAAAAAAGTTATTGTGTAACTGCGAAGGCACATGCAATTTATGCAGAGCACCCGCCCCATAGCCAATAAAGTAAAAATAACGCAGAAAGGACACCACACCATGAGAGAAAACATAAATGAACAGATAGAATGCTGCGACTGCAACGAAATCCACGAAGACCTTCTAAAAATAGTAAATGATACAATGCCGGAAGAAACCGAGCTCTACGACCTTGCAGAGCTTTTTAAGGTGTTTGGCGACTCCACACGGATCAGAATCCTCTTTGTGTTGTTTGAAGCGGAGGTATGCGTCTGCGACCTTGCAAAGGTGCTCAACATGACACAGTCCGCCATATCACACCAGCTTAGGATATTAAAGGCAAACAAGCTCGTAAACAGCAGACGTGAGGGCAAATCAGTGTTTTATTCACTTGCCGACGGACATGTGCGCACAATCATTGCGCAGGGACGTGAGCATATCGAGGAATAATACAGGGAGGAATATACGTGACAGAATTAGAAGAATACTATAACAAATTCAACGAGGAAAAGCGCCTGAACAGCCGTCACGGCAGGGTAGAGTTTATCACCTCCATGAAGTATATACACGATTGTCTTGGCAGCTTGATGAATGAGAAGCAGCTTGATCTTCGCTCACAGATTAAAATCCTGGATGTCGGTGCGGGAACGGGCAGATATTCAGTGCCTCTTGCCGAGGAGGGCTATGATGTGACAGCACTCGAGTTAGTTAAGCATAACCTCGGCAGACTGAAGCAAAAGAGCGATAAAGTAAAGGCATACCAGGGCAATGCCACAAAGCTTAAAAAGTTTGGAAACGATGAATTTGACCTCACACTCGTATTCGGACCTATGTATCATCTGAAGTCGGCGGAGGAAAAGCTTGCCGCATTGAATGAGGCAAAAAGAGTGACAAAACCGGGTGGTTACATACTTGTAGCATACATTATGAATGAGTACAGCGTGATAACCTATGCCATAAAGGAGAAGCATATAAAAGAGGGCATAGAGGGCGGAATGCTAGATGAGAGCTTCCATTGTACAGAAAAAGCTAATGATTTGTACAGTTTTGTCCGATTAGAAGATATAGAGGCATTAAATGCACAGGCAGCCCTTACACGCGAAAAGATAATAGCAGCCGATGGCGCGGCAAATTATATCAGGCCATTTTTGAATGCTCTTGACGAGGAAGAGTTTGATATGTTTGTACAGTATCATCTTTCAACATGTGAGAGAACAGACCTGATGGGAGCAAGTGCGCACACGGTTGATATTCTAAGGGTGTGAGGAATATGAGGAGAAATTATGAAAAACAAAGGATTAAAAATTCTATTATCTGTGCTTTTGGTTTTATGCATCATTATGGCAGGAGCACTCATAGGAAAAGAATATATTGGAGATAATATAAAAGAAGCCTCTAACCGGAATGGCGTTGATGTAGTTAGAGACACATCGGATACCGGAAAAGCAGAGGATAACGCAGTTGACAGTACGGCAGAAGGCACAGCGAATACACAGTCTGATGCAGCCAAAGCTGAGGCAACAGAAGCGGATACACATCAGCCACAGATGTCAACCATAGTGATTACGGCTACAGGAGACTGTACACTCGGCAACAATCAGGAGCAAAGCTATGACGGCAGCTTTAATTCTTATTATGACTCAAAGGGACAGGACTACTTTTTCGGCGGTGTGAGAGATATTTTTGAGGCTGACGATATGACACTCATCAACCTGGAGTGTGTGCTATCGGATGCGACGGAGCGCGTAGAAAAGCGCTGGAACCTTAAGGGAAAGCCTAGCTACATCGGAATTATGACGGGCAGCTCCATCGAGGCCTGCAGTCTTGGAAACAATCACACATACGACTATGGACAGCAGGGACTTGACGATACGAGAAATGTGCTCGACAATGCCGGGATAGTGTATGGCTTCAATGATCATACCGGTATTTATGAGACTGCTGATGGGACTAGGATTGGAATAGTGTCGGTCAGCCTTTTGTCACAAAACGGCGACCGCGAGGCATATATCCAAAACGGTATAGCGCAGCTTCGTGAACAGGGAGCGGCGATAGTTATTGCATGCTGTCACTGGGGCATAGAGGGTGACCATTACCCTAATGACTATCAGCAGGCGGCAGCACATCGTATCATCGACTGGGGAGCAGACCTGGTAGTCGGAAACCACCCTCATGTGCTGCAGGGGATGGAGGTCTATAACGGCAAAATGATATGCTACAGTCTTGGAAATTTCTGCTTCGGAGGCAATAAAAATCCGGCAGACAAGAACACGGCGATTTATCAGCAGGCATTTACTCTGATAAATGGTGAATTGCAGCCGGGCATAGATGCGCGGATTATTCCATGCACCTTAAGCAGCGTAAGCTCATACAATGATTTCAGGCCGACAGTGGCTTCTGGCGAAAAAGCTCAGGAGATATGCAATTTAATGAACACATATTCACAAAATTGTAGTAATATAGAGATTGATGAGCTTGGAAAGCTGCATGTAAATTAACAGTAGGTAACTATTCAGAACCACTGAGAAAAAGAAGGGCTGAATAGTTACAATATCATTTTTTTAACTAATTAAGATAAAAAGCAGTCATGCAACAAATGGCATGTACCATCATACAAATATAGTAAGGGAGCAAAGAGCAATATGTATATGTGGAGAGAGCGCAGTAAAGAAGAAAAGCATGAGGATGTAGTAAATACAGGCCTGCTGCCACTTGATGTGGTAGAGGGATTTAAGATACGTCCGGGCTTTTTCAGAATGTACGGAGCGTGCGTGGCATCGAACGGAGTGAGCTTTACCATCAATTCCCATGGGGCAACGAGGTGTACTCTTTTATTGTTCAAGCCACAGGCACCAAAGCCGTATGCGAGGATTCCGTTTCCTGATTCATATAGGATAGGAGATACCTACTCCATGCTTGTTTATGATATAAAGCCGGATGAATTTGAGTATGCATTTTCTTTTGACGGGCCTTATGAGCCGGCAAAGGGACTTCTGTTTAACGAGGAAAATGTCCTTTTAGACCCATATTCCAGAGCGGTCACTGGACAGCGAAAATGGGGAGAAAAGCCTGAGGGAGGCAAGGATTTTGAGTACAGAGCCAGAGTTGTAAAAAGCAGCTTTGACTGGGGCAACATAAAGCAGCTTGAGCAGCCGTTTGAGGACCTTGTGATTTATGAGATACATGTGAGGGGCTATACAAAGGATAAGTCCTCTGGAGTCAGCGCACCGGGCACATTTGCCGGATTGAAGGATAAGATTCCGTATCTTAAGGACCTTGGAATAAATGCAGTGGAGCTCATGCCAATTTTTGAGTTTGATGAGATGGAGAGCGCGAGAGTGGTCGATGGTGTGCAGCTTTACAATTACTGGGGCTACAACACAGTATCATTTTTTGCACCGAATACCAGCTATGCCTTCAACGAGGAGCACAACCACGAGGGAGACGAGCTGAAATCGCTGATAAAGGCTTTAAAGGAAAATGGCATAGAGGTCATTCTTGATGTGGTGTTCAACCATACCGCTGAGGGAAATGAGATGGGACCGTGCTTCTCCTTCAAGGGAATAGACAATAACGTGTACTATATGCTTACACCGGATGCACACTACTACAATTTCAGTGGCTGTGGAAACGTTATGAACTGTAATCATCCTGTTGTGCGCAACTTTATCATAGACTGTCTGAGACACTGGGCTGTTGAGTACAGAGTGGATGGCTTCAGATTTGACCTGGCTTCCATTCTCGGAAGAGACCAAAACGGTGCACCTATGGCCAATCCGCCGATTCTTGAGTCGCTGGCATTCGACCCGGTACTTGGCAAGATGAAGCTCATCGCAGAGGCCTGGGATGCAGGCGGACTGTATCAGGTGGGAAGCTTCCCGTCATGGAACAGATGGGCTGAGTGGAACGGCAGATACAGGGATGACATGAGAAGCTTTTTAAAGGGTGATGACGGTATGGCGGGAAATGCCATCACACGTATCACCGGCTCACGCGACCTTTACAGCCCGGAGAGCAGAGGACACAAGGCATCAGTCAATTTCCTGACCTGTCATGATGGCTTTACACTGTATGACCTTTACTCATACAATGAAAAGCACAATGAGAAAAACGGCTGGAATAACACAGACGGAGACAACAACGGACATAGCTGGAACTGTGGCGCAGAGGGCGAGACAGACGATCCAAATGTAAACGGACTTAGAAGGCGCCTTATAAAGAATGCATTTGCAGCGCTTTTGTGCAGCCGTGGCCCGGCGATGTTTTTTGCGGGCGATGAGTTCTGTAACACCCAGTTTGGAAACAACAACGCGTATTGTCAGGACAATATCATTTCCTGGCTCGACTGGAGCAGGCTTGAGGAATTCAAGGAAATCCATGATTTCGTGCGTCATATGATTCAGTTCAGGAAAGAGCATCCTATACTCAGAAAGATGACAAAGCCTTCATCCTGTCAGTTCCCGGAAATCAGTGTGCACAACGGTACACCGTTCAATGCCTCAACGGATTACAAGACAAAGCTTATCGGCATCATGTATGCCGGAAGAAATGAGGAGGACACGGAGGATGATATTGTATTCTATTGCATGAATGCATATTGGGAGCCGCTTGTGATGCAGCTTCCGGTGCTTCCGAACGGAAAACACTGGCATGTGGACACCAACACCAATGCAGAGTATTTTGACGGAGAGGACTTCACGGAAAAGACAGAGCTTTTGGGTGTCAACACCATAAGAGTTCCTGCGAGAACCACGATAATACTTGTGGCAGAGTAACAATAAAATATGCAGCCCGGAACACATTGTGATATGTGCACCGGGCTGTTTTTCGTTACGGTTTTGGCTTAGACCGTAACATTTCCCCCTTTCATTTTTCAATATATTTTATGTGACATTTGCATCAGCAACCGGTGATGGTTGTGAAGTGATACCGGAAGGCTTTGTATGTATATATCACATAATCAGTTGTGAGTTGGACAAATTTCGTCTGTGAATCCAAGAAAATAATTGGGTGTGACACCAAAAATTGTACTTAGATGGCAAATGACAAAAATGTCAGGCACTCTACGGCCTGTCCTGTAGCCTGAAATAGTTGATTCTGCACAGCACATGATTTCAGAAAGAGCAATGTTGGTCAAGTTGTTGAGCCTCATCAGATAATCAAGCCTGTCAGGCACAGTTGTACTAATGGTTGATAGTTGCTTTTCTTGTAAAAAGACATTAATTTTATTCATAAACAAATTGTAACATAATAATCATAAAAAGCAACAAATATCTGAAAAAATACGAAAAAAATAGAAAACTTAAAATTACAATTTTAAATCCAGCCACCATCAAAAGTGATTATCTGTCCGGTCAGGTAATCAGGTGCAGTGATAACGGAGTAAGCCATATCTGCGACCTCACAGGCTGTGGCAAAGCGTCCGGCAGGGATTTCATCGGCAAGCTCAGCACGTTCTGTCTCATCAAAGCAGCGGTTCATATCGGTATCTATGACACCGCAGGCTATAGCATTTACCGGAATATGCGATGGCGCAAGCTCCTTGCCGAGTGCCTTGGTAAATGCATTTATACCGCCCTTGCAGGCTGAGTATGCCACCTCGCAGGATGCTCCGACATTGCCCCAGACAGAGGAAATCTGTAGTATCCGGCCACATTTATCTGCAACCATATAAGGGATGACGAGCTTTGTAAAGTTGAAAACACCGGTCAGATTTATCGCCACGATATTGTTCCATTCCTCCGGTGTCATGTCGCTCAGCAGCCCGATATGCGATATACCGGCATTGTTAATTAGCACATCTATATGGCCAAAATGGGAAATGGTTTTCGCAACCATATCCTTGGCAAAGAAAAAGTCTCCTACATTTCCGGTGTAGCATAGCACCTCAATTCCGTATGCACAGTGAAGCTCATCAGCCAGAGCCTTTAGCCTGTCAGATGAATTGCGGCAGCAAAGTGAGAGGTTATAGCCACAGGAAGCCAGCTTTTTGGCAATGGCGGCACCGATACCGCGTGAAGCTCCGGTTATTATAGCTGTTTTGTTTATGTGATTTATGTGATTGGTGTGATTGGTGTGATTTGTCTGATTTATGTGATTTATGTGATTTGTGTTATTTATGTGATTTGTGTTATTTGTCTGATTTGTCATGATATTCTCCTGATAATTATATACCGTGGTGCTAAGCCGGTCGCTGCGCTGCCGGGCCGGCTTCATAGTATAAAAAAATAATTACGTGATTAAATTACAGTTCAGTCATGGGTATGATACCTCGCTGTGAGGCTGGGCACAACAGTGTAAATTTTTATCTTATACAGCATAAATCATACCATAAATATATATTATGGGGTAGACAAAATTTATACATTGTGATATTATTTAATAGTTGCAAAACGAATTGCAGACGGCGTGTGGCTCAGTTTGGTAGAGCGCTACGTTCGGGACGTAGAGGTCGCAAGTTCGAATCTTGTCACGCCGATTTATTTATGGATGTATATGAATAGTTATCGACTGTATTATTTTGGAGCACGCGCATAGCGTGTTTTTTTTGTTACTGTTCAGTGTGAAGAGTAACTTTTTTTATATTTTTCTGAAAATTCACTTTTTATGTCTTTTTATTTAGAAAATGCTGGATTTTTCAATTATCATAATGTACAATAGCCATAGGTTGATAGCATAGCAAGCGGGCCTTGTGGAGCTGAAACCGCAAAAATTCGCAAAACAGCACCCAAAATCCCGCCAAAAATCCGGAAAAGAGCAGGAAAAAGTAGCTGAAACCGCTGAAATCCCCCAAACAGCACCCCAAACCCAGCCAAAAATCCGAAAAAGATCAGGAAAAAAGTAGCTGAAACCGCAGAAATTCCACAAACAGCACCCCAAACCAGCCCAAAAAGCCGAAAAAGAGCAGGAAAAAGTAGCTGAAATCCATTAAAATCATAAAACAGCTCCAAACTATAGTCGGTTTATATATTTATATTGTGCTATCAAACAAATGGAGACCATAATCTCCACTTTTGAAGATAAATGACAGTTTTCATTTATCATATTCCCCACAAAAACAATTGAATTACTGTTAGAATCACATACATGGCATCACATGATGCAAAGAGTTAGGAGGAAAATAAAATAAGTTCAATAGATAATAGAATCCAATGGTTGGAAGGTGAGATATTAGAGATTCAGGAAAGACTGGAGACAATCACTGAGGAAGGAACAATTTATCCTACACAAAAAGACGGAAATGTTAAATGGTATGTTTGGAAAAATGGCAGAAGAGAGTATTTATCAAAGAAAAATGATAAAGAAATCAGAAATCTTGTCAATAAAAAATATCTGGAGCTTTATCTGAAGGACACAATAAATGAACTCAGACTACTCGAGACAAACAGGAAGGCCCGGAAAAAATATAAAACCGATTATGCCCAGAAAATGTTGAAGCAAAAACATTATAGAAGTATACTTTTAGCAGTTGATGAGAAGGAAAATGAAAAGTCACAGGTTCCTAACCCTGAAACTCTCAAGTTTTATACTAAAATGGGAATTATAGTGCGGTCAAAATCAGAAGTAATTATTGCGATAGCCTTGTATGATAATAATATCAAGTTTGAGTATGAAAAACCGATTAAAATCTCAGATGTTATTTATTATCCCGATTTTACGGTTGAGAAGAAAAATGGCGACATAATTCTGTGGGAGCATCTTGGCTTGATAGACAATCCTGATTATCGAAACAAAGCTTATCGAAAGATATTGAAATATAACGAAAATGGATATTATCAGGGAAAAAATCTTATATTGACATATGAAACAGCGGAAAGTCCATTGGACCCCATTGACGTTGAGCATGAAATAGAAAAAATGTGCAGGTGATAAAATGCTCAAAAAATTACGAAGAAAAATTATAGCCATAGCAATGTTATGAGTTTCAATTGTTCTTATTGCAATTGTAGGCACGATAAACATCGCAAACTATATAAGTACAAACGAGGCGTTGGATGCACGTCTTAAGCTGATTGCCGGAAACGGAGGAACATTCCCGGATCTTTTAGAATAGAAAACATGGGAGTGGAAGGCAATAAAACCGACAGTATAAATGCTGAAAACACAAACACCGGTACAGAAAGCACAAACACCGGCACAGAAAACACAAACACCGGCACAGAAAGCACAAGCACCGATACAGAAAACGCAAACACAGACAAATTCGGCAATACAGCAGATGAAAGTACAAATAAAAGGACTCCCACGCTCAAAGAGCCACCATCCGGCAGAACGGATTTACAGCCACCGGATGATATGAATCAGGCTGACTTAAATGAGAACGACATAAATGAGAATGACCTAAAACGCCATGGCATCTCGCCGGAGAGTCAGTTTGATACCAGATACTTTACTGTCACAATAAACAGCAAGGGCGATGTGGAAAATATTGACACAAGTAAAATAGCATCTGTTTCGTCAGAGAATGCAGCACAATACGCGAAAAAGCTTTGGAAATCAGGAAAAAAGGGTGATGGCAAAAATGGATTTTCAGAAAGTTTTAAATACCTGACAGTAGGTGATGGTGGCTCTACAATGTATATTTTTCTGAGTTGTCAGCGAGAACTTTCAACAATAAGAACATATGTATTAGCCAGTGTTGGAATCAGTGTGTTCGGACTTGCAGTTGTATTTGTTATGATATACTTCTTCTCGGGAAAAATACTAAAGCCTGTATTGGAAAGCTATGAAAAGCAGAAGCGGTTCATAACTGATGCCAGCCATGAAATAAAAACTCCACTTACCATAATAGATGCAAATACAGAGGTCATCGAGATGATGGAGGGAGAGAATGAATGGACAAGCAGCACCAGAAAACAGGTGGCACGCTTGACCTCGCTCACGGAAAAGCTTGTATTTTTGTCGAGAATGGATGAGGAAGCAACAAAGCTTGAGATGCTGGAATTTTCATTATCTGACGCAATACTTGATACTGCAGAACCGTTTAAAGCGATAGCTCGGACAAAAGGGAAAAAGCTCACAATAGATGTGATAGATGGAATACTGTATACAGGAGATGAGAAGACTATCAGACAGCTTGTATCAATTTTGCTTGATAATGCAATGAAGTATTCAGGATGCAGCAGCGCAAGCCGCGAAAAGGGTAATATCAATAAAAAGAATCTTAATAAGACAAATTTTAATAAAACGTATCTAAATAAAACAACCCAAACACAAAACGATTGTGTTACCACCACCGGAGATACGGCACCGGAAATAGAACTGACGATGAGACCATCCGGTAAAACCCGAATAATTACAGTGCGGAACACTGTAGACGAGACTGCAAACATAAAAAAAGGCAGACAGGACATGCTATTTGAGCGCTTCTACCGCACTGATACTTCACACAACTCAAAAACAGGAGGCTTTGGAATAGGTTTATCAGCAGCCTATGCTATAGTAAAGGCACACAAAGGAAAAATAACTGCAGAAAGTAAAGATGGCAGGTCTATTAAATTTACAATCGTATTGTAAATTAAAAATATTTTTTTACATGCATTTTACACACTAATGATTTTGCATTTTACATTTCCCCATTACTATATCAGTTGTAACAAACAAAGAAATAAATTCAAGAAAGTAATGAAAGAGGAAATTAAAATGAAAAATCGTATGAAAAAACTTTTAGTTTTAGCAACTGCTGCAACAATGATGACAGCAGCATTTACAGGATGTGGCTCAAGCTCAGACGGAGCAGACAACAATGCAGATACAAGCGCAGATAAGAGCGCAGATGAAGGCACATCAAATGAGAACTTAAGCGGTTCACTTTCACTTGCAGGAAGTACTTCAATGGAGAAGCTTTGTGAGGCGCTCAAGGAGTCATTCATGGAGAAAAACCCTGGAGTAACAGTAACAGTTGAGTATACAGGTTCTGGTTCAGGAATCGAGTCAGTAACAGCAGGAAGCGTAGATATCGGAGATTCATCAAGAGCACTTACAGATGATGAGAAAGCAAACGGCGTTGAGGAAAACATCGTAGCAATCGACGGAATCGCAGTAATCACAGACAAGGACAACTCAGTAACAGAGCTTACATCAGATGACTTAAAGAAAATCTACACAGGTGAGATTTCAAACTGGAAAGACCTTGGTGGAAAAGATGAGGCAATCGTAGCAATCGGCCGTGAGGCAGCTTCTGGTACAAGAGGAGCCTTCGAGGAGCTTCTTGATGTAAAGGATCAGTGCAAATATGCACAGGAGCTTGACTCAACAGGAGCAGTTCTTGCAAAGGTAGGCTCAACACCGGGAGCAATCGGATATGTTTCACTTGACGTGCTTGACGATACAGTAACAGCAATGAAAATTGACGGAGTAGAGGCAACAGAGGAAAACATTGTAGCAGGCAAATATCTCCTTTCTCGTCCATTCGTAATGGCTACAAAGGGCAAGATTGACGAGCAGAACGATATTGTTAAAGCTTGGTTTGACTATGTAAACTCAGATGAGGGACAGGCAGTTATCAAGAAGGTAGGTCTTATCCTCCCGCAGTAGAAATTATCGGGCATATTAATGATACGAAATACAGACATCGATGCGAGACATCACTAGTAAGTATAAGTATAAAAATAATACAAAATACAGACATCGATATTAGACATCAGTATTAATACATATCGACAAGATACAGGGTTTCCTCAGGAAATGGCAGGTTTCCTGGGGAACTTTTTGAAACAAGGAGTATCAAATGAAACATAAATCCATAGTAGAGAATGTTGCCAAAATAATATTCACGGTATGTGCGGTTGTGGCAATATTCGCAGTATTATCAATAACAATTTATATGTTCCTTAAGGGGGCACCGGCGTTTTTAAAGGTCGGAGTGTTAAACCTCTTATTCGGAACAAAATGGGCGCCGACAGCGGCAGACCCAAGCTACGGAATATTGTACATAATCCTCACATCCATCATAGGAACAGCAGTATCTATACTCATAGGAGTACCGATTGCTCTTCTTACGGCAGTATTTCTTACTGAGGTGTCAAACAAAAAGCTCTCAGCGGTAGTGCAGCCGGCAGTAGAGCTGCTTGCAGCCATTCCATCAGTAATCTATGGACTTTTAGGACTTATGATACTTAATCCGGTATTATACAAGCTGGAGAAACATATTTTTGCAAACTCAGCAACACATCAGTTTACCGGCGGATCAAATCTGCTTGCAGCAATCATAGTGCTTGCAATCATGATTCTTCCTACGGTAATCAACATGAGCGTATCATCAATACAGGCAGTACCGCAGCAGATGAGAGCGGCATCCCTTGCTCTTGGAGCAACAAAGATACAGACAATATTTAAAGTGACGGTTCCTGCGGCAAAGTCAGGAATCATGACAGGAATTGTGCTCGGAATAGGTCGTGCGCTCGGAGAAGCGATGGCTATCAACATGGTAGCCGGTGGAACGGTAAGCTTTCCACTTCCGTTCAACTCAGTGCGTTTCCTTACCACACAGCTCGTCAGCGAGATGGGATACGCCAGCGGACTTCACAGACAGGTGCTTTTCTCAGTAGGTCTTGTGCTTTTTGTGTTTATCATGATAATCAACCTCACCCTTATGAAACTCAAAAAGAAAGGAGCTGTGGAAAATGACTAGTATAAATGGAAAACGCCGCAGAATAGGCGATGATGTAGTATATTTTTTCATATATCTGTGTGCAGCATTATCGGTAGTGCTGCTTGCGGGAATCATCATATATGTATTTGTCAGGGGAATCGGCCAGGTAAACTGGCAGTTTCTGACCAGCGAGACATCTGTATTAAGAGGTACCGTCGGAATAGCGGGCAACCTGCTCAATACACTTTACATCATAATTATCACCATGCTCATAGCAACTCCTGTCGGAGTGGGAGCAGCCGTGTACTTGAATGAGTATGCAAAGCCGGGTAAGCTCGTATCCACAATAGAGTTTGCCACAGAGACACTTGCGGGAATACCGTCAATCATCTTCGGTCTCTTCGGAATGATGTTTTTCGGACAGACAATTGGCTTTGGCTACAGTATCCTGACAGGTTCACTGACACTGACACTCATGGTGCTACCTCTCATTACCAGAAATACACAGGAGGCGCTTAAAACTGTACCGGACAGCTACAGACACGGAGCAGTCGGACTTGGAGCCGGAAAATGGCACACCATCCGCACCATCCTGCTGCCGTCAGCCATGCCGGGAATCATCACAGGTGTTATCCTTGCAATCGGCCGAATAGTAGGTGAGTCAGCAGCACTCCTCTTTACGGCAGGAAGTGCAGGAATGCTTCCAAAGGTTGCCAGCGGATATTTCTCAAAGATAATGCAGTCAGGTGGAACACTTACCATCAAGCTCTATCTTGCAGCGACAAGTGAAGGAAAATTCGACCAGGCATTTGGAATTGCGGTTGTGCTTCTCGTAATCGTATTCTTAATCAACATCCTGACAAAGGTGCTGGCAAATAAATTTCAGGCGAAATAGTTAATAAAATAATTCATATATAATAAACTAAGGCATAAGGAGCATCGATTTCGGTCGGGGCTTCTTTTTTTGACTTTTTTCAAAAAATTAAATTTCATGGAACCAAAACATACCTTATACTGTCTAATATATGTAAACAGTTTACGGAAGGGAAAAGCATATGCAACTTATAACAAAGGAGGAACTTGCGGAGCTGATCTTTGAAAATAAAGAGGGTATGTACAGACTGGCATATACGATAGTGGAAAATGATGCGGATGCACAGGATGCTGTCGGGGATGCGATAGTAAAGACTTTCGGAAATATTCAGAGGCTCAGAAAGAAAACAAGTGCAAAATCATGGCTGATGCAGATATTGGTAAATTCAGCACATGATATTGTGCGAAAAAGAAGCAAGTGGAAAATAGTAGAAAAACAATTGGAAGATACCGCTGTCACAGAGGCGTTTGAGTCTGATGAGATGTTACCGATAGTAATGGAATTGAAGGAAGAATTCAGAGAGGTAATAATTTTATATTATTATGAAGAGTTTTCTGTCGGGGAAATTTCAAAAATGTTAAAAATTCCTACAGGAACAGTAAAATCCAGACTGGCAAGAGGGCGGGATAAGCTCTCAACAATACTATAAGTAAACGGAGAGTGCAATGAAAGATATAAGCAATAGTGTTGATGATAAATTAAAAATTTATGCGTCATCTCAAAAAGTAAATATTCCTGACAGCTATAACCTGATGGTTGAGAATTGTGTAGACCGGTGCTTGAAAGAAAATGTACCAGCGAAATATAAGATTCACAAAACAGTGGCTGTAGCGGTTGTGGCAGCAATAGTGCTGGCTGGGACAGGCGGTGTATATGCTGCAAAAAATTATATTTTTGACATAATGAATTCCATATCTGATACAGAAAAAGAAAACTATGTAAGTCAGGTCAACAAAGCGGCTGTGGATGCGGATTCTTATTCGCGAGAGCTGACAGATGATGAAATTAACCGATTTAAGGAATTACAGAGAGACTATGAAAATAGTGGAAAATTCCCCAAAAATAAATTAAAAAGTATTGATTCACCGGATAAGGCAGATTCAGATAAGGTGTGTTTTGAAGAAAACACCAGTACATTTTATCTGCCGGAAAAACTTACGGATGAGGATATTCTTGAGATAATAGATTTCTGTTATTCAAGGGATTACAGCTTATCACAGGATAATAAAAATGAGCTGTCTAAACAGAATGTTGAAGAAAACATAAGCGAACAGGATGCTGTGAATATAGCAAAGGAAACAGTGGCAAGAGTATATGGAATAGATATACATAATGTGGATGTCGATGTTGAGCATGATATGAGTAACGGAAGTGACGGAACATTTTCAAGTGAATATGTATATATCACAGATAAAAGCAGTGGCATAGAGTATTCAGCAGCAGTGGATATGCAGAGTGTGACAGTTTATTATGTGGAGAAAAATTTGGCGGAGTATTCTTCGTCGTCAGAACTTGAAAATAAGCCGCTTTATGAACAAAAAGCTGTAGAGGCAGAAAATATTGCCGAGAAGTTCATGAATTATAATGAAGGCTGGAGCAAAAAAGAAATAGAATATGCCATAAACTCAGAGAAAATGCTAAGGAAGGGCATTATAGATTTCTACTTTACAACAAAGGATGGAAACGTTTGTAAAGTAAGTTATAGCCAGTCAGAGGATACATTTTACAGCATTTGTGTAATAGATGAAAAAGTATGCGAAGCGATGAGAGCGAGTTATGAAGAGGCATCACAGGAGCAGGGAAATGCTGTCATAAAAACAATAATAAAATAATTTACAAAGGAGAAATGAAAAAATGAAGAAAGTATTATGTATGTTAATAATGACAATTGCAATTGGAATTATGGGAGGAGGAACTAGAACATATGCAGATGAGATTAAAGACAATTCTGAGATAGAAGAGCAGTATTTTGAAATATTAGCATATGATGCCGAAAATAATAGGAGCTTAGCTGTATTAAGTACTCATAATGCTAATGCTGAGGTAGCAGGAAATGGAGTAAGACTTAGAAATAATCCAAATACTAATTCTAAAATTTTAGAGTTAATGTATTCAGGTGAATTGGTGTGGATTGATTGGAGTAAATATGGAAAAGGAGGTTTGGAGTGGTTTTATGTACAAAGATTAAAAACTGGAACATATGGCTGGGTAAATAAAGAGTATATTGCTCAATGGGATTAGTAAGAGATTGAAATTATAAGGTGATTATAGGTGAAATTAAAAAGCATACGATAGAAGAAAAGTAATAACAAGTGTGTTAGTTGGAACAATTATTCTAGCACAATAATTCCGTATGTTAATGAAAAATAATCTATGATTTGGGGTATGGAAAGTTTTAGTAAATTATAGATTAGAAAGGTTGGTTGATATGAGTGAAATACAATTGATGCATTATAAACAGAAAACTCCGGAAGAAACGGTCCAATTTCTTCAAGATATTTTAAAAAATATGAAGGTTGAAGTAACTGAAACATGGCAGGAAAGAAGTTCCATCGGAACATATGCTCTTCGCTTAGATTTTAGGGGAACTAAAATAGGAGCTAATGGTAAAGGCGTTTCTAAAGCTTACGCTAAAGCCAGCGCTTATGCGGAGTTTTTTGAGCGTTATCAGAATGATATATTGGGACCAAGAGTGTTTTTTGGAAGTAAATTTCCCTTTTTTATGTCTCCTGATGAAAAAATACTTTCATCAGCTGAGATTGTTCAAAACGCTAATTCATTTACCTCTTTATATTTTTCTCAGAGGGGACTTAGTGGAGTTTCTGATGAGGAGAAAGCGAAAGCGTTTTATGATGTCCAAAAGGTTGATTATCATATTTATGGATTAGAAGATAAATATATTACGTTACCTTTCTATAGCATAAAAGAAAAGAAAGTTGTATATTTGCCGAAGTCAACCTATACACCATTTTATGGCTCAAACGGTATGTGTGCTGGAAATTCACCAGAAGAGGCCCTTGTTCAAGGGTTGTCTGAGATAATTGAAAGAGTTGTTCAAAGAAGAATATTTACTGAAAAGCCAGCGCTTCCAGATGTTCCAGAAGAATATATTCAGCAGTTCCCATATGTTTATGAGATTATTCAAAAACTTAAGGAACAAGAGAAAGAAGGCTATTATTATTTTATCAAGGATTGTTCGTTTGGTGGTCAGTATCCAGTTGCAGCATTAATTGTTTATGAAAAGAATACGGGAAAATACGGAATAAAGCTTGGCTGTCATCCAGATTTTGGGGTAGCAATAGAGAGAACGTTAACAGAAGCGACTCAAGGACAAGATTTGGCAGAGTATTCAAAAAGAAGTTCTGTTGACTTTACCAATAACCATGTTGATGAATGGAAAAATATATATAACAGCTATAAATTTGGTATGGGTCAGTATCCATATCAGTTATTTAGCAAGAATCCGACATATGCTTTTACACCAGTTGAAGATGTATCTGGTATGGATAACTGGGAAATTTTACATAGATGGATTGGAAAAATCACTAATGCTGGATATGATGTTATGATAAGAGATGTTTCATATTTGGGTTTCCCTAGTTTTCATATTATTATTCCAGGTTTATCTGAGATGGTATATCCTAGCGATCTGCAATTCAGGGCAACAAATACACGGTACTATGTGTCAAATATTCTACGCGATTGCCCAGAAAAAATTAATGCAAAAAATAGTAAGTTGTTCATATCAACAATGGAATATTTCCTTGGTAATGCGTATGAAAATACAATGGAATCATACTATGGTGTAGTTAATACTGAAGATGTACCTTGCGAGAAAATATATTGTGGATGTGCTTATTTTATCGCGATGAATTATGTGCTTAGAGGTGAATATAGTAAAGCTTCAGAAAAGATGGACTATATTATGTATATGGCAGATGAAGGTATTTCTAAGGACTTAATTAATAAGAGTGAGTTTTCGTTCTTGCAGGCGGTTAAATATTATGTATCTGCCATGGCATCTATTGACAATCATGAGATTGTAATGGAATATCTGCGAACTTTATTTGATGAATATATTTGTAACAGGGTAGATGATATTTTTATTGATCAGAGGAACGTTATTATTAAGCAGTATCCATGTTTGACTAAAAATAGTATTACGAATCGTGAAAAGTATTCAGGATTATATGAATCCATTTCTCAATATACATATGCATTACGTACACGACAGATGGCAGATATTATTGAACAAAGCGAATTATCAAAATTTGTTGACTAATCGCATTTAGCTTTTAATCTACTTTGGCACTAACCCTTGAAAAAAAGGGATAATGTAATATTATATAGAAAGGAGCTTTAATATGGAAAAGTATGGACTTCTTGAGGAACATGAAATGGACAGTATTATTGCTGATAGCAATGAAAAGACTGTAGCTTCCGATGTTGCCTCATCCGCAACTGCTGGTGCAGCAGCAGCTGGTTGTGCTGTAGCTGCTTCATTTGCAGCATAGCTCTATTATGTATGGGACAGAGCTGTCCTTAAAACAAGGAGGATGGTGCTAATATTTTAGTACTGTCCTTTTCTTGATAATGTGAGGAATAATTTATGCAGGTAATTCAAATAAAAGATGTTTGTAAAGCATTTGACCAGCGACAAGTTTTAAATAATATTTCTTTAAGTGTTGAAGAGGGGGAAATTTTTGGCTTGCTTGGACCTTCGGGAGCTGGAAAGACAACTTTAATAAAAATGCTTATTGGTCTACTTTCGGCAACATCAGGAAATATTGCTATATTGGGGAAAGAATTAGATAAAAAAATTGATGAAAGTTTCCCATCATTTGGCATGGTTTTAGACAATGACGGGCTATATGATAGATTAAATTGTTATGATAATCTAGAACTGTATGCTAGAATTTATTCAATTAGTAATCGAAAAAAAGTAATCAATGATTTATTAGAAAAAGTTGGTCTGATAGAAAGTTCAAAAAAAAGTGTTTCTAATCTTTCTAAGGGAATGCGTCAAAGATTGTCATTTGCCAGAGCTATTTTACATTCTCCTAAAATAGTATTTTTAGATGAACCTACCAGTGGTCTGGATCCAGCTACTACATTGCAAATTCATTCGATGATGAAAACGTTAAAAGAAAGTGGAACTACAATTTTTTTAACAACACATAATATGAATGAGGCTCAAAAGATGTGTGATCATCTTGCTCTTCTGAACGAAGGAAATATAGTTGAAGAAGGTACACCAGAGGACATCTGCTTACATCATAGAAAAAAATGCGAAGTTAATATTGAGATGACCAATGGTGAAAAATATATGGTAGATTCACACGATCTGCTTACAGTATTACAAACTGTACTTGATACTAATAATAAAATACGCAGTATCCATTCAAATGAACCGAATTTGGAAGAAGTATTTATTGAACTGACAGGGAGAGATTTAAGATGAAAACAATTAACCACATTTGTGCTATCTTCATTAAACAAATTAAGGATTCATTGAAAAATAGACTTGTACTTGTGGTATTTTTTATGTTTCCGATATTAGCACTTGTATTTAAAGAAATAGTATCTGAAGTAGAGCTGGACTTTATTTTGCCATCATTTATGACGATGAATACTGTAATGGTACCTATTATATTTATGTCAAGTATTGTTTCTGAGGAAAAAGAAAAGAAAACACTTAGGATGCTGATAATGTCAAACGTTAAAGCATGGGAATATTTAATAGGTGTAGGATTCTGCGTTTTTCTTCTGGCTTTGATTAGTAATTGTGTTTTTCTATTTATTATTCCGTTTAATGCAAAGGAAATAGTGACTTTTATCGTTTCGTCAATAATTGGCATTATTCTATCTTTGTTAATTGGTTCTATTCTTGCAATTTTGTCAAAAAATCAAATGAGTGTTGGACCTATTACAGCACCTGTTTCTATGATAATTGGTTTGCTGCCGATGTTCTCAGCTATGAACAGCGAACTTGAAAAAATTGCTAAAGGCATTTATTCCTATTATGTCAGACAGATGTTTGTCACCTGGGAGTTAGAGAACAGTGTAAATAGCTGGTTAATACTATTAATAAATTTCTTGGTTTTGTCTTTGGTATTTGCTATATTTTATAGAATTAAAGGATTGAACAATGAGTAAAATTTTTAGTCGATACGAACACTATAAAACGCCATTTGGAGAAATGATTTTTGACAGGCAAACGCATTCTTTGCTAAATAAGGAAACACACGAGGTAAATTCCAACGAAATAAAGACATCGCCTAATGATGTATTATTTGCAATATTTCCGAATCAAATTCTCTCACATATACATCTACCTTCTTGGCTTATTACTGTTTCGATTATATCGTCATTCATTTTATTTATAGTATTGGCGGTTTTGTTTCCTAAATGGATCTATCCTTTTCAAAAAAAAGACTTTTGGCCTGTAATATTTATTGAATTACCTATTTTGATTGTATCAATTTTATTACATGAATTATCGCATGCCGTTATTGCTACTGGTTACGGAGGATTCGTTGCAGAAATTGGAATTAGAAAAATAAAATATGGATTTAAATATTATACAAGAGTGTTTTGGGGGAATGTGCCTATAAATAATAAAATATGTTTTTTGCTCGGCGGTATTGCAATGAATATGTGGTTGTCTTCGTTTGGGTGTTTTATAGTATATAGATATAAATTGGTATGTGGCTTTTTTGTTTATATTACAAATGTTTTACTGGTAATGCTGAATATTATACCACAAAAAAAGTTGAATTCGGATGGGTATCAAATAGTTGTTCAATTACAGAAATATAAAAAAAATAATCTTAATATCTTTAGGAAAAAATAAAAAAGAAATTAAAAATTTTATTGACTCTAGAAGTAAACATAGTAGTATATATTTTAAGGTGAGTCCTTCCACAAAATGGAAGTTGTAAAAGCTGTGAAATTGATTAAGATGTTTTCAAATCTTATAAATATTATTTGATAAGTACAATAAAAGCGTATTATATTAGCTATAGAATGGAGAAAACTTTTATATGGTCGTAACAAAGCCATAAAACTTGTTCCAGTAGTCGGGATGGAGACCGAAAAACTATTCCAAATGATAGACGTTTTATAAATTGTATTTGCCGGGTTAATCAGTTATACTATATGCAGATAGTATAACTGATTTTTTCGGAGGCATTTATGGCAATGGTAAAGAAAACACCGGTAGGGATTGAAAATTTTAGAGATATCAGAAAACAGGGATTTTACTATATAGATAAGACAGGGCTTATAGAACAGGTCTTACTAAATTGGGGCAAAGTCAATTTATTTACCCGTCCTCGTCGTTTTGGTAAGACACTAAATATGAGCATGTTGAAGAGTTTTTTGAGATCGGCACGGATGCATCACTGTTTGACAGATTATATATTTCCAAAAATAAAGAACTGTGTGAAGAATATATGGGAAAATACCCTGTAATCTGCCTTACACTTAAAGGCGTAGATGGATTATGCTTTGAAGATGCCAAATACAGATTAACCGAGTTAATAGGTCTGGAAGCGGAAAGATTTGATTTCTTAGCTCAAAGCGAAAGACTCTCAGAAAATGAAATCAGACGATATAAATCAATAATTGCATTGCATAACGGAATGAATACAATGGATGAAAACCAGCTTATATCGAGCGTACATGTTTTATCACAGTTGTTATATAAGCATTTTGGATAGAAGGTTATAATACTTATTGATGAATATGATGTTCCTCTGGATAAGGCTTTTTTGAATGGATATTATAAAGAAACGGTTTCATTAATCAGGGGGATGTTCGGTCAAGCATTAAAGTCAAATGATAGTTTACAGTTTGCTATTTTAACAGGATGTCTGCGTGTCTCTAAAGAAAGCATTTTTACAGGACTTAATAACTTTAAACACCACTTTACAACTTTTTTCATAAAAAAGAAATCGTACAGGGCTTTCTGATGTATAATGAGTTTGCACAAAAACATTACAAAGGAAAGTGACCCTGTACGACAAAGACATTATATAACGAAAACTCATTAATTGGTAGACTTCATAAATATTTTTTAGCATATTTTGAAACTTTTTCTGTTCCTACGGCAGAAACATTATTTTTACTGGTACTTTCAATACTCGCATTAGAATCAGCTCATTCAATAAGATTCCTGTACCAGCATTTCCTTGCCGGGATAACAGAAAAATCCCTAAATACTTTTTATCATGCCTGCTCTTATGCCAAAGCTGATTATTCAAGATTTATGAATGTAACTGCCAAAATAGCACTGCACCTTATTTCGGAACAGCTTAAATCACAGCCGGTGTTTCTTTGCATTGATGATACAATGATCTCCAAATTTGGTACAAAATTTGAAAATGCATCAAAGTTGTTTGATCATGCAGCGCATAATGGCTGTAATTATCTTAATGGACACTGTTTTGTAAGTCTGATGTTATGTGTGCCCGTGTGGAATCATGATAAAATATCATATCTTGCGGTGCCGCTAGGATACCGCATGTGGCAGAAAAAAGAATCAAAACTTGAGCTTGCTGCATCCATGGTGCGTCAGGTAATGCCTGAATTTTCTGCTCAGAAAAATGTTATCATACTTTGTGACAGCTGGTATACAAAGCAGAATCTTGTATCCATTGTTGAAGAGTATCCAAACCTTGATCTCATTGGAAATGCCAGAGCAGATTCTGTTATTTATGATCTTGCTCCTGCACCAACTGGAAGGAAAGGCAGACCGGCAAAACACGGAAAACGTTTATCAGCAGATGATGATTCCACACTGTCAGATGAAAAAATCAATGGCTATTATATTGGTGTAAGACGCATACTGACTAATTTGTTTGGCTCAAGTGAGGTTCTAGCTTATGTTACCACATCTGATAAAGATTCCGGCACCAGAAGACTCTTTTTCAGCACCATATTTCCAGAACAGCTGCAGATTTTCTGCACAGAACTCCTGCTTAGGAATGTCGCATAGAAAAGCTGTACAATGATCTGCACCATTGTAGAGACAACACTCATTCCCACTATGATAACATCCGCAAATGGGATCACTATAGCCACTATAGCAACAACTACATTTAATAAAAATACAATCCATGTGCTTTTTCCAAGGCTTGCGATATCGCTGTGTACACGGCTTCCGACCACATCACTTACAGACGTACACACCTGATAAGTTACCATAAATGTAAGAACGGCTGCTGCAACAGAAAACAGCATCGCAAAAAGAACGTTAAATGATGTAAGACTCGATATTATATTGCATACAAGTGAGATGATACTGAGCACAAACGCATTGGCACATCCGTTTGTGTCTTTTCCGTCATTATAAAGTCCTACCAGATAAATGATTGATAGGACAACCGAGGCAACAGTTGCCAGCAGATTGATGATCGGAATGACAGACAGCACGCTGCATATGATAAAGGCAGACCTGTGCAATAAACATTTTTCGCAGTCCTTCGGACGCATTTCCATAAGTATTCATGGTGAAAACTCCTTTTCTTAATGATATGAGGGTCAAAATGTATTTTGCCCCTCATGATTAATCAGATATACCCTTTAATCATAATATAAATATATCAGTAACCCGGATAGAAGTAAATCCCAAGTTAAAGTTATATTTCTTAAACAAATCTTAATATGTTACATAATTGGATTTTAATGTTACAATTGATACAATAAGAGCAACATAAAACTTCCGGAGGCAATTATGTATAAAGTATTAGTATGTGATGATGAGAAAGACATTGTATCGGCAATCAGCATTTATTTAACCAGCGATGGCTACGAGGTAATCCCGGCGCGAAACGGGCTGGAGGCGCTCGATATAGTAAAACACAATGATGTGCATCTTGTCCTGATGGACATCATGATGCCTGTCATGGACGGCATAGAGGCGATGGTGGAAATCAGAAAAATCTCTAATGTGCCGGTCATACTGCTCACTGCCAAAAGTGAGGACACTGACAAGGTACTCGGGCTCACGGTCGGAGCAGACGACTATGTGACGAAACCGTTTAACCCGGTAGAGTTGCAGGCAAGGGTGAAGTCACAGATCAGGAGATACATGCTTCTTGGCGCAGGCAATACAAGCGCAGGAAAGCTGGTAATCGGCGGCATTGAGCTGGATGATAAATCAAAGACAGTGACAGTTGATGGCGAGGCAGCAAATCTCACACGTACAGAGTACGATATTTTGAAGCTTCTCATGGAGCATCCGGGCGAGGTGTATTCGCCGAATCAGATATATGCAAAGGTCTGGAAGGATGAGCCGTATGGGACAGAAAACACGGTGGCGGTACATATTCGTCATCTCAGAGAAAAGGTTGAGATAAATCCGGCTGAGCCAAGGTACTTAAAGGTCATCTGGGGTCGCGGATACAAAATTGACGCTGAATAGGTGCATGCTTGATAAAGTTTGTCAGGTGAAGCACTATAAAATGGAAGGTGAATGATATGAAAAAAATATCAAGAAATCTGTGGCTTAAGCTGGCGGCATTTATAGTATGCTCGGTCATGGCGGCAGGGCTTGTTGTAACAACGTTAGTTGCAGTGTATACAAACAATTATGAAAGTACAGCACAGCTAAGGGATGAAATTCATGCGAATATTGCAGGAGCCTATAGCAGACAGATGGTGTACAATTATGAATCCGGTGATGACAATGCATTTTCGCAGATGATGGATGATACCAATCTGCAGGCCGCAGTGGTAAAGAGTAATGAAACATCAGAGGACAAGGTAGATGTAAAATCTGATGCAGCAAAGGTGTATTCAAGTGTGGATGAAATATCAAATCCGGATTATATTTTTAGCTACAAGGCAAAGAACTTAAAGTGGAACAGGCTATCATATCTGTGGGATGCAATGAGCGGCAGCTATGAAGAGTCAGACGATGCATCAAACAATATGAACAGTGAGAGAATCAGCTCAATCATGTATTCCAAGACAAATGGGCTCTTTTATCTGTGCCTGAATGATGGTACCGCTTATGTCATTCCAAAGGTGAGGGTGATGACAGGCTCTAACGATAACAGCTCGCTTGGCTTATATAAGGTAGTTGAGAAAACCGATGAGAATGGAAATAATTACTTTGCCTACGAGGAGATGTTTACAGGCCAGTCACTCGATATTACAGGCTTTGCCGAGTGGAAAAATGTAAAGTGCTATGATGAAAAAGGAAATCATATAAAGTGTGGCATGAATCTGAGTGATGACGGCGATTCGCGCTTTGATAGTGACGGCTCTTACTACGATTATGATGAGGATATTTATTATGACAGCTACGAAATCATAAAAGTGGTGGAGCAGGTGAATGAGAGCTATGAGCTTTTACCGGATACCTTTAATATATCGGATACCGGAATTGTGTACTATCCATACACCCAAACGGAAGATAAGCCTGAGTACTATTATGTGTATGCAAAGCTTCCGCAGCAGCTTCAGGAAAAGGGCGATTACTTCAATCAGGCAGACAGCTTACTTGACGTCATGGAATTTACAGAGGCTCATTTGAGTGTATTGTTTGTCATATTTATACTTGGTTTTGTGATTACAGCGGGGTATCTGCTGACAGTTGCCGGAAAATGCGAAGATTCGGAAGAAATTAAATTACGATTATATGACAGGCTGCCGTATGAGGTGATGCTTGGAGTGACAATGCTGGCAGACTTTATGGTATTTCCGGCAGGCTTTTTACTTATAAAGCAGCTTCCGGTGGTGGCACTCATTTGTCTGGCGGCAACCATGGTTTCGCTTGAAGCAATCCTGACAACATACGTAAGAATCAGGGCACATGAGTTCTGGAAGCATACATTGTGCTACTATGTTGTTAGATTTTTCTTAAAGCCTGTCAAAAAGCTATGCAGGATGGTATTTGCTCCAATCAGATACGGCTTTTCATGGATAGAAAGAAATGTACCGCTGTTTTTGATCAGTATGCTGGCATTCGGCCTTTTATGTCTGCTTGAGCTTATAGGCTTTGGCTTCATTGTAAAGCTTATAGAGCTTGTGCTGCTTATCGCATTTATCATGCAGTATGACAGGATAAGATGCGCCGCAAAGGCTATAGCAAACGGTGATTTTTCACAGCCGGTTGATACGTCAAGACTCATGCTGTTTTTCAGAAAGCATGGAGAGGATTTGAACAATGTGAGCAATGGAATAGAGGCCGCGGTATCTGAAAAAATGAAGAGCGAGCGCTTCAGGACGGAGCTCATCACAAATGTGTCGCATGATATCAAGACACCGCTCACCTCGATTATCAATTATGTGGACCTGTTGCAGAAGGAGGACATAGATAACGAGAAGGTACGCGAATATCTTGACGTTCTCGACAGACAGTCATCACGTCTGAAAAAATTAATTCAGGATTTACTTGAGGCTTCAAAGGCATCTACCGGCAGCATAAATGTAGAACTTGAGGAACTGGATGCGGCTGTTATGCTGTCGCAGGTAGCCGGAGAATACAAAGAAAAATTCGAGAAAAATAATCTTGATTTAATTATCAAAAATGACGTTACGCCTGTCATGATTCAGGCAGACGGACGACATCTGTGGAGAGTGTTTGATAACCTGATGAACAACATCAACAAATACGCCCAGCCGGGTACGAGAGTGTATATTGACATCATTCCAAAGGACAGCGGAGCCATCATAACCTTCAAGAATGTATCAGCTACACCGCTTAATATTTCAAGCGATGAGCTTAAGGAGCGTTTTGTCAGAGGAGACAGCTCACGAAATACCGAGGGCAGCGGACTTGGACTGTCTATTGCAGAAAGTCTCATGAAGCTTATGAATGGGACTTTGGAGCTGACTGTGGATGGCGATCTATTTAAGGTGACTCTGGAGTTTTAGGCTTTTTAAAACAATATTATGATACCTATTGACCGTCTAATCATATTATATATTGAACTTATAAGACATAAGAAACAATAAAAGCCGGGGCAGATGCCCCGGCTTAAAAAATTATTTTTCGCATTCTTTTACAAAATCAACTACTTCCATATTCTTTTTCATTATATTATCGTCTTTTTCCATTTCACTAATTGTCATCCAATAATAGTGTCGGGAGTTAATAGAAAAGTCGTTTTTATTCATTATTTTTGGAATATTTTTAAATTCTACTTCGTACAGCCTATGGTTATACACTCTGTTTTCGTTATGGCTTACGGAATATTTTTCCTGTACTCTGGATGATATATATTTGCATTTGATTTCTTTTTTGGGTATACATAAGTCATTTGATAAATTACTGATGATAAAGGCTTCATTGTCTTTATCTGCGGTTTTTAAATTGGGAAACAGCTTACAGTCCCATCTTTCATCATAATATGTAAGATATTTGGTTTTTATGCCGGGGGCACTGTTTTTGATTATAATTAATGAATGATTATGCTGTATCATGTCCAATCCTTCTATATCTCTCAATAAGTCTGTGTGAGTGTAATTATTGTTTTTGAAATCAATAATATCATATATTATTTTTATCATGTAAACAATTCCGATAACACAAAATATAGCTTTAAATACAATTCCCGGGATGATCCATATGGTTTCATAGTTTGCTGTCCATACTGATATTAAGAAAGATATACCTGCTATAATTGTATCTATTGTTATCTTTTTGCCTATAAAATCGCGCTTTTTTTCAAGTAAAAGCTCCAATTGTTCCCTACTAATTAAAATTTTCATAACCCCTCCGGATAATAGTGTTGAAACACATGATATATAATTATAAATGATGAAAAATGATATGGCAATAAAAATATAAATAGAAAACAAGAAGGAATGCTATTACAAATTATAATAACATTCCTGAATAATCATATCATCTCCAAAAACCTCTCATGAATCCGTGTATCATCATCAAGCTCCGGATGAAAAGCCAGCCCAATCTGGTTCTTATACTGCACACCGACAATTTTGCCGTCATACTCGGCGAGCACATGTACATCATTTTTGGCGGAGTCGTCAATAGCTTCCACGTAAGGCGCCCTGATAAATGTCATGGTAAATTCAAAGCTATTGTCAAACCTTGCTGTAGCCTCAAAGCTTCCAAGCTGTCTGCCGTAGGCATTTCTTTTAACAGTGACAGGCAAAGTGCCGAAATATACGTTGTCATCGTTGCTGATATGTGAAGCTAAAAGGATAAGACCGGCGCAGGTTGCAAGCACCGGAAGTCCGTTTGCGATTCTTTCTTTAAGCTCATCAAACATATCAAGCTCACGGAGCAGCTTGCCCTGCACAGTACTCTCACCTCCAGGCAGCACGAGTCCGTCTATATCACAGATATCTGATTTTTTGCGCAGCTCAACACATTCACAGCCTAAAGATTCAAGCATGCGCTTGTGCTCAATAAACGCTCCCTGAACAGCTAAAACACCAATCTTAAGTCCTGATTTCATTTTATTTGCCTCTTTCTTCCATGATGATTTTAATCTCGCTCTCGTTGATTCCGACCATAGCCTCACCGAGATCCTCAGAAAGCTCTGCGATGAGCTTTGCATCAGTAAAGTTTGTCACAGCTTTTACGATAGCGGCAGCTCTCTTGGCAGGATCGCCTGATTTGAAGATACCTGAACCGACGAACACACCCTCAGCACCGAGCTGCATCATAAGAGCCGCATCAGCCGGAGTAGCCACACCGCCTGCCGCAAAGTTTACAACCGGAAGCTTGCCGTTATCGTGAACAAACTTGACCAGCTCGAAAGGCACCTGAAGATTTTTAGCTGCCTCGAAAAGCTCATCTTCACGCATGGAAGTAAGTTTTGCAATCTCAGAATTCATCTTTCTCATATGTCTGACAGCCTGCACTATATCACCTGTACCGGGCTCACCCTTTGTACGGATCATGGAAGCTCCCTCGTTGATACGGCGGAGTGCCTCACCGAGATCTCTTGCACCGCACACGAAAGGAACCTTGAAATCTCTCTTGTTGATATGGTACACATCATCAGCAGGTGAAAGCACCTCAGACTCATCAATGTAGTCAATCTCGATAGCCTCGAGCACCTGAGCCTCCACGAAGTGACCTATACGGCACTTTGCCATGACGGGGATGCTGACAGCCTCCTGAATGCCCTTAATCATCTTAGGATCGCTCATTCTCGAAACACCGCCTGCGGCTCTGATATCAGCAGGGATTCTCTCAAGAGCCATGACAGCACATGCACCGGCAGCCTCGGCAATCCTGGCCTGCTCCGGAGTCGTGACATCCATGATGACACCGCCCTTGAGCATCTGCGCAAGACCTTTGTTGAGTTCGTATTGAGTATTCTTATTGTTTTCCATTTATTAAATCTCCTTTTTTTTATATTGCTTTTATGTCAATTTATATGACGAAAGTAGTCAGGCGTGAGCAAATATGTTTACTCGCCGCCTGCGCCGCCGGGATGTATTTGCTCCCACCAGCCATATATCATGGTTGCAATATTACGCCACATCTGGTAATATTAAAATACTCAAAATAAGGAAAATAAAAATGCCAGAAAGCGGTGAATCAAATGCTGACCTACGACCTCACAAAAACAGACGGACCACTCTACAAATGCCTTTATGAGTGCATCAAAAACGATATATCACAGGGAAAATTAAGCTCCGGGGAGAAAATGCCATCAAAACGTACACTCGCCAAGAATCTGGGGGTTAGTACCATTACGGTTGAAAATGCATATGACCAGTTGATAGGCGAGGGCTATATGTTTGCAAGGCCCAAGAAGGGCTATTTCATAGCCGATGTTTCAGATATCAGGGTAATCAAGGCACCGGTGCATAAGGAGCTTAGCATAAAGCTGCCGCCTGAGCAGGATGAAAGTATATTTGACTTCTCATCAAACAGGACAGACTCGGGTAACTTTCCGTTTTCCATATGGGCAAAGCTCATGCGAGAGACGATTTCCCTTAGGGAGCAGGAGCTTTTGTCGGTGTCGCCGTGTGGCGGAGTGAGAGAGCTTCGGGAAGCGATAGCAAGCCATCTGTCATCGTTTCGCGGTATGAATGTGGACCCGGACCAGATAATAGTCGGAGCGGGAACAGAGTATCTGTATGGACTGCTTGTGAAGCTTTTGGGTACGGACAAGGTATACTGCATGGAGGATCCGGGCTATAAGAAAATCAGCCAGATATACGAGTGCAACAATGCAAAATGCCTGCCGGTGCAGATGGATGAGCAGGGCATCAGCGTGGAGCTTATAAAGAAAGCGAACGCGCAGATAGCACATATCAGCCCGACACACCATTTCCCGACAGGAATCACCATGCCTGTAAACCGCCGCTATGAGCTTTTGGCGTGGGCCAACGAGAGCGGCGACAGATACATCATAGAGGATGATTATGACAGTGAGTTTCGCATGAACGGACACCCGATACCGCCAATCCTCTCGATAGATGCGTGTGAAAAGGTCATCTATATAAATACATTTTCAAAGTCTCTCACATCCACCATCCGAATCAGCTACATGGTGCTGCCGGAGCATCTGGCAAATGAGTTTTACAGGAGGCTTTCATTTTACTCATGCACGGTATCCACCTTCGAGCAGTACACGCTGGCACGATTTATCAGCGAGGGCTATTTTGAAAAGCACATAAACAGGATGAGACTGCATTACGGCAGAAAGCGCCAGAGTGTGCTTTCGTCCATAAAAGACTGCTTCACTGAAAAGGAATGCAGGGTAATAGAAAATGACTCCGGACTGCATTTTATCATACAGTTTGACACGAACATTCCGGACAAAACAGTTGAAGAGCTCCTATTGAAAAAAGGTATAAAGCTTCAGGCGATTACCCACTTCAACCTGAGTAAGCCAAAGGAAGACAGGCATCAGTTTATTATCAATTACTCAAATATTGATGCAGACAGGATAATGGATGAGCTTTTAATTATTAAAGATACAATACTTTAACCAGACAGTACTTTAATAAAGCCAACTATAAAGCATATAAATAGTGTATACAAATAATAAATACAAACAGTGCGAATAATTTATGTGTGTAAAAATTTGACATAGATTTTACATACATCTGATAGAGCATTTTACAAAGCATCCATATAATGTATTCTCGAAGACAAGAAATTTATTACATGTTGCAGGAGATACAAATGGAGAAAAAAATCAAAATTCAGGTTCGCGACCTGAATCTGTATTATGGCCAGAATCATGCACTGCATGGTGTCAATATGGACATAAAAGAAAACAGCGTGACAGCGCTGATCGGACCGTCAGGATGTGGTAAGTCTACATTTTTAAAGTGTATCAACAGAATGAATGATCTGGTTGACAACGTCAGAATCGAGGGAAGCATAGAGATAGATGGTGAGAATATATATGCACCATCAGTCGATACAACCGTACTTCGCAAAAAGGTTGGCATGGTTTTCCAGCAGCCAAATCCGTTCCCGATGAGCATATATGACAATATCGCATATGGCCCGAGAGTGCATGGCATCAAGGATAAAAAGATACTCGACCAGATAGTTGAGGAAAGTCTTCAGGGTGCTGCGATATTCAATGAAGTTAAAGATAGATTAAAGAAATCTGCTATGGGACTTTCGGGTGGACAGCAGCAGAGACTGTGTATTGCGAGAGCGCTTGCCGTACAGCCGGAGGTGCTTTTGATGGATGAGCCAACATCAGCGCTCGACCCTATCTCTACTTCAAAGATAGAGGAGCTCATGGAGGATTTAAAGAAAAAGTACACAGTTGTGGTTGTAACACATAATATGCAGCAGGCAGTGCGTGTGTCAGACGATACAGCCTTCTTCCTTGTGGGAGATATGGTTGAGTTTGGTGACACAAAGACAATTTTCTCATATCCACAGGACAAGAGAACAGAGGATTACATCACAGGGAGGTTTGGTTAATGAGATCGAAATTCGACGAGCAGCTTAAGAAGCTGAATGAAGAAATGATGCACATGGGAAGCATGATTGAGGAGTCAATCCAGAAAGCGATCGAGGCATTTATACATCAGGATGCCGATAGCGCCAAAGCCATCATGGAGGGCGATTCAGAGATAGACAGAGAGCAGAAAAAGATAGAGAGCCTGTGCTTTAATCTGCTCATGCAGCAGCAGCCTGTAGCAAGAGACCTTAGAACAATTTCTGCAGCGATGAAGATGGTTACTGATATGGAGCGTATAGGAGACCACGCAGCCGATATCAGCGAGATGACCATTTTGATGAGCAGTGACAAGCCATACAGGGTCAATATAGAGCATGTCAAAAGCATGGCTTCAGAGACAATGCTTATGCTTATCAGGGCAATCGAGGCATATGTCGAGAAGAACAATGACAAGGCTCACGTAGTGATGAAGCAGGATGATGTGGTTGATGAGCTTTTTGATAAGGTAAAGGCTGAGCTTATTGATTTCATCAGGGAGCATCCGGAGGATGGTGAGCAGGCAGAGGATCTTCTCATGGTTGCAAAATACTTCGAGCGTATCGGAGACCATGCGACAAATATTGCTGAGTGGGTTGAGTTTGCACTTGATGACAAGGTTCGCAAATCATGATTTAATTATCATACACAAATGAAAGGTATACATCGAATTGCATGCAAGCATGCATCGATGATACCTTTTTACCCTTTAATCATGAAATTTATACAGACGATGGATTTTACATAAATTTTACATAAAACCATCGTCTGTTTTACATTAGTAATGTATAATCGAAAGTAAAAAGCAGGTAAAAATTTTACATAAGATTTTTTGAAATGGAGAAAGCTATGGCACTTATTTATATTGTAGAGGACGATGAGAGCATACGTGAGATAGAGACTATTGCTTTAAAAAACAGTAATTACATCGTCAGTGCATTTGAAAACGCAAAGGAATTTTACAAGAAGCTGGATGAACTCGTACCGGACCTCATACTGCTTGATGTGATGCTTCCGGATGAGAGCGGCTACGATATCGTGAGAAAGCTCAGAAAACGTCCGGCCACACAGGATATTCCTATTATAATGGTCACAGCCAAGACCACAGAGATGGATATGATAAAAGGGCTTGACGGAGGCGCTGATGATTACATCAAAAAGCCTTTCTCAATCATGGAGCTTATCACAAGAGTAAAGGCACTGCTCAGGAGAACAGCGAAGGAGGAGCCGAAGCTGTTAAAGCTGGATGATCTGGTGATTGACCATGAGCGCCATGTGGTTACAGTGAACAATGAGCCGGTTGACCTGACCTACAAGGAGTACGAGCTTTTAAGGCTTCTGATGGGCAGCCAGGGCATAGTCATGACCAGAGAGGTCATCATGAGAAGCGTCTGGGATACTGACTTTGAGGGCGAGACACGTACAGTGGACATGCACATAAAGACACTCCGCCACAAGCTGGGTGACTATGGCAGCAGGATAAAGACAGTCAGAAATGTGGGCTATGTTATAGAATAATAGCTGTTATAATGATTTCTAATATACATAAGCGGAGCGTACAGCATGAAAAAGAAGATTAACTATTATCTGGTAGCGACAGCACTTTTTGTAGCAATTGCCACTATGGTTTCCATGACAGTAATCAACTATTACCTCTTTCAGAAGCAGGTAAAGGAAGACCTGCAGGTCATGGCAGAGACAATAGAAAGCACCGGAATACTAAAACAGAATATAAATGAAATCCCGCAGATTGACGTGGAGGGTATTCGTGTCACCTGGATTGACAAGGACGGCACAGTGCTGTATGACAATCAAAATAATGTGAAAAAACTTGAAAATCATGGCAATAGACCGGAAGTTGAATCAGCATTTGATAAAGGTACGGGAGACAGCGTGAGAACATCAGCCACCATGAACAGCAATACCTTCTATCATGCCATAAAGCTCAATGATGGAACGGTACTGCGTGTCTCTATTGCAGCAAGAAGTATCTGGAACATGTTTGCAAGCAGTATACCTGCCATGCTTATAGTGACGGTTATAATAGTAGGAATATGTGTGGTTCTCGCAAAGAGCCTGACCAGAAAGCTCATGAAGCCAATCGAGACACTCGCAGGCAACCTGGAGCAGGCCTCTGTCATCCAGAAAAAGACAGAGTACAAGGAGCTCGTACCGTTCATGAATGCGATAAGGATACAGCATGAGGGCGTGCTTGCCGCGGCAAAGAGCAGACAGGACTTCACAGCCAATGTGTCACACGAGCTAAAGACTCCGCTCACAGCCATCTCCGGCTACGCAGAGCTCATAGAAAACGGCATGGTCGAAAAGGAGCAGCAGATTCATTTTGCCACTGAAATCAGAAGAAATGCACAGCGCCTGCTTTCCTTGATCAATGATATCATAAAGCTCTCGGAGCTTGATTCCAGCGAGGCACAGCAGGGATTTGAACAGCTTGATCTGTACTGTCTGGTCAAGGACTGCATGGAAAATCTACAGGTGAATGCCGAGCAGAGAAAAGTAGCACTCAATTTTGACGGCACTGACTGTATGGTACGAGGCAACAGGCAGCTTCTCACGGAGCTCGTTGAGAATCTCTGCCAGAATGCTATCCGCTACAATAATGAGGGCGGCACAGTAAATGTGACGGTACACAAGCTCGGTGGCAAGACAGTTCTCACGGTCGAGGACAACGGCATAGGCATCCCAAAGGACCAGCAGGAGCGCGTCTTTGAGCGCTTCTACAGAGTGGACAAGAGCCGCTCGAAGGAGACCGGCGGCACAGGCCTTGGGCTTGCGATAGTAAAGCATATAGTGGAGCTGCATGATGCAGGGCTGACGCTCGACAGCGAGGTGGGACGTGGCACAACAATAAAGGTGGAGTTTTAGCTCCGCCTTTTTGCATGCAGGGCGGGACGTAAGCACACAAGCTCTTGCAAAATCGTGGCGCAGTGTTTATAATCATATGTTAGCAGTGAAAACAAGGCAAAACCAGGAGGAACAGCCATGTATCAGGAAATATCAAAATTACTTATGTACGGAGATTTATCTCAGGACGAGATACTTTATAAATTGGGCCAGCTCTTTGAGCAGTTTGAGGTGGGCGAGTACAACAAGACAGAGCTTGTGCGCGACATCAATACACAGGTCAAGAGAATCCTAAAGGTAGCGACAGACTATGGCTTTGATGACAACCTGTGGCACAACTATCTCACTTTCTTCCTTATGATGAGTGAGAATCCGTTTTCCATCACCTGTGAGAAGGTCGGAGCCAGCGATGGCAGCGTAAATGGGCTTGTGGCAAACGATTTCAGGATTTTTAAGAAGCTTTTCGATTATGATTTCAAGCCAATCGAGTCAGCACTCGGAATAGACTGCTTCACACAGATCAGCAATTATAAGGCCATTGTGAAAAAGGACCTTATGTACAATCACAATGTCAGCGAGAAGGTAAGGGCACTGAGCAAGAAGCTTGAGGCAGCTAAGGATGAGCAGGAGTTCTTTGATGTGGTAACAGGCTTTTACAAGGCATACGGAGTCGGCATGTTTGGTCTCAACAAGGCATTCAGGATTGAGGAGCATCTGGACGGGGGCTTTTCTTTCATGCCAATCAACAATATGGATGCGGTCATGCTCGATGACCTGATCGGTTATGAGATCCAGAAGAAGAAGCTCACAGACAATACAGAAGCGTTTGTACAGGGCAAAAAGGCCAACAATGTGCTGCTTTTCGGAGACAGCGGAACCGGAAAATCAACAAGCATCAAGGCTATTGTCAATCAGTATTATGATGACGGACTGCGCATGATTGAGATATACAAGCATCAGTTTAAATATCTGTCAAAGATTATCGCAGCAATCAAAAACAGAAACTACAGATTTATCATATATATGGATGACCTCTCATTCGAGGAGCATGAGATTGAGTACAAGTTCCTAAAGGCAGTTATCGAGGGCGGTGTGGAGACAAAGCCTGACAACATACTGATTTATGCAACCTCTAACCGCCGTCACCTGATAAAGGAGACATGGAATGACCGCAATGACCAGGACAACAGCAATGACAAGCATCACTCAGATACAGTTGAGGAGAAGCTGTCACTTGTAAACCGTTTTGGTGTGACGATCAGCTACTCAAAGCCATCGCAGAAGGAGTTCTTCAATATCGTAACAGAGCTTGCGAGAAAGAGCGGCTGCACACTTTCAGACGAGGAGCTGTGCAGGGAGGCAAACAAGTGGGAGCTCAGCCATGGTGGCATTTCGGGACGTACTGCAACACAGTTTGTCAACTACATTATGGCTAACAATTAAGCAGCAGGCATAAGCATGAAAGGATAGTATATGCTCTACCAGATAAGTAATGGCGCTGTCGCATTTGGCGACGACGTCATTTTGCATAGTATAGATTTTGAAATCAGAAACACAGAAAAGATAGCGATAGTCGGCAGAAACGGCTGTGGCAAGACAACACTTTTAAAGCTCATTTCAGGCGAGGTTGAGATGGAAAAGCTCGACAGCGATGAGAGCGCCTTTATTGCAAAGGCAGGAAACCCGGAGATAGGGTATCTGAAGCAGATTGCGTTTGATGATCCTGATGTGACACTCGAGCAGGAGGTGCGCAAATGCTTCGTGAAAATGGACGAGCGAAAGGCAGAGCTTGCGCGCGCGGCGGCAGAGCTCGAGCATGATTATTCCGATGAAAAGGTAGCCAGATATACCGCGATGGAGGAGGCCTTCAAGGATGATGGCGGCTACTATTATGAGAAGGAATATGAGGTCATGATCCGCAAGTTCGGCTTCTCAGATGATGAGCGCAAAAAGCCAATCCGTGACTTTTCCGGAGGTCAGCAGACCAAGATAGCATTCATAAAGCTGCTTTTGTCAAAGCCTGACATACTGCTTTTGGACGAGCCGACCAACCACCTCGATGTCACGACGATTGAGTGGCTTGAGGGCTATCTGAAGTCGTACCCGAAGGCAGTGGTTGTCGTATCCCATGACCGTATGTTTCTCGACAATGTGGTAGATGTGGTATACGAGATCGAGTACGGCACAGCAAGGCGCTATCCGGGCAATTATACCAATTTTATCGCCCGCAAAAAGGAAAACTACGACAAGCAGATGAAGGATCACATCGCCCAGCAGAAGGAGATAGAGCGTTTGCAGCGTATGGTTACGCGCTTCAAGGGCAAGCCGACCAAGACATCCATGGCGCAGTCAAAGCAGAAGGCTATCGACCGCATGGTGATTATCGAGGCACCGGACAAGTACGACAACAAGACCTTCCATGCTAATTTCCAGCCCGAAAAGGAGACCGGAAACGATGTGCTTTATACATCAGAGCTTGCAATCGGCTATGACCATCCGCTCTCTGTAGTGTCGCTTGATTTGAAAAGAGGCGAAAAGCTTGGTATACTCGGCGGAAATGGACTTGGAAAATCGACATTTTTAAAGACTATCGTGGGTAAAATCCCTGCACTTTCAGGCGAGTACCGCTTTGGAACCAACGTGCAGATAGGATATTTTGACCAGCAGATGGCCATGTATACAAGCAACAAGACTGTGCTCGATGATTTCTGGGATGAGTATCCGAATCTTACAGAAACCGAGGCCAGAAATGCACTCGGAGCCTTCCTTTTTTCAGGGGAGGACGTGTTCAAGAACGTAAATATGCTATCCGGAGGAGAAAAGGTCAGACTGGCGCTTTGCAAGATTTTAAAGACCAGACCGAACGTGCTCGTGCTCGATGAGCCAACTAACCATATGGATATCGTAGGCAAGGAAACGCTGGAGAGCATGCTTAAGGACTACAAGGGCACACTGATTTTTGTATCACACGACAGATATTTTGTGAAAAAGGTAGCCACACAGCTGCTTGTGTTCGAGGATGGCACGACCAATCTCTATCAGTTTGGCTATGAGCAGTATCAGGAAAAGCTCGACAGGGAGGCTTCGGAGAGCAAAAATGTATACAGAGGCAATGCGATATTTGGCGGCGTGATAAGCCAGAACGGCAGCAGTCAGACAGGCAGTGATGCAAACCGGAGCACGTCACAAACCGCTGCAGCAGGTAATGTGGGTGAAAGCACCAATGCAAATAGCGCAGTCCAGGCAGGCGGCATGGCTGTCTCATCAACCGGCAAGGCATATTACAACCCGGGCAAGGAGCGCTCAAAGATACAGAAAAAGGTCAAAAAGGCCGAGGAGGACCTGGCGGTCAAGGAAGCAAAGCTCGATGAGCTCAAGGCCGAGCTTATGAAGCCGGAGTATCAGTCAAGCTACTCAAAGCTCACGGAAATCCAGAACGAAATAGACGCTCTCGAGGAAGAAATCCTTATAGATATGGAGGCGTGGGAGGAGCTTTCCTCTCAGCTTGAGGCACTGGAGTAGGTTAGATGCGCTGTGATAGTATAAACATGCTGTGGTAGTATAGACGCTGTGATAGTATAGAGACGCTACGATAGTGTATAAAAAATCATATGACTTGATGTTTTTTGTTGTATTGAAATCCCTAATTATAGCGAAATCAAGCGATTTCGCGAAAAACCATAAATAAACTCTTGATTTTTTATATAAATTGCATAAAAATGATTGATGAAAAAGAAATTTATGGTATAATATTTACATGATACAGACAACGTATCAAATAAACGATAAAGGGGTTGGACATCATGAGAATAACAATTTCAGGAAGAAACATCGAATTAACAGAGGGGCTTAAGCAGGCAGTAGAGGAGAAGCTGTCAAAGCTGGAGAAGTTTTTTAAACCGGACACAGACGTATACGTTACACTCAGCGTAGAAAAGGATAGACAGAAAATCGAGGTTACTATCCCGGCAAAGGGACATGTTATCCGTTCAGAGCAGGTCAGCAATGATATGTACGTATCAATTGACCTCGTAGAGGAAGTAATCGAGAGACAGCTTCGCAAATACAGAACCAAGATTTCCGCAAAGAAGTATGCACCGGCGATATTCCAGGATGATTTCGTGGAGGCAGACGATGCAGAGGACGAGGAAATCAAGATTGTCCGTACCAAGAGATTTGGTATGAAGCCTATGTATCCTGAGGATGCATGCATCCAGATGGAGCTCTCAGGCCACGATTTCTTCGTATTCAGAAATGCAGAGAATGACGAAGTAAATGTAGTCTACAAGAGAAAAGGAAATACATACGGACTTATCGAACCGGAATGTTAGACTCTTATTTTTCATCATAATTTAACCTTTCTTTCATCGAAAATCGGCAGCCGTTGGCTGCCGGTTTTTTATGCTTGCAGTGCTCAGTCTCTGTTTAACCTCATTTGGTCTTGGATATGCGATTGGTTCCAATGGCAGTAAGACCACAAAAAAATAACCGCCCCAGCCTGGAAACTGAACGGTTATTTTAACTAAGTAAATGATCAGGCGAACCGTTGTTATAGGTAGCACCTTTTTGTTATCTATATTTTAACATTCATTTCTAATCATGTCAAAATTATTTCAAAAAAGGAAATAATGGAGAGAATTACATAATTCATAGTCATTGATTTTACTGATGTTTCAGGACATATAAAAAACAATATATTTTTTAGTTTTTAGTTTTCAAAAGAAGCTTGCACAGAAATGTGGAGGCTCTTTTTATGTGAAATAATTAGAGGCCTCCACTATTATGCTAGAAGCCTCTAATTTTTAAGCTGTTTTGGAGATTTTTGCGGTTTCAGCTACTTTTTTCTGGATTTTTTTCGGCTTATGGACTGGTTTTGGGAGCTGTTTTGGGGATTTTTGCGGTTTCAGCTACTTTTTCACGCGATTTTTTCCGGCTTATGGGCTGAGTTTGGGAGCTGTTTTGGAGATTTTTGCGGTTTCAGCTACTTTTCTCGTATTTTTTCCGGCTTATGGGCTGAATTTTGGGAGCTGTTTTAAAAGTTTTATGGATTATAGCGCCTCAAGACCTGCCCACTATGCTATCAACCTATGGCTATTGTACATTATGCTATGCAAATAGAGCAATTATCAGATATAAAGGCATTGGTTATGCGTCTCAAATCTGACACGGTTCCCGGTTCTAAGACGCAGTCTTGGTTACGATTATGTCGAAAAATCAAAGATAATCCAAGGTTTATTACAGCACCATTCAGAGAAACAAAAGCATTTGAAAAACTATATAATCAACGAACCAGCGTAGAGCGTACGTTCGGGGATTTAAAAGATAATTACAACCTTGATAACATCCGGGTTGCAAAAATGGCAAGGGCAAAAGTCTTTATGGATTTATCTTGTATTGCCCTTATTGCATCAAGACTATCAGATGCAGCCAGCAAGGAAAAAACCACAAAAATAGTACAAATTTATCATTCCAAAAATTCTTATGAGAAAAGCGCAATATAAACCAAAAACCAACTAAATTAAACCAAAAACCATGTCGTATTTTGTCGAAAACTGCTAATCACCTATCAATATTAAAAATTCTAATAGAAATCTTCAAAATACCAGCACGTAACGCGCCTAGAATATTGATATATTATATGGAAAAATGAACCCACCAACAAAAACAAAGAGAAAAATTTCGTAAAAAACGAAAAATTTCAAAAGAAAGACAAAAAGAAGTTCTATGAAAAATATAGTTGATGGAGGGGAACAAATATTTGAGAACAATGTACTATGAACAGAAAGGACTTATTAACCTCGATGATATCGTAGATATATTTATTGAGGTGGGAAATATACACAATTACCTGGAAAATGCAGCCTTGCGGATTTTGCTTTTTGGCAATCCTGACCTGAATTTTTATCAGTGCCGATTATTAGTATTGAAGTACGGAGAATCACTTTCACAGGATGATTTGCACGGGCGGATGGTGTTTATGAGAATGATACAGCTGTTGGAAGTTAACACAGTTTAAAATAAAATGAGAATTTCTTTTTTGACCGGGCAGCCGGTCTTTCTTTTTTGCACAAATGGTGTTATAATTTTGGAAAAATTATGTTGATTACTCATAGCTTTAAAAAAGAAGCATTGCATTGTGTTTGATTAAGCCAAAGCATGATAATTCAATCAAAGAAAAGAGGACAAAAATGAACATCGTAGTACTTGCCGGAGGGCTTAGCACAGAGAGAGATGTTTCCTTCAAGACAGGAAGCATGGTAGCTAAGGCACTCAAAGAGAACGGCCACAAAGTTATATTATTGGATGTATTTATGGGATATAGTGACAGGGAGGAGGACCTGACAGGTATATTTGACCGCGCGGACGAGATAAGCGTGCAGGTCAGTGATATTCCGACAGAGGCACCTGACCTCGCAAAGGTAAAGGCTTCCAGAAAGGACCAGTCACCTTGCTTCTTCGGACCAAATGTCATCAAAATGTGTCAGATGGCGGACATTGTTTTCATGGCTCTCCACGGAGAAAACGGAGAGAACGGAAAGATACAGGCAGCATTTGACCTCTTCGGTGTCAAATATACAGGCAGCGATTATTTAAGCTCAGCCATCGCCATGAACAAGGAGACCTCAAAGCAGTTCTTTCTTGCAAACGGTATCCCTACTCCAAAGGGTATTTCCATGACAAGAGCGACCAGACAGGACGATATCACAAAGCTTGACCTGACACTTCCATGTGTGGTAAAGCCATGCTGCGGTGGCTCAAGCATCGGTGTCACCATCGTTAGGGATGCGGCAGAGTTCAAGGCGGCACTTGACGATGCCTTCAAGTGGGAAAATGAGCTGGTTATCGAGGAATTTGTACAGGGCAGGGAGTTCTCTGTCGGCGTTATCGAGGGCAAGGCTCTTCCTATTATAGAGATTGCACCGAAGGAGGGCTTCTACGATTATAAGAATAAATACAAGGCGGGCAGTACAGTAGAGACATGTCCGGCCGAGCTTCCTGAGCAGGTGACAAAGGATATGCAGCACTATGCAGAGGAGGTTGCGCGCGTTATCGGGCTTGACACATATTCACGCTCAGACTTTTTGCTCAATGACAAAAATGAGATGTTCTGCCTCGAGGCAAACACACTGCCGGGCATGACTCCGACCAGTCTTCTGCCACAGGAGGCAGCGGTTATCGGTATGAGCTTTAATCAGCTCTGTGAGCATCTGATTAACATATCTTTGAAAAAATATGAGGTGTAACATGTCGGATAAGTACATGAAGAATCTTACATTTGCAAATATCGCAAAGGCCTGCGAGGGCACATACATAGGCGATGAGACACTGCTTGATACGACAATCACAGGCGCAGTCATAGACAGCAGACAGGTGAAGGAGGGCTATCTTTTTATCCCGATAAAGGGAGAAAGGGTGGACGGACACAAATTCATTCCGACTGTGTTTGAGCAGGGGGCGGCAATTGTGCTCTCTGAGCATGAGCTTAAGGATCCGGCAGGCCCATATGTGCTTGTTGAATCAACCACCGATGCCATGAAAAAGCTCGCGGCATTTTACAGAAAAAGCCTTGATATCAAGGTGGTGGGCATCACCGGAAGTGTCGGCAAGACCAGCACCAAGGAGATGATATCATCAGTCCTTGAGCAGAAATACAGCGTTCACAGGACCGCAGGCAATTTTAACAACGAGATAGGCCTGCCACTCACCATTTTCGGAATCAGGGAAAGCCATCAGGTAGCGGTGCTTGAGATGGGCATATCTGATTTTGGCGAGATGCACAGACTTTCTACTATGTCTTGCCCGGATGTCATGGTCATCACCAATATCGGCTACTGCCATCTGGAGTTTTTGGGCGACAGGGATGGTGTGCTTAAAGCAAAGACAGAGTGCTTTGAGCATATGATGCCGGATGCGGTCGCAGTGCTGAATGCAGATGACGATAAGCTGGCCACAGTGCAGACGGTAAATGGAAAGCCTGCCATATACTATGGCAAGGAATCGGCTTCAGGCGTTCATAAATCAGTATATACCACAAATATTGAAAACCTGGGCTTCGACGGCATGAAGGCTCATTTTGTCACTCCGGAGGGTGAGTTTGATGCACACATCCACATCCCGGGTGAGCACAATGTATACAATGCCATGGCGGCAGCAGCTGTCGGATTGCAGCTTGGCCTCACAATAGCTGAGATAAAGTCAGGAATCGAGAAAGCAGAGACAATCGCAGGGCGTACCAATTTCATCAAAACGCATGGCATGACAGTGATAGATGACTGCTACAATGCAAATCCTGTATCCATGAAATCCTCTATCGAGGTGCTTTCACATGCAAAGGGCAGGACAATAGCAGTGCTTGGAGACATGGGAGAGCTTGGAAGTGATGAGAAAAAGCTGCACCATGAGGTAGGCGAAGCAGTTGGAGAGAATCATATCCATACACTTTTTGCCACAGGAGAGCTTGCAAAGGAATATGCAGCCGGAGCCGCAGAGAAATCATCCGATGTAGATATCCACTATTTCGAGGATAGGGAGACCATGACACAGGAGCTTCTTTCATATGTGAAGGAGGGTGATACCATACTGGTGAAGGCATCACACTTCATGGAGTTTCCGAAGGTAGTCGAGGCTCTGAGTAAGTAAAATCAGGTAAAATCAATCGGGTAGAAATTAATTCGATATTTAATTATTGCGAGGAATGGATATTCTCCAAGCCTCATAATATTATAAAAGAAAGAGAGAAAAATAATGGCACAGAATCCAATCGTAACAATCACAATGGAAAACGGCGATGTAATCAAGGCGGAGCTTTATCCGGAAATCGCACCAAACACAGTAAACAACTTTATCAGCTTAATCAATCACAACTTCTATGACGGAGTATGCTTCCACCGTGTAATCAAGGGCTTCATGCTCCAGGGCGGAGATCCTGACGGAAACGGCACAGGCGGCCCTGGCTATGAAATCAAGGGTGAGTTCACACACAACGGCTTCAAAAATGACTTAAAGCACACAGCCGGTGTACTTTCAATGGCACGTACCATGATACCTGATTCAGCAGGCAGCCAGTTCTTCATCATGCATCAGGATGCACCACATCTCGACGGTGAGTATGCGGCATTCGGTAAGGTAATCGAGGGCATGGATGTGGTAAACAAGATCGCAGAGGTACGCACAGACTACATGGACAAACCACTTGAGGCTCAGGTCATGAAGACAGTTACAGTTGAGACCTTCGGAGTGGATTATCCGGAGCCGGAGACAGTTTAATGATAATAATTATTGATGAGGCAAGCGCAAAACTTGCCTCTTTTTACTATCATGACGAGATATTCAAGCTGCAGTGGAGAAATGTGGTAGGCAAGGTATCTATGTCAGAAGAGCTGCAAGAAAAACTGTATGGTGCACTATTGGGAAAATTACTGGATGAGTTGCAGAAGAAACTGCCAGATGAGCAGCAGAATAATTTGTGTGTGTATGAAATAGAAAATAATTCAGGATATACAGAATCTGCAGATAACACCGCGAAAGCTAATACGGGAAATCAAAGAATACCGAAAGCTCCCGCCGACTGTATCTGGATAGTATCAAACCGGCAGCAGAAGCAAATAGCCGACTCACTCGGCATAGCATCAGTAGGAGAACCGCAGTGTGGCACGCGCTATGCAGTGGAAAGCCTTGCAGAGATTGATATTGAGTATCTGGAGCGGGTACGCAGGCGGTATAATCACATCCCGTGGGACATCGGCGAGACAGAAAGGTGTCTGATACGTGAGCTGTCCCTGTCAGACCTTCCTGCGCTCTATGAGCTCTATGACAAGCCCGGCATGACAGACTTTGTGGAGCCGCTTTACGACTACGAGACAGAGCTTGAATACCAGAAAGCATATATAGAGAACATGTATGGCTTTTACGAGTATGGCATGTGGCTTATATTTTCCAAGAAAACAGGGAAGCTGATAGGCAGGGCAGGGCTTGAGCATGATGAACTGGGCTATATGATAGCGCCGGAATTATGGAACCAGGGCTATGCCACGGAGGTATGCCGCTTCATCATAGATTACGCGCGCGAAAACACAGACTTTGAAGAGCTTTACTGCCGGATAGACGAGAGAAATGAGGCATCGGTGCGTCTTGCCAAAAAGCTTGGATTTACAAATAGCGGGCATATGGATGATGATATAAACGCTTCCATATATAGAAAAAACATAAAAAACAATGAAAAACATTGAAAAACATTGAAAAATATGCAATTAGGCAATAAAATATAAACATAGTTTAACGATTTGGAGGACGAAAAAATGAAACAATACGCATACGGAGTAGATATAGGTGGAACAACTGTAAAGATAGGCTTTTTCGAGACAACAGGAAAGCTTGTCGATACATGGGAGATTCCTACACGCACAGAGAATTCCGGCGAGCTCATCCTGCCTGATATCGCAGCATCCATCAATGAGAATAACGAGAAGCATGGCATAGAGATGGGTGACATCGAGGGCGTAGGCATGGGAGTGCCGGGACCTATAAAGGATGACGGAACAGTATTGAAGTGTGTCAACCTCGGCTGGGGCGTGTTCAACGTGGCACAGTCACTCTCAGTGCTGTGCGGCGGCATCAAGGTAAAGGCCGGAAACGATGCCAACGTAGCTGCACTCGGTGAGATGTGGCAGGGTGGCGGAAAGGGTCATCAGGATGTAGTCATGATCACACTCGGCACAGGTGTAGGCGGAGGAATCATCCGCGAGGGCAAAATCGTAGCCGGAGTAAACGGAGCAGGCGGAGAGATAGGACATATGCCTATGGTAGATGATGAGTCAGAGTGCTGCGGCTGCGGCAAGAAGGGCTGCTTAGAGCAGTATGCATCAGCAAACGGTCTCGTAAGAGTGGCAGAGAGATACATTGCAGCACACAGGGATGTGGCAACAAAGCTTGATTTAAATGCAGGCTTCACAGCCAAGGATGTATGCGATGCGGCAAAGGCAGGAGATGCAGCGGGCATTGCGGCAGTAGAGCAGTCTATGAAGCTTCTCGGCAAGGCAATGGCAGCAGTAGCATGCGTTATGGACCCTGAGGTATTTGTTGTAGGCGGAGGCCTCTCAAAGGCAGGCAGCATCATCATCGATACAGCAGCAAAGTACTATAAAGAGTATGCTTTCCATGCAAGCCGCGAGACAGAGATCAAGCTCGCCACACTCGGCAACTCAGCCGGCATGTATGGCGGAGTAAAGATGGTTATCGGCTAACAACATAAGATTGCAATTTTTAAAGAAATAAAATATAATGGCTACTAAAGATACACTACAATCGAGGTGAGACTATTGGCAGATTACTCAACAGAAGAATTAGAAAAAATAGCGGACAAATTTCGCTCAGATACCAGCGGTATAAGGGGAACAAAGGATTTTACGAGCCCTGAGGAGCTTTATGATGAGCTGAAAAAGGAAATCAAAAAGTATCATCCGTCGGATGACACGAGCCTTGTGGACAAAGCCTACAGGGTAGCTTATGATGCCCATAAGGGTCAGGCGCGTAAGTCAGGAGAGCCTTATATCATACATCCGCTTTGTGTTGCCATAGTACTCGCCGAGCTCGAACTGGATAAGGAAACCATTGCAGCAGGACTGCTCCATGATGTGCTGGAGGATACCATCATGACCCTGGATGAGATGCGTGCGGAGTTTGGAGACGATGTCGCACATCTGGTGGATGGTGTCACGAAGTTAAAGCACCTGCATCTGACAGACAGCACCAAGGATCCGAAGGACAAGAATGCGGACAGGCTTGAGATGCAGGCTGAGAATCTGCGCAAGATGTTTCTCGCCATGGCAAAGGATATCAGGGTCATCCTCATAAAGCTGGCAGACAGACTGCACAATATGCGTACACTCAAGTACCAGTCCAAGGAGGCACAGCAGCGTATCGCCAGAGAGACACAGGATATCTACTGCCCTATCGCACAGCGACTTGGTATCAGCAAGATAAAGATAGAGCTCGAGGATCTTTGTATGAAGTACCTCTATCCGGATGCCTACTACGATCTGGTAGAGAAGGTAGCCCTCAGAAAGACAGAGCGCGACACCTACATCCAGGGCCTGGTAAATGATGTCAAGAAGTATGTTTCGGATGCCGGTATCAAGGCTGAGATATACGGCAGGGCAAAGCATTTCTTCAGTATATATAAGAAGATGGTCAATCAGGATAAGACGATAGACCAGATATATGACCTCTTTGCCATCAGGATTCTGGTGGATACAATACCGGACTGCTACGCAGTGCTTGGTATCATACATGAGAAGTATAAGCCTATACCGGGCCGTTTCAAGGACTATATCGCCATGCCGAAGCAGAACATGTACCAGTCGCTTCACACGACACTCATAGGCCCGAGCGGACAGCCGTTTGAGATACAGATACGTACCTATGAGATGCATCGTACAGCTGAGTACGGTATCGCAGCGCACTGGAAGTACAAGGAAGCAAACAACGGCAATGCCACTACCACCACTGTCACAGAGGAAGAGAAGCTCAGCTGGCTGCGCCAGATACTTGAGTGGCAGCAGGATATGTCGGATAATAAGGAGTTTATGACTTTATTAAAGAGTGATTTAAATTTATTCTCCGACAATGTATTTGCATTCACACCGTCCGGCGATGTAAAGAACCTGCCAAAGGGCTCCACACCTATAGACTTTGCCTACAGCATACACTCTGCGGTCGGCAACAAGATGGTCGGTGCCAAGGTAAACGGCAAACTGGTGCCGATAGACTATGTCATCAAAAACGGTGACCAGATAGAGATAATCACCTCACAGAACTCCAAGGGACCAAGCCGTGACTGGCTCAAGGTCGTAAAGAGCACACAGGCCAAGAACAAGATCAACCAGTGGTTCAGAAGTGAGCTCAAGGAGGAGAATATACAGCACGGCAAGGATCTGATAGCAGCCTATGCCAAGGCAAAGGGCATCAACTTTGCTGAAATAAACAAGCCTGAGTATCAGGAAAAAATACGCCGCAAATATGGCTTCCACGACTGGAACTCATGCCTTGCGACTGTCGGCCACGGCGGACTCAAGGAGAGCCAGATAGTCAACAGGATGTACGACGAGTACAAGAAGGATCATGTGGTGCCTATGACAGATGCAGATGTGCTTGGCAGCATCGCAGAAAAGCAGCAGACGGCAGCAGGCACACAGCCCGAGCACAAGTCAAAGAGCGGTATTGTGGTACACGGACTCTATGACGTGGCTGTGCACTTCTCGAAGTGCTGCAATCCTGTTCCGGGAGATGAAATAGTGGGCTTTGTCACAAGAGGCCGAGGCATCTCAATCCACAGGACAGACTGCGTGAATATCATCAATCTGTCCAAGATGGAAAAGGACAGGCTCATAGAAGCAGAGTGGCAGGATACAGCCCTCATGGACAACGGTGCCGAGTATCAGGCAGACCTAAAGATATTCTGTCATGACAGGCCGGGACTGCTCGTAGATATCACAAAGATATTTACCGAGAAGGAAATCAATATCAGTGGTATCCAGTCCAAGACCAGCAAGCAGGGCATCGCTACAATCGAGGTATTTTTCAATATCAAAGGCAGGGACCAGATAAAGGTTCTAGTGGAGAAGCTCAGACAGATAGAAAGTGTAATAGACGTAGAGAGGACCACCGGCTAAATCCCGGTGGTTCTTGCGTGAAGCATAACATATAACAGACAAGGAGTACACTCATATGGTAAATATGAAGATAGACCACTTCGTAGTGGGACCGGTGCAGACCAACTGCTACTTTGTCACCAATATAAAGACAAAGGAAATAATAATAATAGACCCGGGCGCGTGTGCGGATCAGCTCGCCAAAAAGGTGGACGAGTCAGGCGCAAAGCCAGTAGCAATACTGCTCACACACGGACACTTTGACCATGCCACTGATGCAAAGCCGCTCGCAGACCGCTACGGCATCAAGATATATATCCATGAGGCAGACAAAGCCACACTCGACGACCCGCAGCTTAATGTCAGCTACATGATGGGGCAGTCAAAAACATTTTATGCAGATGTATTTTTGAAGGATAAGCAGGAGCTTGACATCGCAGGCTTTCACATAGTAGTGCTTCATACACCGGGGCATACACCGGGCGGCTGCTGCTACTATTTCCCGTATGAGGACGTGATCTTTACAGGAGATTCGCTGTTTTGCGGCTCGATCGGACGTACGGATTTCAAGGGTGGCAGCATGTCAGACCTTGTGCGCACAGTGAAGGAAAAAATCATGACACTGCCTGAGCATACAGAGGTGTACCCGGGCCACAACGACACAACAACCATAGAAAACGAGAGGATGTATAACCCTTACTTATGATAGTAGTAGTATTTAATAAACCGGATTTTGAATATGATGTGCACTCACTGCTCAAGGAGTTCTTCCCTCAGGAGGATGTGCAGATGTACTATAGCTGCTCACCTGATGAGGTGGAGGGAAAAAACTTAGCCTGCACACACCACGAGATGACAGCTGATGGCGTAAAGGAATTTGCGGATGCCTCACAGGTATTTAAGATAGACTGTGTGGGTGATGAGATTGCGGTGGAGTGGACGATGAATAGAGCCGGAAAAAGTATCTGCACAAAAATATCCGTAGACAGTGCAGACCGCAAGGAAACTAAAAACCGCCTCAAGCTCGCCCTGTATTCCATGATAGAAAAGGGCACAGGAAAGAGCCTTCCATGGGGCACACTCTCAGGCATCAGACCGACCAAGATAGCCATGAAATGTATAGAGGACGGCATGAGCGATAAGGAAACCTACGACTATCTGAAGGAAACCTACCTCGCAAGTGATGAGAAAATCGACCTCTCAATAGGCATAGCAAAGCGTGAGAAGGCACTGCTCGATAGGGTGGACTATGACAACGGCTACAGCCTGTACATAGGCATACCTTTCTGCCCGAGCACCTGCGCATACTGCTCGTTTACCTCATACCCGCTGGGTGTGTGGAAAAACCGCGTGGACGATTACCTCGACGCACTCGAGAAGGAGATAGACTACACGGCGCAGAAATTCTACCACAAAAAGTTAAACTCCATCTACATAGGAGGCGGCACACCGACCACACTAAGCCCTGCCCAGCTTGACAGGCTTATCAGAAAAATCAAATGCAGCTTTGATTTAAAGGACTGTCTGGAATTTACGGTGGAGGCAGGCAGACCGGATTCCATCACGAGAGAAAAGCTCATGGCACTAAAGAAAAACGGCATCAGCCGTATATCAGTAAATCCACAGACCATGAAGCAGCAGACACTTGATATAATAGGAAGACACCACACAGTAGACGATACGATACAAAGCTTCAAGCTCGCGCGTGAGCTGGGCTTTAACAACATAAACATGGATCTCATCATGGGACTTCCTGAGGAGACACTCGATGATGTAAGGCACACAATGGAGCTGGTGAAGGAGCTGGCGCCTGACAACGTCACTATCCACTCACTCGCAGTAAAGCGAGCTGCAAGACTCACCATCTTCAAGGACCGCTACAGAGATATGCAGATGGTCAACACCCAGGAGCATATGGATCTCTGCGCAGCCTACTGTAAGCAGATGGGGCTTGAGCCATACTACCTCTACAGACAGAAGGGCATGGCAGGTAACATGGAAAACGTAGGCTATGCGGCAAAGGGCAAGGCCGGCGTATATAACATACTAATCATGGAGGAAAAGCAAACGATTGTGGCCTGCGGAGCGGGAGCGAGCACCAAGCGTGTCTGGCTGGTACCGAATCCGGATGGCACACACCGCATCGACAGATGCGAGAATGTCAAGGATGTAGGGCAGTATATCGCAAGGATTGATGAGATGATAGAGAGGAAGCAGAGGCTGTTTGAGGAAAAATAAGCAGTATGATATATAATAATGTATAATATTGGTGCTGTAATACCATAGTGATTAGCGAATGTGTCAAAAATTATAAAGAAAACCTAATATTCATTGACAATGAATTAAAAATGAGTGAAAATAAATTACTGAAAAATCCTGATTAGATACAGAAAAAGATACAAATAACCGAATAAAACATACATAAAATAAAACAGGCTAAAATAATTCGGGGGGGGTGCAAAGGTACCTCACCTGTAGCAGGTATAGAGGGAAATGAGAGATACCACAAGGAGAAATAAGAAAGAATGTACAGAAAGAAAGGCAGAGGCTGGACAAAGCATATAGACTTTATGCTTATAGATATCGCAAGCATTTTTATAGCATTTTTTATTTCATATGTGATACGCTTCGGCCTTAATAACCCATACATGGACAAGGACTACCGTATACTGGGGGTAGCATTTCTTCTGATAGATTTCTTTGTTGAGATAATGGCAGACTCATTCAAGAATGTCCTAAAACGCGGATATCTGGATGAAGTTATATCGACCTGCAAGCATGCAGTGCTTGTATTTCTGGTGACAGCACTATTTTTGTTCACCACACAGATGGCTGATATATACTCGCGATTATCATTTTATATTATGTTTCCAATCTATGTGACAATAACATATATAGTCAGGGTGGCACTCAAGAGCTTCCTTAAGAAAAAGGATTTCTGTACATCAAAGAAATCACTGTTTGTCATAGCACCGGATGCTATGCTTCGTGATACACTGCGCACAGTGGAAAAAAGCTGTATAGGCTATACAAAGATAGTAGCAGCCTCAATGGATACAGACCTGAAGGGTAAGACTATATGCGGCATACCGATTGTCGCAAACCACGATGGCATAGTGGACTATGCGTGCGAAGAGTGGGTGGATGAGGTGCTCATCCCACCATGCAGCGAGGATGAATATCCTGAGAGGATGGCAGATATATTCCTTGAGATGGGAATAGCCGTGCATACAGGAATAACAAAGAATGGTACTGCCCATGGCGGTTACAAGCAGATAGAAAAGATAGGCGACTACACAGTAGTCACATCAAGCGTGAGCTATGCAAACACCAGCGCACTTCTGGTAAAGAGGGGCATGGATATAGTCGGAGGACTGGTGGGCTGTCTGCTCACACTTATCATCATGATATTTGTAGGACCGGCGATATATATAGCATCGCCCGGACCGATATTCTTCGCACAGGAGAGAGTCGGCAGAAACGGAAGAAAGTTTAAGATGTATAAATTCCGCAGCATGTACATGGATGCCGAGGAGCGAAAGAAGGAACTCATGGCGCAGAATAAAGTGGGTGACGGAATGATGTTTAAGATGGACTTTGATCCGAGAATCATAGGCAATAAGGTGCTGCCAAACGGAAAGAAGAAAACCGGAATTGGGCAGTTTATCAGGAAAACAAGCCTGGATGAATTCCCACAGTTCCTTAACATTTTAAGAGGTGATATGAGCCTGGTAGGCACCAGACCACCAACACTCGATGAGTGGGAGAAATATGAACCACACCACAGAGCCAGAATGTCATTCAGGCCGGGATTGACTGGACTGTGGCAGGTGAGTGGCAGGAGCAATATCACGGACTTTGAGGAAGTGGTGAAACTGGATACCCAGTATATTAGGGAGTGGAGTGTAAAAGGGGATATTAAAATTATTTGGCAGACTGCTATGGGAGTGTTGAAAAATGATGGAGCAATGTAAGGAAAAGCTTAGTATTGCAATGTTTACCGGGCAAAATCAGTTGCGGTCTGATGGGTTGTGGTGGAGTTGAATATACATACAAATATAAGTCTTTTTGCATAAATATGCGCCGGAAAAATGAGGGTGAAAGCACGACTGATTTTGTTGAGTGAACCTGTCTGGATAAAGATATGTAAGAAAATTGACGAAATATCGAGAAAAGACATGGTTACTGGGGGAGTTGGATAAGACAGCATAAGAAAACACTTAGCCGTGTGAGCGGTAAGAGGAAAAAGAAATACCATCCAAATGGATGTGTAGATAGAAAGATTATTTAACGGAGAGATAGGAAGAATGCAGCGTGAAAACGAAGTACAACAAGTATTTCTGGTAGGAGCTAAGAGCTTAGGAGCTTATGGCGGATATGAGACTTTTGTTTATAAGCTTACAGAGTACCACCAGAACAAGAAAAATATTAAATATCATGTGGCGTGTAAAGCTAACGGTGACGGCTGCATGGACGAAATAAAAGTGGATGGTGTGACCAGAATCAATGATCAGGAGTTTGAATTCCACAATGTACATTGTTTCAAGATAGATGTTCCTCAGATTGGACCTGCACAGGCAATTTATTATGATGTTGCGGCATTGAAGGCTTGCTGTAAGTACATAAAGGAACATCGAATTAAGCATCCGATTGTTTACATCATGGCCTGCCGTATCGGACCTTTTGCTGGTCACTTCTATAAAGAAATCCATAAGCTGGGCGGTACTGTGTACCTGAATCCAGATGGTGCTGCAGTGATAATAGGGACACTTTTTGAGGAGAATTCTCAGGCGAAGTCAGCCAAATTGGAGGTGGCTGCATGAAAGAGAAAAAGAGCGGTCAGCTTAGGATAGCGATGCTCGGTCACAAGCGCATTCCTTCCCGCGAAGGCGGTATAGAGATTGTCGTGGAGGAATTGTCCACCCGGATGGTGGAATTAGGTCACGCTGTGACCTGCTACAACCGTAAAGGCCATCATGTCAGCGGAGTCGAGTTTGATGGAGAGGAAAGAAGCGAATATAAGGGAGTACGATTAAAAACCGTACCAACCATTGAGAGAAAAGGACTCGCGGCAGTAACATCTTCTTTCTTTGCTTCTCTTTTTGCGGCGGTGGGTCCATATGATGTCGTACATATTCACGCAGAAGGACCGGCGTTCTTTTGCTGGCTGCCGAAGCTGTTTGGAAAGCGAGTGGTAGTCACTATTCACGGTCTCGATTGGATGCGTGAAAAATGGAAAGGCGGATTTGGTTCCAGGTTCATTAGAAAAGGTGAAGAGCATGCTATTAAGTATGCAGATGAGATTATTGTTCTAAGCAAAAATATGCAGCGGTATTTTAGTGAAAGATATAACAGAACAACCTGTTTCATACCGAATGGAATTGAACGTCCGAAGATCATAGAACAGGATTTGATTCGGAGAGAGTATGGCCTGGAAAAAGACAAATATATTTTATTTTTAGGAAGGCGGGTTCCTGAAAAAGGATTGACATATCTGATTGATGCTTATAAAAACGTAGATACAGATTTTAAGCTGGTGATTGCCGGCGGGAGCAGTGATACAGATACATACACAGATCAAATAAAAAATATGGCAAAGGATGATTTGAGAATCCTGTTTACAGGATTTGTTCAGGGGAAGATGCTTGAAGAATTATATAGTAATGCGTATGTGGAAGAAAAAAGCTCTATTACGATATCAGGAGGAGAACCAACCTTACATCCAGATATTGCAGAAATAATTAAATATGCACAAAATGTTGGTGTATATGTAACATTACTTAGTAATGGAGAAAATTTTGCTAATAAAGTATTTTTTAAAATGTTTGCTAGGGAAGTGGATGCAAGAAAACTGAGAGTTATAACAACATTACATAGTCATATTGCGGATGAGCATGAAAAGATAAACCGAGTTAGTGGTAGCCTACAAAGAAGTATCCATGGACTAAAGGAGTTACATAATATAGGTACTAAAATAGAAATTAAACACTGTATCACAAAAGATAACGTTAAAGGATTGCTTCAGTTTTATCAATACTATGATAGGATTTTTCCAGAGGATGTAAATATTCAATTATGTGGAATTGATTATATGGGGGTAAATAAGGAAAATTTGTATGAAGAATTTTTAGCTGTAGAGGATATTAAAGATAATTTAGAAAGACTATTTGATCATTACATAGAAAATAGGAAAAATGGAAGCACTAGAAAATTGTATGCAATTAATATACCTTTGTGTTCGTGTGATCCATATTATTGGAAGTTTATGTCATTAAAAAAGGGCCAATTGTATAAAGGGTATTTTGATCCATATAATAGTGAAATTGTAAATGCATATAAGAATGTTGATATTAGTAAGGAGTATTGTAAAAAATGTAAAGTACGTCATATATGCAATGGTACATATATGACAGCATTTGATTTTTTTGGAGAAAAACTTATTAAACCTTATTGCTAGGAGTGAAAGATGAATAAGCAAGTATTATGGGATGATAAGCAGTATGATAATATATGCTTATCGGTTTATACAGAATTTTTTGTGGATGAAAATGACAATATATTATTTTACCGAAGAGATATAGAGAATAAATTGATTATAAGAGGGGTGGGAAAAATTTTTCGCGATTTGTTAACTGACAAATTGAGCAAACCAATAAATGTTTATGTATTTATCAATATTGTGCAAAATATTTTAGGCAAAGAAGCAGTTCGAATTGTTAATATATTATTAGAACAGGAGTTTTTAGAAATATGCAGATAGAAACTATATTACCATTTGATATTAGTAATAAATATAGGTTTGTGGAGAGTTTGGTATATAAAAGTATGGAGAAGGCTGTTATATTTGAGAAAAATGGTCATTTATTAATTACTAGCAAAAAAAATGTTGAAGAACTGCAAGCAGGAAAGATACCACATAATATCGAAGATATTTTAAAAAGCAGAAGGTTTATAATAGATAAAAATGAAAAAGAAAAAAGTTATAATGTTAATATTAAACCGGAATTTTTTATGATAGATATGACTAATAAATGTAATATGAGATGTGAATATTGCTTAAGAAATACGGAATATGATCAAGATAGCATAAGTTATACGAAATTAGATGATATTATATATTTTATTAAAAGTTATTGTAAGGAAAATGGTATAAAGAATATTAGTGTTCAAGCATGGGGAGGTGAACCTCTACTTGAGAAAGACAAAATATTATATATGGTAAATAAATTAAAAATGAAAAATACAAAGGTGCATTTTTCTATTGAAACTAATGCAACTTTATTAACAAATAATAATATATTGTCGATGTATGAAAGTCATGTTGGTCTTGGAATTAGTATAGATGGGGGAATGAATATACATAACAAACAAAGAAAATTTATCTCTGGAAAAGATACATATGATATTGTTATTAATAATATGCAGGAGACAAAAAATATTTATAACAATAGGATTGGAACAATTACCACAATAACACGAGAAAGTGCTAAAAAAATTGAGAGCGTAATAGATAATATCGTGATTGACTTGGGCATAAATAATATAAAAATGAATTTTGTACACTTAAGTAATTATAGAAATTGTAATGATATTTGTTTGGCACCTAAGGAAATAGCTGAAACAGAATTAAGAATATTTAGAAAAATTATAGAGTTACAAGAAATGGGATATAGCGTAATTGAGCAAAATATTATGGCAAAATTAAAAAATATTTTATTCAGAAAGTATACAGATGTTTGTTTATCATGTGGATGCTGTGGCGGGAGAAAAATGATTGTATTTGATATGCATGGAAATATTTTTCCGTGTGAATTAACAGATCAACCAGAATATGCAATTGGTAATATATATAATGGAATACCACTGATCTCTCAAATTGAAAATTCAATTAAGGGGAAAAATAGTTTTTTTGATAAGAAAGAAAATACAGAATGCATCGATTGCTATTGGAAAATATTTTGTAAAGGTGGTTGTACTGTGAGAGTAATGTCGAATAAAAATAATAAGGACGTTGATATTACTGAATGTGAAATTAATAAAGTTTTGTATCCTGAATTAATAAAACTTATTATAGATAAACCAGAAATTGTTAATAAAATGTTAGGTTGGGATGGCTTATATGGAGTGTAAAAAATCAGATAAAATAATAGATATGGAATGTAAACCAGATGAAGTATATAAACTATTTAAAAAAAAATCATTGTGGAAAAAAGATTTAATCCAGGAAAAGACAGGTTATTGTTGGTTAATAGCAGTTTTAAACTGTATATCAGTGTATATGAAGAAAAAGAATAGGGATGCAAATTATACATTTTCTGTGCGTAATTTAATAATTTATGATAAATTAGAAAAAGCAAATTTTTTTTTTGGAACAGGTATATGAAACTAGAAATGAACCTATTAATAGTAGGAGTGTGATATATGTTCTAGCTAATGCAATGACGGATAAAGGTAATTGGAGGATGGCTGTTAATCTAATTGAAAAATATGGTTTACTTCCTGTGGATGATGTAGATAAATGCCAAATTATGAGGACAGCGAATCTAAATGCTATAGTTTCGTATCTATTAAAAAGTTATGCATATGTAATTAGGGAAAAACATAAAGAAATGACTTATGCAGAGTTTAATACATTAAAAGAAGAAGTAATAAGTGAAGTTCGAAATATTATATTTTCATATTGGGGAGAACCTATAAATTCAGTAACATTGTATGATGGGATTGGAAACAGAATATATTTGACCCAATTAGAATTTTATTATAAATATGTATGTTTTCCATTTGATGAATATATTTGTATTATGTCTAATGGAGTAGAAAGTAAAATGTATTTACATGAAATTGCGTTAGATCAAAATGTTTATAATGCTCCGAAACAACAGCTATTAAATGTTGGTGACAAGATATTTCTTAATGCCATAAATACTCAGGTTGAAAACGGAGATGTTTGTTGGATAGGAATAGATGCAGGTAAATTTTTGTTTAAGGATTACGGAATATATGATGATGGGCCGTTTGGTATTATTGAAGAAAATATACTTCATTCCAATGATATAAAAAAAATATTATATGATTATAAAATAGCATCACCATCACATGCTGTTACATTATTCGATATAAGTAGTAGTCAAAATGGAATATGGTGGAGAGTTCAAAATAATATAATAAATGAATATACAAACAATGCTAATTTCTATATGTCTGAAAGCTGGATAATGAAGTATGTATTTATAGCTGCTGTTAAAAAGAAATATTTGCAACTTGATTATGAGAATATGATGATAAAACAAACTATGCCGTGGGATTATTTTAAAATTAGTTGAAGTATAGATGATTTTTCTACATCATTGATTTGATAATGAAAAGGAAATATTGATTCGAAGACTAAAACGCTAATTGATTCATTGTACTAGATGGAGATTGAGAAAAGCAAGCTGTTATGATATAAATTATGAATATCGGAACAAATTATATATACTAATGTTACACCATATGTAAAGAAATAATATTAAGGTCTTCTATGATAAAAACATTGAATCATGGAGGCCCTTTTATTATGGTAAACAAAAAAGTTTACAAACAAGGATCGATGATAAAAGGAAAGAGAAATATATTGTAAGGTATGTCTTCAAAAGCGGCAGGAACTGATATAGCCAATGATTGAAGAATTATATCGTCTGATTATGGAATGACGTAAAAGCTTTTGGAGATTATTTTGTATAAGTTATGATGAATGTATTTAATTTAATATACAAAAGTGATATCATTAATTTGGTACTAAAGATTTATTGAACATAAGAAGGGGAAGTATATGAATATTAAAGATGATGAATATATTAATAGCTTTGATATTAAAAATGTAGAGGATATTGATCAGGTTATAGATTTCATGAAAGGCAAGAAATCTTTAGCAACATGGAAAGAAGCAATAAAGAAAATTAGTGAGATAGATTCATATATTGATACCATAGCAAAAGATCGCAGGCCATATATACCTAAAGATGTTGTTTGGGTAACAATTTTAGAACAGTATTTGTCAAAAATTGAAAAGTGCTATGAACTCATTCAAAAAAACTGTAATTATGCAGGTAATAGAACAGAGTTAATTAGGCTATCTAATACTATTGCACAAAGTAAATATTGGGCTTATTGTATATATGAAGAAAAGAAAAAACTTAACATTAAACTTAAGAATAAAATAAAAAATGAAAATAAAAAGGAAAATAATATTAATTTATATATTGCTTTAGCTGAATTTTGGAGCGCATACAACAGTGATTTTGATGATTACAGGAGGGCTATAGATATGCTTTGTAAAAACTATCCTGGAAATTATCAAGATATGGAAGCGGATGAAAAAAATAAAATTGAGAATGCTTTTTTGGATAATGTAATATATTGTGGCGATAAAGGAGACCATGGTTATTGTTATCAGGGAATTAACGCTATGCGAACCAATATGAAGTGCCTTGATGATAAATTGCTTGAGAATATAATTTTACGTTATAAAGGTGATGATATTGCGCGTTTTAGTCAATATCGGCATCAGATATTGACGATGATAGATTGCATTGGTGAAGAGACACTCAAGAAAAAGTTGATAGATAATATTTTGTATAGTGCTGTGGTATTAAACATTATATTAACTATACTTACTGCTGAGGGATGTGATTTATATTATAATTCATGGACTCTTGATCGCGTTGGCAGCTATAATAGTAATAAAACTGGACATGAGATTCTTATACAACATGAAAATGATTGGGAGATACGTACAAAAACAGGGCGGGTCTATAAAATAAAGATTGATAGTAGCAATAAGAAATTATTAATAGGTGTATCAAATGGTGAAATTGAGGAAGAAAAGCAAATTCCATTTGAAGTACAGGAATTTGAATGGAGACTGAATGACTTTATAGATAATAAGAAATTTAGAAATGAAATCAAGGAAGCTCTGTTGGATAAAAAGTTTGATAATAGAGAAAATCTACTGTTCTCATATTTATATCTTAATGGATATAGGGGAATAAGATCGTGCCGTTTTTCATTTGATCATAAATTCATTTATGATCCTGATAAGAGGGAGATTTGTGAGGACAATAATAAGTATTTTGATACAGAAGGATTTTATGACAGAAAGATAAAGAGTGTATCGTGTATTGTTGGAAAAAATGGAGCTGGTAAGACAAGTATTATAGAGTTTTTAGGTAATACATTTTCTAAAATTGTATCATTATACGACAATAATAAAGGAATGAACTATGCACAAATTGTCGAGAAATTAAAGTTGGATAAAGGTATAGAGTTTTTAGTTATTTTCAAATATGGTGATAAGTATTATAGGATATCTAATATAGAAAAAATATATGATTCTTCTAATAAAACTAAAGAATATAAAAGAAGCCTTTTATTACAAAATGGACAAAAAAATAAAGTATACTTTTGGTCCAATAAATTAGAATTAAAGGAATTATTTCCTGTTATGCATAATTTGCCAGATGAGAATAATGAGGATAATAAAGACAGAAGTAATAATAGAGATACAAAAGAGGATGATGTCATAGCGCAAATAGAGTATACAAGAATTAATGATGTGCGTGAAGCACAGTATTTACATTCGGTAAGTAAAACAGATGAAAATCAATCATTAAATATGTTATTGATATACCAGTTTATGTATATAAAGTTTTTATTCGAAAATAGTAAAGGGATAACAGAGTTAAAACAGTTAGAGTGGGAACATGTGAATTTGTATGAAGCTTTGACTGATAAGAAAAAATATGAAGAAATAGAAGCTGCTATAAGCAAAAATTTTAATAGCCCTCAGGATTATACACTATTTTATGACATAAATGTTTCATGGTTTAAGATGTCATCTGGGCAGGAAGCTAAATTTACATTTGAGGCGAAGCTTTATTGGGCTTTGATAGGAGGAAAGAGATTTAGGGAATATTATAGCGATATTTTGGAAAAGAATAGTGAACAAATAGATTTGAGTAGATGTATAAGAGAAGATGATTCGGCTATTATCTATATAGATGAGGGAGATTTATATTATCATCCGGAGTGGCAAAGACAATTTATGAAATCTATCCTTGATATAGTAAAGTTGAGGAAAGAAGAATGTTCACTCCAGCTGATCATCACTTCAAATTCTCCATATATATTATCTGATTTTTTTCATCAGGATGTTTTATATATTATGCCAAATGATGAGGAATTTAATATAGTTGAAACATTTGGACAAAATATACATACTCTACTAAAAAGTCCGTTTTTTATGAAATCAACTATTGGATGTGTCGCTTATAGTAAGATAAGTGGTGTTATGAAAGCTTTAAGCTATGAAGGGGATAGCACTTTAGAAAATAAAGAGTTACCGGAAAGCATCATGGAAGTTTTGTATAATAAGAGAGATGATAATCTAAGTAAAACAGAATTGTATAACATTTTAAAATCATTTGTTAATAATATTGGTGAAGAAATTTATAAAATAGAATTAAAGCATCTGCTGGAAGAATCTCTTCCTCAACAAAATGAATTAGATATTTTGATGAAACAAAAGGCAGAAATTGAGGAGCGCTTAAGATTTTTACAAGAGAGTAAGTGATTATATGATTTATATTGGAAAGCATAGCAAGAAATTTGAGAATGAATTCTGTAATATTGCATTGGAAGAATTGGACGAACATGTGAATGTCAATGAATTTGTTAATGAGTGTAAAAAAATTATCCCTATAACGATTATAGATACTGATGACACAGAGGACTTTTTGAAACAATTGATTTTGTTGCCATATTGTAGGATTGAGGAAATATATAATTACATATCGAATGGCACAAATGTGGACTATAATAATATTGTATTCGAAAATAACAATTTAAGGGATGCATTTGCAGATTATCATGATTGTTATGAAAATGTCAGAGATCACAAGTACAATAATAAGAAGATAAGCATGGCTTTAACGGAGGATTTAAACCTGACGGTTTGCCCATATTGTAATAGAGATTATATAAATGGTAGGTCAGATGATAATTCTGGATGCCAATTGGATCATTTCTTTTGTCGAAGTAAATATCCATTCCTTTCAGTATCACTTTATAATTTGGTGCCATCATGTAGTGTGTGTAATAATATAAAGCGAGAAAATGTGGGATTAGTATCACCATTTGATGATAGATTTAAATTTGATAAAGAGATTAAGTTTAGATATATTAAATCAAAGGACTATATTAAATTAAAAAGAAAAGGTAAATCTAAAATAAAAAATAATATTGATACGTTAAAATTAGAAGACGCGTATCAAATACATAATTCAGAAGCCAAAAAAATTTTGGAGAAAAAAGAGACATATGTTTCGTCTAATTTGGATGAAATTGCAGATTGTATTAATAAATGGACAAACAAAAGTGGGAAAGGTGGAGAGATAGATAGACATTATTTGCAGAATTTAATTTATGGAAAAGAGATGGAGGCTGAGGATTACAAGACCTGCGCATTGGGAAAATTTAAACATGATATACTAGAATATTATAAGGTTTATAAATAGGTAGCGAGAGTTAAGTAAAAAAAGTCGATATAGAACAGTGTATTTTTTGCTAGCATTTTACTCTATTTATCATGAGGTAAAAACTATGAGATCACCAAGAGTACCGGTTGAAGAATAATAGCACCTCATCATTAGTGGCGTCTGAAAAATGATATAAATCTGAGCTAATTTATCGGAGGAGTATATGAATACAAGAGAATTTGTCAAAATTGGAGAAGATGAACAGAATATTTTTTTTAATGAAATAGATAAAGAAGATGAGTTGCTTTTTAGGAAATACATGGAAGCTTCCAGACATTTTCAGGAAATATTCCAATTGTATAAAATGATGCTGTTTAATTTAGAGGAGCTTTTGGAGCATTATGATATGCAATTTGATGATCGTGTGTATTCAAAGCATGGTGAAAAGGTGGACGCCATAGAGATAAATGCATTGGTTAGCAATGCGGTGAGCTCTGCTCGGACACTAATTGAATCGATGGATGTATTTGATAAGGTATATATTGATAAAGAAGAGAACTTTAAGAAAAATTATATTTCCAAAGCTTATGACGAAGATTTTAGTTATCGATTTATAGACTTTATTCGAAACTATATGCAGCATGGGCATGTTCCTGTAAGTTTTGATGGTGAGAAAATATCTTTTCAACTTTCAGAAATTTTAGATACGGCACATACGAAAATAAATGCTACCTTAAAGAAACAGATGAAAAATATTGAACAGCAGCTATTTGATTATGGAGAGATGAATGTACAACTTACGGTTGTTAAGATGTTATATAAGTATTTTCTTTTAGTACATATTCTTATATGCGAATTCTTGAAATATATCAAAAAATTTTTTTTAGAGATTACGAACAATATAAATAGTATTTTGGATGATCATCCAGAATATGTTTTGCATATATATGGAACTCCATTTGTTGTGGTATATCTTGATACTGGAGGAAACATGAATGGATTTGATCCTCGGAGCGATATATTAAGAGACATAGATAGCAAGATTAATTTCGCAGAGGAAAAACTTAAGAAATATGAGCAAAGCAATGGACATCTATTTTTCTTAAGAATTAATTACTGTCTTGAAAATCGTTTTCCTGTAACTGGAATTATTGATGATGATATGTTGCCACAGAATTTAGAAGAAGCTTGTTTGAAAATAGGAACAGGAATATATCATCTGTCTTTTGATACATACTATGGAGATATGGAAATGAATGCTGTATATAGGCTTTATCCATATATTCAATTTGAAGATGGAATTCATTGGAATGTTCCATACCAGAATGTTACAATAGAAGACTTTGTAAGAACATTCCCACTAGTTAAGAGAGATGGATTAGTGGTTTTTGCAAATAATGTTGGTGGAGCTGATGAATTTCTCCAAAGGATAATGCAGGACTGGAGTGCTTATTTATGGGAAGCAAAAATTATCTTATCAAAGGCTGGAATTAGTTCGCCGATTGATATAATAGATTGGGCGTCACGTTTCGCATTTGTACTTCAGGGTGTTCAATGGCTTAAGAAGTCTTTTGCAAAACGAAAGAAAGATAAGCCATGCATTAAGGAGCTTAGAAATTATATACTGAAAAATAATTCATGGAATATTAATGAATTGCAGAAGAATCTTCATGCACGCAGAGAATTATTGGTAATCGTATTGGAAGAACTAGGCTATGTTTGCAGAAATGATTCAATTTACATATATGATAGTGATGTAGCTAAATTGATTGAGCAAGAAAGAAACGAGCTTTGTCAAAAAAGATATGATAATCATGGAACAAATGTGAATTGCTACAACATGAACTTGTCAGTGGAACAGCTGAATGTTGATCTGATGTATCTTGCAGTATTGGTAAAGGAAGCAGGGAAGTTAGATACTTATGATTCGAAAGTTCAGGATTTGACACAATCATTGAAAGATTATAATCAATATATAGTTTGGGATGACTTGAGCAAAGTTATTCGATTTGAAGAACAATTGCCGGAAAACTTTAGTATGGATGATGCTGATTGTATATGTAGATGTGTTGAGCATGTAGATGAGAGTGTGAATGCTGAAATAAGGAGGCTGGAAGATAATAATAATTGAATAACAATTACCGTCACTTGTGGCAATGGCTCATGAACGATAAGTGCAAAGTAATTCGACAGAGTGCAATAAATTTGGGATTGAGTATAGATATTTGCTTGATAATAATTTTTATAAACCTGCGTAGAATGATTTTTTTTAGAGAGGTGACAAACTATGGCAATTAGATTTGCAAGTGAAATTATTAAGGAAATTAAGGAAAGAGAACCAATTATTGCTTCGGCTACATCTGCAAATGGTGATTAATTTGAAAAATGGCTATATGGAGAATATGACATAGAGCCTGCCTTAATGATAAAGGAGAATTATTATCCTTTTAAAATGGAAGTAATATTAAAAGGATACTTTGGTGTAGAGAATGCGAGACTATGAAGAAAAGTCTGTAAATAATAATCTTCTATGATAATGATTGAGCTGGAAGCGCTAAATTGGAGCTTCCAGCTCTTGTTTTATATATACCCGTCTTCCGTCGTAGTACTGTAAATGCACCATAGCGAGTACTCCTTAAATTTTACAGCCGCCATCCCTGGCGACTGTATG